>VOFG01001479.1_pt1 | contig 690001 bp, 692 predicted proteins | sample 5384171 | NCBI WGS metagenome assembly VOFG01 (sample SAMN12384726, study PRJNA508395) | human gut metagenome | isolation source: healthy gut F | host: Homo sapiens | reverse complement strand
AGCTCCCGGAGCGCAATGATGATGGGCTGTCTGCGGCGCAGGAGGGCCGTACAGATCCGTACACAAGGGGCGCAAACCGGCCTTGTGGTGACCAACGGCGTAATATCGTCTCCTGCACAGCAAAAAAATCACCCGCCCGCATCATCTATCGGACGCATCCGATAACCAATGATAACGGGCGGGCAACCTCAGCCGTGACCTGCTGGGCAACCTCCTGTATGACTTTTCTATGACCTCTGCTGCAGCCTACTACACAGCCTCCTGTACGACCTCCTCCGTAACCTCTGGAGCAACCTACTGCGTAACCTCTGCTACAACCTCCGGAGCGACCTTAAGCAGCTCTCATTTTATGTGCAAATACTTCTTGATGACCTCGGCATGCTCTAACGCCAGATAGGGCTTCGCCGCCGTATAGTATGTCTGCGCCATAGAAGAGGTTTCCCTGAAACCCCATGGAGAGAATCGCATACATGTTCAGTTCGCTGTCCTTTTTGGATCAAAGCGCAGAGCATCAATGGCCGGCTTCCACCACAGAGGCTCTTGATGCGCCATAAAACTCAGCCGCACCCTTCAGAAGGCCACTGATGATAGAGTCTGAATCCTCGGTGTTTCGCAGACTGGCCTCCAATACGCTCATTCCACGATGATGATTTCGCTGCTCATGAATATGCCCCCTTTGATTTGTAAAAAATACAGAGACCGTCCAATGTAACTCGGGCAGCCTCTGCTGTGAGCCGCACAGTATGGCTGAGCGGTTATGTACTATACGATTGTCTTGATGAATGCGGCAAGCGCCTCGCGCTGATCCTCCTTGAGAGCCGCAACACTATTATCTAATTCACTCTTGGCGTTAGGTGAATTTGCCGTATCGTTCTCCGTAAAGAACTGCGCCAGTGTGATTCCGCAAGCGTCACAAATCGCATTTACCATTGGTAGGGACGGTTGGTTATTTCTCTTGAAGATATTGCTGATCGTTGTCTGCGACAGCTTGGATTCCTGCGCTAATCGATAAATAGTCCATCCACGCTCGGCCATCAGCTGCCGGATTCGGTTTTGTGCATTGAACATATATACCACCTACTATGTTATTAGTTTACACCTCATTTGATTATCCTTGTAGAACTCATCAGTATGGTATATGGCAATCAAATGATGTGTACTTTGTGGTGATATACTATGCAATTCCGGCGTATTACCCAGAGTTAGAACTGCAAATTGTTTTTCTCTCAGGCTTCAATGCAAATCACCTCTATAAAGCAAAATCCCGCAAGGCATGGATTATACACCGATGCCTTGCGGTTTCTCTGTACTTACAAATGTGTTATTTCAGGGAATGGTCACTCACGGGTCAGCCGACGAATATTGCCGATGATGAGCATTAAGTCATCGTCATTCAGCTTTCGCAATTCTTCAATGGCCGTTTGCAGGAGTGCGGGATTTTCTTCGGATTCATCGAAGAATTGGCTTGGTGTAATATCAAAATAGTTACAGATTTGAAGAAATTCTGCCATAGGTGGCAACGATTTGCCAGAGGATATGTTATAAACATAGCTTCTGCTATGCCCGAGATCATAACTCATTTGATATTCAGAGACACCCTTTTTTAATCTCAGCTGAGTAATTCGATCACGCACGAATTGTGTGTCCATATGATATTCACCACCTATCTTATGATTATTTTAGGTGATGACCGAAGAAAAATAACCCACGATTTTACGCCGTTTGCCTTGAAAGCATACAAGAGTTTATGCTATAATACAAAGAATTATGTTTTTTGCTCTGCGATTCAAGTCATTTATCGAATTGTGCTTGTTTATAGCGTATCAAAAATGTTTTAACCCGCATTGCATTGCAACAAAAAAACGAGTGCCACGGGCACTCGTTCAGGCGTCGCTTCTTTTCGTGAAGTATCTAACTTGAGGATAGCTCACTTGTTGCATTCAACTCCGACTATCAGCCAGCATCTATATGAGGGCAGAAATTGCAGCGGCTTTTGAAAAGAATATTGCTTTTTCCTTTCCAAAGTGCTATAATCGGTATATACCGAAAACAAAGGAGGAAAGCGTCCATGCCAAGACCGCCACGGTGCCGTCGGATTTGTGGCGTACCACAAGTTGACACCTTCTGCCCCAACGGGGGCAAGGATGCCGAGCCGATCCTGCTGACGCTGGACGAGTACGAGGTCATTCGGCTGGTTGACTTGGAGCAGCAAACCCACGAGCGGTGTGCCGCACAAATGGACATTTCCCGCTCCACCGTGCAGGAGATTTACGAAAGCGCACGGCGCAAGATCGCAGCGTGTCTTGTCCACGGGAAACCGCTGCACATCACCGGAGGGAAACTACCGTATCTGCGGAGGACAGGAGGCAGCTCACTGCGGCCGTTGCTGTCGGATGCAGAGAGCCAACATAGAAAAATCAGGCAAAACTTGCAAAGGAGATTCTATTATGAAAATTGCAGTTACCTATGAAAACGGTCAAATTTTTCAGCATTTCGGCCACACCGAACAGTTCAAGCTTTATGAAGCTGCGGACGGCAAAGTCGTCCATGCGGAAGTTGTTGACACCAACGGCAGTGCTCACGGCGCACTGGCAGGCTTCCTGATGCAGCACGGCGTGGACACTTTGATCTGCGGAGGCATCGGCGGCGGTGCGCAGGCAGCTCTAGCCGAAGCGGGCATCAAGCTCTACGGCGGTGTCAGCGGGGACGCTGACGCAGCGGTGAGCGCATTGCTCAGCGGAAATCTGGGCTATAATCCCAATGTTCACTGTGACCACCATGACCACAAGCATGGCGAGGAAGGTCACACCTGCGGTGACCACGGCTGCGGTAAGCATAGCTGCCATTGATATGGAACGCACACTGACACAACTTCCGTTCTGGTCATCCTTGACCGAACAGGAGCAAGAAACGCTGCGCCGAAGCGCCTTTGTCCGTCATTATGAAAAGGGCGCATTTGTTCACAGCAGCGACAATGAATGTCTCGGAATGATGTTCGTCCTTTTCGGCGAGATCCGCACCTATCTTCTCTCCGAGGAAGGGCGAGAAGTCACATTGTTCCGGCTGTATCCGGGTGAGCTGTGCGTGCTTTCTGCCTCTTGTGTGATCAGTCAGATCACCTTTGATACGCAAATGACCGCGGGAATGGATACGGAGGTTCTGATTATCCCTGCAAATGTCATTGCTGTGCTCAAGGAGCAAAATCTTCATGTCCGCTGCTTCCTCTATGAGCTGGCAACGAAACGATTTTCTGATGTGATGTGGGCGATGCAGCAGATCATGTTCAAGGGTTTGGATCGGCGACTGGCAGATTTTCTCCTTGCCGAAGCGGAGCGTACCGGCTCCGATACCATACGCATGACCCATGAGCAGATCGCCCAGCACATCAGTTCGGCACGAGAAGCGGTGGCACGAATGCTCAAGGGCTTCTCGGAGGACGGGCTTGTGGAGCTGAAGCGCGGTGCGATCACGCTGCGGAATACAGAAGGATTGAATCACTTAAAATGAAAATATTGTTTATAACACGAATCCGTGTTATATTATGAGCAAAAGAGCTGAAAGGAGCATCGACCATGAAGGAAACGAAGTACGCAGGCACCCAAACCGAAAAAAATCTGATGGCCGCCTTTGCCGGTGAGTCCGAGGCACGCAACAAGTACACCTATTTTGCGTCTAAGGCCAAGAAGGAAGGCTACGAGCAGATCGCGGCGTTGTTCCTCAAAACCGCTGACAATGAGAAGGAACATGCCAAGCTGTGGTTCAAAGAACTGAACGGCATCGGCGACACTGCAGAAAACCTTCTCGCCGCCGCTGAGGGCGAGAACTACGAGTGGACGGATATGTACGACGGCTTTGCCAAAACTGCCGATGAGGAGGGTTTTCATGAGCTGGCACAGCGTTTCCGCCTGGTAGCCGCCATTGAAAAGCACCACGAGGAGCGCTACCGTGCCCTGCTGCACAATGTGGAGATGGCGCAGGTCTTCGCCAAGAGCGAGGTCAAGGTGTGGGAGTGCCGCAACTGCGGTCACATCGTCGTGGGCGAGAAGGCCCCGGAGGTTTGCCCCGCCTGCAACCATCTCCAGAGCTATTTTGAAATTCACGCAGAAAACTATTAAAGAAAGAAAAGGAGAATCATCATGGAGCAGAAGTTTTACATTTGCAAGCATTGCGGTAACATCATTGCCAAGGTCAAGGACGTGGGCGTTCCCGTCATCTGCTGCGGTGAGCCGATGAGCGAGATCATCCCCGGCACGACCGATGCGGCCGTGGAGAAGCATGTCCCTGTCTGGACAGTGGAAAACGGCATCGTCCATGTCAAGGTCGGCTCCGTGGAGCATCCCATGCTGCCGGAGCACTACATCGAGTGGGTCTCTCTCCAGACCAAGCAGGGCAACCAGCGCAAGGAGCTGCATCCCGGCGAGAAACCCGAGGTCTGCTTCGCACTCTGCGAGGGTGATGAGGTTGAGGCGGTCTACGCATACTGCAACCTCCATAGTCTGTGGAAAGCGTGATCGTTCCGCGCATGGTATCTTAGAACCAACATAGAGAACTGAATGTCATGTATTGCAGGCAGGAGACAAACAAGTCATGAAAGCACATAAATATTGGTCAATCGGAGCGGTAATTACCATGTTTGGAACTTTTTGCACTGGATATAAAGGCTCAAAAACAGCGCATAAGTACTTTGCGCTTAGTTCCTTGATCTGCATGGTTATGGCAGTAAAATAAAATGATTTCGGGAATAAGAAAACAAAAAAAAACACCGGGATTTTTTTAAGATAGGAATCGTTATTGTTTCTGATGACGATAAAGTCCTCGTCAAATAAAAAAGATTTGTCCTGCGGTATGATAAAGCCACAATCAAAATGAAAGAGGTGTTCAGTTGGCAAAGATCAGTTTTCTGCGGCTGAGTAAAGAAGCACAACAAAACCTATAAACGAACATGAAAATCAAGCTCAATTCCGATCAGGAGATTGTCAACACCATCACGATCAATCCGAGAAGGACTCAAGCGCACCGGAGGATACTGTCCCTGCCGCAGAGAGCACAGAGGCGACCAAATGTATGTGCCAAGAGTTTAAGGATCAGATTGCCGATCCTGATTCGAGGGCTACTGCCACTGTATGCTCTATTACAAATCCTTGCAGGATTAAGGGGGAACGCTGTGCTGTCGAAGAAACTGGCTGCCGTAGATAAAACGCGGTGCGTCGCCTGCGGCGTGTGTGAAAATACCTGTCCGCTGGGGGCTGTCAAGGTGAGCCGGGGCTGCTACGCCGCTGTGGAGGACGAACGCTGCATTGGCTGCGGCAAGTGCGCGAGGCTCTGTCCCGTGGGCTGCATCGAGGTGAAAGTGAGGGCTGACGCATGAAAGCAAAGCATTGGTACGATTACCTGTGGGTATATGCCATCATCTACTTTGCACTGGGCTTTTTCAATATCCTGTTTGCGTGGCTGGGCATGATCGACTTCCTGTACCGCTGTTCTTAGCTATCTTCGGCGGGAACAAATTCTTTTGCAACCACCTCTGCGGACGGGGACAGCTGTTCAGCAAGCTGGGGACAGACCTTAAATGCTCCCGCTGCAAGCCCACGCCCAGCTGGATGTCCTCCAAGTGGTTCCGTTACGGCTTTTTGATCTTTTTCCTGACGATGTTCGGCAACATGGTGTTCCAGACCTATCTGGTGGCGGCAGGGGCCGCATCCCTGCGGGAGGCCATTAAGCTGTTCTGGACATTCCGTGTGCCGTGGGGCTGGACTTACACAGCCGGGACGGTGACGGATTGGGTGGCACAGTTCAGCTTCGGCTTTTATAGCTTGATGCTGACCTCGCTGCTCATCGGCCTCATCGTCATGGTGCTCTACAAGCCCCGTACATGGTGCGCCTTCTGCCCCATGGGGACTATGACCCAGAGTATTTGCAAGCTGAAAAACAAAGACTGACAATATACAAACGAAAGGAGCCTTTCTCATGGCTGAACTGAAAATTACTGCTGCGAATTTCGAAAACGAGGTGCTGCATTCCGACAAACCCGTTTTGCTGGACTTCTATGCCGACTGGTGCGGACCCTGCAAAATGCTCGCTCCCATACTGCACGAGCTCGCTGAGGAAAACAGCGGTGCGCTCAAGGTGGGCAAGGTCAATGTGGACGGGCAGATGGAACTGGCGATGCGTTTTCAGGTATCCAGCATCCCCATGCTGGTGGTTTTTAAGGATGGCAAAGCCGTGGCAAAGTCGGTGGGCTACCGGCCCAAGGCGGAGATCGCCGCAATGGTGGAGGGCGCAAGATGAAAGTTGTGATCGTAGGCGGCGTGGCCGGAGGTGCGTCTGCCGCCGCCCGCATCCGCCGTCTGGATGAACACGCGCAGATCATCATGATCGAGCGCAGCGGCTATGTGTCCTATGCCAACTGCGGCCTGCCGTATTATGTGGGCGGTGTGATCAAAGAGCAGGAAGAACTGACGCTGCAAACTCCGGAGAGCTTCTGGGACCGCTTTCGCATTGATGTGCGGGTACGGCAGGAAGCAACTGCGATCAATCCCACAGAGAAAACCGTCACCGTTCACGCATTAGATAGTGGAAAGGTCTACACGGAAACCTATGACAAACTACTCCTCGCACCCGGCGCAAAGCCGACGGTTCCTGCGCTTTCCGGCGTGGACAGCGAGCGTGTTTTCACGCTGCGCACCGTGGAAGACACCCTCCGCATTAGACGCTTTGTAGAGGATCAGAAGCCGAAAACCGCTGTTTTGGCTGGCGGCGGCTTTATCGGTCTGGAAATGGCGGAAAACCTTGTGGAGATGGGCGTTTCGGTTACCATCGTTCAGCGTCCCAAGCAGCTATTAGCGCCACTGGATGCGGATATGGCGAGCTTTGTCCATGCGGAAATGCGCAGACACGGCGTGGCTCTGCGGTTGGGTGAAACCGTCACCGGATTCCGGCAGGACGGAGATTCCGTGCTGACACTGTTGGAGAAAGTGAGCCGCTGCGCTCCGATATGGTGCTGCTGGCCATCGGTGTTACCCCGGATACGCATTTGGCAAAAGATGCCGGACTCAGGCTTGGTATTCGTGGCAGCATCGCTGTCAACGAGCGGATGGAAACCTCCGTACCGGACATCTACGCTGTGGGCGATGCCGTAGAGGTTACCCATTTCGTGACCGGACAGAAAGCATTGATCTCTCTGGCGGGGCCTGCCAACAAGCAGGGACGAATTGCTGCTGACAATATCTGCGGCGGAAACAGCCACTTTACCGGCTCTCAGGGCTCGTCTGTTCTGAAGCTGTTTGGCTTGACAGCAGCCTCTACGGGAATCAATGAGAAGGCAGCGCAGACAGCAGGGATCACTTACGACAAAGTCGTATTGTTCCCAGCATCCCACGCCACCTATTATCCCGGCGCACAGTCTATGGCAATGAAGGTACTATATGAAAAAGAAAGCCTGCGGCTGCTGGGTGCACAGATCGTTGGCGGCGACGGTGTGGACAAGCGCATTGATGTACTGGCAACGGCCATTCGCGCAAAAATGACAGCTTTGGAACTGACGGAGCTTGACCTTTCCTATGCGCCGCCCTATTCCTCTGCCAAGGATCCGGTCAACATGGCCGGTTTTATGATCGAGGATTTGGAGAGCGAGAAGGTGCAGCAGTTCCATTGGAATGAGGTTGAGGACTTGCCCTGCGATGGCAGTGCTGCGACGCTGCTGGACGTCCGCACGGCGTGGGAGTATCAGCGGGGCCATCTGGATGGCTTTCGGAACGTTCCCTTGGACGATCTTCGGGAGCATTTGGACGAGTTAGACCGTAGTAAGCCTGTTTATGTGAATTGCCAGACAGGGCTTCGCAGTTATCTGGCCTGCCGCCTTTTGACGCAGTACGGCTTCACCTGTGCCCATCTCTCCGGCGGATACAGCTTTTATCAGGTCGTAACACAAGAGCAGCAGACAGCGCGGAGCGCCTATCCCTGCGGAATGGAGAAGCTATGAGTGAAAATCTATTCGGTTTGACGGTTGCGGCAGATAAAGGCTTGGATGATCTGCAATGCCAGCGCCTTTTAAGTGAAAATCGCAGGTATCAGGAAGTCATGCTGCAATACCGCTGCGCACTGAAAGCACTTGAAAGCCGGTTGGAAATTCTGAACGAAGAGTTTTCATTGCAGCATGATCGCAATCCGATAGAAAGTATGAAAAGCCGCTTGAAGTCGCCGTCCAGCATTATGAACAAGATGCAGAAGCGCGGACTTCCTCTGGATTTTCCGACCATGCAGGCAAATATCATGGATATTGCCGGTGTGCGTGTGATCTGCTCTTTCGAGGAGGATGTGTTCTTTTTGGCAAAGTGCTTAAAAGAACAGTCTGATATTGAGATCATCACAGAGAAAGATACATTTCCACACCCTAAGCCCAACGGCTACCGCAGTCTGCACCTGACGATCCGGCTGCCGGTATTCTTTGCGGAAAAAGAGATCCATGTACCGGTGGAGATACAACTCCGTACAATCGCTATGGACTTCTGGGCAAGCCTTGAGCATACCATCCGCTATAAGAAAAATTGCCGATAAATACTGAAGTCGAAACTGAACTGAAAGAGTGCGCCGATTCCAGCAGAGAGTGGGACAGCAAAATGGAACATTTACTGCATATCTTAACATAATGCGTCGAATATAACATGAAAAGCACGCACTTTATTGCTTGTTTCGGCTGGACGGCTTAGGCTTGTCAGGGATCGCCACATCCGCCTTGGGTGGGTGATCGCTGAGAGCCCCAACCGATTTCTCTGTTTTCTGGTTTTCAGTCATAGCCTTTTCTGCTTTCGGCGGGCTGCCACGGCACAGCTTTTTCGGCTTCTATAATTGGAAGGAACATGGCTTTTCGCTGAATGGAAGGCGAAACTGACCCAAATCGGGGAGGTCTGTATTATTGCAATAATCATTTCTTTGGAAATTATCTTGACAAATTTTGTCGAGATTGATATGATGGCACTACAAGCAAGCGAAAAGAGGATACGGGACATGATCATCACCAAAGAGACGGACTACGCGCTGCGCATTTTGCGGGTGCTGCTGGACGGGGAGAAGCATTCGGTGGCCGAGATGTCGGAAACGGAGCTGATCCCCACTCAGTTTGCCTACCAGATCCTGCGCAAGCTCTCCGCCGGCAATTTGGTGCGGGTGAGCCGCGGCGCTCTCGGCGGCTGTGAGCTGTCCTGCGATCTGGACGCGACCTCCCTCTACGATCTCATGGGGGTCATGGGGGAACGGGGCGTCCTGTGCGCCTGCATGGAGCCGGGATTTGAGTGCCGCTGGCAGGACAAGCACGGACGGTGCGCCATCCACTATCAGCTGGCGGCCTTGCAGCGAAAGCAGGACGAGGCGTTCCGCGCCGTGAGCCTGCGCAGGCTGCTGACCGGCAAATCCGATCCCCAAGATACAAGCGAGCTGTAAAATTTTAAGAGGAGGTACCCGTATGCTGTTTCAAACCACGGCGGCGCACGAAGAGCTGCGCGCGAAGATCCGGAGCTTTGCGGAGGAGGAGATCAAGCCCCTCGCATTTATGATGGATCAGAACAATGAGTTTCCCGAGGAGGCTGTCAAGAAGCTGGGTAAGCTGGGCTGGATGGGCATTCCCTTCCCCAAGGAGTACGGCGGCGCCGGTCTGGACGCCCTGAGCTACGCCATCGCGGTGGAGGAGCTGGCTCGTGTGGACGGCGGTGCGGGCGTCATCCTCTCCGCCCACGTCTCCCTTGGCTCATGGCCTATTTTCGCCTACGGCACTGAGGAGCAGAAGAAGAAATACCTGGTTCCGCTGGCCAAGGGCGAGAAGATCGGCGCCTTCGGCCTGACGGAGCCCAACGCCGGATCCGACGCCGGCGGCACGGAGACCACGGCGCTGGATAAGGGGGACTACTACCTCCTCAACGGCGGCAAGATCTTCATTACCAACGCCCCTAAGGCGGACACCTATGTGGTTTTCGCCGTCACCACGCCGGACATCGGCACCCGGGGCATCTCCGCTTTCATCGTGGAGAAGGGCTGGAAGGGCTTTGAGTTCGGCGACCACTATGACAAGATGGGTATTCGCTCCTCATCCACGGCGGAGCTGATCTTCAACGACGTGAAGGTCCCCAAGGAAAACCTGCTGGGCAAGGAGGGCGAGGGCTTCAAGATTGCCATGTCCACGCTGGACGGCGGGCGCATCGGCATCGCCGCGCAGGCGCTGGGCATCGCCCAGGGCGCGTTTGAGCACGCGCTGAGCTATTCCAAGGAGCGTATTCAGTTCGGAAAGCCCATTGCGGCCCAGCAGAGCATCGCCTTCAAGCTGGCAGATATGGCCACCAAGCTGCGCTGCGCCCGGTTCCTCATCTACTCCGCGGCGGAGCTGAAGGAGCAGCACGCGCCTTACGGCATGGAGTCCGCCATGGCGAAGATGTACGCCTCGGACATCGCGCTGGAGGTCACCAACGATGCCTTGCAGATCCACGGTGGCAGCGGCTTCCTCAAGGGCATGGAGGTGGAACGGGCCTACCGCGACGCCAAGATCACCACCATCTACGAGGGCACTAACGAGATTCAGCGGGTGGTCATCGCCTCCCATCTCATCGGCAGGCTGGGCAAGAGCTCCGGCGGCGAGAGCCGTTCGGCGGCCAAGAAACCCGCGCCCATCACCGGCATCCGCAAAAAGCACCATCTTCCGGGAGGGGGATGCCGCCCAGCAGGTGGCCGACCTTGTGGCGGCGCTGAAGAAGGACGGCCACGACTTCTCCGTGGGCATCCCCATGGATACGCCCATCCCGCAGGCGGAGCGGGTGGTCTCCGCGGGCAAGGGCATCGGGGAGAAAAAGAACATGAAACTGGTAGAGGCGCTGGCCAAGCCGCCGGCGCGGCCATCGGTTCCTCCCGCCCTGTGGCGGAGACCCTCAAATATCTGCCTCTGAACCGCTATGTGGGTATGTCCGGTCAGAAGTTCACCGGCAATCTGTACATCGCCTGCGGCATCTCCGGCGCATCCCAGCACCTTAAGGGCATCAAGGACGCCTCCACCATCGTGGCCATCAATAAGAACGGTAACGCGCCTATCTTCAAGAACTGCGACTACGGCATCGTGGGCGATGTGGCGGAGATCCTGCCCCTGCTCACTGCTGCGCTGGATAGCGGCGAAAAGCTGCCCGCGCCGCCCATGGTAAAGATGAAGCGGCCCACGCCGCCGAAGCCCGCCCCCATCGGCGACCGCTACGTCTGCAGCGGCTGCGGCTACGAGTATGTGCCGGAGTTGGGCGACGAGGACGGCGAGATCGCGCCGGGTACGCTCTTTGAGCAGCTTCCCGCCGAGTGGGTATGCCCCGAGTGCGCGGAGACGAAAGATCAATTTGTAAAGGCTTGAGCCGTGAAGGAGGTAAGATAAGATGTATTGCGTGCGTAAAGTAACGAACGACCTCTACTGGGTGGGCGCCAACGACCATCGCCTGGCCCTGTTTGAAAACTGCTTCCCCATTCCCCGGGGCGTAAGCTACAACGCCTACTGCCTGCTGGATGAAAAGACGGTGCTCTTTGACACGGTGGACTGGTCTGCCTGCCGCCAGCTTTTGGAAAATCTGGCGTATGTGCTGGATGGCCGCGAGCTGGACTACCTGCTGGTCAACCATCTGGAGCCGGATCACGCCGCCTGCATCGAGGAGATCCTGCTGCGCCATCCCAAGGTGAAGCTGATCTCCAACGAGAAGGCATTCATGCTCATGCGGCAGTTCGGCTTCCATGTGGACGGACATGAGTGCATCGAGGTGAAGGAGGGTGACACCTTCTCCTTCGGCAAGCACACCGTCACCTTTGTGGGCGCGCCTATGGTCCACTGGCCGGAGGCCATGGTGACCCTCGACGTCACCGACGGCGTCCTCTTTTCCGCCGATGCCTTCGGCACCTTCGGCGCGCTGGACGGCAAGCTGTTTGCTGACGAGGTGGATTTCGAGCGGGACTGGCTGGACGACGCCCGCCGCTACCTCACCAACATCGTGGGCAAGTACGGCCCCCACATCCAGCTCCTGCTGAAAAAGGCCGGCGGTGTTTTGGATCAGATCAAGTACATCTGCCCGCTCCACGGCCCCGTGTGGCGCAAGGATCTGGGCTGGTTCATCGAAAAGTACGACACCTGGAGCCGCTATGCCCCTGAGACCAAGGGCGTGCTCATCGTCTACGCCTCTATGTACGGCAACACGGAGAACGCGGCGCAGGCGCTGGCGGCGTCGCTCTGCGATAAGGGCATGAGCAAGGTGGCGATGTACGATGTGTCCTCCACTCATGTCTCCCAGCTGATCTCCGAGGCGTTTAAGTACAGTCACATTGTCCTGGCCTCTGTGACCTACAACCTCGGCATCTACCCCGCCATGCATGACTTCCTCATGGATATGAAGGCACTGAATCTGCAAAACCGCACCTTTGCCATCATTGAAAACGGCTCATGGGCGGTGAAGTCCGGCGACCTCATGCAGAAATTCGTCAACGATGAGCTTAAGAACATGACGGTGCTCAACGAGCGGCTCAGCCTCGCCTCGTCCATGGGCACGGACAAGCGCACTGAGCTGGAAGCACTGGCGGACGCCATTCTGGAATCTATGAAGTGACTGGCAGGGAAGCCAAAACCAAGACAACAGACAACAAACAGCCCCGCCGCGTCGGCTGCAGAAAAACCGGCTTTCAAAAACAGAGCGGGCAAGCGTGATACTGCGCTTGCCCGCTCTTTGCCCAAAAGGACATGAGAAGTGACCGGAGAAGATGAGAGGATCGAAATGGAGATCAGAAAACGAAACGGGGAGTCTGTTCCCTTTCAACAGGAGAAAATTTTCAACGCCATGAAAAAAGCGTTTGATGGACAGGGGATGGAGATCGGGAGCAGAGAGCTGAATGAGATCCTCGCCGCCGTTCTTGACAACCTCGCCGCCGCAGCGCCGCTCACCGTGGAGCGTGTGCAGGACGAGGTGGAGCGGACGCTCATGGAGCGCGGATACTATGAGGTGGCAAAGGCGTATATCCTCTATCGCGAAAAGCGGTCTGCGCTGCGCCGCGTCCGGCATACCATCGCGCAGACGGTGGGGGATAACTCGCTTGACGAGGTGCTGCGCCGTATCCAGATGGATTTTACCGAGGAAGTCTACTCCCTCGCGGCGCTTCAAATGAAGTTTGAGAGCTTCTGTCGCCCGGGCATGACGGAGGATGAGCGGGCTGAGGCACTGACCAAGGCAGCGGTAGAGCTGACTACGGCAGAGGCACCCAAGTGGGAATTCATCGCGGCGCGGCTTCTGAACCACTCCTTTCGCTGCCGCAACGCACAGGAATGGGAGGGGCGCGGCGTCGGCGACCTCTATGGCAGGCTTCGCTATCTGACGGATAAGGGACTCTACGGTGACTATATTCTTGCCCACTATACCCACGAGGAGATCGCCATGGCGGAGGGCTTCCTCTGCCCGGAACGGGACGAGCTGTTCACCTACTCCGGCCTTGACCTGCTGCTCAAACGCTATGTGATCCAGACACGCAGCCGCGTGCCGCTGGAAACACCGCAGGAGATGTTTTTGGGTATCGCGCTGCATCTTGCTATGAACGAAGGCTCTGACCGCATGGGGTGGGTAAAGCGCTTTTACGATATGCTCAGCCGTATGGAGGTCACGATGGCGACACCTACCATGTCTAACGCGCGAAAGCCCTACCATCAGCTTTCAAGCTGCTTTGTGGACACTGTTCCGGACAGCCTGGACGGCATCTACCGCTCGCTGGACAACTTCGCAAAGGTCTCTAAATTCGGCGGTGGAATGGGGATGTACTTCGGTAAGGTGCGCGCTGCAGGCAGCACCATCCGCGGCTTTCAAGGGGCGGCGGGCGGTGTTATCCGCTGGATCCGGCTGGTCAACGACACCGCCGTGGCGGTGGATCAGTTGGGGATGCGGCAGGGCGCTGTGGCGGTTTACTTAGACGCATGGCACCGGGATCTGCCGGAATTCCTTCAACTGCGCACTAACAACGGCGACGACCGCATGAAGGCACATGATGTGTTTCCCGCCGTGTGCTATCCGGATCTCTTCTGGCGACTGGCGGAGGAGAACATAGACGCGCCGTGGCATCTCATGTGTCCGCATGAGATCCTCACGGTCAAGGGCTACGCACTGGAGGATTACTGGGGGACGGAATGGGAGAAGCGGTATCTGGACTGCGTCAATGACCCGCGCATCGAAAAGCGCAGCGTCACCGTCAAGGACATCGTGCGGCTGGTGCTTCGCTCGGCAGTGGAGACCGGCACGCCTTTCGCCTTCAACCGCGACAGCGTAAATCGTATGAACCCAAACGGCCACACGGGAATGATCTATTGCTCCAATCTCTGCACGGAGATCGCACAGAACATGGCGCCCATCGAGCATATCAGCACTGAGGTGCACACGGAGAACGGCGACACAGTGGTGGTGACGGCCACACGCCCAGGCGAGTTCGTGGTCTGCAACCTGGCGAGTCTTTCTCTCGGTAATCTGCCGGTGGAGGACGAGGCCTATATGGAACGCACGGTGGAAACGGCCATCCGCGCACTGGATAATGTGATCGACCTCAACTTCTACCCTTTGGAATACGCGCGGCTTACCAATCAGAAGTACCGCAGCATCGGCCTGGGCGTCAGCGGCTACCACCACATGCTGGCAAAGCGCGGCATCCGATGGGAGAGCGAGGAGCACCTTGCCTTCACCGACGCGGTGTTCGAGCGCATCAACTACGCCGCCGTCAAGGCGGACGCAGCACTGGCACGGGAAAAGGGTCGTTACGCACTCTTTGAGGGCAGCGACTGGCAGACGGGCGCGTATTTTGAAAAGCGGGGTTATACCTCCGAAAAGTGGCGGGCGCTTGCGGAAACGGTGGCGGTGCAGGGAATGCGCAACGCCTATCTGCTGGCGGTCGCACCGACCTCCAGCACATCTATCCTCTCCGGCACGTCGGCGGGCATCATCGATCCAATTATGAAGAAATTCTTCTTAGAGGAGAAAAAGGGCAGCATGCTGCCCCGCGTTGCCCCGGAGCTTTCTATGGATACATGGTGGTACTATAAGGCGGCGCATCTGATCGACCAAAGCTGGTCGGTGCGCGCCGCGGGCCTTCGCCAGAGACATATTGACCAGGCGCAGAGCATGAATCTCTATATCACCAATGACTATTCCATGCGTCAGGTGCTCAGACTGTATTTAGAGGCGTGGAGGGTCGGCGTCAAGACCATTTACTATGTCCGCAGCAAGGCCCTTGAGGTCGAGGACTGCGAAAGCTGCTCGTCATAAGGAGGATAGCATGACGGAACTGAAGAAAAAGCCCCTCTTTAACCCGGAGGGCGACCCTGATGTGCGCCTGCGGCGCATGATCGGCGGCAATACCACCAACCTCAACGACTTCAACAATATGAAGTACGCTTGGGTCAGCGACTGGTACCGGCAGGCTATGAACAACTTCTGGATCCCAGAGGAGATCAACCTCTCGCAGGATGTGAAGGATTATCCCCGCCTGCTGCCAGCCGAGCGCAGCGCCTACGATAAAATTCTGAGTTTTCTTGTCTTTTTGGATTCCATTCAGACAGCGAACCTGCCTAATATCGGCGCCTACATTACCGCCAACGAGGTCAATCTCTGCCTGTCCATTCAGGCGTTTCAAGAGTGTGTCCACTCACAGAGCTACAGCTATATGCTCGACACCATCTGCTCCCCTGTGGAGCGCAATGACATCCTCTACCAATGGAAAACGGACGAGCATCTGCTGCGCCGCAACACCTTCATTGGGAACTGCTACAACGAGTTTCAGGAGCGGAAGGACGCTCCCACGCTGCTGCGCGTGATGATGGCGAACTATATTTTGGAGGGCATCTATTTTTACAGCGGCTTTATGTTCTTCTACAATCTCTCCCGAAATGGGAAGATGTCCGGCTCGGCGCAGGAGATTCGCTACATCAACCGCGATGAGAACACGCACTTGTGGCTGTTCCGCAATATCATCACGGAGCTGCAAAAGGAGCAGCCGGAGTTATTCACCGCCGAGAGCGTACAAGCGCTGCGCGAGATGATGCGCGAGGGCGTGGAGCAGGAGATCGCATGGGGGCATTATGTGATCGGCGATGACATCCCGGGGTTGAACCGGCAGATGATCAGCGATTACATCCGCTATCTCGGCAATCTTCGCTGGACAAGCCTTGGCTATCCGGCATTGTATCCGGGCTTTGAGAGCGAACCGGAGAGCATGGAATGGGTCAGCCAGTACGCCGACGCCAACATGGTCAAGACCGATTTCTTTGAGGCACGCAGTACCGCCTACGCCAAGAGCACCGCACTGATAGACGATTTATAAGAAAACCAAAGACATCAGAATAGGAGATATTACACTACTATGAATTACAGCGCTATGATTCAAAATCGCAGATCCGTTCACGCATTCCGCGAGAAGGAAGTTCCGAGCGAGGCTATCGGCCAGCTCCGATCCTACTATGAAAAGACCTGCCCCCGTCTTGTCCCGGAGATTGCAACGGAGTTGATCGTCTTGGACAAGGATGCACAGCCGGCACTGGAGAGCTCAGCGGGCTATAAGCAATTTCTCATCGGAGCACCGCACTACCTGCTCCTTATGTCTGCCCCGCATTCCTATGCGGGCATCAACGCCGGCTACATGATGGAAGATCTCGTCCTCAAGCTGACTGAGTTGGACATTGACACCTGCTGGATGACCTTCACCGACAGCGACAAAATCAAAAAGGCACTGTCTCTCACCACCCCGTTAGAGGTGGCGGCAATCGTTGCCTTTGGCTACGGGGAAAAGACCGCAAAAAAGCTGCGGCTGAATATCCTAAGTATGTCTCATATCGATGTGCGGGCCGAGCAGCAGTACTACGCGCCCAAAAAGAGCGTGCATGATTTGGTTCACATGGGGAGCTGGAGCAACAAGTCTGGGCTTGACGAGATGATGGACTTCTACGACGATATGCTCTGGCAGTCCTTCTACGCCGCTTCGCTCTCCCCCAGCTATCTCAACCGTCAGCCCTATGGCTTCCTTGTGCAGGATCACAGCATCTATTTGGTGCAGCAGGAGGATGCCTACACCGATAATTTGGATGCCGCATTGGATCTCGGTATTGTCATGCTCCACTTCTCCGCCGTCGCCTCCCAGTGGGCGGGGCAGGTACGCTGGGAGCTTTCACCTGCTGCGCCCGACGGCCTGCCGGAAGGACTTCGCCCCGCTGCAGTGTACCACATGTAACGGCGCTTGGGGGAAGCAAGGCAACGGTAAAATGCGCGACCGTCGATCCGCGGTTGAGAGTATGTTCCATTAGAAAAGAAGAACCTATCAGTCAGAGTCTGAGTAAGGAAAATAGGAGGTATTTTTTATATGGCTATCCGAACGGTAACAGATGCCATCCGCTATGTAGGGGTGGATGATAACACATTGGCACTCTTTGAAAACCAGTACCCCGTCCAGCCTATGGGAGTGAGCTACAACTCCTATGTCATTCTGGACGAGAAAATCGCCGTGATGGACAGCGTGGACGCACGGGCGGCGGAAGAATGGCTTTCCAATGTGGCGCGGGTGTTGGAGGGGCGCAGCCCCGACTATCTTGTGGTCACACACATGGAGCCGGATCATTCCGGCAGCCTCATGCGGCTGGCACAAAAGTACCCGGAGATGAAGATCGTGGGAAACGCGAAAACATTTACCTTGATCAAGCAGTTCTTCGGCACAGGTGCATTGTCGGAAGACCGTATGCGGGAGGTTGGCGAAAGAGATACGCTTTCCTTGGGTACGCACCGGCTGTGCTTCCTGCTGGCGCCGATGGTACACTGGCCGGAGGTGATGGCAGCGTATGAAGAGGAGGAAAAGATCCTGTTCTCGGCGGATGCCTTCGGCCGCTTCGGTTCACTGGAACGGACGGCCCGTGCCCCCTGGGCGCCGCAGGCCCGGCGGTATTATTACAACATCGTCGGAAAGTATGGCGCACAGGTGCAGGCGCTGCTGAAAAAAATCTCCGCGCTGGAAATCAAAACGATCTGCCCGCTCCATGGCCCCATGCTCACAGAAGACTTGGGGGAGTATCTGCGGCTCTATGATCTCTGGTCACAATGGAAACCGGAAGAACCGGAGGGCATCCTGATCGCTCACGCATCCATCCATGGAAATACCGCATATGCATCGGAGGCCCTCAAGAGCAAGCTGGAGGGAAAAGGTGCACAAGTCACCATGTGCGATCTGACGACAACAGACCTTTCCTATGCCGTGACCAGCGCATTCTACTGTGGGAAACTGGTGTTGGCCTGCTCCACTTATGACGGAGGACTGTTTCCACCCATGAAGGAGTTTTTGGATCATTTACAGACAAAGGGATTCCGAAACCGCCGGATCGGCCTCATGGAAAACGGCTCATGGGCCCCTGCTGCCGCACGGCTGATGCGCGCCGAGTTGGAAAAGATGAAGGAACTCCAACTGTGTGAAACGGAGGTATCGCTGCGCGGCGCACTGAACCAAACCAGCGAAGCGCAGATGGACGCTCTGGTGGCGGAGCTCTGCGCGGAATAAGCTGCAACAAGCCGCAGCTATTGCAGCTATTCTCGTACAGATGATGGTCTTACTCATCTGCTTTATGTCCCAAGGGCAGAGTACCGTCATCTCAGGTTGAGGTCACGATGTGGTGTGGGGCGAGACCGGAGTCTTGAGAACGCATAAAAGCACAGCCGCAGAGTACATCTGTGGCTGTGTTTTGTGTTCAGTTGCTCACTGTTGCGTGGACTGGATATGGAGAGACAACATATCTTCCGATCTTACATGGGTTATCTTATCTGCCATCACTCTGGCAGTTTGCCTTGCAGATATGTCGGCATCCCCACTGCGGTCGTATCCGGCCTGACCTTAAACATGGCTTTTTCAATCTACCTCCCTTATCGGTTTTCCACGATATATTTTTCCGCCATGTGGACTGCCACTGCGCCGTCCGCCACGGCGGTGACCACCTGACGGAGGGGCTTCGTCCGCACGTCGCCCACGGCGTAAACGCCGGGAATACTGGTTTCCGTGGTCTCTCCGGCCACGATATAGCCGCCGCCGTCCAGCGCCAGTTGACCCACCGCCAGCGCCGTGGCGGGCTGTCGGCCCACGCTGACAAATACGCCGTCGCAGTCCACCACGCTTTCCTCACCGGTGACGGTGTCCCGCAGGCGTACGCCGGTCAGCCTGTCCCCGGAAAGCAGCGCGGAAACGGTGCTGTTCCAGCGGAATTCCACATTTTCGGCCTGTGCCAGTGGCTCGTGATAGATCTTGGTGGCCCGCAGGGTGTCTCTGCGGTGGACGAGGATCACTTTTTTCGCCACGCGGCTGAGAAGGAGGGCATCTGCCGCGGCGGAATTTCCGCCGCCCACCACGACCACCGTTTTGCCCTTGTAAAACATCCCGTCGCAGGCGGCGCAGTAGGCCACGCCCCGGCCCACCAGCTCCGCCTCTCTGGCCACGCCCAGCGTTCTGGGGTCCGCACCGGTGGCCAGCACCACAGTTTTCCCGCCGGAAGATCCCCTCGCTGGTCTCCAAGAGCTTGGGAACCGCCGTCAGATCCATGCGGAGGACTTCTGCGTATTCGCTGCGTGCCCCAAAACGCTCCGCCTGCTTTTGCATCTTCTCCGCCAGAGAGAATCCGTCGATCCCGTTCTCAAAGCCGGGGTAGTTGTCGATCTGCTCGGTCAGGGCCATCTGCCCGCCGGCGGACAGTTTTTCCAGCACGATGGTGTCCAGCCCCGCCCGTGCCGCGTACAGGGCGGCGGTGTAGCCGCCTGGGCCGCCGCCCACCACGAGCATATCATAAACATGATTGTTGTTCATATCTGAACCCTCCGTTATTTCGCCAAGGCTTCCTGAATGAAACGGTCGATCTCTGCCTTTGAGCCGGGCGCGGTGATGGAATCCACGGCCTTTCCGTTCCGGAACAGCACCAGAGTTGGGATGACCTTGATCCCCTCAGCCCCCGCCAGCTGCGGCTCCTCGTCAATGTTGATCTTGCCGACAACAAGGCTGTCCGCGTATTCCTCTCCGATCTTCTCATACGCGGGGCCAATCCTCCGGCAGTAGCCGCACCAGGGTGCCCAGAAATCCACCAAAACGGGCTTTTCCTCCCGGATCGCCTGCTCAAACTGCTCCTGATTCATATTCATAGCTGCCATATCTGCCAGCTCCTTTCCTTTGTTTGGGTATAGTATACTGCGTGACAAGCGGTTTTACTGTGACGGCGTCACATAATTTGAGAAAATCGTCATCCATCTGCAAAACCCCAGATGCTCCGTGGCTTGACCGGGGACGTATCCGCAAAGCTGATGGTCAATACGCCCAAAGGGGGCTCCTTAACGCGCAGAAGGAGTTGTGTTTCAATATCCGTGATCGTAATATGCGAGAGGTAGGCGGCGCACTGCTCGTTCATCTGCCGGTACAGGGCGTCCATGACCCCCGCCATGCCGGAGCAGATGGCGCAGTCACGGTCGATGTCCCCGCTGTGCCACGCGCAGTCCACAAAGCGGGCGTTCACCGCCTCCGCCACCTGCCGCAGGGTCAGCATCGCCGGGTCTGCCGTCAGGCGGTAGCCGCCGTCCAAGCCCTCCCGGGTCTCCACCATTCCCGCCTTTTTCAGCCCCGCCAGCACCCGGCGGACGCGGGTGGGGTTGGTACAGATACTCTCCGCCAGCGCCTCGCTGCTGAGAGAGCGCCCGCTGTGGCTCAGGCAGACCAGCGCATGGACGGCCAGATTAAAAGAACTGTCCACAATCATCCCTCCTTCACAAGCTCGTAGGGCCAGTCGATGACGCCGCCGAAGTCGTAGACGCTCTGATACCCAAGCGATAGCAGCTTTTGTGCAGCATCCTTGCTGCGGCGGCCGCTGCGGCAGTAGACCAGCAGCGTGGCTTCCTTGTCGGGCAGCGCCTCGGGCATTTCGCTCCCGATGCTCTCGTTGGGCACAAGGACGGCGTTTTCAATATGCCCGCCGTCGTATTCCTCCCGGGTGCGGACGTCCACCACCATGACCTCCTGCGAAGCCATCATCTCATAGGCTTCCTCGGCGCTGATCTTATGATACGCCGCCTTGCTGGGAGCGTCCTCCTCTGTCGGCACCGGCTTGTCCTTGGTTCCCCCGCAGCTCACCAGAAGCAGTGCAAGCACGGCGGCAAGTGCCGCGAAAAGCAATATCTGGCGCATAATCAACCTCCAATGCAACTGTGCTTGCTACTGATACAGTTTATACTGAAATATAACAGATACGGTTAAAACTGTCAAGGTACTTCGAGGCAGCTTTTGGAGCACAGGCCCTTTGTGGTTGTTGACAGAGAAAAAAATATAGGTATAATAAAAGCAAAAGAATAAGACTCATTCTTGTATTTGGAGGGTTGGCGGTATGCCAAAATACGCAGAGGAGATATTGGCCGCCGTAACGGAACTGCAGCAGCATCCCTCGGCGGAGCAGGTGTTCCTGGAGATGAAAAGGGAGCATCCCAGCATCGCCATTGGCACCGTGTACAAGCATCTGAATGCCTTGGCAGAGGAGGGCCTGCTGCACCGTATCACCGAGTCGGGTTCGCCGGACCGGTACGACCGAACGGAACGGCACGATCACCTGATTTGCAGCCGGTGCGGGAAAATCGCGGACGTTCGGCTGCCAGACATGCAGAGCCAGATCGAACGGACGCTGGGACGGGAGATCCTCTCGTATGATCTTAAAATCCGGTATATCTGCCCCGCTTGCCGGGAGCAGGAAAAAGACAATCTTATGGAGGAGAAGTATCATGAACGCTAATGTATCGAAACTACTCAACGAGCAGATCAATAAGGAGTTCTACTCCGCCTATCTGTATCTGGACTTTGCCAATTACTACGCCTCCGTGGGCTTAGACGGCTTTGAGAACTGGTACCGGGTCCAGGCGCAGGAGGAGCGGGATCACGCCATGCTGTTTTATCAGTATTTGCAGAATAACGGCGAGGGCGTCACCTTCGAGGCCATTGCAAAGCCGGAGTGGGAACGAGGCGACCACATGACCCCACTGAAAAAGGCACTGGAGCATGAAAAACTGGTCACTGCCAGCATCGACGCCATCTACGTCGCCGCATACGAGGCAAAGGACTTCCGCGCCATGCAGATGCTGGACTGGTTCATTAAGGAGCAGGGCGAGGAGGAGAAGAACGCCGCCGACCTCATCACCAAGATGGAGCTGTTCGGCGGTGACAGCAAGGGGCTGTATATGCTCAACAGCGAGTTGAAGGCACGGGTCTACACCGCACCCTCGCTGGTGCTATAAGCCCCGCGCGTCTGCGGGCTTTCACATCAGGCAAAAGGCAGACTGCATACAGGTGGCCTGCCTTTTCTTCCATCAGACAGTTAGAGGAGACTAACTGTGTATAAAACAGAAAGGATTTCAGATCTTGAACAAGGAAAAGGAGATCGAAACTGTTACCCTCATGGTGCGCCGGTATTGCCGGGGCGTGCATGGAACAAGGGGCGAGGCGCTTTGCCCGGCGTGCGATGTACTGCTGGAATACGCCAGGCAGCGGCGAGACAGATGCCCGCACGGGAAAATCTAGCGGCACTTTGAATCCTTTCTGAGAGGCACAAGGCGGCAAAGAAACAAAGAAGAGATAAGGGCAACGGCTATGAAAGAACGAAAGACCTTCTGGGACAGAAATGCCGGTCGGTACGACCGCTTTATGCGAAAGGATGGGGCAGCGTATGACGAGATGTATGCGCTAATCCGGCCGGTGGTGAAAGCCAAAACGGTGCTGGAGCTTGCAACCGGCACGGGGCTGATCGCAAAGCACATCGTGAATGCGGCGGCGCACATCGAGGCGACGGATGCCTCCGCGGAGATGATTCTTGAAGCAAAGCGGGGTAATCAATCTGCGAAGCTGCACTTTTCGGTGCAGGATATGTTCCGCCTGCCGTATGCGGACAAGTCCTTCGACGTGGTGATCGTGTCCAACGCGCTGCACATCGTGCCGCAGCCGGAGAAAGCCCTTGCCGAGATCCGCCGGGTTCTGAAGGATGACGGCGTGCTCATTGCGCCGACCTTTACCCACGCAGGGAACTCGTTTACCGGTAAGGTCAGGGCATTTTTCATGAAGCTGGCAGGCTTCCCTCTCCACAGCAAGTGGGCGAGCGAGGAATACCTGCGCTTCCTGCGGCAAAACGGCTGGGCGGTGCGGAAAGGCGCTGTGCTGAAAGCCTCGTTCCCGCTGACCTATGCTGAGTGTGTAAAAATGGAGGTGTGATATGTCATTCTTTGAAAACACCCGCAAGCCCGTAGGCTTTGGCGGGAAAATCATGGTCGCCATGATGAATCTCGGTCACAGCGCCGTTGCCCGGTGGGGGCTTCAATTTCTGAATGCTGCGCCGGACGCCAAGGTGCTGGACTGCGGCTGCGGCGGCGGGGCGAACATGAAAAGGCTGCTGAAAAAATGCCCGCAGGGCGTCGTCAAGGGTATCGACTATTCGCCCGTCAGTGTGGAGAAGTCGAAAAAGGTCAACAAGGCCGCCATCATGGAGGGACGCTGCACCGTTCTGCAAGGCAGCGTGGCGGATATGATGTTTGCTGACAACTGGTTCGACGCGGTCACGGCCTTTGAAACCGTCTATTTTTGGCCTGACCTGCCCCGATGCTTCCGGGAGGTTTATCGAGTGCTGAAGCCCGGCGGGACATTTCTCATCTGCAACGAAGCAAACGGCGACACGGACAAGGATGAGAAGTGGACGGAGATCATCGGCGGCATGACCATCTATAAGGACGTAGAGTTAAAGGCGTACCTGGAGCAGGCGGGGTTTCACGATATTCAAATTCATAAAAAGAAAAGCTGGCTCTGCATCACGGCGCGGAAGTGAGGGAGAAGCAGGAAGATGAAGGACAAGAAGCTCCCATTCGACCGCAAATGCCATGTGCTGTATTCCAATCCCTGCAAGAAGGAGATACGGGCGAAGATCGCCCTGCACTACCCGGAAGCGGAGCGGGAGGCGATATGGGAACAGGTACAGCGGTAGTATGCGGAGTTTCTCTCCGACTGGCGTACCGACTTGGGTGGCAAACGGAACTTCCACAACGGCGTAGGCGGCACCTACGACTGCATCGCCATTATGAGCTATTACACGGCCTGCAAGGCCATTACATCGTTCCGTGAGATCGAGGAGATGGAGGAAAACCTGATCCTGCCGATCTTCCGCAGGCTGCGGTTTGTGGACTGCAACAAGCCGTTCTGGAGGAAGCTGATGCATAGAGTATTTGCGCCTCGTCGCAGAAAGGCTGAGAGGCGAAGCGCGGAACGGTAGAAGCATTCTCGTGATCACCCACGACAGGGAGCTGATCGAGAGCTGCTGCGATAACGTTGTGGAGGTTGAAAAACGATCGCCATGAATCAGCCGAGGACTGTTATGTGATATCCGCGCCGGAGGGATCACTTTCTGTCCCTGCCGGCAGCTCCACCGCGATGGTCGTGCCCTTGTCCGAGCTTTCCTCCACCCAAACGGAGCCGCCGTGGAGATCGGCGATCTCCCACACCAGAGAAAGTCCCAGTCCCGCGCCGCCGTATTCCCGGCTGCGGGATTTGTCCACCCGGAAGAAGGGCTGGAAGATACTGCGCTGATACTCCTCCGGAATGCCGCAGCCGGTGTCGGAAACGCGAATGATGCACTTTTCCTGCCCCTGCGCAAGCTCGACCCGTACCGAGCCGCCCGGCCGGTTGTATTTGACGGCGTTCTCCGTCAGGTTAAAGAGCAGACGATAGATCAGCGCGTCGCTGCCGGTGAGAGCGGCGTCGCCCTCCGCTTCCAGCGAGATGCTTCGCTGCTCCGCCAGCGGCGCAAGATCCGTGAAGATCTCCTCGACCATGGGGGCGAGCTGGAGCTGCTCGTTCCGCGCCACCTGCTGCAAATTGCTCATCTCCAGCAGCGTCTTGGTCATCTGTGTCAGCCGCTCCGTCTGCTCGCGCAGGAGGGTGAGAAACTCCGCAGTCTCCGGCCGCACATCGGGATGCTCTGCGGAAAACAGCTCCAGCTGCGCCTGCATCAGCGCCAGCGGCGTGCGCAGCTCGTGGGCGGCATTGCCGGTGAACTGCCGCTGGGCGGCAAAGGCGTTGTTCAGCCGCTCCAGCATCTGGTTGAAGGAGCGGCTGAGCTGCCTGAACTCCGGAAGCACATCTTCGTCGATCTTCATATCCGCCAGATTGTTCAGCTGCACCTGCTCCACCTGCGAGGCAAAGCTGCGCAGGGGCTTGAGGGCGCGTCCGCTGACGAAATAGGCGAGGATGCCGCTGAGCAGCGTTACCGCCGCCGTGATGTACCAGTTGGTGGTGCGGAAGCGCCCCTGTGCCCCATCGACGACGATGGTCAACTCCTCGGTGGGCGCTATGAGCTGCGGGTCAAAGCTCGCCGCTCCGTCCTCATTCAGGATCACCGTGCTGCCGCCCTGTAAGCTGTCCGCAATGGTGTCCATATAGTACACACCGGAGGAGCAGAGCAGCAGATTCATGGCCACGCAGGTGATGCCGATGAGCAGGACGGTCATCAGCGTGATGCGCCACTGCAAAGAAAGACGCTTCATGCTTCCTCGCCTCCCATCAGATAGCCCTCGCCGATGCGGTTGCGGATGGGGTCATAGCCCAGCGCGGCGCGGAGCTTTTTGCGCAGGGCGGAGATGTGGACGCGAATGGAATTGCTGAAGCTGTCCACGCTGTTGTCCCAGACGTGCTCCATCAGCTCCTCCTGACTCACCGGCCGCCCCTGATGCACCATCAGGTATTCGAGTATCCCCGTTTCCTTGCGGGTCAGCGTCAGCGTCTGCCCGCTGACAGCGGCGGTGCGGGAGCGGGTGTCAAAGCTCAGGTCTCCGCAGGTCAGCAGTACATCCTGCTGGGTGAACTGCCGCAATGTCAGGCTGCGGATGCGGGCCTCCAGCTCGGCCAAGTGGAAGGGCTTTGCCAGATAGTCGTTGGCCCCGGCGTCCAGCCCCTCGACCTTGTCCTCCACCTCGCTGCGGGCGGAGAGGATCAGCACCCGCGTCTCCCGGTCGGTCTGCCGCAGGGTGCGCAGCACCGTCATGCCGTCCTTTTTCGGCAGGTTCAGATCCAGAAGTACCAGATCGTAGCGCTCCACGCCCAGAAGTGCCAGCGCCATTTCCCCGTCATAACAGTAGTCCACGCTGTAGGCCAGCCGCCGCAGGCTGCGGACGATGGTCTCGCACAGGGCGCGTTCATCTTCAATTACTAAAAGGTGCATGAGAGCCCTCCTTTTTATTTCTTCGTTTTTGTGTTGCTTTCATTATAGCAAAAACAGATAAGGTTTGCGTTAAATTTTTCTTCTTAACAGAGACTTTAACTCCCCTGCGCTATGATAGGGGCAGAAAATCGGAAAGGGTGAGAAAAATGAGCCATGTAAAAAAGGCGGCGGCCCAGGTGATCCTGCTGGCAGCGGGAGCCGCCATGCTGTGCTTCGGCGTCTGGCGGGGCGAGGCAGCGACGGTGCTGAGCAAAGCAATCAAATTATGTCTGGAGTGTGTGGGCATTGGATAAGAAAAAAAGTGGCGTATCTCAGGTGCTGTCCCGCTTCCGGGGCTGGATCCAGGCGGGAGCGACGCTGCTGACCAACCTGCATCTGCCGAATTTCCTCAAGGGCGGACTGTATCAGGGGGCAGGGAAGACCGTCTGCGTGCCGGGGCTGAACTGCTACTCCTGTCCGGCGGCCTCCGGAGCCTGTCCCATCGGGGCGTTTCAGGCGGTGGTGGGCTCGTCCAAGTTCAGCTTCTCCTATTATATCACAGGTTTCCTCATTTTGCTGGGAGTCCTGCTGGGGCGCTTTATCTGCGGCTTCCTCTGTCCCTTCGGCTGGTTTCAGGAACTGCTGCATAAGATTCCTACGAAGAAGCTCTCCACAAAGAAGCTCAAGCCTCTGACATACCTGAAGTACGCCGTGCTGCTGGTGATGGTTTTCCTGCTGCCGGCGTTCCTGGTGAACGATGTTGGCATGGGCGACCCGTTCTTCTGTAAATACCTCTGCCCCCAAGGCGTGCTGGAGGGAGCCATCCCGCTGTCCCTTGCCAATGCCGGCATCCGGGCGGCGCTGGGCAAGCTGTTTACATGGAAATTCGGCATTCTGCTGTCGGTGATCGTGCTGAGCGTACTGTTCTACCGTCCCTTCTGCAAGTGGCTCTGCCCGCTGGGAGCGTTCTATGCACTGCTCAACCGGGTGTCCCTCTTCCAGATGAAGGTGGATAAAAACAAGTGCGTCTCCTGCGGGAAATGCGCCAGAGCCTGCAAGATGGATGTGGACGTGACAAAGACGCCCAACCACACCGAGTGCATCCGCTGTGGGATGTGTATACGCGCCTGTCCCACAAACGCCGTGTGTTTCCGCTATGGCTTCGGAGACGGTAAAGATAAGACAAAAGCAGCAGAAACGCTGCAGACAAACAACAATATCAAGGAGGAAACAAACAAATGAAAATGAATAGGACGAATACTGCCGGCAGAATTCTGGTGCTGCTGCTTACTGCACTGCTGGTGCTCTCTCTGGCCGCCTGCGGCAAAAAGGGCAACGACGACATGACAAAGCCCGGCGGTGAGCCCAAGAACGCCCAGGAGGCGGCCGCTATGTACAAGGCGCTGATGGACCAGGAGAATGCCATTCTGATGGAAAACCAGTCCCTTTGGGAGAAGGTGTTCATGTCCGCCGACAAGGGCATGACCATGCAGGAGGACGGTAAGAACTACGGTGATTTCCTGCTGGACACCATTGAGTCCGCCAAGGACAAGTTTACCGCCGACGAGCTGAAGCTGCTGCGCCAGGGAGGCGAGAAGATCCGGGAGATCGAGCGCACCCTGACCGCCATTGAGGCCAAGTTCCCCGAGGCGGCTCCCAAGGCCCCGGGCAATGGTGACAGCATCCCTGCCGACAGCCCCACGACCCCCGGCAACGGTGACAAGATGCAGAAGTTCCCTGCCTTTGAGGGCAAGGACCTCAACGGCAACCCCGTCAAGAGCGATGACCTGTTCTCCAAGAACGCCGTCACCGTGGTGAATTTCTGGTTCACCACCTGCAATCCCTGCGTAGGCGAGCTTTCCGAGCTGGAGTCCCTGCATCAGGAGCTGACCAAGAAGGGCGGCGGTGTCGTCGGCATCAATTCCTTCACCCTGGGCGGCGATGAGGCTGCCATCTCCGAGGCCAAGTCCGTTCTGTCCAAGAAGGGCGTCACCTATCCCAATGTCTACTTCCCCGCCCAGGGCGAGGCCGGCAAGTTTGTGGAGAACGTGTTCGCCTACCCCACCACCTATGTGGTGGACCGCAGCGGCAACATCGTGGGCGATCCCATTGTGGGTGCCATCACCGACAAGACGCAGGCGGCGACGCTGCAAAAGCTCATCGACCAGGCTCTTGCCGCCGATATGGGCTGACCCGAGATTTAAAAAGTGCCTGCTGCGCGCCATTGCATTGCCCATGGCGCACGAAGGGGCAGAGTGAGCCCAGCTTCCCCTGAAAGGAGGAAACGCGATGCATCGAAGCGTATTGGCCCTGCTTTTCGCCGCGGTGCTGCTGCTGTGCGGCTGCGCCGCCGGGCAGCAGACTGTGCCGAAGGAAAAGAGCGGACAGGAAACAAACATGGACGGAGCGGCTTTTGACCGGTCCGACGAGGAGATCACCTATATGGATACCACGGAAAATGTCATCTATCTGGCGGGCGGCTGCTTCTGGGGTATGGAACAGCTGATGCAGTCCATCCCCGGCGTTATCGACGCCGAGAGCGGCTACGCCAACGGCACCTGCCAGGCGGACGCCGATTACAAGACCGTCTGCAAGGGAGAGACCGGCTTTCGGGAGACCGTGCGGGTGGAATACGACCCCAAGCAAGTGAGCCTCGACGCGCTGCTGCTGGCCTACTTCTATGTGATCGACCCCACGGTACAAAACCGGCAGGGCAACGACCGGGGCAGCCAGTACCAGACCGGCGTTTACTTCACCAACGAAAGCGCGAGAGAAACGGTGAAGCGCATCGCGGAGATCGAGCGCGGCCGCAGCGAGAAATTCTTCGTGGAGATCGGCCCGCTCAAGAACTACTATCCCGCCGAGGAATACCACCAGAACTACCTCGAAAAGAATCCGAACGGCTACTGCCACATTCCGCGCGCGGAGATGGAGCTTTTCTCCCGGCTGCGCATCGACCCGGGCGACTATCAGAAGCCCGCGGCGGAGTCCATCCGGGACAAGCTGACGGCGGAGCAGTACCGCGTCACGCAGGAGAGCGGCACGGAGCGCGCTTTCACGGGCGAGTTCTGGGACAAGTTTGAAAAGGGCATCTATGTGGATGTCGTCACCGGCGAGCCGCTCTTTTCCTCCACGGATAAGTACGAAAGCGGCTGCGGCTGGCCGGCTTTCACAAAGCCCATCGAGGGCCCTGCCGTAGTGGAAAAAGAGGATCTGAGCCACGGGATGCGCCGCACGGAGGTCAGAAGCCGCGCCGGAGACTCCCACCTCGGCCACGTGTTCACCGGCGACCCGGAGTCGCCCAACGGCGTGCGCTACTGCATCAACAGCGCGGCCCTGCGCTTCGTCCCCTATGAAAAAATGGAAGCCGAGGGCTACGGATACCTCCTGTATCTGTTTGAAAAATAGGACGCAAGCGGTCGGCAATTCTCATGCAAGGAACTATCAGCATATCACAGCATATCGGACTGCCCGGTGGCAGTCCGATATGCTGTGAATGGCTTGGTTCACAAAGTCAACCCCCGGCTCTGCCGGGGGCAAAGGAAAAACCTGAAAGGTTTGAAAAAGGAAAACCTTCGTGATAACATGACCACGCTGGAGCTGGTGCTGAATATGCTGGCGGAGGCAACCACTACGGAAATTCCCAAGCAGAAAGCACCAAGCACATTTTCAGAGAATATAGCGGTTGCCCGCGAGGGCGGTGAGGCCGCCGGAATCGCACGGAAGGCGGTTGAGGAACGCACAGACGTTCCCGTCATCACCTCCAAGAACGCCGCGCAGCTCAATCAGGTCGTGACCGACCTTCTGGAAGGGGCGGCCGCGGATATGAGCGAGATGACAGAGAAAAAATGAGTGTTTTCGCATAACGGTTTTTCATGTGGCTAATTGGCAGCTCTTGAAAGCACCCATCAAAAAAGTTTGAGAAAAGTTGAAAAATACGGAGAATTCCGACTTGCACATGGCATTTTTGAGCCAGGGGTTCAAAAATCTACAGTGGTACAGCATGCCATGCGGAGTGTCCTTATAGGATCTGAGTATCCTGTAACGGCCACTCCGCATTTTTTATTTCCCGAAAAGTTCATACTGCAGACTCACATTTGCGTACAATATCAAAAAAATCCCTTCTATTTTGTGACATATTCCAATTCTTACAAAACTGCAAAAAAGTGGTTGCAAAACTGCCGCGGTGGTGTTGTAAATAGTAAAGACGCAGGGCTGCGTCCACTTTGCGAAAGGAACGCAACTATGAAAAGACGTAGCAATCCCAGCAAGATATTCTATATTCCGGCCTGGCGAACTGGCGTTGTGGAGCGGAAGCTGGCGGAATATGCCCGGTGCGGATATAAGCCGATGGATTTTCAGGAGCTGCCATGCTCCATATGGCGGATCACATTTCGGAAATCGGAGCCGCATTCCACCGACTATTATCTGTTCGGACGGTTTCAGGGGGGACGGGGACAGACGCTGGGATACTTTAGCCCCTGCGGTAAGGAGGAGCGAAAGATATCCGATATATCCCGACGGACCCTTGTTATAGGGGCAAATCTTCGACAGACGGCGAGGGGCCGAAACACAGGCCCGGTAAGGATGACGGTATGAAAAAATCAGAAACAAATACTTTGCGTATTGAGCCCCGCAAGGTTCATGCCGCCGCGGTAGGAATGGCGATGGTGCTCATATACCTTGATTATCATTACTTTGTTGAGACTTTTTACTGGGTTTTTCAGCCGCCTTTTCGCATAGCAATTGACACGGTCACGATTGTTGCTATAGGCTTAATACTCAATGTCGTAGGCCTTAGTGAGATACTTGCTACCAGCCGAACATATATTGTATCTACCAAAGGAGTTACGGTCATTTTTTTGGGTATCATCCGCCGTCTATATCCATGGCAGCGGTTCCAGAGTATTAACGTGTACCCTATGGACATAGGTGATCCTCCATGGGGAGGCCAGCCGTTTTTAATGGTTTGCAGTACCATACCGATCCGGACAATGGAGGGGGGAAAATTGATCTGGAGCGCACGCTTCTTCGATGGCCTCATATTCTGATTTTTCCACTACTGCCGGGCGAGGAACGCATGCAATTTGAAAGCCTGCGGCGCGGGGAAATATCTCCCGACCTGGAGGATCAGGAACCCGACGAGGAGGAATAAGTGTCCCGGCTGACGGACGTGGCCGTCAAAAGACGGTCACGTCCGGACAGCAAGCAACACCTACACCTACGGCAACGCTGATTGGCCGGACCTGCTGACGGCGTTCAACGGGAAATCCATCACCTACGACGCCATAGGCAACCCCCTGAACGACGGAACGTGGACCTATACCTGGCAGCATGTCCGTCAGCTGGCGTCTATGAGCAAGAGCGGCAGCAGCATCACCTACGGCTACAATGCCGACGGCAAGCGCATTTCCAAGACAGTCAACGGCACAACGTACAACTACTCTTACCTGGGCGACACTCTGACGGACCTGTCCTGGGGCAGCAATCGGATGCACTTCACCTACGACAGCCTGGGCCCGGCGTCCGTGACGTACAACGGCAACAGGTATTTCTACCTGAAAAATGCCCAAGGCGATGTCACCGGTCTTGTGAACGCCAGCGGCACCCAGGTGGTGTCCTACACCTATGACCCCTGGGGTGCGCCCCTGTCCACCGACGGCACCATGGCCTCCACCCTCGGCACTGCAAATCCCCTGCGCTATCGCGGGTATGTCTACGACAGCGAGACGGGCCTGTACTACCTCAGCAGCCGGTATTATAACCCGGTCTGGGGAAGGTTTATCAATGCGGATACCGCTGATGTAGTAGCCACCTCTCCTGATAAGACGCATTGGGACAAAAACCTTTTCGCGTACTGCGATGATAATCCAGTTAATCGGAGAGATGATGGCGGCGATTTATGGGAGTATGTCGTCGGTAAAATGATCGTGGGTACGGTTGTCGGCGGATTGACTGGTGGCATATCTTCCATGCTTGATGATGCTGCCGCAGGGAAAGAAGTTTCACTTGCTTCTTTTGCAAAAGGCTTTTTTCCCGGAATGTTGTCAGGCGCTGTTTCCACGGCGGCATCCCTGGTTATGGAGGGCTTAGTTCCGTTGATTTCCATTCTGCGTGCGCCCAAAGATGCTGAACGTGCGATTAGGATGGCTGAAGTTGTTGCCTCTGCCATCTGTGCAACTATCTCGGCAATACGCAATAGGGAATCACTTCCTGATGCGTTGCTGTCTATCGGGTCTGCGGCAGCGGCTGCCTACATATCGAACAGAGTTTCACCGAGCGGGCATAGCGCTGGAGCTATAATAGGTGGCGGAATAACAAGTTTTGCCGTAGGCGGAGCAGTTTCATCCGCCAAGACCGCAATCCATATTTCGATAAATTCATCCAGAAATAGAGGGCCGGCAAGGAGAGTGACCGTGTAATGGAGGATAAAGAAAATAATCGAACGATGGAAAATAAAAACGCTCTGATTATTCCGGATAAGAAGCGTCTTGCAATTTTAAACGGCTTGTTTTATTCGCTGACGTCGGCTATTTTTCTGTGTCTAATGATAAAATACAAATATTATCTGGATACGTTCCTCCTGGGAATCGCTATGCTCATGGGATACATTGTATTCGGAGCCAGACTTGTATTGATTGGAGGCAAAGGATATGTAATCGACGTTAACGGACTTACGGTGATTTGGTTCCGGAAATGGAAGCGCTTTTACCGCTGGGACGAGTTTTTGACGGCTCGGAAATATATGGTCAGTGCCCCTCAAGTTAATCGGGAGGCGGTTGCGGAGTACGGCGGTGAACTGAGTACAAATGTATGCAGCCTGATTCCCGTTCGAAGCAACCGGCGTGGAGAAATATCCCAAGCGTGGGTATTGCGCCATCCGTTCAAGGTCTATATCTTTGCATTTGATTCATTTCATAATCAAATTAAATTTGAAAGCCTGCGGCGGGGGGAAATACCTCCCGATCAGGGGGACCGGGAACCCGACGAGGAGGAATAATTGTCCCGGCTGACGGACGTGGCCGTCAAAAGACGGTCACGTCCGGACAGCAAGCAGCACCTATACCTGCGGCAACGCTGATTGGCCGGACCTGCTGACGGCGTTCAATGGGAAGTCCATCACCTACGACGCCATAGGCAATCCCCTGTCCGACGGCACATGGACCTATGCCTGGCAGCACGGCCGCCAGCTGGCGTCCATGAGCAAGACCGGCAGCAGCATCACCTACGGCTACAATGCCGACGGCAAGCGCATTTCCAAGACAGTCAACGGCACAACGTACAACTATGCCTACCTGGGCGACACCCTGACGGACCTGTCCTGGGGCAGCAACAAGTTGCATTTTATCCGTCCATGTGCGTCTTCGCGCCCAGCAGCGCGGCGTAGGCCGCATTGTGTGCAGACAGCAAAACGCAGCCCCGTTTCAGACGGGACTGCGTTTTGGCCTGTATGGGTTTATATTTGCTTTCGTAAGTCGCGGCGGCTGAAAACCTCGTCCTCCGTGTAGCGCACGCTGTCTGCTGCTGCGGCCTTAAGCGCTTCATCGAGCTTCATCTCAATCTCATCCGTCAGCGCGGCCTCAATCTTCTGCTTAGCGTCAGCCTTGGGCGTGATCCCGAGGTGGATACGCCGGACGTCAAGACGCTTTTTATTCATTACAAATTCTTTGAAAAGTTATAAAAGTGACCGTATTCAGAAGAATACGGTCACTTTTGGAGCTTGTGGCCGGATTCGAACCGGCGACCTGCTCATTACGAGTGAGCTGCTCTGCCAGCTGAGCCACACAAGCGCATGTGCTTCCGAGGGGAAGTCACAAGCTGTATTGTACCATGTTTTGACCTGCCCGTCAACCATAAATTTTGTGCTCCGGCAGGGAATACGGTGCGTAATCATGAAGCCCCAGGTGCAGAAAATTTCCTCAGGAGAAACAATTCCTTGCTGCGGGAAGCCAGTTTGAGGGTCTTGACCGGTGAGCCAGAAATGCGAGGCTTTTGTCGAAACGGGGAATTTTCGTGACTTTTCTGACGGGATCGTGAAAGAATTATCCGTTTACATAATGCTTGTTCCGGAAATGCTTTACAAGGAGTTATCCACATTTTCCACAGGGTTTTCCACAAAGGCAAATACCGGCACAGCGCAATCATTTTCGACGATTTTACCAGCTTTTTACCAGACCGGAAAACAGGGAAGTGCACAGGAAGAAATCCGGCAAATCAGTTTACATAATCACATAATTTCCGGATTTGGGTCAAAAGCTGTCCTTCTTGCAGATATGACAGAGGTTGATGCAGGGCCTCAGCCAAAATACTTGTCACGGAAGGGGACATGGTCCACCTGGAAGCTACGGCCCCGGAGATATTCCAGCAGGCCGGCGTCCGTGGGGAAGTCGAAGGTCAGGCGATAGGAGTACAGAGCCTGCCGGGTCTCGCCGTACCGGCGGTTGGCGGCGCCGTTACCGTACTTGCCGTCTCCCAGCAGGGGACAGCCCAGGTCGGCCATGGTGGCCCGGATCTGGTGGGTGCGGCCCGTCAGCAGCTGGACCTCCAGCAGGGACAGCTCCCCCCGGGTCTCCAGGGTCCGGTAGCGGGTGACGGCGGTTTTTCCGCCGGGCACCGGCCGGTGATAGACGGCCACCTGCTTTTTCTGCTCGTCCTTCAGCAGGAAGCAGGACACCTCCCCCTCCGGGGGACGGGGGCGGCCCAGGGTAACGCACAGGTACCGCTTGTCGATCTCCCGGTCCCGGATCTTCTGGTTGATGATGCGCAGGGTCTCGGCGTTTTTGGCGGCGATGACGATGCCGCCGGTGTTGCGGTCGATGCGGTTGCACAGCGCCGGGGTGAAGGCGTTCTCCCACCGGGGATTCCACTCCCGCTTCTGATACAGATACGCCTGGATGTGGTTGATGAGGGTGTTGACCTTCTCTGTCTCGTCGGCGTGGACCACCAGGCCGGGGCGCTTGTTCAGCAGCAGCAGATTCTCGTCCTCATACACGATGTCCAGGCTGGGCTTGAACAGGGTCAGGAAAAGATTGTCCTCCCGGGGCTTGTCAAAGAACTCATCGTTGATGTATAATTGCAGAATGTCCCCCTCCTGCAGCCGCTGGTCCCGCTGGGCCCGGGCTCCGTTGCACTTGATGCGCTTGAGGCGAATGTATTTTTGCAGCAGCGCCGGGGGCAGCAGGGGCAGACTCTTGGACACGAAGCGGTCCAGCCGCTGTCCGGCGTCGTTTTTTCCGATGGTGATCTCCCGCATAGAGGGGCCTCCCTTACCGATAGAATTCCAGTCTGCTCTTATTCTACCTTGTTTTTCAAAAAAGTCAAAATATTTGTGAGAAAATGTTTGACAAAGAGAGTGAAATTCAGTATAATACTACTCGTGTCATTGCGAGGTGTACTATGATTCTGAATGTGAACCGGATTCTGCATACCCCCGGCGCCAGCCAGGATTTCCATTTTGAGATGGACTTGTCCGACCTGGAGTTCGGTGGGGAGAGACCCGTGGTTCACCCGGTTGCTGTGGACGGCAGGGTGTATAACCAGGCGGGTGTGCTGCTGTGTGAGCTTCAGGCCAGTACAACGCTTCGCTGCGTATGCGACCGGTGCATGGAGGAGTTCGACTCTCCCAAAACTGCGTCCTTCTCCTGCATTCTGGCGGAGGAGAAGCAGGATCAGGAGAATGACGACATTGTTCTGCTGGACCACGACGAGGTGGATTTGGCGGACCTGGCCAGCACCGCGTTTATCCTCGATATGGACACAAAGACTCTCTGCTCGGAGGACTGCAAGGGCTTGTGCCCAGGCTGCGGCGTGAACCTCAACCGCGAGGCATGCCGCTGCAAAAAGCAGGTCGATCCCAGACTTGCCAAGCTGGCTCAGCTGCTTGCGCTGGACGACGAGTGAGAATATGAAAATACATTACTGCTCAGGCAGTTAAGACCAAGGAGGTGTCAACATGGCAGTACCTAAGGGAAAAGTATCCAAGCAAAGACGCAATAAGAGACGCAGCTCCGTCTGGAAGCTGGCGGCTCCCGGTCTCGTGGCATGCCCCAAGTGCGGCGCGCTGCATCTGCCTCACAGAATGTGCCCGGAGTGCGGTACCTATAACGGCCGCGAGGTCAAGCACGTTGAGTCTGTGGCAGCAGGCAAGTAAAATACCGTGTGTCCTTGTCAGGAGGGAAGATTTTCATCTTCCCTCCTTGCTTTTTGCCCAATTTTCGGCTAAAATGGTTGTATATGGATGAGACTGTCGAAAAACCGGAAATCTTCCGCCATCGGAAAGGAAGATAGTTACGAAAGAAACCCATCAGGGGTGTCTTTCGTTTGCAATCACAGGTTTTCCAGAACTTTTTAAGTTCTGGAAAACCGCACACAGCTTGTCGAAAAAGACTTTTTTGACAAGCTGATATAGATGAATGGGAGAGATCCATATGATGCGTCTGACCTTCCTGATGCTGTTTGGGAATGCCATATTTTACCTGATCCAGGCGGTTTCCTGCTGCCGGATCCTGACCCGGCGCTTTTCCTGGCCGGTGATGGTCCTGGGCTTCGCCGTCGGCTATCTGCTGTTTGTGCTCCCGGCGATCCCGTTTCCGGAGACGGGGATGATACGGGGTATGATTGCACTGGTGAGCTTTCCGCTGGTGGATATGGTGCTGTTCCGGGATAAATGGTACAGGTGTCTGTTCTGCGGCGTGGCGGCGGTGCTGATCATGTCGGCTGCGGATATGATATCGGCGGCCGTTCTGCTGACGCCGGAGCAGCTGCGCCAGGGGCTGACCTTTCAGCCCATTCCGGTGCAGCTGACGTCCTATGCCATCTTCCTGTCGGCGTCGGCGTTTTTCCTGTGGATGTTCACCCTGCTGATGAACCGCTATAAATATCGCCTGTCCGGAAGGGAGTGGGCTCTGTACCTGCTGTTTCCCGTCAGCCAGTGCCTGCTGCTGTATGGCTGGATGATGCTGTGCCGGCTGGATTTCAGCGCCAACCGCATGTGGATTCTGCTGGCGGGGCTGGTTACCTGCGTGGCGGCGGACGCCGCCTTGTTCACGGCGGTTCGCGGTATGGCTCAGCGGGTGGAGCTGCAGGCGGAAAACGACCTGCTGGCCCAGCAGATCGACCGCCAGAAGGAGCACTACGCGGCCATTACGGCCCAGTATGAGAATATCCGCCGGATCCGCCACGACATCGCCAATCATCTGTACACCATGGATCTGCTGCTGAAGGAGGGACAGTATGCGCAGGCCCAGGACTACTTTGCGGAGGTGTCCCAGGTCAGCCGCTACAAGTCCGACCTGGGCAGCTGCGAAAATCCGGTGGTGGACGCCTTCCTGTATGCCCGGGCGGAGGATCTGAAGGCCCAGGGCTTTGACGTAGAGTTCCAGGTCGCTGTCCCGGCGGAGTGCGGCATCCGGAACGCGGATATGGTGGTGGCCTTCGGCAACCTGCTGGACAACGCGGCGGAGGCCTGCCAGAATGCCGGGGAGAAGCGAATCGCCCTCTCTGCTGGTATGGAGCGGGGGTATCTGCACATCCGGGAGCAGAACCCGGCTCCGGTGGGACCTGTTTCCCATGACCGGCGAATCCCAGAGCTGGAGCGGGGAATCGGGCACCATATCCTCCGGGAGCTGGCCGGGAGGTATGACGGCAGTTTCACCTGCCATGTGGAGCACAATGAATTCCTGGTGGACCTGTTCCTGCGGGAGCCGGAAATGTGACAGGTATATAGATCGCCCCCGCCCGGCATTGCGCCGGGCGGGGGCTGCAGCTATCTATGACAGGATTCAGTTTTTCAGGCTCTGCTCCACGGCAACGGCCACAGCTACGGTGGCGCCCACCATGGGGTTGTTGCCCATGCCCAAAAAGCCCATCATTTCCACGTGGGCGGGCACGGAGGAGGAACCGGCGAACTGGGCGTCGGAGTGCATACGGCCCATGGTGTCGGTCATGCCGTAGCTGGCGGGACCGGCGGCCATGTTGTCCGGGTGCAGGGTGCGGCCGGTGCCGCCGCCGGAGGCCACGGAGAAGTACTTCTTGCCCTGCTCGATGCATTCCTTCTTATAGGTGCCGGCCACAGGGTGCTGGAAGCGGGTGGGGTTGGTGGAGTTGCCGGTGATGGACACGTCCACGCCCTCGTGGTGCATGATGGCCACGCCCTCCCGGACATCGTCAGCGCCGTAGCAGCGGACGTCGGCCCGCTCGCCCTCGGAATAGCGGATCTCGCGGACGATATTCAGCTTGCCGGTGTAGTAGTCGAACTGGGTCTGCACATAGGTGAAGCCGTTGATGCGGCTGATGATCTGGGCGGCGTCCTTGCCCAGGCCGTTGAGGATGACCCGCAGGGGCTGCTTGCGGGCCTTATTGGCGTTCTTCACGATGCCGATAGCGCCCTCGGCGGCGGCGAAGGACTCGTGACCCGCCAGGAAGGCAAAGCACTTGCTCTCGTCGCTGAGGAGCATAGCGCCCAGATTGCCGTGGCCCAGGCCCACCTTGCGGTCGTCGGCCACGGAGCCGTCGATGCAAAAGGACTGCAGGCCCACGCCGATCATCTTGGCGGCCTCGGCGGCGGTCTTGACGCCGGACTTCAGGGCGATGGCTGCGCCCACGGTGTATGCCCAGCAGGCGTTTTCAAAGCAGATGGGCTGAATTTCCTTGACGATCTCATAGGGATCGAAGCCCCGGGCCTTGCAGATGTCCCGGCACTCCTCCACGGAGCCGATGCCGTACTGAGCGAGGACGCCATTGATCTTGTCGATTCTTCTTTCGTAGCTTTCAAACAGTGCCATTTTTTCGTCCTCCTCTTATTCCTGCCGGGGGTCAATATACTTGGCGGCATTGTCGAACTGACCATAGTGCCCCTTGGCCTTTTCCAGAGCCGTGGCGGCGTCGTCGCCCTTCTTGATGAAGTCCATCATCTTGCCCAGGCTGATGAACTCATAGCCCACGATCTCGTCCTCCTTGTTCAGGGCCACCCGGGTGACATAGCCCTCGGCCATCTCCAGATAGCGGGGGCCCTTGGCCTTGGTGGCGAACATGGTGCCCACCTGGCTGCGCAGGCCCTTGCCCAGGTCCTCCAGAGAGGCGCCCACGGACAGACCGCCCTCGGAGAAGGCGGACTGGGACCGGCCATAGACGATCTGCAGGAACAGCTCCCGCATGGCGGTGTTGATGGCGTCGCACACCAGGTCGGTGTTCAGAGCCTCCAGAATGGTCTTGCCGATGAGGATCTCGGAGGCCATGGCGGCGGAGTGGGTCATGCCGGAGCAGCCGATGGTCTCCACCAGCGCCTCCTCAATGATGCCGTTTTTGATGTTCAGCGTCAGCTTGCAGGCGCCCTGCTGGGGAGCGCACCAGCCGATGCCGTGGGTAAACCCGGAAATATCGGAAATCTCCTTGGCCTGGACCCACTTGCCTTCCTCGGGAATGGGAGCCGGACCGTGATAAGCGCCCTTGGCAACGGGACACATATGCTGTACCTCGGTGGTATAGATCATAGCGAATTCCTTCCTTCTAAATAATGAGGGATGTCCTCTTGTACCCCATTATAGCAAGTCTTCCGTGAATTTGCAAGTAATATTCCGAACGTTCCATGCAGCGAAAAAGCGGGCATCCACGCTCCGGATGCCCGCTTTGGCCTAAAAGGGCGTTATTCCGTTGTGTGCTTCTCCTTGCCGAAATGCAGCTCGCGCATACCCTCCACCTCATCGCAGATGGGCTTGAGATTGCAGGAGCCGCAGTCGGTGGGCATACCCTCCAGGATCTTGCTGAGACTCATGGTGATATCCCGGACCGTTTTGGCTTCCTGCTCCAGAGCGGCATAGTCCGCGTCCGGGGCGGTGATGAAAATCAGCTTCACTGCCAGGATGTTGGGATTCTGCTTATACTGGCGGATGAAATCGTTGCCCACGGCCCGGAAGCTGATGCCCTTTTTCAGGGCGGCGCTGCTCAGGCGCACCTGCTCCCGGTTGGACTCGGAGGAGGTGCGGATCATGTATCCCTTGGGGAACACATGGTATTTCACGAAGTCCATGTCCTGGATGGCCCGGAAGGCCTGCTCCGTGTCGTCCTCGTCGTCGGACTCGATGTCCCCCACCCGCAGCAGGGCGATGCGGGCATAGGCGCTGTCGCCCCGGAGCTCCGTGAGGTCGGGGCCGAAAACCAGAATTTCGTCCTGCTCCACCAGCTGGGCGCTGGTGGTGACGCAGGTGAAATTCACGGCGGGCTTGCTGCTGCCGCCCAGCTCATAGGCGGCGTCCCGCAGCATTACCAGCTCAAAGGAGCCGGTGTCCTCCCAGGCCCCCTGGGGGTCATAGGGACAGCGCCGGGGGGTGGAGGAGCCCGCCAGCTCCTCCACCTTGCGGATGATCGAATTATACAGCTCCATCAGAACTTGATGTCCACTTTCTTCCGGTCAAAGATCTTGTTCACCTGCACATAGGCCCAGCCCAGCAGCTTCTGGTCCAGGTTCCAGAAGTACACCACGAACAGGACGCCGATGATGGCGGAGAAAATGGCCGCGATCTTGCCCGATACCTTCAAAAACTTACACATAGTTGTCTCCTTTCCTCTGCCGCCTGCGGCAGATGGGGCCTAATTCCCTCAGCGGGCCATGCCCTTCTGGCGGGCGTACTCGGCGGCGCCCAGGGCGCCCATCAGCTGGGGATCGGTCTTCAGGTCGATGACCTTCAGCTTCAGCACCCGCTCGATGGCCTGCTTCAGACCGGCGTTCTTGGCGCAGCCGCCGGTGAGGGTGATGGCGTCGGTGGCGCCGGCCTTCTTGGCCATGACGAAGCAGCGCTTGGCCACGGCCATCTGGATGCCCGCGGCGATCTCGTCCATGGGCTTGCCCTCGCCCACCAGGGTGATGACTTCGGACTCGGCGAACACCGTGCACTGGGCGGTGATGGGAATTACATTCTTGGCCGTCAGGGACAGGTTGGAGAACTCCGGCAGGCTCATTTCAAAGCTGCGGGCCATGGCCTCGTAGAAGCGGCCGGTACCGGCGGCGCACTTGTCGTTCATGGCGAAGTTCTTCACGGTGCCGTCGGTGTCGATGGAGATGCCCTTGACGTCCTGGCCGCCGATGTCGATGATGGCCTTGACGCCGGGGTCGGTGACGTGGACGCCCATGGCGTGGCAGGAGATCTCGGAGATGTTCTCGTCGGCGAAGGGCACCTTATTGCGGCCGTAGCCGGTGCCGATCAGGTAAGCCAGGTCCTGGGAGGACTTCAGGCCCACCTTGTTCAGGACCTCCTCCATGGCCAGCTTTGCGGAGGTTTCGGAATTGATCTTGCTGCGGATGGTGGTATCGGCGCAGATTTTGCCGGTTTCGTCCAGGATCACTGCCTTGGTGTAGGTGGACCCTACGTCGCAGCCGCCGTAATATTTCATAGTCAATTACTCCTTATTTATGTAGTATGGTCCGAAATTACATACAAATTTCGTCATCAAAGTCCAGCAGGGTGGGGTCCACAGGCTCGGCCCGCATCACCGTGCGCATATACTCGTTGACCTTGTCGCGCATGGTCTTGCGGGAGACGGTGCGGGGATCCATCAGATCGTGCTCGATCCAGATCAGGTGATAGCCCCGCTCGCGGCCCTGTTCATCCAGGATGCCCTGGACGGTGGCCATGTTCTTGCAGGCCACGTTCTGATACATGATGATGATGTTGGCGTTCCACGCCTCGCACTGACGCCACAGCTCGTCCACCACGTTCTGGTAGCCGCCGTTGGTGTGACGGCGCATGACCATGCGCTCGTACAGACGGGCCAGATCCAGCAGGGCCAGATCGGGATCCTCGGTCTCCAGGGGCTTGGTGAAGTTCAGGCTCTCCATCTCCACCAGGATGTTGATTCCCCAGCAGTTAGCCAGCCAGTTGGAGAAGTTGGCATAGTAGTGGGCCGGGCAGGACCACACGATGCCGCGATAGCGCATCTTGCCCACCCACGCCTCGTCGCGGCGCTCGTAGGCCTGGAGCAGGAGCTTGTTGACCTTCTTGCAGGTCTTCATGACACGGGGATCAATACCGCCGTCCATCTCGTAGTTCCACTTGCGGAACAGCTCGTAGCAGGGACCCAGCAGCTGAGGATAGGCGGTCTTGTTGACCTCCCACTTCTCCAGCTCGTACTTGGTCTCCTCGTTGAAGCGCTTCATGGCGGAGAAGTAGGCGTCCCAGCTCCACTGGGCGCCGGTCTTTTCCTCGATGAACTTGATGCAGGCCCGGATGTCCTCCGCGCCCATCTTCAGCGTGGCCTCGTCCTCATACCGGACGGGGAAGCACAGATGGAACACCGGCAGGTCGGGGAACCGGCGGGCCATATAGGACGAGGCCATGGTGGACCCGTCGCAGGGCATGGAGGAGGAGATGAAGCAGTTGCCCATATGAGGCAGAGCGTCGATGACCAGAGCGCCGCACTCGGAGGAGGGCACGGGGCAGGTGTCGGCGGGCAGGCCGAAGGATTCCACCGCGTCAATATACGGCACACAGGTCAGCTGGTCAATCTCGGACACCAGGAACACAGGCATCAGCTGATAGGGGATACCCAGCAGATCCGGGAAGCCCGCCATGATCTGGCCCATGGTCATCTCGTCGAACAGGACCACCTTCTTGTTCAGCTCGGCGCTGTTGCCGTTCTTCTTGTCGCACTTGGCCAGGAACACCAGGTTCTCGGCCACATAGCGGAAGATATCGTAGATCAGCAGGTGGCTCATTTTCAGGGCGTTGCTCCGCTGGCCCATGGTGTTCTTGTCCATGAAGCTGACGCAGCACACATAGGAGATCATCCACCGGTAGTAGAACGTCATGTTCAGGGCCGGGACCAGGTCCTTGGAGAAGGTGCCCAGCAGCATGCCCCACGTCCGCAACCACTCCTTGAAGTCATAGGCGGTGTCGGCCACGCCGCGCCACTCGCGGCGCACGGTGACCATGTCGCCCTTGCGGTACAGGGTGCCCAGGTGCTTTTCACCGGTTTTCAGCAGGTCCAGCCGTTCGGCGGGGGTCATGGCGGCGATGGTCTTGGCCTCGCGGACCACCCGGCGGACATTGTCCTGGACGTTGGCCTTCTGCTTGGCGGCGAAGGCCTTCCAGTCGGTCTCCTTCAGCATATCCCAGATGATGCCGCCCACTTCCTGCAGGTTCTGGCCCTGTGCCTTCCAGTCCACGTTGTCCTTGGCCCGGAAGAACTTGGGGTTGGGGAATTTCATCTTTGCCATTACTTGGTCCCTCCGTTCTTTTGGATGCGCTTGATCTCCAGGGATTCCACAAAGGCCTGGACGCGGGTGCGCAGCTGGCCGGAATTGCCGTTGTTGTACAGGCGGTCGATGGACAGCACCGGCCAGTTGTATTCCTCGTGCATGATATAGCTGACCAGAGCCCGCTCAAAGCCCCAGTAGTCGCAGTATTTCATCTGCTCATAGATGATGCCGTCGGCCTTGAACTCCCGGGCCAGACGGTCGGCAGTATCCCGGCGCTGCTGGACCTTCTCGTCGGCGATATACCGGGCGCACTCGGAGTGCTGCATCACGTGCAGGCACAGCTGGCGCAGGGGATCCTCGTCGTCCTTCAGTTCGATGACCTCGCGGCCGGGGGTGGAGCCGAAGCAGTAGCGGTCGGACACCACCAGGGCGCCGCAGCCCTCGATGAGCTTGGTCAGCTGGGGATCGTCGATCTCGCTGCCCACGATGGCGACTCTGGCCCGGAAGGCGGGCTTCTCGTCGGGCTGGCGGGCCTTCAGCTCCTCCAGGGTCTCCCGCAGATAGGGCAGGATCAGGTCCTTGGGACAGGTATAGGTCACCAGGTTCAGCACATGGAACTCGTACCCGGTGATGACGGGGTTATCGGCCTTGCGCATTTCGCCGATCTCGCTGATGATGCGGCAGACCTCGTTATGTTGGGCCACGGCGGCGCGGATGGCGTCGTCGGAGGTGTCCACGCCGTAGCGGTTTTTCAGCTCGTCCAGCACATGGATGCGCATCTGGGACACGTAGGAATCCAGGGTGTAGTCGGTGATCTTATAGGGGATGTCGCAGTGGCTCACGAAGAAATTGGGCTTGGAGTTCAGCTGGAGAATCTCAAAATGCTCCATGGCGCGGTTCATCATGGAACAGGCGTCCACACCGGCCAAAGCGTCCAGGAACTGGAAGCCGCCCTCCATGCCCCGCTCCACCAGGGCACGGGCGAACTCGCAGGTATAGTTGGACATATAATAGGTGGCGATGTCCAAAGAGCCGGTCCGGGGCGCCCGCAGGCGCACGGAAAAGCAGTTGCCGACGTTGAGCAGCGCCTCGGGCACGTGGTAGCAGGTATAGCCAACGGCCAGCTTGCCGTCCGCCTGAGCCTGCTTGACCAGCTCATTGTCGGCGTTTTCCAGCAGATTTTCGAAGTAGATCAAATGCTTCAGATCTCTCAAGAATTACACCTCTCTCCTAAAAGTTTACAGGATCTGCAGTTTTGTCAGGGCTTCGCGGGCGCCTGCGATCACCGGAGCGTCGTCAGGCAGATCAAAAACACTCAGTCCCCGGATATCGTTGGCGGCGTGCTTGGCGTCGCTGCCGATATAGGCGAGAACATCAATGCCTTCAATATGAATGTAGGGGATCATGGCCGGGTCCGTCACCCGGTTCACCACCGCGCCACAGCGGTCGTACATCACCAGGTCGTCGGCCACGCGCTTGATGGTCTGGATCACCTGGGTGCCCTTGCGGCTGGGGTCCGTCACCAGCACCAGATGGGTGACCTTCTCCATGACGCGGCGGTTGATCTGTTCAATGCCGGCCTCGCCGTCGATGACCACATAGTCGAAGTCACCGGCCAGAAGATTGATGATCTCCTTGAGGTAGGCGTTGACCTTGCAGTAGCACCCGGCGGTCTCCGGCCGGCCGATGGCCAGGAAGGAGAATTTCTGCTGCTCCACCATGGTGTCGAAGATGCGGTACCGGGCCTCGCTGAGCAGCTCGATGGCCTCCCGCGGCTCGCCATCCTCCACCGAGGACACGATCTGCTTACGGATATCATCCAGGGTCTGCCGTACCTCCACCCCCAGGGCGGTGGACAGACCCACGGCGGGGTCCGCGTCGATGGCTAAGATCCGGGCGTCCGGGTGCGTCTCGGTCAAAAGCCGCACGAAGGCAGCCGACAGCGACGTCTTGCCCACGCCGCCCTTACCGGCCACGGCCAGGATCCTGGGGTTTCTGTTCAACCGTACTTCACGTCCTTTCTGGGCTGTGTGCATATACATGCACGCGGTTCTGTACAAAGTCAGTGGCCGTTAATCCACATAAATGCCATACTCTGTACATTATTTGCTTTTTACCACTATCATTTTACCATGAAATCAGGCAAGTTGCAACGAATTTATTCGAATTTTTGATTTTTTTTGTTGATTCTGGCGGCGAGATGTGGTATGCTTGTCTCATCAATCGATACGCAAACTTTTACCATTTCAGGAAAGTGAGGGCATACCCTTGAAGAAAGACATTTTGGTACAGCAGCTGGTCAACAGCTTCGGCAACTGGGTGCGCACCGACTGCGAAAACCGCGCAGGCGGCACGGCACGCATGACCCGGGACCTCTATCCCTACACCTCTTTGTTCTCTCCCATCCGGATCAACAAGCTGACGGTGAAGAACCGGTTGGTCATGGCCCCCATGGGCAACTGTCAGATGGCCGAGGAGACCGGCCGTCCCAACGACAAGATGCTCCAGTATTTCTTTGCCCGGGCCGAGGGCGGCGTGGGCCTGCTGACCACGGGCCTGATCCCCATCAGCCACCACATTGACTCCTCCGTCACGGAGAAGGGCAACTACTCTTACTTCCCCCGTATCGACGGCACCCGCACCAACTTCATGGGCTGGCGCGACCTGGCCCAGGGCGTTCACGCCCGGGGCAGCCGCATCTTCATCCAGCTGACGCCGGGCCTGGGCCGTGTGGGCAATCCCCAGTGCCTGCTGACCAAGCTCCAGCTGCCGGTTTCCGCCTCCTGGAACCCCAACTTCTATCTGCCTGACGTTCCCTGCCGTCCCCTGACGGACCTGGAGTGCGACAAGATCATCCGCAATGCCGCCCAGGCATCCATGGACGCCAAGGTCATGGGCATGGACGGCGTGTATCTGCACGGCCACGAGGGCTATCTGCTGGATCAGCTGACCTCTCCCGCCTTCAACCACCGCAAGATCGGCAAGTATGCCGACTGGCAGCGCTTCGGCGTGGACATGATCAAGGCCATCCGCAGGAAGGTGGGCCCCAATTATCCCATTATGTACCGCATCGACCTGTCCCTGGCCCTGAACGAGACCTACGGCGACCGCATGGATACCGTCAAGAGCCTGAAGGGCTTCAAGAACGGCCGCTCCATCGCCGATACCCTGAACTATATGGAGAACCTGGTGAAGGCCGGCGTCGATATGTTCGATGTGGACCTGGGCTGCTATGACAACTGGTGGCTGCCCCATCCCCCGGCCGGTATGCCCGCCGGTTGCTTCCTGGACGTGTCCAAGGTGGCCAAGGAATACTTCGCCGCCCGGGGCGTCAAGTCCAACGTGGGCATGGAGGTCCCCATTGTGGCTGTGGGCAAGCTGGGCTATCCCGACCTGGCCGAGCAGGCCCTGCGGGACGGCAAGTGCGACATGATCATGCTGGGCCGCCCGGTGCTGGCCGATGCCGACTGGTGCAACAAGGCCTACGCCGGTAAGGTGGAGGACATCCGTCCCTGCATCGGCTGCCAGGAGGGCTGCGTCAACGAGTTTGTCGAGGGCGGCCATCCCCAGTGCGCCGTGAATCCCCGCACCGGCTTCGAGGAGTTGCTGCCTGCCGTTCCCACCCCGACCAAGGTGCGCAAGCGCATCGCCGTTATCGGCGCAGGCTGCGCGGGCCTGAACTTCGCCATCACCGCCGCACAGCGGGGCCATACCGTGGACGTGTTTGAAAAGTCCGACCATATGGGCGGCAAGATGCACGCCGCCGGTGCTCCTCTGAGCAAGTATGAGCTGCACAACTATATGGAATGGCTGTTCCGCCAGGTGGAGAAGCAGGACGGCGTCACCGTGCACCTGAACACCACCATGACCAACCAGCAGCTGAAGGAAGCCGGATACGACGCCGTGGTGTTTGCCAACGGCAGCAAGGAGGGTCTGCCTCCCATTCCCGGCCTGAAGGAGACCCGCCACATCGAGGCCACCTGGCTGCTGACCCATCCCGAGGAGCTGGCCGACACCGATCGCAGGATCGTGGTGGTGGGCGGCGGTGCCGTGGGCCTGGAGACCGCTTATTGGCTGGCCACCGAGCACCAGCGCAAGGTCACCTGCGTGGAGATGCTGGAGCACTTCGAGGAGGGCGCCTGCACCGCCAACCGCGGCCATCTGATCCACTATTTCGAGGCCGAGGGCGGCCAGCTCATCAACTGCGCCCGGGTCACCCGGTTCGAGAATGGCCATGTGGTCATCGCCCGCAACCGCGCCAAGGCCGTGCCGGATCCCTACTGCACCTGGGCTCCCATCATCCCCAAGAACGTGGAGAATCCTCTGGCCCCCAAGATGACCAACGAGGAGTATATCGAGCAGCTGGAGGCCGACCTGGTGGTCATGGCCATCGGCAACAAGGGCGACGACCGGCCCTTCCTGTCCGCTCAGCAGGAGATGGTTGCCGCCGAGGTCCACAACATCGGAGACAGCTACAACACCGAGAAGCCCGGCAATATGTGGCAGGCCACCAAGGCCGCTTATAACCTGGCCATCCGCATCTGACAGCTATCTGAAAATGCCCCTGCCTTCTGAAACGAAGGCAGGGGCATTTTTGCGCTTATTGATCGAAGGACGGGTTGACGAAGTAGAGATTCTTCTGGTCCATTTTCTCCTTGGCCAGGCGCAGGCCCTCGCCGAAGCGTACAAGATGGAGTAACTGTACTTGCTTAAATGCGCCATTCGATCTTGATGGAATCGTTGGTAGCATAGATGACACGGATGAGCTGATCTACCGTCTGTCGCTTATCGTCGAAGCTCAGTTCATCCCACATAGTCAGGTGATTATTGATCTCCGTATAGTCCGCTTCCTTGTGCAGCTTCAGTTCAGAGATACGCTTCATCAGCTCTTGCTTTTTCCCATCCAGTTCTTTGACGCGCCCACTGATGTAGCGAAACAGGGTATCGTCCGCAGCCGACAGGCGATCCATCAGAGAGCCAATCTCAGTCTCAACTTGCGTAAGTTGAACATTCAACGCCGTTAGCTCGGGGTTAATGTAATTCCCTTTACACCTTCTGAGCGTTTTGAACTGAGCCATCTTTTTGCGCATTTCATTGTAGATGATTTGTTCAAACTCGTCGGTATAAATCGTTCCGGGACCCTCGCAGGCTTTGGAGTTCATTTTGTTCGAACAGAGGAGGTATCTGGAGCGTGTGGTCGAGTAATGCTTATCCACCAAAGCATACCCGCAGATGCCGCATTTGATTTTTCCTGCCAGCCATGTGTTCTTGGCTTTCTGATATGGCTTGATCTGCTGCGCTTCCAAGCACTTTGCACGGCATTTCAGCCACAGGTCAGAGGGAAATAATACCTTCATGCGGAGCCAGCACCAGATGGTTGCCTTCCAAATTCATTTGCTTGCGTCCGACGGAGTCCTGTCCCTTGTAGTAGTAGCACCCGTTCGTGCCGATAAAGTCACTCGGATCGTTTGCCATGATCGCGCCTTGGTCACGATAGAACTCATAGACGGATAGATCCGCGCGGACATAGATGGGATTCCTGAGAACATCCGCAAGTCGTGTGCGTCCCCACGGCTTTCCGTTTTTGAGAATGCCGTGGGCTTGAAAGTAGCGGATAATGTCACCGTAGGAGCATTCCGGCTTGGAGTAGAGCTCATAGATCAACCGCACCTGTTCCGCTTCCTCCGCGTTGATCTCATACTTAGAGGTCTTAATACCCTCAATGGTCGTTGGAATCAGCCTAAACCCATACGGAACTCTGCCGCCCATATAAAAACTTTTTTGACTGCGGGAGTAGTAGGCATCTGCCACACGCTTTTGAATGGTTTCCCGTTCCAACTGTGCGAATACAATGCAGATGTTGAGCATGGCGCGTCCCATGGGGGAGGAGGTGTCGAATTTTTCTGTCGTGGATACGAACTCGACCTTGTGCTTTCCGAATTGCTCCATCATATTGGAGAAGTCGAGGATGGAACGGCTGATGCGGTCCAGTTTGTAAACAACGACCTTACCGATCACCCCGCTTTCGATGTCGTTCATCATTTCAGCAAAGGCGGGACGGTCTGTATTTTTACCGCTGTAACCCCTGTCGGTATAAACCTTGTACTGTTCACCTCTCATTTCGTATTGGCAGAACTCAATCTGGCTTTCGATGGAAATGCTATCGGCTCTGTCAACGGATTGTCTTGCGTAGATTGCGTTCATTTTGTAGCTCCTTTCTCACAGAAAAGAGCTGCTGACAGGTACATCATACCGCAGCAGCTCCTAAATAGCTATCATTTTCATTGTGTTTTTCATACTTTATAAAGACCTCGAAAAGACCTTCCTCGATACATCGCCGCTGTTCCATGCACTCCTCGGCGGTAAGCTGTGGGGTAAGGTTTTCAATTCTGATCATATTTTTTCTGCCGGAAATAATGTGCGCGTCACTATCGTAAGTGAAAGGGCGGACAATAATAACTATCACCTCCCGCGGTGCTATCATTTTATTTGCGAGAACCTTGTCCTATGCAGAAAGGGAGAGTCGAAATCCTTCAACTCTCCCTTTTGCGTCACATGGTCTGCTGCCAGGCATAACTCACCTCGTCCTCGTGGTCATCAGCTTTGTGACCGAGGGCGATTTTCTTTTCCTGTTCTTTTTGCAGTGCCTTTCTGTCGGTGTAGTGCCGCGCAGGCATCACAGGGGCAACAGGCTGGAGCTGCTCCAGACGGTGCCCAAGCCCCACCAGAGCAGAAGCAGTGCTGCCGCCGCCATCAGCAGAGAGATCAATGCCGGAATACTGACTTGTGGTAGATGCAGTCTGGGAAGTCTGATTCTGTGCAGAGAAAAAGAATTCTCTTTCGTTTTCCCATCCTGTTCGGTCATCTGCTCCAGATGCCGCACCGTCTTCAGCAGATCGTCCAGCTGCGTCCGCGTAGAAAGCTGCGACATCTGCCTGCTGACGCTCTCCAACAGATCCGTCTGCCGATCCGCATGGTACCACAGTGTATCCATGTATTTCATCATTCGCTCCCAGTCCGCTTTCGAGGGACACGCTTCGTGAGGTGGTGCCTGCATTGGCAGCGCTGTCTGCTGGTGGTTGCGCTGCTTGAGTTCTTGCAGAGACAATCTCTGCCCGTATTCTGAATTCACGTTCCATGGCCTCCTTGCAATACTTTTCTTCGTGTAATTTGTTGTCGCGGCACTTCGTGCCGTCCGGCGTGGTGTAGGTAATGTACTTGCGACCGCTCTCCCACCTCACCTGATAGCCCTCGGACTCCATCAGTGAAACAAAGGCGTCCTTGTCGGCGGCATAGCGCATACACTCGTCTATCGTATTTGCCAGCCGCAGCTTCCAGCTTTGGCCCTTCAGAGCCGTGTGGTATTCCGCGCCGCCCATGCCGCGGGCCTGCTGCGTTGGCGCGTCAAAGACAGGAAGACCCATCTCCAGACAGATCTCGTCGTTGTGCCGCATCAGTTCCTGCAGTTGTTCCTTCGCCATGTGCAGCTTTTTGCCGGTGTCAAAGTTGACGGAGTTGATGACGCAGTGGGAGTGGATGTGCTCCCGGTCTACATGGGTGCAGACCAGCACCTCGCAGCCGTCGAAGTATTCCGCCAGCCGCCGCGCGGCTTCGTGGGCCTGTCGGGGATCGACTTCTGCACCCTTCGGAAAACTCTGCACCATGTGGTAGAACATCACCCCGCCATCCTTGTGGTAGAGCAGCTTGGTATTCAGGAAGTCGTCATAGACGCTTTGGGGCTGACAGTTGATGCCGCTGATGAGTGGCGCGCCCTCCCATGTGGTTTTCTTTTCCTGCATGACGTAGAGCATCACGCCGCGCATGGCGGCGCGGGACTGCGTGCCCCGCTTGTAGTTCACGAAATGTACGATGGCGATACGGCTCACCGCCCTTCCATGACTGACCGCAACGCGGCGCTGACCTCGGACAGCTCCTGCGCAGCCTTGTCGAGACCGATGACCTGCACCTTGCCCATGTTGGCGAGGACGGTGAGGCGATTGATGTTGCTGCCGATGCCCTTGAGCTGGCGGAGCAGTTTCTTCTGTTCGTCGATGACCACGATCCGCTTGCCGAGACAGCAGGCGGTGACGTAGTCGCTCATGGACATGTGGGCCTTCGCCGCCAGCGCCCTGATCTTCTCACGGTCAGCGGACGCCATGCGCGTGCTGAATTTGATATCTTTTTTCATGTTTTTCTCCAATCGTAGCTAAAAGTGGGTGTGGGCTTCTGCCCGCAGCTTGGGGGTGTGGGGCCATGCCCCGCCCAGTGCATTTGGCAGGGCAGCGGCTTCGCCGCAGACCAGACAAATGCGATGCTGGCCGTCGTCCGAGCGGACGACGAATCCCTCGTCCCGCCGCAAGCGGCAGGACTCGCGCTCTCTGTCGCTCGTCCTCTTCCCACCGAAACCGCTTCGCTGGGTTTCGGCGGGAGCCCTGTTGGGGGAGGTGATAAAACTCCCGTTTCGCATTTTTTCAGCACTTCTGTGTGGGGGGTGGTATCACTACCCTCGGCGTGCGCTTCATGCTGCTGAAACGCTGGACGCCCGTGGGTCACGGCGGCGTATTCGCCGTTTTTATGCCGCCACAGTGCTCGCCCCGCGCGGGCTGAATCTCCCCTCGTCGGGTACACACACCACCCCAGCCCCGAACCGCGCACACAGCGGCTCACACGCCGAAACACGGGGCGTTTTCACCGCCTGAGACATCGGCAGGGTCGATAGGGTCAACAGCTTGGGTACCCTGTGCATCGTCACTTTCGGCACGGCGCAGCTCAATGAGCCGCTTGCCGTTGCTGCGGCGCACCACGGCGGAAATACCGATTTTGCTTAGTGCGGCAACGCTTTGCAGGATCAGACGAGACACCTTCTTCGGCGTGATGCCCTCGCTGCCCACAGGGTCGATCTGCGCGGACAGCTCCGTGGGAGTGCCGATAAATTCTGTGCGGTCACGCATCAGCTCAGAGAGAAGAATGACGATCCGGCCACCCAACAGCTCCGGCTGCGTCCGGCTGTCGGATACCAGCTCCCACACATTTTCGCCATTGCGTTCCAATGTCAGTTCCCGGTACTCGATGTCGCGCCCGATGCAGGAGAGCTTCGCCTTGCCGCTGCCGCGCTTGTCTTCCACCAGCGTGAAGCTGGAATCCACCGCGCCGCTGATGGCCGTTGTGCCGGAGATGCGGCTGAACACATCGTCGGCAAGCTCCTTTCGCAGATGGTGGATCAGCAGAATGGCAATGCCGTGGGCGTCCGCGATGTGCTTCAGTGCGGAGAGATCACGGTAGTCGTTGGCGTAGGTATTGTCGTAGTTGGCTCCGCGGATCATCTGCAGCGTGTCGATGATAATCAGCACTGTGTCAGGATGCTCCGCGAGGAACGTGCAGAGCTGTTCTCCCAGTCCCTTGCCGAGGATGCAGCTCTCGGTTGTGAAGTGAGCGCTGGCGGGTGCGTCTTCGGTAATCTCGAACAAACGATTCTGGATGCGGAGGGTGGAGTCCTCCAGGCAGAGATAGAGCGTCGTTCCTTGCTTCACACTCATGCCCCAGACTTGTTCGCCCTTTTTGCCACCGTGACGGCCAGCCAAAGCGCCAGCCATGACTTTCCCACCTTTGGTGAGCCTGCGAGGATGTGCAGCCCCTGGGACAGCAGCGTGTCCACCACGAAGTTCAGCGGCGTGAGCGGCTGACTCATTAACGTTTCTCCGTCGATGGTCAGCAATCGGCTTTCTTTTTTCAATTTCGAATCCTCCTTAAAAATATTGCTCCCATCGGAACGATGAGAGCGAAAAAAGCAGAGGGGCGTTACCACGGGACGGCGCGTGGTTTCTTCCTCTGCTTGTATTGTGGAGGAATTCATGCTATGCTGAGAAAAAGAGCGGACAAATTAAAAATCAGGTAGGACAATTTTTGCGAGGGAGGATACACATGGGAGGCAGCGTCATTTTCTACACCTATGGCAGCACGCTGGAGCTATACGGTCAGCAGTTCACTGCCGGTATGTTGACCGCCGATCTGCTGAATCTGTCGCCGGACGAATATCGACCCATGAGCAAACGCATGAAGCAGGTCACCAGCTTTGCGGAAGAATATGAGCAGAGCGGGAGCATAGAGCTTTGGTGGAAGCTGAACGAGGAGCTGACAGCACTCTGTGGGGTACTGCGCCGCTACGCTGTGTTCCGCCTGCTGCTGGACGAGAGCGAGGACGCTTTCTTCTCTGTCATACGGGAGATCACGGGGCAGTTCGATTTGTTTCCGAAAGAGGAGCATGAGTCGTCAGAAGAGATACAACGGAAACGACTTGAGCGCGTGGCAAATGAAATCTCCGCGCGCAGTGAAACGGTCAAGGATGTTCCGCTTGACCTGTTCCATCCGAGCGAAGCAGCTTTAGAAAAAGGCGATGCCTTTTATTACGAAATGCTTCGTGCCATCGGCCCTACCAGAGACACATGGTGTGACTACAAAAAGCGCATCCGCCGTTATGAGACATACCTTCACGATATCCGCGCGTTCAACGGCACCATTCGGAACTTCATCCAGTTCAGTCTATCCAAGCTGAAGCACAACAGCCCAGAGGACTATGCTGCGGCACTCTACGGCTTCTACAATGATGAACGCATTGCGGAAAAGCTCATCGTCAATCCCATCCGCAACAACGGCGATTGCTACAGAACGCATGACGACTATGCGCTTTCCTATGTGCCGCGGCCGCTGCCGGACGGCTCCGTTGCTATCTGTCAGGAGCACGTGACCGACAGCTTGCAGGCACTGATGAAAGCGGATTATATGCTGGCGCTGAACAGTGGGCACAACATCCGCCGCTGCATCATCTGCGGACGGCATTTTCTGCTCAAGAGCGGTGTCCATGCTTTGTACTGCGAAGGGGCGTGTCCCCATGCGCCCGGCTACACCTGCCGACAGTTCGGCACGGTGGAGTTGCAGAAGGAACTGGCGAAGGATATTCCCAAGGTCAAAGTCAAGGTGACCGCCTTTGCCCGCATCACAAAGGATATGCAGCGGGGTACGATCTCACAGGAGGACGCAAGAAAAGCCAAGGACTATGTGCGGGATCTGCTCTATGACGCTCTGCGTGACGCGAATATCTCCGTAGAGGCTTTCGAGCAGCGTATTTCCTCTGAGCGCGTTTACCAGCACTGCGGGATCACCAGAACGGCCAATCCGAGGGGCCGTCCGCCGAAGAAAAAGGCGGGTGAGCAAGTATGACCAACGAGCAACTGGTTCGCCAATATTATGACGGCGATGATGCTGCGCTGGAAAAGCTGTACCATAAAAATATCGGTCTGATCCGCGGCATCGCCAAGCAAACCGCGGCGGAATTCAACTGCCTGACGGCGGATTCTCATCATCCAAATCAGTTTTCCGCGTATACGAAAACGATTCTGGACGATCTCTGCGGCGAGGGCGCGTTGGAGCTACTGACGCGGATGCAGAGCAGAGAATATGATGAGAGCCGCGCCGCGCTCACCACCTATCTCTACCCGCATTTGAAGGGGCACATGACCCGCTGGCTGGAGCAGAACATTGGCTGCATGGCGTTGAGTAAGGACGAGATGACCGCCGTTCGGCAGGCACAGAGGTTGTATCATGCCGCCTGGAAGGAAACCGGTGAGATCGCGGAGGAGCTGGACATTTCCGAAAATCGCGTCAGCCGGTATGTTCGCTACAACACCCATTTCCTCGGTGTACATGATCTTGTTCCGGAGGGCTATGACGGCGATCCCTACGAGCGGCTGATGCCGGGGATGCTCTCCGTTTCAGCGGAGCAAACCGTGTACCGCAAGGTCTGCATTGAACTCCTCCGGGAGCTGTTCGACACCCTGCCGAAGAAGGACAGGGACATCCTCGGCAAGACCTGCGGCGTGTTCGGATACTCGGAGGCGACCTTGAAAGAGATCGGGACGTACCACATGATGAAGGAGTCCGCCGTAGAGAAGGCAAAGAACCGCGCGGTCGAGAAGCTGAGAGAAGCCTATCCCGGCAGCAGGCTCCAAGTGTGGAGGACTGTTCATCGTATGCTGCGGAGGCCGGTCCCGCCGGCGGGGGAGGACAGTGAGCTGCGGCGCGACTTCCCGCAGTATGTCCGTGCCTTGACGGAGGTCTATGCTATACTGGAGGAAGCCGTTGCAAGCGGAGAGCGATACTTAGGCGAGAATGAGAGCTCCAATACCTGTGAAAAGTAAAGCTGGAGGCGTATGTAAAGATTGTGGACGGTCCTCTTACTGCATAGCCGAATCTGCCGCCCGACAGCGAAAACTGCCGAGCGGCAGTCTTGCAATATGGGAAGATAAGTAGTCAACTCAAAATTTTTTACAAAATTCTTTGTAAGATTTTCGGTTTTGCGTAGTCATATAAGTGAACGGGACAAGGAGGTGAGCAGGTGACGGACTTTGAACAAATATACAAGGACTATTTTCGGGATGTGTTTCTCTATGTTCGGAGGCTGTCCGGCGGGGACGAACGGCTGGCAGAGGATATTACCAGCGAAGCCTTCTTCCGTGCGCTTCGCCGCATTGACAGCTTTCGGGGGGATTGCGACATCCGGGTGTGGCTGTGTCAGATCGCAAAGAATTGTTACTATACTCATCTGAAACAAAGCCGCTGGACAGAGCATACAGCGGATATGGAACAGCTTATATCGGAAGCGGAGGAATCACCGGATGAAATGCTGCTGCGCAGCGAGAATGCCCAACAGGTAAAACATCTGCTGCATGAGCTTCCCGATCCGTACAAAGAGGTTTTCATGTGGCGTACTCTTGGCGAATTGAGCTTTAAGGAGATCGGGAAGCTGTTTCACAAGACGGAAAACTGGGCGTGCGTCACCTATCACCGCGCGCGAAAAATGATCCAAAAGGGAATGGAGGCTGACGAAGATGAAAAATGAGTGCAGCATCATCCGCGATATTCTGCCGCTGTATGTGGAAAACATGGTATCGGAGGATACGTCGGAGTTTGTAAAGGAGCATCTGGAAAGCTGCCCCGCCTGCCGTGCGGAGCTTGAAAAACTGCGGGAGCCTGTAGAGGTGCAAACAGAGCCGCAGCCCGACATGGATGCCGCGCCGCTGAAACGCTTGAAAAAGGCTCTGCTGATGAAAAAGGTGCAGACCATCCTATGCACGGCGGCAGTGCTGCTGGCGCTGATGCTGTCGGTCATCTCCTTTCTGACTGCGCCGGAATACTTCGCCTATTCGCCGGAGCTGGTGACTGTGACGGAGGAAGCAAACGGTGCGGTGACGCTCTCTTTCGGCAACGAGGTCACGAATTATAAGCTCCAACAAATCGCCGACCCCGATGATCGCAACACTGTCTACCATCTTGAGGTGTGGACCTCCGTATGGGACAGAGCGTTCCATAGACCCGGCGTACAGGCTGTGACCGCAGCACCGGAGAGCGGCAAGCCGCTTCTCGTTTATTTCACGCAGTTTATCAACGGACACGCCGAAAGCTCCAGCGATAGCTCGGTGTGCATCTACGGCACCGCGCCCGACAGCGGCGGCTGGGTCGCTTTGGCGGGGCTTTCTTTGGGCTATTGGCTGCTGTTCAACATCGCCCTGTTCCTGATCCTTACCGGGGTATGGTTCAAGCTGCGTAGGAAAGAAAAATCCCGCCGCCGGGTGGAGCGCCTGCTCCCGATCCCTATCGCATACGGGCTGGGGCACTTGTGTGTCATGGGCTTTCGCACTGCATCCTGCTCGGAGTGGCGCGACTTTCAACTGATCCTTGCAATCGGCGTTCTGTTCTACTGCGCGATGCTGTTGGCATTGAGTATTTTTTATAATGTAAGAGAGCTGCGGGGTGTAAAAAGAGAGGGTGAGAACGAATAGCGGTCTGACCATTTGGAGAGTAGGTGTACTATGAGAAAACTTGTGATCTTTTGCTTTGCCGTCTGTATGACCGTGCTTACGGTACTATCCCTGTTCAATTTTGCACAGGACGCAGAGGAAAGCATGATACTGGATAAGCGGACGGTGATCCTCGAAAAGCCGGAGACATTGAACAACCGCGAATTTTTGGGACAGATAGATACTGCACTCGGAAAGATCGGCGCAGACATTATGTACCGCTACGCGGAGCTGGATGGGGACAAGCCACTGTACCGCTACTATAAGACCAGCCATACCGACAGCTTTCTTTCCGTTTCTACCGGGAAAGGGAGCGTGAGGCTGGAATCGGACGAGTTCTTTTCCACTGCAAAGCAGCCGGGAGCTATGGCGCTGCATCTGTCCTCGCTGTTTCAAGATACCGCCATCTATCCACTCATGCAGGCGCAGCAGCATGACTTGACCGCCGCGACCTGGTATGTGGCGGAAGGACAGCTTGACGCGGTGCTTCATGCGCTGAAAGGCTTGGGCTATTCCGTAACAGCAACCAACGAAAGGCTTTTGTCTACCAAACTGCCGCTTTATTTCCTGTTCATTCCTGCCTTTATGCTCTGCGTCAGTATCGTATTCTACACCCTGTCCGCAGGCAAGAAAAATGTGCTGAAAAAAATGGAGGGCTATACCACGGGGAATATCCTGCTGGGGGAGATCAAAGCCTTTGCCCCTGCTTTGTGTCTTTGCTTTCTGCTGATTTTTGCCGCCGCCATGATTTGCGCCGTGTGGCTTCATCCGGTGGCGACCTGGCAATTTGGGCTGTTCCTGCTTGGGGATTGTCTGTGGCTGCTCGTTCCTCTGATACTGGGCATCCTGCTCTCCCTGCTGTTCCTCTCTGGGCAGCGCAGCGCGGAGTATGTGAAGGGCAAAGTTCCAAAGCGCGGGATCTACATTACAAACACGCTTGCGAAAGCTGCTTTTCTAATCTTTATTCTATTCTCTCTCACCATTGCTATGCGGAACATCACGCAGATCTACAACACCTTCCATGCGGCGGAGTTCTGTTCGCAAAAGACAAAGGGCTATGTGACTGTCCCTCTGAACAATGTTAATTCCGGTAGAGCACCGGAGGGCGCGGATTATCTGGCGTTCTATTATGCCACAGTGGATCGCTACAATGGAATACTCATGGCAGCCAACGATTTTAATTACGACCTGTTTGAAGGGAAAATGCTGGGAGAGGCATACGGTCAGGATTATGCCCACATCAACCGAAACTACCTTGCGTTCAACCCCATCTATGCGCCGGACGGGGAGCAGATCGGTGACGCTCTGCTTTCCGATACCCATGTGAATATTCTGCTTCCGAAGTCCAAGGAATACAGGCGGGATGAGGTACGGGAGCGCGGCGCGAGCTGGGGAAATTCCGGGGATGTGAATATTGTCCTCTACGATGATAAAGCGTCTGACATATACTCCTATAACGCCAGCACAGGGCTTGGGGGCAACGGCGCTCTGCCCGCGCCCATCCTTGTAGTCAAGGAAGGTGACCTGCTGAACGGGCTTTTCATCGAAGCATGGTGTTCACAGGGGGCGTATCTCCTCTATGTTCCCACTGATGATCCGTATGCGGAGCTGCTGCCCATCCTGCGGGAAACGGGTATTGACGCGGCGACCGTTTCCACACCGACCGTCGCCGCCACCTTTGATAAAATGCTCCATCATCTGACCTATATGCTGATGATTTGGGGCGTACAGGCTTTGGTGCTGCTGATTGGGCTGTTCTGCCTGATCTTGTTCGGCGCAAGGCTCTACTGCGACAATTATAAGGACAGGATCGCCTGTCGCCTGATTGAAGGGCACTCCCTTTTGAGCTGTATTCGCACCCATCTCGTGCTGACGGTGCTGTATTATGGGGCGGTAGCGGCAGGGCTGCTGTTCTTAAAGCTCGCCATCGAGCTTGACTACAATATCCTGCTGGGTACGCTTCTCGCGGAGTTGCTAATCACGCTGCTTGCTTGCGGCAGCATTGCCCGGAAGAACCTCTATCAGATTGTGAAAGGAGCGGAAGCATGACTGCCATTACTTTATCCAATATCAATAAACGCTTCGGGGAAAAAGTCCTGTTTCGGGATTACTCGCTGCATATTGAAGCCGGAGAGTTTGTCGCCATCAAGGGCGAAAGCGGAGCCGGAAAAACAACGCTCCTGAACATCATAGGACTGCTGGAAACACCGGACAGCGGCAGCGTCACCCTCTGCGGCGCAAGAAACCCGTCCTTTTCCTCCCGCGCTGCGGTTCATCTGCGGCGGCACAAGCTGTCCTACCTGTTTCAGAATTACGGGCTGGTGGACACCGACACCGTGGAAGCCAACATGAAGCACGCCACCCGGTTCGGTAAAGCAAAGGGCAAGGCAGAGAAAGAACGCATCGCGGATGCGCTGGCACAGGTGGGGCTTTCGGGCTATGAGCGTCGTAAGGTCTACACCTTGAGCGGCGGTGAGCAGCAGCGGGTGGCGCTGGCAAAAATCATTGCAAAATCCCCCGACATTATCCTTGCGGATGAGCCTACGGGCAGTCTGGACGAGCGCAACCGCAGCTATGTGATGGATATTCTCAAAGAGCTGAACCGACAGGGGAAAACCATTGTTGTTGTGACACATGATCCCTATGTGAGCGATTGCGCCACACGGCATATTGCGCTGTGAGAGGACGGAGGGTAAAGCTATGCGAAAAAAGAACTGGGCTGCCCTGCTGTGCTCGATCCTGATTCTTGCGAGCATTGGGCTGGGCGTTTCCATCATTTACTCGGACTACTATTTCAGCCCCGTGTCGGGCTTGCAATCCTTTACTGTCGCGGACGTCTCCCGGATATACCTTCATCCGGAGGAGGACGCAGGCACGCCAAGCGCCGCCGCGCCGTCCGATGAACTGTATGCGCTTCTGGAACGCTGGGCATTGGAAAACGAGGCGACAATCCTATACAAGAACGGGTTTGCCGCAGGTTGCGGCATCCTGGACGGTTCGGATTGGCTCCGTGAAGCCATCGGGCTTTCGCTGCCTTGTGACGCGCAGGGCGTATTAACCGCAGAGGACGCGGCTTTTTCTGATGCCTATGTGCGCGATGGGCGGTTTTTGCCGGACGCGCTGGGGCTGCCTGTACTGGGAACCTATCGGGAACGGGATGTGCCTTCCGTTATCTCCAATGCAGGGTTTCTCTATCCGTTGTCCATGAGCGGAGCGAAGGACGGAATGTACTTCACAGATGGCGCGGACACCAGTGGTCTGACGGCACTATTTGAGAATAGCGGCTATACGGTCACTGACCAGCGGCAGCGTTTGAGCCTTCCCGCGCTGGCGGCGAAGCTTCTGACGGACAGCGTTCTTTCCAGAGCGATTTCCGCTGCCATGCTCGGTTTGATCTTTTGCTTCTCTTATGTGGTGCTGACCATGTATCGGGAAAATGACCGCCGCTATCAGATCTATCATTTGTTTGGACTGTCAAAAGCACGGCTGTTCCTCCGCTCCACCCTTACGGCGATGGGTATTGCACTGACTGCTGCTCTGCTTTTCGGCGTGGCGCTGTACCAGGGGCTGACCTATATGCCGGACAGTGATCTGACCACGCTGCTGATAGGTACTACGGCAGGGTTTGTACTGTTCTCACTGATTTTGAACTGGGCGGGCTACTGCGGAACAGCCGCACGGTTGGGGAAAGGGGGAAGATGATATGACACTGATCAGGCAGGTGATCCGGGATTTGGTCAAGGATGCCGGATGGGTCGTTTTTTACGGCTTTTTAACCGCAATGTCCATCATGGCTTTCGTGCTGGTGGGATTGAGCTACCAGCATGTCGCGTCACAAAATGATGCAATCCGTCGTTTTACGCAAAACGATGTGAGCATGGTGCGGGTAAAGGATTTGAGCAGTCTTATGACAGCGGCTGACCGGAAAACTACCGCACAGCCTATCAGCACAGGCAGTGGGCGGCAGCAGGGCCTCGTGGATCTGTTTCAAAAGCATGACAACCTCGGCAGCCTCGTCCTTCTCCCCGGCATCGGCGGGTATCAGCAGACCATCGTTTATGTGGGCGCCTATACCCGGCTGACAGCATTCCCGTTTCCGGCAGGCAGTGATGCACCCATCGCCGCGGTTTCGCCGGACTGCGCCGGGGACGAAGGAAAAACGCTCCGCATCGGCGATCACCAATGCACAGTAACCGTTGTTCCATCCGATATGGACGTTTACCATCCGCTGCACTACATTCCACCCGCATCGGAGAATCTGAAGAAAACGCTCTATGTTTTCTCGCCATCCTGTGAGGATGCCCTTTCCCTCGCGGCGTTTCCGCACGTATCGGTGGATATGTTCATAGACCGTCTGATTCTTGCCGAACCCACAGAGGAAAGCGCCGCCGATGTCAGGTCGTTCCTGTATCAAAACTATTCCGCCTATGCGGAGATACAGTCAACGGAAAACTTTTTGCGGCTTTCCGCCGCAAGCAGCACCCGCACCCATCAGGCGTATCTTCTGTTCTACATCATGTCCACGCTGGTTTTATTCGGCGCGCTGCTGCTGAGCACCTATCGCATCCTGCGACGCAGGATCCCGGAATATGCGGTGCATCATCTGTTTGGCGCAACACAGCGGTTTATCTTTACAAGGATGTATCTGTTCGTGTTGGGATACCATGTGATCCCGCTTGCGGGAACGCTCCTGATCCTGTCATTGAACAGGCTCGCGTCGCCGCTGAATCTTCTCATGGTATTCGCAGCCACCATGGGCTCGGCGTTCCTTGTCACAAGTATTGTGCAGCAGCGTTTTGTATCTAAATTTTCACAGGGATTAAGGAGGGAATGAACTATGTCGGGAATCACCGTTACACAAGCCTGCAAGAGCTATGAAACCAGCCACTACACCGTAAAAGCGGTAAATCACGCCAATCTTTCCGTGGAAAGCGGCGAAGCCGTCGCCATTGTCGGACCTTCCGGCAGCGGCAAGTCCACACTTTTGAACATTATCGGTCTGATTTTGAAGCCGGATTCCGGAAGCGTCGCCGTGGACGGAAAGGAAGTCCTGAACATGAGCGACAGGCGGTGCAGCGCTTTCCGAAATGCTTCGTTCGGCTATATTGTGCAGGACTTCGCCCTGCTGGACGATGAAACTGTATATCACAACATCCGAATCCCCCTGCTTTACAACAGGCAGATCAGGCGCAGGGAGCATAAGCCCCGAATCAGGGAGATCGCGCAGAAGCTGGACATATCCGACAAGCTGAACCGCAAGGCAGGCAAATTGTCCGGTGGAGAGCGGCAGCGGGTGGCAATCGCCCGTGCAATCGTCTGTGACCAGCCGATCATCCTTGCGGACGAACCCACCGGTTCACTGGACGCGGCGAACAAAGCGAATGTCATGGACATCCTCATGCGGCTCTGCAAGGAAAGCGGCAAGACGCTGATCATCGTTACGCACGACCCTTCGATTGCCGAACGCTGTGACAGGATCGTTCAGATGACGGATGGCCGCATTGAGGGAAACGGAGAAAACTTGCCGTGAGAGGGTGTGCGCCCATTACCATGGATTTCAGAGTCAAACAGCCGCAAGCCACCATTTTTGATGACTTGCGGCTGTTCTGTTCAGCAGCTCTTTTGGTAACTCTCCATCTTGTACGCTTTGCTTCGCCGAAGCGCTGGAAATGGACGATCTCACGGGCCCGCAGGAACTTGATGACATCGTTGACGTCCGGGTCGTCGGACAGGCGCAGGATGTTGTCATAGGTGACCCGGGCCTTCTGCTCGGCGGCCAGGTCCTCCGTCAGGTCGGCGATCAGGTCGCCCTTGACGGCCATGGACGCCGCGTTCCACGGGGAGCCGGAGGCGGCGGTGGGATACACCCCGGCGGTGTGATCCACAAAATACGTCTCGTATCCCGCCTTTTTGACCTCCTCCGGCGTCATGTTCCGGGTCAGCTGGTGGACGATGGCGCCGATGATCTCCAGGTGTCCCAGCTCCTCCGTGCCGATGTCCGTCAGCAGGGCCTTCAGCTCCGGATAGGGCATGGAGTACCGCTGGCTCAGATAGCGCAGAGACGCTCCCAGCTCGCCATCCGGACCACCGTACTGGCTGATGATAAACGCCGCCAGCTTGGGGTTGGGATTGGCGATGCGCACGGGGTACTGCAGCTTCTTTTCATATACAAACATCAGTCCGAACCTCCTTCGTCCCAGGGCCACGGATCGTTGAGCCACCGATAGCCGCCCTCCGTGACGGTGGTCTGGGTCAGGGGGCCGTACTGCTCCTGATACCGGGCGCGGCCCTCCTTGGCCAGGGCGATATACTTCCAATACAGGTTCAGGACCTCCTGGTCGTCGGCATGGGTCACCAGATACAGCCCCAGCTCGTCAATGGCAAAATCCAGGGCCATCAGCTCCGACAGGGCGTTGTTGGCCGCCGGGAACCGGCTGCGCAGCTCCTTATGAAACGGCAGGTCCAGCCCTGGAAACAACGTTCCCTGCTGCAGGGCCTCCCGCTGGTCATACCGGGGCGGGTCCTGCTGCTGCATGGCCACAAAGGGAAAGGCCAGCGCCCCGCAGCCGCCGGGGAGACTGCCCTGGTTCTGCGGGCACCCATTGGCAGGGGTGCAGCTGCTTGTTTCTGTGTACAAGGGGATTCCTCCTTCACAAATCGTGGGTATGGCCCCCGCGCGGGGGCTCACTCCAGTATATGTGCCCCTCCCCCGGCGGGAAACGGGGGATTCCCTTTTATCGGAAAATGTGGTATGGTATAGAAAACGCATCCCCTGCATACGGTGAGCCGAAGGGGGTGCGGAGATGATCGTTATACTTCGCCGCCGGTATCTTGCGGCGGCTGCGGCGGTGCTGCTGCTGGCGGGAGCCGCCGCCGTCCTGCGGCCGGGACGGCCTGCCGCTGTAAACGCTGCCGGAGCGGGCTGCCGGACCATCGTTCTGGACGCTGGACATGGCGGCGAGGACGGCGGCGCGGTGTCCCCGGACGGGGTGGTGGAAAGCGACCTGAACCTGGCCATCACCCGGCGGCTGCGGGATGTGCTGCTGTTTCTGGGCCGGGATACCGTGCTGACCCGGACGGGGGAGGACGCGATTTATTCGCCGGAGGCCGTCACCCTGCGGGAGAAGAAGGTGTCGGACCTGAAAAACCGGGTGGACCTGATCAACAGCCAGCCGGAGGCGGTGCTCATCAGCATCCACCAGAACAGTATGCCCGATCACCCGTCGGTCCATGGGGCTCAGGTGTTTTATAACGGCGCGGCCTCCGGCCCACGGCTGGGCGAGACGGTCCAGGCGGCCCTGAACGGCGCCGTCAACGCCGGAAACGGGAAAAACGCCAAGGCCATCGACAGCACCATCTATCTGATGAAAAATGTACAATGTCCCGCCATTTTAGTGGAGTGTGGCTTTCTGTCCAACCGGACGGAAACCGGGCAGCTACTGACCGGCGGGTATCAGCTGAAGCTGGCGGTGTGCATCGCCGCCGGATTTCTCCAGCACGACACGGAGGGAGCAAGCGCATGAAAACCAAAACCATATTTTACTGCACCGAGTGCGGCAACGAGACCCCCAAGTGGGCGGGACGCTGCCCGGCCTGCGGCGCATGGAACAGCATCGTGGAGCAGGCGGATAAGCCGGTGAAATCCGGCAGAAAGCCAGCGTCGGCAAGGATCGTGAAGCCCGTGCCCATCACGGAGATCGGCACGGCGGACGAGATCCGCTTTTCCACCGGTATGGGGGAGCTGGACCGGGTCCTGGGCGGCGGCGCGGTGAAAGGCTCCCTGGTGCTGGTGGGCGGCGCGCCGGGTATCGGCAAATCCACCCTGATGCTCCAGATCTGCAAGAAGCTGGGGGAGTTCGCCCGGGTGCTGTATGTGTCCGGCGAGGAGTCGGCCCACCAGCTGAAGCTGCGGGCCCAGCGCCTGGACGCGGAGAGCGGTAATCTCTACGTTCTGTCGGAGACCTGCCTGGGGAATATCTTAGAGTGCGTCCGCAGCGAGCAGCCGGACGTGCTGATCGTGGACTCCATCCAGACCCTGTATAACGAGGACCTGGATTCCCCCGCCGGAGGGGTGGGACAGGTGAAGGACTGCACCATGGCCCTGATGCAGCTGGCCAAGGGCCAGGGGGTTACCGTGTTTGTCATCGGCCATGTGAACAAGGAGGGCTCCATCGCCGGGCCCAAGGTCCTGGAGCACATGGTGGACTGCGTGCTGTATTTCGAGGGGGACCAGCACATGACCTATCGGATCCTCCGGGCGGCAAAAAACCGCTTCGGCGCCACCAACGAGATCGGCGTGTTCGAGATGATGGACCGGGGCCTGCGGGAGGTGGAGAACCCCTCGGAGATGCTGCTGTCCGGGCGGCCCAAGGACGCCCCCGGCACCTGCGTCACCTGTGCCATGGAGGGGGCCAGGCCCGTTCTGGCGGAGGTGCAGGCCCTGATCGCCCCGGCCAGCGCCTCCAACCCCCGGCGCATGAGCAACGGCTTTGACTATAACCGGGCGGCCATGCTGCTGGCGGTGCTGGAAAAGCGGGGCGGGCTGAAGGTGTCCCAGTGCGATGCGTATCTGAACATCATCGGCGGGCTGACCCTGGAGGAACCGGCGGCGGACCTGGCGGCGGTGGTGGCCATCGCCTCCAGCTATCTGGACAAGCCCGTGCCGGACCATATGGCGGCCATCGGCGAGGTGGGCCTCTCCGGGGAGATCCGCTCCATCAGCCACCTGGAGCAGCGGCTGACCGAGGTGCACCGTCTGGGCTTCACCCAGTGCATGATCCCGGCCCGCCGGGCCCGGGAGCTCAAGCCCCTGCCGGGGCTGGAGCTGCTGCCGGTGCAGAACATCGCCCAGGCCCTGCGCCTGCTGGTCCGGGAGAAATAATCCGGGCAGGGGAGACACTCTTTGGCACATAAAGGGTACTTTTTGGGAGAAAATGGAATAATTATCTTGACAGTAGGACCATAAGGGTTTATCCTGTTACCGTGAGAAACGCCCGGCGGACTGGGCCGGGTATGCGGAAAGGAGCATCCCCGTCGTGATTGAGTTGACGGATCTGCCGGATGGCGCACTGGAAGACATGAAACGTTATGTGTCCTATGCCTGGCCGCCGGGGCGCATCGCCCAGCTGCTGAACCGCGCGTATGATCTGAACCTGACTCGCGAGACCGTCATCGGCATGCTCCGCCGGTTGAAGCACGAATGTGAATAAAAATTTGAGCATCCCCTCCGGGCGCGGAAGGGATGCTCTGTTTTTGATTTTTGAGGAATCAGGCGTTGTTCTTTTCCTGCTCCCTGCGGTCCTGCTCCTCCAGTTGGCGCTTGGTGCGGCGCAGGTCCACGATCATCAGAACCGCCGACAGCACGCAGGCCACAAACAGGATATAATACACCGCCTGGCCCAGATAGATCCCGGCCAGCAGGAACAGCACAGCCAGAGCCGCCAGAATAAAGGTGATGTCCACCTGCTTGCGGCGCTTTTTTGTGCGGCGGAGAATTTCCAGTCTCTTTTCGTTGTCGTCCATGTTGCGTCTCCCTTTCTGTAATCTATCAGATGTCCTCCCGGGGACCCGGGCGCAGCTCCGTTCCGGACAGTTCCAGCCGCAGCCGTCCGGCGGACAGCTCTGTCAGCCGGTCCTGCAGCCGCCGGGGGGCGTCCTCCGGCAGGGACAGGGTCAAAGCCACCTCCGCCCCGTAGTCCACGGCGTCCACGGTGCCGCCGACGGCCTGCACCTCCAGCTTCACCCGCTCCAGCAGGGGATAGGGACAGGTGCAGCGGGCCGCGGTCCACAGGCCCATGGCCGCCACGCCCGCGGCGGCCAGCGCGTCCCGGGCGCTTTTGCTGTAGGCCCGGGTAAGCCCTCCGGCCCCCAGCAGGATGCCGCCGAAATAGCGGGTCACCACGCACAGAACGTTGGTGACGTGCTCCCGCTGGAACACCGCCAGCATAGGCTGACCGGCGGTGCCCTGAGGCTCGCCGTCGTCGCTGTAGCGGACCACGCTGCCGCCCAGCAGATAGCACCAGCAGTTGTGCCGGGCGTCGTAGTGCTGCTTCTTCACCCGGCGCAGCAGCTCCTGGGCCTGGTCCTCGCTGTCCACCGGCCACACATGGCCTATGAAGCGGGAGCGCTTTTCCACAAACTCGCTTTCCGCCTCCTGATAGGGGACATAGATTTTATCCCCCATGGCGGACCTCCCACTCCTGTCTTGTGATGGCCTGGCACACGCCGGGGCGCTCCGTTCCGTCGGGCCACGGCGACGGCGGCGTATCGCAGACATGGCGGAAGCCGCACTTCTTCTGCACCCGCCGGGACTTCTCATTTTCCGGGGAATGGGCGCACCATACGCGCTGGACTCCCATCTCCTGAAACTGCCAGCGCAGCAGCTCCTCCACGGCCTCGGGAACAAGCCCCTGCCCCCAATAGGGGTGGGCAATCCAGTAGCCGATCTCCGGCTCTCCCTTCCCCACCGGTATCGCCGTGGGAAACACACCCACGGAGCCGATGGGACCGCCGTCGCCGCCCTTGAGCAGCACCGCAAAGGTGCCCTCCTCGGACAGCACGGTGCGGATGATCTCCCGGCTGTTTTCCACGGAGGTGTGAGGCGCCCAACCGGCGGAGGGGCCCACCTCCGGGTCCCTGGCCCAGCGGTACAGGGCCTGGGCGTCGCTGTCGCACCACGGGCGCAGGATCAGCCGCGAGGTTTCCAGCTGCGTCATAGCTCCCAGTCCTCCTTCGGCTCCTGCCAGTTTTCGATATAGTCCTTCACCTGGCCCAGCACCTTAGGCGGGCACACGGCCGCCACGTCGATGGTGGCGGCGTAGTCCACAGACTCCACCCTGGCCTCCCGGTACAGGCCGTCCAGAAGTCCGGCCTTGTCATAGGGCAGGTGCAGGGTCACCCGGCGGGTACCCTTGTCCAGCTTTTTGTCGATGCACGCCAGCAGCTCCGGCACCCCCTCGCCGGTCTTGGCGGAGATGGACACGGTGTCCTCCCCGGCGGGACGCTGGCCGGAAAAGGCCAGGTCGCACTTGTTATACACCCGCAGGCAGGGGATCTGATCCGCCTTCAGCTCCCGGATCAGGCTCTCTACAATGGCGGCCTGCTGCTGCCACTGGGGATTGGACACGTCGATGACGTGGAGCAGCAGGTCCGCGTACTCCAGCTCTTCCAGCGTGGCCTTGAAGGCCTCCACCAGCTGGTGGGGCAGCTTGCGGATAAAGCCCACGGTGTCGGAGATCACCACGTCCAGCGTATCGCTGACGGTCAGCAGCCGGGTGGTGGTGTCCAGCGTGTCGAACAGCCGGTTGTTGGCGGGAATGCCGGCCCCGGTGATGGCGTTTAAGAGGGTGGACTTGCCGGCGTTGGTATAGCCCACGATGGCCACCACGGGGATCTCGTTTTTCATCCGCCGCTGGCGCTGGGTGGCCCGGACCCGGCGCACCTCCTCCAGCTCCGCCTTCAGCTTGTCGATCTTTCGGTGAATGTGGCGGCGGTCGGTTTCCAGCTGGGTCTCGCCGGGGCCCTTGGAGCCGATGGGGCCCTTGCCGCTGGTGCCGCCCTGGCGCTCCAGATGGGTCCACATACCGATCAGCCGGGGCAGCAGATACTGATACTGAGCCAGCTCCACCTGCAGGCGCCCCTCCCGGGTCCTGGCCCGCTGGGCGAAGATATCCAGGATCAGGCCGCTGCGGTCCAGCACCTGGACCCCGGTCATCTCCGTCAGCACCCGCAGCTGGGAGGGGGACAGGTCGTTGTCGAAGATGACCATGGTGGCCTTCTCCTCCTGCACCATGCGGCGGACCTCCTCCACCTTGCCCTCGCCGATGAAGCTGTGGGGGTCGGGCTTGTCCCGGCTCTGCAGGATCATGCCCACGGCCTGGCCTCCGGCGGTGTCCACCAGGGCGGACAGCTCCGCCAGGCTCTCCTCGTCAGCGCTGTCGTCTCCCAGCACCGGGGACCGCAGGCCCACCAGCACCGCATAGTCGCGCTTTTCTTCCTGTAAGGTCGTTTGTTCCATATTTGCCCTCGTTTCCGGTGTTTTTACCAAAGATTTTCGCATACCCGGCGGCAAATGCAAACAGGACCCGCAGCCAAAACGGGTGCGGGTCCTGTAAAAGTGTCTTTACTTGTCCAGACCGAAACGCTTGTTGAACTTGGCCACGCGTCCGCCGGTATCCACCAGCTTCTGCTTGCCGGTGAAGAAGGGGTGACACTTAGAGCAGACTTCTACGCGAATATCCTTCTTCGTAGAACCTGTCTCAATTACATTACCGCAGGCGCATTTAATAGTAGTCTGCTGATAATTGGGATGGATTCCTTCCTTCATTGCTCTGGTTCACCTCTTTCTGGTACAAAAGTCCTTTTCACAAAGGCAACTGTAATTTTACCACTTTTCCCGGACAATTGCAAGCATTTTTTGAAGAAAATTCCGAAACCGGGATTTTTGGCGTCTGACAGGCAAAAAGTCAAGGATTGGGCCGTATTTCCCCTGCGATTTGTGAGAAAATGCAGGAATTTATGATTGACATTTTCCCGGAACAAAATATAATAAATGAGTGTATTTTGGATTTAACCGTTTAGTTATCTAAATTTGGGAGGAAGAAAGCATGTCGTTGGATAAGACCTATTTCGAGCAGATGGAGGCCAAAATCCCCCACGGGCGGGTCCGGACCCGGTTTGCCCCGTCCCCCACGGGCTATATGCACGTGGGTAACCTGCGGACGGCGCTGTATACCTGGCTGATCGCCCGGTCCCATGGCGGGGATTTCATCCTGCGCATTGAGGACACGGACCAGGGCCGCTATGTGGACGGCGCGGTGGACGTGATCTACCGCACCATGGCCGAGTGCGGCCTGACCCATGACGAGGGCCCCGACGTGGGCGGCCCCGTGGCCCCGTATATCCAGTCCCAGCGGCGGGACACCTATGGAAAGTATGCCCGTCTGCTGGTGGAAAAGGGCGGCGCGTACTACTGCTTCTGCGAAAAGACCGAGTCCGAGGAGGACTCCGGCGACTTTGACCGGGCGGCGGACCCCTGCCGGGACCTGCCCCTGGAGGAGGCGGAGCGCCGGGTAGCCGCCGGGGAGCCCTATGTCATCCGTCAGCGCATTCCGGCGGAGGGCGTCACCACCTTCCACGATGCCATTTTCGGCGACATCACCGTGGAAAACAGCACCCTGGACGACCAGGTGCTGATGAAGCGGGACGGCCTGCCCACCTATAACTTCGCCAACGTCACCGACGACCATCTCATGGGCATCACCCATGTGGTCCGGGGCAGCGAGTATCTGTCCTCGGCCCCCAAGTATGACCTGCTGTATCACGCCTTTGGCTGGGAGGTGCCCACCTATGTGCACTGCTCCCCGGTGATGCGGGACGCCCAGAACAAGATGTCCAAGCGCCACGGCGACCCCTCCTATGAGGACCTGAAGGCCCAGGGCTATCTGACGGAGGCCATTCTGAACTATGTGGCCCTGCTGGGCTGGAGCCCCAAGGGCGACCTGGCGGAGCAGGAGATCTTCGACCTGGAGGGCCTGACCCGGGCCTTCGACATCACCGGTATCTCCAAGTCCCCGGCTATTTTTGACCGGGCCAAGCTGGACCACTTCAATGCCGTGTATCTGCGCGGTATGGAGCCCGCCGCCTTTGCCAAGGTGGTGGAGCCTTACATCCGTCAGGCCGTCCGGAATCCTGCCTATGACCCGGCAGCCATTGCCGCCCTGCTCCAGGCCCGGTGCGAGCGGCTGACGGAGATTCCCGAGAAGGTGGACTTCTTCGATGCCCTGCCGGAGTACCCGGTGGATTTCTATACCAACAAAAAGTCCAAGACCAACCCCGAGGTGTGCGCCCGGATGCTGGAGGCCGCCATTCCCATGCTGGAGGCCCTGCCGGACTGGACCGACGAGAGCATCCATGACGGCCTGGTGAATCTGGCCGCGTCCCTGGAGGTGAAGAACGCCACCCTCATGTGGCCCGTGCGCATTGCGGCGGCGGGCAAGCTGGTGACCCCCGGCGGCGCGGTGGAGATCTGCCGCATTCTGGGCCGGGAGGAGACCCTGCGCAGGCTTCGCCAGGGGCTCTCCATGCTGACGGCATGCTGAAATGGCTGGTGCGGCAGCGGCAGCAGTTGCACGGGTTTTACCGGGACGGCTTCGGCCGTGCCTTCGGCATGACGGCCCTGGCCTTTGCCGTGGTCATGGTGGTCAGCTATCTGGTGACCCTGCGCTATCCCGCCCCCATCGAGCGGCTGATTGAGCTGTTCCGGGAGCAGATCGCGGACCGGGGCATCGTGGACGCGGAAGGGAATTTCAGCGCTCTGGGGCTGTTTCTCAACAATCTCCAGGCCTGCGCCCTGGCCATGGGCTATGGATTCATCCCGTTTCTGTATCTGCCTGCGGTGTCCCTGGGCATCAACGCCATGATGTTCGGAGGCTTCGCCTCGTACTATGTGCAGTTGGGTCTGCCCCTGTGGTACTACGGCGCGGGGACGCTGCCCCACGGGATCTTCGAGCTTCCGGCCCTGTTTCTGGCCATGGCCGGGGGCCTGTACCTGTGCCGGACCCTGGTGCGCTATGTGCGCCGCAACGAGAAGGGCCTGGTGGGGCCGGTGGTGCTGAACCTGCTGCGGCTGCTGGTGATGCACATTGTCCCCCTGCTGCTGGCGGCCGCCGCTATCGAAGCGTATGTCACCCCCGTTGTTATGGAGGCGCTGGCGCGGCTGATCTGATGCTGTTCCTGCGGGCATTGCCCGCTGAAAGATAAAACTACAGACCGCAAGTGCGGCGAAAGGAGCCTTACAATGAACGAAAAAGTCACAAGTATCCCTGAACTGTTCGGAAGCATGGTGTTCACACAGGAGCAGATGCGACAGCGTCTGCCGGCCCACATCTACGATGCTTGGCAGCAGTGCCTGGTGCAGGGAACGTCATTGGACCGCTCCATCGCCGACGAGATTGCCGCCGCCATGAAGGAATGGGCCATTGAAAAGGGGGCCACCCACTATACCCACTGGTTCCAGCCCATGACCGGCTTCACCGCCGAGAAGCACGACAGCTTCATCGCCCCCCAGGGGCCCACCGGCGTGCTGATGGAGCTGTCCGGCAAGGAGCTGTCCCGGGGCGAGGCGGACGCCTCCAGCTTCCCCTCCGGCGGCCTGCGGGCCACCTTCGAGGCCCGTGGCTACACCGCCTGGGACCCCACGTCCTATGCTTTTGTGAAGGACAAGACCCTGTATATCCCCACCATTTTCTGTTCCTACGGCGGCGAGACTCTGGACAAAAAGACCCCCCTGCTGCGTTCCATGAAGCTGCTGGACACCCAGAGTATCCGCATCCTGCGGCTGTTCGGCAACACTCAGGCCCAGCACGTCACCGCCCAGGTAGGCCCGGAGCAGGAGTATTTCCTCATCGACAAGGAGATGTACCGCCGCCGGGAGGACCTGGTCCTCTGCGGCCGGACCCTGTTCGGCGCCAGGCCCCCCAAGGGCCAGGAGCTGGACGACCACTACTACGGGGCCATCAAGCCCCGGGTGGCGGAATTCATGCACGAGCTGGATCAGGAGCTGTGGAAGGTGGGCGTTCCCGCCAAGACGGAGCACAACGAGGTGGCTCCCGCCCAGCACGAGGTGGCCCAGGTGTATTCCGATGCCAACAGCACCTGCGACCACAACCAGCTGACCATGGAGTTTCTGAAGAAGGTGGCCGACCGCCACGGTCTGGTGTGCCTGCTGCACGAGAAGCCCTTTGCCGGCATCAACGGCAGCGGCAAGCATGACAACTGGTCCCTGGCCACGGACACCGGCGAGAATCTGCTCAAGCCCGGCAAGACCCCCAGCCAGAACGCCCAGTTCCTGCTGTTCCTGGCGGCCTTTATCAAGGGCGTGGACGAGTATCAGGATATGCTGCGCTGCTGCGTGTCCTACCCCGGCAACGACCACCGGCTGGGCGGCAACGAGGCCCCTCCGGCCATCATCTCCGTGTTCCTGGGCGATGAGCTGACGGCCATCCTGGATTCCATCATCAACGGCCAGGCCTATGTGGACAAGGCCAAGCGGAAGCTGGAGATCGGCGTAGACACCCTGCCGGAGATTCCCCAGGACACCACGGACCGCAACCGCACCTCGCCCCTGGCCTTCACCGGCAACAAGTTCGAGTTCCGTATGCTGGGCTCCTCCCAGTCCATCGCCAGCCCCAACGTGGTGCTCAACACCATCATGGCCCAGGAGCTGGAGGAGTTCGCGGACATTCTGGAGCAGTCCAACGACTTCCGGGCGGACCTGCAGAACCTGCTGCATGACACCTTCAAGGCCCACCAGCGTATCATCTTCGACGGCAACGGCTACGGCGAGGACTGGGTCCGGGAGGCCCGGCGCCGGGGCCTCAGCAACCTGCGGGACACCGTGGACTGTATGCCCGCCTATATCGACCCCAAGAACATCCGCCTGTTCTCCGGCCACAACATCCTCAGCGAGACGGAGATGCGGGCCCGGTACGAGATTCACCTGGAGAATTACTGCAAGGTCACGTCCATCGAGGCGGCTACCCTGCGGGATATGGTCATGCGGGGCATTCTCCCGGCGGTGAACCGCTACACGGCGGACCTGACCCAGGCCATCCTGCACAAGCGGGAGCTGGTGGTCCCCTGCCGGGTGGAGGAGGACCTGCTGTCCAGGCTCTCCGGCCTGACCGCCAGCCTGTACGACACCATGGCGGCCATGGAGCGGGCCATGGACCAGGCCCCCGACGCCGAAGGCGGCATCGAGGCCGCCCGGTACTACCGGGAGGAGATCGGCCGCCGCATGGAGGAGGCCCGCCAGACCATCGACCGGCTGGAATCCCTGACCGCCGCGGAATACTGGCCCTATCCCACCTACGCCGACATCCTGTTCTCTGTGTAAAATCAATCAACCAGCCCCGGGGGCCTCCCATTCAGGAGGCCCCCGTTTTTCTGCCCGGCAGTTTATAATTAATTTAAAAAGCATTAATGTTCCTCTAATATTTCCGCCGTAAGATAGCACCAGAACGAAGGGGACGACACCCCGGAACACAGAATATCAAGGAGGAACAACTTATAAAAAAGACCATCCGTAATCATATCGACACCATCACTACCTGCCGCCTGGCTGAGGGCCTGATCCTGGAGCGCCGGGTCACCGAGAACGGCATCGACCTGCGGGTGATGCTCCAGCGCCCCCTGGAGGAGTATGACGGTCTGCATACCGCCGCCGAGGCTGCTTACATCGAGCAGTACCTGGTGGAGAAGTACCGGGGCGTGGCGGATGTTGCCACCATTCTCCAGCTGGCCTCTTGAAAAACCGGCCAAAATCTGTTGCGCTGATACCGAGACCCGGCGACGCCGCCTATCCCATCCTGCGGGCGGCGCCGCCATGCTTTATAAAAGAGGAGGGATCCCCCTATGCGCCTTCTGTTTGCCGAGGATCAGCCCCAGCTGCGCCGCTCCGCCCGGGAATGCGCCCTGCTGGAGTATCTGATCCGCAACAAGGGCATCATCCTCTCCCGGGAGCAGATCGAAAACAACCTCTGGAACTATGACTACGCCGGAGGCACCAACGTGGTGGACGTATACATCAGCTATCTGCGCAAAAAGCTGGACGGCGGCCACGAGAAAAAGCTGCTGCACATCACCCGGCTGGAGCAGGGTACGCAGAAGCTCCAGCTGGAAACGGCGGACCTGAGCCAGCTGGTGGAGGTCCTCTGTGAGGAGCAGGCCCATCTGGCCCCGGAGGGCACCACGCTGGCGGTGCATACCCAGCCGGACCTGCTGGTAAACGGGGACGTGACCCGGCTGTCCCGGCTGCTGACGAACCTGATCTCCAACGCCTATCGCTATGGGAAGCCCAACGGCCATGTGTGGGTGGATCTGCGCCGGGAGGGCCAATGGGCCGTGCTGTCCGTCCGGGACGACGGCAGCGGCATCGCCCCGGAGGACCGGGAGCGCATCTTCCAGCGCTTTTACCAGGTGGACGCCGCCCGGGGCAAGGACGGCAGCGGCCTGGGCCTGTTCATGGTGCAGCAGGCGGCCCGGCTCCACGGCGGCTCCGTCACCGTGGACAGCCGGATAGGGGAGGGGAGCACCTTCATCGTCCGTCTGCCGCTGGCAGAATAAAACAAAACGCCGGACCCCATCGGGGCCCGGCGTTTGTGCGTATTCAGATGCTTTCGTTTACCTTCCGGGCAAATTCCGCCGCCAAGCGGGCCTTTTCCGGGTCCATGAACACCGTGTCATAGCCCCGGTGCCGCTGGGCCAGCATACCCAGCAGCCGCAGACGGGAGTGCTTGCAGTAACGCTGCATCCCGGCCTCCCAAAGGTCCGCGCCCTTTTCCACGGGATAGCCGCAGGTGGCGATCAGGGCCACGGGCTTGCCCTCCCACAGGGACGGCCCCTTCTCCCGGCCGTAATACTTGTTCATTCCGTATACCAGCCGGTCCAGGACCGCCTTCATGGGCGGGGTGCAGTACCAGGAGTAGATGGGCGTGGCCAGCACCAGCAGGTCGCAGGCCAGCACGCTGTCGAAAATCTCCTGCATGTCGTCGTTCTGGGGGCAGCCGAACACCGTCCAATCCTGCTGGCACACCCGGCAGGCCCGGCAGGGCCGGACCTCCAGGTCATATAGCCAGACCGTCCGGCAGGACCAGCCCAGCTTTTCCAGTTCCGCCGCAAAGGGCGCCGTCAGCGCGGCGGTGTTGCCCTGCTTCCGGGGACTGGCCAGCAGGATACAGGCCTTTTTCATGTTCCTTAGCCCGGAGGCCAGGTCATATCCCGGCCGGACAGCACATGGAAGTGCAGATGGTGCACACTCTGACCGGCTTGCTCGCCGATGTTGGACACCACCCGGTAGCTCTCCAGCCCCTGCTCCCGGCACAGCCGGGCGATGACCTCAAAAATGTGGGCCACCACGGCGCTGTTGCCGCCGTTTACCTCCGCCACGGAGCCGATGTGCTCCTTTGGGATCACCAGAAAGTGGGTGGGAGCCTGGGGGGCGATGTCGTAAAAGGCATAGCACAGCTCGTCTTCATACAGCTTGTTGGAGGGGATATCCCCGCCGACAATTTTGCAGAACAGGCAGTTGTCATCTCGCATAGTCATGCTCCTTTCGTTATTACCGCTCTCCCGGCTTCAGGAGAGCTTTTCCGACACAAAATCGTCCACGGAGGCCAGGGCGTCGTCCACCTTCAGCAATTCGGTGCCGCCGCCCATAGCGGAATCTGGCTTGCCTCCGCCCTTGCCGCCGCACACGGCGGACACGGCCCGGACCAGGTCGCCGGCCTTGATGCCCCGGGCCACGGCCTCCTTGCCGCACACGGCCAGGAAGGATACCTTTTCGCCGTTGATGCTGGCGATGACCGCCACAACGCTGGGGTCCTTATCCCGCAGGAAGTCACCCATGGTGCGCATGGCGGCGGTGTCCATGCCGGTGCGGGTGGTGGTGATCACATGCAGGCCCTTCACGGTTTTGGCGGAGGCCAGGAACTGCTTGGCCTCGCCCAGGGACGCCTCGGACTTCAGCTTGTCCAGAGTCTGGCGCAGCTGCTTCATTTCGCTGGCCTGCTGCTCCATGCGCTCCAACAGGGAGGCGGGGGCGGTTTTCAGGAACTGGGCCGCCTTGTGCAGCACGCCCTGGCTGCGCTCCATGCTCTGCAGCGTCAGTTTGCCGCAGGTGGCCTCGATCCGGCGCACGCCGGAGGCCACGCTGGTCTCGGACTTCACCCGGAAGGGGCCGGCCTTGGCGGTGTTGTCCACATGGGTGCCGCCGCAGAACTCGATGGAGAAGTCGCCCATCTCCACCACCCGGACGGTGTCGCCGTACTTTTCGCCGAACATGGCCACGGCGCCCTTCTTCTTGGCCTCCTCAATGGGCAGCACCTCCGTCACCACGGGATAGCCCTCCAGAATGGCGTCATTGACCAGCTCCTCCACCTGATGCAGCTCCTCCGGGGTGATGGCCTCGAAGTGGGTGAAGTCGAAGCGCAGACGGTCCGGCTCCACCAGGGAGCCCGCCTGGTGCACGTGGTCGCCCAGCACCTTCTTCAGGGCCGCATCCAGCAGGTGGGTGGTGCTGTGGGCCCGGCGGATGGCCTTGCGGCGCTCGGTATCAATGGCGGCGTGGACGGTGTCGCCCACATGGAGGGTGCCCTCCGTCAGGCGGCCATAGTGCATGAACTTGCCGCCCTTGTTCTTCTGCACGTCGGACACGGTGAACAGAATGCCGTCTGCGCTGATGGTGCCGTGGTCGGCCACCTGGCCGCCCATCTCCGCATAGAACGGGGACCGGTCCAGCACCACCACGGCGTCGGACCCGGCGGGGATCTCGCCCCGCAGCTCGTCGTCGGCCACCAAAGCCACCACCGTGGCGTCGAACTCGTCGTGGTCATAGCCCACGAACTCCGTGGCGGGGATGTCCTTGCCGAACTCCACACCGGCCCAGCCCAGGTCACCCAGGGCCTTCCGGGCCTCCCGGGCCCGCTGCTTCTGCTCCTGCATCAGCTGGCGGAAGCTCTCCTCGTCCACGGTCATGCCCTGCTCGGCCACCATCTCCGCCGTCAGGTCGATGGGGAAGCCGAAGGTGTCATACAGGCGGAAGGCGTCGGCGCCGGAGAAAATCTTCTCCCCCTTGGCCTGATGCTCCGCCAGCAGGTCGGAGAAGATCTTCATGCCGCCGTCGATGGTGCGGCCGAAGTTCTCCTCCTCGGTGCGGATGACCTTGGTGATATAGGTCTGCTTTTCCCGCAGGTCGGGATACTGTCCCTGGTTTTCATGGATCACGGTATCCACCACCTGATACAGGAAGGGATCGTTGACGCCCAGGAGCTTCCCATGGCGGGCGGCCCGGCGCAGCAGACGCCGCAGCACATAGCCCCGGCCCTCGTTGGAGGGCAGGATGCCGTCGCAGATCATAAACGTGGCGGAGCGGATGTGGTCGGTGATGACCCGCAGGGACACATCCCGCTTCTCCGTCTCGCCGTAGTGGGCCCCGGTGAGCTCAGACACCTTGTGGGTGATGTTCATCACGGTGTCCACATCGAACAGGCTCTCCACATTCTGGCACACACAGGCCAGACGCTCCAACCCCATACCGGTGTCGATGTTCTTCTGCTTCAGCTCGGTATAGTGGCCCTGGCCATCGTTGTCGAACTGGGAGAACACGTTGTTCCAGATCTCGATATACCGGTCGCAGTCGCAGCCCACGGTGCACCCGGGCTTGCCGCAGCCGAACTCCGGCCCGCGGTCATAGTAGATCTCGGAGCAGGGGCCGCAGGGGCCGGAGCCGTGCTCCCAGAAGTTGTCCTCCTTGCCGAAGCGGAAGATCCGCTCCTTGGGGATGCCGATCTCCTTGTTCCAGATGTCGAAGGCCTCGTCGTCGTCCAGATAGATGGAGGGATACAGCCGGTCGGCCTCCAGGCCCACCCACTGGGGGCTGGTCAGAAATTCCCAGCTCCAGGCAATGGCCTCATGCTTGAAATAGTCGCCGAAGGAGAAGTTGCCCAGCATCTCGAAATAGGTGCCGTGGCGGGCGGTTTTGCCCACGTTGTCGATATCGCCGGTGCGGATGCACTTCTGACAGGTGCACACCCGGTGGCAGGGAGGCTCCTCCTCGCCCTTGAACCAGGGCTTCATGGGGGTCATACCGGCGTTGATCAGCAGGATGGACTTGTCGTTCTGAGGCACCAGGGAAAAGCTGGGCAGACGCAGGTGGCCTTTGGTTTCAAAGAACTTCAGGAACATTTCCCGCAGCTCGTTCAGGCCGTGATAGGGATGGGACATGGTTCATTACTCCTTTATCTCAAATTGTTTTTACTGATTTTCTTCTGTGGGGCACAGGGCGGCGATCTCTTCCTCCAAAGCCCGGTAAAAGCGGGCAATGTGCCATCCGTCCGCCAGGGCATGGTGGGCCTGGATGGATACAGACAGCTGGGTCATGCCGCATCGCATGAACAGCTGCCCCCAGCTGACCCGGACGTTGCTGTCCGCCGGAGTGCAGGCCGGGTGGGTCAGGGACGTGTAGTTCAGCCACGGCAGGCAGGAGGCAAAGATGCTGGGGCTTTCCGCCCGGCGGTCCGTTTCGATGGTGCCGCCCTGCCGGGCCGCCGCCTGCTGCACGCGTCCCATGGCGATGTAGTCCTCATAGGGCACCCGGGCCGACTCCATCCGGCAATAGGCATAGCTGCCGTCTGGCTTCATCTCGGTGAAGGATACCGGGCACTCGTCATACTCTACCACCTGGCCGTCCTCAATGCGCCGCCGCAGCTCCGGCACCCGGTTCACCGCCCGGTGAATGACATACAGCATGGTCAGGAAGATAGGCTTGTGCTCCGCCCGCAGCCGCAGCTCCAGGGCCGTCACATCCAGCTGCACCGTTACCCCGGCATAGGGGAAAGCGTAGCCGCTGAACAGCTGAAACTGCTCCCGCCGGGGGTCCTTCTCCATATCAATTACACGCCGCTCCATAATCGCCTCCTGATAAACAAAAACGCCCCGCCCCACATAGGGGCGAAGCGATGCTTCACGGTACCACCCTAATTAACGGCCGCAGCCGTCATCTCAGTCATCCGGTAACGGGGATGGGGCGTGCGGCTCGTCGCCGCCGGCTCGGAGACGGCCCTCTGCCCTGTGACCCGGCGGGCTCGCACCCTTTCCCGCCTCGCTTGCGGCGCACTCCGCGGCAGATTCTTCTCGTCATTGCCTTTGACGTTCTGTATTTTACCACAGATCCGGCCGTTGTCAAGGGTTCCGCCCGCTTCCGGTCACAATTTTTTCACAATTTGCGCCCCAAAGCCGCACTTGACGCTGGGACGGGTCTATTGTATAATGGGTTGATTTAATGTGCGGAGGTATACCCATTATGTGGATCGCGGATGGCTGGAAGGATTATGAGCTGCTGGACTGCGGCGGCGGAGAAAAGCTGGAGCGCTGGGGCGACCAGATTCTGGTGCGGCCGGACCCCCAGGCCATCTGGGAGTCGGACCGGAAGAACCGGGGCTGGCGCACGGCCAACGCCCGCTACAGCCGCTCCAGCACCGGCGGCGGCCACTGGGACAAAAACAAGCTGCCGGAGAACTGGCCCATCGCCTATAAAAACCTCCGCTTCCAGGTGAAGCCCATGAACTTCAAGCACACCGGGCTTTTCCCGGAGCAGGCCGCCAACTGGGATTTCGCCATGGAGCAGATTCGCCGGGCGGGCCGCCCCATCCGGGTGCTGAACCTGTTCGCCTATACCGGCGGGGCCACGGTGGCCTGCGCCGCCGCCGGGGCCAGCGTCTGCCATGTGGACGCGGCCAAGGGCATGGTGGCCTGGGCCAAGGAAAACGCCCGGGTCTCCGGCCTGCAGGATGCCCCCATCCGCTGGATCGTGGACGACTGCGCCAAGTTCGTGGAGCGTGAGATTCGCCGGGGCAAGACCTATGACGCCATCATCATGGACCCGCCCCAGCTACGGCCGGGGGCCCAGCGGCGAGGTGTGGAAGCTGGAGGAGAATCTCTATCCCTTCGTGAAGCTGTGCGCCCGGGTGCTGTCCGATAAGCCCCTGTTTGTGATCCTGAACTCCTACACCACGGGCCTGGCCCCGTCGGTGCTGGGCTATATCCTGCAGATGCTGGTGGGCCGCCGCTTCGGCGGACACGTCACCTGGGACGAGCTGGGCCTGCCGTGCACGGATTCCGGCATGGCGCTGCCCTGCGGAGCCACCGGCCGCTGGATGAGCAAATAAAATTTCGCAGAAAAGAGACAAAGCAATGCAGCCAATGATTCAGACCGACGCCCTCTCCTTCTCCTACCCGGTGGAGGAGGGCCAGCGCCGGACCACCGCCCTGGACAATGTGACCCTGTCCATCGAAAAGGGCAGCTTTGTTGGTGGTGCTGGGCCACAACGGCTCCGGCAAATCCACCCTGGCCAAGCATATGAACGCCGTGCTGCTGCCCTCCGGCGGCGCGGTGTATGTGGAGGGCATGGACACGAAAAAGGAGGAGCTTCTGCTGGAGATCCGCCGCCGGGTGGGCATGGTGTTCCAGAACCCGGATAACCAGATCGTGGCCAACGTGGTGGAGGAGGATGTTGCCTTCGCCCCGGAGAACCTGGGGGTCCCCACGGCGGAGATCCGCCGCCGGGTGGACGACGCCCTGGCGGCGGTGGGCATGACGGAGTTCACCCGCCACGCCCCGCACCTGCTGTCCGGCGGACAGAAGCAGCGGGTGGCCATCGCCGGCGTCATCGCCATGGAGCCGGAGTGCATCGTCCTGGACGAGGCCACGGCCATGCTGGACCCCTCCGGCCGCCGGGAGGTGCTGGACACCGTTCACCGGCTGAACCGGGAGCGGGGCATCACGGTGGTGCACATCACCCACCATATGTCCGAGGCGGAGGACGCCGACCGGGTCATCGTCATGAACGACGGCGTGGTGGCCATGGACGGCGCGCCCGGGAAATTTTCTCCCGGGTGGAGGAGCTGCAGGCCCTGGGCCTGGCGGCTCCGGACACGGTGGAGCTGCTGCGGCGGCTGAACCGGCACGGCATGAATCTGCCCTTGACGGCGATCACGGTTGACGAGTGTGCCCGCGCCATATTCCAGGCGCTCCATGGCGCGGAAGGGAAGTAAGCAGAGTTGGAACCGATCATTCGTATAGAACACCTGACCCACACCTACAGCGCCGGGACCCCGTTCCAGCGCAGCGCGGTGGAGGATGTCAGCCTTGATATCATGCCCGGCGAGTTCCTGGGCATCATTGGCCACACCGGCTCCGGCAAGTCCACCCTGATCCAGCACCTCAACGGACTGCTGCGCCCCACCCAGGGCCGCGTCCTGCTGAACGGAAAGGACATCTGGGCCGAGCCCAAGAAAATCCGACAGGTCCGCTTCCAGGTGGGCCTGGTGTTCCAGTACCCGGAGTACCAGCTGTTTGAGGAAACGGTGTACAAGGACATTGCCTATGGTCCCGGCAACATGGGCCTGGACCGGGATGAGATCGACCGCCGGGTCCGGGAATCCGCGGCCCTGGTGGGCCTGACGGAGGACCAGCTGGAAAAGTCCCCCTTTGAGCTGTCCGGCGGACAGAAGCGCCGGGTGGCCATCGCCGGGGTCATCGCCATGGAGCCCAAGGTGCTGATCCTGGACGAGCCCACGGCAGGGCTGGACCCCCGGGGCCGGGAGGCCATTCTGGCCCAGATCCGGGCCTATCACCGCAAGCGCGGCACCACCGTTATCCTGGTGAGCCACAGCATGGAGGAGATCGCCTGCAACGTGGACCGCATCCTGGTGCTGCGGGGCAGTCATGTGTATATGGACGGCACGCCCCGCCAGGTATTCCGGCGGGCCTCCGACCTGGAGGAGGTGGGCCTGGACGTGCCCCAGGCCACCAAGATCGCCCTGGCCCTGCGCCGCATGGGCCTGGACATCGACACAGCGGTCTACACCGTGGACGAGCTGGAGCAGGCCCTGCTCTCCATAAGAGGGGAGGCGGGCGTATGCTGAGAGATATCACCCTGGGCCAGTTTTTCCCGGGCAATACCTTCATCCACCGGCTGGACCCCCGCACCAAGCTCCTGGCGGTGATCCTGTACATTGTGGCCCTGTTCAACGCCCAGGGGGTGGTGACCTACGCCATCGTGACGGCGCTGCTGGCCCTGTGCATCATCGTCTCCCGGGTGCCCTTCCGGTCCCTGACCCGGGGCCTGAAGCCCATCTGGGTCATCGTGGCCTTCACGGCCATTATGAACCTGTTCTTCACCAGCGGTACCCCCCTGGGCGCCGGCTGGCTGCTGAGCCATATCTCCCAGGAGGGTCTGCGCTCCGCCATCTTCATGGTGCTGCGGATCGTGATGCTCATCATGGGCACCTTCCTGCTGACCTACACCACCAGCCCCATCTCCCTGACGGACGGACTGGAGAGCCTGCTGTCCCCCCTGAAGAAGCTGCGTCTGCCCGTCCACGAGCTGGCCATGATGATGTCCATCGCCCTGCGCTTTATCCCTACCCTCATCGAGGAGACGGACAAGATCATGTCCGCCCAGAAGGCCCGGGGCGCGGACTTTGAATCCGGCAATATCTTCCAGCGGGCCAAGGCCCTGGTGCCTATCCTGGTGCCCCTGTTCATCAGCGCCTTCCGCCGGGCCGACGAGCTGGCCACGGCCATGGAGTGCCGCTGCTACCACGGCGGCGAAGGCCGCACAGCCCTGCATGTGCTGCACTTCCGCCCGGCGGACCTGTGGGTCCTGGCGGGGTTTGCGGCCCTGACGGCGGGGGTCATCGCCCTGGGGCGGCTGGGAATCTGAAAGAGGTACGCTATGCGCAACATCGCACTGATCCTGATGTACAACGGCACCGCCTATCATGGGTGGCAGGTGCAGAAAACCGAGGTCACCGTGGCCCAGACCCTGGAGCGGGGTCTGTCCATGGTGTGCGGCGAGCTCATCAAGTGCACCGGCTGCGGCCGCACCGACGCCGGGGTCCACGCCGAGCACTATGTGGCCAATTTCCGCACCAATTCCCGTATTCCCGTGGACCGGCTGCCCTTCGCCGTCAACACCCACATTCCCGAGGACATCGTGGTAAAGGCGGCCTATGAGGTGGCGGAGGATTTCAACGCCATCGGCTCCTGCATCCGCAAGGAGTATACCTATCGCATCTACAATTCCCGGGTGAAGAACCCGTTTTATGTGAACAGGGCGTATTTTTACCCCAAGCGCCTGGACGAGGAGGTCATGGACCGTGCTGCCCGGATGTTCGAGGGGACCCACGATTTCGCCGCCGTGCGCAGCGTGGGCACCAACGTCCGCAGCACCGTCCGCACCATCTACTATTGCCGGGTCCGGCGGCAGGGGGACCTTTTGGAATTGAAGGTCTGCGCCAACGGCTTTTTGTATAATATGGTACGGGCCATCACCGGCACGGTGCTCTACGCGGCGGAGGGGAAGCTGACGCCGGAGGAGATCCCTGTGATCCTGGACAGCGGCAACCGTACCCTGGCCGGGCCCACCGCCCCGCCGGGAGGTCTGTACCTGACAAGGGTGTGGTATGAAGATGAAAGACTCAATGGACCGGATGGAATTTGACCAGGGCAACCCCCAGGAGGAGGCGCCCCGCCGGGTGCAGCGCCGGAAGCGGCCGGAGCTGAAGCCCATATGGTTTGCGGCGGTGGCCGTGGTGCTGCTGGCGGTGGTGCTCATCGCCGCCCTGACGGATACCACCGCCTTCGACGGGCTGCGCCGCAGCGTGACCTATGCCCGGGCCAAAAAGGACGAGACCGGCTGCGCCCAGCTGTACCACTACGCCGCCGACCGCACCAGCTGCTTTGCCTCTCTGGACGGCAGCCTGGCTATCGTCACCAACAGCCAGCTGCTGGTGATGCAGGAGGACGGCCAGGTGGTCTGCAACGAGACTGTAAAGTGGACATCCTGTACAGTGGCCGGAACCGGCAGCCTGGCCGCCGCCTACGACATCGGCGGCAGCGACGTGTATGTCCTCAATGCCCAGGGCCTGGTCCGCAAAATCACCTGCGGCGGCGAGATTCTGTCCGTTACCCTGACCCGGGAGGGCCGCCTGGCGGTGACCCTCAACGAGCGGGGCTACAAGGCCGCCGTGGAGGTCTACAACGAGGACGGTGTAAAGGAATTTGCCTTTCATTCTGCCGACAGCTTTCTGATGACCTCCTCCGTGTCCCGGAACGGCAAGGAGATGGCCGCCGTCACCATGGGCCAGTCCCAGGGCTCCTTCACCAGCAGCATCGTCCTGTATAAGCTGGACCGGCAGGAGGCCTACGCCACCTGCGACCTGGCCGGCGTGGCGGTGTATGACCTGGGGCTGGTAGGGAAGCGCTACTGCGCCGTGGCGGAGGACAGCCTGCATTTCATCGACCAGAAGGGCCGGGCCGCCGCGTCCTACAGCTATGACGGCGGCGTTCTGCGCCGGTGCAGCCTGGGGGGCGACGGCTATGCCGCCGTGCTGCTGGGCCGTTACAAGGTGGGCAGCCAGCTGCGCCTGGTGACGGTGAACAGCGACGGCAAGGAGCTGGGGTCCCTGGACCTGGACGGCGATGTGCTGAGCATGTCCGCCTGCGGCCGGTATGTGGCGGTTCTGTTTGCCGACCGGCTGGTGATCTATAACAAAAACCTCAAGGAATACGCCACCCTGCAGGGCGTCAGCAGCGCCGGTGATGTGCTGATGCGCAGCGACGGCTCTGCGGTGCTGGCGGGCTCTGCCGCTGCCAGCGTGTTCCTGCCCTGACCCCGAAAGGAGAGTGTCCATGTCCGTATTTGCCGATATTCTGGTGCTGGCGGCCCTGATCGCCGCCGCCTGGCTGGGAGCCAAGCGGGGCCTGCTGAAAAGTCTGGCGGGCCTGCTGATCGTCGTGGTGGCCCTGCTGGGGGCCTCCTGGGCCGCCGACCACCTGACGGAGCCTGTGGCCCAGTGGATCGAGCCCCGGGTGACCCAGCGGGTGGAACAGAAAATTGAGGAGAGCCACGCCGCCGACGCGGGCCAGATGCTCCAGGCTCTCAGCTTCCGGGGCGACAGCCTCCAGAAGCTGCTGGACACCGTTTCGCAGCGGGTGCAGGAAACAGGGGAGAGCCTGATCCGGGCGGTGAGCCTCAGCGTGGCCCGCTCCGTGGCCAGCACGGCGGTGTATGTGGTGGTGTTCCTGATTCTGCTGGTGCTGCTGTGGCTTTTGATGAAGCCGCTGAATGCCATTGTCACCAGGCTTCCCCTGATCAGCACCGTCAACGGTCTGGGGGGCGCGGCCCTGGGCCTTGTGTGCGGCGGCCTTACGCTGTTTGTGGCCGTGTGGGCCATGCAGCGCTTCGGCTGGCTTCTGACCCCTGAACTGATTGACAGCACCACACTGCTGAAATTCTTTGCAACCCAGACGCCGCTGGGCCTTCTGGCGGCGCTGTGAACAATTTACCCAGATAACGGAGGGAAACCATGCAACCGACTCTTTGTTCCAAATGTAAGAAAAATGTGGCCGTGGTCTTTATTTCCCGGCAGAATGAAAAGGGCGAGATGGTCAACGAGGGCCTGTGCCTGAAATGCGCCGCCCAGCTGGGCCTGCCCCAGGTGGAGGAGATGATGAAGCGAATGGGCATCTCTCCGGAGGACCTGGAGAACATCAACAACGAGATGATGCAGGCCTTCGGCGGGGCCGAGGAGCTCAGCGACATGCCTGCCCCCCAGGATGAGGACGACGAGGACGACGGCGAAAGCGGCAAGACCGCCACCTTCCCCTTCCTGAACCGCCTGTTCGGCGGCAGCAATCCCCCGGCGGAGAAGTCCGACGCCCCCTCTGGCCGGGAGGAGGCCCCCAAGGGCCGCAAGGCCGATAAAAAGCACAAGTACCTGGACAGCTACTGCATCAATCTCAGCCAGCGGGCCCGGGACGGCAAGCTGGACGCGGTCATCGGCCGGGAGGAGGAGATTCAGCGGGTGGTGCAGATTCTGAATCGCCGCCAGAAGAACAACCCCTGCCTCATCGGTGAGCCCGGCGTGGGCAAAACCGCCATTGCCGAGGGCCTGGCCCAGCGCATCGCCGCCGGGGACGTGCCCTTCAAGCTGCGGGATAAGCAGGTGTATCTGCTGGACCTGACGGCGCTGGTGGCGGGCACCCAGTTCCGGGGCCAGTTTGAAAGCCGCATGAAGGGCCTCATCGAGGAGATCCGCAAGCTGGGCAACATCATCCTGGTGATTGACGAGGTCCACAACATCGTGGGCGCCGGCGACGCCGAGGGCAGCATGAACGCCGCCAATATCCTCAAGCCCGCCCTGAGCCGGGGCGAGATACAGGTCATCGGCGCCACCACCTTCAACGAATACCGCAAGCACATCGAAAAGGACACCGCCCTGGAGCGCCGCTTCCAGCCGGTGACCGTCAACGAGCCCAGCCTGGAGGATACCCTGAAAATTCTCCAGGGCATCGCCCATTACTATGAGAATTACCACGGCGTCTCCATCCCCCAGGGGGTGCTGCGCCAGGCGGTGGTGCTGTCCGAGCGGTACATCACCGACCGCTTCCTGCCGGACAAGGCCATCGACCTGATCGACGAGGCCTGCTCCGATATGAACCTCCACGACCCGGACATCAACCGCCGGATGGAGGTCAAGCGGGACCTGGAAAACGTCACCTTCGAGCGGGAGAACCTCATGTCCGCCCAGCCGGCGGAGGGCCAGGAGTTCACCCAGGAGGAGCTGGACGCCCGCTATGCCCGCATTGCCGAGCTCCGCAGCCAGGAGCTGCGGCTGCAGCAGGAGCTTTCCGCCCTGGAGGCCAAGGGTATGCCCCAGCTGACCATGGACAACATCGCCCGGGTCATTGAGATGTGGACCAAGATCCCCGCCAGCAAGATCAAGGAAGAGGAGTTCAAGCGCCTGTCCCAGCTGGAGGACCGGCTGAAGCAGCACATTGTGGGCCAGGACGAGGCGGTTTCCGCCGTGTCCGCCGCCATCCGCCGCAGCCGCGTGGGCATTTCCCCCCAAGCATAAGCCCGTCAGCTTCATTTTCGTGGGCAGCACCGGCGTTGGCAAGACGGAGCTGGTAAAGCAGCTGGCCGCCGACCTGTTTAATACTCCGGACGCCCTGATCCGCCTGGATATGTCGGAGTTTATGGAGAAGCACTCTGTTTCCCGCCTGGTGGGCTCCCTCCGGGCTATGTGGGCTATGACGAGGCTGGCCAGCTGACGGAGAAGATCCGTCGCAAGCCCTATTCCGTCATCCTGTTTGACGAGATCGAGAAGGCCCACCCGGATGTGCTGAACATTCTGCTGCAGATTCTGGATGACGGCGAGGTCACCGACGCCCACGGCCGCAAGGTGAACTTTGAGAACACCGTCATCGTCATGACCTCCAACGCCGGGTCCGACAAGGCCGCCGGGTCCGTGGGCTTCGGCCGCAGCGCCGATGACCAGGGCCGTGAGCGCACTATGAAGGCTCTGCGGGAATTCCTGCGTCCGGAATTTATCAACCGCGTGGACGAGATCGTCTATTTCCACCAGCTGACGGAGGAGAACTTCGCCGCCATCGCCCGGATCATGCTGGATGAGCTGCGGGATTCCCTGCGGGAGAAGGGGTACACCTTCACCTATGACGACGCACTGGTGGAGCATCTGGTGAAATCCTCCTATTCTGCGGCCTACGGCGCCCGGAATCTGCGCCGCTGCATCCAGAAGGAGCTGGAGGACCCCATGGCGGTTCAGATCATCGACAGCTTCGAGCACCCCATCACCCAGCTGCGGGCCACCGCAGAGGATGGCAAGGTGCGGCTGGACACGCTGTAAGGAGGGCGGTTTCATGCTGTTTCGCAAGGATATTGAGCCCCGCTGCGCCTACTGCGCCCAGGGGGTCCGCATCAACGAGACCCAGGTGGCCTGCGTGAAAAAGGGCATTGTGTCGGCGGAGAATCACTGCTTCCGCTTCCGGTATGACCCCCTGAAGCGGGTGCCGCCCCGTCCGGCCCAGCTGGCCACCGAAGGGCTGAAAGAGGAAGATTTCAGCCTATAAAACCCACAAAAACACACAAAAGAGGGGAAATATCATGACAACCGTTTGGGCCGTATATTTCAGCGGCACCGGAACCACGGAGCGCACGGTAACGCACATCGCCGGGGAGCTTGCCCGGCTGCTGGCGGCGCCCTGCCGCAGTCTGGACTTCACCCGGCCCCAGGTCCGGCAGCAGGAGCTGGATTTCTGCCAATCGGACCTGGTGGTGCTGGGAACGCCGGTATACGCCGGGCGGGTGCCCAATGTGCTGCTGCCGTTCCTGCGGGAAAAGATCCGGGGCGGGGGAGCGCTGGCGGTGCCGGTGGTGCTGTTCGGCAACCGGAACTATGACGACGCCCTCATGGAGCTGCGGGACATCCTCCAGCAGGACGGCTTCCGCTGCGTGGCGGCCGGAGCCTTCGTGGGGGAGCACAGTTTTTCCCGCACCCTGGGGGCGGGCCGTCCGGACGATGGGGACATGGCGGGACAAGCCGCTTTTGCCCGGGAAATCTGCGAGAAATTGGCGGGACAAGCCGGGACAGAAATGGCCCCCGTATCGGTCCGGGGCGAAACGCCCATCCGCCCCTATTACACCCCCCGGGACCGCCACGGAAACCCCATCAACATCCTGAAGGTGAAGCCGAAAACGGACCCGGACAAGTGCGGCGGCTGCGGCCTGTGCGCGGAGCTGTGTCCCATGGGCTCCATCGACCCGGCGGACGTGTCCCGGGTCAGGGGCATCTGCATCAAGTGCTGCGCCTGCGTCAAAAAATGCCCCTCCGGGGCCAAGTACTTTGATGACCCGGGATATCTGTTCCACCAGCATGAGCTGGAGGACGTCTATACCCGCCGGGCGGAAAACGAGTGGTTTGTGTAATCGGATCAGGCAGCCCTCTGCTTTCACTTTCGGGAAGCAGGGGGCTGCACATGATGTTGCCCCTCTTTGGGCAATCGGACTCTTTACGTCCGGGGAAATCCATGTTACCATGGGAAAAAACGAAGGGAGGCAGTACGGATGGAGCAGCCAAAGATTTTCCGCTATGACACGGTGGACTCCACCAACACCGTGTGCAAGAGCCTGGCGGCCCAGGGCGCGCCCAGCGGCACGGCGGTGATCGCCCGGCGGCAGACGGCGGGCCGGGGCCGCATGGGCCGGAGCTTTGAATCGCCGGAGGGGCTGGGCCTGTACCTCTCGGTGCTGTGGCGGCCGGAGGGGACGCCGGAGGACCTGCTGCCCCTGGCCCCCATGGCGGCGGTCTCCGCCGCCATGGCCATCCAACGCGTCACCGGCGCACCGGTGCGGATCAAATGGCCCAACGACCTGGTGCTGGAGGGGCGGAAGCTGGCGGGCATTCTGACGGAGGCGTCGCTGTCCGGCAGGGGAGTGGACTATGTGGTCATCGGCATCGGCGTCAACCTGCGGCAGCGGCCCGATGACTTTTCGCCGGAGGTGGCCCGGATCGCCACGTCCCTGGAGGCCCAGGGCTATCCCGCAGACCGGGCTGCCCTGGAAACGGCCCTGGCAGAGGCTCTGTGCCAGGCCTTCGGACACTTGCACACCCCGGCGGTCTACGCCGCCGATTATCGCCGCCTGTGCCTGAATCTGGGGCAGACGCTGCGCATCCCGGATACCGGGGAGACGGTGACGGCCCTGGACATCGACCGGCAGTACGGCCTTGTGGTGCGCCGCCGGGACGGCACGGTGGACACGCTGCGCTGCGGCGAGGTCTCCGTGCGGGGCCTGTACGGCTATGTATAACAGATAACGGATCGGCGCATCTCCCCTGTGGGAGGTGCGCTTTTTCTGTGGTTTTATATAAGCATGCCGCCGGGTACATTTGTCATTCTGCACAAATTGTTAGAATTGTGACGGATTACTGTTGACAGATTCGCCATCTGTGTGTATAATGGAGCAACATATCAAAGAAATTTGTCCACGTCTTGTCCGCGCAGACAGCAGACAAAGGACAAATCTTCCGGGATATGCACCGTCTGCGCAGTAAGAGTATGAGGGAGGAAGAAATGGACTATTCCAACTTATTTGTCGTGCTGATGGGCCTGGGAACGGTGTTTGCGGGACTTCTGTGCATCATTCTGCTGGTTTCGCTGATGAGCTGGGTGTGCACGCGCACTGCCGGCGCTCAGACGCCGCCCAAGGCTGCGGTTCCCGCCGCCCCGGCGGCTGCGGAGGCCGTAAGCCCCGCCATGATCGCGGCTGTGGCTGCTGCCATCGCCGAGGACCTGGGGACCGACGTCTCCGCCATCCGTATCGTATCCATGAAGAAAGTGTAAGGAGGAATGCACCATGAAAAAGTACAGAGTCAACGTCAATGGCACCGTGTTCGAGGTGGAGATCGAGGAAATGACCGGTGCGCCCGCCGCTCCTGCGGTTGCTGCGGCTGCCCCCGCTGCACCTGCCGCCCCCGCCGGAGGCGAAAAGATCACCGCCCCCATGCCCGGCACCATTCTGGCCGTCAATGTGACGAGCGGCAGCGCCGTGAAGAAGGGCGACGTGCTGATGATCCTGGAGGCCATGAAGATGGAAAACGAGATCATGGCGCCCTGCGACGGCACCGTCACCTCCGTGTCCGTCACCAAGGGGGCCGCCGTGGAGTCCGGCACCCTGCTGTGCACCATCGGTTGACCCCGGAGGGCCGCATATGGAAGCAATTGCCAATTTCCTGACCAGTACCGGCTTCTATCAGTTCTTCCAGGGGGAGAACTGGAAAAGCGCCATTATGCTGGTGATTGCCTGTGTCCTGCTGTTTCTGGGCATTGTGAAGAAGTTTGAGCCTCTGCTGCTGGTGCCCATCGCCATCGGCATGCTGGTGACCAATCTGCCCGGGGCGGGGATGTTCCACGAGATCCTCTTTGCCGGGGGCCACGTCCACTGGGAGCTGTTCGGCGGCCAGCCTATCACGGCCAGCTTTCTGTCTGAAATGCTGAACAGCGGCGTATCCGCCGATGTGCTGCAGCCTTATGCGGACTCCCTGTGGACCGCCGCCCAGAGCATGTTTGGCGCGGATGCACTGAGTCAGGTGGCCGCTCAGGTGGCCGCCGCCACCGGCGACGCTGTGAATTCCATCGCCGTACAGATCCAGACCCTGGCCAGCGCAGAGCAGTTCGCTGCCGCCAGCGGTCTGACCATGAGCAATGTCACCGTTTCCGTGGGCCTGGTGGATGTGCTGTATCTGGGCATCAAGCTGGGCATCTATCCCTGCCTGATCTTCATGGGCGTGGGCGCCATGACCGACTTCGGCCCCCTGATCGCCAACCCCAAGAGCCTGCTGCTGGGCGCTGCCGCTCAGCTGGGCATTTTCCTGACCTATCTGGGCTGCCGCCTGCTGGGCTTCACCGGCGCGGAGTCCTCCTCCGTGGGCATCATCGGCGGCGCAGACGGCCCCACGGCCATCTTCGTCACCGCCATGCTGGCCCCGGCGCTGCTGGGCCCCATCGCCGTGTCGGCCTACTCCTACATGGCCCTGGTGCCCGTCATCCAGCCGCCCATCATGAAGGCCCTGACCACCGAGAAGGAGCGGCAGATCGTTATGAAGCCCCTGCGGGAGGTCAGCAAGCGGGAGAAGATTCTGTTCCCCGTTGTGGTCACGGTGTTTGTGGCCCTGCTGGTGCCCTCCGCCGCGCCGCTGATCGCCTGCCTGATGTTCGGCAACCTGGCCAAGGAGTGCGGCGTGCTGGATCGGCTCAGCAAGACCATGCAGAACGAGCTGATGAACATCGTCACCATCTTCCTGGGCATCAGCGTGGGCGCTACCGCCACCGGCACCACCTTCCTCAGCCCCAAGACCCTGGCCATTATGGGCATGGGCGTGGTGGCCTTCGGCTTCGGCACCGCCGGCGGCGTGCTGCTGGCCAAGTTCATGAACCTGTTCCTCAAGGAGAAGATCAATCCCCTCATCGGCTCCGCCGGCGTGTCCGCCGTGCCTATGGCGGCCCGGGTCAGCCAGAAGGTGGGCCAGGAGGCCAATCCCGGCAACTTCCTGCTGATGCACGCCATGGGCCCCAATGTGGCGGGCGTCATCGGCTCCGCCATCGCCGCAGGCGTGCTGATCTCCCTGTTCGGCTGATAGGAGGTAAATTATGGAATTTTTATCGAATAAGCCCCTGCTGATTACTGATACCATCCTCCGGGACGCCCACCAGTCCCAGGCGGCCACCCGCATGACCATCGAGGATATGCTGCCCGCCCTGGAGACCCTGGACTCCATCGGGTACTACTCCCTGGAGTGCTGGGGCGGCGCAACCTTTGATGCGTGTATGCGCTTTCTGGGGGAGGACCCCTGGGAGCGTCTGCGCACCATCCGCAAGCACGTGAAGAACACAAAATTGCAGATGCTGTTCCGGGGCCAGAACATCCTGGGCTATAAGCACTACGCCGACGACGTGGTGGACGCCTTCTGCGCCAAGTCCATCGAAAACGGCATCGACATCATCCGCATTTTCGACGCTCTCAACGACGTGCGCAATCTGGAGCAGGCCATCAAGTCCACCAAGAAATACGGCGGACAGGTGGAGGCCACCCTCAGCTATACCATGTCCCCCATCCACAACGAGGCCTACTTCGTGAAGCTGGCCAAGGAGCTGGAGGAGATGGGCGCGGACATGATCTGCATCAAGGACATGGCAAACCTCCTGCTGCCTATGGACGCCTATTCCCTGGTGAAGGCTCTGAAGGAGACCGTCAGCGTCCCCATCCACCTGCACACCCACAACACCTCCGGCACCGGCGATATGACGCTGCTGATGGCGGCCTATGCCGGGGTGGACATCGTGGACACCGCCCTGTCGCCCATGGCCAACGGCACCAGCCAGCCCGCCACCGAGTCCCTGGTGGCCACGTTGAAGGGAACCGTCCGCGATACCGGCCTGGACCTGGGCAAGATGTCCGATGCTGCCGTCCACTTCCGCCAGGTGGCCCAGCGTCTTCAGGACGCGGGCATTCTGGACCCCAAGGTCCTGCGGGTGGACACCAACACCCTGCTGTATCAGGTCCCCGGCGGTATGCTCTCTAACCTCATTTCCCAGCTGAAGCAGGCCGGGAAGGAGGACAAATACTATGACGTGCTGGCGGAGATTCCCCGGGTCCGCAAGGACTTCGGCTATCCGCCCCTGGTGACCCCCTCCAGCCAGATCGTGGGCACCCAGGCGGTGATGAACATCATCATGGGGGAGCGGTACAAGGTATTCCCCAAGGAGTCCAAGGCCATGCTCAAGGGCGAGTACGGCCAGCTCCCCGGCCAGGTGAACCCGGAGGTACGGGCCAAGGCGGGCATCGCTCCCGAGGACGTGGTCACCTGCCGTCCCGCCGACCTGCTGGAGCCGGAGCTGGAGAAGTACCGCCAGGAGTTCCGGGGCCTTGCCAAGTCCGACGAGGATGTGCTGAGCCTGGCCCTGTTCCCCCAGGTAGCCCCCAAGTTCATCGAGAAGCGGGACCATCAGCCGGAGCCCGTCAGCGACGATGCACCGGCGGTCCGGGAGCTTTATGTGGACGCCAAGTCCATCCTGTAACAACGACATAATAAAGGGCTTCCTCCGGTCGGGTGGAAGCCCTTTATTTATCCAAAGAATTGACTCAGTTCAGACCCAGCAGCTGCATGGCCCGGCCATTCAGATAGGGCTGCATCAGACTGTAGGGAATCAGGTACGACAGCTCTCCCGTGGCATAGGGAGCAATGGTATAGGGGTTGAACACCACGGTCAGGCCATTGTCATCGAATACCAGGCACTGATCCGCCCAGTTGCCCACGGTGTCCTCATAGTCCTCGAAGAAGGCCTCGGCTCCGTATTCCGCCCAGATGTCGCTCTCTCGGATCTGGTACAGCAGATTCTCCTTGACGGCGGCCCGCAGGCCCTCGCTGTCCTCGGCCAGGTCCATGATCTTGACGGCCTCGCCGGTGTTCAAGTCGAAGCTCACTGCCACGCGCCAGGAGTTGGGGTGGGCCCCGCCGGAATAGGAGCTGTAGTGCATCTCCACGCACAGGAGCTTGGGCCCCACCCAATAGTCGGTGGTAACGGTATCGGAGTACACATACTCCGGCTGCTCCCAGCGGGAGTCCTCCCCGTTGACACCGGCGTAAGCATCCCGGGCCAGGTTGGTCACGTCTCCCAGAAATTGCAGCTGGTCCTTGCGCCACTGCTCAAAATATGCGTTGATGCCCTCGGCGGCAGCGGCGGTGGCGGTCAGCGTGTCCCCTGAGCCCTCCTGGTTCAGCTGGAACACCTGATAGCTGCCCTTGGCCAGCAGCCGGTCGTCCTCGGCGAAGTTCTCCTTATCTACCTGCTCCAGGGTGATGTTCCAGTCCTGGCCCTCGTCCGTGACCTTCAGCGCGTCATTAGTCGGGCCGGGCAGATTGGGCGCTTCGGCGCCCCGCAGGGACACGGGCTTGGCGCTGCAGGCTGTCAGGCACGCCGCCAGCGTCAGCAGCAGGGCCGCTATCAGAATGATGTACAGTTTCTTCATAGGCATTTCCTTACATGATCCATGGGGTGGCCCGCCAGTCCGCGCCGCAGGCGCTCTGAGACAGGTCGGGATACGCCAGAGTATATAAATCGGTCCAACCGGCCTCCCGGGTGAACAGGTCCTGGGCCGTTTGCCCCAGGCGGGATACGTCGGCGGGCTTGGTCAGCACCGGCGCTCCGCGCATCCGCCGCAGCAGGGTGCAGCCCCGGGAGCTGGCGGCCAGCAGCCGTAGATAGGGGATGTGCTCCGGCTCCGGCAGCTCCAGATACGCCGCCAGCAGCATCCGCCGCAGCCGGGCCAGGGGATAGCGCCGGGTCCTGGCGGCCTCCAGCAGGCCGTCTATGTCCGCGGCCTGCCGCACCGCCCGGTAAAACCGGCGGTACAGCCCCTCGCCGCCGCCGTCATAGGGGAGAAAGTCCTCCTGGGACATGGTCCGCAGCCGGGCCAGAATGGCCCGCTGGCAGGTGTGCATATCCACCGGCCCCCGGCCTGCGGCGATTTCCCGCCGCAGCACCTCCGCCGATTCTCGGGGCAGGAAGGCCATGGCCTCCTCCGTGTGCCCCGCCCGCAGAAGCCTGCGGATGTGGGAGGCGGAGGCGATCCCATCCGCCGCGCCGCCGTCGTGGGGTCCGCCCCGGCGTGGGAACGTTATCGGTTCCATGGAAAAATCCGCCCGGCGCAGGGCCTTCAGATATTCGATGGCCAGGATGTTGTTGGGCTGGGACAGCAGCGCCGCGTCCCGGGGGTCCAGCAGCTCCTCCACCGCCGCCTGGCGGCAGCGGGCAAAGGTCTCGCCGCCCTCCAATCTTCGCCGGAGGGTCTCCTGAAAGCTCTCGCCGGAGAGGCAGGCTTCCACCCGTTGCAGGGCCTCCAGGTCGCCGCACTCGCTGCCGAAGGCCAGGTGGGTCACCAGGCCGGTTTTCCGCAGCAGCTCCACGCCGCCCCGGGCAAAGCGCTCCGCCCCGGACACCGCCCAGGGCGTTGGCAGCTCCAGTACCAGGTCCGCCCCGTTCCGGACGGCCATCTCCGCCCGGGCAAACTTGTTCACGGCAGCGAACTCCCCCCGCTGGGTGAAGCAGCCGCTCATGGCGCACACCACCGGTCCCTGCCGGTGCAGCTGCTCCAGCATCCACCGGTGCCCCAGATGGAAGGGGTCATATTCGCAGATCACGCCGAAAACGGGCATGCGATCACCCCTTCCCAGAAAATTACAAATAGTTACAAACCGGTTACAATTCTGCGACAGTCTTCCCGGCATTTTGTACAGGTTATAGGATATTAATCACCACACTGCTTAAAAATGCACTTTTGGTTCATTTCTCAGCTCATTATACCGCATTTTGGGAAATTTTGCAATCCTCTTGACAATCCACCCGGTAAATCCTTACAATATAGGGTGAAAATCGAATTTATTGGGAGGAAACCAACCATGAAAATCGGACTTGTATACGCCATGACCGGCGAGATTGAAAGCCTGCTGACCCAGGAGAATGCCCAGCCTTTGCAGACCGTGGCCGGGGTGCCGTTTTATCAGATCCGGCCGGACGTCATCGCCTGTGCCGGAGGCGTCAGCAAGGTCAACGCCGCCATGGCTACCCAGCTGCTGATCAGCCTGTATCAGCCGGACCTGGTGCTCAACGCCGGTGTGGCCGGGTGCTTTGAGGATATGCCCATTGGCTCCATCGTTCTGGCGGAGGGCTTTTTGCAGCACGATGTGGATGCCAGCGCCCTGGGCGACCCTGTGGGACTGGTGTCCACGGTGAACCGGGTGCAGTTCCCCACCAGCGATCTGGACCGGGCCAGGGCTGCCATGGACCGGGTGGGCGTCCCTTACCGCACTGGCTGGGTGGCCACCGGCGACTGGTTTGCCACCGACACCCCCCGGGCCCACTGGATCGCCGACACCTTCCACCCCCTGCTGTGCGACATGGAGGGCTGCGCCGACGCCCAGGTGTGCCTGCGCAACAACGTGCCCTTCATGTCCGTCAAGTCCGTGTCCGACTGCCTGTTTGAGCACCACGACTTCGCTTTCAATTTCCCCACGGCCATGCGGGACCTGAACCGGGTGGTCATGGCCTTTGTGGACCAGCTGGAGGCGTGACATGGAACGGATCGCCAGCTTTACGGTGAACCACGACGTGCTGGTTCCCGGCCTGTACCTGTCCCGCCGGGACGGAGACGTCACCACCTTCGACCTGCGCTTCAAAAAGCCCAACACCGGCGACCTGCTGACCAATGCCCAGATGCACTCGGTGGAGCACATCATCGCCACCCTTCTGCGCAACAGCCCGGAAAAGGACGCCGTGATCTACTTCGGCCCCATGGGCTGCCAGACGGGGTTTTACTTCCTGTTCGACAGCCGCCGGCTGACGGATGAGGCGGCCATCCGCCTGGTGCAGCGGGTGTTCGCCGCCGGGGCGGTCTATGACGGTCCCATGCCCGGCAAAAGCGCCGCAGAGTGCGGCAACTTCCGCAATCTGGACACGGCCCTGGCCCGGGACTGCTGCGCCTGGTATGCAGACCGGATCCGGGATTGGACGCCGGAAAGCCTGGTCTATCCCCAGGCGGAGGCAGAATGAAAAACGGCCCCTGGTTGTCAATTCGTTGACAACCAGGGGCTGCTATGGTATCATGGCCCCAATCTTTTCCAAATCAGGAGGGGCCATGTCCGCACGAAAGCTGGTATATACCGCGCTGCTGGCCGCATTGACGGCGGCAGGCGCGTTTATTCGTATTCCGATAGGGATCTCCGTTATCACCCTGCAGTTCCTGTTTACCGCCATGGCGGGGGTACTGCTGGGGCCGGGCGGCGGAGCCCTGAGCCAGGGGGTCTATGTGGCTCTGGGGCTTGTGGGGCTGCCGATCTTCACCGCCGGAGGCGGCTTCGGCTATGTGCTTCAGCCCTCTTTCGGGTTCCTGCTGGGACTGATCCCCACCGCCGCCGTTATCGGCGGTCTGAGCCGCCGCAGCAGCTCGCCGGTGAGGCTGGCCCTGGCCTGCGGGGCGGGACTGGCGGTTCTCTATGCCGTGGGGGTGCCCTATATGGCGCTGATCCTCAACGGCTATCTGGGCAAGGGCATCAGCGCACCGGCCCTGCTCTGGTCGGGGATGCTGATCTATCTGCCGGGGGACGCCGCGAAAATCGCCGTGACGGCCCTGCTGTGCCCGGTGCTGCGCAGGCGCATTCCCGGGCTGCGGTAGGGGAGAGGCCGCCGGATAAGGCGGGTTCAAATCTACCATACCACGCCGGTAGGCGGATTGCAAGGAAAAGTTTCGCAAATTCCGCAATTTCGGCTGATTGTGCAGGGAAGCGCCGGAGGGGATTCTTTATTTTGATAAATATTCCGTCTTGACGGGGGAGGGCGGCGGCAGTAGAATTTGAAAGTATTTTTAATATGGTATTCTGCGGGTAAGGAGTGGTCACGATGAAGCATATTTTTGTTACCGGCGGCGTGGTGTCCGGGTTGGGAAAGGGCATCTGCGCGGCATCCCTGGGGCGGCTGCTGAAGCAGCGGGGCTTCCGGGTGAAGAACCAGAAGTTCGACCCCTATTTCAATGTGGACCCCGGCACCATGAGCCCCTTTCAGCACGGCGAGGTGTTCGTCACCGATGACGGCGCGGAGACGGACCTGGACCTGGGGCACTATGAGCGGTTTGTGGACGAGTCCCTGACGGGGAACGCGTCCGTGTCCTCGGGCAAGGTGTTCTGGAACGTGCTGAACCGGGAGCGGCAGGGAGGCTATCTGGGCGGCACCGTGCAGATCATCCCCCATGTTACCGACGAGATCAAGCGGCGCATTTACGCCATGGACGACGGCGAAACGGACATCATCATCACCGAGGTAGGCGGCACCGTGGGCGATATCGAGAGCCAGCCCTATCTGGAGGCCATCCGCCAGGTGGCGGCGGAGAAGGGTCGGGAAAATGTGCTGTATATCCATGTGCCGCTGGTGGTTTCCATCCCCGGCACCGGAGAGCTGAAAAGCAAGCCCACCCAGCACTCCGTGAAGGAGCTGCTGTCCGTGGGCATTCAGCCGGATATTCTGGTGTGCCGCACCGACAGTCCCCTGCCGGAGGACCTGCGGCGGAAGATCGCTCTGTTCTGCAACATGGAGGAGGACTGCGTTATCCAGAATCTGACGGCCTCCACCCTGTATGAGGTGCCCTTGCTGCTGGAGCGGGAGGGCCTGTGCCGGGTGGCCTGCCGGAAGCTGGGACTGCCCCAGCGGGAGCCGGACCTGGCCGAGTGGACGGCCCTGGTGCAGCGCATCAACGGGGTGCATAAAACCGTGCAGATCGCCCTGGTGGGCAAGTATACCGGCCTGCATGATGCGTATCTCAGCGTGGCGGAGTCCCTGTTCCATGCGGGAACGGCCTGCGACGCCAGGGTGAACATCAAGTGGGTGGACTCCGAGAGCCTGACGGCGGAGAACGTGGAGCAGGTGCTGGGGGATTGCAGCGGTATTCTGGTGCCCGGCGGCTTCGGCGACCGGGGCATCGAGGGGATGGTCCTGGCGGCGCAGTACGCCCGGGAGAAGGACGTGCCGTATTTCGGCATCTGCCTGGGGATGCAGATCGCCGTCATCGAATATGCCCGGCACGTGGCCGGGTGGGCCGACGCCCACAGCGCGGAGTTCTCCGGCCTGACCGCCCATCCGGTGATCGCTCTGATGCCGGATCAGGTGGGCATTACCGCCAAGGGCGGCACCATGCGGCTGGGCAAGTACCCCTGCGTGCTGGCGGAGGGTACCCTGGCCCGGGCCGCCTACGGCGCTGCCGACATCTCCGAGCGGCACCGGCACCGGTATGAGTTCAATAACCAGTTCCGCCGGGAGCTGCAGGACGCCGGACTGCGGCTGGCGGGGCTGTCCCCGGACGGGCACCTGGTGGAGATCGTGGAGGAACCCGCCAATACCTGGTTTGTGGGGGTGCAGTTCCACCCGGAGTTCAAGAGCCGTCCCAACCGGCCCCATCCGCTGTTTGTGGGCTTCGTGCAGGCGTCTCTGGACAGGCAGGGATGACGGCGGCAGGCCATGGCGCATACACTGGAATGCGGAAACGGCTCCTGCCTGTGGGGCAGGAAAACCCATCCGTTTTCCGGGAGGAGTTCTATGGCTTCCTTTACCAACATGGCTACCTTGTCCTACAACGGCAGTCAGATCAATTCCAACGTGGTCACCGGCGAGCTGCGGGACGCCCTGACTATCACCAAGACGGCGGTGTCCGGCGGCTACCGGCCCGGCGACACGGTGACCTATGTGGTGACCCTCAGCAATACCGGCACGGCGGCCCTGACGGGGCTGACTCTGACCGACGATCTGGGCGGCAGTACCGTGGCCGCCGGGACCGTGTATCCCCTGGCCTATGTGCCGGGCAGCGTCCTCTATTATAACGGCGGCACGGCCCAGCCCGCCCCCACGGTGACGGCGGGGCCGCCTATGACCGTCACCGGCGTTACGGTGCCCGCCGGGGGCAACGCCACCCTGGTGTATCAGGCCCGGGTCACGGAGTTTGCCGCGCCGGGGGTGGAGGGCGAGATCCGGAACACCGTCACCGCCAGCGGCGGCGGTCTGGCCACGCCGCTGACGGCCACGGCTGCCACGGCGGCCCGGCTGGAGCCGGAGCTGACCATCAGCAAGGCCCTGTCTCCCGCCGTGGTCACCGGCAACGGGCCTCTGACCTATACCTTTACCATCCGCAACACCGGCAACACCGCCCTGACCGGCCAGGAGGGGGCCGTGATCACCGACACCTTCGACCCCATCCTGAACATCACCGGCGTTACTTTCAACGGCACGGCCTGGACGTCGCCGGAGGACTACACCTATGACGCCGCCACCGGCGCTTTTGCCACGGTGGCCGGTAAGCTGACGGTGCCGGAGGCCACGTTCACCCAGAACGCCGACGGCTCCTGGACCGTCACCCCGGGACAGAGCGTCCTGACGGTAACGGGCACCGTGTAACAGCCCGGGGCATAAGACAATAAGCGCCCGCCTGCCGCTTTCGCGGCAGGCGGGCAAATTTTGCTTTGGAAAACGGCGAAAAGTGATTGACAAAGGTGAATTTCTCTGTTATACTCTATAAGCCGCTTTGAATGGGTCAAAAGTTCCGGCCTTGCCGGACGCCCCCGACAGCGAGTCCGTAATAAAGGAAAGGCAGGTGCAACAAGTATGCAGGCTATTATCGTGACCGGTGGTAAGCAGTACAACGTCTCCGAGGGTGACACTCTGTTTATCGAGAAGCTGGACGTCAACGCGGGTGATTCCGTGGTGTTCGACCAGGTCCTGGCCATCGTCGACGGCGAAAACACCAAGTTCGGCGCTCCCGTGGTGGAGGGCGCTAAGGTGGACGCCACCGTCGTCAAGAACGGCAAGGGCAAGAAGATCCGTATCTTCAAGTATACCCCCAAGAAGGGTTATCGCAAACGGCAGGGTCATCGTCAGCCCTACACCAAGGTGGAAATCGGCAAGATCTCCTTCTGAGTGACAGCATGACGACCGTTACATTCCTGACAGAGGAAGCCCGCATCGTCGGTTTCGATGCGCAGGGACACAGCGGCTTCGCCGCAGAGGGTGAGGACATCGTCTGCGCCGCCGTTACCAGCGCAGTGCGCCTGGTAGAAGCCACCGTCAATGACGTGATGGGTCTGTGTGCCGCGGTGAAAGTCCGGGAGCAGGACGCCGCCATCTCCTTTCGTCTGCCCGGGGGCCTGGCTCCCATGGCGGAGAACACCTGCCAGAATCTTCTGACGGGGCTGATGGTGTATCTGGCCCAGCTTCACGACGAGTATCCGGAAAACATTGAAGTGATGGAGGCGTGAAACCCTCCTGTTCCCCCCGCAATCATCTCATAGAAAGGATGGTACTGCATTATGCTGAACATTGGTCTGCAGTTCTTTGCCCATAAAAAAGGTATGGGCTCCACCAAGAACGGCCGTGATTCCGAGTCCAAGCGCCTTGGCCCCAAGCGCGCTGATGGTCAGTTCGTTCTGGCCGGCAACATCCTGGTCCGCCAGCGCGGCACCCACATCCACGCCGGCACCAACGTCGGTATCGGCAGCGATGACACGCTGTTTGCCAAGGCCGACGGTGTTGTCCGCTTCGAGCGTCTGGGCAAGGATCGTAAGCAGGTTTCTGTTTACCCCGCCGAGTAAAAGAACCATATGAAAAGCACCGCCTGCGGGCGGTGCTTTTTTTTTATCAAAATATATGCGGCGGTCAGTCCTGCTCCTGAAATGCCCGGATATACGCCTCCAGGGCTTCGGCGGTTTTCTCCACCCCCAGGACGCTGGTGTTCACCGTCAGGTCATAGCAGGAGCTGTGGCCCCAGAACTTGCCGGTGTGGTGGTGGTAGTAGACCCGGCGGTGCCGGTCGGTTTTGGCCACCAGCAGCGCGGCCTTTTCCGGGGAGAGATTGTGCCGCTGCTGGATGCGCTTGATCCGCTGGGTCAGGTCCGCCCGGCAGAAGATCCGCAGCAGGCCCGGCCGCCCGGCCAGGGCATAGTCGGCGCAGCGGCCCACAAAGATGGCGGATTCGCCGCTGTCGGCGATCTGGCGGATCATGTCGAACTGCCGCTGGGCCACGTTGTGGGGGATGGAGTTGTCAAATTCGTTGATCTTGCGGCTGAGAATGCGGTTCACCGGCCGCTCGTCGTACTCCTGGGCCAGCCGCTGCATTTCCGGGTCATTTTTCCAGAGCTCGTCAATAAGCTCCCGGTCCAGCATCCGGATGCCCAGCCGCTGGCTCAGCAGGACCGCCAGGTCATGCCCGCCGCTGCCGTATTCGCGGCCAATGGTGATAAGAATCTGCTTTTTCATGCGAAAACATCCTTTCTGCACCCCGTCAATGGTGATGATTTGTCTATATTATACTGCCTTTGTCCGGATTTGTCACCTGATTTTTACGGATTCTGTACAGGAAAATGAAAATGTATAGATGAGGCCTCCGGACGAGGCGGAAAACTTTTTCATGGACAAAAGGGCCGGGCCGTGGTAGAATAACCTGAATGCATATGTCGAGCCGGGGGAGGAAACATAGGATGAGCGGAAAACTGATCGTATTCGAGGGCACCGACGGCTCCGGAAAGGCCACTCAGACGGCGCTTCTGTGCCGGGAGCTGGAGAGCCGGGGCGTGCCCTTCCGCAAGCTGGAGTTTCCCCGGTACAAGGAGGAGTCCTCGGCGCTGCTGCGGCTGTATCTCAGCGGGGCCTTCGGCACCGACCCGGCGGACGTCAATGCCTATGCCGCCGCCACGTTCTTCTCCGTGGACCGCTATGCCTCCTTCAAGCAGGACTGGGGCGGCTGGTACCGGCAGGGGGGACTGGTCATCGCCGACCGGTACACCACCAGCAACGCCGTGCACCAGACCTCCAAGCTGCCGCCTCAGGAGCGGCAGGCGTTTCTGGATTGGCTGTTTGACTTTGAATACCGGAAGCTGGGGCTGCCGGAGCCGGACCGGGTGCTGTATCTGGACGTGCCCACGGAGCTGTCGGAGCAGATGATGCGCCGCCGGGAGCAGCTGACCCACACCACCGCCGACATCCACGAGCGGGACGAGGCATACCTGCGGTCCTGCCGGGAGAGCGCCGCCATGGTGGTGGACTACGGCGGGTGGACCCGCATCGACTGCGCCCGGGACGGACAGGTCCGCTCCGTGGACGACATCCACCGGGAGGTCATGGAGCGGCTCCGGGACCTGCTGAAGGGCGTAAAATAGGGAGGGAACGCCTGCGCGTCCCCTCCGGGCGAAGGTATGTACGGCCCTCAGCAGGAGCAGCAGCCGTCGCCTCCATTGCCGCAGCCGCAGCGGGATCCGGTTCCGCTGCCGCAGCAGCAGAACACCAGCAGTAAGATCACGATCAGCCAGATGCAGGAGCAATTGTTGTTGTCAAAGCACATGCGATTCACCTCACTTGTTTCCTGTATGGGCTATTCTATGCCGGAGATGGCTCCGGCGTATCTTGTCCGGGTGTGCCCGGCGGAAAAAATAGAGAAAGGAACCGATCATATGTCCGATTATCAGAACTCCGATACGGCCAAATGGGATGCCCAGGAGGTCCGTAAGCAGGCTTCCGGCCAGGGGCCGAAGCCCAAGAAAAAGCGCCGCCTGGGGTGGCTGGGCTATCTGGCGGGGGTCATCGTGGCCTCGTTCCTGCTGGCCGGTATCGGCTGGCTGGCTGTCAACGATGTGTGCGCCCTGAATAAGGCTCCTCTGACCGCCACCATCGAGGTGGAAAGCGGCGACTCCGTGGGGACGGTGGCCACCAAGCTGAAGAAGGCGGGGCTCATCAACTCCAAGCTGCTGTTCATGATCACCAGCCCCGTGTTCCACGCCAGCCGCTATATTCAGCCCGGCGTGTATGAGCTGAACACCGACATGGACTTCAACTGTCTCATCAAGTCCATGCAGCCCACCGGCGGCGTGGCGGCCACCGTTACCGTCACCATCCCCGAGGGCTACACCGTGGAGCAGATCATCCAGCTGCTGGCGGAGAACGACGTGTCCGACGCCGCCGCCCTAGAGGAGGCCGCCAAGAACCATGTGTTCGACAAGTTCGACTTCGTGGACAACGAGAATCTGGGCAGCATCAGCCGCCTGGAGGGCTATCTGTTCCCGGATACCTATGAGTTCTATGTGAAGGAAAATGCCGACTCGGCCCTGAGCCGCCTGCTGGCCAACTTCCAGGACCGTATTGTGGACGATCCGGACCTGGCGCCGCTGATTGCCAACTCCTCCTACAGCCTGAAGGAGATCGTCATCATGGCCTCCCTGATCGAGAAGGAGACCGACGGCACCGACCGCACGCTGATCTCCTCCGTCATCCACAACCGCCTGGAGAACGTGGGCGAGACGGCCCACCTGCTGCAGATCGACGCCTCTCTGGTGTATGCCGCCGGGCGGGAGATCACCGAGGACGACTATCAGACCCTGGACAGCCCCTATAACCTCTATACCCACCAGGGCCTGCCGCCCACGGCCATCGCCAACGCCGGTAAGGCCTCCATCCAGGCCGCCCTGCAGCCGGACGATACCAACTACTATTTCTATGTGCTCAATCCCGATACCCAGCGGCATGTGTTCAGCCGCACCCTGTCCGAGCACAACGCCAATCTGCGGAAGTTCGGATGACGGCGGAGCGAAAAAAACCGGAGCTGCTGGCTCCGGCAGGGGACTGGGAAAAGCTGCAGATGGCCGTGCTGTACGGGGCGGACGCCGTGTATCTGGCGGGGACGTCCTTCGGCATGCGGTCCTTTGCGGGAAATTTCAGTGATGAGGAGCTGCCCCGGGCGGTGGACTTTGCCCACCGGCACGGGGTGAAGGTCCACGCCACCGTGAACACCATGCCCCGCAGCGGCGAGGTGGACCGACTGCCGGAGCACCTGGAAAAGCTCAACGACGCCGGGGTGGACGCCCTGATTCTGGCGGACCTGGGGGCCTTTATCCTGGCCGGGAAATATGCCCCCCGGTGCCAGCGGCACATCAGCACCCAGCAGTCCATTGCCAACTATGCCTGCGCCCAGGCGTGGTTCGACCTGGGGGCCCAGCGGGTGGTGCTGGCCCGGGAGCTGGGGATGGACGAGATCCGGGAGATCCGCCGCCGGGTGGACCCGGCCCTGGAGCTGGAAACCTTCTGCCACGGGGCCATGTGCGTGTCCTATTCCGGGCGGTGCCTGCTGTCCAACTATATGACCGGGCGGGACTCCAACCGGGGCGCCTGCGCCCAGCCCTGCCGCTATCAGTACGCACTGATGGAGGAGAAACGGCCCGGGGAGTATTTCCCGGTGTTCGAGGACGAGAAGGGCACCTACATCATGAACTCCCGGGATATGTGCATGATCGACCACCTGGACGACCTGATGGACGCCGGGGTGGACTGCCTGAAGATCGAGGGGCGGGCCAAGTCCGCCTATTACGCCGCCATTGTCACCGGGGCCTATCGCCATGTGCTGGACGACGTGGCCGCCGGGCGGCCGGTGGACCCGGTGTGGCGGGACGAGGTGGAGCATGTCAGCCACCGGCACTATTCCACCGGATTTTTCTATGGCCAGCCGGGGCAGTTCTATGAGGACGCCCGGTACATCCGGGACTGGCAGATCTGCGCCGTGGTGACGGACTGCACGCCGGAGGGCCTGGCCACCCTGAGCCTGCGCAACAAGTTTGCCTGCGGGGATCAGGTGGAGGTGGTGGGGCCGGACACCAAGCCCTTTACCATGACGGCCCCCATGATGACCGACAGCCAGGGGCTGCCGCTGACGGAGCCGAAAACGCCGCAGATGGTGTTTACCATGCAGCTGCCGCGTCCGGTGCCGCCTATGAGCTTTATCCGCCATGCGGTGGACCTGGGCGGAAGATAAATGTGTTGAAGCGGGAATCCGACTTGCCGGATTCCCGCTTTTGATATAAATTCCCGAGCCTGGATTGCCGTGATGGTTCGGCCATAGCCCGATCACGCAAAAAGGATGGCCATCAAAGCTCGGAATGGAAACCTGGCCGACTTTTTCCCTTCTTGGTTCAGTTTATCACAACAGCATCCTGGTTGATATACACGGTGTAACCTTCAGAGAATTCGGGAATGTAGGCAAAAAAGCAATACATTCGAGCCACCCCATTTTCAATTTCGTAGGAGTAAAATGTAGAAAATGCGGAGTCTGACACGGATGGGAGCGGATCCTGATCTGTCGACATGTAAGTAAGGTGAATATAGTGGTCTCCATAGTCCGGAACGAAGCACTCTGTTATGTGGCACAAGTTGTCCTCTATTTGTGCCACTTTATCGGTGTAACGCAAAGAAATAGGGGCGACCTGTCCATTGTCGAGGATCTGAAAAACATTCCATTCGTAGTCGCCGTTTGATGCATCGTACCAATACAGTAGGGCAGTTTCCGTTCCATCTACCCGCAGGATGACATCCTTTTTTGATAAATCAACGAATGAAGGCCAAACGGTAACTGAAGACATGCAGGCCGTCAGCATACAAAGCAAGGAACACACGCAGAACGCGATGGCGAAGTGTCGGAACGGTTTCATATGTTTTCTCTCTTTCCTCTTATATGGCGGTGGGAAGCTCTCACCCCTACTATATACAACACCGTTGCAGCCGTTTTGCAACGGACTTTTTGTATTTTTGGAAAGATTGTGGTATATGCCAAAAAGCACACGTGTTTTTTGGCCGTTATGCCCGGGGAACGGAGCCTCTGTCGGGATAAATGCCGCAAAAGAGAACGGCGCGACCGAAGCCGTGCCGCTCTCTGAAAACGAAAGGTTCTTATCGCTTTTTAATTATCCGGCGTTGTGATTATCTGGCTGCATTGTGCCCGGCCTTATTGATCCTGCGCCCGGCGCTTGTAGGACTCGTATTTGGCCTTGGCGTCCTCCTCCGCCTCGGCAAACAGGACCTTGGCGTTCTCCGGGAAGCTCAGCTCCAGAGAGGAGTAGCGCACCTCGCCCTTCATGAAGTCGTACAGGGCCATGCTGGGCTCCTTGCTGTCCAGGGTGAACTTGTGGGTCTCGGGGCTGTAGCGGTACAGGTTCCAGTAGCCGGAGGCCACGGCGTCCTTCATCTCCTGCTGGACGCAGCCCATGCCCTTCTTGATGCCGTGGTTGATGCAGGGGGCGTAGCAGATGACGATGGAGGGACCCTTGTGGGCCTCGGCCTCCCGGATGGCCTTGATGAGCTGGGCCGGGTCGGCGCCCATGGAGCACTGGGCCACATAGACGTTGTCATAGGTCATCATCAGCAAGCCCAGGTCCTTCTTCTTGGTCTTTTTGCCGCTGGCCTGGAACTGGGCCACTGCGCCCACAGGCGTGGCCTTGGAGGACTGGCCGCCGGTGTTGGAGTATACCTCGGTATCCACCAGCAGGACGTTGACATCCTCGCCCATGGCGAACACATGGTCCAGACCGCCGTAGCCGATGTCATAGGCCCAGCCGTCGCCGCCGTACATCCACATGGTCTTTTTGGACATATCCTTGCGGCGCTTGAGAATCTCATCCACCAGAGCCTGCTCCTGGGCGGAGAAGGTCTCGCTCTCCAGCAGGTGCAGCAGCTCCCGGGTGGCGGGGGTGGAGGCATCCAGATCGTCATAGGTCTCCAGCCATTTGGCAATGGCGGCCTTGACAGCAGCGTTTTTGGTCGTGCTGTCCAGCCGGCGGACATATTCCGTGACGGCATCGCGCAGCTGCTTCACCGCCAGACACATACCATAGGAGAACTCGGCGTTGTTTTCAAACAGGGAGTTGGACCAGGCGGGACCCTTGCCCTCCTTATTCTTGCAGTAGGGCACGCAGGGCATGGCCGCGCCCCAGGCCTGGGTGCAGCCGGTGGCGTTGGCCAGGAACATCTTGTCGCCGAACAGCTGGGTCAGCAGCTTCACATACGGGGTCTCGCCGCAGCCGGCGCAGGCGCCGTTGAACTCCACCAGGGGCTGGCGGAACTGGCTGCCCTTCAGGGTGAACTTGTCGAAGCGGTCGTTCTTCTCGGGGATGGTTTGCAGGTAGTTCCAGTTGGTCTGGTCCAGGGATACCTCGTGGGCCGGGACCATGCGCAGGGCCTTGCCGCTCTTGGGACAGGAGGCCACGCAGCTGCCGCAGCTGGTGCAGTCCAGGGTGGACACGCCCATGGTGTACCGCAGGCCGGCCAGTTGGGGACCCTTGGCGTCGGTGAGCTCCAGACCGGCGGGGGCGTTCTTCACCTCGTCCTCGTTCAGCAGATACGGACGGATCACCGCGTGGGGACACACGAAGGAGCAGCGGTTGCACTGGATGCACTCGTCCTTGTCCCACACCGGCAGATGGGTGGCGATGCCGCGCTTTTCATACTGGGAGGTGCCCAGAGGCATTGTGCCGTCCTCCATGCCCCGGAAGGCGGAAACCGGCAGATCGTCGCCCTTCTGGGCGTTGATGGGCACCAGGATATTCTTGATGACGTCGGGCACATCGGCGCGGGGCGGCTGGATGGCGGCGCCGGACAGGTTCTTCCACTCGGGCTTCACCTGCACCTGCACCAGGGCGTTGATGCCGGCGTCTACGGCGGCGATGTTCATGTTGACCACCTTTTCGCCCTTGAGGCCGTAGGTCTTTTTCACGGCGGCCTTCATGTGCTCCACGGCGTCCTCCACGGGGATGACATTAGCCAGCTTGAAGAACGCCGCCTGCAGCACCATGTTGGACCGGTTGCCCAGACCCAGGGCCTGGGATTCCTTATTGGCGTCGATGATGTAGAAATGAATGTCGTTTTCCGCGATATAGCGCAGGATGTCGCCGGGGATGTGCTGCTCCAGCTGGTCCTCGGTCCACTCGCAGTTCAGCAGGAAGCTGCCGTGGGGCTTCAGCTCGGAGATGATGTCGTACTTGGTCAGATAGGTCTGGTTGTGGCAGGCCACAAAGTCGGCACGGCTGACATAGTAGGTGGAGCTGATGGGGTGCTTGCCGAAGCGCAGATGGCTCTTGGTGATGCCGAAGGACTTCTTGGTGTCGTACTCAAAGTACGCCTGGCAGTACATATCCGTGGTTTCGCCGATGATCTTGATGGAGTTCTTGTTGGCGCCCACGGTGCCGTCGGAGCCCAGGCCCCAGAACTTGCAGCTGATGGTGCCCTCGGGCTCGGTGAGCAGGGGGGCGCCCACGGGCAGGGACAGGTGGGTCACGTCATCCTCGATGCCGATGGTGAAGTGGTTCTTGGGCTCCTCCAGCAGCAGATTGTCGAACACGGCCTTCAGCTGGGCGGGGGTAGTGTCCTTGCTGGACAGGCCATAGCGTCCGGCGAAGATCAGGGGGCGGTCCGCCTCGTTGATATAGGCGGCGCAGATGTCCTCATACAGGGGCTCGCCGATGGAACCGGCTTCCTTTACGCGGTCCAGCACGGCGATGCGCTTCACGGTCTTGGGCATGGCGGCCATCAGGTGCTTGCGGGAGAAGGGGCGGAACAGGTGCACCTGCAGGAAGCCTACCTTCTCACCCTTGGCGTTCAGATAATTGACGACCTCCTGGGCGCAGCCGGACACGCTGCCCATGGCCACGATGACGCGCTCTGCGTCAGGCGCGCCGTAATAGTTGAACAGGTGATACTCCCGGCCCGTCAGGCGGCTGATCTGGGCCATGTAGTCCTCCACCACGTCGGGGAGGTTGGCATAGTCGGTGTTGTTGGACTCCCGCAGCTGGAAGTAGATATCGGGGTTATCCACCAGGGAGCGCATCCGGGGATCCTCGGGGTTCAGGGCGTTGGCGCGGAATCTGGCCAGGGCCTCGTAGTCCACCAGCTTGGCGTATTCGTCATAGCTCAGCACGTCGATCTTCTGAATCTCGTGGCTGGTGCGGAAGCCGTCGAAGAAGTGCAGGAAGGGAATCCGGGCCCGGATGGCGGACAGATGGGCCACGGCGGCCAGGTCTGCGGCCTGCTGGACGCTGCCGCTGGAGAGCATGGCAAAGCCCGTCTGGCGGCAGTTCATCACGTCGCTGTGGTCGCCGAAGATGGAGAAGGCGTGGGTGCCCACGGTGCGGGACGCCACATGCAGCACGCCGGGCAGACGCTCGCCGGAGATGCGGTGCATGGTGGGGATCATCAGCATCAGGCCCTGGGAGGCGGTGAAGCTGGTGGCCAGAGCACCGGCCTCCAGTGCGCCGTGACATGCGCCGCAGGCGCCGGCCTCGGACTGCATCTCCACCAGGCGGACGGTCTGGCCGAAGATGTTCTTTCTTCCGTTGGCGGCCCATTCGTCGGTTTTCTCCGCCATGGGGGACGACGGGGTGATGGGATAGATGCCCGCTACCTCGGAAAAGGCATAGGCAACATAGGCGGCGGCTTCGTTGCCGTCACAGATTTTCAGGAGCTTGCTCATATAGGTTCCTCCTCACACATTTTTGCGGCGGCCCCACACAGACCGCCGTCCGACCTATACATACATTTTTCATTTTAGCACTTTGAATTGAGATGTCAATGATTTAACAAATGATTTCATTGAATTTTTCCGTAAAATCTAATCGGGAGTCGTGGAAAGAAACAAAAAGCCATGGAGCCGGTAACTGGCTCCATGACTTTTACATAAAAAATATTATATTGGTGAGAATTATTTATTTCAGCAGCTCCAGGAACTCGTCCTCCGTCAGGACGGGGATGTTCAGCTCCTGGGCGCGGCGGAGCTTGGACCCCGCGCCGGGCCCGGCCACCACATAGCTGGTCTTTTTGGACACCGAGGAGGCGGACTTGCCGCCCCGCTGCTCGATCATCTGACCGGCCTCCTCCCGGGTGAAGCGCTCCAGGCTTCCGGTGAGGACGAAAGTCATTCCGGCAAAACGATTGTCAACCAATTCCTCTTTACAGCTCATATTGACCCCGGCGTCCTCCAGACGCCGCAGCAGGTCCCGGGATTGGGGGCTTTCCATCCACTGGCGGATATAGGCGGCGGTGATGGGGCCCACATCGTCGATGGAGGTCAGTTCCTCCTCCGTGGCCTGGGACAGGGCCTGCATGGTGCCGAAACGGCGGGCCAGGACCTTGGCGGCCTTTTCACCCACCTGCCGGATGCCCAGGGCGAAGATCAGACGCCACAGGTCGTTGTCCCGGCTTTTATAGATGGCGGCCACGGCGTTGGCGGCGGACTTCTCGCCCATGCGCTCCAGGGGGGCGATGTCGGCGGCGGTCAGGTCGTACAGGTCGGCGGCGGTTTTTACCAGACCGCTTTCGATGAGCTGATTCAGCACCGCCGGGCCCAGACCGTCGATGTCCATGGCGTTCCGGCTGGCGAAATGGGTGAGATTCCGCAGGCGCTGGGCCGGGCATTCCGCGCCGGTGCAGCGCAGGGCCGCGCCGTCCGGGTCCCGCTCCACCGGTGCGCCGCACACGGGACAGGTCTGAGGGAGGTAGTAGGGGACCGCTCCGGCGGGGCGGTGCTCCGGCGCCACCTCCACGATCTCGGGAATGATCTCTCCCGCCTTCTGTACCACCACGGTGTCGCCGATGCGGATGTCCTTCTGGGTGATATAGTCCTGGTTGTGGAGGGTGGCGAAGGTGACGGTGGTCCCGGCCAGGCGCACCGGCTCCAGCTGGGCCTTGGGCGTCAGCACCCCGGTGCGGCCCACCTGGACCACGATGTCCAGAATGCGGGAGGTCTTGCGCTCCGGGGGATATTTATAGGCGATGGCCCAGCGGGGAAACTTGGCGGTGCTGCCCAGGGTTTCCCGGTCCGCCAGGTCATTGAGCTTCACCACCGCGCCGTCCATGTCGAAGGGACGCTCCATCCGGGTGTCGTTGAGGCGGTCGATTTCCGCCATGATATCGGCATGAGTACGCAACAGGCGATAGGGGATGACCTTGAAGTGCTGGGAGCGGAGATAGTCCAGGGTTTCCGTGTGGGTGGTGAAGCTGCGGCCTTTGGCCAGCTGGAGGTTGAACACGGCGATATCCAGCTGCCGCTGGGCGGCGATCTTGGGGGCCAGCTGCCGCAGAGAGCCTGCCGCCGCGTTGCGGGGATTGGCCATCAGGGGCTTGCCCTCGATCTCCCGGCGGGCGTTGAGCTTTTCAAACACACTGCGGGACATATACACCTCACCCCGGACGATGAGACGGGGCAGCTTCTCCGGCAGGGTCATGGGGATGGAGCGGATGGTGCGCAGATTTTCCGTCACGTCCTCGCCCACCTGGCCGTCGCCCCGGGTGGCCCCCCGGACGAACACGCCGTCCCGGTATTCCAGGGCCACGGACAGGCCGTCCACCTTGGGCTCCACGCTGTATTCCGCCTGGGGCATGGTCTCCGCCACCCGCAGCAGGAAATCCCGGACCTCCTCGCCGTCAAAGACGTCCTGAAGGCTCTCCAGGGGCACGTCGTGGCGGACCTGTTCAAACTGGGACAGGGCCGGGCCGCCCACCCGCTGGGTGGGGGAGTCCGGGGTCACCTCCTCCGGGTGCTCCCGCTCCAGGTCCTCCAGGCGGCGGAGCATATGGTCGTACTCATAGTCGCTGATGGTGGGGGCGTCCAGCACATAATAGCGGTAGCCGTGGGCGTTGAGGGTGTCCCGCAGCTCCCTCATTTCGGTTTTATAGTCCATGTTTCACTTATCCTTTGTTCATGATGTTGTCCCGGGCGGTATCCTCCAGCTCATCGGGCGTGGTACTGAAGTAGGTGTACGTCTCCGGCACGGAGCCGACGATGACGGTCTCTGCCACGGCGATCTCGTTGCTGACCTTGGTGGAGGCGGTGAAGCCCGGCAGGAGAATGCTGGTGTACACGTCCACGCTCAGCAGAATCTGATGCCGGGTCTGGTTGATACCGGCGGCGGAAAAGGCGTTGCGGAGGCTGGCGTCGGTGGAGCCCACCGCCTGCATCCGCACCCGGATGCAGGGCCCCCGGCCCGCCAGCAGGGTGGAGCCGGTGAGGGTTCCCACGGGGATGGACAGCTCGCTGGTGGATACCTCCGACAGCCGCCGGAGAATTTCGTCGGCGATCTGGGACCGCAGACGGTTAAAGGCCGCCATGTTGCTCTCCAGGGCCGCCACCCGGCCGGTTTCGTCCTTTTCCAGGTGAATCAGCACGTTATAGTCCACCTGGCCGCTGTCGATGGCGTCCCGGACGGCGTCCACCACGATGCGGTTGACGGCGTTGGACACCCGCGCGGTGGCCAGGCTGACGATGATGGGCCGCATATGCAGCACCGCCGCGCAGCCCAGGCCCGCCGTCAGCAGGACCGCCAGCACCAGCCAGGTCAGCCGCCGCTGCCGCCCGGTGAGACGCAGATAACGCATTCTTCTCACGGCACACACCCCCTATGGGTCAATATATGCCGCAGGGGGAGCGGCCGTTACTCCTGCCAGGAGTTGACGATGGCCTTGAAGGTCTTGCCCCGCTCCATGAAATTCTTGAACTGGTCAAAAGCGGCGCAGGCAGGGGAGAGGGTCACCACGTCCCCGGGGACGGCCCGGTCCCGGGCCGTCTCCACGGCGCGCTGGAACGGCGTCACATCCAGTATTTCCGGATGGCCCGGCCGGTAACCGGGGGCCTGCTCCACGGCGGCCCGGATTTTATCTGCCGTGGCGCCGCACAGGATCAGCAGCTTCACGTGCTCCACCACCTCGGGACCCAGCACATCGAAGGGAATGTGCTTGTCATAGCCCCCGGCGATGAGGATTACCTTCTCCTTGAAGGAGCGCAGGCCCGCGATGGTGCGGGAGGGACTGGAGGCGATGGAATCATTGTAAAACCGGACGCCGCGCCAGGTGCGCACCAGCTCGATGCGGTGCTCCACGCCGTTGAAGGCCCGGGCAAAGGTGCGGATCACATCGTCGGGCACCAGACCGTCCACCGCCGCAATGGCGGCCATGTAGTTTTCCACGTTGTGGACGCCGGGCAGGCGGATGTCCTCCGTGGTCATGATCTGGCGTTCATGACCGTCCCGGCGGGAGATCACGGCGTCGCCCCGCAGGAATACGCCGTTTTCCGGCTCTGCCTGGCGGCTGAAATACAGGGCGCGGCCCGGGGCATGGGCGGACAGCTCCCGGGTGATGGCGTTGTCCAGGTTGAACACGGCGATGTCGCCGGGCTGCTGGTGGCGGAAGATGTTCTCCTTGGCCCAGACATATTCCTCCATGCTCTTGTGAACGTCCAGGTGGTTGGGGGCCAGATTGGTCAGCACCGCGATGTGGGGGCTGTGGGTCATGGTCATCAGCTGGAAGCTGGACAGCTCCAACACCGCCCAGTCGGTGGGCCGGATGGAGCCGGCCTCGGCCAGCAGCGGGTGGCCGATGTTGCCGCCCACATGGACGGTGTGTCCCGCCGCCCGCAGGAGCTCGGCAATAATGGTGGTGGTAGTGGTCTTGCCGTCGGAGCCGGTGACGGCGATGATGGGGCAGGGGCAGACCTGGAAAAAGACCTCCATCTCGGAGGTGATGACGCTGCCCCTGGCCCGGGCGGCCTCCAGCTCCGGCACGTCGGGCCGCAGGCCCGGGGTGCGGAAGATCACGTCCTGGTCCAGGTCCTGAAGATACCCATCGCCCAGCCGCAGCACGGCTCCGGCGGCCTCCAGCTCCTCCGCCAGAGCGCCCAGCTTCGCCCGGTCGCTGCGGTCGCAGGCTGTGACGGCGATGCCCTCCCGCAGCAGCAGACGCAGCAGCGGCGTGTTGCTGACGCCGATGCCGATAACGGCCACGGTCCTGCCTCGCAGAGAGGCGATATATTCCTGCAAAGTCATAGGATGAACCTCCTTATCGTATCTGACCCGGTTATTATACCGCATTCCGGGGCGGGGTTCAATCAATTTCCGCAAAAATCGGTTGACTTTCCGAAGCGGGTCGGGTACAATATTTGTGCGAGTAAGCCAGACAGTCGCGGGGACAAGGCGAAAGCCTGTTCATGAGGAAAGTCCGGGCTCCACAGGGCAAGGATAACGGGTAACGCCCGCCGAAGGCGACTTCAGGAAAAGTGCAACAGAGATATACCGCCTCCGTTGGAGGTAAGGGTGGAAAGGCGAGGTAAGAGCTCACCCATCGGCTCGAGAGTGTCCGATGCTGTAAACTCTATCCGGAGCAACACCGGTATGGGAGCAATAGGGCGGCCCGTCCGCTCCCGAGGTGGCTGAAGCGCACCGGCAACGGCGCGCTTAGATAGATGACTGTCAAATACAGAACCCGGCTTACAGACTTGCTCGCGCACACCATATGGGCCCGCCGGCGGAGATCGCCTGGCGGGCCCCTTTTTATGCCCGCAGCGAGGCGGAAGCCGACTTTTTTCGGGAATCTCTGTTAATCTATTGACAAACTATGGAAAAGGTGATTTAATTAACAATATCAAAACAGAGAAAGAGGCGGACAGGCTATGGCGATACCGTTTGACTATACGTCGGAATACAAACGCAAGCTGCGCACTCCGGAGGAGGCTGCGCGGGTGGTCAAAAGCGGCGACTGGCTGGATATCTCCATGGGCGGGGCTTTCCCGTCCCTGATGGACGAGGCCATTGCCAAGCGGAAGGACGAGCTGCGGGGCGTGAAGATCCGGGGCTATCTGATCCAGCAGCCCATTCAGATGGTGGAGTGCGATCCCACCCGGGAGCACTTTATCTATAACAGCTGGCACATGTCCGGCTATGAGCGCAAGCTCTGCGACCGGGGCCTGTGCAACTTCAACCCTATGGTGTTCCGGAATCTGGGGGCCTACTATGACCATTTCCTCACGGTAAACGTGGCTATCACCTGCGTGACCCCCATGAACGAGCACGGGTATTTCAACTTCTCCGTGTCCAACGCCTCCGCCCGGGCGGTGCTGGACAAGGCCGACGTGGTGATCCTGGAGGTCAACGAGAATCTGCCCTGGGTCTATGGCGGGCTGGACGAGTGCATCCACATCGACGATGTGGACATGATCGTGGAGGGCCCCCACGGCCCCCTGCCGGGCATTAAGACTCCCGCCGCCAGCGAGACGGAGATGAAGATCGCCGAGTATGTGGTGCAGAATATGGTGGACGGCTCCACCCTGCAGCTGGGCATCGGCTCCCTGCCCAACGCCGTGGGCCAGATGATCGCCCGCTCCGACCTGCGGGACCTGGGCATCCACACGGAGATGCTGTGTGACTCGTACCTGGATATGTACAAGGCCGGAAAGATCAACAACAAGAGAAAGACCCTGGACCGCTATAAGAGCGTGTTCGGCTTTGCCATTGGTTCGCCGGACCTGTACGACTGGATCCGGGAGAACCCCGGTGTGGTGACCTATCCCATCAGCTACTGCAACGATCCCTCTATCGTGGGGAAGATCGACAACTTCGTGTCCATCAACAACTGCATCTCCGTGGACCTGTACGGCCAGATATGCGCCGAAAGCGCCGGCACCCGGCAGATCAGCGGTACCGGCGGCCAGCTGGACTTCCTGGAGAGCGCCGCCGTGTCCAAGGGCGGCAAGGCGTTCATCTGTCTCACATCCTCCTTTACCAACAAGGAGGGGGAGATGGTGTCCCGCATCAACCCGCTGCTGACTCCCGGCGATATCGTCACCGATCCCCGGAGTCTGGCCTACTACATCGTCACCGAATACGGCGGCGTGAACCTGGTGGGCTGCAGCACCTGGGAGCGGGCGGAGAAGCTCATCTCCATCGCCCACCCCAAGTTCCGGGACGAGCTGATCGCCAACGCCGAAAAGCAGGGCATCTGGCTACGGTCCAACAAGCGGTAAAGGGAATACATACATAAGAACACCCGCTGCGGCGTAATGCCGCAGCGGGTGCTTGAATATAGCCGGTTACTGGATAGGCTCCAGAACGCCCAGGACCACATAGCGGACGTTCTTGAACTCATAGGTGCAGGTGGACAGGGTGACGATATGACTGTCCGCCGAGGGAACGCCGGTGGTGGGGCGGAAGGTGGAGTGGTTTACCATCTGCTGCAGGAACTCCTGGGTCAGCTGGAACTGATAGACGCTGCAGTCGGAATAGGCCACCTGGCCATTGCCGTCGAGGATATAGCCCGAGGCGTCCACAATGACCCCGGCAAACAGGTGCAGCTTGTAGCTCTGCTGGGGGGTCAGCATATAGAGGTAGGGATGCTGGTCATAGTAGGCCTGCTGCTTGTACTTCACCAGGTTGGAGAACATGGCCCCGGACGTCATATTGTGGCCGTAGATCAGGCTGTTCTGGTCGGAGAAGTCGGCGCTGTTGGCGCAGTCCATGAAGATGCTGCCGTTGTCGTTCCAGGTGCCGTCCAGCAGGTGGCGCAGGTAGTAGTCGTTGTCGCTGCCCTGGACCACCGGGTAATTGATATGGGTATTGGCCCCGTAGATCCAGGCGATGACGTCGCCGTTGGTTTTCAGCAGCTCGTCAAACTGCACCGTGGGGCACTCCGGGTCGCCGCTGGGGTCCTGGGTCGGGTCGTTGTTATCGCTGTCGCCGGGAAGGGTCACAAAGCGGTTGGCCTCGGAAATGACCTTATCGCTGCGGTATTTTTCCAGATAGTAGCTGCCCACCTTGTAGGCGGCAAACAGGAACACGCCCACAAGCAGGGCGAGGATCACATAGTATACGGGCTTTTTCATGGCGGCGTCTCCTTTTGTGGGATGGCTCTATTTTATCAGCTTTTCCCCGGTATTGCAAGGACTTTGCATTTTTGGTATAATAACGCAAAAAGCCAAGGGGAGGCACAGCGATGCTGATTTTTGACATGGACGGCACCCTCATTGATTCCAACGGGATCTGGCGGCAGGTGGACGAGGCGTTCCTGGCCAAGCGGGGGTATCCGTATACCCGGGAGTATTACGAGGGCGTGGCCCACACCATTTTTCCCATGGCCGCGAAATTCACCAAAGCCTATTGCCATCTGGAGGAGTCCGAGGAAGAGATCATGGCCGAGTGGATGCAGATGGCCGGGGACGCCTACGCCGTGCGGGTGCCCATCAAGCCCGGGGTCCGGGCATATCTGGACCGGTGCCGGGCGGCAGGGGAGAGGATGATCGTGCTGACCTCCAGCGTGCCGGAGCACTGCCGGGCTGCCCTGGGGCGGCTGGGGCTGACGGAGTATTTCGAGCGTATCCTCTTTGCTCACGACCTGGGCATGGACAAGAAGGACCCGGAGACCTTCCGCCACGCGGCGGCACTGATGGGCGTGACGCCGGAGGACTGCACCATGTATGACGACTCCGTGGCCGCCTGCCGGGCGGCCCGGGAGGCCGGAATGCAGGTGGTGGGGGTGTACGACGCCTTTTTCCACGTTTCCTGGCCGGAGATGCAGCAGGTGTGTCACCGGGTCATCCGCAGCTTTGAGGAGCTGTTATAACAAAAGGACCTCCGCCGCTGGCGGAGGTCCTTTTGAGACTGTCCAAAAAGGGCAGCGCCCTTTTTGGACAAAAGGCTTGCAGTCTGCTGCGCGCATAATTTGTTCGCTGAAAGCGAACAAATTCCACACTTGCAGACTGAGAAGTGTTTTTTGCGACGTACACGCCGCCGCAAAAAACGGATTGCAATTTATTTGCCGCCTGCGGGCGGCAAACTCTGCGAGGCTTTTTCAGAAGCTGCCGATGGGGATGGAGCCGTCGTCGCTGCCCTTTTCGATGGAAAGAATTTGCAGCCAGTAGCCCCGGCCGCCGCCCATGTCCACCTGGACCCGGTCGCCGCTGCGCCTGCCCAGAACGGCCTTCCCCACCGGGGACTCCTTGCTGATGAGGCCCTTCAGGGCGTCCTGCCGCAGGGTGGTCACCAGCTGGATTTTCCGGGTTTTGCCGGTGTTCTCCATGAGAATTTCCACGGTGTCGTACAGGCCCGCCGTGTCGGCCCGGGAGTGGTCCTCGATGATGCGGGCGGTTTTGATCATCCGCTGGAGATAGCGGATGCGGCTGTCGTTGCGGTTTTTCTCCTGCTTGGCGCACTTGTACTCGAAGTTTTCGCTGAGGTCGCCGAAGGCTCGGGCGGTCTGCACGTCCTCGATGAGCTTGGGGCGCAGCGTCTGGACCCGGTAGTCGATCTCCTCCTGCATTTTCTGGATGTCCTGTCTGGTCAATTCGTCATACATGATGGTTCCTCCCATAGCTGCGCCAGGCGGCGCAGTCCCTCCGGCAAGCGGTCCATGTCGATGCCGGCATAGTTGACAACTAATATGTGCTGGGGCGCGGCGGCGGGCTGGCTGTAGTAATCCGACAGCAGGGCCAGCCGCAGGCCCATGGCCTCCGCCCGGCGGCGGAGGGACCGGTCGTCCAGGTCCGTGGGCAGCACCATGAGAAAGTGCAGCCCCGCGTCCTGCTCCAATATCTCCGCCCGGTCCGACAGAGGACTGCGGCGGATGGCGTCGATGACGGCGTCCCGCTTCTGACGATAGCGGGTCTTCATGCGGTTGAGATGCTGCTCATACCGCCCCTGCTCCAGAAACCGGGCCAGGGTGTACTGCTCGAAGCTGGACACGGTGCAGGCGTAAAAGCCCAGCTTCTCCCGGTAGCGGGCCAGCAGGCGGGGCGGCAGGATCATATAGCTGATGCGGATGGACGGGGCGATGGTCTTGGAAAAGGTGTTCAGATAGATGACCCGCTGACTCTCGCTGACGGAGAACAGGGTGGGGATGGGACGGCCCACGAAGCGGAACTCGCTGTCGTAGTCGTCCTCCAGGATATACCGCTCCGGCTCCTCCGCCGCCCAGCGCAGCAGCTCCTGCCGCCGGGTGATGGGCATGACGATGCCGGTGGGGTAGTGGTGAGACGGGGAGATGTGGACCACGTCCGCCGGCTGGCGGCGTAGCTGGGCCACGTCCAGGCCGCCGCCGTCCAGCCCCACCCGGCACAGGGGGACCTGGTGGGCCTGGTAAATTCTGGCGATTTTGCCATAGCCCGGGTCCTCCACGGCATAGCGCTTCTCCCGGCCCAGCAGCTGGATGATCAGGGTGTATAACAGCTCCGTTCCCGCGCCGATGATGATCTGCTCCGGGTCCACGTCCATGCCCCGGAACTGGCGCAGGTGGGCGGCGATGGCCCGGCGCAGGGCCAGGGCCCCGTTGGAGGGGGCGGCCCGGAGAAGCTCCGTGTCCTCCTCCAGGATGGTCTGGCGCATGAGCCGGGACCACACGGTGAAGGGGAAGTAGGACCGGTCCAGAGACCCGGTGGCCAGGTCCAGAAACACCGGCTCCGCCGGTTTTTCCGGAGTCAGCGGCGGCGGGTCCGCCGGAGGCAGGGGCCGCTCCACGGGGCTGACGTAATACCCCTTTTTCTCCACGGTGTAGATATACCCCTCCGCCGCCAGCTGCTCATAGGCGTTCTTCACCGTGATGACGCTGACCTCCAGATGCTGGGCCAGAGCCCGCTTGGAGGGCAGCTTCTGCCGGGGCGGCAGGGCGCCGGACAGAATGTCCCGGCGGATGCAGTCGTACAGCTGGGTATACAGGCTGCGGCTTCCATTTTTCTCCAGCGCATAGGTCAGCATGAAAAATCTCCTATCTGGTATTATCAAATAATATCAATATGGTTATTTCAATAATACCAGTTCTTACTATAATACAGACAGAATCAAAACGCAAGGAGATTTTTCCTATGAGAGACATGAAAATCAGAAAAATGGTACTGGCCGCTCTGATGGCGGCACTGACGTATGTGGCAACCATGGTGGTGCAGATTCCTTCCCCCATGCAGGGCTTTGTGAATCTGGGCGACTGCTGCGTGCTGCTGTCCGGCTGGATCCTGGGGCCCTGGTGGGGCGGCGCTGCCGCCGGTATCGGCTCTATGCTGACGGACCTGCTCAACGGCTATGCCCACTATGCCCCGGGCACCCTGGTCATCAAGGCGCTGGACGCCATCGCAGCGGCGCTGATCGTGAAGGCCCTGGGCCGCAAGCCCTACGCCTATGTGGTGGGCGGCGTCGTGGGCGAGCTGATCATGGTGGCGGGCTATTTCGGCTATGCCTGCCTGCTGCTGGGCAAGGGCATCGGCGCGGCGGCCAGCATCCCCGGCAACCTGGTGCAGGGGGCCATGGGCCTGGTCATCGGCCTGGTGCTGTTCGTGCTGCTCAAGCGCAGCAAGGCTCTGGACAAGCTGAACATTCAGTGGTAAAATAGCTTCAAACGGGAGGATTCCCGCAGAAAGGAAGTTTTATCATGGCAGGAATCGTTCATGAGGTAGAAAATACCGATCTGCTGGCCCAGGTGCGGCAGGAGTCCGCCGCCGCCGCCCGGCAGCTGGCGGAGGCCGCCCGTCTGCACAAGGGGCAGATCGTGGTGGTGGGCTGCAGCACCAGCGAGGTGGTGGGCCGCCGGGTGGGCAGCTGGTCCACGCCGGAGGTGGGCCAGGCCATTTTCGACGGGCTGCACAGCGTGTTCGGCCCCATGGGTGTGTATATCGCCGCCCAGTGCTGCGAGCACCTGAACCGGGCGCTGATCGTGGAGCACGAGGCGGTGCCCCAGCTGGACATCGTCAACGTGGTGCCCCAGCCCAAGGCGGGCAGCTCCTTCGCCACCGCCGCCTATCACACCTTCCGCCACCCGGTGGCGGTGGAGGAGATCCGGGCCGACGCCGGTCTGGACGTAGGCGGCACGCTGATCGGGATGCACCTGAAGAAGGTGGCGGTGCCGGTGCGGCTGGAGCAGGATCACATCGGTCAGGCCATTCTGCTGGCGGCCCGGGTGCGGCCCAAGTTCATCGGCGGCGAGCGCGCCGTGTACGATGAGTCCCTGAAGGACGGATACCCGGAATTCTGAAAAAGCAATCCCTCCGGCATTAGCCGGAGGGATTGTTCTCTATTTACATACCCGTCATAACGGTCATGACCTTGAACTCCTCGGAGTTCAGGGTCTTTTTCATGGCCAGGCCCTCGTCAATGTCCAGGTCGATGATCTGATCGTCCTTGGTGCAGATGACCCGGTTGGTCTTGCCCTCGGCCAGGATCCGGACGGCCTCATAGCCCATGCGGGTGGCCATGACCCGGTCCTTGGCGGTGGGGCTGCCGCCCCGCTGGATGTGGCCCAGGATGGTGACCCGGGGATCCAGGGCCAGCTCCTCCTGGATCTGGCGGCCCACGTCCACGGCGCTGGCTGCGCCCTCGGCCACCACGATCATGAAGTTGGTCTTGCCGTTCAGGCGGGCGTGGCGGATCTTTTCGGCCACCTGGGAATGGAAATCATAGGGGCGCTCCGGCACCAGCACCGCCGTGGCCCCCACGGCCACGCCCACATACAGGGCCAGATACCCGGCGTGGCGGCCCATGACCTCCACCACGGCGCAGCGCTCATGGGACTGCATGGTGTCCCGCAGCTTGTCGATGCACTCCACCGCCGTGTTGGCGGCGGTGTCGAAGCCGATGGTGTATTCGGTGCAGACAATGTCGTTGTCGATGGTGCCGGGGATGCCCACCACGGATACGCCGCATTTGCTGAGCTCCTGGGCGCCCCGGAAGGTGCCGTCGCCGCCGATGGCCACGATGCCGTCCAGCCCCAGCAGCTTGCACACGCCGGCGGCCTTGGCCTGGCCCTCCGCCGTGCGGAACTCCTCGCTGCGGGCGGTATAGAGAATGGTGCCGCCGCGGTTGATGATGCGGCTGACGCTGCCGGAATCCATGCGGTAAAAATCCCCGTTGATGAGGCCGGACCAGCCCCGGCGGATGCCGATGCACTCGATGCCCCGGTCCAGAGCTGAGCGCACCACGGACCGCACCGCCGCATTCATGCCCGGTGCGTCGCCGCCGCTGGTCAGCACGCCGATTCGTTTCACTGCGCTTTCTGCCATAAATGATTCCTCCCAATAGAACGTCAGAATGTTCCGAATATACCGTACATCATTTTACGACATTGTAGCACGATTCTTCCCCGGATGCAACAGGAAGTTTTCCCGGAGCGGCTGACGGATCAGCGGGGATAGTCAGGCAAATCGGGACACGTCCAGGCCCTCCAAGGCCAGCAGGCGGCGCTTCTTGTCCACCCCTCCGGCATAGCCGGTGAGGCTGCCGTCCGTGCCTATCACACGGTGGCAGGGCACGATCAGGGAAATGGGGTTGTGTCCCACCGCGCCGCCCACCGCCTGAGCGGACATATGGGGCACCTCCAGCCGCTGAGCCAGCTGCCGGGCCAGTTCTCCGTAGGTGGTCGTCTCTCCGTAGGGAATCTCTCGCAGCAGGGACCACACCGCCATGCGGAATTCCGTGCCCGTCAGGTGCAGCGGCGGGGTAAAATGGGGCCGCCGTCCGGCAAAATACAGGTCCAGCCAGCGGCCCGCTGCAGCCAGCACCGGGGTCTCCTGTTCCCGGGCCTGGGTCAGTCCCGGGGCAAAGTGCTTCTGTCCCGCGAACCACAGACCTACCAGGCCCGCGTCATCTGCCGCCATGAGAATCTCCCCCAGGGGAGAGCGATATCGCTGGATATAGAGCATGGCCATTCTCCTTCGCTTTGTCGATATTCATATGCTCAGTTTATGGTAGAAATTTCTGCCTGTCAAGCCTGCTGTGGGCAACGAAAAAGCCATTCCGCCGCAGCGGAATGGCTTTTTGCGAAATTCGGTGCTCAGTGACGGGCCACGGGGTCCCAGTTCTCCTCATCCTCGCGGATGATCTGCAGATACTCGGTATAATCCGACTCCACGGGGTTGCTCTTGGGGGCCTGGGCCTTATACTGCTCCAGCAGACGGCGGGACTTCTCCGGCGGCTGGACGGTACCGGCGCCGGCGATGCAGCCGCCGGGGCAGGCCATGCCCTCCAGCAGATAGCCGTCGTATTTCCCGGTGCGGGCCATGCGCAGCATCTGGCGGCACTCCCGCAGGCCCTCGGCATACACGGTCTTGACCTGGCGATCCGGCTCCAGCTTCTCAATGACCTTCTCCACCGCCTTGGCCACGCCGCCGCTGGCGGCAAAGCCCACGCCGGGGGCGGAGGCCTCATACTGGGCCTGCTCGTCGGGGATCTGGGAGAAGTCGATGTTCTTGGCCTCGAACATGCCCCGCAGCTCCTCAAAGGTCAGGACAAAGTCCACATCGCTGCGGACGCTGCGGCGGCTGGCTTCCAGCTTCTTGGCGGCGCAGGGGCCGATGAAAGCAATCTTGCAGTCGGGGTTCCGGCGCTTCTGGAGCCGGGCCGTCAGCACCATGGGCGTCATGGTCATGGAGATATACGGTGCAAAGCCCGGGAACTCCTTCTTGGCCATCACGGACCAGGCCGGGCAGCAGGACGTGGCCATAAAGGGCTGCTTCTCCGGCACCACCCGCAAAAACTCCTCCGCCTCCTCGATGGCGCACAGGTCCGCGCCCACGGCCACCTCCTCCAGGCCCGCAAAGCCCAGCTCCTTCATGGCAGCCTTGATCTGGCCGGGGGTGACCTTCTCGCCGAACTGGCCCCAGAAGGCCGGGGCAATGATGGCAATGACCTTGTCGCCGCCGCGGATGGCATGGATCAGCTGGAACAGCTGCCCCTTGTCCACGATGGCGCCGAAGGGGCAGTTCACCAGGCACATACCGCAGTTGACGCACTTGTCATAGTTGATCTGGGCCCGGCCGTGCTCATCCTTGCCGATGGCGTCCATGCCGCAGGCCTCCTGGCAGGGGCGGAAGAATTTGATGATGGCCTGATAGGAGCAGGCCGCCTTGCACTTGCCGCACTTGATGCACTTGGTCTGGTCGATGTGGGCCTGGCCGTGCTCAAAGTGGATGGCCCCCTTGGGACAGGCATGGGAGCAGTGCCGGGCCAGACAGCCCTGGCAGGCGTTGGTGACCTCATAGTGGGTGTCGGGACAGGCGTGGCAGGCGTATTTGATGATGTTGATCAGCGGCGGATCGTAGTACTTCTCGGCAATGGCGCTTTCCTCCACGCCGTCGGACAGCAGCGTATGCTCCGACACGTCCCGCAGGGGAAGGCCCATGGCCAGGCGGATCCGCTCGCCCACAATGGCCCGCTCCAGGAAGATGGACTCCCGGACGGTGCCCACCTCGCCGGGCATCAGCTCATAGGGCAGCTTTTCCATGCGGGTGTAATAGTCTCCGCCCTCATAGGCCAGCTTCGCCACCTCGGCGAACACCTTCTTGCGCATGTCGGTGATGGTGCACTGTAAGTTTCTCATGTTTTTTTCCCTTTATCCTCATTCAGAATCTGTTAAGAGCCGTTGCCGTTGGGGCAACAGCTTTTTTTCAAACTTATTATAATCGAAAGTGAAAAAAAAGACAATACCCCGGGAACATATTTTTTTCGCACGCTGACAATTTTTTATCGCGGCAGCGCAAAAAGCCCCCCGGCGAGATTTCTCGCCGGGGGGCCGATTCATTTACGAGTCCCGGCACGTTACCGGGGCGTCGGAGGGTCACTGGATCTGGATGGTGGAGTTCTTGGGCAGCTGCTTGTGCTCCTTCTTGGGGATGGACAGCTGCAGGATGCCGTTTTCAAACCTGGCGGCTACCTCGCCGGCCTCCACGTCCTCGCCCACATAGAAGCTGCGGCTGCAGGACCCGGCGTAGCGCTCCTGACGGATATACTTGCCCTTCTTGTCGGTTTCGTCCTTGTCCAGGCCCTTGGCCGCCTGGATGGTCAGATAACCGTTCTTCAGCTCCACATTGACCTCGTCCTTCTTGAAGCCCGGCAGGTCCACGTCCAGCTCATAGCTGTCCTCCGTCTCCCGCACGTCGGTCTTCATCAGGTTCTTGCTGTGCTTGCCGTACAGCGGGTCGTGACGCTGGGGCATTACCATCATACCGAAGGGATCCGTAAAGAAATCATCAAACAGGTTCTCACCAAAAATGCTAGGCAACATAAGTCATACCTCCATTCAATTTCCGGGCGGCCTACGGGCCGCACCGCCGAACTTTTGTTACCGTACATACAACGTTCTTTGTGTCTCCCCGGAGGACCTCTCACGGTCCTCTCTCAAGGAACAACTATATCATAGCACGCTTTTTAGCACTGTCAATAGGAGAGTGCTAATGTTCACAAAGTATGTAATGTTTGTTCACAAAATATACGATTTCTGCCCCGCCCAAGCCGGACGGGGCAGAAATTATACGGTTTTCTCCCCGGTGAGTACCTCCAGGGCCTGGGGTGTGTCCACGTCCGTCAGCTCCCGGGGGGAAGCCTCCACCAGCAGCAGCCGCTCCTCATGCCGCCGGATCACAGCGCTGCCGCCGTGGTCCCCCTCCAGAGCCGTCAGCTCCGGAAACAGGCTGGCGGGGAACAGGCAGGGATTTCCCCGGACGCCGTCGTGGGCCAGGGCCGCCAGCCGGTCCGGGTGGCGGCGGAAGGCCTCCACCAGCCGCTCCACGCTGTCCCGCCGCAGCAGCGGCTGGTCCGATACCTGGAACATCACCCCGTCCATGTCCTGCATATGGGCCATACCCAGGGCGATGGTGTGGCTGAGCCCCAGGTCCGGCCGGGGATTCTCCACCGGCAGGAAGCCCATCTCCCGGGCCAGGTCCATGCCCCGGGGATACTGGGTCACCACCGCTACCCGGTCAAAGCACGCCGCCGGAACGGCCTCCAGCGCCCGGCGCAGCAGGGTCTTTCCCTCCACCCGAGCGTCCAGCTTATTGCTGCCGAAGCGGCGGGCGTTTCCCGCCGCCATGACGATACAGCCGATTTTCATGGGCTTTCCCCCTTATCTTATCGTTCCTTCCAGGTCCCCGGCGACAGCATCACCAGGATGGGCATCAGCTCCAGGCGGCCCAGCAGCATCCACAGGATCATCATCAGCTTGCTGACCTCCGTCAGGCTGCTGAAATCGCCCACCGGGCCGATGCTGCCCATGGCGGGGCCGATGTTGCTGAGGCAGGCCAGCGAGATGGTAAAGGCCTCGGCAAAGTCGTTCTGCCCCCAGGCCACCACCGCCGCCCCCACCAGAAGCAGCAGCAGATACGCCACCAGATAGGCCCCTGCCGAGGCCACCACCCGCTTATTTTTGATGGGGCCCGGCTGCTCTGCCCGCATCGGACATACCGCTGCTGCCCCGGAGGACCGTGGCAGCAGCGGCAGCACCATGCACCCGGCCTCCACCCACAGGGTATAGCCCAGGACCTTAATGACCAACGGATAATTCATGCCCTCTCTCCTTCACATTCTGCACCATTTTACGGCACAAAATACCAATTTAATTATATGCTCCCCCTAAAATCCTGTCAAGCACAATGGGTGAATTTGCGGTTCTGTGGACCGCATTTCATGCTGCCGGAGAGAAAGCAGGCCCACCTGATGTGCTGTGCGAAGCGTTTGGGATGGCGGGGCTTCCGCAGGTGCAGCTGCTAAGCTACGCAAATAATTCAAAAAGAATTGCCGTCTTTGCTTGCTATTTTTGAAAAATATGATATACTGAATGAGTGTGCGAATTGATACTTCCTGCGGATTGCCGTATGAAGTTTTCCACCCGTGGGCATGATAGACTCACGGACATATTTCTACACTACCTAAGAGAGGGTGCCTGTTTTGAATAAGTATATCATTCATGGCGGCCGTCCGCTGATGGGCGAGGTCACCATCAGCGGCGCAAAAAATGCCGCCGTTGCCATCATCCCCGCCGCCCTGCTGGTGGACGGGGTCTGCCGCATTGAAAACATCCCCCAGATCAGCGACGTGACGCTGCTGTTCTCCATTCTGGAGGAGCTGGGGGCCCGCGTCCGGGTGCTGAACCGACACACGGTGGAGATCGACAGCCGCCATGTGCACTCCACCCAGCCGTCCTTCGAGATGGTGCGCCGGATCCGGGCCAGCTATTACCTGCTGGGCGCGCTGCTGGGCCGCTTCGGCAAGGCTACTGTGGCCATGCCCGGCGGCTGCAATTTCGGCGTCCGGCCCATCGACCAGCACGTCAAGGGCTTCCGGGCCATGGGCGCGGAGGTCACCGAGGGCAACCTGGTCCAGGCCGTGGCCAAGGGCGGCCGCCTGACCGGCGCTGCCGTGTATCTGGACATGGTCAGCGTGGGCGCTACCATGAACATCATGATGGCCGCGGCTCTGGCCGAGGGCACCACCACCATTGAAAATGCCGCCAAGGAGCCCCACATCGTGGACCTGGCCAACTTCCTGAACTCCATGGGCGCCGACATCAAGGGCGCAGGCACCGATTCCATCCGCATCCGGGGCGTGGAGAAGCTCAACGGCGGCACCTACTGCATCATTCCCGACCAGATCGAGGCCGGTACCTATATGGCCGCCGTGGCCGCCGCAGGCGGACGGCTGCTGATCCGCAACGTGATCCCCAAGCACATGGACTGCATCTCCGCCAAGCTGACGGAGATGGGCGTCACCGTGGAGGAGGAGGACGACACCCTGCTGGTGTCCCGGTCCGGGCCTCTGCAGCGCACCAACGTCAAGACCCAGCCCTATCCCGGCTTCCCCACGGATATGCAGCCCCAGATCGCGGTGGTGCTGTCCCTGGCCCAGGGGACCAGCCTGGTCACCGAGGGCGTATACGGGGCCAACCGCTTCAAGTATATGGACGAGCTGCGCCGCATGGGCGGACAGGTTCAGGTGGACGGCCGGGTGGCCGTGATCGAGGGCGTGGAGTACCTCACCGGCGCGCCGGTTCAGGCCTGCGACCTGCGGGCCGGTGCGGCCCTGGTGATCGCGGGTCTGGCGGCCCGGGGCGTCACCGAGCTGAGCCAGGTGCAGTTCATCGAGCGGGGCTATGAGGACCTGGTGGGCAAGCTCCGCTCCGTGGGGGCGGATATCCGCGTGGAGGAAATTCCCGAGGCCCAGGAGGCCGAGGCCCACATCGGCTGATACGGCATTTTTCACGGCGTCCGCCGCCATCCGCGGCGGATGCCGAATTTTTCTGTGAGGTAAGCGCATTTTGATGACCCTACATACCCTGTCCAGCGGCTCCCAGGGCAACTGCCTGCTGCTGTCCGACGGCGGCACCCATATCCTGGTGGACGCCGGGATCTCCACCCGCCGCATCAAGGTGGGTCTGGCCCAGCTGGAGCTGTCCATGGACGAGCTGGACGGCATTCTCATTACCCACGAGCACACGGACCATATCTCCGGCCTGGCCACCCTGATCAAACACCATGCCGTTCCTCTGTACGCAAGTCCCGGCACCGCCCGGCAGCTGGCGTATCGCCTGGCGGGGGTGGAACCGCTGCTGCGGCCCCAGGACCCCGGAACCGAATTTTGCATCGGCTCCTGTCGGGTCACGGCCTTTGCCACGTCCCACGACGCCGCCCAGAGCATGGATTACCGCATCGACGGCTCCGGCTCCGTTGGCATTCTGACGGACACCGGCTATGTGACCCCGGAGGCGGAGGAGGTTCTGCCGGGGGTGGGCCTGCTGGTGCTGGAGAGCAACCACGACGTGGACCGCCTGCGGTCCGGGCCGTATCCCTATCACCTGAAGCAGCGGGTCCTGGGAAGCCAGGGCCACCTGTCCAACGAAGATGCGGCGGCTTTTGCCGCCCGGATGGCCGCCTGCGGCACCGAGTGCATCGTCCTGGCCCATCTCAGCAAGGAGAACAACACGCCCCAGCTGGCCTATGACGCGGTGGACCGCGCTTTGCGGGCCGGTGGGGCCCAGGTGCGGCTGTATGTGGCCCCCCGGGACGAGCTGAGTCCTGCCTATGAGACGGAGGGGACGCCATGCAGAAGATAACCGTCCTCTGCGTGGGAAAGCTGAAGGAGAAGTTCTATCAGGAGGCCGCCGCCGAATATGCCAAGCGCCTGGGGCGGCACTGCAAGCTGGAGATCATCGAGCTGCCGGAGAGCCGCCTGCCGGAGGACCCCTCGGCGGCGGAGATTCAGCGGGCTCTGGCGGCGGAGGCCGCCGCCATCCGGGAAAGGCTGCCCCGGGGCGGGGCCGTTATCGCCCTGTGCATCGAGGGCAAGCCCTGCTCCAGCGTGGAGCTGAGCCGCCGGATGCAGGAGCTGGCCGTGTCCGGAAAGAGTCAGCTGACCTTTCTCATCGGCGGCAGCGTGGGCCTTTCGGAGGACCTGAAGCGCCAGGCCGACTGGCGGCTGTCCATGTCGCCTATGACGTTTCCCCATCACCTGGCCCGCATCATGCTGCTGGAGCAGATCTACCGGGCCTGTCAGATCGCCGCCGGTACGAAATATCACAAATAAACTTTCATTTCAGGAGGTATCGCATATGGACAATTCCAAGTGGGCCTTTGCGCCGGATGCGCCGGAGTGGCCCGTCAATGCCAGGGGAGAGAAGGAGAAGGCGGTTCTGCTGACCAGCACCTTCGATTCCACCGCCGATGCGGATATGCTCATCTCGCTTCTGGCGGCCTATCGCATCCCCTGCTTCAAGTATTTTGACTATGAGGGCGGCGCGGGAAAGGTCATCAACGGCTTTTCCGGCTACGGCGCCAGCCTGTATGTTCCGGCCTCCCTGCTGGAGGACGCCAAGGAAATTCTGGAGGCTGAGCCGGTGGAGGAACCGGAGCAGCCCCAGGCGTAATAGAAGGGAAGGAGATTTTCTGATGGACTACATGCGGGAATATGAGAAGTGGCTGGCCTCCCCGGCGCTGACGCCGGAGGAGCACGCGGAGCTGGAAAGCATCCGCGGCGACGAGAAGGAGATCCGGGAACGGTTCTACGGGCCTCTGGAGTTTGGCACCGCCGGTCTGCGGGGCACCATGAAGGCGGGCCTGCACCAGATGAACGTCCATGTCATCCGCTGGGCCACCCAGGGCTTTGCCAACGTCATCTGCGCCGAAGGGGAGGAGGCCAAGCGCCGGGGCGTGGCCCTGTGCATGGACTGCCGCAACCACTCCATGGAGTTTGCCCGGGCCGCCGCCGAGGTCTGCGCCGCCAACGGCATCCATGTGCGGATCTTCGAGTCTCTGCGTCCCACGCCGGAGCTGAGCTTCGCCGTCCGGGAATACGGCTGCCAGGCGGGTATCAACGTCACCGCCAGCCACAACCCCAAGGAGTATAACGGCTACAAGGTCTATTGGTCCGACGGCGCCCAGCTGCCGCCTCAGCACGCTGCCGCCATCGCCCGGGAGCTGGAGCACATCGACATTTTCACCGGCGTGCGCCGGATGGCCTATGACGACGCGGCGGCCCAGGGCCTGATCCAGGTCATGGGCCGGGAGACCGACGACCGCTTCATGGCCCATGTGATGGCCATGGTCAACGACCGGCAGTCCATGGCCCAGGTGGCCGATACCTTCAAAATGGTGTACACCCCCTTCCACGGCTGCGGCTGGCAGCTGGTGCCGGAGGCCCTGCGGGGCCTGGGCGTGAAGCATCTGTACTGCGTCAAGGAGCAGATGGTGCTGGACGGTAATTTCCCCACGGTGGCCTCCCCCAATCCGGAGAACCCCGAGGGCTTCTATCTGGCCATTGACCTGGCCAACCAGGTGGGGGCGGACTTCATCCTGGGCACCGACCCGGACAGCGACCGGGTGGGCATCATGGTCCGCAGCCACGACGGCTCCTTTGTGCCCGTTACCGGCAACCAGACCGGCGTGCTGATGCTGGACTACCTCATCGGGGCCATGCGCCGGGCGGGCAAGCTGCCGGAGCATCCCTATTTCCTGAAGACCATCGTCACCACCGAGATGGCCCGGAAGGTGGCCGAGGCCAACGGCGTCACCTGCTGCGACACCTTCACCGGCTTTAAGTTCATGGCCGAGAAGAAGAACGAGCTGGAGGGCCAGGGCAAGGGACAGATCATCATGAGCTATGAGGAGAGCTACGGCTATATGCTGGGGGACTACGTCCGGGATAAGGACGCCGTCACCGCCTCCCTGATCCTGACGGAGATGGCCGCTTGGTACGCCGCCCAGGGCATGACCCTGTTCGACGCCCTGAACGCCCTGTACGAAAAATACGGCTATTACGGCGAAAAGACCCACAATCTGGTGATGCCCGGTCTGGACGGCCTGGAGAAGATGGCTCAGCTGATGCGGGACCTGCGGGCAGATCCCCCGGCTGCTATTGCCGGGGTGGAGGTCCTGCGCCGCAAGGACTATACCGACGGCAGCGTCATCGACTGCCGCACCGGCGAAAAATCCGCCATGGAGCTGTCCGGCAGCAACGTGCTGCGCTATGAGCTGGCGGACGGCACCACCATCCTGGTGCGGCCCAGCGGCACCGAGCCCAAGATCAAGGTCTATGTCCTGACCATCGGCGAAACTCCCGCCGCCCGGGACGAGAACCTCCGCAAATACGGCGAGTGGGTCAAGACCCTGCAGCGGTAATACGACCGCTATAACGAAATACCCCCCTCATGCAGGACGATAAACCGGCATGAGGGGGTATTATTGCAAGCAGAAAGGCTGCCAAAAGTGGGACAGCGCTGCCATGGCGGCGCTGTCCCACTTTTTAGCCTATCGCACACTGCTGACCAGAATGATGATCAGCGTCATATATGCTGCGCTGACGGCGGCCAGAAGGCCGCACACGATCATGCACGCCGCCCGCAGACCCCGGCGCTGCCGCAGCCGCAGCGCACCGATGACGAACCCGGCCACAGCCAGGACGAATATCACTGCCGCACCCCAGAAGGGCATACCATCACCCCTTCAGCGCGTCCAGCAGGTCCGTGAACACACGGAGCTGGTCCACAAAGCGCTGGGTCAGGCCATCGGGACGACCCTTTCCGGCGTCGAACAGCAGATCAACCGTCTGGATGGCCGCAAACACACGCCCGTCGGCCTTGACGCTGAGATAGACGCTGCCCATTTTCAGCAGCTGATCCATGACCCGGGGGGACAGCAGGGACTGCCCGGCGGCGGGATTTTCGCACCGGACATTGAACCGCCGGTCAAACTCCGGATTTTCCGAGGCGAAACCCTCCCGGCCCAGCAGGCGGGCCAGCTTGCCCTTGGGCGCTACCTGCACGTTGCAGGAGATGCTTCGCCCCAGGTCTGCCGCCATCCACTGGCCCTTGAAGATGGGAAGCTCACGATCCTCCCAGACTTCCGTCTCGGGATTCTGGTACGCCAGGGTGTTGGAAAGCTCCAGATTGCTGATCTCCAGCGGACAGCCATGGTATTTGCCGCAGACCAGGCCGCTGCTGCCCATGTTGTCGGCTTTTGGCAGTCCCAGCCCCGACTCTGCGTATTTTTCGTTGGAGATATGCGCACCGGGGCGGTACTCCGCCTCCTCCAGCACCTGCTCCATAGCCGCCTGGGCCAGACCGCCCTGGGCCGCGCCCTGCAGCTTCTTGCCGCCGGCGGAGCTCATCAGTCCGCCGATGATCAGAAGGACGACGCCCACGACCATGACGGGCACCGCGCCGCCCAATATTGCGCCGATGGCCGCAATAACCAGGCCCAGGCCGGACAGGACCTTTCCGAAGCCCGCCAGGGCACGGCCGCTGCGTATATTCTGCACACTGTTATCCATTTGCTTGCTCCTTTTCATGCTCCGCGAACAGCGCGCCGCACCGATGCAGCGCCTCGATGATCCCCTGCAGATACCGCAGGGACACCAGATAGCTGCGGCGCAGGGCGTTCAGGTCCCGCACATTGATATCCACCGGCAGGTCCATCACCGGCAGCGTGGATTCCAGCGCCAATTCCAGGCGGTTGTCCTCCCAGCGGACAGCCGCCGGACGGCCCAGGGTTTCCAGCAGGGGGACCAATTCCAGGGCATCCCGCCCGTATGCCTGGTCCCCCCGGCGGTACAGATAACCGCCCTCCGGGGCCTGTTGGTCCGTTTCACAGATCAGCCACACGCCGCCGAAAGCCTTCACGGACCGGGTCATGGTGTCGTTGACGTCCCGGCCCACGTGCTCCTCAAAGTTGTGGGTCAGCTCCACGTTGGCCGCGCCAAACCGGACACCCTGATGGACGCCCTGGCGGTAATTCTTGATCCGGCATTCTTCCCAGTGGCGGTCGATCATCTGACTGCGGCGGATGCCCGCCTCGTCAATGAACAGCTCCGGGAGCTTCGTGTCCGGGCCGAAGGCCTGCTCCGTCTCCGACCGGAAAAAGTCCCCCATCTGCTCCCAGATCAGCTTTCGCTGGCGGCTGTCGCACCGGCACAGGCCGATGATGCCCACAGCCAGCAGGATAAACAGCGCCAGCAGGCCCCAGCGAATATCGCCGGACCTCCACCATACAACGCCGCCCGCAACAAAGCCCAGCACCAGCATGATGGAGCACACCGTCCGCAGCCGGTCCCACCGGGCCAGCCGCCGCAGCAGCTCCCGGTCCGCCAGGGACTCCTTATAGCCGCAGGAGCACGCAGTGGAGCCTTTTTTCAGCGGCTCGCCGCACATAGGACAAACATGTTTTTTCATGGTCTTATCCCCAGTTGTTCATCCAGTTTTCGCCCCAGTCCTCGGCGGGGTCGTAATCCACCGGGTCAAAACCGGCGGCATACACCGGCCCGTCCAGCCGATAGGCCAGGCCGTCCTCGTGGAGGGTGTAGCTGCCGGTGATGTAGAAGGCGTCGTGTCCGTCGCTGTACCAGCGGCACAGGTCGTCCTCATCCAGCTCGAAGCTGGCTCCCGGCAGGCCGGTGTAGGCCGCCACCTGGCCATAGGGGTAGAACACGCCGGAGAAGTCGCCGTTCGTTTCCCCATCCGGCAGCAGGGCGAAGCGGTCCGCCTCCAGGCCGGGGGAGATGTACGCATGGAAGCCGTCCATGGCCAGATAGGGGCCCTTGCCGTCCCCGGCGTCCCCAATGGTCCCGCTGCCGGCGGACAGGCGGGTGTAGCTCAGATACTCCATGCGCTGGGAGTCAATGACCAGAGTCTCGCCCAGGGCGTTCTGCCACACGCCGTCCAGCTGGGCAATGTCCCAGATGTCCACCCGGGCGTCGCTGCGGGTGAAGGTGAAGTGATCGAAGGACTCCGCGTCGCCGCTGCCGTTCTGGTTGGGCAGCAGCACGCCGTCATCCCGCAGGATGAAATCGTACAGGAAGCCATCGAAGTCGATCATGGGCACGTCGCCGGAGGTGTCATAGCGGCCTTGTCCCGTGCGGCCGGAGAAGGTCTGGTAGTAATAGCACCCCTCGTCGGCCACGAAATACAGGATGCTGCCGGAAGGGGAGGACCACTTGCCCTCCAGCTCGCTGGCGTCCGTCACCTGGCGCTGATCCTCCGGCACGGCAGGGGAGGGGGTCTCCCCGTCGCTGCACGCTGTCAGGGACAGCAGCAGCGCCAGCACAGCCGCCAGCCAAAGCGTTTTTCTCATGAAACAGCCTCCTCAGTCTGCCAGCGTGTCCATGAACTCGCCCCGGACCGTGTTCCAGTACCAGACGTAGGTCACATACTCGCCGTCCTGGTCGAAGGACATCTGCAGGTCGCTGTTGCCGTCGCCGTCCAGATCGCTGTAGTCCGTTCCCTGGTAGCGGCTGGCGGCAGAGTCGAGGGGTACCGGGAACTGTACGGTGGTGTAGAGCTCCTGCTCAGCCCTGTCATAGTAGAGGTCGGCGCCGGTATCGGTGATGCAGATGCACACGTCGATCATCTGGCCGTCATGGGTCAGGGTGCCAGTGTCCTGAATGGTGCCCCAGGTGCGCCAGTCGTCACCAACGATGTCATCGTCAGTCGTCCCCTGATTTCCGCAGGCGGCCAGGCACAGCATCAGGGTGCACAGAAGCAAGAGAATGCTGAATTTTCGCATGGTTCGTTCCTCCTTGATAAAATGAGTCCACTGTACATCCATTGTACAGTGGACTCAGATAAAATACCATTAACCAAAGGTTAGTTTTTGGCAAAAGATGGCAGAATTGCGGAGGCCCGGATTCACACGCCCAGCCGCTGGGAGATGGCCGACAGCAGTTCGTTTTTCCCGGTGCCCTTTTCGGCGGAGAAGGGCACCAGACAGTCCTGCTCCTCCAGCTCCAGGGTGTCCCGGATCAGCTGCAGATTGGGCTCGATCTCGCTTTTTTTTCAGCTTGTCCAGCTTGTTGGCCACGACCACCACCGGGCATCCGGTGCCCCGGAACCACTGGAACATGTTCACGTCGTCCGCCGTGGGCTTGTGCCGGGCGTCCACAATGAGAACGCCCAGGGAGATGAGGCCCGGCTCCTGGAAATACGACTCCATCAGCCGTCCCCAGCGGTCCCGCTCCTCCTTGCTGACCTTGGCATAGCCGTAGCCGGGCAGATCGGTCAGATACACCCGGTTGTCGATGAGGAAATAGTTCACCTGGGTGGTCTTGCCGGGGGTGGCGCCCACCCGGGCGAAGTTCTTCCGGTTGAGCAGGCGGTTGATGACGGAGGATTTGCCCACGTTGGATCGCCCGGCAAAGGTCACCTGGGGCCGTCCGTCCCGGATAAAGGCCTCCGGGCGCACCGCCGAGCGGATAAATTCCGCCTTGTTATAGTTGATCGCCATGGCAAGCGCTCCTCCTTTACACTGATAGTGCGGCGGGGGATTCCGCCGATACGCGGCCACGGGGGGCGGCGTGCTCCCCGCGGGGAGGCACCAGCGCCGCCGCAAACACCTGGTCCACGGTGTCCACCGGGATGAAGTGCAGACCGGCCCGGACGGTCTGGTCGATCTCGTCCAGGTCCTTGACGTTTTCCCGGGGAATCAGCACCGTATGTACGCCGTTTCGCAGGGCGGCCATGGTCTTTTCCTTCAGACCGCCGATGGGAAGCACCCGGCCCCGCAGCGTCACCTCGCCGGTCATAGCCACGCTGCCCCGGACAGGCCGTCCGGTCAGCGCCGACAGCATAGCGGTGGTGATGGCGATACCCGCCGAGGGTCCGTCCTTGGGCACGGCCCCCTCCGGGAAGTGGACATGCACGTCCTTGGTCTTATAGAAGTCCCGGGGCAGGCCCAGCTCCTCCCAACGGCTGCGCAGGCAGGTCAGGGCGGCCTTGGCGGATTCCTGCATAACGCTGCCGAGATTGCCGGTAAGCTCCAGCTTTCCGCTGCCGTCCAGGGCCTGGGCCTCCACTTCCAGAATTTCGCCGCCTACCTGGGTCCAGGCCAGGCCGTTTACCACGCCCACCTGGTCCCGGTCGCTGTGGATGGACTCGCTGTACCGCTCGGTTCCCAGCAGTTCTTTCAGGTTATTCTCTGTAATGTCAACCCGCTTTACATCGCCCTCCACCAGCTGCATGGCGGATTTCCGGCACAGCTTCCCCAGTTGGCGCTCCAGCACCCGGACGCCGGATTCCTTGGTGTAGGCGGCGATGACCCGCCGGATGGCGTCGTCGGTGATGCGCAGCTGGGTTTTCTTCAGACCGTGCTCCTTCAGCTGCTTGGGCAGCAGGTGCCGCTTGGCGATCTGCAACTTCTCCTCGTCGGTATAGCTGGTGAGCTCGATGACCTCCATCCGGTCCAGCAGGGGACGGGGGATGGTGTCCAGGGTGTTGGCGGTGGTGATGAACATCACCCGGCTCAGATCCACCGGCAGCTCCAGGAAGTGATCCCGGAAGGCGTGGTTCTGTTCGCTGTCCAGCACCTCCAGCAGGGCCGACGCCGGGTCGCCCCGCATATCGCTGGCCAGCTTGTCGATCTCGTCCAGCACCAGCAGGGGATTCATGGAGCCGCTGCGGATCACCGCGTCGATGATCCGGCCGGGCATGGCGCCGATGTAGGTTTTCCGGTGTCCCCGGATGTCCGCCTCGTCCCGGACGCCGCCCAGACTCAGCCGGGACAGTTTCCGGTGCATGGCCTTGGCCACAGACAGGGCGATGGAGGTTTTACCCACGCCCGGGGGGCCCACCAGGCAGAGGATCTTGCCCTTGGCCTGGGGGTTCAGCTGCCGCACGGCGATGAATTCCAGGATCCGCTCCTTCACCTTGTCCAGGCCGTAGTGGTCCTTGTCCAGGATCTTCCGGGCCTGTTCCACGTCGGCCCGGTTGTGGGTCTCCACACCCCAGGGCACGTCCAGGCACACATCCAGATAGTTCCGGATGACGGCCCCCTCGGCGCTGCCGAAGGGCTGCTTGGACAGGCGGTGCAGCTCCTTCATGAGCTTCTCCCGCACCTCGTCACCGGCCCGGCAGCGGTTGATCTTCTCCTCGTATTCGTACAGCTCGTCGTCGCCGTCCTCGCCCAGCTCGTGCTGCAGAACGTGCAGCTGCTCCCGCAGGACCATATCCCGCTGGACCTGGCCCACCCGCTGGCGGACCTTCTGGTCGATATCCGACTCCAGGACGGCGATATCCACCTCATGCACCAGAATTTCGTTCATCACCAGCAGCCGCCGGGCGGGGTGCAGCTCCTGCAGCACCCGCTGGCGATCCTGGTGCCGGAGGTTGATGTTGGCGGCGATGGTGTCCGCCAGCAGGCCCGGGTCCCGGATGTCCAGCACGGAGGCCACCAGCTGGTCGGACAGATTCCCCACCAGCTCCTGATACTGGCCAAACAGGGCGTATGTCCGCCGGGTCAGAGCCTCGGTGCGGTCCGAGGCCCGCCAGCTCTGGTCCTCCAGCAGCTCCACATTGGCCTGCAGGAAGGGCTTGGTCTGCCACAGGCGGCGCAGGGCCGCCCGGTGCAGGCCCCCGGCGATGACCCGTACCCCGGTATCCGAGGTCTTGACGATCTGGAAAATGCGGCACACGGTGCCGATCTCGTACAGGTCCTCCTCCTGGGGGTCCTGTACGCCGATCTCCCGCTGGGTCACCAGCAGCAGCTCCCGGTCACCCTCCATGGCGTTTTCCAGGGCCAGGATGGATATCTCACGCTCCGCGTCGAAGCTCAGCGTCTGGCCCGGGAAGGCAGTCAGCCCCCGCAGGGCCAGCACCGGCATATTTTGTGTGGTCATAAGGGTATCTCCTTTGCGATAGGGAAAGTACAATAGGGCAAGAGGGGAGAGGCGCACGCGTCTCTCCCCTTTGTGCTTGTTTCAGGACGCCGGCGCGTTCTTGGTGCCGCGGCTGGGATCCCGCAGGATCACGGGCGCTGCGCCGTTGTTGACGGCCCCGGCGGTGATGGTCACCTGTTCGATGGTGTGGTCCGAGGGAATGTCGTACATGATGGGGGTCAGGACTCCCTCCATGACGGCCCGCAGGCCACGGGCACCGATGTTGCGCTCGATGGCCTTGTCGGCCACGGCCTCCAGAGCGTCCGGCTCGAACACCAGCTTCACATCGTCATAGGAAAACAGCTTCTGATACTGCTTGACCAGGGCGTTTTTCGGCTCCGTCAGGATCCGGACCAGATCCTCCCGGCCCAGTCCGTCCAGAGCAGCGATCACCGGCAGACGGCCCACCAGCTCGGGAATGATGCCGAATTTCAGCAGGTCGTGGGGCTGGACCTCCTTGAGGAGCTGTCCCGTCCGACGCTCGGCCTTGCTTTCCACCACGGCGTCGAAGCCGATGCCCTTGCGGTCGGTGCGCTGCTCGATGATCTTCTCCAGACCGTCGAAGGCGCCGCCGCAGATGAACAGAATGTTGTGGGTGTCCACCTGGATGAACTCCTGATGGGGGTGCTTGCGGCCGCCCTGAGGCGGCACGTTGGCCACGGTGCCCTCCAGGATCTTCAGCAGTGCCTGCTGCACGCCCTCGCCGGACACGTCCCGGGTGATGGAGGTGTTCTCGCTCTTGCGGGCGATCTTGTCGATCTCGTCCACATAGATGATGCCGTGCTCCGCCAGCTCCACGTCGAAATCCGCCGCCTGCAGCAGCCGCAGCAGGATGTTCTCCACGTCGTCGCCTACATAACCGGCTTCGGTGAGGGTGGTGGCGTCGGCGATGGCGAAGGGAACCTTCAGCACCCGGGCCAGGGTCTGGGCAAACAGAGTCTTGCCGGAGCCTGTGGGGCCGATCATCAGGATGTTGCTCTTCTGCAGCTCCACATCCTCGCCGCCGCCGAAGAAAATGCGCTTATAGTGGTTATAGACCGCCACGGACAGGGCCACCTTGGCGGCGTCCTGGCCGATGACGTACTGATCCAGCACCTCTTTGATCTCCCGGGGAGTGGGCAGCTGGTCCGGGGTCTCGTACCCGGCCTCAGGGCCGGGCTCGTACCCATCGTCCAGAATGGACATGCACAGCTGGACGCACTCGTCGCAGATGCGCACGCCGGGGCCCTGGATCATGCGGTGCACCTGGTTCTCCGCCTTGCCGCAGAAGGAGCACCGCAGGGATTTCTTATCGTCTGCCATTGGTTACCTCTTGTAAATGACCTTGTCCACCAGGCCGTATTCCCGGGCCTCCTCGGCCAGCATCCAGTGATCCCGCTCGGAATCCTGCTTCACCTGCTCGGGGTCCTTGCCGGTGTTGTCGGCCAGGATCTGGTTCAGGCGCTTTTTCAGCTTCAGGAAATGCTCCACGTCGATCTCCATATCCGTGACCTTACCCTGGGTCCCGGCAGAGGGCTGGTGGATCATGATCTCCGCGTTGGGCAGGGCAATGCGCTTGCCCCGGGCGCCGGAGGACAGCAGGAACGCGCCCATGCTGGCAGCCATGCCGATGCAGATGGTGGACACGTCGCACTTGATATACTGCATGGTATCGTAGATGGCCATACCCGCGGTCACGGAACCGCCGGGGCTGTTGATGTACATCTGGATATCCTTGTCGGGGTCCTGGGCCTCCAGATACAGCAGCTGGGCCACCACCAGGCTGGCGGTGGTATCATTGACCTCTTCGCCCAGGAAGATGATGCGGTCGTTCAGCAACCGGGAAAAGATGTCATAGGAACGCTCGCCCCGGTTGGTCTGCTCCACAACATAAGGGACTAAACTCATAGAAAAAACCTCCTGTACAAATAGATGAAACTCAACCCCATTATACCCGCCCGGTGGGTATCTCAAGCAGGGGACGAAAAATTATTCCTCGTCCTTCTTTTCCTCTTCCTGCTTGGCTTCTTCCTTGGTCTCCTCAACAACGGGAGCCACGGCCACGGCGGCGTCGGCCACGGCCTTGATAGCCTTGCTGCGCAGGACCTGCTCGCGGACGTCGGCCTCGGGCAGATACTTCTTGATGGTATCCAGGTCCATGCCGTACTTATCGGCCACGGACTTCATCTCGGCCTCGATCTCCTGGGCGGTGGCCTCCAGCTCCTCGGCCTTCACCAGGGCGGCCACGGCCAGATCCATGCGGACCTGCTGCAGGGCGGGCTCATGGGCCTGCTTCTTGAAGTCGTCCTCGGTGGTGTTGGTCATCTTCAGATACTGGTCAAAGGGGATGCCCTGGGCGGCCAGCTGCTGCTGGAAGTTCTCCATCATCTGCTGGGCCTGAACGTCCACCATCTCGTCGGGGATGTCGGCCTGGATGCCGTCGGCCACCTTCTGCATCAGGGCGTCCTCAAAGGCGCGCTGGGCAGCGGCCTCGCGGTCCTCCACCAGCTTCTTGCGGGTGTCGGCCTTCAGCTCCTCCAGGGTGTCGAATTCGGACACGTCCTTAGCGAACTCGTCGTCAATGGCGGGGACCTCCTTGTGCTTGACCTCGTTGACCTTCACGTGGAACACCACGGGCTTGCCGGCCAGCTCGGGGGTGTAGTTCTCGGGGAAGGTGATGTCGATGTCCTTCTCCTCGCCGGCCTTCATGCCCACCAGCTGATCCTCAAAGCCGGGGACGAAGCTGCCGGAGCCGATCTCCAGGTCGAAGTTCTCACCCTTGCCGCCGTCGAAGGGCACGCCGTTGTCAAAGCCCTCGAAGTCGATGTCGGCGGTGTCGCCCTTCTGGATCTCGCGCTCCACGCTGACCAGACGGCTGTTGCGGTCGGCCATCTCGTTCAGGCGGTTGTCCACGTCCTCGTCGGTGACGTTGACCTCGGCCTTGGGGGCCTCCAGGCCCTTATACTGGCCCAGGGTCACCTCGGGATACACGGCCACGGTGCACTTGAACACCACGCCGTCCTTGCCGCAGGACTCCAGCTCCACCTCGGGATAGCCGACGACCTTCAGCTCCTGCTCCTTCACGGCGGCCTCATAGGCGTCGGGCAACAGGATGTTCACTGCTTCTTCATAGAAGACCTCTGCGCCGTACATGCTCTCGATCATCTTGCGGGGAGCCTTGCCGGGGCGGAAGCCGGGAACGCTGATCTTGGACCGCTGCTGCAGGTACGCCTTGTTGATGGCGGCCTCAAAGGCGGCGGCATCTGCTTCGATGGTCAGTGCGACCTTGCTCTTGTCCAGTTTTTCACAGGATTTTACACTCATTTTGATTTTTCCTCCGTTCAGCATTAAATCGTATCAATGCAATTCTATATAATAGCAGAAAACAATTTCAATTTCCACACTTTTTTGCTCTAATCACAAATTTTTTTGGGATGAAAGCCCAAATAGTCCCCGGACACCATGAAAAACGAGGTTCCGCCCCGTTCTCCCTGCAGGGCCCGGCGGTGGGAGGGACCGTGGAGATGGCCATAGCAGCACACCTTCACCTCATATTCCCGCATCAGCCGCAGGATCTCCGGGCACTGATACCCCTGGTACAGAGGCGGGTAGTGAAGAAAGCACAGCTTCTCGTGATCTCCCGCCGCCTTCAGGGACGTTTCCAGCCGCCCAATCTCCCGCAGCAGAACCTTTTCGTTGTGGGTGCCCTGGTTGTCCAGCTCATAGAACCAGCCCCGGGTACCGCACAGGGCCGTGTCCCCGTAGAACCGGCAATTGTTGTGGAGAATTTCCATGGTGGTCAGGCCGTTTTCGGCGAAAAAGCGCTCCATTTTGGCGGCAGTGTTCCACCAATAGTCGTGGTTGCCCTTGAGCAGGTACTTCTTCCCCGGCAGGGCGTCGATGAACCGGAAATCCTCCAGCGATTCCTCCAGGCTCATGCCCCAGGACAGGTCGCCGCACAGCACGGTGACGTCATCCGCCGTCAGCACAGAGAATCCCTCCCGGATGCGGGCCACATAATCCCGCCACCCGTCCCCGAAGATCTCCATGGGCTTGTTGGAGCTCAGAGACAGATGCAGGTCGCCAATGGCATACAGCGCCATACGGCACCTCCTTTCTTGTATCAGAGTATGCTGCGCAGATTGTTCCAGAACAGGTCCTCCAGCAGGGTCTGGGGATAGCCCCGGGCTGCCAGGGCCTGCCACAGGCGGGGCATGTCCTGGACGCCCTGCATTCCGGCGGCCAGGGTCCCGCAGCCGTCCAGATCGCCGCCCAGGCACAGAGCTTTCTCCCCGCCCAGCTCCAGAAAATGCTCCACATGGGCCACCAGCTCCTCCATGGTGCCCGCCGGACCCACAAACGGCCGGTACAGGTTCAGCCCCACCACACCGCCGGTGTCCCGGATGGCCCGGAACATGTCGTCGGTGAGATTGCGCCGGTGGGGGCACAGGGCCCGGCTGTTGGAGTGGGTGGCCACCACCGGCCCCCGGGCCAGGCGCACCACATCCCAGAACCCCGGGTCGCTGATGTGGGACACGTCGGGGCAGATATGGCACGCCTCCAGCTGCCGCAGGAAGTCAGCGCCAAGAGGGGAGAGGCCCCGATCCGTGTCCCGGCAGTTGGTGCCGGACAGAACATTGGGCCAGTTCCACACGGGGTTGAGAAACCGCACGCCCCATTCCGCCGCCGTCTCCACCTGTCCCGGGTCGCAGCCTATGAGCTCGGCCCCCTCTATGGAGAGAATCGCCGCCATTTTCCCGTCTGCCGCGGCCCGGTCCACCTCTGCGCCGGTGCGGCAGGGGACAATGACGTCCCGGTTCTGCTCCATCTCCCGCAGGAACTTCTGATGCAGGAGTTGTCCCTCCCGGACCATGGTGCTGCCCCGGGGAAGCTCCTCCGGGTCCTGGTACAGGGCGAACACCTGGGCGAACCGCCCGAAGCTCGACGCCCGGTGCAGATCCAGATGGCCATCGTTTTCCCGCAGCTGCGCTCCGGTCCGCAGGCACCGGTAAATGGTATCGCAATGCGCGTCAAAATAGGGGATAGGGTTCATGCCGTCACCTCAGAATGCGTTCTCAATGTACTCTATGCGGCTGGCCTTTTGGGGATGCGGACCCTCAGCGTACACCTCCGCCACGTCGAAGCGGGCGGGACAGTCCAGGTCCTTCACCATCAGGTACCAGGCCGCCGTTTTCCGCAGCCGCTCCTGCTTTTTTGGGGTCACATACTCCCGGGGCAGGCCGCAGGACAGATTCGTCCGGGTCTTGACCTCCACAAAGCACAGCACGCCGTCCTTCCGGGCGATCAGGTCGATCTCCCCGAACCGGCAGTGAAACCCGTGGGCCAGAAGGGTGTAGCCCCGGCGGCGCAGATAGTTGGCCACCTCCGCCTCGCCCCAGGTGCCCTCGGCCCGGCTCATGACTGCCGCTCCTTCCACTTTTTCAGAAACGACTGCCGGTGCTCCGGGCAGGGACCGTATTGGTCCAGCATGGCGTAGTGCAGCTTCGTGCCGTAGCCCTTGTGCTGGGCAAACAGATACTGGGGATATTCCCGGTCCAGCACCTGCGTCACGTACCGGTCCCGGGTGACCTTGGCCAGGATGGACGCCGCCGCAATGGATACGCTGCGTCCGTCGCCGCCGACGACCGTCTCGTGGGGGGAGGGTAATGGCGGCGGTTTTGCCGTGATCCCGGTTGCCGTCGATCAGAACGTAGTCCGGGCGGAGGGTCAGGGCCTCTATGGCCAGCGCCATGGCCCGGATCCGGGCGCTTAAAATGTCCGTGGCGTCGATCTCCGCCGCGCTGACGGAGGCCACCGCCCAGGCCGCGGCCCGCTCGGTGATGAGGGTATACAGGGCCTCGCGCTTCTTCTCCGTCAGCTTCTTGGAGTCGTCCAGCCCCGGGATATTGCAGCCCGGCGGCAAAATCACCGCTCCCGCGCACACGGGACCCATCAGGGGTCCTGCACCGGCCTCGTCACAGCCGCACACAACGGCATAGCCCCGCTGCCGGGCCGCCTGCTCCAGGGATTCATCCGGTTTCATTGCGTATCCTCCACCGTCTCCAGGGTGAACCGGCCCAGCTTGCCGCCCCGGAACTCGTCCAGCAGAACCCGGGCCATGCGCTGGGTGTCCACCTGGGCCCCCCGCATAAGGAAGCCCCGCTTCCGCCCAGCCTTCTCCAGCAGGTCATATCCGCTGTCCTCTGGCTGCACGTCGATCTTGTACCGCTCCTCCAGCACCGGCGCATACCGCCGGCCCAGATAGTCCATGAGATAGCAGGCCAGCTCCTCCATGTCCACCACGTCGTCCTTGATGGCGCCGGTGAAGGCCAGGCGCTTGCCTACCTCCGGGTCGTCAAACCGGGGCCACAGGATCCCCGGGGTGTCCAGCAGCTCCAGGGTGCTGTCCACCGGCACCCACTGCTTGCTGCGGGTAACGCCGGGACGGTCCTCCGCCCGGGCGGTTTTGCGGCGGGCTACCTTATTAATAAAGGTGGACTTGCCCACGTTGGGGATCCCCAGCACCATGACCCGCACGGTGCGGCCCGCCTGGCCCCGCTGGGCCCAGGCGGCCAGCTTGTCCCGCAGCAGCTCCCGGACAGCGGCGGCAAACTGGGCGGTGCCTGCGCCGCCCTTGGCATTGGCCTCCAGCACAGCATAGCCCTTTTCCCGGAAATAAGCCGTCCAGCGCCGGGTCTCGCCGGGGTCCGCCTGGTCCACCCGGTTCAGGACCACCAGCCGGGGCTTGCCCGCCGTCAGCTCGTCCACATCCGGGTTCCGGCTGGACAGGGGAATGCGCGCGTCCAGAATCTCGCACACGGCGTCCATATTTTTGATCTCCGCCGTGATCATCCGCCGGGTCTTGGTCATGTGCCCGGGGAACCAGCTCAGATTATCAACCTGCATGTCGTTCACCTCTCGTATTTCCTTCGTAACTAAGAAATTATATCATATTTTCCGCCGCTTGGCAAAAGAAAAAACGCCCGCTGTCTGCGGGCGTTCGTTCTTTTTCGGGGGGATACAGCTTACAGCTTCTCCTTGACCTTGGCAGCCTTACCAACGCGGTCACGCAGATAGTACAGCTTGGCGCGGCGCACGAAGCCGTGGCGGACCACTTCGATGGTGGCGATGGAGGGGGAGTGCACGGGGAACACCTTTTCCACGCCCACGCCGTAGGAGATACGACGGACGGTGAAGGTCTCCTCAATACCGCCGTGCTTCTTGGCAATGACGGTGCCCTCGAAGACCTGGATACGCTCGCGGGCGCCTTCCTTGACCTTCACGTGCACGCGGACGGTATCGCCCACCTGCACCTGGGGGACTTCCTTCTCCAGCTGCTCTTTGTTCAGTGCTTTGATCAGATCCATGGATATTTCCTCCTGTTTATATAGGCGTTCGTGCCGTCATGTATGCGGCGTCCGACTCGTTCCGGACCCCGGCGGCAGAGGACCGCCCTTTTTACGCCATGATAGGATATCACATCCGGGCCGGTTTTGCAAGCATTTTTTGCGCTTTCCCTGAAAAAAAGAGTCGTCGTCAGGGAAGCAGACGCATCTTGACGGGGCGGCGTTTTTCCTGTAAAATGGGTAAAATAAAAACGTATTCTTTCAGATGAGGTAACGATATGGCAAATGGATTCATTGATAAGGCCCGCATCACCGTCCGGGCCGGAAACGGCGGCAACGGAGCCGTCGCCTTTCACCGGGAAAAATACATCGCCGCAGGCGGCCCCGACGGCGGCGACGGCGGCGACGGCGGCAGCATCATCGTCCGGGTGGACGACAATATGTCCACGCTGATGGACTTCCGCTATAAGCGCAAATATGTGGCGGCCAACGGCGTAGACGGCCAGGGCGGCCGCAAAAGCGGCAAGGACGGCCAGAGCCTGACCATCCGCGTGCCCCGGGGCACCCTGATCCGGGACGCTGAAACCGGCGAGATCATCAAGGATATGTCCGATGACCAGCCCTTTGTGCTGTGCAAGGGCGGCCGGGGCGGCTGGGGCAACCAGCATTTCGCCACCCCCACCCGTCAGGTGCCCCGCTTTGCCAAGGCGGGCCTGCCCGGCGAGAGTCACGACGTGGTACTGGAGTTGAAGCTGCTGGCGGACGTGGGACTGGTGGGCTTCCCCAACGTGGGAAAGAGCACCCTGCTGAGCGTGGTGTCCAAGGCCCACCCCAAAATCGCCAACTACCACTTCACCACCCTGTACCCCAACCTGGGCGTGGTGTATGTGGACGAGGGCGTGTCCTTCGTCATGGCCGATATCCCCGGCATCATCGAGGGGGCCAGCGAGGGCGCGGGCCTGGGCCACGACTTCCTGCGGCACATCGACCGCTGCCGCCTGCTGGTCCACCTGGTGGACGTGTCCGGCAGCGAGGGCCGGGACCCCATCGCCGACTTTGACGCCATCAACCAGGAGCTGCGGCAGTACAGTCCGGAGCTGGCGGACCGGCCCCAGATCGTGGTGGCCAACAAGACGGACCTGCTGGCGGACCCCGCCCAGCTGGACGCCTTTCGTGTCCATGTGGAGGAGGCGGGCTACACGTTCATGGCCATGTCCGCCGCCACCCACCAGGGTACCCGGGAGCTGGTGCAGGCCATTGCCGCCCGGCTGGCGGAGCTGCCGCCGGTGGCGGTGTACGAGCCGGAGTATGTCCCCCGCCCGCCCCAGATCGACACCTCCGAGCCTCTCAATATCCGGCAGGAGGACAACACCTGGCTGGTGGAGGGGCCGTGGCTTCAGCGCCTTATGGCCAACATCAACTTCTCCGACTACGAGAGCCGCATGTATTTCGATAAAATGCTGCGCCAGTCCGGCCTGTTTGACCAGCTGGAGCGCATGGGCATCCAGGACGGGGACATCGTGTCCATGTACAACCTGGAATTTGAATATCAGCGCTGAAAAAAGCCGCCGGTTCCTGAACCGGCGGCTTTTTTGGGGCCTCTGATGTTATTTTTGCGATGAAGCGGGATCATTATGCGCCATATGAACGAAACGACTTCATCTCGCTACCTTGTGCGAAATGCGGCAAAAGATAGAAAATGACCAGACGGGAATTGTTTCGGTTGCACAATGGAGCGGGATATGTTATACTGACAAAACACGGAAAGGGGGGAATCCCATGAAAAAATTGACGGCGCTTCTGCTGGCGCTGGTGATGGCGCTGTCCCTGACGGCGTGCAGCTTTGTGATGCTGCCGGAGGAGCAGGACCCGCCGGCCGACCCGAAGCAGGAGCAGCAGCTGGCCCGGGAGGATACATACACCACAAAAGAGGATGTGGCGCTGTATATCCACCTGTATGGCCGCCTGCCGGACAATTTCATCACAAAAAAAGAGGCCCAGCAGCTGGGCTGGACCGGAGGCTCCCTGGAGCCTTATGCCCCGGGCTGCTGCATCGGCGGCAGCCGGTTCGGCAATTATGAGGGCCTGCTGCCGGAGGCCGACGGCCGCACCTGGACCGAGTGCGACATCAACACCCTGGGGGCCGATTCCCGGGGAGCGGAGCGCATCGTGTTTTCCAACGACGGCCTGATCTACTACACCGGCGACCACTACAAGACCTTTGAACTGCTGTATGGAGGAGAATGACTATGCAGATCCACCTGAACGGAAATGACATCACCAACCGGGAACAGCTGCACGACGCCCTGTCAGAGGCGCTGGAGCTGCCGGAATGGTACGGCCGCAGCCTGGACGCCCTGTATGACTGCCTGACGGATCTGTCCGTGCCCACTACCATCCATGTGGAGAACTGGCCGGAGGAGGACTATATGCAGCGGGCGCTGGCGGTGCTGCGGGACGCGGCGGAGGAGAACGAGCTGCTTCAGGTGCGCTTGGAGGACTGACCCAGCTTGTGCCGGGTGTACCACAGGGCGCCCAGAATCAGCAGACCGTCCGCGATCAGCAGGGCCCAGAACACTGGATTGCGGAAATCCAGGTTGTTGCCCAGAATGCAGAAGCACACCATGCCCGGCATGATGGCCAGCCACGACGAGGCCAGATACGACCAGTAATTCAGCCGCATCATGCCGAACAGCACCCCCAGCACCTCCATGTTCAGCCCCAGCATATGGATGGCGAAGCAGGAGACGAAGCCGTATTCCTGGGTGGCGGCGAAATATTTCTGGAGCTTGGGGTGCTTGTTCAGCAGGCCCTCCAGGCTCTCGGTGCGGGTGGAGCGTCCGATCCAATAGGAGATGGACAGGCACAGGGCCGTGCCCACGGCGTTGATGGCCAGGGCCGCCGGAAGCGGGAAGATCAGCGACACAACCACCACCAGCGCGTTGTATACCACCACGCCGGAGATGCCCTTCACCGCAAACAGGGCCAGGATCACCGCCACCGCCAGACCGGGCCGGTGGTCCACCAGCTGGGGAATGGTGTTCAGGTCCAGCACGCCTGTCAGCAGCAGGATGCCGAAGCCTGCCGTGCACAGCAGCATCAGCAGGATGGGCAGATAGTCCCGCAGGGTCTTTTTCATGGATGGCACAGCCTCCTCGGATAAAATATAGAAGAATTTATACCATAATTTTGTGAACAAATCAAGTATGCGGCGGGATTTTGAACAAATTCTGAATCCCGGGCAAAGGAACGGTTGACAATTTTCCGGGAATGGTGTAAAATGCCCACATATTGAAAGCGGCTGTGATGGGAAGCAGTAGGCGGTCTGCGGATGCCGAGAGAGGGAGCGGTTGGTGGAAGCTCCCGTGACGCGCCGCCCAAGTCGTCCCGGAGCCTTGGGCTGAACTGACAGTAGGCTGCAACGGTGTGTCCTCCGTTATCGGGACAGGGCGTTTTCTGCGCCCATGAGTGCGGGATTTCCCGAATACAGGTGGTACCACGGACTTTTTACGGTTCGCCCTGTTTTGCTATGGCAAAACGGAGCGGGCCTTTTTGTTTTGCCAAATACTCAGACAAGGAGAATAGCTATGCGCAAAGAATTACCCAAGGTGTACGATCCCCGGCAGGTGGAGCCCCGGATCTACCAGATGTGGATGGACGGCGGCTGCTTCAAGGCGGAGCCGAATCCCGACAAGATGCCCTTTTCCATCGTGATGCCGCCCCCCAACGTCACCGGCCAGCTGCACATGGGCCACGCCATGGACGCCACCCTGCAGGACATCCTCATCCGCTTCAAGCGGATGCAGGGGTATGAGGCCCTGTGGCTGCCCGGCACGGACCACGCCGGTATCGCCACCCAGATCAAGGTGGAGGAGAACCTGCGCCAGGAGGGCCTGACCCGCTATGACCTGGGCCGGGAGAAGTTCCTGAAGCGCGTGTGGGCCTGGAAGGAGAAGTACGGCAACCGCATTGTGGAGCAGCAGAAGAAGATGGGCTCCTCCTGCGACTGGGACCGGTCCCGCTTCACCATGGACGAGGGCTGCTCCAAGGCCGTCCGGGAGACTTTCTGCGAGCTGTATGACAAGGGCCTGATCTATAAGGGCAGCCGCATCATCAACTGGTGCCCCCACTGCCTGACGGCTCTGTCCGACGCCGAGGTGGAGTACACCGACAAGCCCGGCCACCTGTGGTATATTCGTTACCCCCTGGCCGACGGCAGCGGCGACATCGTGGTGGCCACCACCCGCCCGGAGACCATGATGGGCGACACCGGCGTGGCCGTGAACCCCGAGGACGAGAAGTTCAAGCACCTCATCGGCAAGACCTGCATCCTGCCCATTATGAACCGGGAGATCCCCATCGTGGGCGACGAATACTGCGAGATCGGCTTCGGCACCGGCGCGGTGAAGATGACCCCCGCCCACGACCCCAACGACTTTGAGGTGGGCCTGCGGCACAACCTGGAGGTGATCCGGGTCATCGCCGACGATGGCACCATCAACGAAAACGGCGGCAAGTACAACGGCATGGACCGCTACGAGTGCCGCAAGGCCATCGTCAAGGACCTGGAGGAGCAGGGCTACCTCATCAAGACCGAGGATTATTCCCACAACGTGGGCACCTGCTACCGCTGCCACAACGATGTGGAGCCTCTGATCTCCGCCCAGTGGTTCGTGAAGATGGAGCCCCTGGCCAAGGAGGCCATCCGGGTGGTGAAGGACGGCACCATCAAGTTCGTGCCGGAGCGCTTTACCAAGACCTATACCAACTGGATGGAGAATGTCCATGACTGGTGCATCTCCCGCCAGCTGTGGTGGGGCCACCAGATCCCCGCCTGGACCTGCGACGACTGCGGCCATATCAACGTCAGCCGGGAGGATCCCACCCGCTGCGAAAAGTGCGGCAGCACCCACCTGACCCGGGAGGAGGACGTGCTGGACACCTGGTTCAGCTCCGCTCTGTGGCCCTTCTCCACCCTGGGCTGGCCCGACAAGGACGCCAAGGACCTGCAGTATTGGTACCCCACCTCCGTGCTGGTCACCGGGTATGACATCATCTTCTTCTGGGTGGCCCGCATGATTTTCTCCGGCATGGAGCAGATGAAGCAGGAGCCCTTCAAGACCGTGCTGATCCACGGCCTGGTTCGGGACGACAAGGGCCGCAAGATGTCCAAGTCCCTGGGCAACGGCATCGACCCCCTGGAGATGGCGGACAAGTTCGGCGCGGACGCCCTGCGCTTCAACCTGATCACCGGCAACAGCCCCGGCAACGATATGCGCTTCTTCGTGGAGAAGTGCGAGGCGATGCGCAACTTCGCCAATAAGATCTGGAACGCCTCCCGCTATGTGATGATGAACCTGACCATCGACCAGGTGGAGCTGCCGGAGAAGCTGGAGCTGGAGGACAAGTGGGTCCTCAGCAAGCTGAACACCCTGATTCGCGAGGTCACCGACAACATGGAGGCCTATGAGCTGGGCGTGGCCTCCGCCAAGATCTACGACTTCATCTGGGACACCTACTGCGACTGGTATATCGAGCTGACCAAGACCCGCCTGTACGGCGAGGACCAGGAGGCCAAGCTGGCGGCCCAGAACGTGCTGTGCTATGTGCTGCTGCGGGTGCTGGAGCTGCTGCATCCCTTCATGCCCTTCATCACCGAGGAGATCTGGCAGGCGCTGCCCCACCAGGGCGACTATCTGATCCGGGCGCCGTGGCCCACCTATCGGGAGGAGTTCGCCTTCGCCCGGGAGGAGCAGGCCATGGAGGCCGTGAAGGACGCCATTTCCGCCGTCCGCGCCCGCCGGGCCGAGATGAACGTGCCGCCGTCCCGGAAGGCCAAGATCATCATCGCCAGCCAGACCCCGGACATCTACGCCGGCGGCCGGGACTTCATCACCCGTCTGGCCTATGCCAGCGAGGTGGAGGTGGGCAGCCAGGCGCCCCAGGACCTGAACGGTATGGTGACGGTGTCCACTCACGATGCCACCATGTATCTGCCTCTGGCGGAGCTGGTGGATATTGAGAAGGAGCTGGAGCGCATCCAGAAGGAGCTGACCAAGGCCCGGGAGAACCTGGAGCGCATTGAGAAGAAGCTGCAGAACGAGAGCTTCGTGTCCAAGGCCCCCGAGGCGGTGGTCAACGCCGAGCGGGAGAAGGCCGATAAGGCCCGGGCCCTGATCGCCAAGCTGGAGGAATCCGCCCAGGCCATGCGCGGCTGATTTTTCCCGCCCCGGCGGCTTCCGACAGAAAACGAAATCCCCAATATGATACAATCACCGCAGATCGAACGATCTGCGGTGATTGCTGCTATCAAGAGAATCCGGTGGTTTTCGTTTTCGGAAAGGAAGATAGTTACGAAAGAAACCCATCAGGGGTGTCTTTCGTTTGCAATCAGGTTTTTTCAGAACTTTATAAAGTTCTGAAAAAACGTACTCAGCTTGTCAAAAATAATTTGACAAGCTGACAATCACCGCAGATCGAATGATCTGCGGTGATTTTTTTCAGGCCCCGAGGGTCTCGGGGCCTGCGGAGAAGATTGTATTCTGAACGCACAAAAACCCTGGAGCACAGGGCGGATGATAAGGGAGTGAATCGGCATGGAAATGACGGTCAGACAGGAGGAACGGTGCCTGGAGATCGCCCTGATCGGGGAGCTGGACCACCACGCCGCCCGGGAGATCGGGGGTCGGCTGGACCGGGCCATCGAGGCGGCGCTGCCGCTGCGGCTGGTGCTGGACTGGTCCGGGGTGACGTTTATGGACAGCTCCGGTATCGCGGTGGTCATGCGGGTCCGGCAGCGCGTGCGGGACCTGGGCGGCGCCGTGACGCTGCGGGGCGTGAGGCCCCAGGCGAGGAAGGTGCTGGACGCCGCGGGCCTGGACCGCTTTGTCACCGTGGAATAGAGAGGAGGTACATAAGATGAAGGCCGAAAACTATGTGACCCTGGAATTTCTCAGCCGCAGCGCCAACGAGGGCTTTGCCCGCATGGCGGCGGCGTCCTTTGCCGCCCAGCTGGACCCGACGCTGGACGAGATCGGGGACATCAAAACCGCCGTCAGCGAGGCGGTGACCAACGCCATCGTCCACGCCTATCCGGACGAGCTGGGGAAAATCGTGATGAAGCTACGCATTCTGGAAGGCGGCGTGCTGGAGCTGACGGTGCGGGACTGGGGCCGGGGCATCGACGACATCCGCCAGGCCCGGCAGCCGCTGTTCACCACCGGCGGCCAGGAGCGCAGCGGCATGGGCTTTACCATTATGGAGAGCTTTATGGACCGGCTGACGGTGAAGTCCGCGCCGGGGAAGGGCACCACCGTGTCCATGCGCAAGCGCATCGCCCCGCGCCTGTCCGGCCGGCGATGAGCGGCGGGCAGCTGTTCGCGCTGCTGGACCGGGCCCAGAACGGCGACGACGAGGCCTGCGAGCAGGTGCTGCTGGAAAACAGCGGACTGATCTGGAGCATTGTGCGGCGGTATTATGGCTGCGGGGTGGAGACGGACGACCTGTATCAGCTGGGATGCATTGGATTTATCAAAGCTGTAAAGGGGTTTGACCTGACATACGGAACGCAGTTTTCCACCTATGCTGTCCCGAAAATCGCTGGGGAGATACGGCGTTTTTTGCGGGACAACGGCGCGATAAAGGTGGGACGGAGCATCCGGGAAAAGGGGCAGGCCCTGGCCGCGGCCCGGGAGCGGCTGCGGCACCGGCTGGGCCGGGATCCACGGCTGTCGGAGCTGGCGGAGGAGACGGGGCTGACGCCGGAGGAGATCGCCAGCGTTGAGCTGGCCACCGGCGCGCCGGAATCCCTGCAGCAGGAGACGGCGGAGGGGCTAACCCTGGAGTCCACCCTGGGCACCGACAGCCCGGAGGAGCGCATGGTGGAGCACATCGCCCTGCGGGAGGCCATCGATCAGCTGCCGGAGCGGGAGAAAATGACCATCCTGCTGCGCTTCTTCAAGGGGCTGACCCAGGAGCAGACGGCCCGGATCCTGGGGGTGTCCCAGGTGCAGATATCCCGGCTGGAGCGCCGGGGGCTGGCAGATCTCCGGCGGCTGCTGGACGGTTGAGGCCCTCGTAGTCCACCGGAAGAAATTCCGTCATGACGCCCCGATACCGCTTGGGGAGAAACGAGTTCTGACAGCGGGGATTGGTCCGCTCCCGGATGGATACGGTGCGGAAAAACTCCTGCCACAGGGCCCGGTATTGAAGCTCCTCCGAGCCGGGCAGCTCCAGCGTCAGGCTTTCCACCGGGACGATGCGGCGCTGGCCCTTGGTGTACAGCAGCAGCTCCCGGTGGGTGCGGTCGTACAGGAAGAAGGACTCCCCGGCCATGCGGCTGCAGAAGTGGTTGGCCAGCAGAGGGAGCACCCGGTTCTTTGGCTCGATCTCGCCGCCCAGGATGCCGTTGTAATCGGAAAAACGCACGAAGCCCCGGAGTTTTTCCAGTTCACCGCCCAGGTGACGCAGGGCGCAGGCGATGGGGTAGTACACATCGTCGGCCTTGCTGCGCATAAAGCCGGGCCCCTGGTCGTACAGCTTGCGGATGAAGGCGTACAGGCGAAGCTCCTTGTCCTCCAGACAGGTCAGCCAGGCCCGGCGCAGGACCTTCAGAGCCGGAGGGGACAAGCGCTGCAAACTGTCGTAAACCCGCTGGCTATGGTCCCGGCGGGTAACCACCACCCGCACCGGATACAGGGAGACGCATTCCTCATCGCTGTAAAAGGCGATGGGGAATTCTTTATGGGCATAGCTGTCGAACACGCAGCACAGGAAGCCGGGGAAGCTGCCATCATATTGAAAAATCACATCCTCCATGGCGTCACCCGGCATCGAACAGCGACAGCTGCCGACATTCCTGGGGCGGCAGCTGGCCCCGCTCCATGGCCTCCAGCTGGCGGGACAGGGTGGCGGCAGAGAAGTGAAGCCCCGGGCGCATACGGCCGCCGCAGGTGACGAAGAACTGCGCCCGCTTCAGCACCACGCCCAGCTTGGGCAGGTCCTCCAGCCGCAGAGGAGTCTGCCGACGGGCGGAGACGATGCGCCGTGCACTGACCGGGCCGATGCCCGGCACCCGCAGCAGAGTCTCCAGGTCCGCCTTAAGGATCTCCACCGGGAACTGCTCCAGGTGGCACAGGGCCCAATGGCACTTGGGGTCCAGCAGGGGATTGAAGTCCGGATGGGTCTCGTCCAAGAGCTCCTGGGCCTTGAAGCCGTAAAACCGCAGCAGCCAGTCCGCCTGGTACAGCCGGTGCTCCCGCAGCAGGGGCGGCTTGGTGTCCAGAGAGGGCAGAAGGGCGTTTTCCACCACCGGAACATAGGCGGAGTAGAACACGCGTTTCAATCTGTATTTTTGGTACAGGGATTCTGTCAGGTGCAGAATATGCCGGTCCGTGTCCCGGGTAGCGCCGACGATGAGCTGGGTGCTCTGGCCCGCCGGGGCAAAGACCGGGGCGTGCTTATACTGCACCAGCTCCGCCTTGCTCTGGGCGGTCCGGTCCCGGATGAGGGCCATAGGCCGCAGGATGGCCTGCTTGTTTTTATCCGGGGCCAGGGTCTGCAGCCCCTCCTGGGAGGGAAGCTCGATATTGACGCTGAGCCGGTCCGCCAGCAGGCCCAGCTGCTGCACCAGCTCCGGGGACGTGCCGGGGATGGCTTTGGCGTGGATATATCCGTTGAACCGGTATTCCTGCCGCAGCAGGCGCAGACACTCGATCATCTGTTCGGTGGTGTGGTCGGGGCTGCGCAGGACGCCGGAGGACAGGAACAGGCCCTCGATATAATTGCGCCGGTAGAACCCGATGGTCAGCTCCGCCAGCTCCCGGGGGGTGAAGGCCGCCCGGCGGGTATCGTGGGACCGGCGGTTGACGCAGTATTTGCAGTCGTAGACGCAACGGTTGGTCATCAGCACCTTCAGCAGGGTGATGCAGCGCCCGTCGGCAGAGAAGCTGTGGCAGCAGCCTGCCAGGGAGGAGCTGGTGTTGCCGATCATGCCCGGCCGGGAGCCCCGGCGAACGCCGCTGGAGGTGCAGGCCGCGTCATATTTGGCCGCATCGGCCAGGATGGCCAGCTTATCCAGCAGTTCCATGACCGGCGGCCTCAGGCGGTGCGGCGGCGAGGACGGGGCTGGTCAATCCAGTCCGCCAGACGGATAACCCCGGCGGAGAAAGCACCGGCACCCAGCAGCATCACAATAAATCCAAAAGTCGTCATAGGGAACGCCTCCAAAACATTTGTTCTATCGGTATTATAAATCAAACAGACGTTCTTGTCAAGAGATAATCGAACAAAAATTCGACAAACTTTGCAGAGCGGTTGACCGGAGGCGAAAATTGTATTAAAATGAGAGACAAGAATACAGACAGGGGAAGGAACACTATGAACGACCTGGAGAAACGATTTATTGAGGCCCGGACAAGGGCCATTGCCACGGATTATGCGCACCTGAATCCCCGGCAGCTGGAGGGGGTTCTGACCACCGAGGGGCCGCTGCTGCTGCTGGCGGGGGCCGGGTCCGGCAAGACCACGGTGCTGATCAACCGGGTGGCGAACCTCCTGCGCTATGGCCGGGGCAGCGACACAGATGAGATCCCGCTGCCCATTTCCCGGGACGAGGTGGAATTTCTGGAGCAGTATGCCGCCCGGCCGGACCCGGAGCAGCGGCCGCTGATGCAGTATCTCTGCGCCGTGGAGCCTGCCCGCCCCTGGGAGGTGCTGGCCATCACCTTCACCAACAAGGCCGCCAACGAGCTGAAGGACCGGCTGGAGAAGATGCTGGGGGAGGAGGCCCGGGACGTGTGGGCCGCCACCTTCCACTCGGCCTGTGTCCGCATCCTGCGCCGGGACATCGACAAAATCGGCTTCGACCGCAGCTTTACCATTTACGACACCGACGACAGCAAGCGGGTCATCAAGGACATCCTCAAGGAGATGGGGCTGGAGGAAAAGACCTTCCCGGTGCGGGAGGTGCTGTCGGTGATCTCCAACGCCAAGGACGCCATGATGATGCCCGAGGAGTTCAGCCAGCTGTGGGAACAGCGGGGCGACTGGAGACGGGTGCGGATGGGCCGGGTCTATGCCGCCTATAACCGCCGCCTGCGGGACGCCAATGCCCTGGACTTTGACGACATCATCCTGCACACGGTGGAGCTTTTGCAGTCGGACCGCCAGACCCTGGAATATTACCGGAACAAGTTCCGCTATGTCCTCATCGACGAGTATCAGGACACCAACCACATGCAGTATATGCTGGCCAGCCTGCTGGCCGGGGGACGGAAGAACATCTGCGTGGTAGGCGACGACGACCAGAGCATCTATCGCTTCCGGGGGGCCAACATCGAGAACATCCTCAGCTTTGAAAAGCAGTACGCCGGGGCCAGGACCATCCGGCTGGAGCAGAACTACCGCTCCACCCAGAATATTCTGGACGCCGCCAACGCCGTGATCCGCCACAACGTGGGCCGCAAGGGCAAGACCCTGTGGACCGAGAACGGAGCGGGGGAGGTGGTCACCGTAAAGACCTGCTTCAACGAGGGAGACGAGGCCAACTATGTGGTGGGTCAGATCATGATGAACTATCGCCGGGGGAGGAACTGGAAGGACAACGCCGTGCTGTACCGCATGAACGCCCAGTCCAACGCCCTGGAGTATGCCTTCAAGCGCAACGGCGTGCCCTATAAGATCATCGGCGGCACCAAGTTCTTCGACCGGGCCGAGGTGAAGGACATGCTGGCGTATCTGTGCGTCATCAACAACCCCGCCGACGACCTGCGGCTGCGGCGGATCGTCAACGTGCCCGCCCGGAAGATCGGCGCGGCCACCATGGACAAGGCCCAGGTCATCGCCACGGAGGAGGGCCTGCCGCTGATGGAGGTTCTGCGGCGGGCAGGAGACTATCCCCAGCTGAAGGCAAGCACTGGCAAGCTGACGACCTTTACAGAGATGATCGACGAAATGCGCCGTCAGGCGGACGATATGGGCCTGGTGGAGTTCTATGAATATGTGTGCCGCCGCAGCGGCTATGTGGGGATGCTCCAGGAGAAGAACGATATGGAGAGCCGGGGGCGCCTGGAAAACGTGGAGGAGCTCAGCTCCAGCATCCAGGCCTTCCTGGAAAACGATCCGGAGAATCCCACATTGTCGGGCTTCCTGGACGAGGTGGCCCTGTATACGGACCTGGACAGCCAGGAGGCCGGGGACAACTGCGTGACGCTCATGACGATGCACAGCGCCAAGGGACTGGAATTTCCCAGCGTGTTCGTCGTGGGCATGGAGGATGGGCTTTTCCCGGGGAATCGCGCCATGGGAGAGCCGGAGGAAATGGAGGAGGAGCGGCGGCTGTGCTATGTGGCCATGACCCGGGCCAAGGAGAAGCTGACCCTGACCAACGCCCGGCAGCGGATGCTGTTCGGCCGCACCACTCCCTGCATGCCCTCCCGGTTTCTGAAGGAGATCCCGGAGGAGAACATGGAGTGGCTGGGGAAGCCCGAGCCCCGTCCGGCGTCCTCCTGGGACGATTTCGGCGATGGGCCTGCCTATGCGCCGCAGCGGGAGGCGCGGCCCGGGACGGAGCGTCCGGCACACCCGGAGCGCCCGGTGCGTCCGGCGGCGGTCTCCGCAGCGCTGCTGCAGCTGCAGCCCGGCGACGGGGTGCGGCACAGCGCCTTCGGCCAGGGGATGGTCCTGAGCGTGCGGCCCATGGGCGGCGATGCCCTGGTAGAGGTGGCCTTCGACCGGGTGGGCACCAAGCGGCTCATGCTGAAGGCCGCAGGTGCGCACTTGGTAAAGCTGTAAAGCTATTTAGCATTACAGGAAAAGCTAAAAATCCCCTGGCGCACAAGCGCCAGGGGATCGTTGAAACGGGGATTTACTTGGCCAGGATCTTCTTCAGATGGGCAAAGCGGGGCAGGGAGTCCACCTTGGGCAGGTCCGGCTCACCCTGGATCAGGGGCAGCGCGTACTCCACAAACTGGTGGTTCACGCCGTTGCCGGCCTCGTTGATCCACTCCCGGGGGACCTTCTTTTCGGTGTTGGCCACCTCCATCAGGGGGATGAGCTTGGTCTTGCAGGCATACTTACCGTCCCGGATGCCGCGCTCGAAGCCGATCATGCGGCCGTTGATACCGTTGATGGCATTTTCCACGGCGGCCTTACCGGCCATGTAGGACTCCTCAATATCGGTTTCGGAGGCCAGATGTGCGCCGCAGCGCTGCAGCAGGTTCAGCTCGATGCCGCGGACCTTGGCGCCGGTTTCCTCCTTCAGCACCTGGGCCAGAATGGCGGCCAGACCGCCCAGCTGGGCATGGCCGAAGCCGTCGTTGGCGGCCACCTTGGCCTCGGAGACGAAGCCGCCGTCCTCATAGTGGATGCCCTCGGACACAGCCACGATGCAGGAGCCCTTTTCGGCGTATACGCGCTTGACATCCTCAATAAACTGGGTCATGCTGAAGTCCACCTCGGGCAGGTAGATCAGGTCGGGGCCTGCGCCGTATTCACCGGCCAGGGCGGCGGCGGCCGTCAGCCAGCCGGCGTGGCGGCCCATGATCTCCATAACCACGATCATGCCGGTGTCGTACACATGGGCGTCCAGGTTCACCTCCATCAGGGAGGTGGCGATGTACTTGGCGGCGGAGGCATAGCCGGGGCAGTGATCCGTGCCGAACAGGTCGTTGTCGATGGTCTTGGGAACGCCCATGACCCGGCATTCGTAGCCCACGGACTGCATATACTGATTGATCTTGTTGCAGGTGTCCATGGAGTCGTTGCCGCCGTTATAGAAGAAGTAGCGGACATTGTGCTTCTTGAACACCTCCAGGATCCGGCGATAATCGGTGTCGTCCACCTCGGGATCGGCGATCTTATAGCGGCAGGAGCCCAGGGCGGAGGAGGGGGTGTATTTCAGAAGACGCAGCTCCTCGGGATCCTCCAGACCCATGTCGAACAGACGGTCGCTGAGAACGCCCTTGATGCCGTGCTCCGCGCCCAGCACCTGGGTGATGACGCCGGATTTCAGGGCCGTGTCGATGACGCCGTAGGCACTGGCGTTGATCACAGACGTGGGCCCGCCGGACTGACCGATGATACAGGCACCTTTTAATTCTTTCATGATTGACTACCTCCCAGTAGAATTTTCTTGCCGTGCGGAATATTTTATCATAAAAGATTGATAAAGTAAACCATCGGGGCTTGCAAAAAAGAAAAAATGTGGTACAATGCATATGTACATCTTATCCCAATCATTCCATACAAGTCAAGACCAAATTTTCAAAAGGAGCGATTTATTATGCCACTGGTTACAACAAAGGAAATGTTCGAGAAGGCCTATAACGGCGGTTACGCCATCGGCGCCTTCAACGTGAACAACATGGAGATCATTCAGGGCATCACCGAGGCCGCTGCCGAGCTGAAGGCCCCCCTGATCCTGCAGGTGTCCAAGGGCGCCCGGGCCTATGCCAACCGCACCTATCTGAAGAAGCTGGTGGAGGCCGCCGTCATCGAGACCGGCTTGCCCATCGCCCTGCATCTGGACCACGGCGACAGCTTCGAGCTGTGCAAGTCCTGCATTGAGGACGGCTTCACTTCCGTGATGATCGACGCCTCCTCCAAGCCCTTTGCCGAGAACATTGCCCTGACCCGTCAGGTGGTGGAGTATGCCCATGACCACGGCGTGGTGGTGGAGGCCGAGCTGGGTACCCTGGCTGGCATTGAGGATGAGGTCAACGTGTCCGCCGAGGATTCCTCCTATACCCACCCCGAGGAGGTGGAGGAGTTCGTGTCCAAGACCGGGTGCGACTCTCTGGCCATCGCCATCGGCACCAGCCACGGCGCTTATAAGTTCAAGCCCGGCACCAAGCCCCAGCTGCGCTTCGACGTGCTGGAGGAGGTTTCCCGCCGTCTGCCCGGCTTCCCCATCGTGCTGCACGGATCTTCCTCCGTGCCCCAGGACCTGGTGGCCAAGGTAAACCAGTATGGCGGCAATATGCCCGGCGCCATCGGCGTGCCCGAGGATCAGCTGCGCAAGGCTGCCTCCCTGGCCGTGTGCAAGATCAACATCGACTCCGATCTGCGTCTGGCCATGACCGCCTCCATCCGGGAGCACTTCGCTCTGCATCCGGCGGACTTTGACCCCCGGCAGTATCTGAAGCCCGCACGCCAGGCCATCAAGGAGCTGGTGGCCCACAAGATCGTGGACGTTCTGGGCTGCGACGGCAAGGCATTCTGAGAGATAAGGACCCCATTTGCGTCCCCCCTGTGACCCCACCGGTGCCCAGGGGGGCGCATTTTCAGGATTGCCACCCCAACAGAGCAGAGAGGAAAGACCATGAGAAAGACAAAAATCGTATGCACCCTGGGTCCGGCCACCGACAGGGAGGGGGTGCTGCGGCAGATGCTGCAGGCGGGCATGAACGTGGCCCGGTTCAATTTCTCCCACGGCAGCTATGACGAGCATCAGCGCCGACTGGACCAGCTGGTGGCCCTGCGGGAGGAGCTTCATCTGCCGGTGGCCGCCATGCTGGACACCAAGGGGCCGGAGGTGCGGCTGAGGAGCTTTCAGAACGGGCCGGTGCAGCTGAAAACCGGCCAGAGCTTTACCCTGACCACCGACGACGTTCCCGGCGACGAGAGCCGGTGCTCCATCACCTATGCCCAGCTGCCCCAGGACGTGAAGCCCGGGGACACCATCCTGCTGGACGACGGACTGGTGCGGCTGACGGTGCTGGAGACCACCGAACGGGAGATCCGGTGCCGGGTGGAGAACGACGGCGTGATGAAGGACAAGAAGGGCGTCAACGTTCCCGGCGTGTCCCTGTCCATGCCGTATATGAACCAGCGGGACCGGGAGGATATCCTGTTCGGTATCCGGCAGGGGTTCGATTTCATCGCCGCCAGCTTTGTCCGGTCTGCCGCCGATATCCGGGAGATCCGGCACATTCTGGATAAGAATCACTCCAGGATCCGGATCATCGCCAAAATCGAGAACCAGGAGGGCGTCAGCAATCTGGCGGACATCCTGTCCGTGGCTGACGGCATCATGGTGGCCCGGGGGGACATGGGCGTGGAGATCGACTTCACGGAGATCCCTGCCATTCAGAAGAGCATCATTGCCCAGTGCGTGGCCGCCGGGAAGCCCGTGATCACCGCCACCCAGATGCTGGACTCCATGATCGAGAATCCCCGGCCCACCCGGGCGGAGATCACCGACGTGGCCAACGCCATCTATGACGGCACCAGCGCCATTATGCTCTCCGGCGAGACGGCGGCAGGGAAGTACCCGGTGGAGGCTGTTCAGACTATGGACGCCATTGCCCGTAAAACCGAAAGCAACATCGACCGCATCTGTCCCACCAAGACGCCCAAGCGCACCCGGCTGTCCATTACCGCCGCCACGGCCCACGCCGCCTGCACCACGGCGGAGGACATCGGCGCGGACGCCATCCTGACCGTCAGCCAGCGGGGCATTACCGCCCAGATGGTCAGCCGGTTCCGGCCTGCCGCCACGGTGGTGGCCCTGCTGCTGGACCCCCAGGTCCAGCGCCAGATGGCCCTGTACTGGGGCCTGGTACCCATTACCATGCCCCGGGCCAGCAGCACCGATCAGCTGGTGGACCTGGCCATCCAGTCCGCTCAGGAGGCGGGGCTGGTGAAGCACGGGGATCTGGTGGTGGTCACCGCAGGCGTGCCGGTGGGAATTTCCGGCACCACCAATATGATCCGCATCGCTCAGGTGGGCGGCTCCCTGGTCAACGCCATCGGCGTGGGCAGCCAGATCGCCTCCGGTCCGCTGTGCGTCTGTCGGACGCTGGAGGATATCCCGGAGAAGTTCCACCCCGGCGACGTGCTGGTGGTGCCCTATACCAACAACGAGGTACTGCCCTGGCTGCGGCAGACTGCGGCCATCGTCAGTGAGGAGGCCAGCGCCGACTGTCACACGGCCACCGTGGGACTGCTGCTGAATAAGCCCGTCATCGTGGCGGCCTCGGACGCCACCCGCCGCTTGAAGGACGGCACCTTCGTGTCCGTGGACTGCGCCCGGGGAATCGTGCAGGTCATTCCCCAATAATCATATCAGGACAGAAAAATCGGGAGAAATCAGACGATTTCTCCCGATTTTTGCATCGAATGAGGTTACAGAGTCTCCCGGATGCGGTCGGCGATCTGGTCGGCGGTGAGTCCATACTCCCGCAGAACGTCGGCAGCCTTGCCGGACTGGCCGAACTGATCGTTGACGCCGATCTTGCGGAACTTGCAGCTGACCTTGCCCATGAGCACGTCGGCCACGGCGTCGCCCAGGCCGCCGATGACGCTGTGCTCCTCCACGGTGACCACATTGCCGCACTTTTCGGCCCACTGGGTGACGCAGGCGGCGTCAATGGGCTTGATGGTGTGGACGTTGATGACCGCGATGTGGATGCCCTGGGCCTCCAGCAGCCTGGCGGCCGCCAACGTCTCGCTGACCATCAGGCCGCAGGCAAACACGGCGGCGTCGGTGCCCTCCCGCAGGACGTTGGCCTTGCCGATCTCAAAGGGATAATCCTCCTCGAACACGGGGGTGGCCAGACGGGCCAGACGCATATAGGCCGGACCCCGGAACTCCGCCAGGGCCAGGGTGGCCTTCCGGGCCTCCTTGGCATCGGCGGGAACGATGACGGTCATGCCGGGGATCAGGCGCATAAGACCGATGTCCTCGATGGCCTGGTGGCTGCCGCCGTCCTCGCCCACGGACACGCCGGCGTGGGAGCAGCAGATCTTCACGTTGAACTTGGGATAGGCGATGGAGTTGCGGATCTGTTCATAGGCCCGTCCTGCGCCGAACATAGCAAACGTAGAGCAGAAGGGAACCAGCCCCATGGTAGACAGGCCCGCGGCGATGTTCATCATGTCCGCTTCGGCAATGCCGCAGTCGAAGAAGCGCTGGGGATAGGCGGCCTTGAAATGCTTGGTCATGGTGGCGCCGGCCAGGTCGGCGTCCAGCACCACCACCTGCTCATTGGCGGCGCCCAGCTCTACCAGAGCCTTGCCGTAGGCTTCACGGGTTGCGATTTTTTCACTCATGGTCTCAGTCCTCCAATTCCTTCAAAGCCTGCTGGCGCTGCTCCTCGTTGGGGGCCTTGCCGTGCCAGCCCACCTGGTTCTCCATGAAGGAGACACCCTTGCCCTTGACGGTGTGGGCCAGGATGCACTTGGGCTTGCCGGGGACGGCGGGGGCGCTGAGGGCCGCCTCAATGGTGTCCATGTCGTGGCCGTCGATCTCGTGCAGGTCCAGGCCGAAGGCCCGGAGCTTGGCGGGCAGGTCGCCTAGGGACATGACCTCGTCGTTGGTGCCGTCGATCTGCAGGCCGTTGTTGTCGATGATGATGGTCAGGTTATCCAGATGATAGTGGGCCGCTGCCATAAAGGATTCCCAGATCTGGCCCTCCTGGCACTCGCCGTCGCCCAGCAGGGTATAGACCTTGCAGTCCTTATGCTGCACCTTGGCACCCAGGGCCATGCCCACGGCGATGGAACAGCCCTGGCCCAGGGAGCCGGTGGCGGCGTCCACGCCGGGGACCTTCTTGCTGTCGGGGTGACCCTGGAGAATGCTGTGGAGCTGGCGGAAATTCTTGAACTCATCCCGGCTGATGAAGCCCATCTCCGCCAGGACCGCATAGTAGCAGGGGGCCGCGTGGCCCTTGCTCAGCACGAAACGGTCCCGATCGGGGTCGTCCGGGTGCTTGGGATCCACATGCATGTGGTTGAAAAACAGGCAAGTCATCAGGTCTGCCGCAGACAGGGAACCACCGGGGTGGCCGCTGCCGGCGTTGGCGGTCATGTTGATGATATCCCGCCGGACCTGCTTGCTCATGCTGGAAAGCTCTGCCGTATTCATGAGAAACCTCCATATAAAATAATTACCTCACGTTAGGGTATAGCATTCCGGGCAGAATGTCAATGGCCTGGCCGGAAAAATCCCCGTTTTTTCCCGGAAATTGCCGCAAAAGAGGGGAGAGGGGCCGTGCGCCCCTCTCAGTCGTCGTCATCCTTGATTTTTCCTTTGATCTTCACCTGTGACAAGGGATTTGCCTTTGCGGCCACCCGCAGGGCCTCGTTGTCGATATGGGTATATATTTCCGTGGTATTCAGGTGCTCGTGGCCCAGGACCTCCTGCACCGCCCGCACGTCCACGCCGTTTTGCAGCATCAGGGTGGCGGCAGTGTGGCGCAGCTTGTGGGAGGAATACTGGGTGCTGTCCAGCCCCGCCTGGGACAGGTGCTTTTTCACCAGGGCGTTGACCATGGAGCGGCTGATCCGTTGGTTGCGGGTCGATAGGAACAGGGCGTCCCGGTCCGGCCCGGTAATGGGCCGCCGCACCGCCAGATAGTCCCGCAGCGTGTCCAGACACGCCTGGTTCAGGTACACCATGCGCACCTTGTTGCCCTTGCCCAGGACCCGCAGGGCGTCCTCGTGAACGTCCGACAGGTTCAGCCCGATGAGCTCCGAAATCCGCAGCCCGCAGTTGAGAAACAGCGTCAGGATGCACAGATCCCGCTCCCGGTTGGGCCCGTCCACGGATTCCAGCAGGGAAATGCTCTCATCCAGCGTCAGATAGCGGGGCAGGGTCTTTTTCAGCTTGGGCGCGTCGATGTCCTTCACCGGGTTGCGGTCCAGCCTGTGGACTTTGTTGCACAGATACCCGTAAAAGGAGCGGATGGTGGCCAGCTTCCTGGCCCGGGAGGTGGGGTTCAGTCCCTTGGCGGACCGGTCGCTGTTGGGGTGAAGCACCCGGTCCCGGCTGAGGTAGGACATGTAGGCGTAGATTTCCGTCAGGGTCACGGAGCCCACGAAGGTCAGGTCCACGTCCCGGACGTCCACGGACTCCATGGGCTGCTCCTGCAGCGCCGGATCCCGGGTCCACTTCAGATAGCGGAAAAAATTCCGCAGGTCCAGATAGTATTCGTCCACCGTCCGCTGGGAGTGGGCCTTGATGGTCTCGTGATATGACAGGAAATCCAGCAGAATTTCCGGGGAATCCTCCCGGTAGTCCATGGCTGCGCACCTCGCTTTCTATGGCTTAATCATACCGCATTCCGGCCCGGCTGTAAACCCCTACAGGCTCAGCGCCGCCAGCAGAATCGCCAGAAAGCCGAAGCTGACCAGGGTAAACAGGCCCAGGAACCGGCCGGTCTGCTCCGGGCAGCGGCGGGTATATTCCCGGAAGGTGATGAGGCTGGCCAGGGACGCAATCAGCGTCCCGGCGCCGCCTATGTTGACGCCGATCAACAGCTCCCGGAAGCGGTCTGTGAACTGGCTCAGCAGAATGGCGGCGGGTACGTTGCTAATTACCTGGCACGTCAGCGCCGATACCGGCAGGACGCCGTGACCCAGCAGGCGGCCGAACAGCTCCCGCACCGGCTCAATCCGGGCCATGTTGCCGGAGAACACGAAAAACGCGGCAAAGGTCACCAGCAGCCCCCAGTCTACGCTTTTCAGCGCCCGAGGGTCCATAACGGCCAGCGCCGCCGCGATGACCGCCAGGCCCACCGGGTAGGGGACCGCCCGCAGGACCATCCCCACGGCCAGACAGAACAGCAGTCCGTATGCGATGGCCCGGGGCTTGTCCAGCGTCAGCTCCCGCTGGGGCACCGCCAGTACCTGCCGGGGGATCAGCAGGCAGCACAGCAGAATCAGCCCCGTGGACAGGGCAAACGGCAACAGCATAATGGACAGGAACTGGCCCACGGGAATGTGATAGTGGTCGAACAGATATAGGTTCTGGGGATTCCCGAAGGGGGTCAGCATACCGCCTAAGTTGGCGGCGCAGTTTTGCAGGATAAAGACATAGGCGGTCAGCTTTTCCTGTCCTGCCTCCTGCAGGACCATCCAGCTCAGAGGCAGAAAGGTCAGCAGGGCCGTGTCGTTGGTCAGCAGCATGGAGCCCACCAGCGTGATGAGCACCAGGACCGTGCCCACGCTGCGGGCGGTTCCGAACAGCTGCAGCAGCTGCCGGGCGATCACCGGGAACAGGCCCACACTGCGCAGGGCGCACACCACCGCCAGCACGCAGAACAGGCAGGATAGGGTTTTCCAGTCGAAATATCCGGCATAGGCCGCGTCCGGCGGCACAAAACAGGCCGTGACCGCCGCCGTCAGCACAGCAATCAGGGGCATGGCGTTGGCCCGGCACCAGGAAGCGATTTTCATGGGAGTCTCCTTATTGAATGGCATAGCCGGACAACGGCCTGGCGTCTGATACGATACCACAGGCGCGAAAAAATAGCAAGGGGCAGGAGCACCGGAGAGAAGATACTCCCGGTGCTTTTGTCATTCACGGGACCAGGCAGGAAGGGGGGGGCATTTTTTTGGTGCAATCTAAATTGAACAAAATGTAAATTTTGTTCAATTTAGAGTAGACGTAGAGCGCATTTGGGCTGAATGGGCATCCGGATCAAAGATTGCGCTTCCGGGGTCCCCTGTGCGGCCCCGGTGCAGAGTTTGCGGGTTTTAGTCACAGTGTGTTTACGCACGCTGTGCGTGCGCGCTCAGTATGAGTCAGTACTGCACCTATTTGAAAACAATTCCGGCCCGGGTAGCGTGTACCGACTGCGTTTGCAGTCAGCGCACAAGCCACCCGGGCCGCCGTTATTATTGTATCTGGTACCTGAAGCGATCATAGGTGTTTGTCCATTGTTTTTTCCACTCTTGCCGCATGAGCCAGTGTCTCACTTTCCCCATTGCTCCAGATACTGCTCCAGGCAGAGACCCTTCTTGTAGATGTCCTGGGCGTACTCCTTACCGACATATCGATAATGCCACGGCTCATACACGATTCCAGTGACATCCGTCTGGTCCGTAGGATAGCGCAGGATGAAGCCATAGCGCCAGCTGTTTTCCAGCAGCCACTTCTGCACGGCGGTGTTCTCCTGGTTGGTGTCCAGCAGCTGATAATTGACGTCCACAATGTCCACCGCCAGCCCCAGCTGGTGCTCGCTGGTGCCGGGGACCGCCACCTGACGCCCGGCCTTCTCCCGGGCCTCCTCCCGGCTATAGCCCTGCTCCATCCACTCGGACACCTTGTTGTCATACAGGGTCTGCTGGAAGTCCTGCGTCCGGTAGGCAGAGCAGATCACCGGCGTCAGACCGGCGTCGTAGCATCCGTCGATCATGTCCATCAGCGCGTCATAGCAGCGCTTGTCGATCTCAAGGCCGTTGGGCAGGGTCACCAAGTCCACCGTCCAGTCCTTCGGCACCTGATTCCAGGGGTTCACCAGAGTCAGAAGCTCCGGTATAGGCTCTGGGGCCGGCTCCGGTTCGGGGTCCGGAGTCGTGGGCTGGTCATGGGAAACGGGAGTGGTGTTGGAGCTGTCCGGCAGCACCTGGGGCTGCTTATTCAGCTCCACGATCAGCACCACCGCCAGAATGACGGCGGCGCACAGGGCCGGGATCAGTAGCCAACGGCGGCTGTTTTCTCGCTTTTCCAGTCGCCGGGACGGCTGTTTTCTGCTACTTTGCATGTGAAGTGATTCTCCTTTTCAGTTCCGAAGCGTAGCGGGATATGTACCGTTTTCGTGGAGCCGGGCCAGCTCCTGGGCCACGGCCTGGCGGTCCTCATGATAGGTCATGCCGAACCAGCGGTCCGCCGAGTGCAGCACGGACACGGACAGCTGCCCCTTCTTCAGCAGGTCCCCTACCATGTTGGGCAGCAGGCACTCGGCCTTCAGCTCCTCCGGCGGCAGGGCGCGGAGGAAGTCCTCCAGATAAGTCTCCATCTGGTCAAAAATCGACGGCATGAAGCCCCAGAAGTTCATGGACACCGGCGTATCCGCCGCCAGCTCACGGCGCTGGCCGTCGGCCACGTCGGCAATGCTGCCGTCGGGGAACAGCTGGATTTTCAGGGCCTCGTGGATCCCGGCCAGATGGCCGTTTTCCACCTGGCAAACGCCCCGGGACACGGTGCCGTGGGCGCTGACGGTGTTGCGCAGCAGATAGCCCACCATGGTGGCCTTCCCCTGCTGCGGCAGATGGCCCAGCTCCTCATAGATGGCCCGGTAGGCGTCCACGCCGTAATAGTCGTCGGCGTTGATGACGCAGAAAGGCTCCTGCACATAGGGCCGGGCGCACAGCACGGCGTGGGTGGTGCCGAAGGGCTTGGTACGCCCGGCGGGCACGGTATAGAAGGCCGGCAGACTGGAATAATCCTGCACGGCGTAGCATACCTCCACCGGCTCCCCGTCCCGGGCCGTCAGCCCGGCAATCCGGTCGCCGCAGAGGCTGCGCATCAGGTCCTGCATATCGTTTTTGATAATGAACACGATCTTGGTGAAGCCCGCCCGGATAGCGTCATGAATGGAGTATTCCATCAGAATTTCGCCGCCGGGGCCTACGCCGTCCACCTGTTTATTTCCGCCATAGCGGGAGCCAAGCCCGGCCGCCATGATAACAAGCGCTGCCTTCATATCTGTTTTCCTCCTCATATTCCGGACCCGGTGTTCCGCGCCGGGTCCGACAGTGTAGTTCATCATACCACATTTTTTCCGCCGCTTCAACCGTTTTACCGTATGAAACCGGGGAGCAGGCTGGTAAATATGGGGAAATTCATAAAATTGTTACAATTTGGGATGGAAATTTGCGGCCGCAGGATATATAATAGGAGACTGTTATAATAGGTGTGCTTTGCGAAGCGGCGCACCGGCGACTTATCCCATTGCAAAGGAGACACGCTATGACAACCGAAAAGACCTCCTCCCCCCGCCGCAGCGGGGCGGATTGGTTCGGCCTGGTCGCCTTCGCCGTGCTGGTGATCTGCAGCGCGGTGCTGGTGGTGCGGCTGATATCCACCAAGTTCCTGCCCACCGGCCAGCTGCTGCTGGCAGTTGGGGCGCTTCTGGTGCTCAGCGGTCTGCACGGCTGGGTCCAGCTGCCCCGCCGGGAGAAAACCGGCGGAAAGATCGCCTGCGGCATCGTGGCCCTGGTGCTGGCCGCCGCCATGCTCTATGGCGCGGTGGCTCTTGGTTCCGTGCAGCACGCCATCACCGATGTGGCGGACAAGTCCGTGGAGACGGACATCACCTGCGTCATCGTCAACGCCGATGACCCGGCCCAGAGTCTGGACGACGTCAAGGGCTACCGGTTCGGCATTCTGGAGGACCGGGATACCGAGAACACCCAGTCCCTGCTGCAGCAGCTGCAGGAGAAGCTGGGCTCGGCGAACCACACGGCCTACGCCTCCCCTGCCCTGCTGACCGACGCTCTGTACGACGACCAGGTGGGGGCCATCCTGCTGAACAAGGGGTATATCCCCCTGCTGGAGGAGCAGGAGGGCTATGCCGACTTCTCCGACCGCACCCGGATTCTGTATGAATACACCACCACCAAGACCGTGGAGCCCGCCCCGGCGGATACCAACGCCCCGGTGGACGTGACCAAGGACCCCTTCGTGGTCTATTGCAGCGGCATCGACGCCCGCAGCAGCGACATCAGCATCACCAGCCGCAGCGACGTGAATATTCTGGCCGTGGTGAATCCCACCACCCGCCAGATCCTGCTGGTGAACACCCCCCGGGACTATTACCTGCCCCTGGCCCACAACGGCCAGCTGGACAAGCTGACCCACGCCGGGATCTACGGCACCGGCGAGTCCATGCAGACCCTGGACAATCTCTACGGCACCCACACGTCCTTCTATATGCGGGTGAACTTCGCCGGTCTCACCAAGATCGTGGACGCTCTGGGCGGCGTGGACGTATATTCCACCAAGACCTTCTCCATGGGCGGCTATAACTTCACCGAGGGCGTGAATCACCTGAACGGTGAGGCGGCCCTGTGCTTCTCCCGGGAGCGGTACGCCTTCGCCGACGGCGACAACCAGCGGGGCAAAAACCAGATGGCCGTGATTCAGGCCATTATCAGCAAGGCCTCCTCCCCTGCCGTGCTGAAAAATTATCAGACGCTGCTGTCCTCCCTGTCCGATGCGTTCATCACCAGTCTGAGCTATGACGACATCGCCTCCTTGGTGCAGATGCAGCTGCAGGATATGTCCGGCTGGCACGTTACCAGCTACGCCGTCTCCGGCTCCGGCGACACCTCGTACTGCTACGCCCTGGGCGACGCCGCCTGGGTCATGCGGCCCAATATGGACACCGTCAACACCGCCAAGGAGTTGATCCGCCAGGTGATGGACGGCGAAACGCCCCAGGTTCCCTGAGACAGACCAAAAACGTAAGCTATATAGAGAAAAACAAGGAGAAAACCCATGAGACATCGTCGCAGAAATGCCTATTCATCCTATTATGGTTCCCGGGGTGGGAGCCGGGGCCCGGCGGACTGGCTGGGACTGCTGGCCCTGGTGTGTATGCTGGTGTGCAGCGTGATCCTGCTGGTGCGTGTGCTGGACGCCGGGGTACTGACCACGGTGCTGACCGTCGTGTTCATCCTGGTGCTGGTGCTTCTCAACGGACTGCACGCCTTTGTGCAGCTGCCGGTGCGCCGCAATGTGGCCGGGAAGCTGGTCTGCTCCGTGGTGGCCCTGGCGCTGTCTGCCGCCATGATCTTCACCTCCACCGCCGCCGGCTCCTTTATGAAGTTCCTGTCCAACATCACCTCCGGCGGCTCCGCCAAGACCACCGTTTCCGTGGTGGTTCGGGCGGATGACAAGGCCGAAACCGTCAACGATACCTTCGGCTATACCTATGGAATCCTGGAGGCCATGGACCGGGAGAACACCGACGCCCTGCTGTCCCATATCGAGGACGGCCTGGGCCAGGTGCAGACCGAAACCTTCGGCACCCTGCCCCAGCTGGCCGATGCTCTGCTGAATAAGCAGGTGGACGCCATCATCCTCAACAACAGCTATTTCTCCGTCCTGAAGGGCACGGAGGGGTATCAGAATTTCTCCAAGGACACCAAGGTCATTTACCGGTTCTCCATTGACAACCCGGATGCAGAGCCCATTGCCCCCAACGCCAACATTTCCCGGGAGCCCTTCGTGGTGTATTGCAGCGGCACCGATGAGCGGGTGGATTATATTCCCCTCAACAGCCGCAGCGATACCAATATTCTGGCTGTTGTGAACCCCTCCACCCACCAGATTCTGTTGGTCAGCACCCCCCGGGACTACTATCTGACGCTGCCCTCCAAGGGCCAGAAGGATAAGCTCACCCACTTCGGCCTCTACGGCATTGAGGAGTCCATCAAGGGCCTGGAGCAGCTGTATAACGTGGACGTGAACTATTACGCCCGGGTCCACTTTGCGGGGCTTGTGGGCGTTATCGACGCCCTGGGCGGCATCGACGTGAACTCGGACGTGGCCTTCAACACTGTGGGCATGGAGGTGCCCGACGAGGACGGCAGCGGCAACTTCCACTTCGCCGCCTACTCCTTCCAGCAGGGGCTGAACCACCTGGACGGCCGCCAGGCCCTGGCCTTCGCCCGGGAGCGGGACGCCTTTGACGACGGCGATATGCAGCGGGGCCGCAACCAGATGCTGGTGATCCAGGGCATCGTCAATAAGGCCGCCTCCCCGGCCATTCTCAAGAGTTATCAGGACGTTCTGGCCGCCGCCTCCGACTCCATCGCCACCAATATGCCCAAGGAGGACATCATCTCCCTGGTGAAGATGCAGCTACAGGATATGTCCGGCTGGAACATCACTACATACGGCCTTGCCGGCGAAAACAGCGCCGACTATTGCTACAGTCTGGGAAATGACGCCCGGTACGCCGTGGTCCTGCCCAATGAACGGATGGTCGCCACTGCCCAGGACCTGATCCAGCAGGTTCTCCGGGGCGAGACGCCTGTTGTGAACCCGTAACACAGAAAGGACGAAACGCTTATGAACGAACAAGAACAGCCCCGCCGCAGACGGCACCGGCTATACCGCACCAGTGCCGACTGGTTCGGTATAGCGGCCATGGGCCTGCTGATGATCTGCAGCCTGGTGCTGCTGGTGCAGCTGATGTCCACCAAGCTGCTGACGGATCTGTACCTCATCGTCATTGAGGTGGTCCTGCTGCTGATCAACGCAGGCCATGTCATCATCCAGCTGCCCATCCGCCGGGTCAAGACCAGCAAGGTAGTCTGCGGCCTGCTGGCGGTGCTGCTGTCCGGCCTGATGCTGTATGGCTCCGTGGCTGCCGCCTCCGGCAGAAGCGCCCTGCTGGCCATTGCGGGCCACACCCTGCAAAAGACCACCTCCTATGTAGTGGTCATGGACGACGACCCTGCCCGCAGCATCGGCGACACCGTGGGCTACACCTTCGGCATCCTCAGCGAGGACGCCGACATCAGCGCCGACAATACCCAGGCCCTGCTGGACGATATCAAGGACGGCCTGGGCGGCCGTGTGGATACCAGCACCTGCACGGACCTGACCTCCCTGGCCGACGCCCTGTACGACGGCAACGCCGGGGCCATCATCCTCAACTCCAGCTATCTCACCACGCTGGACAGTCTGGAGGATTACAGCACCTTCTCCAAGGATACCCGCATCATCTATGAATTCAGCACCACCAAGGAGGTGGAGCCCATCAAGCCCAACGCCTCCATCACCTCCCAGCCCTTCATTGTCTATTGCAGCGGCATCGACGCCCGCAGCAGCGATATCAATATCCAGAGCCTCAGTGACGTGAACATTCTGGCGGTGATCCACCCCCGCACCCACCAGATCCTGCTGATCAATACCCCCCGGGATTATTATGTGCCCCTGGCCCGCAACGGGCAGCGGGATAAGCTGACTCACGCCGGCATGTACGGCATCGACGAATCTGCCGCCGTGCTGGGGAACCTCTACGGGGTCAAGGCGGATTACTATGCCCGGGTGAATTTCGCGGGCCTGAAGAAGATCGTGGATGCCCTGGACGGCGTGGATGTGAACTCCGAACACGAGTTCACCACCGTTGGCATGGAGGTGCCTGACGAAAACGGCGACGGCGTCCATATGGCGGGCTACACCTTCACTCAGGGCATCAACCACCTCAACGGAGAGCAGGCCCTGTGCTTCGCCCGGGAACGCCACGCCTTCGGCGACGGCGATAATCAGCGGGGCCGCAACCAGATGGCCGTGATCCGCGCCATTGTGGACAAGGCCTCCTCCCCTGCTATCCTCAAGGGATATCAGAAGGTCCTGGACGCCGTGTCCTCCTCCTTCATCACCAGCCTGACCTACGAGGACATCAGCAGCCTGGTGCAGATGCAGCTGCGGGACAACGTCCATTGGAACATCACCAGCTATTCCGTCAGCGGCGAAGGCGGCATGGAGCCGTGCTATTCCGCCGGCAACGAGACCCTGTGGGTCATGTGGCCCAACGCCACCCAGATCAATACCGCCAAGAGCCTGATCCAGCAGGTTCTGAACGGCGAGACCCCTGCCCTGCCCCAGGATTGACCACGCTTCCCCATGCAAAACCCCATGCAGAATGCCCGGTGCTGCCGGGCATTTTGCAAGAGCTTGTCAAAAAGGGGCGGTGCCCTTTTTTGACAAGAGAGATTTCGCTCCGACCCGTGCGTTTCGGTGGGCTGTAAGCCCGCCGAAACGCACTCTGGCCGCGCAAAGAGAATAGAAAGAGAAAGAGGAGAACATCACCGTGCAAAAGAAAACCCTGGGGCATCTCTATGCCCTGTTTACCATTCTGGTCTGGGGCAGCTGCTTTGTGCTGACCAAGGTCATGCTGACGGCCTACACCCCCACCCAGATCATCCCCCTGCGGATGGGCCTTGCCTACCTGACCCTGTGGGCCCTGCGGCCCAGGACCCTGAAGCTCCCCTGGAAGGATGAGCTGATGTTCATCCTCATCGGCATCACCGGCGGCAGCGTCTACTTCTTCCTGCAAAATACCGCCGCCGCCCATACCTCCGCCGCCAACGTCAGTATTCTGGTATCCATGTCCCCTATTCTGACGGTGATCCTGGCGCAGCTGTTCTCCCGCAAGGGGGAAAAGCTGGGAAAGCTGGTGTATATCGGCGCGCTGGTAGCCATCGTCGGCGTGGTGCTGGTGGTGCTCAACGGCACCCTGTCCTTCCACCTGAGCCCCCTGGGCGACCTGCTGGCCCTGGCCGCTGCCCTGATGTGGGCTGTGTACTCCATCCTGGTGAAGAAATATACAGAGCGGTACGACAACTTCCTGGTGACCCGCCGGGTGTTCCTCTGGGCCTTCCTCACCTCCCTGCCTCTGGTGCTGCTGACGGACGGCATGCCCAGCCTGTCTCCCCTGTTTTCCCAGCCGAAAATACTGGTTTCCTGGCTGTTTCTGGGCGTGTTCGGCAATGCGGTATGCTTCGCCATCTGGAACATCGCCTTCAAGCGTCTGGGCGTGGTGGTCACCAACAACTATCTGTACGCCTCCCCCTTTGTCACCGTGGTGGTGGGCTGGCTGCTGCTGGGCGAGAAGATCAGCTGGATGAGTATTCTGGGCGCGGTCCTCATTACCCTGGGCGTGATCTTTGCCAACAAAGACGGCAGCCAATCGTAACGCCATGGACATTCGCAGAGCAGCACCGGCGGATGTACCCGCCATTCTGGAGATTTTCCGCATCGCCAAGGCATACATGGCTGCCCACGGCAACGCCAGTCAGTGGGACGGCGATTATCCCGGTCTGCCAGAGCTGCTGCCGGACATTGCCCGGGGCCACAGCTATGTGCTCACGGAGAACGGAACCGTTGTGGGGACCTTTTCCTTCATCATCGGCGACGAGCCCACCTATCAGATGCTGCTGAACGGACAGTGTCACGCGGACCGGCCCTACGGCACCATCCACCGCCTGGCCTCAAACGGTACAGTCCGCGGGGTGTCCCGGGCCTGTTTCGACTTTTGCACCGGCCTTTCCGACTATGTGCGGGTGGACACCCACGCGGATAACCGCGCCATGCAGGCCGCCATTGAGGGCTACGGCTTCCGGAAATGCGGGAATATCTACGCCTCCAGCGGCACCCTGCGCATGGCCTATGACTATGTGCGGGAGGGCTGATACCCGACTTGAAGTAAAAAGCGGCTGTCCACCGAGGTGGACAGCCGCTTTTGCAATCTACTGAATCAGCGATTAGCCGTTCTCGCGCATCTTGGCGAAGCAGTCGCTGCAATAAACAGGACGGTCGCTCTTGGGCTCGAAGGGCACGCGGGCCTCGCCGCCGCAGGCAGCGCAGGTGGCGGTGAAGAACTCCCGGGGGCCGCGGGCGGCGTTCTTGCGAGCGTCGCGGCAGGCCTTGCAGCGCTGGGGCTCGTTCTGGAAGCCGCGCTCCGCGTAGAACTCCTGCTCACCGGCAGTGAACACGAACTCGTTGCCGCACTCTTTGCAAACTAAAGTCTTGTCTTCGTACATGATTTTACCCTCTCTTTGAGATGAAATATATTGCGTTCAGCGTTTGCTGATATCGCCGGATGAAAGCTGCCGCGCCACTTTGCGGCGGATCCGCTGCACGGCGTTGTCCACCGATTTGATGGGCCTGCCAACAGTTTCCGCGATCTCACAGTATGCGAGACCGTCTAAAAATAACCCTAAAATCTTTTCCTCGAAAGCGGACAACTGTTTGCGGGTATTCTCCAGCAGACTGGCAGCCTTTTCTCTGTCGATCAACAACAGCTCGGGATCGACCTGTGCGAAGGTGGGACTTGCGTTCAGAAGCGAGGGATTCAAGGGGACGGATTGATTGAGCGGTGCGTTTTTCTGGCTGGCGTCGCGCTTGAGCGCGGAACACACCTGCTGATGGATGCAGAGCCCGGCGAAGGGCCGGAACAGTGGGGAGCGCTGGGGATCAAACTCCCGCATGGCCTTGATCAGGCCGAACATCCCCTCCTGCATCAGGTCCTCGCTGTCGCCGCCGATGAGAAAATACGGGCGGGCGCAGGAACGGACCAGCCAATGATACCGGGTGGCTAAAACGTCCTCCGCCTGACGCTGCCCTGCACGACTCAAGGAACAAAGTTCCTCGTCGGACAGGTTTTCTAATTGGTCATAGCGAAGTCCAGTATCCAAAACCATAGACATTATACCTTTTCACTAAATAATTTGTCAAGCCTTCTTGGGAAATTTGTGTATCCTGTGATGAAAATCACAGTTTTTTTATGAAATCAGCCAAAACGGAGGCCACCTGATGGGCAATTTCCGTGGTTTTCGCCTCCACCATCACCCGGATCAGGGCCTCGGTGCCGGAGGGACGGATGAGAATGCGGCCCTGGCCGCCCAGCTTTTCCTCCCAGCGGCGGGTCTCCTGCCGCAGGGATTCATCGGCCATGATGCGCTCCTTGACCCCGGGGGTGTGGGGGACCTCCACGTTGATGAGCTCCTGGGGATACTGGGGGCAGCGGGCGGCCAGCTGGGAGGCGGGGACGCCGCTGCGGCGGAGGGTCTGCAAAAATTGCAGAGCCGTCAGCTCGCCGTCGCCGGTGGTGGCATACGCCCGGAAGATGGTGTGGCCCGACTGCTCGCCGCCGATGGCGAAGCCATCGGCCAGCATCCGCTCCAGCACATGGCGGTCGCCCACGGCGGTGCACACCAGGTCCAGGCCGTTTTCCTGGCAGTACTCATGCAGGCCAAGGTTGGACATAACGGTGGCCACCACGGTGTTGCCGGAGAGCTTCCCCTGGCGCTTGAGCTCGGAGGCGCAGACGGCCATGACCTTGTCGCCGTCGATGGTATTCCCCTGCTCGTCCACCAGCAGGCAGCGGTCGGCGTCGCCATCGAAGGCGATGCCCAGATCATACCCGCCGGAAACGACGCCCCGGGCCAGGGACTCCAGATGGGTGGAGCCGCAGCCGTTGTTGATGTTGACGCCGTCAGGCTCCGTGTGGATGAAGTCCGCCTGAAGCGGAAGCGCCCGGAACAGGTCCGGCGCGGTGGCGCTGGCCGCGCCGTTGGCACAGTCCACCAGCACCCGCAGACCGGTCAGGTCGCAGTCGATGCTGCCCAGCAGATGCTGCACATAGGCGCTGTGCAGGGCGTGCATACCGTGGTGGCGGCGGCCCACGGCGCCGTCCACGGCGGCCGGAAGCTCCGCATGGTTCAGGATCAGGTCCTCCACACGCTGCTCCATCTCATCGGAGAGCTTGTAGCCCTGGGCGTTGAAGACCTTGATGCCGTTGTAAGCATAGGGGTTGTGGGAGGCGGAGATGACGATACCGGCGTCCGCCTGCTGCTGCACCGTCAGAAAGGCCACCGCCGGGGTGGGGATGGTGCCCAGGGGCATCACGTCGCCGCCTACAGAGCAGATACCGGCCATCAGGGCCGCCTCCAGCATATCGGAGGAAATGCGGGTGTCCTTGCCGATGGTGATGAGGGGACGGCTGCCCTTCTCCTCCGTCAGGACGGCGGCCACCGCCTGTCCCACATGAAATGCCAGCTCCGCCGTCAGGGTCTGCCCCGCTATGCCGCGGATGCCGTCGGTGCCAAAGAGTTTTCCCATATTCCGATTCTCCTATTCGTTATAATTCCAGCTGTTCCTGGCCCATAAAGTCCATGTGCAGGTGCTCGTATGCCTTACGGGTAACGCAGCGGCCCCGGGGGGTCCGGGTCAGGAAGCCCAGCTGCATCAGATACGGCTCGTACACGTCCTCCAGGGTCACGGACTCCTCGCCGATGGTGGCGGCCAGGGTATCCAGACCCACGGGGCCGCCGCCGTAATTCTCGATGATGGCCCGGAGCATCCGGCGGTCCACCGGGTCCAGGCCCAGATAGTCGATCTCCAGAGCCTGAAGGGCGTGGTCCGCCATTTCCCGGGTAATGGTGCCGTCGCCCTTGACCTGGGCAAAGTCCCGGACCCGGCGCAGCATACGGTTGGCGATGCGGGGGGTGCCCCGGGAGCGGCGGGCGATCTCCATGGCCCCCTCCGGCTGGATGGGGACGTTCAGGATCCCGGCGCTGCGGGTGACGATCAGGGCCAGCTCCTCCGGCGTGTACAGCTCCAGCCGCAGGGTGACGCCGAAGCGGTCCCGCAGAGGGGCGGACAGCTGCCCGGCCCGGGTGGTGGCCCCGATGAGGGTAAACTTCGGCAGGTCCAGCCGGATGGAGTTGGCAGACGGGCCCTTGCCGATGATGATGTCGATGGCGTAGTCCTCCATGGCGGGGTACAGGATCTCCTCCACCGCGCGGTTCAGCCGGTGGATCTCGTCCACAAACAGAATGTCGTTTTCGCTGAGGTTGGTCAGCAGCGCCGCCAGGTCGCCGGGCTTTTCAATGGCGGGGCCGGAGGTGATGCGGATGTTCACGCCCCATCTCGGCGGCGATGATGCCGGCCAGGGTGGTTTTGCCCAGGCCCGGAGGGGCCGTGGAGCAGCACATGGTCCAGAGGCTCCGTCCGGCGGCGGGCCGCCTCGATGAAAACGGACAGGTTCTCCTTGGCCTTCTGCTGGCCGATGTACTCCCGCAGGGTGTGGGGCCGCAGGGACAGCTCGCCGCTGTCCTCCGGCAGGAAGCTCTTGGATACAAGAGGCTCCTCGTAGATGTCCGTTCCAAAGTCAATGCTCATGCATCCGCCTCCTTACCGCACCATTTTTTTCAGAGCCTGACGGATGATCTCCTCCAGGGGCAGGGCGTCCATGTCGATGCCCTTCAGGGCCAGGCCGATCTCCTGAGAGCCGTAGCCCAGCACCGCCAACGCGGCGGCGGCCTCGCCGCCCTTGTCGCCGGGAAGGGCCATGGGAATCGCGCCGCTGCTCTGGGCGGAGAAGCTGCTCTGATCCTTGGCCAGCTTGTCCTTCAGCTCCAGAATGATGCGCTGGGCGATCTTTTTTCCGATGCCCGGGGCGGCGGTCAGGGCCTTCTCGTCGCCGGTGACGATGGACAGGGCCAGATTCTGGGGCGTGGTGGCGGACAGAACGGACAGGGCCGCCTTGGGGCCTACGCCGGAGACGCCGATGAGCATCCTGAAGCTATTGAGTTCCGCCTGGGAGGAAAAGCCATACAGCTCGAAAATTTCCTCCCGGACATGAAGATAGGTATACAGCTTGGCGCGCTCACCCTTTTTCAGCTGGGACAGGGTATAGTTGGTGGTGGCGCAGGCATAGCCCACGCCGCCGCAGTCGATGACGGCCAGATTGGGGCCGGTTTCGGCCACGGTGCCGTTTACATAGTAAAACATATCAGACGGTCTCCTTTACATCCGGGTCCTTCTGCCGCAGGAGGCTGGTGGCGCTGCGGGCGCGGCACATGGCGATGGCCAGCGCATCGGCGGCGTCGTCGGGCCGGGGAATGGACTTGAGCTTCAAAAGCCGCCGGGTCATGTCCATGACCTGGTGCTTGTCGGCCAGGCCATAGCCCACTACCGCCTGCTTGATCTGCATGGGGGTGTATTCATACACCGGCAGGTGCAGGCGCTCAGCGGTGTACAGAATGACGCCCCGGGCATGGGCCACGGCGATGCCGGTGGTGATGTTCTTGCTGAAAAACAGCTCCTCGATGGACATTTCATCGGGCTGAAACTGGGTGATAAGGGTCTCCATGTCCTGGGCGATCTGCACCAGCCGGGCAGCCAGCGGCTGGCCCGCCGGCGTGGTAATGGCCCCGTATTGAATCATCTGCTGCCGGCCCCCCCTGGGTTTCGATGACGCCGAAGCCCACCGTGGCCACACCGGGGTCGATGCCTAATATGCGCATAGCCGCTCCTCCACCGTGTAATCGTCTCATTATAACAAATGTTCGTGTAAAAAGCAACACAGCACAGTAAAAAACTGCGCTGTGCTGATTCAGACGTCAGGCCAGAGGATGCGCCTTGTGATAGACATCTTGCAGACGCTGCTTGACAATCTGCGCATAGATCTGTGTGGAGGAGATGTCCGCGTGGCCCAGCATCTCCTGGATGGAGCGCAGGTCCGCCCCGTTTTCCAGCAGATGCACCGCAAAGGAGTGGCGCAGGGTGTGGGGGGTGATGTCCTTGGTGATCTCGGCCTTGGCCTGGTAGTGCTTCACCAGCTTCCAGAAGCCCTGGCGGGTCATGCGCTGGCCATTCATGTTGACAAACAGCGCCGTCTCCTCCTGGCCCGTCAGGCGGGGACGGATGACCTGGATATAGTCCCGCAGGGCCTTCACCGCCCGGGGGTACAGGGGGATGATGCGCTCCCGCTTCTCGTCGCCGCAGCGCAGGAACGCCGCCGGAAGATTCACGTCCTCCACGTTCAGGGCGATGAGCTCCGACACTCGGACGCCGGTGGCGTACATCAGCTCCAGCATGGCGTGGTCCCGATAGCCCTTCTCGTCCACGCACTTGGGCTGCTCCAGAAACAGCTCCACCTCCCGGCCGGTCAGGATCTCCGGGCATTTGCGCTCCACCTTGGCGGCGGCCACGCCCTTGGCGGGGCTGGCCTTCATGGCTCCGGAGAGCACCAGGTAATGGTAAAAGGACTTGATGGAGGCGGCGCTGCGGGTGACGGTGGCCGCAGAGCGGCCCTGGTCCGTCAGGTGGGCCAGATACTCCTCCACGGCCGCGGGCTTGACCCGGCGCAGGTCGCTGCCCTGGGGCAGCCAGGCCCGGAACTGGGTCAGGTCCCGGACGTAGGAGCTGACGGTGTTGGGGGAGGCGTGCTTCTCCTGCTCCAGATAGATGCGGTATTGAGCGATATAGTCAGGCATGCGCGTTTCCTCCTCTCTCTTTTTACAGTACACGGGCGATGACCCATTGCAGCAGCCGGGGGGGCCAGCGTCAGCTCCAGGGCCGCTCCCAGCAGCAGTATCAGGCAGCACAGCCCTGCGCCGCCAGTAGGCGGCATCCGGCAGGCCGGTGCGCTGTCCGCTGCGGCGGCGGGCGGCGGCGGATAAACCCTGCACCGTCAGAAGCAGGGTGCAGGGCAGAACAAACAGACATCGGGGCCCGAAGGCCGCCAGGGCCAGGTATACGCCGCCCCGGCCCAGAGCCCGGGCAAAGCAGCCGACGGAAAACGACAGAAAAAAGCCCTGGGCCACCGACAGAACCGGCAGCAGCACCAGTCCCGCCGCCGTCAGCCCCAGCAGCGCCGCTGCCAGCGGATAGCGGAAATAGGCGGCGGCCACGCTGAGGGCCGAGGCCGAAGGCCCCCGGCCGTCCGCCGTGGCCTGGGCATATTGATGCAGATAGTCGCTGAGCTCCTGCCGGTCCTGCTGGGGCACGGCCCGGCAAACGGCAAAGCCCAGCACTGCCCCCAGCACCAACAGCAGGCATACCAGTACCAGCGCCGGAAGCCGCAGGGCTTGGGTCCTTACGGGAAACAGCTTCATTTGCACACTCACCTCATCTGATCCTATGAGACAAGCGGGGCAAATAGAAGCCATAAGCCAAACAAAAGGGACGTCCTCTAATATAGGCCAAAACGGCCGCCGGCGCAAGGATTATTTCGGCGGTGGCGGCAAATTTGTGAGTTATGTTAAATTGTTATGTAAACTGCGTTATGTTAACCACGTAAACCATCGAATCGGGTCGTCTCTTTTCGGGTAAAAAAAAGCAAGATATGGGGCTGGACGGTCCGGCTTTGGCCCCACATCTTGACTGTACGCATGATTACGATTCGTATAGTCCCCTGTCAAGGAAATTTTTGCTGCGGCGGCATTTTCGTGATTTTCACCACGCCGCTCCGGCGAGCCTATTTCCGCCGGACAGACTTTCGGATCGGCGGTCTGGCGTCCCGGCGTTTTTTCCGGGGTCGGCTCCCCAGCAGGCCCGCCGCTCCGGCGCCGCCAAAGATGGCGGCTGTCAGGTACAGCCCGCCAGTACGGAAGGTGGGGTCGCCTATGGCCGCACCCGCCAGCCACGCCAGCAGGTACGCCGCCGCACCGGCGGCCAGAGCCGCCGTCAGCGTCCCCTCTCCCCTGCCCCGGACGGCCACCCGCCCTCCGGCAAAGGCAGCTAACGCCCAGCAGCCGCAGCCCCAGGCCAAAGCGCCGCCCTCCGGCAGGACGCCCTTCACCACCAGCAGCGCCCCCAGGGCACAGCCCCCGGCCGCCGCCAGCAGGATAGCGCCCGCCCCCAGCCAGGTCCGCTTTCCCAGAACAGCCCCCAGTGCAGACATAAAAAGACCTCCCCTTGCCCGCTTTTTTCTAAGCGTATGCAGGGGAGGTTTTTTTATGAAGGAAAATTACTCCTGGTCCTCGGCCTTCTCGGTCTCGGCGGGAGTCTCCTCGGCGGGAGCCTCCACGGGAGCCTCGACAGGCTTCTCGGCCTCGGCGCCCTTCTTGGCCTTGCGGCTGCCCCGCTGCGCGGCGGCGGCCTGCTCATCCAGGGTACCCACGGAGCCGATGGCGGACTTCAGGAACTCGATGCGGACCCGGTCCTCGCTGGTCTCGATGACCACGGTGCGGTCGGTGATGGCCACGACGCGGCCATACACGCCGCCGATGGTGGTCAGCCAGTCGCCCTTCTGCAGGGAGCTGCGCATCTCCTCGGCCTGCTTTTTCCGCTTGCTCTCCGGACGGATGAGCATGAAGTAGAAAATGGCCACCATCAGGACGATCAGCACGATAGAAGACATACCGCCGCCGGCGTTGGTACCGCCGGCCATGGAGGTGGCATAGGCAAATTCAATCATGGGACAAAAACTCCTTTTTCACGAATATAGTGTTATTATACAATAACTCTCTCCCCTTTTGCAAGGGGGACAGGCGAGTTTTTTCAGAAAACCGCGGAAAAGCCAAGACTGTCGAAAAAACCAAAAAACTTCCGCCATCGGAAAGGAAGATAGTTACGAAAGAAACCCATCAGGGGTGTCTTTCGTTTGCAATCACAGGTTTTTCAGAACTTTCTAAAGTTCTGAAAAACCGCACACAGCTTGTCAAAAAGACTTTTTTGACAAGCTGAAGCCGTCAGATGCGGCGGCTGAGCTTCTCGCTGTACTCCCGGCGGAAGTCCTCAAAGCAGCCGGCGTCCAGGCTGTCGCGGATGCGCTGGGCCAGCTTGTTGTAAAAATACAGATTGTGCATCACCGCCAGGCGCAGGGCCAGGATCTCCTCCGCCGCAAACAGGTGGCGGACATAGGCCCGGCTGAACCGGCGGCACACCGGGCAATCGCACTCCGGGTCAATGGGCCGGTCGTCCAGCTTGTACTTGGCGTTTTTGATGTTCATGGCCCCCTGCCAGGTAAAGAGCTTGCCGTGGCGGGCGTTGCGGGCGGGCATAACGCAGTCGAAGAAGTCCACGCCCCGGGCTACCCCCTCGATGATGTTGCTGGGAGTGCCCACGCCCATGAGATACCGGGGCTTGTGGGCGGGCATATAGGGCTCCACCGCCTCGATGATGCGGTACATGACCTCGGTGGGCTCCCCCACCGCCAGGCCGCCGATGGCGAAGCCGTCGCAGTCGATTTTGGCGATCTGCTGCATGTGCCAGGTCCGCAGGTCCTCATAGGTGGCCCCCTGGTTGATGCCGAACAGCATCTGATGGGGGTTCACGGCGTCCGGCAGGGCGTTGAGCCGGTCATGCTCCGCCTTGCACCGCTGCAGCCACCGCAGGGTGCGCTCACAGCTGGCCTTGGCATAGTCGTACTGCGCCGGGTTTTCCACGCACTCGTCAAAGGCCATGGCGATATCGGAGCCAAGGTTGGACTGGATGCGCATACTCTCCTCCGGCCCCATGAAGATGCGGTGGCCGTCCAGATGGCTGGCAAAGGTGACGCCCTCCTCGGTGATCTTCCGCAGGCTGGCCAGGGAGAAAACCTGGAAGCCGCCGGAGTCCGTGAGGATGGGACCGTCCCAGTTCATGAACCGGTGCAGGCCGCCCATCTGCCGCACCACGTCGTCGCCGGGGCGCAGATGCAGGTGATAGGTGTTGGACAGCTCGATCTGGCAGCCCAGATCGTGAAGGTCGAAGGCGTCCACGCCGCCCTTGATGGCAGCCTGGGTGCCCACGTTCATGAATACCGGCGTCTGCACCGTGCCGCCGTGGGCGCAGCGGAACTCGCCCCGCCGGGCCCGGCCCTCTTTTTTAATTACTTTGAACATAGCTTCTCCTTAAACAGACAGACATCCGTTTTGCCGGATGCTTCTTATTTCACGGGGCCTATTATAGCAAATCCGGCAGAGTATTTCAACTCCCCCTGTTTTTGGGAGAGAATCGGCAAAAAAGTGCGCGGCCCTCTTGACAAGACGCAGCCAGCGGATCATAGTAAAGCTAATGAATATTAGTTATGCATCCGGAACGATGCACAACATTAATATAACAGGAGAAGTGATCATGTAGAATCCGGTTTTGGGAGTGCGAAGGTATCAGGTCTCCCAGTGAAAGAATACGAAAACACACACTATTTAAGAAGATATACAATGAATAAGAAGCTTTTGGTGCTCGCCGCGGGGCTGGCATTGATCGCCGCCGTGGTGCTTTTTGTGAAAAAACGGGGTGCCGCCGGGAAATGAAGGGGCGCCGGAAAGGCACCGAATGGCCTCCGGAAAATGGACGCCTATGACGGCATGAGTCTGTGCGGCGGGCTGGTATTCTTTGCGCCGGTGGCCCTGCTGGTGCGGACCCAGGCTGGGATCAGCGAAACTTCGTGGCGGAGGCCCTGGTGGAGGGAATCTCCGCCTGTCTGTCCTCCGGAACGGCCAGCGCCTATCTGTACGCTCTGTACGGTGAATCGGACTATCTGCCCAAGGCTGCCCATGCTGCCAATTTCGGCACGGCAGGCTTCCTGCTGAGCACGGCGGCCTATGCCCTGCTGTACCGGTACTTCGGACTGACCGGACTGCTGGCCGCCACGGTACTGGCGGGAGCCGCCGGAGATCGCGTCCCTGTTTGCCTCCTCCCTGCTGGCCGCCCTGGGGATCGGCTGGCGCTTTGCCCTGTGCGGCGGGCTGCTGCTCCTGGGTGCGCTGGGGTACATGCTGAGCAGCCGGAAAATCACCGGATAAGCCTTCATAACGATCAACGGCCCGTACCGGCCAATACCCGCCGGTACGGGCCTTCAGCATTCAAGCCGCACATTTCAAACAGGAAAATGTTGCATTTTTCCGGAACGGATGGTATAAAAGAGGGAGAACTTTGGCAAAGGAGGCGGCGGTATGTCACGCGATTCGGGACCCAATGTATTCCAGCGCGGCGTCATGGCGCTGATCCTGCTGTCGTTGCTGCGAAGAGAAGATATGTACGGCTACCAGCTGGTGCAGGAGACGGAACGGCGCAGCGGCGGACGGCTGAAAACCCAGGAGGGCTCCCTGTACCCGGTGCTGTACCGGCTGCAGGAGCAGGGACTGATCTCCGACCACCGGGTGCTGGTGGGCAAGCGGATGACCCGCGTATACTACCACCTGGAGCCTGCCGGAGAAGCCCGGCTGGAGGAAATGATCCGGGAATATGAATCCATGATGACCGGCGTGACGGCCATCATTCGAGAGGAGGTACAGCCATGCGGAAAAGACAGCGGCGGGTCAACCGATATGTCCGGGCCGTCGGCAGCTATCTGCCCTGTGCCGGAAAACACAAAAAGCAGCTGCTGACGGCTCTGCGCAGCGAGGCGGAGGCCTACTGCGCCGAAACCCGGGACGCAGACCCGGAAGCCCGGTTCGGGACGCCCCAGCAGGTGGCTGCGGCGTATGTGGACGCCATGAGCACCCAGGAGCTGCTGGCCGCCCTGCGGCGGCGGCGTCAGGTGCTGACGATCCTGATCGCGGCGGTGCTGACGGCGCTGCTGCTGTGGGTGGCGGCCCTCTGCGTCAGCCTGTATGACTATCACCAGGCATACAACGGCTGGAGCGAAACCAGCATCATCGAGGAACCCTCGCCATACGGCCAATAGGCGGAAATCCCCCCGGAAAGCAGGGCTTTCCGGGGGCTTTGTCTATCGCGGCCGCAGCGTCTGCCCGCAATACTTTTTTTTAGAAGATATTTTCAAGAATATTGACATATTTTGCACAATATGCTACAATCCGGCTTGTAGCTATCCTGTTGATTTGCAACAAAAGCCGCCCGCCTACTGCATATATAGTGTGATAGGCGGGCGAAATTCATCATTCAATTGGGGAGGGACTATCCAATGAAACGCTTCGTACCATGCTTTCTTGCGCTGCTCCTGCTGCTGACCGCCTGCTCCGGGCCTGAAGGCCCTGCCGGGAATCCCTCCGGAGACCCGGAGCCGACCCCCGTCGCCCAAGGGCACGCCCTGCCCAAGGACAACCGGGACGCCGCCGGGACAGGCTCGGTGTTCACCGACGACAACGGCTGGTATATTTGCGCCGCCGGGGCGGTGAGCTACTACGACTATGCCTCCGGCCGGACCATGGCCCTGTGCGCCCAGCCGGGCTGCTCCCACAGGGACGCCAGCTGCCAGGCGTGGGTGGGGAATGTCAACAGCTTCGCCGTTTTGGACGGGGTGCTCTACGCCACCCTCGATGACGCGGGCAGCGGCGCAAGCCTGGTGCGCAAGGAGCTGTCCGGCGGGAAAGTCACCGTCCTGGAGCAGTGGGACAACACCGACAATCATTTCTACACCGCCGCCCTGGGGCGTTTCTCCTGCGGCAAGGCCACCCTGCATCTGGAATGCCGCATCACGGAGCAGCAGGCGGACGGGCGGGTCGAGAGCCGAACCGAGGGCAGCTCCCTGCTATATGACCTTGCCGCCGGCAGCTATCGGGAGCTGTCTGTCCCCGGGACGCTGATGGGCTTTTCCGCCCGCTGGGGCGCCGTGGTGGAGGTGCTGAAGGAGCCGGACCGGATGAGTACGGAGGAGTTCACGGCCCTGTACGGGGAGGACGCCTCCTACGGGCGGTATCTCTACAAAAACACCCAGCGGCGGCTTCTGCTGTGGGATATGGAGAGCGGAGACTATACCGTTGTGGCCGATCATAACAAGGACGGCTATCTTATGAGCGTCGACCCCGCGCAGGTCTACGGCATGGAGCATATCTACCAGTGTGGGGACCAGCTGCGCCTTCTGAACCTGGAGAGCGGCGAGAGCCGCACCCTGCTGACCATGGAGGATATCATCCACTACTGGGTCATGGACAGCAAGGCATTTATCATCACCGAGACAGAAGCGGGCTATCGGTTCTGGATGGCCGATCTGCAGGATGGTAAGCCCGTGGAGCTGGTGGGCGCCACCGACGAGCACGGCATAGCCATGAGCCCCTTCCAGGAGGGCGGCTCCTTCTTCCGGGCGTTGGGCGACAATGGCCGATGCGTCATCTCCAAAGAAGATTTCTACGCCGTACGCTTTGAAAACGCCGTGGATGTGGGGTGACGGATATGGAACTGCAATTTCACGACGTCGCCAAGCGATACGGTGCAAAAGAGGCCCTGCGGGGCATTGACCTGACCCTGACGCCGGGGGTATATGGGCTGCTTGGCCCCAACGGCGCAGGCAAAAGCACCCTTATGAACATCCTCACCGGGAATCTCCGGCCCACCCGGGGCCGCGTCACCCTGGACGGGCAGGACACCGTCTCCATGGGCGAGGCTTTTCGCCGCCGGCTGGGCTACTGCCCCCAGCAGCAGGCGTTATATCCCGGCTTCACCGGGGAGCAATTTCTCTATTACATGGCGTCCCTCCAGGGCATGAGCCGGGAGGACGCCAAAGGGCGCATGGACTGGGCCCTGGCGCGGCTGGATCTCACGGAGGCGGCAGGCCGCCCCATCCGTGGCTGGTCTGGGGGCATGAAGCAGCGGCTGCTTTTGGCCCAGGCCCTGCTCCACGATCCGGATATCCTGGTGCTGGACGAGCCCACGGCGGGACTGGATCCCCGCCAGCGGGTGGCGGTGCGGAATCTCATCGGCGAAATCGCCGGGGAGAAGATCGTGCTGCTGTGTACCCATGTGGTGCAGGACGTGGAGTTCATCGCCCGGGAGCTGATTCTGATGAACCAGGGCCTTATTATCCGCCGGGGCTCCCCCCACGCCCTGGAGCAGGAGCTGGAGGGCCGGGTATGGGAGCTGACCGCAGCGGAGGCGCAGCTCCCCGACATGGCGCAGTACGGCACGGTGTGCGGCGTGTCCCGGCAGCAGGAGGGCATTTTAGTGCGGCTGCTCAGCGAGGCAAGGCCGCCCCTCCCCTGCGCCCCGGCCCGGCCCGACCTGGAGGATGTGTATCTGTTCCACTTCGGGGAGGGGGCGGCGCTATGACCTGGGAGCTGCGGAAGATCGGCGACAGCGGGCGGCTGTGCCTGCTGCTGGTTCTGGCGATGCTCTGCAATGGGGTGCTGTTCGCCCTCCACGCCGCCGGAGACGCAGACGGCTATACCGTGTCCGCTCTGCGTCAGGCCATGGCCCAGAAGGACCTGCCGGGATACGAGGAGCGCCTGTGGCAGGAGCTGGAGCAGGCCGCACACACCGGCACACGCAGCGAATACGACGCCCTGCGCCGTGAGCTTTCCGCCGCCGACGCGGCCCTGGCGCGGGTGCAGCAGACGGAGGAATATCCCTCCTTCCGGGCGGGCTTAGCGGCGGAATCCCGGCTGAAGCTGCGGATGGGCCTGTTTGACGGCTTTGCCGCCCGCTCCTTAGAGCGGGGCGCGGCGGTCTATGAGTCTCTGGCGGACGTGATCCCCCGGGCGGCGTTTCTGGGCGGACCGGAGGTGCTGCTGTCCTTTCATCTGACGGACGCTTTGGCGCTGCTGTTCCCCCTGGCGGCGGGACTGACCCTGCTGACCCACGAGCGGGCGGCGGGGCTTGTGAACCTGACCCGCCCCACCCGATTCGGGCGGTCACGGGTCTACGGGCGAAAGCTGGCCGCCGCAGTGACTCTCTCCACGGCGGGCTTCGTGCTGCTCTACGGCGTCAACACCCTGATCGCCGGGCTTCTGTACGGCTTTGCGGGACTGGACGCCCCGGTGCAGAGCCTGTACGGCTTCGCCGCCAGCCCCTACCGGATGACGGTGGGCGAACTGCTGGCTCTGGCGGCGGGGCTGAAATACCTGTGGCTGCTGTGCTGCACGGCGCTGATTTTCCTGCTGTGCGCCCGGGCGGCCAATGCCGCTGCGGCGGTTGGCTGCGCGGCGGTCTGCGGGGGCATAGCCGCCCTGATGGCGGGCAGCTCCCAATTATGGCTGCGGAATCTCAGCCTTTGGCAGCTGGCGGACGGCCAGACCCTGTGCCGGGAGGCGGTGTATCTGAACCTGCTGGGCAGTCCCTCGGATCGGGTGCTGCTTGGCGCGATATTCCTGCTTGTTCTGGCCCTGGCCGCCGGAATCGTCGGCGCGGCGCTGTATGCCCAAACTCCCGGCGGTTCCGGCAAGCGGGTGACCTTTACATGGTCGCTTCCCCGCCCCCGGCACACCTGCCTGGCGGGACACGAGCTGTATAAGGCGCTGATCTCCCGGTGCGGACTGTGGATCTTGCTGGCATTTTTTGCCGTCATCGCCCTGCTGTACGGCCGATTCACCCCGGAGCGCAGCGAGTTTGAGGTATATTATCGGAACTACTCTGAATTTTTGTCAGGCGCGCCGAACCAGGAAAAAGACGCCTATCTGGCGTCGGAGCAGGCGCGATTTGACGAGCTGAACGAGCAGCTTGCGGAGCTGGGGCGGCGGTATCCCGACTCTGTGACCTTTGACCGGGAGGCGGAGCCCATACGGAATCAGCTCCACGCGGAGGACGCCTTCCACATGGCGCAGAACCAGTACCGCGCCCTGCGGCCGGGGCAGGTGTACCTGTATCAGACCGGCTATCAGCGGCTGTTGGGGGCGGATGCCCTGCGGCAGGATGTTCTGGAGCTGGGCGGCGCGTTTTTGGCCGTTGCCCTGCTGCTGTTCGGCAGCTTCGCCGGGGAGCGGGAGAGCGGCGTGGACGTTCTGCTGACGGCCAGCCCCCGCCGAAGGAGCGTGGTGCGGTGGAAATGCGCCATCGCGGGGGGCTATGTCCTGCTGCTGACGCTATCCCTGTGGCTTCCGGGACTTTTGACGGTGCAGAGGGCCTACGGCCCTCTTGACATGGCCGCTCAGGCCAACAGCGTGCAGTGCCTGTCCGCGCTGGCAAACAATTGGACCGTGGGCGGGGTAGTGCTGCTTCTGCTGGCATCCCGGCTTCTCCTGCTGGCGGCGTCTGCCGCCGTGGTACTGCTGCTCTCCCGCCGGTGCGCCATGGTTCCGGCCCTGCTGCTGTCGCTGCTGCTTCTCCTGCTGCCCGTGGGGGCGGCATACGCCTGGATATGAAAGATACAAAAAGGGTGCGGACATCGCTGTCCGCACCCTTTTTTGGCTTATAACATGTAGGGATGATCCCATATATCGTTCGTATTGGACGCACCTGGCGATAGCTTGTTTCTGATGACTATCCTCAGATCAGCACGGCCCGGTGGAACACCTTCTTGCCCTTGCGGATGATCAGACCGTCGCCGGTGAACTCCTGGCAGCCGAAGGACGCGTCGATGGAATCCACCTTCTTGTCCCCCACGGTGACGCCGCCCTGCTGCACCAGCCGCCGGGCCTCGCCCTTGCTGGCGCACAGGCCGCACCGGACCAGCAGATTCAGCACGTTGATCTCGCCGCTGCCCAGGTCGTCGCCGGTAAGCTCGGTGGTGGGCATATCCTGAGCGTTGGCGCCGCCGCCAAACAGTGCCCGGGCAGCCTGACGGGCCTTCTCGGCCTCGTCCTCACCGTGAACCAGCTTCGTCAGCTCATAGGCCAGGATGTCCTTGGCCTCGTTGAGCTTGGCGCCCTCCCAGTCGGCCATCTCGTCGATCTGCTCCAGAGGCAGGAAGGTCAGCATCCGGATGCACTTGAGCACGTCCGCATCGCCTACGTTGCGCCAGTACTGATAGAACTCGAAGGGGCTGGTCTTGTTGGGGTCCAGCCACACGGCGTTGCCGGCGGTCTTGCCCATCTTGTTGCCCTGGGAGTCCGTCAGCAGGGTGATGGTCATGGCGTGGGCGTCCTTGCCCAGCTTCCGGCGGATCAGCTCCGTGCCGCCCAGCATATTGCTCCACTGGTCGTTGCCGCCGAACTGCATGTTGCAGCCGTTGTGCTGGAACATGTAGTAAAAGTCGTAGCTCTGCATGATCATGTAGTTGAACTCCAGGAAGCTCAGGCCCTTCTCCATGCGCTGCTTGTAGCACTCGGCCCGCAGCATGTTATTAACAGAGAAGCAGGCGCCCACCTCCCGCAGCAGGTCCACATAGTTCAGCTTCAGCAGCCAGTCGGCGTTGTTGAGCATGATGGCCTTGCCCTCGCCGAAGTCGATGAAGCGCTCCATCTGGCGCTTGAAGCAGGCAGCGTTGTGGTCGATGTCCTCCTTGGTGAGCATCTTGCGCATATCCGTGCGGCCGGAGGGGTCGCCGATCATGGTGGTGCCGCCGCCGATCAGGGCGATGGGCTTGTTGCCCGCCATCTGCAGGCGCTTCATCAGGGTCAGGGCCATGAAATGGCCCGCCGTCAGGGAGTCCGCCGTGCAGTCAAAGCCGATATAGAACGTGGCCTTGCCGTTGTTGATCATCTCGCGGATCTCATCCTCGTTGGTGACCTGGGCGATCAGTCCCCGGGCCACCAGTTCTTCATAAATTCCCATGTTGTTCTGATTCCTTTCCGATATTTTGGGCGTACAGGGGGCAAAAAAACGCCCCCTGTCGTGTTGACAGAGGGCGACAAAAATCGCGGTACCACCTCAGCTTCGCCGCCGCCTCGCGGCGTGCGGCCTCATCGGGTGCAGCAACACCCTATCGCTGTAACGGGCGAACCCGACACATTCCTAATAGGCCCAAAGCTGTTCAGAAGGCTGCTCCGGGATGTATTCTCCCGCCGCCGCCTCTCCCCTTTTCACCGCACAGGGGCTCTCTTTGCAGGCAGACTGGCCGGATACTTCTTCCCTTCATCGCTGTTGCATATGAAGTTAGGCATATTATAGCGTTTCCGTCCCCGGTTGTCAACGGGTCAGGCCAAGGTTTTCTTGAATTTTTCCGCCTGGTCCAGCAGCTCCCCGGCCCCCTCCAGCATGGTGGCGGAGATGGAGGCCCCGCCGGTGAGACGGGCCAGCTCCTGCTGGCGCCGGGCACGGTCCAGCTGCACCACCCGGGTAAAGGTACGTCCCCCCTGCTCCCCCTTTTCCACGGAGAAGTGGGTGTCGGCCATGGCGGCCAGCTGGGGCAGATGAGTCACGCACAGCACCTGCTTGGTGCGGCTGATGCGGGCCATTTTCTCGGCCACCTTCTGGGCGGCCCGGCCGGACACGCCGGTGTCCACCTCGTCGAACACCATGGTGCCCACCTGATCCTGCTCCGACAGGACGTTCTTCATGGCCAGCATGATGCGGGCCAGCTCGCCGCCGGAGGCGATCTTGTGGATGGGGCGCAGCTCCTCGCCCACGTTGGCGGACATCAGGAAGCGTACCTGGTCCATGCCGTTTTCCGCCAGGGCCTGCTCCGTAAAGCGGATGGCGAAGCGAATCTTGCCCATGTCCAGCTGCCGCAGCTCCGTGAGGATCTGCTCCTCCAGCCGCTGGGCCGCCTGATGCCGGGCCTGGGACAGGCTCTCCGCCGCCTGGCGGGCGGCTTTTTCGGCTTTTTTCAGTTGCTTTTCCAGGTGCAGCAGGGTGTCCCCCGCGTCCTGTATGTCGTCCAGCTCCCGGCGGCAGCGGGCCTGGTACTCCAGCATCTCCTCCACCGTGGGGCCGTATTTCTTTTTCAGGCGGTACAGCTGGTCCAGCCGTCCCTCCACCCGGTCCAGCTCCTTGGGAGAGAAGTCGAAATCCTCCCGCTTGTCCCGGATGGTGTCCGCCAGGTCGTAAATCTCGCTGTAGGCGGCCTCCAGCCGGTCGTACAGCTCTCCCAGCTCCGGGTCCAGACCCCGCACCGGGGCCAAGGCCCCCTGGGCCTGGCGCACCAGATTGGCGGCACCGTCGCTGCCGTCGTCGCCGTTGAGGCAGAAATCCGCCCCGGACACGGCGGAGATGAACTTCTCCGCGTTGTGCAGCAGGGTCCGGCGGCTTTGCAGCTCCTCCTCCTCGCCGGGGCGCAGCTTGGCTCGCTCCAGCTCCTGGAGCTGATAGGTCAGGGTATCCACCCGCCGGGCCTTCTCCGCCTCGTCCATTTCCAGGGCCTGCATCTGCCGCCGCAGGGCGGCCATGGCCTGGTATTTTTCGCGATACTCCGCCAACAGCTGCTCCGTCCGGCCAAAGCTGTCCAGATACAGCAGGTGCTGCTCCTCGTCCAGCAGCTGCTGGCCGTCGTGCTGGCCGTGGATGTTCAGCAGGCGGCTGCCCAGGGTACGGAGTTGGGTAACGGTGACGGGGCGTCCGTTGACCCGGCAGACGTTCTTGCCGTCGCCGTGGATCTCCCGCTGCAAAAGCAGCTCCCCCTCCCAGGCGATGCCCAGGTCCTCCCCCAGCCGGGGCGGAATGTCCGTGAAGCACGCGCTGACAAAGGCCATATTGGCCCCGGTACGGATCAGGTCCCGGGAGGTCCGCTGGCCCAGCACGGCGCTGATGGAGTCGATGACGATGGACTTACCGGTGCCGGTCTCGCCGGTCAGGGCGTTGAAGCCGGGCCGGAACTCGATGTCCGCGCACTCGATGATGGCGATATTCTCAATGTGGAGCAATTGCAGCATCTGCGTATCCCTCCGATGTCTGCGCCATGTCCCGCGTCAGCGCAGCATTTCCTTGATCTCTTCCGTGAAGTCCAGGGCGCTCTCCGTGTCCCGCATGATCAGCAGGGCCGTGTCATCGCCGGCCAGGGACCCCACCAGATACGGCACGTCCATGCCGTCCACGGCGGAACCGGCGGCGTTGGCCAGGCCCGGCAGGGTCTTGATGACCACGATATTCTGGGCGTTGTCCACCGTCAGGACGCTCTCCCGGAAGATGGTGCGCAGCTTGTCGGCAAAGTTCAGCTTGGTGCGGTGGGCGGAAACGGCGTAGCGGTACCGGCCCTGCCCGGCGGGCTCCTTGATCAGGTGCAGTTCCTTGATGTCCCGGGAAATAGTGGCCTGGGTACTCTTGATCCCCTTGGCCTGGAGCCGCTCCAGCAGCTGCTCCTGGGTCTCGATGATCTCCTCGCTGATGATCTGGAGGAGCTGGTTCTGGCGGTCGTTTTTCATTTTTTAGAAGCCTCCGTTCCCATTTTTTTGTCCAGTATTTCGCAAAAGCTCTTTTTGGAGAGCCGCACCAGCCTGGTGGTATATTTTGAGGTGCTTACCCGCACCTGGTCTCCGTTTTTCAGGGAAAACGCCTTGCCGCCGTCCACGGAAAGATAGACGAATTTCCGGTTGGCGTCCGCCGCCTCCACGGTGATTATATGCTCCGGCGAAAGCACATAGGAGGACGAGCGGGTGGAATGGGGGCAGATGGGCGTCAGCAGCAGGTTCCGGGCGGTAGGCTCCACAATGGGGCCTCCGGCGGCCATAGAATAGCCGGTGGAGCCGGTGGGGGTGGAGACGATGATGCCGTCGCCGCCTACCTTGGTCAGGCGGCCCTCCTCCGTGAAGATATCCAGCCGCACCACCCGGGCGATGGAGCCCTTGGACACCACTGCGTCGTTCAGGGCGATGTTGTTATATACCTGCCGCCCCTCCCGCAGCACCGACACGTCCAGCATCATCCGGGATTCCACGGTGAAGCGGCCCTGGGCCAGGTCCCGCAGTCGGTCCAGCTCGTTGACCTCCAACTCCGACATGAAGCCAAGGCTCCCCAGGTTCACCCCCAGCACCGGCACGCTGTGCAGCGCCACGGTACGGGCCAGGTGCAGGATGGTGCCGTCGCCGCCGAAGGCGATCAGCAGGTCCGCCTGGCGGATCTCCTGCTGTAAGGGGCGCATGGACAGGCCCAGCTCCTCGCCGTACCCCTCCCGCTGGAAGGGCAGGCAAACGGAGGTCTGCATCCCCAGGCTTTCCAGCATATCCCGGGATTGTCTACACACTTTCAGTTCACTGTCCCGGTACGGATTGGGACAAAGTATCACGCGTTTTGGTTTCATGCCGCTCACCTCAGTCCTTCAATTGGCTGTGGGACGCCTCCACGATCTCCGGCAGAGAGAAGTCGCCGGGAGTTCCCTGCCCGTGACGAAGATAGCCCAGATATTCGATGTTCCCCTCCGGTCCCCGGATGGGGGAATAAGTGATTCCAAGCACTGTAAAGTGATTTTCCTTCGCATGGTGCAGGAACGTCTCCAGCACCTCCAGGTGCACGGCCGAGTCCCGGACCACGCCCTTTTTGCCCACCTTTTCCCGGCCCGCCTCAAACTGAGGCTTCACCAGGCAGACGGCCTCCCCCTCCGGGGACAGCAGCCCGTCCAAGGCCGGAAGGATCAGGCCCAGCGAGATAAAGGACACGTCCACGGAGGCAAAGTCCAGCTCCTGGGGGATCTGCTCATGGGTGAGGTACCGGGCGTTGGTGCGCTCCATGCACACCACCCGGGGGTCCCCCCGGAGCTTCCAGTCCAGCTGGCCATAGCCCACGTCTACGGCATAGACCTTCTGGGCGCCGTTTTGCAGCATACAGTCGGTGAAGCCCCCGGTGGAGGCCCCGATATCGGCGCAGACCTTGCCGGTAAGGGTCAGCGGAAAGGTCTTCATGGCCTTTTCCAGCTTCAGGCCGCCCCGGCTGACGTAGGGCAGGGCGTGTCCCCGCACCTCGATCTGCGCGGTGTTGGGCACCGCCGTGCCGGGCTTGTCCACCCGCTGACCGTCCACAAACACGCTGCCGGTCATGATGACGGCCTGGGCCTTCTGGCGGCTTTCCATATGCCCCTGCTCCACCAGCAGCACGTCCAGTCTTGTTTTATTGCTCATGCAGCATCTCCTCCACACTGTCCGCAACACTCCGGGCGTCCAGACCGAAGGCTTTGTATAACTGGTCCACCGTACCCTGGGGGGCAAACCGGCCGCCCAGATTTTTCAGCGTCAGACAGCGGGGCTCCATCCGCTCCTGGGCCAGAATGGCGGCGATCCGCTGGCCCACGCAGCCGGTGGCCATGCAGTCCTCCAGCACCAGCAGGCGCTCTGTGCCGGAGAGGGCCTCCTTCACCGCGCCGCTGTCCAGAGGACAGATCTGGTTCAGCTTCAGCACCCGGACCCGGATCCCCTTCTGGGCCAGAAGGTCCGCCGCGTCCAGGGCCTGGTTCACCAGAATGCCGTAGGTCAGGATCGTGGCGTCCTCGCCCTCCCGCAGGCAGGCAAAGGCTCCGTCGCCGCCGTCCTCCCGGTAGCGGCCCTGGCCGCCCCGAGGATACCGCACCGCCACGGGGCCGTCGATCTCCTCCACCGCCCGGTGCAGCATCCGCCGCAGCTCAGCAAAGCTGGCGGGACACAGCACCGTCATCCCCGGCACCTGGGACAGGTACATGGGGTCGAAGCAGCCGTGGTGGGTCTCGCCGTCGGCTCCTACCAGTCCTGCCCGGTCCACCCCCAGCACCACGTGCAGGTGGTTCAGGGCCACATCGTGCAGCAGCATATCATAACCCCGCTGCAAGAAGCTGGAATACACTGCAAACACCGGCACCATGCCCTGCTGGGCCATACCGGCGCACATGGCCACCCCGTGGCCCTCGGCAATGCCCACATCGAAAAAGCGCTTGGGCAGGGCGTGGGCAAACTCCGTCAGCCCCGTGCCGTCCACCATGGCGGCGGTAACGGCGCAGATCCGGTCGTCCTTTTGGGCCAGGTCCAGCAGCTCATGGCCGAACACGGTGGAAAAGCTCTCCCCCGACGATTTCAGGGGCTTTCCGGTCTCCACATCGAAGGGGCCCACGCCGTGGTACTTCCCCGGCTCCTGCTGGGCGTAGGGGTATCCCTTTCCCTTGACGGTGTGCACGTGCAGCAACACAGGCCGGCGCATATCCCGGGCCAGCACCAGCATCTGGGTCAGGGTCTCCACATCGTGGCCGTCCACGGGACCCATATAGGTAAAGCCCATGTTTTCAAACACCGTGCTGCCGGGCAGCAGGGATTTTTTCAGGGCCGTTTTCACATCGTGACTCATGGCGTACACCCGCTTGCCGGTCTGGCTGCCGGTGAGCATCTGGCGATAGCGCCGCTTGAACTCGTAATACTCCGGCGTGCTGCGCAGCCGGGACAGGTGCCGGGACAGGCCGCCCACGTTGGGGTCGATGGACATGCCGTTGTCGTTGAGGATCACGATCAGCGGCTCGCCGCTGGCTCCGGCGTCGTTGAGCCCCTCGAAGCTCAGACCGCCGCCCATGGCGCCGTCGCCGATCAGGGCCAGCACATGATAGTCCTTCCCCTGCAGAGTCCTGGCCCGGGCCATGCCCAGGGCCACCGACACGGAGTTGGAGGCGTGACCGGCGATAAACGCGTCGTGGACGCTCTCCCAGGGCTTGGGGAAGCCGGACAGGCCCCCGAACTGCCGCAGGGTATCGAACAACTCCCGCCGCCCGGTCAGGGCCTTGTGGACATAGCACTGGTGGCCCACGTCGAACACCAGCCGGTCCACGGAGGTGTCGAACACCCGGTGGATGGCCACGGTAAGCTCCACCACCCCCAGATTGGAGGCCAGGTGGCCGCCGGTCCGGGATACCTCCCGCACCAGGAAATCCCGCAGCTCCGCACAGAGCTGCCGGGCCTGATTTTCATTGAGCCCCTTCACATCGGCGGGGCTGTCCATATGGTCTAAAATCAACGATATCGCTCCATTTCAGCGTGAGAGATGCAGGGCGTGCATGATCCGGGCCACCCGGTATACCACGCTGGTGCACTGGTTGATGGCCACGGTTTTGCCCAGGGCCTTGCCGCCGATGGTAATGCCGGAGATCAGCGCCGTGGCCCCGATGGAGATCAGCACCGAGGTGGTGCTCAGGTCCCTTTGCAGGTGGGTGACGATCACCGCCGCGGTGGAACCGCTGACGATGCCGCAGATGTCGCCCACCACGTCGTTGCACACGGAGGACACCTGGTTGGCATTCTGCAGCAGGCGGATGGCCGCCTTGGCGCCCTTTTCCTTGTGGGCGGCCATGGAGTGAAAGGGCTTGGGGTCCGCCGCTGTAACGGCCACGCCGATCATGTCGAACACGATGCCCAGGCCGATGAACACGGCCAGCACCAGCGCCGCCACAACGTATCCCGTGCCCTCCAGGGCGGTGGTGGAGAAAAAGCTCAGCAGCGCCGACAGCACCACCGCCAGCACAAACACCCGCAGGGCCCAGCCCCGGCCGCTTTTCTTTTTCCCGCCGTTTTTGTCCTTGCTCCTGTCGCGTTCGCTCAAGAGTAGATCCCTCGCTTTGTTGTTATAGTACACTGAACAGGGCAACGCCGAAGGTTAATCTTACGGCTTAGGTACGGGTTGGATTTCCCCGCAGCGCGCCTTCCGTCGCCGGTCAGGCGGTTTCCCGTTAGGCGCTGCGCCATGGTGTTGCCGGCCATGGGACCCGATTGCCACTTAGTCCGCACTGCAATCCCTCCGGCGTCCCGTGAGGACAGCCTAGGTGATTTCCACAGCGGTCAGACCGTCTCTTAGCCTCTTTTGCAGCCAGGGTTTCAAGGGAATCAACACAGTCTCCCTGGCCGGGGAGACCGGTGCTTCCACTTCCCTATCCACCCTGCCCACGCAAGGCAGGCTACTCTGCACACAGCGTTACGGCGGTAAAGCCGGGTAGCACCGCATTGCAGGTTCATCATCTGCCTCGTACACAGGTCGCTTGACCACAGGGGGAGTACGCCTGTGCACAACAGCAGGTCTCCACGGTAGCAGGGTCGGGTCCTCCATGCCATTGGAGGGCGCCCTACCATCGCAGACGCGGGGGCTCCCGCGTCTCCCCCCCAGCACCCACCCCAAACTGGGCGTAAGCAGCAGGCACCAGGGACTTCACAGTTGTGCCCTTTAAAGGATTTTTAGGCCCTTCTTACAAGACGGCAGATCCGACTAGGATACTGCGCCGCTGTTCAGTAATTAAGTATATTAGCACACTTTTTCCAAATATTCAAGCATTTTATGCAATATATTCCGTATAAAATGCGGCAGGGACCGCCGCAAAACGGTCCCTGCCGGGAAAATCACAGAATGATGCAGATCAGGCCGCCGCTGCCGTCATTTATGATCCGCTCCAGAGCCTCCCGCAGCTTCTTCTGGGAGTCCAGCGGCATCCGCCGGAGCTTTGCCTGCAGGTCGTCTCCCACGATCTCGTGGAAGCTGCGGCCGAAGATGTTGGACTGCCAGAGTTTGCTGGTGTCTCCCTCGAACTCCTGGAGCAGATAGTTCACCATGTCCTCGGACTGCTTTTCATTGCCCACAATGGGCGAAACCGTGGTGGCGATGTCCGCCCGGATCATGTGGATGGAGGGGGCGCTGGCCTTCATGCGGACGCTGTAGCGGCCGCCCTGGCGGACGATCTCCGGGTCCTCCAGGTTCAGCTCCTCCACGCTGGGCATCACAATGCCGTAGCCCGTGTCCAGCGCCGCCTGCATGGCGGGAGCCAGGCGGTCATACTCCTTCCGGATGGCGGCCAGGCTGGTCAGAAGCTGCATCAGGTCGCCGTCGTCCGTCACGGACAGGCCCGACTGGCGGCTCAGGGTGTCGTAAAACAGGCTCCGGGGCAGGTCCAGGTCCGCCTCGGCAATGCCGATCCCCAGGTTCAGGCTGCGGATGGAGGCGGCGGAGATATCCCCCTCCCCCTGCAGGGCAGACAGGCAGTCCCGCAGCTGCCGCACATGGGCCAGGTCCGCCGCCTCCCGGCGCACCGCCTGGTATACGCCGGTTTTGATGGGGTGGTCCGGCGGCAAGGCCTCCACCCAGGCCGGCAGGAACAGGTCCAGCTCCCGCAGGGGAAATTCATACAGCAGCCCCTGCAGCAGCTCCGTGATCTCCTGCTCCCCCAGCTCCAGGCAGTTCACCGGCAGGCAGCGGACGTCATACCGCCGCTCGATGTCCGCTGCCATGGACTGGGCCCGGGAGCCCTGGGGCTGGGCGGAGTTCAGCAGCACCACAAAGGGCTTGCCAAGCTCCTGCAGCTCCCGGATCACCCGCTCCTCGGCCTCCAGATAGTCCTCCCGGGGGATCTCCGTGACGCTGCCGTCGGTGGTGACCACGATGCCCACGGTGGAGTGGTCGCAGATGACCTTCCGGGTGCCCAGCTCCGCCGCCTCGGTCATGGGGATCTCGTGGTCGTACCAGGGGGTCATCACCATCCGGGGAGACAGGTCCTCATACTGGCCCACGGCGCCGGGCACCATATACCCCACGCAGTCGATGAGCCTTACGGAGAACGTGACCCCCTCCTCCATGCGGACCTCCACCGCCTCCTCCGGCACGAACTTGGGTTCGGCGGTCATGATGGTGCGGCCGGAGCCGCTCTGGGGCAGCTCATCCCGGGCCCCGGTCCCGGCGGTAGCCGTCCTGGATATTGGGCAGCACCTGGGTCTCCATAAAGCGCTTGATGAAGGTGGATTTTCCGGTGCGCACCGGCCCCACCACGCCGATGTAAATGCTGCTGCCGGTCCGGGCCGCCATATCCTGATAAATGGATGCGGACTGATTCATGGTCCATTCCTCCTGCTCCATAACATCTTGTCTGGTGCTACTCTATGCGTCCCCGGGCCGGGATAGACGGAAAATTTTTACAGAAAAAGCCGACAACATGTTGATTAATAGGCAATACCTGTGTTAAAATACAGGTCAAACAGATTCGTTAAAAATCCAACAAAAAGGGGGATGCCCATATGGAACAGTCCAGCACAGACCGCCGGGTGCGAAAAACCAAAAAGCAGCTGCGCCTGGCGCTGATGGAGCTGCTGGCGGAAAAAAGCGCCAAGTCCATCTCCGTGCGGGAGCTGACCGAGCGGGCGGATATCAACCGCGGCACCTTCTATATCCACTACCGGGACGTGGGGGACCTTCTGCAGCGGCTGGAGGATGAGATGGCGGACCGGCTGACGGCCCTGTGCAAGGACCACAAGCCTGAGGACTCCACATGGGAGCAGTTCCCCTTCCTGAGGGACCTGTACCACTTTATCCTGGACAACGCCGACCTGTGCCGGGTGCTGCTGGGTCCCAACGGGGACATCGCCTATACCAACCGCATCTGCTGCATTCTGCGGGATTATTTTCTGTATGACTTCCTGTCCCAGTTCTATCCCGGGGACCGGCAGCGGCTGAACCACTTCTGTTCATTTATCGTGTCGGGCAACCTGAATCTGGCGCTGTCCTGGCTGCGGGACGGGGGCCAGGAGTCGCCGGATGAGATGGCCCGTCTGGCGGGCAGTATCATCATGGGCGGCGTCAGCGCCCTGGGTGCGCCAAGTCTGTAACAGGTCCGGAATCCCCTGCAGCTGCTTATAAAAACACCCCTCATGCAGGTTTATACGCCTGCATGAGGGGTGTTTTTTTCTGTTTTCCGGTTCGATGCAATTGTTTTCGGAAGCTCTGTCTTTGCTTACAGTTCGTTTCCCTCGTCCGGCTGCTGGACCAGCAGGGTCTCTCCGGCCGGGGCGTCGGTGAAGTCCAGCTGCACCACCGCCTGGGCGGTGTTCACGGAGCAGCTGACGCATTTGCCGCGCTCTGCGGCTGCGGCGGCGCAGCGGTTCAGAAGGTCCGTCAGGATTTCCCGGTTCAGCCCGCCGCCCCGCCAGTGGAACACAAAATGGGGCTGCTTTTTCCGCAGGGCCTGGCGGGCGCGGTTCTCCACGTCCTCCGCCTTGGTGAAGGACAGGGGGCGGTAATAGTACCCCTTGTCTGCCGTGCAGGGCGGCAGCGGAAGCACCAGCGTCTCGTGATCCCGGAAGATGTGCCGGTCGTCCAGGTTGAAATAGTCGTACCGGGGCGTTCCCCGCTGGAGGGAGTTGTCAAAGGTGGCGTCCAGGTGATAGCGCTGGCCGTCCACCGTTATCACGTTCCAGGTGTGGCGGTATTTCACGCCCCGCTCCGGGGCCGCCTCGCTGAGGGCCACGATGCAGGGCAGCTGCACCGCGTCGCACAGGGCCTTCACCGTTTTGGCGATGCCCTCGCACACCCCCACCCCCTGGGTCAGGGGGCCGATGATCTCGTGGGAATAGGGCTTTTTCAGCTTGTCATACCGGACGTTCTCCAGAATGAAGGCGTGGATGGACAGCTCCTTGTCCCGGTCGCTTTTTCCCTGCAGGGGCCGGGCCAGACGGTCCAGCCGGGCGGCCACCGCCTGGCGGTGCTGGCGGATCTTCCCCTTGTCGAACAGATACTCCGGCAGAAGCTCCACATGGTCCGCCCCGGGCATCCACCGGTACTGAAACCCGGTGACGTAGAACAGCAGCGGCGTGTCCAGCTTCAGCCGCAGATAGATGTCCGACAGCTCCGGGCCGTCCAGCCGGGGCACCCGGATCCCCGGGGCCAGGGCCTCCATACCCGCCAGCATGGCGTCGTATACCCCGCGCTTTTCCCGGTCCAGCTGGCGGTAATAATAGCCCGCCATCAGCGGCAGGCGTGGGGCAGCAGCTCCCGCACCTGCCCGGCCAGCCGGTCAAACTGGTCGCAGGACAGGGCCTGTGCCCCGTCGGACAGGGCGCAGGCCGGGCGGTCGTGCACCTCCACCATCAGGCCGTCGGCTCCGGCGGCCACGGCGGCCAGCGCCAGGGGAGCCACCAGCTCCGCCCGCCCGGCGGCGTGGCTGGGGTCCACGATCACCGGCAGGTGGGTCAGCTTTTTCAGCACCGGAATGGCGGCAATGTCCAGAGTGGCGCGGCTGTCGGTCTCGAAGGTCCGGATGCCCCGCTCGCACAGGATCACCCGCTCATTGCCCCCGGCCAGGATATACTCCGCCGCCTGCAGCAGCTCCGTTACCGTGGAGGACATACCCCGCTTCAGCAGCACGGGCTTCCTGACCTGGCCCAGGGCCTGGAGCAGGGCGAAATTCTGCATATTCCGGGCCCCGACCTGCAGGATATCCACCTGGTCCAGGTCCTCCAGCTGGCGGGAGTCGGTGATCTCCGTTATGGTCGGCAGTCCGGCCTCATGGCCGGCCTCCGTCAGCATGGAAATGCCCGGCTGGCCCAACCCCTGGAAGGAATAGGGGGACGTCCGGGGCTTGAATACCCCGCCCCGCAGCAGCTGGGCTCCGGCGGCCTTGACCCGCCGGGCTACCCCGGCCATCTGCACCTGGGATTCCACGGAGCAGGGTCCGGCGATCAGGCAGAACTCCGCCCCGATCCGGGCGCTGCCCACCTCCACCACGGTGTTGTCCGGGTGGGCGGCCCGGCTGGCCAGGCGATAGGGCGGCGTGATGCGCCGCACGTCCAGCACATAGGGCAGAGCCGCCAGACCCTCCGGGTCCAGCCGCCAGGTGTCTCCCACCAGGGTCAGCACGTCGGCGTCCCGGCCCGGGGTCCGGCCGATCCGCACCCCCTGATTCATCAGGCGCACCGCCAGCTGCCGCAGGGCGGGCTCCTGGGTGTCTTTTTGGATAATAACGATCATATGATCCTCCATGCGGCTGTGCCGCTGTATATTCCCGGATATTGTACCGCAATGCGCGGGTTTTTGCAACCGGGGAATTTCCCGGGGAATACGAAGAATGCAGTATCCGAAATACAGATAATTTCTATATATATATAGCTTGACGATTGACAATGTGTATGCTATGATAGATGCAGGTCATCAGAATAGACAAAATATAATGCTTTCATGCGGAAATATTTTCCGTTCTGACGGCCTGCATGGCTCATCCCATCCAACCGGACATAAACGGAGGTATCAGATGAAAAGACTGCCGAAAATGTTCTGCGCCCTGATTCTTTGCGCCTTGGTGGTGACTGCCGCAGTTTCCTGCGGCCAGAAGCCCGCCCAGCAGGAACAGGACCCGCCCCAGCAGGAGGAACCCCAGCCTGCTCCGGCGCTGAAGATCGCCGTGGACAGCGAACCGGCCCGTTCCGCCGTCTACAACTGGTTTTATTCGGAGGAGGGGCAGGCCCTGTTCGGGGACACGGATCCGGACGACGTGATCTTCTCGGTGGACCCCCGGGATATCGCCCAGGAGCTGAAGCTGGGGAACTATGACGCCGCCGTGTGCGCCCCCGATCAGAAGGCCCTGCAGCTGCTGGGCGGCTATGAGTCCATGCCCCTGCTCAAGGACGCCGTGATCTTTGTCCACGGCAACATCGGGCAGGAGGATGCGGACTATAACCTGTCCTCGGAGACCCTCCGCAGCATATACGCCGGCACCGCCCCCCTTTTCTGGGATGAGGCACAGACTCAGCCGCTGATTCCCGCCTATGGCTATGCCAGCGATGCCCAGGACCCCCTGTGGCAGCTGATGTCGATGCAGTTCGGCTTCACCGCCGACGCGCCGGATATCCTCACGAGGGGGACATGGGACAACCCTGTGATGGCCACTGTCCAGACCGGGCGGGTGGGATCGCCGCTGTTCCCCCTGCATTATAACTGGCTATTCGGTGAGGCGGGAATCAACGGGTCGGTGATCTCCGTGGACGGCGTGCGGCCCACAGACGCGACGCTGGCGGACGGGTCCTATCCCTTCACCCTGTCCTACTACGGCCTGTATTGGCCCAGCCATCCCCAGGCCCGGCAGATCGACGCGATCTTACAGGGCGTGCAGGCTATGCAGACTGCGGACTGACTGCTTCCCGGCGTCGTCCTCTCTTTTTTCGGAAAACAGTTGCCGTAACGGCGAAAATATACTATACTGTTTATTCGACAGTGCCGCTGGCACAATTTACCGAAAACAGGACGATGGATATGAAAACAAGCGACTTTAACTATGAATTACCGCCGGAGCTGATCGCCCAGACGCCCATCCCCCAGCGGGATGCCTCCCGGCTGCTGGTACTGAACAAGAATACCGGCGCATGGCAGCACCGGCATTTTTACGACCTGCCGGAGTATCTCCGGCCCGGCGACTGCCTGATTCTCAATAACTCCCGGGTGCTTCCGGCCCGTCTGCTGGGCCACCGGCTGCCCGGCGGCGGGGCCTGCGAGGTGCTGCTGCTGATCGACCGGGGAAACAAGACCTGGGAGTGCCTGGTGCGGCCCGGCAAGCGCATGCGCACCGGGGCGAAGCTGTCCTTCGGCGACGGGGAGCTGACGGCGGAGGTGGTGGAGGAGCTGCCCGGCGGCAACCGCCTGGTGCGCTTCGATTATGAGGGAATTTTCCTGGAGGTGCTAGAGCGTCTGGGGAAAATGCCCCTGCCGCCCTACATCAAGGAGGAGCTTCAGGATCAGGAGCGGTATCAGACGGTGTACTCCAAGGTCAACGGCTCCGCAGCCGCCCCCACGGCGGGCCTGCACTTCACCCAGGAGCTGCTGGATCAAGTATCCGCAATGGGTGTAAAGCTTGGATACGTTACACTTCATGTGGGCCTGGGGACCTTCCGCCCGGTGAAGGAGGACGAGATCGAGGGCCACGAGATGCACAGCGAATACTGCGTGATCCCCCAGGAGACGGCGGACCTGATCAATGAGACCAAGAAAAACGGCGGCCGGGTCATCTGCGTGGGCACCACCTCCTGCCGCACCATCGAAAGCTGGGCCGCAGAGGACGGCACCATGACGGCCAGCGCCGGATGGACGGATATCTTCATCTATCCCGGGTATCGGTTCAAGGTACTGGACGGGCTGATTACCAACTTCCATCTGCCGGAGTCCACTCTGATTATGCTGGTGTCCGCCCTGGCGGGCCGGGAGCACGTCCTGGCGGCATATCAGGAGGCGGTGAAGGAGCGCTATCATTTTTTCAGCTTTGGTGATGCGATGCTTATCCTGTAAAGGATGCAGCAATACAATAAGGACCGACAAGCGAAGCGGGAGCCCGGCGTCTGCCGGACTCCCGCTTTTGCAAAAGTTTATACAACTTGCCGCCAGTCCGCCTTTTATGCCAATGCGGCGGAGCAGCGATTTGCGAACTGCCGGTCTGTAGCCCGGCAGGATATTTTCCCCACAAAAGCAAAAGAAAGTGCTCAATTCACAAAGAATCAAGCACTTTTCTCTTGGCACGCCGTGAGGGATTCGAACCCCCGGCCTTCTGGTCCGTAGCCAGACGCTCTATCCAGCTGAGCTAACGGCGCGTGTCTCTTGACGACTTTGCTATAATACCACGGTCTCCCAGAAAATGCAAGTCTTTTTTTCAAAAAATCCAAAAAAAATTTTTGGATAGCCTGTTCAGCGAAAGCTGATGGGATTCTGTGGTGCCGTATAAGGAACTTTTCCCCGGGAATACTGTTTTTATCCAAGTGACGGAGGCAGTAGTGGAATGCAGGGAAAAGTGGAGATCTGCGGCATCAACACCGCCAAGCTGGAGGTTCTGAAAAACGACGAAATGACGGAGCTTCTGCGGCGGACCAAGGAGGGAGACATGGCCGCCCGGGAGAAGCTCATCCGGGGCAACCTGCGGCTGGTGCTGTCGGTGCTCCAGCGGTTTGCAAGCCGGGGCGAGAACATGGACGACCTGTTCCAGGTGGGCTGTATCGGCCTCATCAAGGCCGTTGACAACTTCGATATCAACCAGCCGGTGCGCTTTTCTACCTACGGCGTTCCCATGATCGTGGGGGAGATCCGGCGGTATCTCCGAGACAACAGCGCCATCCGGGTGTCCCGAAGCCTGCGGGACACGGCGTATAAGGTCCTCCAGGCCCGGGAGCGTCTGCTGCGCCAGAGCCAGCGGGAGCCCACCGTGGAGCAGCTGGCCCAGGAGCTGGCCATCCCCCGGGAGGAGGTGGTGCTGGCCATGGACGCCATCGTGGACCCGGTGTCCCTGTACGAGCCCATATACTCCGAGGGCGGCGACACGGTATGCGTCATGGACCAGGTCAGCGACCGCCGCTGCACCGACGAAAGCTGGATCCAGCGCATTGCCCTGAAGGACGCCATCAGCCGCCTGACGCCCCGGGAGCGCAGCATTCTGATGATGCGCTTCAACCAGGGAAAGACCCAGATGGAGGTTTCGGCGCAGATCGGCATATCCCAGGCCCAGGTGAGCCGCCTGGAAAAGGGAGCCATCCGCGCCATCAAGAAGGAGCTGTAGCGCATACCGTCTCCCCTGCCCTGCCCGGCAGTCCATCTGCCGCAGGAATATCAAAAGGGCCTGCTGCCTGCACTTTGCAGACGGCAAGCCCTTTTGGCTGCTTGAACGATATTATGCTCTTCTGCGGCGCTTGCGGCGAAACTTATCCAGCACGCCGGTGACGATGCCCCGCTCGTAGCGGTTCATGCCGAACAGCCACAGGCTGGCGGCGTAGACGGCCACAAATACGCAGCCCCAGATGAGAATATCCAGATACCCGGACACCGGGGCCAGCACGGCGATAAGCACCGCCACGATGGCGGGTACCAGCATGGACGGCAGCAGCCGGGCGATGCGGACCCAGAACCAGCGGACATCCAGGCCCACATGGCGGCGGAAATACCAGTTGATGGGAAGCACATTCCCCACCACGGTCACAAACAGAATGGAACCGGCCACGCCCACCAGGCCGCCGTATTTGCACAGGGGGATCATCAGCCCCACATTAACGGCGGCGGCGGCCAGATAGACCCAGGCCCGGAACCGGTGCATATTCTTGGCCCGAAGGATCTCCAGCCCCACAAACTGGATGGCGGAGACGATGGTGCTGGCAAACAGCAGCAGGGCCACGGGATAGTCCACGGCAAACTGCTCCTTTCCGCCAGCCCATAAAATCACAAAGGGACGGCCCACCGCCACAAAGCCCAGGAACACCGCCATCAGCATGATGAACTGCAGGCGTCCTGCCTTGGTCATCAGCCGGGTCAGCTCCCGGTTGGAGTCGCCCTCCGCCACCATCCGATGGACCCGGGGGATCAGCACATTGGAGATGGCCATGGCAAAGGACAGATAGTACACGTTCAGCTGGTTGGCGCTGTAGTATACGCCGGACAGCTCCGCGCCATGGATCCAGGTGGTCATCAGGGTGCCGATGCCGTAGTTCAGCTGGTCCACCACCACCGCCAGGAAAATATAGAACGTGAAGCCCATCATGCTCTTCATCAGCGGCAGGTCGTAGGTCCGGAAGGACACCGGCATTTTCAGCACCGCGAAGCAGTAGGCCATATACGTCAGGCCGCACACGATGGTCAGCACCAGCGAAAGCGTGGCAATGGCCGGGGAGCGGAAGCCCAACAGCAGCAGGGGAATGGAGATCAGCGGACTGAGCACGGATTTGGCCATGGTGACAGCCTTCAGGAACAGATACCGCTCGTGGATGTTCACATGGGACTCGAACACACTGAACGGGAAAGAAAGCGCTGCGTTGACGGTCATGATCCGCAGGAGCTTCGCGCCCAGGGCCAGCTCCTCCGGGGCCCACTTGGTGCCGAACACCATCTGGGGGTGGGCGGCCAGGAAGAAGCCCAGGGCCAGCAGTACCAGACCCAGCAGCGACAGCGTCACCAGGAACATGCCGTTGAGCTTTGCCATTTCCTGCCGGTCCTTGGCCACCTTGGCCTGGGAATAGTAGCGGATATAGGCGCTGCCCAGGCCCATGCTCAGCAGCAGCAGGTAGGAGATGATGGGCCCCACCGCGCCGTATACACCGTATTCCGTTTCGCCCAGCCGGCCCAGCATAATGGGCGTATAGATCAGCGAGATCAGCGTGCTCAGGCCCATGGACACATAGGACAGCACCGCTCCCAGCCGCACTTGATTCACTTGCAAGGGTCCACCCTCTTTCTGCATATCCGAGTCATTATACCGGGTTTTCCGGGCTATGTAAAGAGTCCGTCAAGTGAATTCATGAAAATGTCACAAACTGGGGCAGGCTGGGACAGGCTGGAACAGGCTGAGACAAGCCGGGACAAACCGGGACAAGCCGGGGTCATGCGCGGAAATAGCCGTACAGCTCGATGATGGCGAAAAGGATGTTCAGCAGGCCGAAGGCGAAGATCAGGGTCACGGCGGCCTTCTGGCCGGAGCGGCTGCGGTCCATGCCGGAGGCCAGCAGGAGCATGGCCCCCGCCAGAGCCAGAGCCGAGACACCGGGGATATACACCACCGCCAGCTGCCGCAGCAGCCAGAAGATCACGGCTACGGCCAGCAGGAGCATGGATAATCTGCGCTTGGTTTCCAATTTCATGAAAAACCTCCTGATTTTTTCTATTAGTCTACTGAATTTTCCCGGAAAATACAAGAGCCTTCGTTGAATTTGCATAAATTTGCAGAAAAGCGGCACGGCTTACGCCGTGCCGCTATCCGTGCAGCAAGCCGGTTATTCCGGGTCGTAGGCGATGGTTACCATCCGGCAGGCGGCGCACCGCTGGGCCGGAACGTGGTCCGTTTCCGAGTGGGGGGCCTTTCCCAGAAGCAGGAAGCCCGGGCAGCCCACGGCCGCGCCCATGGGCCGGTTCTCCGTCACCCAGCACACGCCGCCTCGGCCCATAGCCCGGACGAAGCCGGACTGCATCTCGTTTCCACAGCAGGGACATTTCATGGTAGGTACCTCCTCTTGCTCATTATGCTTTATACTTTCCATCATATGATATATGTTGCCATTATATTACCATAAATACAATATATAAATGTGAACAATGTAAGAACAAATCATAAAAAATATGTGAAAAAAATATAAAGTGACAGCCACTTGCGGGCAAGCGGCTGTCACTTTTGACGGAATATTACTTTTGACTGGGCATTTTCCAGGCTTGATGGTCTGTGTGCAGCAGATGATGGGATACGTCACTGAGGGGCTTTTTCATGAACTCCCGATACAGCTCGTGGACCTCGGGGTTCTCGTGGGAGAACCGGGAGGGGGCGGCCTTGTCGATGTTCCACAGGACGCTGCCGCGCTTTTCCGCCAGCTCCACGCCGTCGTGGATGGGCTGACCGCCGCCGCCGGCACAGCCGCCGGGACAAGCCATGATCTCCACGAAGTCATAGCGCACCTCGCCTCGCTCCAGGGCGGTCATGAGCTTGCGGGTGTTCAGCAGGCCGCTGGCCACAGCCACGGAAACCACTCCCGCGCCGGGGATCTCGAATTTAGCTTCCTTCCAGCCGTCCATGCCCCGGATGTCGCGGAAGGCATCGGGATCGGGATTTTGGCCAGTGACAAGGTAGTAGGCGCTGCGCAGGGCCGCGTCCATGACGCCGCCGGTGGCGCCGAAGATCACCGCCGCGCCGGTGCCGCTGCCCAGGGGGCTGTCAAAGGGCGTCTCATCCAGAACGGCGGGGTTGATCTGCTCACCCCGGAACATCCGGACGATCTCACGGGTGGTCAGCACCACGTCCACGTCCTGGTCGCCGCAGGCGTCCCGCATGGTGGGCAGGGCCGCCTCGCTCTTTTTGGCGGTGCAGGGCATGATGGACACCACGAAGATGTCGTGGGGGTCCACCCCCAGCTTCTTGGCGAAGTAACTCTTGGCCACGGCACCGAACATCTGTTGGGGACTCTTGGCGGTGGACAGATGGCTGACATACTTGGGGAACTGGGTTTTGACGAACCGCACCCAGCCGGGGCAGCAGGAGGTAAACATAGGCCAGGTGTACTGATCCCGGTGGGTAAAGCGCTCCACGAACTCGCTGCCCTCCTCCATGATGGTCAGGTCGGCGGTGAAGTTGGTGTCGAACACATAGTCAAAGCCCATCTGCTTCAGGGCGGTGACCATGCGCTGGGCGGTGGCGTACTCGGGCTTCAGGTGGTAGTATTCCGCCCAGGCGGCCCGGACCGCCGGGGCCATCTGGACCACGGTGATCTTTTTAGGGTTGGCCAAGGCGTCGAACACCCGGCCGGTGTCGTCGTGCTCCTGCAAACCGCCCACGGGACAGTGGGTCATGCACTGGCCGCAGAAGGTGCAGTCGGAGTCTGCCAACGTCCTGGCCCCGGACACGCCGATGGTGGTGCGGGTACCGGTGCCCATCAGGTCCCAGATGTGCATACCCTGGATCTTGTCGCAGACCTGGATGCAGCGCATACAGCGGATGCAGCGGTTTTCAAACCGCACCACGGGGGTGCTGAAATCCGGCTCAATGGGCCGCAGGTCCTTGATATAGTGGTTGCCCAGCAGGTTATAGTCGTTGGTGAGCTGCTGGAGCTTGCAGTTGCCGCTGCGGGTGCACTTGGGACAGCGGATGTCGTGCTGGGCCAGCAGCAGCCGCAGGTTCACCCGGCGGGCCTCACGGACCCGGGGGGAGTTGGTGTGGACCACGATGCCCTCGGCCACCTGGGTGTCGCAGGCGGCCACCAGGCGCTGCTCCCCCTCCACCTCCACCATGCAGATGCGGCAGGCGCCGATCTCGTTGATGTCCTTCAGGTAGCACAGGGTGGGAATATCCAGGCGCACGGAACGGGCGGCCTCCAAAATGGTGGTGCCCTCCGGCACGGTGACGGTTCTGTTGTCGATGGTCAGCGTTACCATTTGATATCTCGACCTCCTCTGAAAATGCCGTAGCCAAAGTGATCGCACCGCAGGCAGCGGGAGGCCTCGGTGACGGCGCCCTCCTCGGTGAGACCGCACTCGATGTCCTCAAAGTCGCACTTGCGCTCACAGGCCTGGCGCTCGGTGGTGTTGATGCGCCCGTGGGGCGGGCGGTTGTTCAGCCGGGGAGCCGGGATGTCCACGTCCACCCGGATCTCATGGCGGAAGCCCAGGTGCTCGTCGATATTGGCGGCAGCCACCTTTCCGGCGGCAATGGCCCGGATGGCGGTGGCGGGGCCGGTGACGCAGTCGCCGCCGGCAAAGATGTTGTCCATATCGCTGACCTGGCCGGACAGGGCGGCCACCAGCCGTCCGCCGCGGGTGATGGGCACGCCGGCCTGGTCAAAGCCCTGGATCTCGATGCCCTGGCCGATGGCCACCACGATGATATCCGCCGGGATGCGCACCTGGTCCAGAGCGGCCTTGTTGGGCCTGGGACGGCCGGAACCGTCCACGTCGCCGATGATCTGGGGCTGGACCCACAGAGCCCGGGCCACGCCGTCCTCGTCGGCCTCAATGCGGACGGGAGCCGCCAGGGTCATCATCTCCGCCCCCTCGGCGGTGGCCCCTGCCACCTCGTCAGGCAGGGCCGTCATATCCTCCAGGCGGCGGCGGTACACACAGGTGACCTTGCTGGCCCCCAGGCGGATGGAGCTGCGGGTGACGTCCATGGCCACGTTGCCGCCGCCGATGACCACCACCTGCTTGCCGGTGAAGTCGGGCATCACGTCGTCGCCGATGGCCTTGAGCATCTCCACGGCAGACATGACGTTCCTGCTGTCCTCGCCGGGAATGCCGGTTTTCTTGTCCTGGTGGGCGCCGATGGCAATGTAGATGCAGTCAAACTGCTTCTCCAGCTCCTCCAGCCAGATCTCCCGGCCGATGCGGACGTTGGTGCGGACCTCGATGCCCAGGGACAGGATGGAGTCGATCTCGGCGTCCAGCTTCTCCCGGGGGAAGCGGTAGCTGGGGATGCCGTAGCGCAGCATGCCGCCCAGCTTGCTGCACTCCTCGAAAATGGTGACCTTGTGGCCCATCAGGGCCAGGTAATAGGCGCAGCTGAGGCCGCTGGGGCCGCCGCCCACAATGGCCACGGTCTTGCCGGTGGCCGGGGCGCAGGGGGGATTGGGCACCACGCCTGCGTGGTCCACGGCGTACCGCTTCAGGCCCCGGATGTTGATGGGATCGTCGATCATGTTCCGGCGGCAGCGGGCCTCGCAGGGATGCTCACAGATGTAGGCGCAGGCGGTGGGCATGGGGTTGTCCTTGCGGATCAGGCGCACGGCGTCGGCGTAGCGCCCGGCTCCCACCAGGGCCATGTAGCCCGGGATATCCACCCCCGCCGGACACAGGGCAACGCACGGCACGGGATTCTGGAGGCTTGCCAGGCACCGGTGGTGCTGCACGTGCTCCTCATAGTCATCCCGGAAGCCCTCCAGGCCGTCCACCACCAGGCGGGCGGCGTCCCGGCCGATGGCGCAGTCAGCGGTGTCCACGATGCTGCGGGCGGTTTTCTCGATGATGCGGACGGTGTCCATGTTGGCGGTGCCGTCCAGCACCTGGGAAATGAGCTTGGTCAGCTGGCCCAGGCCGATGCGGCAGGGAACGCACTTGCCGCAGGTCTGGGCGTGGCACAGCTGCAGAAACGACAGAGACATTTCCACCGGGCACAGGCCCGGAGGGCTGGCGGCGATCCGGCGCTCCACATCGCGGTAAAGACCCTCTACCACGGTCTGAGCCCTGCTGGGGGTTTTGATGTCAAGTCTGCTCAAAACAGTTCCACTCCTTCCGTCCGCTTGCAGCGTTTGGCTGTGCGCCGCAGACGGACTGATATTGGTTACAGCTACAGAATGCCACAATTGATTTCAAAAGTCAATTGTTTCAGAAAAGTTGTCTATCCGATGAGAAATTTTCATAATTGATTAGAAAACATTGCAGAAAAATTCACGGAACCATAGGGCGGCCTGAAATTTTGAAATCTTCGGAAACGGCGGAAAACCGGGAACGTTTCCCACTCCATTGCCAAGATTGTGACGAAAATTGTTTCGTATAAATACAATAAATTTCGGCATATGAAAATCATTCCGGGACAAAGTGTTGCATTTGCATATTGCGGACGGGGCCTGTACATGTTATAGTGAGTGTACAAATCAGAAAGGAGGCGCGCCATGAAGGTTCGGCTCAACGAGGACCGGCAGGTGGTGGACGCCATCCGGGAGGGGTTAAAGCGCACCGGCGGGTACTGCCCGTGCCGCCTGGCCCGGACGGAGGAAAACCGCTGCATGTGCAAGGAATTCAAAGATCAGATCGCGGACCCCGACTTTGAGGGGTACTGCCACTGCCGTCTGTATTATAAGGAGAAGTAAGACCTGAGTCTGTCGAAAAACTCAGAAATCTTCCGTCATCGGAAAGGAAGATCGTTACGAAAGAAACCCATCAGGGGTGTCTTTCGTTTGCAATCACCGCATTCTTCCCCCGGGGGCTTTGCCCCCGGGCCGTTCCCCGCCGCCCGCAGGCGGCGGAACCCCCGCGCGCCGGGCAACGCACTGCCTTCTATCACCGTTGCCCGGCGCGACCGGAGAAGCGCGGGCCGGAACGGCGGCGGCACGGGACCAGGCCAAAGAGAACCACAGCGCGGGCCCCGGAAAGGGGCCGCGCCCATCCCTGCCGCCGGGGCGCTGGGGGCCCCCGGCCAGCCAATTACAGCCCCCAGCGGGGACGGGCCAGGGCAGGCCAAGGGCTGCCCGCCCCACCCGGGGCGGCAGAAACGCCCCCAACGACCACACAGCCGCCACGGGGGGAACGGCCAAACCGCACGGCGGGCGGCCCGCAGTGCTCCCAGGCCCGGCCCCCAGGACTGCCTTGAGCCTGGCCGGGGGGGCTGCGCCCCCCGCGCTTCGGGCGGCGGCGAAAACTGACCGGGGCAGACCGGCGACGGCCCACGGCGGGCCCGGCCCCACACCACCAGGCCCCGACAACCACCAGCCCCGGGGGCCAGAGCCCGGCGGGGGGCGGCCCGGGCAAGCCGGGCAATTTTCATGCCGCCGCATTCCTTTGGTCCCGAGGACGGCCATAAGGCCGCCGCAAGGGACACGCCGAGGGGCGATAGCCCCGGGCCGGGACGGCGGGGCGGGCCATGCGGCCCGGCCTGGCGGCACGGACGGCGCGGAGATACGGCAGAAGCAGGGGCCATCGTATGGCCGGGGGTGGGGCGGCGCGTGGCCAGAATCCTTAACCCCCGTTTTCCATCGTAAAACCCCCGTTTCGGTGACGAAAAAAAGGGGAGGAGCCGTAGCCCCTCCCAAATTTCGTTAATCATCCCTCCCAGGGATACCAGATTTCGCCTTGTTCGGCGTAGTAGTCACTGACGTACTCGACACAGGCCAGCTCCACGTCGTCCATCATTTCCCGGATTGCTGCATCCAGGTTTCCATCCTGGCGGCCCTTGTATTCGGCGGCCACCCAAGGGTCAACTTGGAGGATGGACCCATGGGCGGCGGCGTGGCACCGCCAGCACAGGGTAATGAGGTTCATCGGGTGGTCAGCCCCGCCTTTGCCCCGGGGCCGCACGTGATGGATTTGTAGGCCGTCCGTTGAGTCGCATAGGGCGCACCGCCAGCCGTCGCGCTTGTACACGCCGCGCCGCACGCTGTTCGGGATACCGGCTGCCATGCCGTTCATGTTCTTGTACTTCATTGTTCGTACCGTCCTTTCTGCCTGCTTTGGGCGGTCTCTTTGCAACCGCGAAGTCAAGGCCGAAGCCGCCGCCAGGCGGCAGGGCGGGCGTGAGCGAACAGGCCGGGCCATAGCAGAGACCGCGCCCGCCCTGGCCTTTACTCGCGGGTTATCATGAAAAGGCCAAAGCGGGCATCAGCCATCTTGTAGGAGGTGCGCGGCGATAGCCGTCTGCCCAGCTTCCGCGACCGCCGCGCCGTCTCTCCGCTGTCCCGGCACAAGGCGGGACGGCGGCGGGACAGGCTACGATGGTGTGTGGCGGTTCTCCCAGTCTCGCAACCAATTCATGAGAAGATTCTGGGCCAGCTTATAGGGCGTGATTCCTACCCAAAAGCAGGCACTTTCCAGGCGTTCGGCCTGTTTTCGGGTTAATCGTGTACTGATAGTGCGCATATGCTTCTTCCTCCATCTGTCTTGCCGTGTCGGCGGTTTCTTGGTCATGTGGCTGTCTCCCCGTAGTGAAAGCGTTGGGCTTTGCACCACATATTGTAGCACCAGCCGGAATGAAACACAAGATGTTGTGTCAAGATTCTTGAGAACCACAAGATAAGGTAACAAGAAACTTGTTACCTTGTGGTCCCTGGCCGAATGGCCATACCGTACCCCGGTGTTGGGAAAGGAAGATAGTTACGAAAGAAACCCATCAGGGGTGTCTTTCGTTTGCAATCACAGGTTTTTCAGAACTTTCTAAGTTCTGAAAAACCGCAAGCAGCTTGTCAAAAAGACTTTTTGACAAGCTGCCTGTCCCCCCGTTCACATTGAACCGGGGGATTTTTTCGCCCGGCGGAGGAGTGCATCATGCCGGTATAATTCCAGCAAATGACAGGGATGTTTGTCGATAATGACATAATTTAGCGCAATTCTGCGTTTTTATGCATTATAGACGATTATAAACGGTATGTTTTGTTGAATTCACAGAAAGCTAACAAATTGATCAAATTTTTGTTGCATGGTACAATATTTGCGAGTAAAGTAGTGAAGTACCCGGCAGGAATCCGGAAAAAAAGAAGGAGAAAAGCATATGGAAATTCAAATTCTGCCCCTGATTATCGTTGTCGCATATCTGGTGGGCATGCTGACCGTGGGCGCCGTGGTCAGCAAGGTCCAGATCAAGAACGCCAAGGACTACATGGTGGCCGGACGCCGCATGGGCCTGTTCATGGTGGCGTTCTCCCTGTCCGCCAACAACATCGGCGGCGGCTGCACCACGGGCCTGGCCCAGAAGGCCTTCGGCGACTGGGGCCTCAGCGCCGTGTGGTACGTTCTGGCGGCTTCCATTGCCATGATCCCCCTGGCCTACTTCGCTCCCAAGATCCGCAAGACCATGGCCGTGACCATCCCCGAGGTGGTGGGCCGCCGGTTCGGCAAGTTCTCCAGCAACTTCACGGCTATCCTGTCCGTGCTGTCGCTGTTCTGCCTGACCTCCTCCCAGATCGCCGCCTCCGGCGGCGTCATCAACGCCCTGATCCCCTCCATTCCCCTGAATGTGTGCCTGATCTTCGCGGGCATCGTCATCATTCTGTACACCACCATGGGCGGCATGATCGCCGACCAGATCTCCGACCTGGTGCAGTTCGGCATCATCCTGGTGGGCCTGGCCATCGCCACTCCCATCGTGCTGAACCATGCCGGCGGCTGGAGCGCCATCTCTGCGGCTCTGCCCGGTGAGAAGCTGAACCTGACCCAGATCGGCTGGGCTTCCATCATCGGCTACATCTTCAACTACTTCTGCACCTTCCTGGCCGGTCCCGAGATGGTCTCCCGCTTTGAGACCGCCAAGGACGAAAAGACCGCCAAGAACGCCGCGTTTGTGTCCGCCATCCTCATGGCCGCCATGTCCATCTTCCCCACCCTGCTGGGTCTGGCTGCCTTCGCTCTGCAGGATCAGCTGCCCGGCCTGGCCGAGAACGGCAGCAACGCCATGATGATCGTCACCGGTCATTATGCCCCCGGTGTGGTGACGGGCCTGATCTCCGCCGCCATTATCTGCGCCACCATGTCCTCTGCCGACTCCAACCTGCTGTGCATGTCCACCATGATCATCAACGACCTGTACACCGGTCTGGGCGGCAAAAAGCAGCTGACGGACAAGCAGACCATCTTCTATACCCGGGCCTGCAACGTGCTGTCCGCCGTTGTGGCCATGCTGATCTCTCTGTTCGGCGTGTCTATCGTGGCCATGAACACCTTCGCCTTCGGCATTCGCTGCGCCGGTCCCTTCGCCGCATATGGCCTGGGCCTGGCAGTGCCCAAGGCCACCAAGAACTCCGGTATCATCTCCATCATCTGCGGCACCATCGCCTTTGTGGTGTGGCAGATCGTAGGCGGCGGCGGCACCTGGATGTTCCTGATGCCGGTGGTGGCCGGATGCCTGGTGAGCACCATCTCCTTCTTTGTGGTCAACTGGATCGAGTGGGGCCGCGGCGTGGCCCCCGCCCCCAGCGCCTATCTGACTGACGAGGAAGTCGCCAGAAAGATCGCTGAGGAGTCTGCCGGCCGGTAAAGCATCCCAAATCGAACAACAGCCCCTGCGGGAAAATCCCGCAGGGGCTGTCTAACATAAGGGGCAGTTTTTAGATTTCAAGATATCCCTTGAGCACCTTCAGGGTGTTCCACACGCCGTCGATATGGCTGCGCTCATAGCCGTGGCTGGCGTAGACGCCGGCGCCGATAAGCCCGTGGCGCAGGTCGTTTCCGGCAGACAGGGTGGCCTCCACATCAGAGCCGTAGTGGGGGTACACATCCACGGCGTAGTCGGCCTTTTCCCGCCGGGCGGCGTCAATGAGCTTTCCCACCACTTCATAGCTGTAGGGGCCGCCGGAGTCCTTGGCGCAGATGGACACCTGCCGCTCGGTGCAGCGCAGACCGTCGCCCACGCAGCCCATGTCCACGCTGATGGCCTCGGTGACGCCCTGGGGCACGCTGGCGGCTCCGCCGTGGCCCACCTCCTCATACACCGTCACATGGGCGTATACCCGGCGGCGGGGGGTGAGGTCCTTGTCCTTCATGAACTTGGCCAGGCCCAGCAGAATGCCCACGGACAGCTTGTCGTCCAGGAAGCGGCTCTTGATATAGCCGGAGCCGGTGATCCGGGTCCGGGGTTCGAAGCAGACGATGTCGCCCACCTCCACACCCAGAGCGCGGGTATCATCGGCGGACTTCACGTCCTCGTCCAGCACCACCTCGCAGGTGTCATAGCTGCGCTTGGCGTTGGCATATTCGCCGTTGACGTGGACGGAGGCGTTGCACAGCTGGAAGGTGCCCTCGATGACCCGGCCGGAACGGGTGTAGACCCGGACGTTCTCCGCCTCGCCGTTTTCCGGACGCATACCGCCCAGAGCCGTCAGCCGCAGGCGGCCATTTCCCTTGATCTCCGCCACCATGCCGCCCAGGGTGTCGGCATGGGCCTCCAGCAGCAGGCCGTCATTCTCGTCGCTGCCGCCCAGGTCGATGAGAACGCCGCCCTTGACGGTGGTCCGGGCCTCATAGCCCAGGGACCGGAAGGCGTTCAGCACCCACTCCGCCGCCTGCCGGGTGAAGCCCGTGGGGCTGTCGATGGCCAGCAGCTCCACCGCCTGGTGGGCGGCGTATTCCGCATAGGTATGTTCCATAGTTGAATCCTCCTGTTATTTGATCTTTTCCCAGCAGCCGGACCGCAGGGAACCGGCAGCCACCGGGCAGTCCAGCCGCTCCGCCAGCTGCCGAGCCAGGGGACGCTCCTCCTCCTGGTCCACCTGGTTTACGAAAACCTGGTCATGAAATCCCTCCCGGGCAGCCACCCGGGCCGCGATGGCCGGGGTCACGGGCCGGTTTTCCGGCACACCGGCCAGCCGGGCATACAGGGCCGGACGATGGGCCGCAACGCTGATGGGACGGCCGAAGCCGTCGGCTCCCAGCACCAAAATGGTGGTGTTGCGCCGGGGCGGCAGCACCGGCTCGTGCTTTTCGTGGCCCTTGAAGGGCTTTCCGGCGGAGCCGTCCGCCTCCACCAGGGTATAGTCCGCCAGGGCGTCCCAGCCCTCAAAGCCCGGGGACACCAGCTTGCCCTGGGCCGACGGAACCCCCAGGCACACCAGGCCCTCCCGGGCCAGAATTTCCCGGGCGGTATCCGGGTCCTGGGCCACGGCGATGCCGGTGGGGGGCCAGATCTTGGTGGTGGTGGTCACCGCCACGGTGCCCCGCTCCCGCAGCTCCCGGGCCAGGTGATACATCAGGGTGGTCTTGCCGCCGCCGCCGATCAGGGCGGTGACGCCGGGCCGGATGTCCAGCAGGTCGCATAGCTTATCCACTTTCTCACTCTCCCTTTGCGCCGCGTGTGCGGCAGGGCCATTGTATCACAGGGCGGTGGAAAAATCCACCTATATTTCCGCCTATTGCCGCCGGGCGGTGCGGTATTCGTCGCCGGGCCGCCAGTAGGGGCAGTCCCCCCGTCCGGCCAGGAACCGCACCATCTCGTCCTCGTCCAGGTCCACGTCGCAGATGTATTCGTCGTATTCCTCGTCGTAGTTATAAAAGCAGCAGGCTTCGCACTGGGTCATGTGCCGGGCCTCCTTTCGTCAGGATGATTATACGTCCATCGGGGGTGCTGCGTCAATAACCAGCTTGTCAAAAAAATTTTTTTGACAAGCTGCGTGCGGTTTTTCAGAACTGAAAAGTTCTGAAAACCTGCGATTACAAACGAAAGACACCCCCTGATGAGTTTCTTTCGTAACTATCTTCCTTTCCGATGACGGAGGATTTCCGGTTTTTCCGACAGCCTCCAGAATATTTATCAACAGGAGGTTTACAATTATTCAAATTTTGTACTTGACGAAAATATGAAAATCAAATATAATCATGAGTGGAGAGGGTCTTACCTCCCGTGCCTATGAAGTGAGCGTGCATCCGGGTAAAGAGGGCGGATGCACGCCCATTTCCTTTATTTTCTCAGCTCCCGCAGCTGAAGCTCCACGTCTCCGATGAGGTACAAGGATCCGTAGCACAGCACCGTGCCGTCAGGCCCTGCCTGCTTCAGGGCCAGGGCCACCCCCTCCCGGATGGTGCCGCAGGCCGTGGCAGAACAGCCCAGCTCCCGGATATAGGCCGCCAGCTCACCGGCAGGCAGGGACCGGGGGTTATCCGGCGTCACCGTGATGAAGGAGTTGGCGTAGGGCGCCACGCCCCGGTACATGCAGTGGTAGTCCTTGTCCTGCATGACCCCGGTCAGCACCGTCAGGGGCCGCCCGGGCAGATAGTCCCGGATGTTCTGCTCCAGGGCCTGGATGCACTGGGGATTGTGGCCGCCGTCGATGATGAACAGGGGATCATGGCCGATGATCTGGAACCGGCCGGGCCAGTCGGTGGAGGCCAGCCCCCGGCGGATATGGGAGTCGGTAATGGCCCAGCCCCGGGCCTGAAGCACCCGGATGGCCGTCAGGGCCACGGCGGCGTTGCACAGCTGGTGCCGTCCCAGCAGCGGCAGGCGCAGGCCGGTAAGCTCCTCCCAATCGAAAACCTGGCCCTCCAACCCGGCGCTTTCCAGACGGATGCCGTCGAAATCCGCCAGGTGCAGGGGAACACCCAGACGCTCGCACCGCTGGCGGATGATCTCCTCCGCAGAGGCCGTCTGGCGGTACAGCACCGCGTCACAGCCGGGCTTGATGATCCCGGCCTTGGTGGCGGCGATTTTTTCAATGGTGTCCCCCAGATACTGGGTGTGATCCAGACCGATGTTGCAGAACACGGCGGCCTCCGGGGCGGGGATCACGTTGGTGGCGTCAAATTCGCCGCCCATGCCCACCTCGCACACCACGATATCGCAGTTGTGCCGGGCGAAATAGGCGAAGGCGATGGCCGTGACCATCTCAAACTCCGTGGGGTGAGGGTCCAGGGAGTCCGCCAGAGGGCGGACCTGGGCCGTGATTTCGCACAGCTCGTCGTCGGTGATCTGCCGGCCGTCCACCTGCATGCGCTCGTTGAACCGGATCAGGAAGGGCGAGGTGTACAGGCCCGTGCGATAGCCCGCCGCCCGGAGGATGCTGGCCATTATGGCACAGGTGGAGCCCTTGCCGTTGGTGCCGGTGACGTGGATGAACTTCATGTCCTTCTGGGGGTCCCCCATCAGCGCCAGCAGCGCCCGGATGCGCTCCAGCCCCGGGATGCTGCTGCGCCAGCAGACGGCGTGGATATAAGACAGGGTTTCGTCAATGTTCATTGTATATCATTTCCTTTCGACTGCACCGGCGGCAGGCCCACGGCCCGCAGAGCGCCGGAGCGCTGCAGAAGCCACACCACCAGCACGTCCAGCACGCCGGTGATGGCGAACTGCACGCTGCGGGCCGCCAGCCGGGTGAGAAAGTACGCGGCTTTTGCGCCGCCGCCATAGATCATGGCCAAAGCGAAGCTCTGGTACAGGATGGACCCCAGAACCACCGCCGGCAAAAACGCCGCCGCCAGACGCAGGGGGCTGCATCTGCGTGTCAGCCAGGGCCGGAAAAAACCGGCGCACAGGCCATACAGGATCGGGGGCACGCAGAAAATCGGGTTGTAGCCATAGGGGGAGAACAGGCAGCCGATGAAATCGGCGGCAAAGCCTGTCAGGGCCCCGGGCAGCGGCCCGAACAGCATCCCGGCCAGGAAGATAGGCACCGCTTCCAAGGAAAAGCGGGTCACCTCGTTGGGGGTAGGGATCAGGAACCGGGCCAGCACCACGCTGACGGCGGTCAGCAGGGCGCAGGTGACCATGGCCCGCACGGGCCACTTGGGTCTGCCGTGGGCAGATGCATGGGTGTGACGTTCAGACATAAAAAATACCTCCTAATTCGAGTAAAAATTGGGAGGAGGTTGGGGAGTATGCACTTGTCAGGGCGCGAACCCCCGGGCCGGCTGCCAAAGCGGATGCGAAGACGGCACCGCGGAGACAGGTCTCCTTCGTCCGGCGGCAACCTCCCATCCGACCGGCACTTAACGCGCCGCTTCTACTCTTGCAGCAAAAGCCAGTCATGATTATACAGAAGCCGCCGGGAAAAAGCAAGGGAAATCGGAAAAAATGCCGAATCCTTCGGGGAAGGAAAGATAGGGGTTGCATTCCCGGGAATATTTGATATAATTACAGCAGATGATACAAACTGTACGCATTATTTTTCTTAATGAGGTGCTGTCATGTCCGTGAAGCTGGAGCTTTATCGTGTGTTCAAGGAGGTAGCGGAGGCCGGAAACATCACCGCCGCCGCCCAGACTCTGTTTATATCCCAGTCCGCCGTCAGCCAGTCCATCAAGCAGCTGGAGGCGGAGCTGCAGACCCGGCTGTTCGCCCGGAACTCCCGGGGCGTCACCCTGACCGCCGATGGGCGGATGCTGTATGAATACGTCCGCAGCGCCATGGGCCTGCTGGAAACCGGCGAGGAGAAGCTGTCCCAGAGCCGGGACCTGCAGATGGGCCACCTGACCATCGGCGCCAGCGACACGGTGACCAGCCAGTTCCTGCTGCCGTATCTGGACCGGTTCCACCGGCAGTATCCGGCCATTCATATTCAGATCATCTCCGGCCGGAGCCACAAGGTTCTGGGCCTGCTGCAGTCCGGCAAGGTGGACATCGCCTTTGCCAGCACCCCCCAGGAGGGGGCGTCTCTGGAGACCTTCCCGTGCCTGGCCACCCACTCCATTTTCGTGGCCGGGGCGGAGTACCCCTGCGACTTCGACCATGTATACACCCTGGAGGAGATCGCCCGGTTCCCGCTGATTCTGCTGGAGCGGAAGGCCTCCTCCCGGCTGTATCTGGAAAAATACTTCCTGCAGAACGGGCTGCACCTGAACCCGGAGATCGAGCTGGGCGCCCGGAGCCTGTTGGTGGACCTGGCGGCCATCGGGTTCGGCGTGGCCGGCGTCACAGAGGAGTTTGTCCGCCGGGAGCTGGAAAGCGGCCGCCTGCGGAAGCTGCGCACGTCCTTTGATATCCCGCCCCGCAGCGTGGACCTGTGCGTGCTGCGGGACGTGCCCCTGACGTCTGCGGCCCAGCGCTTCAGCGATTTTATCCGGGAGAGCCTGCGCCGGGGCTAAACGCCGTCATAAGTGACAAAACTCGCCCCGGAAATGCCGGGAACTTCGCCCTTTCGCCCCCTTGCTTTTGTACCGGGAATAGGGCAGAATAGAGTCATTATTCACAGCAATGTGAGATTTATAGGAGGAATTTATGGAACTGCTGAAGGAGCGCATCCGCCGGGAAGGTAAGGTCCTGCCCGGCAACATCATCAAGGTGGACGGTTTCCTGAATCACCGGGTGGATACCGCCCTCATGAGCCAGCTGGCTGACGAATTTGCCAAGTATTTCGATGTGAACAACATCACCATGGTGCTGACGGCGGAGGCCAGCGGTATCCCTCTGGCCACGGTGTGCGCCCAGAAGTACGGCGTTCCTATGGTGTTCGCCAAGAAGGCCAAGAGCGACAATATCGAGGGCGGCCTGTATCAGAGCGAGATCTTCTCCTATACCTATAAGAAAAAGGTCACCCTCATTGTGGCCCAGGAATGGCTGGGTCCCAATGACCGGGTGCTGATCATCGACGACTTCATGGCCAAGGGCTATGCCATGCAGGGCCTCATCGACATCGTCAAGGCCGCCGGGGCTGAGCTGGTGGGCATTGGCGTGGCAGTGGAGAAGGGCTTCCAGCATGGCGGCGACGCCCTGCGGGAGAAGGGCTATCCCATCCACTCCCTGGCCGTCATCGAGGAGGCTACCCCCGACCACATCACCTTCCGGGAGGATGATCCCGTATGAAAAAGGTTTTAGTGCTGGATTTCGGCGGCCAGTACAACCTGCTGGTGGCCCGCCGCGTCCGTGAATGCGGCGTATACTGCGAGATCAAATCCTTCCGCATGACCATGGACGAGGTCCGCTCCTTTGCCCCGGATGCCATCATCTTCACCGGCGGCCCCGCCACAGTGTTCGACCCCGGCGCTCCCATGATCGACCCGGAGATGCTGTCTATGAGCGTGCCGGTGCTGGGCATCTGCTACGGTCTGCAGCTGATGATGCACCTGCTGGGCGGTCAGTGCTGCAAGGCGGACACCCGGGAGTACGGCAAGACGGAGCTGACCCATACCGCCTCTCCCCTGTTCGACGGCGTGCCGGAGACGGCTGTGTACTGGATGAGCCACGGGGTGGAGGTGGAGCACCTGGCCCCCGGCTTCGAGATCATCGCCTCCACCGAGGGCTGCCGCCATGCGGCGGTCCAGTGCCTGGAAAAGAAGCTCTACGGCGTGCAGTTCCACCCGGAGGTGGTGCATACCGAGTATGGCCGCCAAATTCTGGAGAACTTTCTGTATAAGATCTGCGGCTTCCGGCCGGAGTGGACCATGGCGTCCTATCTGGAGGAGGCTGTGGCCCAGTGCCGGGAGAAGATCGGCAATGGCCGGGTGCTGCTGGCTCTGTCCGGCGGCGTGGACAGCTCCGTGGCCGCCGCGCTGCTGCAGCGGGCGGTGGGCCGTCAGCTGACGTGCATCTTTGTGGACCACGGCCTGCTGCGCAAGGACGAGGGCGACCAGGTGGAGCATGTGATGACCAAGCAGTTCAACGTGGACGTCCGCCGGGTCAACGCCGGTCCCCGTTTCCTGAGCAAGCTGGCCGGTGTCACGGACCCCGAGCGTAAGCGGAAGATCATCGGTGAGGAGTTCATCCGCGTGTTCGAGGAGGAAGCCAAGAAGATCGGCGCCGTGGACTTCCTGGCCCAGGGCACCATCTATCCCGATGTGGTGGAGTCCGGCCTGGGCGGCGAGTCCACCGTCATTAAGAGCCACCACAACGTAGGCGGTCTGCCCGACTGCGTGGATTTCAAGGACATCGTGGAGCCCCTGCGCCGCCTGTTCAAGGATGAGGTGCGGCAACTGGGCCTGGAGCTGGGCCTGCCGGAGCAGCTGGTGTGGCGTCAGCCCTTCCCGGGTCCCGGCCTGGCCATCCGCGTCATCGGCGAGATCACCGAGGAAAAGCTGTCCATCCTTCGGGATGCCGACGCCATTTTCCGGGAGGAGATGGCGCTGGCCGGTCTGGACCGCACCACCAGCCAGTATTTCGCCGTGCTGACGGATCTGCGCAGCGTGGGCGTCATGGGCGACGAGCGCACCTATGACTATACCCTGGCCCTGCGTGCGGTGCAGTCTCAGGACTTTATGACCGCCACCTGGTCCCGTATCCCCTACGAGTTGCTGGACAAGATCTCCGGCCGCATCGTCGGCGAGGTGAAGCACATCAACCGGATCGTCTACGATATCACCTCCAAACCCCCCGCAACGGTGGAGTGGGAATAATTTCATAGCTTGAAAAAAGCCTGTAAATACCATGGCTTAATAGTGACAAGTAGCTATTTTGTCCTGCGGTTGGGGCAGAGAACGGTGTGACCGTAAAGGTCACGCCGTTTTTCTGCGTTCAAGGGTAGATTCTGCGAGCGTTGCTTCAATTTCGAGCTTTAACCGTTCCTGCTCCGCTTCATAATCAGCAGTCATCTTCTTGTACTTTTCCTTGCTGATTTCACCGAGGGCGTAGTCCTCATAGAGCCGGGACATGACCACATCGAGAGTGGCAAGGGCCTGCTCCATGCGCTTCTGATCTTCCCGGACGTCCTGTTCCTGATCGGTGCGGCGGTAATGCAGCCACTCCTCGGACTTTGGGCAATGCACGCTCTGGGTGCTGGACCGGGACTATAACCTGCTGGGAAAGGCCCCTCAGGAAAAAATCGGTACATGGTTCCCCCAGCCGTATGCCATCACGGCAAACAGCATCTACTTCTGGCTCAACGGAAAGATCACCCACTATATTGACACCAGCGATCTGTCCAATCTGGAGCTCCTTCCGATGCCGGATACCAGCAACGCCAGAGTCCACGGCTAACTCATAGTTGACACTGGATAAATCCATCTGCTATAATGGGTTTATCCGATATCGCCCGCCGCAGAAAGGAGTTCTTCTGATGAAACGATGCCTTCTCCCCTCGCTGCTTCTCGCCCTCACGCTGGCCCTCGCCCTCACCGCCTGCGCCGCAAAACCCGCCGCCCCCACCGCCGCAGACTTTGAAGTCCAGCCAGGGGAATACCGGTATCAGGACAGCGACGGATTTTTCGTGGAGACGGAAAAGGGAAATTACCGCCTGGAGCCCCTGCTGGATTTTCTGGTCCGCTTTGCTGAGCCGGGCAGTCATGATTTTTATGTCTTGTGCAATAAGCCGGACTGCGGACATGGCGATGCCAATTGCAATGCATACGCGGGATTTGCCCTGGGCTATTTCAATCAGCATCTGTATGGGGTGCAGGACAACGGCACTGACTTTGTCCTGGTACGTATGAATATGGACGGGACGGGCCACACGGAAATTGCCCGACTCCCGGAGCAAAACGCCCTGGACGGGCGTAAGCAGCTGGGCGGCAGCTACTTCTTCGACAACGGCTATCTCATTTATCTGGCTATGCCCATCTCCTCGGGCGATCCCGATTATGCCATGGCCGTTTATAAGATTCAGCTGGAGACCGGGGAAATCACCCGGCTATTTCAGGAGGACATTCCGGTGCATACGGATTGGCCGTCTGCCGGGGTGTCTATCAGCAACGGATACCTGTATTTCCCGATGTTCAACGGCGAGACTGGCAGTGTTACCTATGCGGAAGGCAATTTGGAAACCGGGCGCATCGAGCATATTTTTGAAGATTGGAACCAATCGAACAGTCCGATGGTGAACTTTGACAATGTACTATACTACCACCGCGTTGGCGTGGGCCTGTGCGAATATGACAAGGCCACCGGCACGGAGACGGTAAAGGTCCCCACAGATTGCAGCCTGGCCCTGCCGCAGTACACCAAGGATTATATCATCGTTCGCACATCGGACGATGACGCGGATACACACCGCACCATCTACGCATATGACCGGAATTATCATCTGTTGGGGCAGATGGAGCTGGAGCTCTACGGAGTCAAGTTTCCGTCACTTCAGTATGTTACTGCAAATGCCATCTACTTCACCTCAGGCGGCGAGCTGATTTCCTACATCGACCCCCATCACCTGGACCGTCTGGAGCTGATCCAACTGGTGGACCCCACGGCAAGGAGCCACGGATAATATGGAGGGATGCCATGGTCCACCGCCTGTACCCACAAACACACCGTGAAAAGGCCGGAGGTCAAACATGAAAATCAAACGAATTCTCAGCGCGACCCTCGCAGCCGCCATGCTCCTGTGCTGCTGCGCCCTCACCGCCTGCGCCTCCAAACCCGCCGTCCCCACCGCCACGGACTTCGAGGTCCAGCCGGGAGCATACCGGTATCAGGACATAGACGTCTTTTTCATAGAGACTGAAAAAGGGAATTACTGTATGAATCCCCTGCGGGATTACCTGATTCGCTTTGCTGAGCCGGGCAGTCATGATTTCCACATCCTATGCAATAAGCCTGAATGCAAGCATGAGGACACCAATTGCAATGCATACATGGACATTGCTCTTGGGTACTACAACGGTCACTTGTATGGGGTACAGGATAATAATCAGGAGTTCACCCTGATTCAAATGGACATGGATGCCACCAATCACCGGGAGATTGTTGACCTGCCCAAGCAGTTTGAGCCCAATGGGACCAATCATTTAGGCGGCAGTTACTTCTTTGATAACGGCTTCTTGATCTACGTGGCCATGCCGCCGCAGGCCGACCCGGACTATGCGCTGCCGGTTTACAAGATCCAGCTGGAAACCGGAGCGACCACCCGGCTGTTTCAGGAGGATATCCCGCTTCACACAGAGTGGCCATCGGAGGATGTGTCTGTCAGCAACGGGTACCTCTACTTTCCCCTGCCCCAGGCAAACGCCGAAAAGCGCGCCTATGCAGAAGGCAACCTGGAAACCGGGCGCATCGAGCGGGTATTTGAGGACTGGGATGAGATGAGCAGTCAGATCGTGAATCTGGATGGATTGCTGCACTATTTTCGCGCCGGTGTAGGACTCTGTGAATACGACAAAGCCACCAATCAGGAGTCCGTAAAATTTCCCATGGATGTCTACTGCGCAGAGGTAAGCTACACCAAGGACTATATCTTCATGCGCACCTCGGACTCCAAGGAATTCACGCAGCGCACCCTTTGGGCCCTGGACCGGGATTACCAGCTTCTGGGGAAGGTTGAGCAAGAACGGATAGGGCTATACTTCCCCTTCCTGGAATACACCACCGCCAATGCCATCTACTTCTCCGCCGACGGCGGGACCATCACCCACTACATCGACCCCCATCACCTGGACCGTCTGGAGCTGATCCAGCTGGTGGACCCCACGGCAAGGAGCCACGGATAATTCCGGGCCGTGCGCATGCAGGCATTTCTCGCGGACAGAAGCCGCCCCCACGCTATAAGGAGAGATGCCATGGTCCACCGCCTGCACCCACAAACACACCGTGAAAAGACCGGAGGTCAAACATGAAAACCAAACGAATTCTCAGCGCGACCCTCGCAGCCGCCATGCTCCTGTGCTGCTGCATCCTCACCGCATTTGCCGAAAGCGAGACCTACATCGGCTACTACAACGGCTACAGCTACACCTGCACTGCTGTTTGCCGTACTGACACTTGCAAAGCCAATATGGCTACCGAGAGCAGTGAGGCAATGTCGATTATTGGCATAGTTGCCTATACAAACAAGTACGGCCATAGTGTAACCGGAAAAATCAGTTGTAACGGAGCAAAAAGAATTGTTACCAGTGATATAACAAATGTTAGGTCTTTTGAATCTTTGAATGCAACATTTAAGGTTGGTTCACATGTCTTGCAGACAATTTTTGTCTCCTCAAAGCACGGTGACAATCAGTGAAATTTTCAAAGATAACGCATCTTCTTGTTCTGTTGTTGACAATAGTGATTCTCACTCTTACAGCATGCGAGAAACAACCGTCCACACTTGTTAACAACTTCGAGGTCCAACCAGGGGAATACCGGTATCAGGACATAGACGTCTTTTTCATAGAGACTGAAAAAGGGAATTACTGTATGAATCCCCTGCGGGATTACCTGATCCGCTTTGCTGAGCCGGGCAGTCATGATTTCCACATCCTATGCAATAAGCCTGAATGCAAGCATGAGGACACCAATTGCAATGCGTACATGGACATTGCTCTTGGGTACTACAACGGTCACTTGTATGGGGTACAGGATAATAATCAGGAGTTCACCCTGATTCAAATGGACATGGATGCCACCAATCACCGGGAGATTGTTGACCTGCCCAAGCAGTTTGAGCCCAATGGGACCAATCATTTAGGCGGCAGTTACTTCTTTGATAACGGCTTCTTGATCTACGTGGCCATGCCGCCGCAGGCCGACCCGGACTATGCGCTGCCGGTTTACAAGATCCAGCTGGAAACCGGAGCGACCACCCGGCTGTTTCAGGAGGATATCCCGCTTCACACAGAGTGGCCATCGGAGGATGTGTCTGTCAGCAACGGGTACCTCTACTTTCCCCTGCCCCAGGCAAACGCCGAAAAGCGCGCCTATGCAGAAGGCAACCTGGAAACCGGGCGCATCGAGCGGGTATTTGAGGACTGGGATGAGATGAGCAGTCAGATCGTGAATCTGGATGGATTGCTGCACTATTTTCGCGCCGGTGTAGGACTCTGTGAATACGACAAAGCCACCAATCAGGAGTCCGTAAAATTTCCCATGGATGTCTACTGCGCAGAGGTAAGCTACACCAAGGACTATATCTTCATGCGCACCTCGGACTCCAAGGAATTCACGCAGCGCACCCTTTGGGCCCTGGACCGGGATTACCAGCTTCTGGGGAAGGTTGAGCAAGAACGGATAGGGCTATACTTCCCCTTCCTGGAATATACCACCGCCAATGCCATTTACCTCTCCGCCGACGGCGGGACCATCACCCACTACATCGACCCCCATCACCTGGACCGCCTGGAGCTGATCCAGCTGGTGGACCCCACGGCAAGGAGCCACGGATAATAAGAAGGGATGCCATGGCCCACCGCCTGTACCCACAAACACACCGTGAAAAGACCGGAGGTCAAACATGAAAATCAAACGAATTCTCAGCGCGACCCTCGCAGCCGCCATGCTCCTGTGCTGCTGCGCCCTCACCGCCTGCGCCTCCAAACCCGCCGTCCCCACCGCCACGGACTTCGAGGTCCAGCCGGGAGCATACCGGTATCAGGACATGGGCGATTTTTTTGTGGAGACGGAGCAGGGGCAGTATTACCTGGGCTGGGATCAAATCATCCGATTCGCCGAGCCGGGCAGCCGGAGCTTCTACCCCCTGTGCAATAAGCCCAACTGCGGACATGGCGGCGAGAAGTGCAATGCATACACCGACTATGGATTGGGATACTGGAACGGGCATCTTTACACCACCACCTACGGAGACAACGGTCCGGTAGTAATGCGCATGGATATGGACGGCGCCAACCATCGGGAGGTGGGGCGGCTGCCGGTTTTGACAGCTGTGGATGGTGCGCGGCACGGCAGCGGCGAATTGCTGTTCCACAACGGCTCTCTGTTTTATATGTACGACGCCATCGAAACGGACCCGGAATGGTCCATGTCCATCTACCAGTTTGACCTGGAAACCGGAAAGGGCCGGTGGCTGTTTCAGGAGGATATCCCGCTGTTCACTTATTCCTACGGAAGCTCATATGTGAATATTTGCGGGGATGACTTCTTCTTTAAGATAGCCAACGGGGTCACCGGTGAATGTTCCTATGCCCTGGGGAGCTTGAAAACAGGCCGGGTGGAAGCAACCCTTCCCGACTGGAGCGATCGCAACAGTGGGGCAATGGAGCAGGACGGCGTTCTGTATTATTTCAAGGCGGATGCCGGCCTGTGTGAATACGACAGGGCCACAGGTGTGGAAACGGTCCGCTTCCCTATGGATACATACACAGCATTCCCCTGCTATACCCGGAACTATATTCTGGTGCGGTCTACGGATACCGAGGACTTTGAGCAATGCACGCTTTGGGTGCTGGACCGGGACTATAACCTGCTGGGAAAGGCCCCGCAGGAAAAGATCGGCAGATGGTTCCCCCAGCCGTATGCCATCACGGCAAACAGCATCTACTTCTGGCTCAACGGAAAGATTACCCACTATATTGACACCAGCGATCTGTCCAATTTGGAGCTTCTTCCGATGCCGGACACCAGCAATGCCAGAGCCCACAGCTAACTCATAGTTGACACCGGATAAATCCATCTGCTATAATGGGTTTATCCGATATCGCCCGCCGCAGAAAGGAGTTCTTCTTATGAAACGACGCCTTCTCCCCTCGCTGCTTCTCGCTCTCGCCCTGGCCCTCGCCCTCACCGCCTGCGCCTCCAAACCCGCCGCACCCACTGCCACGGACTTTGAGGTCCAACCAGGGGAATACCGGTATCAGGACGTCGATATTTTCTTCGTGGAAACAGAGAAGGGCAACTACTACATGAACCCGTCAGGAGGTGGATTGATCCACTTTGCCGAGCCCGGCAGCCACGAATTCCACGTCCTGTGCAATAAGCCCAACTGCGGCCACGCCAGCGCAGACTGCAACGCGTTTTTAGAGGTGGCCTTCGGATATTACAACGGCCATCTTTACGGTGTCACGCTTCAGGATCACTTTGAGCTGATCCAGATGGACATGGACGGCACCAATCACCGGGTCATCACCCAACTGCCCGAGCAGAAGGACCTCAGCGGTAATTTCAACGGCGGCGGCAGCTACTTCTTCGACAACGGCTATCTCATCTTCCTGGCATTCCCCTGCACATCGAACCCGGATTATGCGCTGCCGGTCTACAAGATCCAGCTGGAGACCGGGGAGACCACACAGCTGTTTCAGGAAGATATCCCGCTTCTCACGGACTGGCCAGCAGACGGTGTGTCCATCAGCAATGGGTACCTCTACTTCCCCCTGCCCCAGACATCCGAGGGCAAGCGCCCGTATGCGGAAGGGAACCTGGAGACCGGGCGTATCGAGCGGGTATTTGAGGACTGGAAGCGGGAAAACAGTTTTATCGTAAACTTTGACAACGTGCTGTACTATCACCGCGCCGGAGTCGGCCTGTGTGAATACGACAAGGCCACCGGCAAGGAGACGGTGAAGGTTCCCATGGATGTATATTACGCTGATGTGTCCTACACCAAGGATTATATTTTCCTTCGGACGCTGGATTCTGCCGATTTCAATCAGTGCGTCCTGCTGGCATACGACAGGGACTACAATCTTCTGGGAAAGTTGGAACTGGAGAAGATCAGTTTGCGGTTCCCCTTCCTGGAATACACCACCGCCAATGCCATTTACTTCTCCGCCGACGGCGGGACCATCACCCACTACATCGATCCCCACCACCTGGACCGCCTGGAGCTGATCCAGCTGGTGGACCCCACGGCAAGGAGCCACGGATAATAAGGAGGGATGCCATGGTTCACCGCCTGCACCCACAAACACACCGTGAAAAGACTGGAGGTCAAACATGAAAATCAAACGAATTCTCAGCGCGACCCTCGCAGCCGCCATGCTCATGTGCTGCTGCATCCTGACCGCATTTGCCGAAAACGAGACCTACATCGGCTACTACAACGGCTACAGTTACACCTGCTCGGCAACCTGCTACACTTACCAGTGCAAGGCAACGATGGCTACAAAAAGCAACGAGGCCATGTACATTCGCGGGCAAATTATTTATAAAAATGCGAAAACAGGTAAAAGCAGTACAGGTTATGTGACAAAAGACGGTAAAGGTTTTATCACCACCGACAATCTGGAAAATGCAAGTTCATTCCAGTCCATGAATGCAACCTTCAAAGTGGGCGGTCACCTAATTGAGACGATTTTTGTCTCCGCATAAAGATACGCGTGTGTAGCCCAGGTAAATAACGCCAAGGGGAGCTTGCATACCGGCAAGCTCCCCTCGGCAGCCATGACAGGAGATATTATGAAAAAATCACTCTTTCTTATATGCATGATGCTGGCCCTCGCCCTAACCGCCTGCGCCTCCAAACCCGCCGCCCCCACCGCCGCAGACTTCGAGGTCCAGCCAGGGGAATACCGGTATCAGGACGGCGATATTTTCTTCGTGGAAACGGAAAAAGGCAACTACTACATGAACCCGTCGGGAGACGGATTGATCCACTTTTCCGAGCCCGGCAGCCACGAATTCCACGTCCTGTGCAATAAGCCCAACTGCGGCCACGCCAGCGCAGACTGCAACGCATTTTTAGAGGTGGCCTTCGGATATTACAACGGCCATCTTTACGGTGTCACGCTTCAGGATCGCTTTGAGCTGATCCAGATGGACATGGACGGCACCAATCACCGGGTCATCACCCAACTGCCCAAGCAGTATGATCTCAGCGGCGGTTCCAGCGGCGGCGGCAGCTACTTCTTTGACAACGGCTATCTCATCTTCCTGGCATTCCCCTCTACATCGAATCCGGACTATGCGTTGCCGGTTTACAAGATCCAGCTGGAAACCGGGGAGACCACACGGCTGTTTCAGGAGGATATCCCGCTTCACACAGAGTGGCCATCGGAGGATGTGTCTGTCAGCAACGGGTACCTCTACTTTCCCCTGCCCCAGGCAAACGCCGAAAAGCGCGCCTATGCAGAGGGCAATCTGGAAACCGGGCGCATCGAGCGGGTATTTGAGGACTGGGATGAGATGAGCAGTCAGATCGTGAATCTGGATGGAGTGCTGCACTATTTTCGCGCCGGTGTAGGACTCTGTGAATACGACAAAGCCACCAATCAGGAGTCTGTAAAATTTCCCATGGATGTCTACTGCGCAGAGGTAAGCTACACCAAGGACTATATCTTCATGCGCACCTCGGACTCCAAGGAATTCACGCAGCGCACCCTTTGGGCCCTGGACCGGGATTACCAGCTTCTGGGGAAGGTTGAGCAAGAACGGATAGGGCTATACTTCCCCTTCCTGGAATACACCACCGCTAATGCCATTTACCTCTCCGCCGACGGCGGGACCATCACCCACTACATCGACCCCCACCACCTGGACCGTCTGGAGCTGATCCAGCTGGTGGACCCCACGGCAAGGAGCCACGGATAATATGGAACTGACCATTCACGCCCTGTCCCATTCCTACGGGGACAAGAAAGCCCTGACAGGCTTTACCCACACCTTTGCCCCCGGCATCACAGCCCTGCTGGGCCCCAACGGTGCGGGGAAAAGCACCCTCATCCACCTGATCTGCGACCTGCTGCCCCGCCAGACGGGGACCATCGCCTTCGACGGGACGGATATTCTGTCCATGGGACCGGCGTTCCGGCAGGTGCTGGGCTTCATGCCCCAGAGCCAGGGGATGTACGACGACATGACCGCCTGGGAATTTCTGCTGTACATGGCCCAGTTGAAGGGGCTGAGGCCCCGGGCCGCCCGGGAGCAGCTTCGGGAGTTGCTGCAGGTGGTGAATCTGTGGGACGCGGCCCACCGCCGGGTCGGCGGCTTTTCCGGCGGTATGCGCCAGCGGGTGATGCTGGCCCAGGCCCTGCTGGGCGCGCCCAAGGTCCTGCTGCTGGATGAACCCACCGCCGGGCTGGACCCGGAGGAGCGGGTGCGCCTGCGGGAATATATCCGGCAGCTGGGCCGGGACAAAATCGTCCTTATCACCACCCACATCACCGGCGACGTGGAATCCATCGCCAGTGAAATTTTACTGCTGCACCATGGCGTCCTGCTGGCGGACGCCCCGGTGGAGGAATTTATCCGCGGCTGCGGCGCGGCCAACCTGGAGGACGCCTATATCCGGCGGCTGCATCCCCATGCGTGAGTGCAGGCGTGTTTTCTCCCGCAGGAGTCTGCTATGGCTGCTGGTGCTGATGGCGGCGGTGGTGTTTTTCCATCGGGTGGACCATCACAACGCCCCCGGCTTTGCCGCCGCCTATCGGCAGACCGCAGCTCAGCTGGCAGCCAGCCCGGACCCGTCCGCCGCCCTGTCCCAGATGGAGGCGGAGAGTCGCCGCTATATGACGGCCCTGCTCTGGTGCAGCACGGATGACCCGGACCTGCTGGAGCTATACCGGGACCAGGCCCGGCAAGTGCTGGGCGACGATTATGAGACAGCGGCCATGGCATATGATCTCAGTGACCAGGCCCAGATGGAATTTACCGCCCGGCAGCAGGCCCAGCAGACCCTCCGGCAGCAGCTGGACTACCTGGCGTCGTATCCCGGATATCTGGATACCATCCACGAAAACGCCGCCAATATGCCCACCCTGTCCATTTTCATGGACAGCAGCGCCGGAAAATTCCATGCGGAAAACGTGAAGAAAACGGACCGGGACTTTCCCCGCAGCGCTGATGTGTCCCTGACCCTGACGGAGACTGCCGGACTGGAGAATTTCCTGCAGGACAGTGTGGTGTCCGTGTGCATTCTGCTGTGGATGCTGGTAACGGTACTGCGGCTGACGGAGGAGCGCCGCAGCAGTCTGCGATACCTGGTGTTTGGCAGCCCCCGAGGCCGGACATGGCTGGCCCTGCGCCGGGTGGGGATCCTGGGCCTTTCCGCCGCCCTGGGCACAGCCCTTCTGATGCTGACGGGCCTTGTCACCGACAGTCTGCTGTACGGCGGGCTGGGTGACCTGTCCGCCGCCGCCCAGTCCAGCGAAATTTTTCAGAATTTCCCGTACCCGCTGACGCTCCGTCAGGTGCTTTGGGCGTATTACCTGCTAAAAACTCTTGGTATGTGGCTGATGGGACTGCTGCTGTGGCTGATTCTTCAGCTGATCCACCATTTGCAGACGGCTATGGTGGCCGCCGCCGCATTTCTGGCGGTGGAATACAGTCTGTTCGCCTTTGTGCCGGACAGCTATGCCATCGTGGCCCTTCGGTATATCAACGTGTTTTCCTTCGTCGGTATGGAAAAAACGTTTCTGCACTATCTGAATATCAACCTGCTGGGTCGGGCGGTAAACGGAGCCATGCTGTGTACCGCCCTTCTGCCGGTGCTTTTGGTGCTGGCTGCGGCAGGAGCCGTGGTCTATGCCGGACATCACCGGCCCATAACCGGAGCTAACCTGTTCCAGCGTCTGGCGGCCCGGCTGCGTCCCGTGTTTTCCCGGGCCTCCGGTCGGCTGACCCTGACGGGGTTCGAGTTCAAGAAAATCCTATGGTATCATAAGGGACTGCTGGTGCTGCTGGTCTTTGCTCTTTGGTGCTTCCGGGCAGCCGCAGCTCCTACGGCGGACGTGTCCCTGTACGACACAGATACCGCCGCCTTCCAGAATGAGTTCCAGGGCCCTGCCACGGAGGACACCCTCCGGGCCATCCGGGCCCGCATAGCGGAGGTGGAAGGCTGGCCGGAGTCCGAGATCCGATCCACCCAGCTGGCGGCCCTGTCCGCCGTGGAGGCCGAGGCTCTGGAAAAGCAGGATACCGGCCTGTGGGTGCTGAATCCTGCGCCCATGTTCACTCTGTGCGGCGGCGATGTGGGCGGCAGTCAGCGCATTCCGTCCATGGCGGCACTGCTGACAGTGGCACTGCTGACGGCAGGCACCTTCGCCGGAGAGCGGCAGCAGCGAATGCTGCCGCTGCTGCAGACCACGCCCCGGGGCCGCCGCCGGGAGCCTCGCTGCAAGCTGGCCCTATCTGCCCTGCTGGCGGCGGCGGTATGGTTGACTCTGACCCTGCGGCAGGTGTACCAGGTTTCGTCGTATTACGGCGGCCTGACGGCCCTGTCCGCCCCGCTGCGCAGTGTGACCTATTTTGCAGACCTGGCCGCAGACTGCACTGTGGGCCAGTGGCTGGCCGGATGCCTGCTGCTGCGGTTGCTGGTGCTGCTGGCTGCCGCCATGACCGGGTGCCTGCTGTCGAGCCTGTGCCGGACGGTGAACGCTGCCGTGGTGGTATGCTGCGCCGGCCTGGTGGGCCCGGCGGCCCTGGAGCTGGTGGGAGTGCGCGCGGCAGGCATCCTGTCCCTGGCCCGCCTGTGGACGCCTGTTACCTGCTCCTTGTTCGTCTATTTCATTCCCCTGGCTCTGCTGGTAGTCTGCCCCCTTCTGTGCGTGCGGCGCAGGCCCAGGGTCTGATCTGTATAATTCAAGCTGCCCTGCGTACAAAGCAGGGCAGCTTCAGCCTGTCCCACGCCACACTGTCATGGATGTTTCCGGCAGTTACCTCCACTCATTCTCTTCAATGGGCTTTTTCCCGAGCTTTTCCCGTTCCGCGTTGACTTTTCTGCGCAGCTGCCCGGAATAAACCTTGGCCGCCTTCGCAACTTGTTCCTTCTGGAGCTTTTTCTTATTCGCGCTGGCCTTGATGTGGGTGCCGTCAATGAAAAACGCGCTGGTGTCCAGCATTCTGTTATTCAATGCCTTAAGCATTGGGGGTAATCGCGAAAAGGAAACCTTAGATTGCAGTTCCAGGTTATAGTATACTATACACATTCCATATCACAAACATCAGCTATTGATAGCGTCTCCTGATAGCTTTTTGACAGCAGAAAGTCGGATATCCCATAGGATCGGGATAACAGGTATCAAACAAAGTCAAATGGAATCAAATGCTCTATATAAAAAAGTTTAGAGTGCGTTTCTGCTTGGCGAGCAAGAGGAGGGCACCGATATGTTTGATTTTCTGCAAAAGGGAACAGGAATCAATACAACTCAAATCGTCGACGAAATTGAGGCGGCGGTATATGTTCATGTCAGACCGTATGGGTTCAAAAAGTATGGCAGAACGCTTCACCGCTTCGTCTCGGAAGATATTTCACAGGTGATTCATTTTCAAAGCGGTATGCCCGCACACGGTATGGGCGGACTGCTGTGTGTAAATGTAGGCATTCGTATTCCGGAATGCTCCGATCGAGTTTTTCAGCCAAAAGCGGAAAAGAAAAAATACTATCACGATTATGACTGCACCATTCGCTCCCGCCTGGGAACAGTCAGCGGTAAACAGGAAACCTGGTCACAACAATGGACTGACGGGGATCTGTCCTGCACAAATCCGATTGCACACCGCAGTCTTACTATTCGGGCATGATGCTCAAAAACTTACCCTGTTTTTGTGATATGTTCCAATTCCTCCCAAATTGCAAAAAGGTGGTTGCAAAACGAACGCTGCGGTGTTGTATATGGTATAAGGTCGAAATATGGGACCAATGAGGAGGATGACCGTATGAAGGAGCCAGATAAAAATGTTTTATACATTTCGGACTACAGAATGCACGTAACTTCGCTAATGGCGGTAGCACTGTTCGTATATATTAACCACAAATACTTTACCGGCTTTTTCCGTGTTTTTCAGCCTCCTATACCCATAGCGATTGACTCCGTCACAGCTATTGGCATAATTGCTGTGACGGACGGAATGCTTTTTGCACATATTATTGCGCTCAGCCGAACATACATCGTGTCTACTAAGGGAATCACAGTCATTTTTCTCGGTATTTTTCGTCACCTTTACCCATGGGAAAAGTTCAAAGTAATAGATGTGTGCCCTGGGTTCGACGAGTGTGAAGGAGGAATTTTCATGTTGATGGTTTGCAGCACCATACCGATTCGGACGGTGGCTGGCGGAGCACTTCAGCTGGAACTGGCAATCTACCGTTGGCCTCACATACTATTTTTCTCCAAGCTGTCCCTTGAAGAACGCATGTATTTTGATCGCCTGCGGCGAGGAGATGAGGCTTCGTGCAGTGAGGACTCTGATGACTGCTGAGATGGTGACTCGGAAATAGGGAAGGTGTTTGGCATACGAAAAGTATATCGCGCAGAGCTTCCGTTGACGGCTCCCATGTGGATGGTATCGGAGAAAATACAACCCCTTCCGCTATTGCGGATATGTCCATGATGAGTGCCGCCGCTGTGGCTGCAGTGATTTTCCTTGATTGCGATAAAGGACCCCCGGCCCAGCCGGAGGTCCTTTTGATTCACATGTACCGCACCACAATGCACACCATGGACACCGCCATCACCATGATGGTGGCCGGCGCGCAGTAGCGGCAATACTTGCCCCAGGTGACGGGATGGCCGTTCTTAGCGGCCACGGACGTGCCCACCACATTGGCGGAGGCGCCGATGGGCGTGGCGCTGCCGCCCAGGTCCGTGCCCATGGACAGCGCCCAGGCCAGCACATGCAGGTCCACGCCCTGGGTCTGGGCCATGGCCTGGATCACCGGCACCATGGTGGCGGCAAAGGGGATGTTGTCCACAAAGGCACTGGCCACAGCGGACACCCACAGGATGATGGCCACCATCACCACGGCCTTGCCGCCGCTGAGCCTGGCAATGCCGTCTGCCAGCACGGCCAGGCAGCCGGTGCGCTCCAGCCCGGCCACCACCACGAACAGGCCCGTGAAGAACAGCAGGGTCTTGTAGTCCACCCGGGCAAACAGTCCCGCAGCCGCCTTCCGGCCGCTGGTCAGTAGCGTCACCAGGCTCATCAGAGCCGCAGCAATGCACCCGATGGTGGCCACCGTCAGCTCCGTCTGGGCGTGGGTAATCAGCAGGACCACCACCACTAAGAAGGACGCTCCACAGCCATAGAACCCCGCCCGGTTGGTCACCGCCGACGCTGCGTCGGGGTACACCACGTCTGCCGGGCGATTCTTCTCGCTCTGGGCCAGGGGCTTCCGGAAGCACAGGAAGAAGTACACCACCGTGAACACCAGGCACACCGCCGCGATAACGCCGGTGTTGCCCAGGAAATCGAAGAAGCTCAGCCCCAGGGAGGTGCCGATGATGATGTTGGGGGGGTCGCCGCACATAGTAGCCGAGCCGCCCAGGTTGGCGCAGAAAATCTCCGCCAGGATCATAGGCACCGGGTCAAAATACAGCGTCTTGGCCAGCTCCGCCGTCACAGCGGCCAGGAACAGGATCACGGTGATGCTGTCGATGAACATGGCCAGAAGCGCCGACATCACCATAAAGCAGATCAGCAGCGGCACCGTCCGGTAATGCACCAGCTTCGCGATTTTTAGGCACAGCCACTGGAAAATTCCCGCATGGCCCATGCCCTCCACCATCACCATCATACCGGCAATGAACACAATGGTGGACCAGTTGATGCCTGTATTGGACTCGGACGAGCCCAACCAGAAGCCCTTCTGGATAAAGCAGCTGAGGTTCAGCGTCTCCCAGATGGCCCCTCCGTCATGCATGCACAGGCCGAACACCAGTACCAGCACCAGAGCTCCGCTGCCCAGCGTTACCCACTGACGAGGAAACCGGTCCCAGATGATGAGGGCAAACATCACAACAAAAATGGCAACCGCCAAAATTTTCTCCATGATAGCTCCTCCCCTTTCTTCAGAAATGATCTTTGAACCGTATGGTATTGTAGCCTCCCCACTCGGGAAAGTCAACCCCAGCGCCTTATACAGTTTCACAAAAATGTCACAAGCAGAAGCCAGTTTTCTGTAAATTGCACGACATTTACATGGAATTAACAACTTATTCACACATTTTTACTTGGGCATTCCGGAGTCTGTACAAGTGCTTCCCACATGTAAAAAGAGGCTGTCCCGGGCGGGACAGCCTCTCTTTTATATGACGTAAAACAAGTTTACTTGGCAGCCTTCTGAGCCTTGATGGACTCGATCAGTTCGGGCACAACCTTGAACAGGTCGCCCACGATGCCGTAGTCCGCCACCTCGAAGATGGGAGCGGACTCGTTCTTGTTCACGGCGATGATGCACTCGGAATCCTGCATACCGGCCTTGTGCTGGATGGCGCCGGAGATGCCCAGTGCGATGTAGACCTTGGGATGGACAGTCTTGCCGGTCTGGCCGACCTGGTGGTCAGCGGAAATCCAGCCGGCGTCCACGCAGGCGCGGGAGGAACCCACGACGCCGCCCAGAACCTCAGCCAGCTCCTCGGCCAGCTTGATGCCGCCTTCCACGTCCTTGGAAATGCCGCGGCCCACGGACACGATGAAGTCCGCACCGATCAGGTCCACCAGCTTCTTGGCGGCCTTCACGGTCTCCACCACCTCGGTGTGGATGTCGGAAGCCTCCAGAGCGAAGGCGGGGTGCAGGATCTCCACGTTCTTCTTGCACAGGCGCTTCTTCATAACGCCGGGACGAACGGTGGCCATGGCGGGACGGAAGCGGGGGCAGATGATGGAGGCCATCAGGTGACCGCCGAAAGCGGGCCGGGTCATCTTCAGGTCGCGGTCCACGGGATGGGGCTCCCGGTTGATCATCACGGTGCCCAGCTTGTTGATGCGGTCCTCGGGCAGAGTGGAGGCTTCCTTCAGGAAGTTCTTATAGTTGGGCAGGTCGATGTCCAGGTGGGTGCAGTCGGCGCACAGACCGGTGTGCAGACGGGCGGCGCAGCGGGGAGCCAGATCACGGCCGATGTTGGAGGCGCCGAACAGCAGCACCTCGGGCTTGATCTCCTCCACGGCCTCCACGATCACCTTGGTATAGGCGTCGGTGGTGAAGTCCTTCAGCAGGGGGGAGTTGTACACATAAACCTTGTCCGCGCCGTATTCGCCCAGCTCAGCGGCGATGCCGTCCACGTTGTCGCCCAGCAGAATGCCGCACAGCTCAACGCCCAGCTCGTCGGCCAGCTTCCGGCCCTCGGAGATCAGTTCAAAGGTGGTGGGCATCATCACGCCCTGACGCTGCTCGCAGAAAACCCAAACGTTTTTGAAGGCAGCGGTATCAGCACTATTAAAAGCCATTTTCTTATCTCCTTCCTCAGATGATGTGCTTGGCGGCCAGGATGCCGGCCAGCTTGTCGGTAGTCTCCTTACCGGCGCCCTCGAGCATCATGCCGGCGCCCTTCTGGGGAGGCGTAAAGGAGGTCAGAATGTTGGTGGGAGAACCCGCCAGGCCGATGGTGCTCTTGTCGATCAGGGGATGATCCTTCAGAGTCTCATAGGTCATGGTGACCAGGGGCTTGCTGTAGGCTTCAAAAGCGCCGCCCACGGACAGGTAACGGGGCTGGTTCAGCTCCTTGATGCAGGTGATCATGCAGGGGGTCTTGACCTTGACGGTCATGTAGCCGTCCTCCAGCATGCGCTTGACGGTCAGGGTGTTGCCGTCCTTCTTGATCTCGCCGGCGTAGGTCACCTGGGGCAGGTGCAGCTTCTCAGCGATCTGGGGGCCAACCTGGGCGGTATCGCCGTCGATGGCCTGACGGCCGGCCAGGATGATGTCGTCCTCTTCCACGCCGTAGGTGTCGATACCGGCGGCGATGATCTGGGAGGTGGCGTAGGTGTCGGAGCCGCCGAACTCACGGGCGGTGATCAGGACGCCCTCGTCCACGCCCATGGCCATCAGCTCACGCAGCATGCCTTCTGCGGGAGGGGGGCCCATGGTGAACGCGATGACCTTGCAGCCCAGCTGGTCCTTCAGGGACAGGGCGGCTTCCACGGCGTTCAGGTCGTCGGGGTTGATGATGGTCTGCATGGAGGCACGATCCAGGGTGCCATCGGGGTTCACTGCCACCTTACCGGAGGTATCGGGAACCTGCTTCACAGTAACAAGAATTTTCATTTTACCTTTTACCTCCTCAATTACTTAACGCCCAGGTGGCTGGAGATGACCATGCGCTGGACCTCGGAAGTGCCCTCGTAGATCTCGGTGATCTTGGCGTCGCGCATCATGCGCTCCACGGGATACTCACGGGTGTAGCCATAGCCGCCGAACAGCTGCACGGCGCGGCGGGTCACATCGGAAGCGGCCTCGGCAGCAAACAGCTTGGCCATAGCGGCATCCATGGAATAGGGCTCGTGGTTCTGCTTCTTCATGGCAGCAGCGTACACCACGTACTGAGCGGCCTGCATGCGGGTGTGCATATCAGCCAGCTGGAACTGGGTGTTCTGGAACTGGGAGATGCGCTTGCCGAACTGGACGCGCTCCTTGGTATACTTGATGGCTTCCTCAACGGCGCCCTCGCCCAGGCCCAGAGCCTGAGAAGCGATACCGATACGGCCGCCGTCCAGAGTCTTCATGGCGATCTTGAAGCCCTCGCCCTTCTTGCCCAGCATACGATCCTTGGGGATCACGCAGTCCTCGAAGATCAGGTCGCAGGTAGAGCTGCCGCGAATGCCCATCTTCTTCTCGTGCTTGCCCTGGGAGAAGCCCTTGTCGGTTTTCTCCACGATGAAGGCGGAGATCTCCTTCATGGTGCGGCCGCGCTTGTCGGTGGTCTTGCCGGTGACGGCGATGATCACGAAGGTGTCGGCCACGTTGCCGTTGGTGATGAAGCACTTGGAGCCGTTGAGGATGTAGTTCTCGCCGGACTCATCCAGCACGGCGGTGGTCTGCTGACCCTGGGCGTCGGTACCGGCGCCGGGCTCGGTCAGACCGAAAGCGCCGATCTTGCGGCCGGAGCACAGGTCAGGCAGATACTTCATTTTCTGCTCCTCGGTGCCGTTCTCAAAAATGGGGGCGGCGCACAGGGAGGTATGAGCAGAGACGATAACGGCAGTGGTGCCGCAGACCTTGGCCAGCTCCTCCACGCACATGGCATAGGACAGGACGTCGCCGCCGGCGCCGCCGTACTCCTTGGGGAAATAAATACCCATCATGCCCAGCTTTGCCATCTTCTCGACGGTTTCCATGGGGAAACGCTCTTCTTCGTCGATCTCAGCGGCCAGAGGCTTTACTTCGTTCTCTGCGAATTCGCGGTACATCTTGCGAACGAGCAGCTGTTCCTTCGTCAGATGGAAATCCATACTCTTTTCTCCTTTACAGATTTACTTTTTGTAGTTGAAGAAGCCCTCGCCGGACTTGATGCCCAACTTGCCGGCACGAACCATCTTCCGGATCAGCACGTTTGCGCGATACTTGCTATCGTGGGTCTCGTTATACAGCACGTCCATGATGTTCAGCACGATGTCCCAGCCGATCAGATCGCCCAGGTGCAGGGGGCCCATGGGGTGGTTGCAGCCCAGCTGCATAGCAATATCGATATCTTCCGCAGAGGCAACGCCCTCCTGCAGAACGCAAACGCCCTCGTTGCAATAGGGGATCAGGATCTTGTTGACCACAAAGCCGGGGGCCTCGTTGACCACCACGGGGGTCTTGCCGATCTCGGTGGACAGGGTCTTGATCTTCTCGACCAGCTCGGCGGGGGTGTTGCCGCCGGCAATGACTTCCACCAGCTTCATGGCGGGCACGGGGTTGAAGAAGTGCATGCCGATGAGCTGATGCTTCAGGCCCTGGCCCATCTCGGTGATGGACAGAGAGGAAGTGTTGGAAGCGAAGATGGCATCTTCCTTGCAGATGGCATCCAGGCGGCCCAGCAGTTCCTTCTTGGTGGCCATATTCTCAGCAACGCACTCGATGACCAGGTCGGCATCGGCGGCGGCCTCGAACTCCTCCACCAGGACGCGGCCCATGATATCATCAGCGGCTTCCTGGGTCATCTTGCCGCGGGCGACCTTCTTGTTCAGAGAGGCGGCCAGCTTGTCCTTATGACGCTGAGCGCTGGGGACGCTGGAAGCATACATCAGAGCGGTGTGGCCCTTCGCTGCGAAAACCTGAGCGATACCGCTGCCCATAGTACCTGCACCAAAGATTGCGACTTTCATGATTGTTCCTCCTAAATAAATTTTTATTTAAGTAGCGATTTTAATCATCAGGCCCGGTAAGGAGCCTGTTAATTAACCAAATGGGGTTACTTGTTCTGATAGGGCTCGTGCTTGCGCTTTTCCAGGAAGGCGCCCATGCCCTCCTTCTGGTCCGCCGTCTCGAAGCAGCTGCCAAACAGGCCCTCCTCGATGGCCACGGCCCGGTCGATATCCACCTGCATACCGTCGTTGATGGCCTTCTTGCAGGCGCGGACGGCGATGGGGGCGTTCTTGGCGATGGTCTCGGCCATCTTCTCGGCGGCGGGCATCAGCTCCTCCAGGGGATACACGGCGTTCACCAGGCCGATGCGCAGGGCCTCGTCGGCCTTGATGTTCTTGGCGGTATAGATCAGCTGCTTGGCCATGCCCATACCCACCAGACGGGCCAGGCGCTGGGTGCCGCCGAAGCCCGGGGTGATACCCAGACCCGCTTCCGGCTGGCCGAACACGGCGGTGTCGGCGCACAGGCGGATGTCGCAGCTCATGGACAGCTCACAGCCGCCGCCCAGGGCAAAGCCGTTAACTGCGGCAATGGTGGGGATGGGCAGCGTCTCCAGCTTGCGGAACACGTCGTTGCCCTTCTTGCCGAAGGCCTCGCCTTCCGCCTTGGTCAGGGTGCTCATCTCTCCGATGTCGGCGCCGGCCACGAAAGCCTTCTCGCCGCTGCCGGTGATGACCAGGGCGCGGATCTCGTCGTCCGCCTTCACCTGCTCCACCAGCTGGTCGATATCCTCCAGCACCTGGGAGTTCAGGGCGTTGAGGGCCTTGGGCCGGTTGATGGTGGCAACGGCAATGTGGCCCTTCTTTTCCAACAGAACATTCGTCATGATCGTTCCTCCTTGCTTCGATCACCCGCCGCAGCGGCGGGCGCGCGACGGGATGCCGCCCACAGCGATCCCATCATGCGTACTCTTCATACAGCTTGTATTATAGTCCCTCGTCTAAAAATTATCAAGCCCTTGTTTCCCGGCTTTTTCTTTTTCAGGATATTTCACAAAAGAAATGAATTTTCTTTGCACATTTTTCAATATGACATGTTCATAATCCGGTCACAAAACCGTCCCCGGCACCAAATGGAGCATTTTTTTCGTTTACAGAACCGTGTATCTTGTGGTATATATAGAGTTGGTATTTTATTCGCGGCCATGGCCGCACAGGAGGAAATGACCCATGCGCATGAGAAAGAAAAAGAATCTGGTGCCCCGGATGGAAGCCTGCGGCGCCCTGCTGATTGAGGACCCCCGAGCCCTGCGGGGCCGCTGGCGGGAGCTGCTGCCGGAGGCCCGGGAGCTGCGGGTGGAGCTGGGCTGCGGCAAGGGCCGCTTCACCGCGGAGACCGCCGCCGCCGAGCCGGACGTGCTGCTGATCGCCGTGGAAAAGGTCCCCGACGCAATGGTGGTGGCCATGGAGCGGGCCCGGGACGCGGGGCTGCACAACGTGTTCTTTGTGGACGGCGACGCCGCCTGCCTGCCGGACTTCTTCGCCCCCGGCGAGGTGGACCGCATCTATATCAACTTCTGCGATCCCTGGCCCAAAAGCAACCAGAAAAAGCGCCGCCTGACCCACGGCAATTTCCTGCAGCTGTACCGCCGGGTGCTGCCCATGGGCGGCGAGATCCACTTCAAAAGCGACAACGACAAGCTGTTCGAGTGGTCCCTGGAGGAGATCCCCCAATTCGGCTTCCGGCTGTCCCAGGTCACCCGGGACCTCCACGCCGACGGCCCCGTGGGGGTCATGACGGACTACGAGGCCAAATTCTATCAGCAGGGAGTCACCATCAACCGGTGCGTGGCCACCATGGTCCCCTGGGAGGCCCCTGCACAGCCGGAGGAGCCGGAAGAAGCGTAACCCCGGAGAGGAGGACCCGCGCATGATCATCGAAAGCCACGCTCACTACAGCCATAAGCGCTACGACGGCGTATTCCGCTATCTTACAAGTGATCTGAAGGCCCAGGAAGGACAGCGGGAGGACCTGCTGGACCGTCTGCGGGAGAGCGGCGTTGTCCTTTCCATCGAGCCCGGCATCGACTTTGAGTCCAACCGCCGGACCGCTGCCCTGTACCGGCAGCATCCGGACTTCATCCGCCTGGCGGTGGGCGTGCACCCCACCCGGACCCATCAGGCCCCCTGGCGGCAGCGCAGGCAGCTGGAGGCCTGGGCCCGGGAGCCCGGCGTGGCGGCCATCGGCGAGACCGGGCTGGACTATCACCTGCCCCGGAAGCACCGGCTGACCCAGCTGCTGTGGTTCCGGTATCAGCTGGGCCTGGCCCGGCGGCTGGGACTGCCCCTGGTGCTGCACATCCGCATGGCGGACCAGGACGCCCTGGTCATGCTGCGGCGCAGGCGGCGTCAGCTGCCCGGCGGGGTGGTCCACTGCTTCCAGGGGGACTGGGACACGGCCCGGGCCTATCTGGACCTGGGGTTCTGTCTGGGCATCGGCGGGGCGCTGCTGCGCCGGGAGTCGGAGGCCCTGCGGGACGCGGTGGCCCGCGCTCCCCTGGACCGGCTGCTGGTGGAGACCGACAGCCCCTATGTGCTGCCGGACGTACCCTAGACGGGCAGCAAAAAATCCCTGAGCCGGGTGCGCAACTCCTCCCTGCTGCTGCCGCGCATCGTGGAGGAGATCGCCCGGCTGAAGCATCTGCCGCCGGAAACTGCGGAGGCGGCTATACTGGAAAATACCCGGCGGGTGTTCCACCTGTCCGGAACGGAGAACGGAGGATAACCATGCAGTACGATTTCGATACCATTCTGGACCGGCGGGGCCGGGACGCCCTGGCCCTGGACATGATCCCCTATGACGGGGTGGAGCCCAAGGAGGGCTTTTCCCGGATCCCCATGTGGGTGGCGGACATGAGCTTCCCCACCGCGCCGCCGGTGCTGGAGGCCATCCGGGCCCGGCTGGACCACCCGAATTTCGGGTATTTTCAGCTGAGCGGCGCCTACTTTGACAGCATCATCCGCTGGCAGCAGGTGCGCCACGGCGTCACCGGCCTGGAGCGGCAGCACATCGGCTATGAAAACGGCGTTCTGGGCGGCGTCAGCTCCGTGGTCCAGGCCCTGACCTGCCCCGGCGAGCCGATTCTGGTCCACAGCCCCACCTATGTGGGCTTCACCCACACCCTGGAGCGGCTGGGCCGTCCCATCATCCACACGCCCCTGACGCAGGACGCGGAGGGCATCTGGCGCATGGACTATGCGGACATGGACCGGAAGCTGAGGGAAAACGACATCCATGTGGCCATCCTGTGCTCCCCTCACAATCCCTGCGGCCGGGTATGGGAGCGCTGGGAGCTGGAAAAGGCCATGGAGGTGTACGCCGCCAACGACTGCACCGTCATTTCCGATGAGATCTGGTCCGATCTCATCATGCCGGGGTACACCCACATTCCCACCCAGTCCGTCTCCCGGGACGCCCGGGAGCGCACCGTGGCCTTCTATGCCCCCACCAAGACCTTCAGCCTGGCGGGGCTCATCGGCTCTTACCACATCATCTATAATGACCGGCTTCGCTGCCGGGTCCAGCGGCAGGGAAACCTGTCCGGCTACAACGACTGCAACGTGCTGTCCATGCACGCCCTCACCGGGGCCTACAGCGACGAGGGCATGGCGTGGGTGGACCAGCTGTGCGCCGTGCTGGACCGGAACCTGCGGTATATCCGGGACTTCCTGCAAAGCCGCTATCCCGGCGTCACCATGATGCTGCCCCAGGGGACGTATATGCTGTTCGTCAACTGCGGGGCCTGGTGCCGCAGCCACGGCATCACGCCGGATGATCTCCGCCGCCGGGGCGTGGAGCATGGCGTCATCTGGCAGAGCGGCGCGGGCTTCGGCGACGGCGACTGCATCCGCATCAACGCCGCCCTGCCCCATTCCCTGGTGCGGGAGGCCATGGACCGGCTGGAAAAATACGTGTTTGTGGGCTGAGCCGCGCCTGCGGCACGGCCCGGCAATGACCACATAAAAAGCAGGGGAGAGATTTCCAACGAAGTCTCTCCCCTGCCCTGCTTTTATTTCCGCTTTTTCTTGCTGAGCTTGCTCATGGCCCGGCGCTGGGCCGCCTCCTGCTCGTCCTTCTCCGCCTGCTCCACCAGGTCCTGGTATTTCTCCGGATGGCGGGCCCAGTCGATGCGGTAATAGGTCAGACCAACCAGCAGCAGCGCCCCTACGATGATGATGCCGTAAAACAGAATTTTTTCAAATGACATGACAGCCCCTCCTTATTACGGTAAAGTATACAGGAAATTGCCGCCGATGGCAAGATTTTTTCGCCAGACAGGCGGAGAAAAAATCTGCAATTTTGGTTGTTTTTGCCGAAAGAGGGTTGTATAATAATTCTGTTCCCGGAAAATGGGGGCAAAACGTAAAAGTCAAATAGGAGGAACGGATATGTTCACGAATTTCAAAGAACTGGAAGCCTATGTCCTGTCTCATAAAAACAAAAAGCGCATCGTCCTGGCCAACGCCCATGACGAGCCCGCCCTCAGTGCCGTGGTCAACGCCCATCGCCGGGGCGTGGTGGACGGCACCCTGCTGGGTAAGAAGGACGAAATTCTGGCCCTGCTGCGGGAGATGAACGAGGACCCCGCCGAGTATGAGATCGTCGACTTCGACGGCCCGGAGCTGGACGCCGCCAAGGCCGCCGTGCAACTGGTGCGGGAGGGCAAGGCCGACATCCCCATGAAGGGCATTCTCCAGACCTCCAGCTTTGCCAAGGCCATTCTGAATCGGGAAACCGGTCTGATCCCCGCCAGCGGCCGCCGTCTGGTGAGCCAGTGCGGCATTTTCGAGTATGAGGGCCGCTTCATGATGATCACCGACGCCGCCATCAACATTGCCCCCGACGTGGACACCCAGATCGGCATCGTGGAGAACGCCCTGCCTGTGGCCAACGCCCTGGGGGTGGAGCTTCCCAAGGTGGCGGTGCTGTCCGCCGTGGAGAACGTCACCGAGAAGATGCCCTCCACCGTGTCCGCCGCCGAGATCGCCAAGCGCGGCATCCCCGGCTGCGTGGTGTCCGGCCCCCTGGCGCTGGACGGTGCCATCTCCATGGAGTCCGTCAAGCACAAGGGCATTCACGACCCCGTGGCGGGCCAGGCGGACATTCTGCTGGTGCCCTTTATCGAGATCGGCAACGTGCTGTACAAGTCCATCACCTATATCGCCGGAAAGACCATGGCCAGCACCATCTGCGGCGCCTCCTGCCCGGTGATCATCACCAGCCGGGCCGACACGCCGGACAGCAAGTATTACTCCATCCTGCTGGCGGTCCTGCGCTGCCTGAAGGCATAAGCACCATAACAATCTGACAAAAGCGGGGCTTCGGCCCCGCTTTTGCCAGAACAGGCAGAAAAAAGCCCTGTGCCTTGCGGCACAGGGCTCATCTTGTTTGTCCGAGCTTAGATCGCGCGGGTAACTTTACCGGAACGCAGACACCGGGTACAAACGTACACATGGCGAGGCGTACCATTGATCATAGCCTTCACGCGCTTGACATTGGGCTTCCAGGGACGATTGGAGCGTCTATGGGAGTGGGAAACCTTGATACCGAAGGTCACGCCCTTATCGCAGAACTCGCACTTTGCCATCCGTTGCACCTCCTTGCTGTGAGAAACTCGCTTGCCTACATCGCAAGCAATAGATATCTTAGCAGATTGCGGCGCAAAATGCAAGCATTATTTGACAAAAATCTGAAAAAATCTGTCAGGCCGCAATACATTCTTAGCCAAGCGAATAAAAGCTGAAATACGCCCCCTCGGCGGCGTCTCACAGCTTGGGCACAATAACCAAGAGATGCCGCCTCATTTTGTGACATATTACGATTCTTCTTAAATTGCAAAAATGTGGTTGCAAAACAGCCCAGGACATAGTGGCAAGTGTCTCGCGGGTGGTGAGCGCCGCAGCCCCGGCTCGTTCAGGGCTGATAAATCCGGCCGGTCTGCCCGGGCCGGAAATACAGGAAGAACCGCTGTTGGCGGGATATGTCACTTTTTGTATTGACTTTTGCCATATATCCTTTATAATAGAGTCGACAGGACACCCGTCTTTTTCGCCGGAAAAGGCGGGTTGTTCGCTGAAAAACGACAGCCGCAGCGTTTCATTTTTTCCTTGCGGCAGAATGGAGATTTTGTTATGTCCACTTATTCCATGACCGTGGCCGGGCTTCAGCGGGAGCTGCCCATCTGCAAGGTCACAGACGATCTGTATATCGGCGCATTCATCTGTTTCGGCGACGCGGAGCTGACCGAGGCCTGCGGCCGGGAGCTACTGAAGCTGCTGGAGCCGGGCAGCTATGACTACCTGTTCACCGCAGAGGCCAAGAGCATCCCCCTGATCCACGAAATGGCCCGCCAGTCCCGGGCCAAGAAGTACTTCATCGCCCGCAAGGGTCCCAAGGCCTATATGCCCGACCCCATCCATGTGGAGGACCACTCCATCACCACCGCCGGTACGCAGAAGCTGTATCTGGGCCGGGATGACGCGGACCTGATCCGGGGCAAGCGCATCGTCCTGATGGACGACGTGATCTCCACCGGCGGCAGCCTGAAGGCCATGGAGGACCTGGTGGCCCTGGCCGGCGGCACCGTGGTGGCACGCATCGCTGTTCTGGCCGAGGGCGACGCCGCCAAGCGCCATGACATCAGGTTCCTGGCTCCCCTGCCCCTGTTCAATCCGGACGGTTCCGTGAAATAAGACATCTGCTTCCAAAAAAGGCAGCCGATCGCAGGATCGGCTGCCTTTTGTTACTCTTTTTCGGCTCAGTCCTGCTGCCAGTTGTGCCACACGTTCTGGACGTCCTCGTTGTCCTCCAGCATATCAATGAGCTTGTTCATGCTCTTGACGTCGTCCTCGCCGGTCATGGTGACGTAGTTCTGGGGCACCATCTCGATCTCGGCGCTCTCGAAGGTATAGCCCTTGTCCTCCAGCGCCTTGACCACGTCGTTGAAGCTGTCGGGATCGGTGGTGATCTCGAACACGGGGCCGTCGGGGGAGAAATCCTCGGCGCCGGCGTCCAGCGCGTCCATCATGACGGTGTCCTCGTCCAGCTCGCCGTCCTCGTTGTCGATGACGATAACGCCCTTGCGGTCGAAGGACCAGGACACGCAGCCCTGGGCGCCCATGCCCTTGCCGTACTTATCGAAATAGTGCCGGATCTCGGGGGCGGTGCGCTGGCGGTTGTCGGTCAGGGCCTCCACGATGACGGCCACGCCGCAGGGGCCGTAGCCCTCGTAGGTGACGGACTCGTAGTTATCGGTGTTGCCGGAGCCCAGCGCCTTGTCGATGGTGCGCTTGATGTTGTCGTTGGGCATGTTGGCCGCCTTGGCCTTGGCCACCACGGTGGCCAGACGGGAGTTATTGGCGGGGTCACCGCTGCCGCCCTGCTTGACGGCCACGATGATCTCCTTGGCGATCTTGGTGAAGGTGGCGGAGCGCTTGGCATCGGCCGCGCCCTTGGTTTTCTGAATATTGTGCCACTTGGAATGTCCGGACATGTGATTACTCTCCTTCGGTCATGTAGTATTGCACGGCGTCGTGATGGACCGCCGATTTTGAGACGCGGATATCGGGAAACGCTTTTTGCAGGCGGCGCACCACCTCGGCGCACACCACGTCCTCCGTGGGGAAGTGCCCCGCGTCGATGAGGTTGAGGCCCTGGGTGTCCAAAAAGTCGTTATACCGCAGGTCGCTGGTGACAAAGGTATCGCACCCCTGGGCCAGCGCCTGGGGGATATATTCGCCGCAGGCTCCGCCGCCCACGGCCACCCGGCGCACGGGCCGTCCGCCGCTGCGGTATCGCAGGCCCCTGCAACCTAATGATTTTACCACATCATGCAGGAACTGTTCAAGGGGTTTTTCGCAAGAAAGTGTGCCGATGCGGCCAATTTTTTGTTCATTCAGCGGAATCGTGTCCGTCAGCCCCAGGGCCTTGGCCAGCTGATCGTTGACGCCGCCCTCCGCCGCGTCCAGATTGGTGTGCATACAGATGGCGGACAGGTCATGGCGCACCAGGTGCGTCAGAAGCCCCCCCAGACGGGTGTCATCCCGGAGAGTCTGCATCTCCTGCTCATGCCAGCGGACGTTCATCACCGGGTGATGTGCCACGATCAGGTCCGCCCCCTGCTCCGCCGCCTCCGCCGCCACGGCGGGGGTTACGTCCAGGGCTGCCAGCACCCGGCGGACCTCCCGGTCCCCCCGGCCCACCAGCAGGCCCACATTGTCCCAGCTCTCCGCCGTTTCCCGGGGAGCCCAGGCATACAGAAAGGTTTCGATGTCCCGTACCGTGGTCATTTCAGCGCCTCCTTCTTCTTTTCCAGGGCGGCGATCAGCTGCGGCAGGGTCCCGCAGTCCGCCCCTTCCCTGCTGTGCCCCAGGCCGTCCAGCCGGCGGCGCAGACGGTGCAGCTGTGCCTCCAGATAATCGCCGTACAGCGGGTCCCCCTCCAGATGCAGGCCGCCGTACAGCCGGGCCTCCTCCGGGGTGAAGGCCTCCCCTGCCGCCATTTGCAGCACCACATACAGCTTGCCCTTGTCCCACACCAGCCGCTCGTCCCGGCAGGCATAGCCGTTTTCCGAAAGCCAGCGGCGCAGCAGCTCCACCTTGGTCTGGGGCTGGAGCAGCAGGGTGCAGCCGGAGGTCCGGGGCCAGGGGCTATCCGTCAGGATCTGTATGATCGTCTCGCCGCCCATACCGGCTATGACCACCGTGTCCGCCTCATGGGCGGCAATGCCCCGCAGACCGTCGCACAGGCGCAGGTCCAGGGCCGCGCCGTACTCCTCCGCCGTGCGGCGGGCGTGGGCCAGAGGCTCGGGGCCGATGTCCGCCGCGATGGCGGAGGCAATACGCCCCTGCTGCATCAGCCACACCGGAAGATAGCCGTGGTCCGTGCCGATATCCGCCAGTCTGGCCCCCTGGGGGACCATATCCGCCAGCAGCCGCAGCCGGGGCTGCAATTGTAAGTGTTTCATAGGTTCTCCTGATAACACAGATAAACGCATACGGACGGGCCGTATGCGTTCCTGTTTGCATATGACGGTTACTGGGCGCTCTTGTTGGCCTCCTCGTTGACCAGGGCCAGCAGCTTGTCCACGTCGATGCCGTGAACGGCGCAGGCTTCCTCCACGGTCTCGCCGCGGGAGGAGGGGCAGCCCAGGCAGTGCATGCCGATGGACAGGAAGATGGGAGCGGTCTGGGGCGCGACATCCAGGATATCACCGATGATGGTGTCCTTGGTGATCTCGATCATAGTAAAATACCTCCGTTGTTGAATTTACTGCCCATAGTATACCCCAACCGTGCCGCCGTTTCAACAAAAACTTTCACAAATTCCGAAAATTACCTGTTCAGCGGCAGGCGCAGCTGGTATACTGTTGTCAAAACCGGAAAGGATGGCGGAACCATGGGGGACAAGAAGCTGAAACTGCTGTATCTGGCAAAATACCTGGAGGAGGAGACGGATCAAGAGCACCCGGCGGGGATGCCGGAGCTTCTGGCCTATCTGACCGCCAACGGGATCTCCGCCGAGCGCAAGAGCGTCTATGACGACCTGCGGCTGCTGGAGTCCTTCGGCATGGACATAGAGACCGTCAAGGGGCGGCAGTTCGGCTATTACCTGGGGGAGCGGACCTTCCAGCTGCCGGAGGTAAAGCTGCTGGTGGATGCCGTTCAGGCGGCCCCCTTCCTGACGCAGAAAAAGAGCATGGAGCTCATCGGCAAGCTGGAGCAGCTCACCAGCCGCCCCATGGCCCGGCAGCTGCGGCGGCAGGTGTACGTCCTGGGCCGACCCCGGACCACCAACGAGACTCTGTACTACGCCGTGGACGGCATCCACACCGCCATCAGCCGGGACCGGCAGGTGTCCTTCCGTTACTTCGACTGGACGGCGGAGGGGCAGCGGGCCTTCCGCCGGGAGGGGGCTGCCTACGTCACGGACCCGGTGGCCCTGTGCGTGGACCGGTACTATTACCTGGTGGCCTACGACGCCCTGCGGCAGGACTACCGCCACTACCGGGTGGATCGGATGGCGGACCTGACGGTGCTGGACTCGCCCCGCTCTCCCCTGCCCCGGGACTTTGACCTGGGCCGGTATGTCCGGAAGATCTTCGATATGTACGGCGGTGCCTCCGTCACCGTCCGGCTGCGGCTGCACCGGTCGCTGATCAACCCCGCCATGGACCGCTTCGGCTCCGACGCCCACATCCGGCCGGACGGGCCGGACCATGTGGCCCTCACCGCCCCGGTGGAGGCAGGCCCCACCTTCTATGGCTGGCTGTTCCAGTTCGGGGACAAGGCGGAGCTTCTCTCCCCTGCCGACGTCCGCCGGGACTTTACGGACTACTGCCGCCGGGTACTGGCACGGTATGATGCATGAAACACTGAATCACCTTATAATAACCCAGGGGGCGCTGCATGGCAGCGCCCCCTGGGCCTTATTATTATGGGTAAATGAATCAGGCGAACAGATAGCCGTACTGATCCCGGATGGTGAGGATGAAGGTCTCCATCTCCCGGGGCAGGTCGTTGGCCTCGTCCAGGTTATACTCCTGGGGCGCACCGGCCAGCCGCACCCGGACCTTGCCGTCCTCCAGGAACAGGACGCCGGCGTTGTGGGAGTCCTCCATATCCTCGGCGGTCTGGAACAGGGTGAACTTATCGTGGCAGGGCTCGGAGGCGTAGGGGCAGAACTGGGTGCAGTTGCCGCACTCGTTGCACATCTTGTCCACATGGAGGATCTGGTGGCTGCCGTCGGCCATGGCGATGACCACGTTGGCCCGGTTGGGGCAGGAGTCCACACAGTTTTCGCACACAGTGGAGCATTGCAGGCAGCGGTCGCCCTCGCGGCAGATGCAGCCGCTCATTTGCAGGACGCCCTTCTTGGCCTGAGCGTCGGTCTTGGTGATATAGGCCTGCTGGGGAATGTCATAGGCGTAGGCCTGACCGATGACCTCCTGAGCGAAGCGGGCGGCGTCGGCAATGCCCTCCACCACGGTGGCGGGGCCGCGAGTGGCGTCACCGGCGGCATACACGCCGGGCAGGTTGGTCTGGAAGGCGGGGCGGCCCTTCTTGTCCACCTCGATGCCGTTGGCGGCCATCAGGGCGCTGTCCACCTGCTCGCCCACGGCGGAGATCACCAGGTCGCAGGGGATGTCGAAGAATTCGCCGCTGCCCACGGGGCTGCGGCGGCCGGAGGCGTCGGCCTCGCCCAGCACCATCTTCTCGCAGGTCAGCACGCCGTCGGCCTGCTTCACAGGGGCGGCCAGCTCGGCGAAGGTCACGCCGTCCTGAAGGGCCAGGGTCAGCTCATGCTCGTCGGCGGGCATGTACTTGCGGGTGCGGCGATAAACCAGGGTCACCTGCTTGGCGCCGGAGCGCTTGGCCAGACGGGCAGCGTCCATGGCGGTGTTGCCGCCGCCGATGACGGCGATGCTGCCGCCGACGCTGATGTTCCCGGCCTTGACGCCCTTCATCCACTGGATGGCCCCGGCCACATCACCGGCGATCTCCAGCTTGCCGGGCTTCCAGGCGCCCACGGCGAACAGAATGTGGGTATAGCCCATGGCCTTCAGTTCGGTGACGGAGGGGGCAGGCGCGCCGCAGCGGACGTCCACGCCGTACTTCTCCATCAGGGCGATGTCCTTTTCGATGGTCTCGTTGGCGATGCGGAAGGAGGGGATCACGTGCCGGGGCACGCCGCCCAGGCAGTTCTCCCGCTCGAAGATGGTGGTCTCGATACCGGCCCGGCCCAGGAAATAGGCCGCGGCGATGCCGGTGGGGCCGCCGCCGATGATGGCGGCCTTCTTGCCGGAAACCTTCTCGGTGGGCCGGATGGAGGCCATCAGTGCGTTGTAGCCCTTTTCGGCGGCCAGCAGCTTGGTATCCCGGATGCGGACGGACTCGTCATAGAAGTTCCGGGAGCACTTGGTCTGGCACCGGTGGGCGCAGATGGTGCCGGTCAGGAAGGGCAGGGGGTTCTTCTCGGTGATGAGCTTCAGAGCCGGGGCATACAGGCCCTTGCGGCACAGCTCCATATACTCGGGAATGTCCTGCTCAATGGGGCAGCCGCCCTGGCAGGGAGCGGTGAAGCAGTCCATCCAGGGCACCTGCTTGTCGCTCTTGCGGCTGGGCAGGGGCTTGATTGGCTTGACGTGGTGAACATCGGTGTGACTGGCGGCGGACAGCTGGCAGATGGCCTGGGTGTCCGTGCCGGAGAAGGGACGGTATGCCATGGGCTCCACCTTCTCCACCATCTGGTGCAGGCGGTTGTATCCGCCGGGCTTGAGGATGGTGGTGGCCACGGTGATGGGCCAGATGCCTGCGGCAAACAGCTTGTCGCAGTTGAAATACTCCGCGCCGCCGGCGAAGGAGATGCGCATCTTACCCTTGAACTGGCGGGAAATGCGGTGGCACATCTCGATGGTCAGGGGGAACAGGCTGCGGCCGGACATGTACATCTCGTTGTTGGGCAGCTCGCCCCGGGTGGTGTCCACCGGGAAGGTGTTGGACAGCTTCAGGCCAAACTCCAGGCCGCAGCTGTCGGCCAGGGCCTGCAGGCGCTCAAACATGGGCACGGCGTCGGCCCACTGCAGATCCTCGTTGAAATGGTGCTCATCGAAGACGATGTAGTCATAGCCCATGGAGTCCAGGGTGCGGCGGGCGGTCTCGTAGCCCAGGATGGTGGGGTTGCACTTGACGAAGGTGTGCAGGTGCTTTTCGGAGATCAGGTAGCTGGCGATGCGCTCGATCTCGTCGGGGGGACAGCCGTGGAGGGTGGACACGGTGACGCTGCGGGACACCCGGGGGGAGATGGCGTCGATGAAGGCGGTCTCCTGGGGGAACAGCTCCTTCAGGACCTCCTTGCACTCGCCGAAGATGGCGGTGCGGCTGGCGTCCATCATACCGTCGATATAGGTGTTGACCTTCTCGCCCTTGATGCCCTCCAGGTCATAGCCCACGGACATGTTGAACACGAAGCCGTCGGGATCGCCGAAGCCGTAGACCTTGCTGAGGACCTTCAGAGCGCACCAGGCCTTGATATACTCGTCCATGGCCTGGGGAACGGTCAGCTCCGTGGACCACTCCTGGTTATAGCCCTCGTCGTTGGCCAGGATGCAGGGGCGGGGCACACAGGCGGCCAGATCAGCGCCGTCCATCTTCTGAACGGTCTTTACCTCGAAGAACCGGGCGCCGGCCACATAGGCGGCGATGATGTTCTGGGCCAGCTGGCTGTTGGGACCGGCGGCGGGGCCGAAGGGGGTCTCGATGCGCTCGCCGAAGATCGGCAGGCTCTTGCCGGTGGCGTGATACTGCTTATGCACGCCGAACACGTCGCCGCAGCCGGCGTACTCGGTGATTACCCAATTCATCAGGGATTTGAAGGGAATGGGATACATTTTCTCGGACATGGGGGTTCCTCCTTTTTGAATCGTAAAAAATCAGCGCATCAATACACCCGGTTGTTCAGGCTGCCCCAGAGCTTCTTGGCGGCCTCCAGGATATGAGCGTTTTCGGCCTCCTCGTCGATGCCCACCAGCTGGCGGTCCTGCATCAGGAGCTTGCCGCCCGCGATGGTGGTCTGGCACTGGCGGCCGGTCATGCCGAAGATCATGTGGCCGTCGATGTTCTCGTCAGAGAAGGGGGTGAAGGGCTTATAGTCCATGACGATGATGTCCGCGGCGGCGCCGGCCTTCAGCACCCCCAGCTGCACCGGGAAGTACTTTTCGCCGATCCTGGCGTTGTTGCGGAACAGCATGTCCGTGACCTCGCACCAGCCCACGTTGGGCAGGCAGTTCTGGCTGCGCTGGGAGCACAGGGCCACCTTCAGGGACTCCAGCATATCGTTGGTATAGGCGTCGGTGCCCATGCCCAGCAGGATGCCCCGCTTGTGCAGCTGGAGCACCGGGCAGATGCCGATGGCGTTGCCCATGTTGCTCTCGGGGTTGTTGACCACCATGGTGCCGGTCTCCTTGATGATGTCCATCTCGGCGGTGTTCACATGGATGCAGTGGCCCAGAATGGTCTTGGGGCCCAGGATGCCGTGGTCCTGGAGCCGCTGCACCGGACGGCGGCCATAGTTTTGCAGGCTGTCGTACACGTCGTTCATGCCCTCGGACACATGGATGTGGTAACCGGTGCGGCCATTGTTGGCGGCCACCATGCGGTCGAAGGTCTTGTCGCTGATGGTGAACAGGGCGTGTCCGCCGAACATGGCGGCCAGCATGGGATCCTGGTTCTTCTGGCACTCGGTGATGAAGTCGGCGTTTTCCTGGATGGCCTGCAGGCACTTCTCCTCGCCGTCCCGGTCGGAGACCTCGTAGCACAGGCAGGAGCGGATGCCGAATTTCTTGGCGGACTCGGCAATGGTGTGCAGGGAGCCGGGGATCTCGGCATAGGAAGCGTGGTGATCGAAGATGGTGGTAACGCCCTGCTTGATGCAGTCGATGTACAGGGCGTCGGCGCTGGCCCGGGTACCCTCCAGGGTCAGCTTCCGGTCGATGGCCCACCAGGTGCCGTCCAGCACCTCATAGAAATTGGTGGGGTTGTTGCCCACAATGGACAGGCCCCGGGCCAGGGCGGAATAGATGTGGGTATGGGCGTTGATGAAGGCGGGCATGATGACGCCGCCCTTGGCGTCGATGATGTGGGCCTGGGGATACTTGGCCCGCAGGGCGCTCTCCTGGCCCACCTCGGTGATGGTGGCGCCCTCATAGGCCACGGCCCCGTGCTCATAATAGCCCTTGCCGCCCTCGTCCCGGGTGATGAGTCTTCCGTTGATGACCAGATTCATGTGTGTTCCTCCTTTTGAATTGTTCCAATGCTTCCGGGTAAAGAAAAATGTTTCAAACCTCCCGAAAGGAGATCTGAAACACTCAAGCAACAGCCGAGTGATAGTTGCAGCCCGTGCGCGAGGCACTTCCTTACAGCTACCAATCTTGGATTGTTGCCTATATTTTACACGCTTTGGTATAAAAATGCAACAGAAATTTTAGCTCCAGCGGCAAAAAATGTGCAGGATTCCGAAAAGCCAGCCGGGCCAGGCCGGAATCCCTATGAAAAAAATCTACAAAGTCGGGATACCGGTAATTTTGCGGGCGAAAGAGTCTGTATCGCGAAATTGTGAAATAATCATCAAATAGGCCGGAATCCACAATTTGCAGCGGCTGCCGGGTGCAAAGGAGGGAATGTGCATTTTTTACAAAATGCACAAAAAACACCGCGAAGATTTTACGGGCGCGAGGGACGATTTTCGGAATATCCCTCTTGAGTATTTGCCGGAATGGTGTTATTATCAGAACGGATGGGGGTATGAGCAAATTTCATCTACCCATTCGATTTTGAACAATCTTGGAACAATTTTTGAGGAGGCAACTATTATGAATGCTTATCTGGCCAGCGTTCTGGAGAACGTCAGAACCAAGCATGGCAACGAGCCCGAGTTCGTGCAGACCGTCGAGGAAGTCCTGTCCTCTCTGGAGCCTGTCATCGAGAAGCACCCCGAGTATGAGAAGGTCGACCTGCTGAACCGCATGGTCGAGCCCGAGCGTATGTTCACCTTCCGCGTTGTGTGGTGCGACGACAACGGCCAGTGGCACACCAACCGCGGCTGGCGCTGCCAGTTCAACGGCGCCATCGGCCCCTACAAGGGCGGCCTGCGCTTCCAGAAGAACGTGTATGAGGGCATCATCAAGTTCCTGGGCTTCGAGCAGACCTTCAAAAACAGCCTGACCGGCCTCCCCATCGGCGGCGCCAAGGGCGGTTCCGACTTTGATCCCGCCGGCAAGTCCGACGCCGAGGTCATGCGTTTCTGCCAGAGCTTCATGACGGCTCTGTATCGCTACATCGGGCCCGACATCGACGTTCCCGCCGGTGATATGGGCGTGGGCGGCCGCGAGATCGGCTACCTGTATGGCCAGTACCGCCGCCTGAAGGGCGTGTGGGAGAACGGCGTGCTCACCGGCAAGGGCCTGAGCTACGGCGGTTCCCTGATCCGTCCCGAGGCCACCGGCTACGGCGCTATCTACTATCTGCAGGAAGTGCTCAAGCACGAGAATGACACCATCGAGGGCAAGAAGATCGCCATCTCCGGCTACGGCAACGTGGGCTGGGGCATCATGAAGAAGGCCGCTCAGCTGGGCGCTGCCGTCACCTACTTTGCCGGTCCCGACGGTTACGTTCACGATCCCGACGGCGTTATCACCGACGAGAAGCTGAACTACATCCTGGAGATGCGCGCCAAGGATCCTATGCACTGCAAGCCCTATGCCGACAAGTTCGGCTGCGAGTTCGTGGCTGGCGAGAAGTGCTGGGGCGTCAAGGATGTTGACGTGTATATGCCCGCCGCTATGCAGAACGACGTCCGCATGGAGTCCGCTGAGAAGATCGCTGCCTCCGGCGTGAAGTACTACATCGAAGTGGCCAATATGCCCACCACCAACGACGCTCTGAACTTCCTGCGTCAGCAGAAGGGCATCATCGTGGCTCCCTCCAAGGCCGTTAACGCCGGCGGCGTGGGCGTCTCCGCTCTGGAGATGGCTCAGAACTCCGAGCGTCTGGTCTGGACTGCCGAGGAAGTCGATGCTCAGCTGCACAAGATGATGAAGACCATCCATAAGGAATCCGCCGATGCCGCTGCCGAGTACGGCCTGGGCTATGACCTGGTGGCTGGCGCCAACATCGCCGGCTTCAAGAAGGTCGCTGAGGCTATGATAGAGCAGGGCTGCTTCTAAGCCGAAGGATAGGATATCATCCAAATAGAACCAACAGGGGTCCCGCAGAACTGCGGGACCCCTGTTTCTTGTCAAAAAGCCCCAAAGGTCAAAGCACTTCTGGGAGACAATTAAAGGACTCCTGCCGCCTTGGCAGGAGTCCTTTTTGTCCTCACGAATCCCGGTACACTGTGAACTGATAGACATTTGTCTCGGGCTGCGTCAGCGAGTAATAGCCGAAGCCCTGCAGCGATACGCCATACTCCTTCAGGAAGCGCTCAGCGTCCTCCCACTTTCCGAAGATCCGGCTCAGTTCATCCAACTGCGCACTCTGCGCAAGCTGGATGGCAAAGCTGCCGCCGTTCTTCTGTATCACCTGTGAAAACTGCTGCGCCAAAATCGGCCCGCAGTCGGCGTCGCTTTCCACCCGCGTATGATTGCGGGCATGATAGCTGCCCGACATGCTGTCGGTGCCCGGAATGGCGAAGCAGGACAGATAGCCGTCTCCGATGGGATAGAGGTCCCGAATCAGGTGGTCATCCACATTGAACCGGCCATACAGCAGCTTGTCCCCCTGGTTTCCCAGGTCAGCGGTGGCATCCAGATCATAGAATATGCCGTCAATTTCCGCCACATTCCACTGGTGCCCGTTCCCGCCGTCCAAGGGCGCGCCGGAAATCGACAGGCAAACGATTCCCATCTGCTCCAGGATCCATTGCATGGTTTTTCCGGTTCCGTCACACTTGGCCCGGCCTTCCACCAGCGCGCCGTAGGGCGTCCCGCAATACGGCGTGGACAGGTCGTAGACACAGTGGCCGGTGACGTAGCGATAGGCATGCAGCTCTGCCTCTCGCGCAGAAAGGCCCGCCGCCCCGCTTACCACCTCCTGAACGATCCGGCCGCACTGCTGATAGGCCCGGCGATAGGTATCCTCATCCATATGGTAAGAAAGTTCGCTGATCCCCGTCACCATCTTTTCTCCGTTTCGATCAACGCTGTTGTAGTAATAGGTCGCATTGCCATCTATCTGGAACAGCTCCGGGCAGTTCCCATAAATCAGCGTCATCAGCGCCTCCATCTCGTCCACGCTGATGCTGCTTGGAAACTCGACCTCCGTCTGGAAATTCGCCACTGCCTGATATATAGCCAGGAAGTTTTCCAGCATCCGGTCATCCAGCTGCTGCACCAGATACCGGCAGTGATAGCCCGGAATGATTTTTTCCGCCTGCTCCCGGATGGCACTCAGCTCCCCGGCGGGTTTCTCCTCGTTGCCTGGTTCCGGTGTCTCAACAGGCGTCGGTTTTGTCTCGGGTAACGGCGCAGATGTCCCGCCCAGTACGCCGCTGAGCAGCAGTATCACCACTGCGGCCACGCACAGGACCGGCACGGCAATCCAGGCAGCTCCGGCTCTGCGTCTTTTTTTCGGCGCAGAGCCTCCCGGGTATCCATAGCCGACACCCGGCTGCCAGGTTTCGCCGTATCTCTGTTGGATTCCAGTGCCATTGTGCGGACTCCGCCGGCCGGACGGCCGCTGCCCGCTTGTCTGATCTCTGAATTCCAGCGCCATGATCAATGAAACGTGAATCCGCCGCCGGAGCCTGAGCTCTGCTTCGGCTGCTCATGCCCGCGCATAACCGCAGAGCTGCCTGTGCGGGGTGCAGGCTTCCAGGCCGGGGTAGCTGCCAGCAGTACCCACAGGATCAGCCAGCACCGGCCTGCCGGCACAAACAGCACCCGGCTGCCGATCTCCATCACCAGCGCGCCCGCCAGCGACTGCCCCAATCCCAGGATCACCATCGGCACGGTTTCCTCACCGCCCACGGCAACCGCCCGCAGCGCCGTCACCAGGGCGCCCAGCAATGTCAGGAAAAGGACCCGCACCACGCCAAGAAACCATCCGGAGCCCATAGCCGGACGATAATGAAGCATATCCCAGGCCGCAGTGGACTGAAGAGAATCTCCCCTGCTGCCGATTTCAAAGAGCAGCTCAAACAGACCGGCCAGCACCATCAGCGCCACCAGGCCCACAGCCAGCATGGTCATGATCTGACCGATACCCTTGAATTGCATAAATCTCGTGCGCCGCCCCGTTGTAAGGCGCACCACCAGGCAGGTTATCGCCGCCAGCACAAGAAACAACAGCGCCATCAGCAGCGGCGTCCACATGGAATCCGCGTTCTTATTGTAAATCCCCGCGCACAGGTACCAGCTCACAAATCCGGCCACCAGAGACGCGCTCAAGGTCCTGATATCAAGCTTCAAATCTCTCTCCTCCTTATGTCAGAATACCACGCACAGCGCAGCAAGCACCGCAGCCAGCAGCGGCACCACATTGCAGAGCCTGTAAACCGTGCTGTACTCCTCCGGGTAGATCTCCATTGCGTTTGCCGCCCTGTATCGCACGGATAGGAATACCGTCAGCACACACCAGGAAACGCCCAGAAGCGCCAGCGCAACAAGCCAGTTGGCCGGGATCGCTTCCCGGGTGCCCAGCTGCCGCGAAGCCGCCAGAAGCAGCATAGCCGCAGCGCCCCAGAAGCCCTGCATCACCACCTTGTACTTTCCGGCCAGCGTGCCCAATCGCGCACAGATCCACCAAAGCACGCCCAGGCCCACCAGCAGCAGGATAAAACGCATATCCTGCAGGGCCGCCATAGAAACGGTCAGCAGCGCCAGCAGCGCCAACGGCGCATGATACCATTTGGCAGTGACCTGACCCTTCTGCTCCAGCAGCTCATACACCGCGCCCGCCACCGGAACGCCCAGCACGCTGATCAGCCAGCAATCATCCGCGTCCAGCCGCATGGCGCCGGCGCGCCAGTTCAGCAGCAGGATGTAGGCCGCCCATACCAGAAGCCGGGCCGCCCGATATATACTTTGCTTTTGCGCGCCTTTTTCCAGCGTCAGCGCAGCCAGCAGCACCGCCCCGGCCACCATAGGCCAGCCCAGATGCGTAAGCTTTCCCACGCGGGAGCAAAGGTCGCTCCATCCGGAGGATACCGCAGCCAGGACAACAGGTGTCAGAAAGGCGTAAAGGACGCTGGCCAGCACGCAGATGCGCAGCCGGGACTTTTCCTCACCGTCCCGCAGCTCGCGGGCCAGGAACAGCCCCGAGAACAGCACCGGCGGCACAAACAGCCAGAGCTGTCTTGCCGACTGCGCATCCAGCAGGTATCGGAACATTCCCTCAAATGCCAGCAGCTGCATCAGAATCAGGATCGCATACCGCAGGACGTTCAAAGCCGCATTCGGGAAATACTTGCGCACGGCGCTCAGTCCCACAAGCAGCAGCAGTCCGATGCAGAATACCGCCAGGTTATCCTTGAAGCTGAAAGAAAGGCCCTCCAGGCTGGCCTCCAGCACGCCGGATATCCGGTCGGATGACAGCTGTGCCGGGGTCAGGGCATAAAGGACGCCCCATGCCAGCCCAAAGGCTGGCCCGGTCTGATAGGTACTCTTCTGAAATCCACCCTTAGACGCCAAGGGGATAAGCAGGATCCCCAGCACCAGCAGTGCCGGGATCAGCGCGCCGGGCTCGGTCAGCACTCCTCCCACAGCCAGACGCGCAGCCGCAAAAATCACCGTGGCCACATACGCGCCGATGTTCATGAAATAAGATGTACTCATACTGTGCCTCCCCTCAGACCAGGCATAGGATGTTCAGCAGCCAGCAGGCAGCCAGGGCGGCATACACAAAGCGGTAGGAGCCGTAGGGGTCCATAACCAGCCCCAGCACGCAGCGAACCCCGCAGCCAAGCTCCAGCACCAGCGCCGGAACCGCCATTGCAAATTCGCGAGGACTGCAAATACCCGCCAGCAGCGTTATCACCAGCGTGACCACCACCAGCAGCAGGGTCTGTCTTCCGCTGCGGACGTTCTGCTCCCGATAGGCCAACAGGTCCGCGGCGTTTTTGCTCCACCTTTTGCCGTCCCGGCCCGCCAGGGATGTGGGATACCCAAAATACTGGGCCGCCCGGCGAAGATTCTTTCGCCGCCCGTTCAGCGCATAATCCGCCAGGGCGCCATAGCCTGGGCCATAGCCCTGCTGCGCGGCGCAGTTGAAGAAGTTCTGCGCCACCTGCTGGGTATCCATCCCCTCCATCTCGTGGCTGCTGTAGTACAGGCCCAGCTGGTAGCTGGCATAGGCGTTCCCGGCCTGGGACAGGGTCTGCAGGTCGCTGAGCGCCGTTTCCGTGTCCGTCTCCAGCGACGCAAGAGCCGCCTGCAGGACCTCGCCCTCCCGCTGATCCTCCACCGAGCACGCTCCGCCGTGCCTGCCGTTGGCGAGGATCAGAAACCGCGGCACCGGCGATAGCTTCACCTGCGCGGCATCCAGCAGCTGCTGAACCATCCTTCTCACCAGGGAGGCAGACAGCATGGTGGTCTTGGTCACCGCGCCGATCACCGTGTTGACCTCCGCGCGGGAAAGCTCCGGCTGCACGGCCACATCCGCCACGCTGGGGCAGGCCGTCAGGATAAGCTCCCACAGCAGCGCATCGCTGCGGTCATCGCCTTTTTCTTCCAATTTTGCCCGCAGCATCGCGGGCGTCTGTAAAATCTGTAATCCCTGCTCGTTGACTACTTCTTTCAATATCTCTCTCATGCCTTACCCCTCAGACCAGATGGAATTTTTCCAGCTCCAGCTCGTAGCTTGTGCGGCTCTTATCGTTATCGTTCACGGCTGCATCCTCCAGAAGGCAGCGGACCCAGTTCTCCGTGTCATTCCACGGGGCATTTTCATCGATCTGTCCTGCACACAGCGCCGCAAAGAAATCTGAAAACAGCTGCCGCAGCTCCGGCTGCGCTCTCCACCATTGGGCCGTTATCTCCGCGCCGAATTGATGATGTCCCGTTCCATTGCGCCCTCCGGCGTCAAACAGAAACACCGGGCGACTCTGAAAATACTCCAGATATTGCTCCCGCATCAAGTGGCTGTACTCCTCCCCGATGAAAGGATGGGTATAGAACAGCAGATAAAAGGCAATTACCGCTGCCGAGAATATGTCGCGCACGCGCCCGTCCAGCACGATGCCATTTTTCTCCAGCTGCTGCTCCACCACCTGCGGCACAGACAGAAAGTCGCCGCGAAAGGCCGCGCCGATCTGCGAAACCCGAGAAATTGTTTCACCCGGAACCAGATACACCTGGTTTGTCCCATACTCCACGCGCACCTGATCCCTGCCAAAGCCGTTCAGCGTCAGGCCCTCACGGTGCAGCTGCCCGATCCTGCGGAACAGATGGACGGCAATGGTCCACCTGGGCGTGTCAGAGCTGGGCAAAAACCGGCGGACAGAGGGATACGCATCCATGCTGAAGGGATGCAGCACATATCCCTGCATTTCATCGCTCCGGACCAGATCGAACGGCCAGAAAAAGCCCTCCCGCAGGATTCGTCCCATCTGAATCTGCTCCAGCACGTCGGATACCCGCAGCAACTCCTCCTGCTTGACCCGGAACGGCACCAGCCACAGCGGTTTATTCTCGTTCCGGCATCGCACCTGAATATAGTGGTGCTCCGTCCCTGTTTGCAGAAAGTCCCCGCTATCGTCCAGCAGCAGCTGCTGTGCCTCCTCGGGGGTCGACATAATTTTGTAGGCGTTGGCGCCCACCAGGTAGCTGTTGACCCAGCGGCCGGCTTCCGGATACATCACGCTGTCGCTCATCTTCTCCTATTCCTTCCTCTTTTTCCCGAGTCGCCGTCGTAGTCGTCAAAAATAAAGCCCCGGTCCGACTTCTCCGTCCGCCCGCCTCTGTCGCTGCGGTCGAAAATAGAGAATATCCCCTTCTTTTCCGCGGCCGGCGGATCAGAGCTCAGTCTTTTCCCGTGGCCATTGTCGGGCCTGCGCGCCTTTCCCCACGCCTTCAGCGTCTTTTCCAGCTGCTCACTGAGCAGACTGTCGCCGCGGCCGGCGGCCTTGCGCAGGTCGCTGCGCACCTTCTCGTCCCGCAGTATGACGGAATGCTCCAGCTGGAGAGACTGGCTGCCGGAAACTCCCATTTTCAGCGCCGGAATCCCCTCAATTTTCTTAATCAGACTGCCGCAGTCATAAACGACCCGTCCGGCTTCCACCCGGCTGCAGGACAGAAGCATCAGATCCCATGCGAAAATTGCCTGGTTGGAGGCAGCTTTCAACTTTGCCGCCAGCGGCAGCAGCAGATTGCAGATCTCCTCCCTGTCCCTGGCAGGCAGGTGTCCGTCCAGCACCAGCTCTGTCATCGGCTCAGTCCGGCTCGGATCCCGGTACAGCTGCCACACGGCATCCAGAAAGTGCAGCTTATTGCCATCCGCTCCGCTGTCCCGGGTCTGAAGCAGCGCCTGCACATTGCTGCTGGGCGCGCCGTCCAACACATAGTCCATCATTGTGCGATAGGTCATGCAGCTCCAGAAATAGGCCCGCTGCCGCCGCTGCAGCTCATGAGCGGCCTCCAGCGAGAATACGCCTCTGGGCAGCGCATCGACTGCGCGTCCCATCTGCGGCACCAGGTTTTTCAGCGGCATCCCCTGATAGATATCCCTGCGCAGGAGCTGCATCCAAAGAGCAACACACTCCTGTTCAAAATCGTCCATGGGGGACGCCCCCTGATAGCTCCGGCGCGCAGCCACAATGTCCTCATAGCATCTGCAATTCTGCAGATGCTTGTGAATCTGATATTTCTTCCACAGGATGCTGCCGCCGCTCTTCAGCGCAGCCGCAACGTCATCATACAGGGCCGGATACTCCCGCTCCAGCCCGGCCAGCAGCGCGCAGCGCTCCTCCACGGGAAGCTCCTGCCGCAGCCGCACCTGCACCATATAGCCCACGCAGGCATCCAGCAGTCTGCCGTTATAAACGCAGGAATTGCGGTCCAGGATCTCGCAGCTCTCTTTTCCCAGCACACCGCCGGACCGGCTCAACTCGTCCAGGATATTGGCCAGAACGTTCTGCTCCATCAGCGTCATCTGGCGGAGCCCCACATGCCGCAGAATGCTCTCTGCCAGCTGCCGGCACTGCCCTGCATCCAGGCAGGTGGTCAGCTCCACGCAATCCCCGGTCAGCATTTCATCGCCGGAGCGCAGCATCTCCGGGATCAGACTGCACGCCGTCTGCGGGTCAATGCTGCATGCCCGGTCCGAAAAGATGCCGCGCAGCAGGGCATGCACAAGCCCGGCATAGCGCACATCGAAGGTTTTCACCGTTTTCTGCAGCAGCTCCAGCTGCTCAGCGCTTCTGCTGTACTGCAAAAGACGGCAAACACAGTCGCAGAGCTCCCGCCCGCCTGCCGCATCCGCCTGCACCTGTTTGACGCAGCGGTCCACAGACAGCTCCATAATCCGCTTGGGCAGCGCAGCGTTCTGCCTTTTCAGCATCCAGATCAGGAGCTTGTTCACCGTCTCCTGGTTTGCCGACGGAACCCTGCCGCAAAGCAGCAGATTCCCCACCACGCGGTCATACACGTCATTTTCCGGCCGGTTTCCATCGTTCATCTTCCGCATGTGATATGCGGTGGCGATCATCTCCAGTGACGCATACTCCAGCGGCACCAGCTCCCCCAAAATATACTGCATATCCAGCAGCATCTGGCGGCGCTCCTCCGGGGCGGCAGATGCCAGATACCGGAAAAGCTCCGCAACAAACGGGTCCTCCTCCAGCCGCCTGCCGCCATCGTCCAGATCAAAGGTACACAGCGGGATCCCCATGCCGCCTCCGCCGGCCTTGCTGGAAACACAGATGGCCGCCCGGGTATCCGCGGCGCTGCTGCACGTCAGTCTCCAGCGCAGACCGGGAAGCATGCCCATGGCCGCGCAATAGGCCACCTCCCGCACCATATCCTGGGTCTGGCTCAGGGGCAGCTGCGTAAGCAGGGCCAGGGACCCGCCGCCTGCCACCGCCTGATACACGTTATAGAGCAGCAGCGCATATCGCTCGTCCGTCAGGCCGTACTTCTCCCGCAGGACAGACAGCTCAAAGCCGCCACGCAGGACCGTCTCCTTGGGCGGCAGCTGGCTGCCGCTCTGCGCCGTCATCATGTCGCCGGTGTCGATCCCGTAAATAGCGGAGGGATCGGTCTCCATGCAGCGGGCATATTCATCCAACCCCATAAAGTATGCGTGGGTAAAGATCGAGGCCCGCCCCTTGATATCGCTGCGCATGGTAGATTTGGCAATCAGGAAATCCCGCCTGCCGCCGTTCTCCTCGCTGACAGCGTAGCTGAGGATAGACTGACCCATTCTCGGGCCGGATCCGTCCTTTTCAAACAAGGACGTCATGGTACTGTTGAAATAGCCGAGGTTGTTTTCATTATCCGCCGTCAGACCCTGGGATCTGGCGCAGACCATATATCCGGCTTCATCCGTCCGGAACCGGCATGCCTGCTCCATTTTCATTGGAGATCCTCCCCGTTATAAAACCGCTCTTGTTTGCACCTTTGTTCGTTCATCCAGTCGTCAAGCCGCCCCTGATATTTCCTTGCAGACTCCAGCAGCGCCTTTTTCGGCTGAGGATCCGCCTGAAAATAGGGGCCGATCCTTCCCAGCCGCCAGAGGATCCATTTCAGCGGGTCCTCCACCCGGCGGGGATTCGGTGCGCCCTTGGGGAAGCCAACCAGATTGATCCCTTCCCAGATTTCCCACATATTCAGATAGATCCGTCCGCTGGCGCAGTCGGCATAAACCTCCGTCCATATGCCGGAGGCAATTTCCTTTGTGATATCCTCATTAATATCTATGTCAATAGAGGTCAGCTCCGGCTCCAGGGTTACCGGATCCACCGCCGGCATACGGGTTTTCGGGTCAAGCGAGGTAATCCGTTGAACAGGGCACGCATAATAAAAGTTCCGCTCTTCAGGTGAACGTTCATTCCAGCCCTTGATCCACGCGCGAAGCTCGTCATACTTCCTGCCGCAGATATCGTCCAGGATGTACCAGTTTTTGTATTTTACAAAGCGCCGTTCCACGCCGCAGGTGATGGCCGACACGCCGCAGAAGGTTTTTCTGACAAACTGGCCCAGCTGCGCCAGGATCATGGCCGCATTGTTGCTCAGATAGTCCTCCAGCTCGTGGCTGATAGCAAAATACTCCTCCCGGTTCAGGCCGCCGGACACAGCTGCCGTAGGCCGGAACATGGGACTCTGGTTTCCTTTGGGATACTGATTCCGGATTTCATCCGTTTTGGTGAGAACCACCGCCACTGGAACATCCGCCCAGGTGTTCTGGCTCATATTCAGGGCGACGCGGATCTGATTCACCACTCCGACCACCTTGTTGACACCGCTCACATCGGGATAGGCCGAAAAGCCGGGGACCTGATTGGGATCCACCAGGAACATCAGGCCGTCTGCCCGGGCAATAAAGCTGGCGATTCCCTCCTTGGCCCGGCTGTTCCGGCTGTCCTGGTCGCCCAGCTTGGCGTAATCATCGTTCCACTTGACGCAGTTCTCACCGGCAATATCATAAAAAACAATAGTAAATGCCTTGCTGCGGTCGTTCTGGTCAACCAGGTTCACCGCCAGAGGACGGCGCATGACGCTGTCATCCGTACTGCCGGGCAGCGGCATATTGGCCTCCACGTTTTCCTTGAAATCTGGCAGATTGTTTTCCGTGATATAGTATCCGGTATTCTGCATGGCCATGGCCAGCCGGGTCAGCAGCTGGTTCAGATAAACCGTTTTGCCGCAGGTGGTAATGCCCACAACACTGATAAAAATGGTGGGATATTTGCCATAATTCGGCAAGGGCAGGGGATTGTGGCAGTGGGGGCACAGCCGCGTCACCGGCGTGGCGCGATCGGAATACCGGTCATACACCCTGATGGCAAAGCCATCCTGATCCCGCACAAGGCCATCCGCGCCCACGCCGTTGGCGTCAGGGTCCAGCATCTCCCAAAACCGGTCGGCATCATTGGGGTCGATGTGCGGCATATTCCAGCGAGGGTCTGCACTGGAATAGCCGGCGGTTCCTCCGCGGCTCGTCCAGTATCGGTCCAACTTTTCGTCCGGATTTCTTTGGGAAAATTTCACAAACAGCCGTTTGTGTTCGTCCACATCGCCGCTGGTGAATTCCTCCCTGTCCAGTTCCTCCTGGGTGAAGCCGGTGTTGGCCCGAAACAAAACCTTGTCGCTTTCAAACTCCTCAAAACAATAGGGGCATTTAATTTTACCCATTCCGCATCCATCCTTTCTGCTATACGCCTTCCCGGAAGAAGCTGTTTTCAAAGCCCGGTGCCGGCAGGACCCGGACCTCCTCGCCATCGGACACCCGAAGCGGTATCTCCCGGTTGAGCCAGCCGCTGGGCAGCGGAATGGGATCAGACTCCCCCACCCGATACATTAATGCCCCATCTGTATAGCTTCCGATAAACTGATCGCTCAGAGTCACCTGCAGCACAGTCTGAAGGCCATTGCGCTGCAGCGCGGCGGAATAGCGCAGCGGAATAAAGCATACGGCCTCACGCCCCGGTGTGTAATAAAGATGAACAATCCCGCCCGGAACCGCCATCATACTCCACACCTGGATGGTCTGGGGCGGATCCGCCTCAAATCCCCGGAACACAGGCATGGCATAGAAGGTCCCCTGCGTAACGCCGATGAGCCGATAGCCCCTTTTTTCCATGGATTGGCCATTATGCAGGCGCCGAAGCTCCTCCTCTGTCAGACCCAGCTTCTCCGGATCGGCCAGCGGAAGATTTTTTCCCAGGCACAGGGTAAAGGCGTCCGCTCTGGGGCATTCCAGGCTTAATCCATACCGCCCGCTGCCCGGATCATAGTCCAACGCCAGATTGTTGATGCTGTACAGGTTCACATTCGGCCTTGTAATGGGCATCGGCTCACTCCTCCTTCTTTGCTGCGGCAATTTCGTTGTAAAGAATATTTTCCGGATTCACCGGATAGACATAAAGCCTGTCCACATAGTCCTGCTGCGGGATCCGGAAGGCCGCGCCGGTATTGTTCACGTTCTGGATCTGGGTTGGCTGGCTCAGCATGCAGAACAGCTGTCCGCCGCTGGGGGGAACCGTGGCCATCAGCCGGCCCGCAGTCTGCATATTCAAATCGAACAGACTCTGGACTGCCACCCCATAGGCCGCACCGCCTCCGGCCATTCCCGCCCGGAATCGCAGCTCATCAAACAAGGAAAGCCGGAAATTATCATCCTTATCCGCGATCAACCGGAATCGCTTCACCAACTGATCCAAGAGGCTCTCCACTGTGCTGCACGGCGTCAGGCGCATCATGTCCCGATACTCCGGCTGATTTGCCAGATTGGCAATCTCCTGTGTATAGGCCCTTCTGATGGTCTCATCAACGTTCCCCTGGGATTGCCGCAGCCCGTTCCGGGTCTCCGTCAGTGTGTTTCCGAAGTCCCTCGCATTTCTGCATACATCCTTCATAGCTGCGCAAAGCTGCCCCGCCAGGAAGCCGTACACCTCTGGCAGAACCTGGCTGCATGCATAGCGATGCAGACACTCTGCAAGCGTTCCCCTTCTCATGTTCATGGGCGCGTACCAATCCGTGCGGGTCTCCAGATTGACGGCCTCCTGCTGCAATGTGGCGTTCATCGCGCCGTAAGAAAGCCGGCTGCACAGAAGCTGCTTGAAATACTCCTGCACTCGTTCCGCATTTTCCTTCAGCTCCTGCACACACCGTCCATAATACTGGTTCACGCAGAGACCCCAGATATCCCCGACAGACGCCACCGCGTTTATCAGCTTGTCCCCGTCGATCGTATCCGACGGTCGGCCGCGGAGTCTTCCCAGGAGTCCACGGGTCGGCGCGTCGGACAGGCTCTGCTCCAGCGCCTCCATCTCCTTGGTGTACGGGAGATACTGGAAAAATGTGGGCAGATCCGGCAGCAGCTCCTTCTCGTCTATGTACTCCCGGAACAGGCTGTCGTAGTCCTGCTGCGCTCCGCAGAGGGTCTCCTGGATGTTGGACTGTCCCCCGGCCGCACCGGCCTGCTCCAGGCACTCCGTGAGGATCTGTTCCATCGCCGCGCAGGCGATTTCATCCGTCTCCTTGACCTTTCTGTCCGCGCTGAGGCTCCACACGGCGGAGGAACCGGCCCCCCAAATAGCTGCCTCCAGCCCCTGGCCCAACCGGTTGTCATCCTGCGAGTTGACGATCACCATCACGTTGGCAGCCGCCTGATATCCCTCGGGGCCGCTGCCGGAGACATTTCCGTTTGTCAGGTCACTCTGCACGATCAGATGCTTCCCGTTTCTTTCGGCCCAGTCAACAACCGCCCGCAGCCGGCCGATCCTCTCCCGGTCCGAATTGAATACCTGCCGCACAAACAGAAAATAATATTCCGCCACGGTGACAGCCTGGCCAAAATCAGGCTGATGCTGCACCGCCTGGAAAAGCTCCGGGAACCTGTCATCCATCACGTCCCAGAAATAAGCCATTCTCAGCGTGCTGTTGCTTCCGAAGGCTCCCGGATTGCTGCGCATCGTGTAGAAGGCGTCTCCCACGCGGTTTTCAAACCCCGCCTCATCCATGCAGTCCTCGGTTTTCAGCCAGCACAGCTGGTCCGCCGCAGCGGACCAGCAATCCTGATAGCTCTGTCGGACGGTCTCCAGGCACTCCTCAGCGCCCGCCCCCAAAACAATGTTCAGGAGCGGGGTGCTGATTCGCCTTGCTGCGCCGGAATTGGCCGCGCGGCCGGAAATCATACGGCTGCATGCTTCGATTGCACTTGCGTAAGTCATGTTCTCTCCCTCATTTGCCGCGCGGCGTCCCGGCGGTTTATCCGTTGATGATGTTTCCTGCGGCGTCCAGCTGGATCGGATCCCAGTCGTCGCCGGCTTTGTTCAGCACCCACATACCCGCCGTCAGCGGCACCCAGGTGTTGTTCACCGCATCCCAGGCCATCTGCAGTGACCGGTCGGAATACACGGTATAAATCGTGCTGCCGCCGGGGCTTACCGTCCAGGTTCTGGCAGGAGCCTGCTGCGCGGAAGCAGCAGGAGCCGGATTCGAAGCGGCCTTGCCGGATCTGGTCCATTGCTCATCCGTAAACACATCCTTATACCCCAGAATGCGGCTGACCAGCTCCTCATAGAACCGGCGAATCTCCGCCTTGTCTTCGTCCGTCTCATTGGCCGTGTCGCGCACCAGCTGCTGCAGCGCCTTGGCGTTCCACCGCTTCTCCAAGGCGGCCGCAATGAGGTGGTCGTTGGCACCGCGGGTCTGCTTGCGCAGCTCAGCCTCTCTTTCATCCATCTCCTGCCGGGGCTCCTCATCGGGAGCCATGGCCCGGTAGCTGCGGAACATCTCATACAGGGGATATTCCTTGCAGAAGCGGAAGGCATCGGAATTCTCCACCAGAATCTTTTCCGTCTCCATGCCGCGTCTGTCGCGGTATTTATAGGACGCCCTACTAATGCGGTCATAATCGGGTTCGCCGGTGGCGCTGAGGCACTCGATCATGCCATAAAACACCATGTTGGTGAAGGTGGTCATATCCGCCTCATACCGCTTGTATTCTTCTTCAATCCGATCCAGCTGCTCAATGGCCCTGCGAATCTTTTCCTGCTTCCTAAGCTCCCGGCGAACGATTTGCTGCAGCGCTGGATAGTGCATGAAGTAATCCTTGCGGACCCGTTCAACGATCTGCTTTCCATTATCTGCAAAGCCGTCATTCTTCAGCGTTATCCACCGGCTGCCGTTGGACTGGTCATACATGGTCTCCAGCATCTGCTGCATGCGCTGCTTCTCCCGCTGTAGCCGGGCGGCAGACAACTGCTGATTCTCCACAAAGTCCCCCATCCTGTAATCCGGCACAGTCACCGGCTTACTTTCGCGAATGAAGTACTCCTTGTTGTCCAGAGCCTTTTGGGTGGTGCTATTGGGGGCCTGAGCCGTGCCTTGGGCGGTGCTATTGGGGTCCTGAGCCGTGCCGTTGTCATTCGTTATATCCTGAGAATAGATGATTTTCGCCTTCTCACCCTCGCCATACAGCGCCAGCAGCTTATCGGCGCTGTCCGTCAAGCTTGGATTGAAGGAGTAGGGCGCAGGCACCGGCAGGAAATTGCGCCAATCATGGAAGCCGGAATCGTCCTCGCCCCGGCCTGTATAGGCATACAGATGGGCGCCCACGCCATACTGCGTTTGCGTGTTGCTATCATAAACCTGCTTCATCTGAGACACGCCCTTATACGCATAGAAGGGAATGCCGCTGCAGAAGCGGAGGGCAAAAATGCGATTTTTCAGGCCGGTCTTGCGGATATAGAACTGAGTATGAGATGCCCCAAACTGCTGGGCCGCGCTGCAGACAGCCGAGGCATTTGCGGGTACAGACAGGCTGCTGCTTTCAAAGGTCGTGTTAATGTCATCCAGATTGAAGGTGGGATCGCACCAGAACATGGGCTTTGCATCGTTATAGACGCCGTTCAGAATTTCGTTGCTGACTGCCTGTGCCAGCTGAGCAGAATTGTGCCCGGTTTCCGGATACTTCTCGTACAGGTAATCCTCCAGGGAGCGGTTCGTCTGATCCCGGAAAAGATCCACCATGAATTCGCTGATATACAGGCCGATCTTCCCGTCATCCCGGCTCTTCCACCGCTTCGGATCCTTCATCAGATGCTCCGTAAAGTTCCGCACCAGCTGTGTGGCGTTCAATTCGTCGATTGCCTCGTCCAATCTCGGTCTAATGTCCGACAGCTGCAAAATACGCTTGGTGTAACCGGAAGATGCACTGGCCGCAGAGGAATCCAGCCACTGCTCATCCTCCTCAAAGGTCTCCAGCAGATTGTCCAGCACCTCCGTCAGCAGGGCAAAGTACCCGCTGTTCAGATTCTCCAGCTGCTCCCGGAATCTCCGCAGCGTGTTCTCCACATCTGTGCATTCCTGCACGCGGTTATAGGTCCTATAGTACTCTTTGACGCTATCCACGTAGTCGTTATAGGCTCTCTTGTCGCCAATGCCAAAGAAACGGTTCGCGCAGAAATTAGTGCTGGCCTGGACAATCCGGTCCGCCGCACTGTCCAGATACGTCTGTTGGTCCCGTTTCTGTCCCTGGATCTCCTGGATCGCGCCTTCTACAGCCGCTTTCAGGTCATCGCCGTTGCGGCTAAGCAGGAATGCCGCATAATAGGGGCCCAGTTCCGGATTCTTTGCAATATCACACAGCTTCCGGAAGGTTCTGCCAATCAGGGAGTCATCCGTTGCATCTTCGTCCAGGAGGCTCTTGGGCAGTTCTCCCTCCAGCGCAGCGCGGTTTCTCCCGCGCTGCCCCTCACAGCGGGTGCACCAGTTGCGGGCCGCCGTGTCCCAGGGACTCGGCGCTTGTCCGTGAGGCTGAACGCCGAACGTGCGCAGATCCTCCAAGTCGATATCCGGCAGCATCAGGTTCGGGCATCCGTGTGTCACGTCGTTATATACCTGCTGGGCGGTCAGGCCGATCTGATCCACCCAATCATCCACAACAGCCTTGGACAGCTTCAATTGCAGCTGTTCTTTTCCCACCGCTTCCTTGAATCGGCGCATGAAGCCTGCCGCCAGATAGGTGGAGATCTGGGTCATGGGAATTTCCGCGTTGGCCGCGCCCAGAATGTGATAGGACAGATTGGCGCCATGCATACGGGGCAGTCCGCTGACACCGTTATCCACATTGGCCAAATGGCCCCGCATGGTCAGTCCATATTCCGTTGTCGGCGTACTGCTCCCATCCGTACCGTTCTTATTGGCAGCAGGCAGCTCCACATCAGCCAGATAGGCCATGACATAGTCCGCTGCCACGTTGATGCAGTACTGGAAGCCATTGGCTACTATGGAGCCGTCGGCTTTGGTGGCCGAAATCAGGTGGCACATTTTGACAGGAGGCTCCTGGGTCTCGATCTTAAAGGCGCTGTAGTTCTGCCGGAACCAATCATCCGCGTCCTTCAGGCTCATCAGATAATCCAGCTCCTTCATGGCCGCATATCCGTTGCTGCTGTTGTATTTGACCTTAGTGGGATCCGCCGCCACCTGCGGCTTGCTGGTAACCACATCCGGCAGGAAGAAAAAGCCCATCACATTGGAGGATGCTGCATTGCCTATCTCCTCCAGTGCTTTCTGCACGATATAGCAGGTATCCAGGAAGCAGCCGCTGCCGGTGCCGCCGGAAATGCCGGCAAAAATGTACACGTCCAGATTGGGGCCATTCATTTCCTCCAGCGCCTGCCGGCATTTGGACTCGATTTTTTTTTCCAGCGCACCCGCCTTGGAAATCAGCAGAAAGCGGCCTACCTGACGGACGCCGCCGGCCCCCTGCGTACCCAGCAGATTAGTGATCTTGTCAATATCCATCCAGTTCAGGGCTGCGTTGCCCTTAACCTGCCCCTTGGCCTTTAAGGCTGCTGCCAGATTGGGATTATTGATGGAGAAAAACTCCTGATCCCTGTCCAACTTGGCCTTGCCGCGCATCCCGTCGATATCGGTGGTGTCCGAATCGATGGCCAGAAACTGGATGTGCTGATACGTGGGAACCGCAGAATTAGGATCATCCGGCTCCAGCTGCTGATACACCTTCTGTTTCAACTCCGCCAGCGCCGCCACACCGGTGCCGCCGATGCCGATGGCCAGTGCCGCCGCACCGCGATACTGCTTGGACTGCTGGCTGTGATTGATGATACCGCCGCCGCAGTTCAGTAACAAGGAATCATACCTAGGCATTTTCACGTCCTCCTTACATTTCTTTCTCCTGTATTTTCAGTCTCTTTGGGTCAGCTTGCGCTGTATTCTCTCTCGATCTGATCCAGCTGCTCCATAGCCCGGCGGATCTTCTCCTGCTTCTCCAGCTCCTGGCGGACGATCCGCTGCAGCATGGGGTAGTGCATGAAGTAGTCCTTGCGAACCCGGTCGACACACGCCGGCCCAGCGTACACAGCACCATCGTTCTTCAGCTCCACCTGCCGGCCTCCGTTGGCCGGATCATACATACCCGTCAGCAGATCCTGCAGACGTTTCTTCTCCTTCTGCAAACGATCAGCGTCCAACCGCCCGTTCACAGTGAATTCCTCCGGCTTATATTCCGCTATATCCTGCGGAGCACTCTGGCGAACGAAATAATTCTGTCCATCCGATGTATAGATGATCTGCTTCTTCACGCCCTCGTCATACAGTGCCAGCAGCTCCTGGGCACGGTCCACCAGATCCGGGCTGTAGGAATAAGGTATCGGCACCGGCAGAAAGTTTCTCCAGTCATGGAAGCCGGAATCGTCCTCGCCCCGGCCTGTATAGGCATACAGGTGTGCACCTACTCCAGACTTTGTTGTCCTGTTCTCGTCATAGCTTTTCTTCATCTGTGACATGCCGGCATAAGCATAGAGCGGCACACCGCTGCAGAAGCGCAGAGCGAAAATGCGATTCTTCAATCCAGTTCTGCGGACATGTAACCCGCAATGGGCCGCCTCGAACTGCTGGGCAGCATCGCAGACAGCCGAAGCATTCGCAGGCACCGACAGACTGCTGCTGTTAAAGGTCACAGTATTATCATCTCGTCCCAGCGGGAAAGTCGGGCTGCACCAAAACATAGGCTTTGCATCGTTATAGACGCCGTCCAGAATGTCATTGCTGACAGCCTGGGCCAGCTGCGCGGAATTGTGCCCGGTTTCCGGATACTTCTCATACAGGTAGTCCTCCAGGGAGCGATTCGTCTGAGTCTGGAAAACCGTCACCATGAATTCACTGATATACAGACCGATCTTCCCGTCATCCCGACTCTTCCACTGCTTCGGATCCTTCATCAGATGCTCCGTAAAGTTCCGCACCAGCTGTGTGGCGTTCAATCCGTCGATCGCCTCGTCCAATCTCGGTCTAATGTCCGACAGCTGCAAAATACGCTTGGTGTAACCGGGGGATGCACTGGCCGCGGGGGAATCCAGCCATTCCTCGTCTGCCTCAAAGGTCTCCAGCAGATTGTCCAGCACTTCCGTCAGCAAGGCAAAGTACCCACTGTTCAGATTCTCCAGCTGCTCCCGGAATCTCCGCAGTGTGTTCTCCACGTCTGTGCATTCCTGCACATGGTTATAGGTCCTATAGTACTCTTTGACGCTGTCCATGTAGTCTTTATAGGCCCTCTTGTCGCCGATGCCAAAGAAACGGTTCGCGCAGAAATTGGTGCTGGCCTGGACAATCCGGTCCGCCGCACTGTCCAGATACGTCTGTTGGTCCCGTTTCTGTCCCTGGATCTCCTGGATCGCGCCTTCTACAGCCGCCTTCAGGTCATCGCCGTTGCGGCTAAGCAGGAATGCCGCATAATAGGGGCCCAGTTCCGGATTCTTTGCAATATCACACAGCTTCCGGAAGGTTCTGCCAATCAGGGAGTCATCCGTTGCATCTTCGTCCAGGAGGCTCTTGGGCAGTTCTCCCTCCAGCGCAGCGCGGTTTCTCCCGCGCTGCCCCTCACAGCGGGAGCACCAGTTGCGGGCCGCCGTGTCCCAGGGAGCCGCCCCCCCTCCCTTGGGCGGCATGACGCCTATGCTGATATCCGGCAGCATCAGGTCCGGGCATCCGTGTGTCACGTCGTTGTACACTTGCTGGGCAGTCAGGCCAATGTCTTCCACCCAATCGTCCACCGTTTTCCTGGTGAGCTTCTGTCCCAGCTGATCCTTTCCCACCGCTTCCTTAAACCGGCGCATAAAGCCTGCTGCCAGATAGGTAGAGATCTGAGTCACGGGAATTTCCGCGTTTGCTGCCCCCAGAATGTGATAGGACAGATTTGCGCCATGTTCGCGGAGCAGCCCACCGACACCGTTGCCCACATTAGCCAGATGCCCCCGCATGGTCAGGCCGTATTCCGTTGTTGGCGTGCTGCTTCCATCCGTAGCATTTCTATTGGCAGCAGGTAGCTCTACATCAGCCAGATAGGCCATGACATAGTCCGCTGCCACGTTGATGCAGTACTGGAAGCCATTGGCCACTATGGAGCCGTCGGCTTTGGCGGCCGAAATCAGATGGCACATCTTAACAGGCGGCTCCTGGGTCTCAATCTTAAAGGTACCATAGTTCTGTCGGAACCAGTCATCCGCGTCCTTCAGGCTCATCAGATAGTCCAGCTCCTTCATGGCCGCATATCCATTGCTGCTGTTATAATTGACCTTGACGGGATCCGCCGCCACCTGGGGCTTGCTGGTGACCACATCCGGAAGGAAGAAAAAGCCCATCACATTGGCAGACTGTGCCTTCCTCATATTCTCCAGCGCTTTCTGCACGATATAGCAGGTGTCCAGGAAGCAGCCGCTGCCGGTGCCGCCGGAAATGCCGGCAAAAATATACACGTCCAGTTCAGAACCAGTCATTCCCTCCAATGCCTGTGTGCACTTGGCCTGAATGGTTGATATCAGGTTCCTGGCCCTGGAGATCAGCAGGTAACGGCCCACCTGGCGGACGCCGCCGGCCCCCTGGGTGCTCAGCAGACCATCAATGTGATCAATATCCATCCAGTTCAGGCTGGCGTCGCCCTCAATCAGGTTTTTCGCCCGCAGGGCTGCTGCCAGATTTGGGTTATTGATGGAGAAAAACTCCCGTCCTTTGTCCAGCTTGGCCTTGCCACGCATCCGGTCGATATCGGTGGTGTCCGAATCGATGGCCAGGAATTGGATGTGCTGATATTCCGGTACCGGAGAATCGGGGTTGTCCGGCTCCAGCTGCAGATATACCTGCTGCTTCAGTTCCGCCAATGCCGCCACGCCGGTGCCGCCGATGCCGATGGCCAGTGCCGCCGCACCGCGATACTGCCTGGACTGCTGGCTGTGGTTGATGATACCGCCGCCGCAGTTCAGTAATAAGGAATCATACTTAGGCATTTTCACGTCCTCCTTACATTTCTTTCTCCTGTATTTTCAGTCTCTTTGGGTCAGCTTGCGCTGTATTCTCTCTCGATCTGATCCAACTGCTCCATAGCCCTGCGGATCTTCTCCTGCTTCTCCAGCTCCTGGCGGACGATCTGCTGCAGCATGGGGTAGTGCATGAAGTAGTCCTTGCGAACCCGGTCGACACACGCCGGCCCAGCGTACACAGCACCATCGTTCTTCAGCTCCACCTGCCGACCTCCGTTGGCCGGATCATACATACCCGTCAGCAGATCCTGCAGACGTTTCTTCTCCTTTTGCAAACGATCAGCGTCCAACCGTCCGTTCACCGTGAATTCCTCCGGCTTATATTCCGCTATATCCTGCGGAGCACTCTGGCGAACGAAATAATTCTGTCCATCCGATGTATAGATGATTTTCGCCTTCTCACCCTCGCCATACAGTGCCAGCAGCTCCTGGGCATGGTCCACCAGATCCGGTCTGTAGGAATAGGGCACCGGCACCGGCAGGAAGCTCCTCCAGTCATGGAAGCCGGAATCGTCCTGTCCCCGGCCGGTATAGGCATACAGATGTGCACCTACCCCAAACTGTGTTGTCCTGTTCTCATCGTAAATTCTTTTCATCTGCGGCACGCCGGCATAAGCATAGAGCGGCACACCGCTGCAGAAGCGGAGGGCAAAAATGCGATTTTTCAGCCCGGTTCTGCGGACATAGAACTCGTTATGGGCCGCCCCGAACTGCTGAGCAGCGCTGCAGACAGCCGAAGCATTCGCAGGCACCGACAGACTGCTGATGTCAAAGGTCGCAGTATTACCCATTCCCAGTGGGAATGTCTGATTACACCAAAATACAGGCTTTGCATCGTTATAGACACCGTTCAGAATGTCGTTGCTGACTGCCTGTGCCAGCTGAGCAGAATTGTGCCCGGTTGCCGGATACTTCTCATACAGGTAGTCCTCCAGGGAGCGATTCGTCTGATCCCGGAAAAGATCCACCATGAATTCACTGATATACAGGCCGATCTTCCCGTCATCCCGGGTATTCCACTCATCCGGCGCTTTCATCAGATACTCCACGAAGTCCTGCACCAGCTGTTTGCCATTCAGCCCCTTGATAGCCTTATCCAGCTTCGGCTTGACGTCCGACAGCCGCAGACTGCGCTTGGTGTAGGCGGTGGGCGCGCTGGCCGCCGGGGTTCCCAGCCACTCCTCGTCTGCCTCAAAGGTCTCCAGCAGATTGTCCAGCACTTCCGTCAACAGGGCAAAGTACCCACTGTTCAGATTCTCCAGCTGTTCCCGGAATTTCCGCAGCGTGTTCTCCACGTCTGTGCATTCCCGCACGCGATTATAGGTCCTGATATAATCCCGGACCGCCTCCACGTAGTCGTTATAGGCCCTCTTGTCGCCGATGCCAAAGAAACGTTTCGCGCAGAAATTGGTGCTGGCCTGGACAATGCGCTCCTCCGCACCGTCCAGATACATCTTCTGGGTCTTTTTGTTTTCCTCCATCTCCCGGATCGCACCATCCACAGCCGCCTTCAGGTCATAGCCGTTGCAGCTGAGCAAATAGGCTGCGTAATAGGGGCCCAGTTCCGGATTCTTTGCAATATCACACAGCTTCCGGAAGGTTCTGCCAATCAGGGAGTCATTCGTTGCATCTTCGTCCAGGAGACTCCTGGGCAGTTCTCCCTCCAGCGCGGCGCGATTCGTCTTGCGTTTTCCCTCGCACCCGTCGCACCAGGTGTTGCCCGACTTGGCCCAGGGACCCGGCAGCACTCTCTTGGGCATGACGCCGTAAGAGCGCAGATCCTCCATGTCGATATCCGGCAGCACCAGGTCCTGACGTCCATGTGTCACGTCGTTGTATACCTGCTGGGCAGTCAGGCCAATGTCTTCCACCCAATCATCCACAACAGCCTTGGACAGCTTCAATTGCAGCTGATCCTTTCCCACCGCTTCCTTAAACCGGCGCATAAAGCCTGCTGCCAGATAGGTGGATATCTGGGTCATGGGAATTTCCGCGCTTGCCGCTCCCAGAATATGATAGGACAGATTGGCACCGTGCATACGAGGCAAGCCGCTGACACCGTTATCCACATTGGCCAGGTGTCCTCGCATGGTCAGGCCGTATTCTGGAAACTGTACGTCGGCCAGATAGGCCATAACATAGTCCGCCGCCATATTGGTGCAATACCGGAAGCCGTCGGGTACTAACGAGCCATCGGACTTGGTGGCCGAAATCAGATGGCACATCTTAACAGGCGGCTTCTGGGTCTCAATCTTAAAGGTACCATAGTCCTGCCGGAACCAATCATCCGCGTCCCTCAGGCTCATCAGGTAGTCCAGTTCCTTCATGGCCGCGTATCCGTTGCTGTTGTTATAATTGACCCTAACGGGCTGCGAGGCCACCTGGGGCTTGCTGGTGATCACATCCGGCAGGAAGAAAAAGCCCATCACGTTGGCAAACTGTGCCATCCCCATATTCTCCAGCGCTTTCTGCGCGATATAGCAGGTATCCAGGAAGCAGCCGCCGCCGGTGCCGCCGGAAATGCCGGCAAAAATGTACACGTCCAGATTGGGGCCATTCATTCCCTCCAGCGCCTGCCGGCATTTGGACTCGATTGCATTTTTCAGCGCACCCGCCTTGGAGATCAGCAGGTAACGGCCTACCTGGCGGACGCCGCCGGCCCCCTGAGTGCTCAGCAGACCATCAATGCGATCAATATCCATCCAGTTCAGGCTGGCATTGCCCTTGATCAGGTTTTTCGCCCGCAGGGCTGCTTCCAGATTTGGGTTATTGATGGAGAAAAACTCCCGTCCTTTGTCCAGCTTGGCCTTGCCGCGCATCCGGTCGATATCGGTGGTGTCCGAATCGATGGCCAGGAATTGGATGTGCTGATATTCCGGTACCGGAGAATCGGGGTTGTCCGGCTCCAGCTGCTGATACACCTTCTGCTTCAGCTCCGCCAGTGCCGCCACGCCGGTGCCGCCGATGCCGATGGCCAGTGCCGCCGCACCGCGGTACTGCCTGGACTGCTGGCTGCGGTTGATGATACCGCCGCCGCAGTTCAGTAACAGGGAATCATACTTAGGCATTTTCACGTCCTCCTTTATTTCCTGCTTTCAGGGCCAGCTTGTCAAAGCTGCACCCAACTGTTTCCGTCCCAGCCGCGTCCGTTATCTCCCATCATCCAATACAACTTTCCGTTCTTCTCCACCAACTGAACCGGCGGGAAACTCGGAATTGCCAGAGCCGGAGGCATGCTCCCAACCGGGGGTGCAGGAGGCACCGGGGGCATTGCCCCTGCCGGAGGTGCAGGAGGTGCCGGAGGCATAGTCCCAACCGGCGGTGCGGGAGGCACCGGGGGCATACTCCCTGCCGGGGGTGCAGGAGGCGCAGGGGGCATTGCCCCTGCTGGAGGCGCGGGAGGTGCCGGGGGCATACTCCCTGCCAGGGGTGCAGGAGGCACAGGGGGCATAGCCCCTGCCGGGGGTGCGGGAGGCACCGGAGGCATTGCCCCTACCGGGGGCGCGGGAGGTGCAGGAGGCGCAGGGGGGATCACCATATTATCCACGGGGGGCGGCGGCATCATGCCGGACATATTCGATTCCACGCTCATAAATCAATACTCCTTCATTGTCGCTGTATGTCGTATATCGCTCGGTTTTCAGTAATTGCTTATCGGCGTCCGGGTGCTGCGTCAATACGGATACCTGTGCGATTCTTTTCGTCTGCATAGATCAGCGTCATTCCTGCATAGACATCCGTCTCCTTCAGTGCCATTCCATTGACGTAAAACGGAGTCTTGGAGCAGAACTTCAGCCGTCTGCCGGGCTTGGTGGCAAACCAGCACTGGTCCGCATTCAGGCCGCAGGGTCCGACCATAAAATAGCTCAGCTTGAGCTTGCCCCGAAAGCTGGCATGGCTCCGCGACATACCGGCACAGGAACGATCCAGGTTGACCACCTTCAGCTCCCCCTTCCACAGCGGGTGCGTTACACTCCAAATCGTGACACCCGCCACAATGACGCCCACCACCACAGCCACCGCCAGCGTGATGAAAATGGCCAACGTCAGGTTGGTGACCTTAAACCGGAAGGTGATCTGTGTCTGTGCGCCCTGGGCGTCCACCGCAGCAATAACCAGATCGCCGCTGCGGCTCTTGCTGGTCTCCACGTTTAAGGTATCCCCATCGATGGCCGCGGTATCGCTGACCAGCTGAGACGATACGATCACATAATGCAGCGTATCACCCGGCGTATCGGAAAAATACTCTCCCAGCTTAAAGCTGCGGTGGCGGCCGGACACCGGCGTCACCACAACCTTTTCCTCCACCAACGTAACGCCGCCCACCGCCGTCGGCGGTGTGTTGCCGAAGTTCACCGCCGCGTCGCCGCTCTGGTGCACCAGGCTGCCAAACTCCAGCGTCGCATAGGCGCTATAGCTGCTCTCCTGGTTGGTCCGGAATTCATAAACAAACATGCCGTCGGCATCCGGCGTCATGTCGATGTCCTGCGTCGTCCCATCCGTCAGATTGCTCAGATGCAGCACAGCCTTATATTCACCAAGCACAGAGCTGTCCGTCACCCGGCTTCCGTCCTTCTTCAGATACGCCTGGAAGGTGACGCTTTCACCCGTGTTGTATTCGGACTTTCCATCGGCCGTTACCAGCTCGGCCACGCTGTCCGCATTGTAAACCACATTGACGGTTACCCGAGAGCCCGGCGTGCCGGACAGCTCCAGATTCCATTGGCCCACCTGGGGCTTCACCAGCTTGATGACCTCATAATCACCGCCGGTCATGGTGTTTTCCTCCAGCTCCGCAGCGCTGATCTGCCGGGAAGGCCCGCTGACCTGAATGCTCTGCAAGCCCGCCTGCTTCAGGATGATATTGACCTCCTCAGCACCCACGGAAGGCACGTCAAAGGAATAGGTCAGCTTTCCGTCCGCACCAAAGGGAACATCTCTTTTTTCACTGCCGGAGGAATTGAAAATCAGCTGATAGAACGTCTCAAAGGCGCCAGCCAGATCCTCCGCCCTGCTGACGGACACGAAGCCGCCGCTGGTCCGGGAGGCAATTTCGCTGAGCTCCTGGGGATCCGCCACCGGCGAAGCGTTCAGGCAAATGCTGTAAATGGGAATGCCCGCATCCTGGGCCTTGGTGATAGCCGTCTCCCGATTCTCCAGCGACTGCTCATAGGCTTCCTTATTGCCGCCCAGATCCGTGCGCCCATCGCTGAACAGGACCACCGCCGGGCTGCGCCCGTCCTGGCTTCCGCTTGCCTCCAGGATACTCACCGCACTCAAAAGCGCTGAACCGATATCGGTATCATTTCTGGTGCCCGCACTGCGGATTTTCTCTCCCAGCGACACCTTATCCCCCTTGCCGGACACAGGTGTCAGCCCGGTATTGAGCAAGTAGTTGTTGGAATCGTCATCAAACACGATAGCACCCACCTGGTTTCCGTCATTGGTCAGCAGAGCCAGAAACAGGTTGATCGCATCGTATCTCAGTCCGCTTTTGTCCGTTGCACTGCTGCCGGAAACCAGTGAGCCGCTGCCGTCGATAACCAAAATAACGTTAAACCGGTTCACCTCGTCCGCATTCAGATTGTCGGCGCTGGCCGGCTGCGCATAGGTGATGGCCGCGCTCAGCATAGGAGGAGTCATAGCCGCCGGTCAGACCCGCCGCCTGGCCCAGGGTGTCCTCCATGGCCGTCTGCCCCTGCCGCTGATACAGCCGGGCATAGCGCCGGAACATCTCGTCCCGGCTGGGGTCATAGGAAAAGGCCTCCCGGCTCTCCATCTGCCGCAGCAGGCCCTCCATCCGGTCCGCGTAGGGGGAGGTGTAGTCCCCGGGCTGCTGGGCCGCCAGCTCCTCCCAGCTGCGCCGGGCCTCCTGGGTCTCCCGGGAGGGGGTATACCCCTTCTCCAGGTCCGCCAGCCGGTCCTGGGCAGACTGCAGTCCCAGGCTGGCCCAGGTCTTGCTGCCCGCCACACCGTCCGGCGTCATGCCCGCCCGGCGCTGATAGTCCATCAGGGCAGCCCGGGTCTTTTCACCGAACCCGCCGTCCACCTCCAGGGAATAGCCCGCCCGGTTCAGGGCCTGCTGCAGCCGCCGCACCTCCTGTCCGGAGGAGCCGTACCGTAACATGGGATAGCTTGATGCCATATCGTTCGTCCTTTCTTCTCACGCCGTCCTGCGCCAGACATACACAGCCAGGTACGGCGGCATATTGTTGTGGGCGGCTCCCCCGCCTGCCGAGGCGGACGCGCCCTGATACTCGTTCCTGCGCCCGTCCGCGTCATACAGCCGGATGGCCGTCACGCCGGTGACGTCGGACTGCCCCGTGAAATCGTATCCATGGGTATGGGCGGGCATCTCCGCCTTGGTCAGGGTGTGTTGGGCCTCGCCTCCGGTTTCCCCCGGTTCATAGACGTCTCCCGCCGCCAGCAGAAACCGGTCCTTCACCCGCTGCCAGGTGCCGCCGAACAGCGTCTCCGGACTAATCTCTGATGCGGACAGATATATGCTGCCTACCGGCCACACGGCGTCCAGCAGCCGCTTTCCCCGGAACCAGATGTCCCAATCCGGCGCCAACTCCACGGCCTTCTGGTGCTCGGCATATTTGCCCACGCCCACTGCCGTGCCGCCCTGGGCCAGATGCACCGCCACCGCCGCCGTGGGGATGGCGTATTCCACGGTCCGCACGGAGCCCAGCGCGTCCACCGCCGACAGCTCCAGCTCATAGGACGCCGTTTTCAGCACCCCCTGGATCACCTGCTCCTGCCCGTTTTCCAGGACGGTATACCCGCCGTAGCTGCCGCCCACCGGCCGCAGCCGGTATCGCACCGTCACGGCGTTATGTCCGCCCACTGACGCGCACCCGCCGGTGCACGCCACCTTCACGCAGTCGCCGTCATCCTGCAGCACTCCGTCTGCATCGCACCGGCCCAGCAACCGGGCCGTCAGCGTGGGATTGGCATACGGCAGCACCTCCACGGCCTGCCCCGCCGCCGTGGTCCACCGCCCCCGGGAGTCCGTCACCCGGACCTCCGGCGTGAAAGTCCCCGCCTGCCGGATGATCCCCGTCTCACCGGTCAGACCCTCCACGGTCTGCCCGGCAAACTGCATCCGGCAGGACCGGACGCTGCTGCCCCGGACGCCTGCCGCCGTCACCTGGAACCCCAGGCGGCTGTATCCCCGGACGCACACACCCCACCCGGCAATGACGGCGTTGTCATTCACCACCTGGGCCGCCAGACTGGCGGTGGGCTTCACCTCCTCCGGCACATACAGCTTTATTGTGCAGGAGCTGGTCCCCACCACGCTGCTGCCGGAATAGGTGGTGGCCGTCAGCACACAGTCCCCGGCCACCGCATCGGTGATTTCCTCCGCCAAGGACAGGGGCGGCGTCCATGTCACCCTTGTCTCCCCGGTTTTCCCGCACACCGCGCCATGGGCGCTGCCTATCTGATAGTTGATCTTGTGAGTAAAACTCGCATCCGCCCGCTGCACGGTAATGCTTCCCGTCTGCCCCAGGGTCATGGCCCCGGCCTGGAGGCTGGATGCCCGCGGGATCACCGGCAGTGCCACGGTTTGGGCTACCGACAGCGACGCCGGTGTCCATTGGGAGGTAAAGCCGCTGTACCACGCTGCGGACAAGGCCGCGCTGCCGCTGCCGTCGGAGCGGTGATCCACTGTCACCGAGCCGCTGCCCAGCTTATACCACCCCTTGCTCTCATACCGATACGGCTGATACACGGTTTTCCCCTGCAAAATATACCGGCAGCTGTTGGCCGCCTGGTTGTACGACTCCCCGGTCCCATCGTAGATGTACAGCGCCAGGGCCAGGGTAGACCGGTTTTCCGCCGCGTCCTGGCTTACGGTATAATCCAGCCTCAGCCGCCACCCGGTGGCGGACACCGCCCCGTAAATACTCGCCATCTTACCCTCCGATCCACCGGAAGGCCAGCCCCGAAGCCGTGGTGATCTGCCATTTGCCCAGGGTCACCCCCTCCAGTACCGTGATGTTGGTGATGTACAGCCGGTTGTTGGACACATACGCCACCTCGTTGGCGTCCTGCCAGAAGGACAGCCGCTGGGCGGTGAAGGTGGCCCGGAAGTTGTTCTGATCCACCACCGTCTCCCCGTCCACGTCCGTCACCGTCAGCCCCTGGCCCACGGCCACGCCGTATACAGGCACGGCCCCGTCATAGCCCACGATGCCGGTGCGGATATAGCCCTCCGTCTCCGTCCTGTACTGGCCGAAGGCGGCGCTTACGGCCTCCATATTGGCCTGCAGGTCCGAGCAGAAGCTGTAATACTGGGTCAGCGCCTCCGGATTTGCCTCCAGATAGGCGCTCAGCCGCTCCACATAGGTCCCGAAATCCGACACCGCCACATATTCGCCCTCCAGCCGGGCGGACAGCTGGTCCATCTGCCGCTTCACAAGCCCCGCGGTTTTCACGATCATGGACTTCAGCTCCTGATAGCCCCGGCTGTCCTTTCCGGTCCCCCCTCCGCCGGCCGTTCCGCCGCCGGAGGAGGAAGTCCCGGCCCCGCCGGTTTCCAGCTGGCCCAGGGCCAGGTTCAGCTGCTGAGCCATCTGGAACAAATACGCATACTGCGCCATGGCCATCTGCTGGGGACTGCCGCTGGGGGCGGGAGGCATGGTCAGGGTCATGGGCCGTCACTTCCCTTCTCATACACCGCCGACAGGCTGTAGATCCTGCACCCGCCCCGGCCGGTCAGCCGCAGCCTCAGCTGGCGGCACCGCCTGGGCCGTATATGCAGGGTACACGCCTGCACCCGCCCCGCGCCCTCCAGGCTTCCGGCAGGCCGCCAGCTGCCGCCCTCGTCATAGCTGAGCCAGGCCCGGACGGTGCTGCCCGCCTCCGGCAGAAGCCGCAGCGACAGCCGCACCAGATACCGGCTTTCCGCCGCGTCCAGCCCCAGCTCTCCGGTCTCCGCCATCCATTGCACGGGACCTTCATGGGTCTCCCCTGCGCCCTTCATGGCCAGCAGCTGCCCCTCTGCCGTCAGGCAGTACAGGTCGCCGCCCCAGGGAGCAAAGCCCAGGGCCTCCACGCCGTCCTCCCGGTACCAAAGGCCCTGCCGGGTGTCCAGCACCAGCAGGTGCCACGCCCCCGCCCCGTCGGCGGCGGAGAGATAGTAGCACCCCTCCGCCGCCCCGGCCACGGCATCATGATACCGCGCCTCCCCCAGGGCCTGGGACACGTTCACCGGCATACTGCCGTCGAACACGCACACGCCGCCCTGACTGTGGTAATACAGCTTCCCGTCCACCACCTGCAGACTGCCGCCGCTGCCGTCCTTCACTCCCGGGCATTGCACCGTCACGATCTGATGGGCCCCGTTGGCGCTGGGATACACCCGCTCCACGCAGTTTTCCTTGAAAAACAGCGGACTTCCCAGATAGTCCGCCGCCCCGGTGAACTTCCCGTCGGAGCCCCGGGAGGCCGCATAGCTGTCGGTGGACAGTCCCGCGAAGCAGTTCCAGTTTTTGAAGTCCCCCAGCTTGCTGGCATAGACGGCGTTCACCGCCTGGCCGTCCACGATGCCGTACTTGCACCCCCACAGCCGGTTGCCGCTTTCCACCACATAGTCCATGTCCGGCACGGACCGCTCCACCGTCACCGGCTCCGTCTGGGACGACAGCCCGCCGGGCAGCGCCGTCACCACCAGGCAGTCCTCCTCTGCGGCCCGCAGCTGGAAGCTGCCGTTCAGCGTCTCCTCCCGGCATCCGCTGACGGATACGCCGTCCCCGGCCCGGAAGCCCACGCCGATTCCGGCGGCGTGAAGCCCCACGCACACGTCGTCCACCTCCGTCCAGCCGTCCTGGCCATACTGCCGCAGGGCCGTCTCCTCCCCGCCGGTGTCCAGCCACAGGCTGCCGCTCTCCGGCTCCTCCGGGGCGGTGTCCGCCGCCAGATACCCGCTGTACGCGGTGCCGTCGGGCCGGCACAGGGTGAAGGATACCTCCCCCTCGGTGACGCGCTTATTTTCCAGGCTGCCGAAATCCGTCAGGTCCTTGGTGTTGATATACAGCTTGTCCGGCCAGATCAGCAGCCACGCACCCATGCTGACCAGCTGCTTCTTTCCCTCCGACAGCACCAGCCCCGTCGCGCTGCCGTTTATATACAGGGTGTGCCCGTCCACCCAGATAAGCCCGTCCTTGGCGGTCAGGCCCCCGGGAGCGGTAACGCTTCCCGCTATCCCCCGGGGACGGCGCACCGTCAGGGTGGGATACCCCTGGGCGCACAGGTTCTCCATCTCCCGGAAGCTGCCCTCCTGCCCTCTGGGCCGCCGGTCCAGTCCCGGGAACCGATTCACCGTCACCCGGCTCTGCCTGGGTGCGTTGAGCTTCGGAAAGTACATACGCTTCCCCCTCTCAGCACAGCCGCAGGGCCCGCGCCTGCCGCCGGGGCATATGCCCCCTGCACCAGTGGTCCCGCAGGGTCATCAGCCCGTTGTTCCACAGGGCCATTGCGTTGTTGTACCGCTCCAGCTCCCCGTTGGCATAGTGGATCTGCGCCTCCACATAGTGGCGGTACAGGCCGTCATAGGGTGCCGGCGCCAGCAGCGGCGCCGCGTCCGCCAGCTCGTCGGGAAGCTTTGCCGCCTCCCCGCCCTCGTGGGCGCGGACCACCTCCTCCAGCACGAAGCCCTCCGCCTGCCGCAGCCACCGGCGCTTCTGTTCCCCGGGATAGCTGTTGGGCAGCAGGTCGTCCACCTGGGCCAGCACCTGCCCTGCCGTCATCTGCCCCATTGCCGCACCTCCTCTCTCAGTTGGCCATCCGGTCCACATAGCGCCGGGCGGTGTCGGCCATCATCTGTGCGTTTTCCAGCACCTCCGCCACATAGTCCGGCACCTGGACCTCCACGCCCTTCATGATCTTCCAGCTGCGCCCGTTAACGGACACGATCTGGAAATTCTCCTCGTTCTTTCTGCCCCGATGCAGCAAAACGGTTTTCTTCACAGCAAATCGCTCCTTTCATCCCCCGGAGGCGGGCCGGGGCCCGCCTCCGGCCTGTGTCAGTTGGCCTTGTCCTCGCCGGAATAGGACGAACCGCACTCCACCCGCACGATATACTCGTCATACAGGATGGCAGCGGCATGGATGCCCTTCCAGCCCACGCTGGAGCGCTGATCCAGGGGATCGGCGGTGCCGGAGGAGCCCCTGGGCTTCACGATGACCTCGGTGCCCTCGGACAGATCCACCACGCCATAAGCGCCCTTGCCCAGAAACAGACAGCCGTACACGGCGCAGCCCTGGCTGCCGCCCTCACCGGGATAGATCACGTCGTTGTCCGCCGCCGTCACGGCGGTGTCCAGGGTCAGCTGGCTGGCGGTATTGCCCACCACCTTGCAGCGCTTGCCGCCCACCAGCACATACCGGCCCTTCAGGGCATTGGCGGCCACGGTGCCGCCGTCAAAGCCCACAGCGGCGGCGTTTTCCACCTTCCCGTTGACGCTCAGCGTCCGGCTGTTCTTGGCCAGGTCATCGCCCCGGAAGATCTTTGCCTCGGTGGTCTCCACGAAGCGCACGCCGTGCAGCTCGCCGATCTCGCCGGAAAACAGCTCCGTGGCGGCGGCATACTGATGGGCCGCCACCCAGGCGGGGTCCTGCCGCAGGTCAAAGGCCACGCTGGGATGGAGAATACAGACGTACTTGCCCTCAAAGGTGGGGGCGTTCATCTTCTTCAGCTGGGTGGCGGCCTTGGCCACCAGCTCGCTGGTGAGCTTGCACCCCCTCCGTCAGGTCATAGCGGTGCAGCACGGCGGTCTGGCCGCCGTCCGCCCCCAGCTTGGGGGCATAGATCACCTGGCTGCCCTGCTGAATCTCGTTGCGGGTCACGGTGTCCAGCGTCAGGCCCATGTTGGTGCCGTGGCGGTCGGTGATCTCCAGCACCACGTCGTCGATGGCCGTCAGATCCAGCATATCGGACACGGTGGTGTAGTCGCCGTACTGCGCCAGCTCCTTGGTGATGTAGCTGACGGAGATGCCGCTGCCGTCGGGGGTCACGCCCTCGGTCAGCGGCGTCAGCGCCTTGTCGAAGGAGCCGAACTTGCGCCACTCCACGGTCTTGCCGCCGCCGGTGGGCAGGGGCTTGGTGGCGGCGAACTGGTTGTGTACCAGCTGGGGCTTGGCGTTTTCCAGAAGCTCCATGCCGTAATAGGTTTTCATCTCCGCGCTGAGACCGCCGTGGCCGGTGGTCTGGGTATTGGCCTCGCCTGCAAACAGCTGCAGGTCATACAGATCGTTCATCATATGTTTTCCCCTTTCTTCATTTCGCGTATTGTTCCTGTCCGGAGGTTCAGAAGCTGATCTTCTCCCCGTCCATCACCCGTTTCCGGATGTCCGCCAGCTCCCGGCTTGTGAGCTTTCCCGGGTCCGGACGGCTGATGCTGGCGCTGCGTCCGGCATTTTCCGGGATGCGCCGCCCGCCGCTTTCCACCACCCGCACCGCCTGCCGGGCCGCCGCCTGGGCGGCGAAGTGCATGGCCTTGGCGGTCAGCTCCCGCCGGTGCACCATCTCATAGGCCTCCCGGGGCTCCACCCCCGCCTGCACCAGCCGGAAAAACCGGGGGTTCTCCATTTCCTTCTGCAGCCGGAACTCCGGGTGCACCATCCGGACCTGCTTCTCCTGCTCTGGCAGCCGGTCCAGGTAGTACTGGATCTGCACCTGCCGCAGCTTCTCCCGCTGCCGCAGGTCCGTGACCTCCTGCCGCAGGCCCCGCAGCCGCCCATCCAGAATTTTCTTCACCCTGGCGTCAAAGTCCGCCTTATACCGCCCCCGGATCAGCTCCTCAAAGTCCTCCTGCCGCTCCCCGGCGTCGGGAGCCGTGCCGCCCGTGTGTGTTCCGGCCTGCGCCGGGTCCTCCGGCCGGGTCAGCTGCCCCAGCCGCTCCGATGCTTCCTGCATATCTGCTCCTTTCCGTGGTAGGCCACGACCCTCTATGCTCACGCCTCCAGGCGAACGCACGCCGGATATTTTCCCGCCAGCTGTCCCAGCCCGCAGCGGATCAGCTGCCACTCTGCCCGGCAGTCCCCCTCCGCCGCCACCGTCACCAGGCCCGGCCTGATCACCAGCTCCCGCAGCTGTCCCTTTTCCTCCAGCGCCCCGATCAGGGCAAACACCAGCGCCGACGCTGCGGCGCACACGATGTCCTCCCCTCTGGGCGCATAGTCCGCATGACCCCGCAGGGTCACCCGGTTCTCCCCGAACACCGCGCAGATCACCGGGGCCTCACCGCCTCCTGGGTCTGCCGGCGCATCCGGTCCATGGCGCTGACCGGCCGCACCTCCGCCCCGGCAGCGGAGCCCGGCTGGACCGGCTGCCGCTCCATGGCCGCCGCCTGTCCCTGAAGGATGCTGCTCATCAGCTGGTCCTTGTTCTTGAAGTCCATCAGCTCCAGGCACCGCAGCGCCTGATCCGCCATATCCGCCCGGAAGAACCCCATCTGGAACAGCTGCAGGGCCAGCTGGTTATACTCCATGGTCTTGTAGGGATTCTCGTCCTGGGCCGACACCTCCAGGTCGAACTCCGGCACCCGGTATCCGGCGATCACGCCGTCGTCCACCGCCTGGGGCTGAAGCCCCCGGCTGTCATAGGTGACGAACTCCTCCCGGCCCATGGCCCCCAGCAGCCGGAACTGCCTGGGCAGGCTGTAAAACTGCCGGATCAGCTCGATGCACAGCGTCACCACGTCGGAAAACGCCTCGTATCCGTCATCGATCATGTTCCGTGACAGCTTGCCCCCCGCCTCCTGCAGGGCGGCGATGGCCGTGGCGGCGGTAACGCCGCCTGCGGTGCCGCCGTTGGCCACGTCCCGGTTCCCCGCCGTCTCCTTCATCTCCGCGATCTTGCTCTGCAAAATCGCCACATACACGCTGTCCAGTCCCGCCGTCTGGATGGGCGCGATGGAATCGCTGCCCAGATTTCCGTTGGTGTGGACAAAGGGCCTTGTCCAGTCGGCATACTCGTTCTCGTTCACCGCCCCGTCGCTGCGTACGAAGAACCGGGGCGTGGCCGAGGCCAGGGTATTCTTGAGGATAGCCTGGTTCATCAGGTCGATCTGCTTCTGAGGGGACTTGCACAGGTCCACATATCCGTACCCGCCGGGGTCCCCTCCTCCGGAAACAGCACGTCGAACACAAAGGGATACTTTCCGTGGTCATACCAGCCCTTCTCCCGCATATCCGGGTCGTTCTCCGTGGCATACAGCACCGTCTCCCCCACGAACTTGCAGTACTGCAGCACCTTCCGTCCATTCTCCCGGGTGTGATAGTACCAGTCCACCACCAGCACCTTTCCGGAGGTGTCCACCGCATCGTCATACAGATACCGGCTCACGCTCCAGCCGCCCCGGTCAGCCTTGCCCTTGGCCCAGGGATACCGCTCCTCCAGGGCCTCCCGGTCCTGCAGCTCCGTGGAGAAGAAGTGAGGCGAGTCCTGGATATCCGTGACCCCCGGCTCCCAGAACAGGTTCAGCAGGTCCATCCGCCGGATGGCGATGTCCCCCAGACCATTGAGCTTCCCCGCGTCCCAGAACACGCCGTACACGGCGCACCCGGATTTCAGCTTGTACCACCACGCGCTGGAATACGTCCGCTTGAACCCGTTCTTCTTCAGCACCACCGGTAGGATTCTCGTCAGCTTCCGGGCCTCCTCCCGATCCCCGGGCTCCCGGGGCAGCACCGTGGGCTCCGGATAGCAGTCCATGGCGTCCGCGTGCTTGGACAGGATGCAGTTCACCAGCCACCCGCTGGTGGGCTGCGGGTCCGCGGGATTGCCGCCCTGCCCCGTCTTCTCCATCTGTTGCCAGTGCCGCAGCTTCCAGAACTGCTCGTTGTCGACGATGCGCTGCTCCAGCTGCCGCTTCCCGGCGTGATACCGTCTCAGGATCTCTGCCGCCCGGCGCACCTCCTCCGTGCCGATTTTCGGCCTCTGGGGCTCCTGCTTCTGTTCCATTGACCGCCCTCCTTTTTCGTCGTTCTGCATCCCCCCTCTTTTCCCGGAAAAATATACGCCCTGTTGCCGTATACAGGGCAACAGAGCGCATTTTTCAAAAATATTCCTTTTTTAATTGGCCAGCTCCCGGATCTGATCCTGAATCAGCCGCCCGGCGGCCTGGGCCAGCTGGTCCATCCGCCGGATACGGGCCAGGTCCTTTCCGTATATCCGGTCCGCCGCCGGAACGCTGTCCTGCTCCCCCATGAAGATGGCGGCCACCCGGATACCCCGGCGGCGCAGATCCCGCACCTCGTCGGCGGTGTCCTCCACCCCGACCTTGCCGTCATACTCCCGGCTGATGGGATTCTTTCCGTTGGGGGGGATCCGGTGGCTGTCGTCGGGGTTGGCGTCAGTGAGGATCAGCAGCAGATGCTTCTCCGCCGGAGCCGACTGCATCAGCTCCTCCATTCCCCGCAGGGCCAGCCCGTCCCGGTTCCAGCCCGCCGCGAAATAGTCGAATATCCGCCGCTCCCCCTGCTTGTCGCCGTACTCCTTCAGCACCCGCAGCACCGTATAGCCCCGCAGGCTGCAAAAGCTGGTGACCCGCACGGGAATGCCGCAGTTCAGCAGGCTCTTGGCCAGGATATACCCCTGGGCCGCGATGGTCTCCTGACAGTGCAGCCGGGAGGCCGAGCCGTCCAGCAGCAGGTCCACGCTGAAGCCGGGCTTCGGCTCCTGATCCTGCCGCAGAAACACCCGGTCGTCCCCCAGCACCGGCTCCCGCCATACCCTGGCCCCGTCCACCCAGCCCTGCCGGGCCGTCACGGCCTCCGGCTGCTGGTGCACCAGCATACAATTGCGGATTTGTTCCGTCAGCCGCAGCAGGGCGCTTTCATACAGCTCACTGTTTTCGGCATAGGCCGCCCGGTTCAGCCGAGCCTGTTCCGCCGCCTGTTCATACAGCTGCTGGCTGTCGCTGCTGGGCGGCACGTCCGCCGCCGGGTCCCCCCGGGTGAACCACAGCCGGCACCCCAGGTGATTCCCGGTGCACCGCTGCTGCTCGATGGCGCTCAGCTGCTTGGGGGCGTACATACTCCGCCCGAAGCACCGCTGGATATACGCCCGGTCCGCCTCCGCCCGCTCGTTGGAGCGCAGCATGGACCGCAGGGCGTCCGCCGCCCGGACAAACCCCGCCTGCCCGGCATGGGCCGCCCGTCCGATGGCCAGATCGTCGGTGCGCACCAGCTCCGTGGGAGCCATTTTGGTCATAAACGCGATCCACCGCCGGTTGTCGAAGTGCAGCCGCAGCTCCGCCTTGGTCCGCACCTTTCCGTCAAAGCCCAGGTACTTCCGGAAGCACGCCCGCAGCGCCTGCTCCAGCTCCTCCCCGCTGACATCCCCGCAGCACAGCGCCCGATACAGGCCCTTATCCCAGGGGGTCACCAGCCGGTCCGGCTTTCCCAGCACGTTTTTCCACCGGGCCGCCTGCATGGAGTATACCAGCTGATTCCGGGCCATCCACTCCTGCCGGGAGGTCTGATATTCCATGGCAAAGAACTCCCGGGCGTGGTCCTGCCGCAGCTCCTCCAGCGCCGGACGTCCCGGCAGCTCCTTTTGATACACGGCGCTCTCCAGGGCCAGCCACGCCAGGTCGTCCATCACCGCCTGCCGCACATCCCCCAGCCACGAGTCAAACAGCCGCTCCAGCATATCCCGGCCAAACCACTTGTATACCAGGCCGATGACAAAATTCATGTAAAAATCCGGTGTCCCGTCGGTTTTCATGGCCAGGAACTTGGGCTCGAACCCATATTCCCCCGCCGCGGCCCAGATCAGGTTCACCGCCCGCCGCTGCTGGGCGCTGTAGGTCTGCACACCCATGGCGCTCAGTCCGTAAACAGCCGGGCCCGGTCCAGCTTCGCCGGAATGCGCCCGGCGATGACGTCCCGGATCAGGTCCTGCTCATAGCTGTCAAACGCCTTGTTGGTAATGCCCATGTCCAGGGCCATCCCCGCCCGGACGCCCCGGCGGATCAGCCGCAGCGCGTCCAGCAGGCCCCGCAGGTCCAGGGCCTTGGAGGATATCTCTGCGCTTTCGCACTTTTTCTGCAGGTCCAGAAACAGCTGGGCAAACTGCTGGCGGTATTTCTTCTCCAAAGTGGGAAATTCCTCCTCCAGCAGCCGCTCCAGGCCCTCCTCCCCGATGGTAGGCATCTGGATCACCACGAACCGGCTGGTCAGGGCCTCGTTCAGCTCCCGGGTCCCGGCATAGCCATAGTTCATAGTGCCGATGAACCGCGCCGCCGGGTCCACCTCCACCCGGTCATATCCCGGCACGTCGATGGCCCGCCGAAAGTCCAGCGTGGCGTGCAGCACCGCCAGCGCCTCGTTTTTCGCCATGTTGATCTCGTCCAGAATGCCGAAGCCCCCGTTTTTGGCGCACAGATACACTGGTCCCGGCCGGAAGGTGACCTGTCCCCCCACGAAGGTGTCCATGCCGATGAGGCTGGCGGCGTCCATGTTCACATGGAACGATACGTCCCAGGCCGGGCGTCCGAAGGCCATGGCCAGGTTCTCCGCCAGCACGTTCTTGCCGGTGGCCTTGCTGCCTGCCAGCAGCAGATTCTCGCCGCACAGCAGGGCCGCAGCCGCCGCCTCCCACACGTCCTTTCCGTAATAGTGATACCGGGGCCGGGGCACCCGGCCCCGCCAGCTCCGGCGCCGCCGGATACTTCTCCCGGTATTCCCGGATCCCCTGAATGATCCCCTTGTCGATCTGTTCCTTCTCCAAAAACTCCAGCATAGTACCTCAAACCCCTTTCCTTCGGGTATTTTCCCGCCGGTATTATACACCCCTCCGGTAGGGAATGCAATCCGCCCGCCTGCTAAGATTCCGTATAGTCTTTTTCCCTCTTGCCAAACCCGGTCCGTTCCGGTATAATATATTTGTGAAAAATTATATTCCGGAAAGGAGCCGCCGCCATGTTTCTGATCGGCGATAAGGTGGTCCACCCCATGCACGGGGCCGGCATCATCGAGCGCATCACCCACGAGCGCCTGGGCAGCCGGGTCAGCAGCTACTATGTGTTCCGCATGCCCGCCGGGGGGCTGGTGCTGAAGATCCCCATCGACGCCTGCTGTCAGATCGGCCTGCGGTGTCTGTCCACGGCGGAGCACATCTGCCAGGTGCTCTCCGCCATCCCCACGCTGGAGGTGCAGATGTCCTCCAACTGGAACCAGCGCTACCGGGACAATCTGGCCCGGCTGAAAAGCGGCGACCTGCTGGAGGTGGCCTGGGTCATCAAGGGCCTCATGTGGCGGGACCACCGCCGGGGCCTGTCCAACGGCGAGCGCAAAATGCTCCACAGCGCCAAGCAGATCCTCATCTCCGAGGTGGTGCTGGTGGAGGGAACGGACGATTACCCCGCTGTGGAGCAGCGGATCAACGAAGCCATGATGCTGGGAGCGTAACTATGGGAAAATTGTTTGATAAAATCCGCCGGATCCAGGATAAGACCCGCCCCTTCTGCACGGCCATCATCCCCGCCGCCGGATCCTCCACCCGCATGGGCGGTCAGGACAAGCTGCTGACGGACCTGTGCGGCGCACCGGTGCTGATGCGCACCCTGTGCGCCATCGACCGGACCGAGCTGGTGGACGAGATCATCGTCGCCACCCGGGAGGAGCTGCTTCTCACCGTGGCGGACCTGTGCGGCCGCTGCGGCCTGCACAAGCCCGTCAAGGTGGTCCGCGGCGGCTCCACCCGGGCCCAGTCCGTCCTGGCCGCCGCCTTGGAGGCCAACCCCAAGGCGGGGCTTCTGGCCGTTCACGACGCCGCCCGTCCCCTGGTGGACCCGGCAGAGTTTGACGAGATCATCCGCCTGGCCTGCCGCACCAACGCCGCGGCCCCCGCCGTTCCGGTAACCGACACTATCAAGGCCGCGGACCCCACCGACGGCCGCGTCCTCTCCACGCCGGACCGCTCCACCCTTTTCGCCGTATACACCCCCCAGGTCATCGAGGCCAGCCTGCTGAAGGCCGCCCTCCAGTCCGCCATCGACGCCGGAGCCGAGATCACCGACGACTGCTCCGCCGTGGAGCGTCTGGGCAAGGAAGTCTACCTGGCCACGGGCAGCCGGGAAAATATCAAGATCACCACCCCCCTGGACCTGCTGATCGCCGAGGCCATCCTCCGGGGGCGGGACAGATGACGAATCTGCGCATGGGCCACGGCTACGATGTCCACCGGCTCACCGCCGGACGTCCTCTGATCCTGGGCGGCGTCCACGTCCCCTATGACCGGGGGCTGGACGGTCACTCCGACGCCGACGTGCTGACCCACGCGGTGATGGACGCGCTGCTGGGTGCCGCCGCCCTGGGAGACATCGGCCGCCTGTTTCCGGACAGTGACGACGCCTTTCTGAACATCTCCAGCCTGGTGCTGCTGTCCCGGGTCCGGGACGCTCTGGCAAACGCCGGATACCGGGTGGTGAACATCGACGCCACCCTCATCGCCCAGGCCCCCAAGGTCGGCCCCTACCGCACGCAAATGCAGGAAAACATGGCCGCCGCTCTGGGCATAGACGTGGACCGGGTCAACGTCAAGGCCACCACCGAGGAGCACCTGGGCTTCACCGGCGACGGCTCCGGCATGTCCGCCCACGCCGTGGCCCTGATTGAACACATATAACCAACAACCGGGTACGGCGCGCCGTACCCGGTTGTTTCATGCTTATTCCGCTTTTTGCAGCATCCCGTCCACCAGCTGCTGGGCCCGGACGCGGGTTTGTTCCTCGTCCATACCCAGCACACGGCCGTGCTCCACCACCACCCGGCCGTTGACCATCACCAGCTCCGCCGGGCGGGCATAGCCCACGGTGCCCAGCATACAGGCGGGGTCCAGTTTGGCCCCGGCCAGCTCCAGCAGGTCCACGTCCAGCAGAAACAGGTCCGCAGCCTTTCCCACCTCCAGGCTGCCGATCTCGTCCTGGCGGCCCAGCAGCCGTGCGCTGCCCATGGTGGCCATTTTCAGCAGGTCATACCCGGTGGGGGCCTTGGCGCTGTAGGTCAGCCGGTGCAGCAGGTACGCCGCCCGGATCTCCGCCAGCAGGTTGGAGCAGTCGTTGGACGCCGAACCGTCCACGGCCAGTCCCACCGGCACCCCCAGCTCCAGCATATCCGGCACCCGGCACACGCCGGAGGCCAGCTTCATGTTGGACACCGGGCAATGGGCCACGCCTGTCCCCGTCCGGGCCAGCAGGCGCAGTTCCTGACCGTTGAAGTGGATGCCGTGGGCATACCACACGTCCTCTCCCAGCCAGCCGCAGCTCTCCATATACGCCAGGGGCCGCATACCCACGGCCTCCAGGGTGAACCGCTCCTCGTCCTTGGTCTCGCACAGATGGGTGTGCAGCCGCACCCCCATGGACCGGGCCAGGACCGCCGACTGCTTCAGCAGGTCCGTGGTCACGCTGAAGGGCGAGCACGGGGCCAGGGCCACCTGGTGCATGGAAAACCGAGATGTATCGTGGAATTTCTCCACCAATCTCTGGCTGTCCCGCAGGATGGTGTCCACATCCTGCACCAGGTCATCCGGCGGCAGACCGCCGTCGCTTTTGCCCCGGGACATACTGCCCCGGGTGGCGTGGAACCGGACCCCCAGCAGGTCCGCCGCCCGGAACTGCTGGTCGATGAAGTGCTCCGATCCCACCTTGGGGAACACATAGTGGTGGTCCATGCAGGTGGTGCAGCCGTATTTCAGCAGCTCGCCCAGCCCCACCAGGGAGCTGTAATAGATGCAGTCCTCGTCCAGGCCCCGCCAGATCTCGTACAGGGTCCGCAGCCACGGAAACAGCTCCATTTTCTGCACCTTCGGCAGGTTCCGTGTGAAGGTCTGGTACAGATGGTGGTGGGTGTTCACCAGACCGGGGTACACAAAGCAGTGGGAGGCGTCGATGACGCGGTCCGCCGGACGCTCCTCCGGCCCGATGTATCGGATCACGTTGTCCTGCACCAGGATGTTTTCGCCCCGCAGCGCCCGGTCCTCCCGGTCCACGGTGACGATGGCCTGGGCGTTGCGGATGAGAGTGGTCGCCATAGGTCACGCTCCTTTTCTGTAAAAACCCGTTAAAGCGCAGGGTGCGCATCGCGCACCCTGCAAGACTGTCAAAAGAGGGGGGACTTTCACCATCGGAAAGGAAGATAGTTACGAAAGAAACCCATCAGGGGTGTCTTTCGTTTGCAATCACTTGTTTTTCAGATTTTTTTTAAGTTCTGAAAAACCGCCCCCAGCTTGTCAAAAATGTTTTTTGACAAGCTGGGGGTGCGCGGTGCGCACCCCCATTGGTTCCGGATGATTTACCGATAGATCTCGCCCACGGTGGGGTTGCCGGCGGCCTGAGACTCGTCGGTGTCAATGTGCATGGTGGTGGCGCCGTCCACATTGACGCGGACCACCACGTCGTCGAAGATCAGCTTGCGGCCCTCGCCGCCGCAGGCCACCTTGATGATCTCCTTGTCCTTGACGCCCATCTTCTCGGCGTCCTCCTGGCGGACATGCAGATGCCGCTTGGCGATGATGACGCCCTGGCTCAGCTCCACCTCGCCCTTAGGCCCGATGAGCTTACATGCGCCGGAGCCCTCCACATGGCCGCTCTCCCGGACGGGAGCGTCGATGCCCAGGGTGCGGGCGTCGGTGGCGGAGACCTCCACCTGGTCGGCCTTACGGACGGGGCCCAGAATGGACACGTTGGCCATTTCCTTCTTGGGCCCCACGATGGTCAGCCGCTCATTGCAGGCGTACTGGCCGGGATAGGACAGGGGCTTGCGAACGGTCAGCTGATAGCCCTCGCCGAACAGCTTCTCCACCGTCTCCTGGGTCAGGTGGATATGGCGGGCAGACGTTTCGATCATGAAAGACATTTTTGGTTCCTCCTATGTATGCGTATAGATATCGAATCCGTGCCGCAGCACGATTTCCGCGAAAATGCACCGGCAGTTGTTCCCCCGCCGGTACTTTCAGGTTATTTTACCACATTCCGGACTTCCATGCAAGGGAGTTATTCCATTTCCGGCGGCTTCGGCCAACAATTCTTCCTCCGGCGGCACATGGCCCGCCAGGGCGGCGTTTTTCAGCCGCCGGTCGCCGGATACCTCCCGCAGCACCCGAAGCCCCCGGGGCACGGTGAACCTCTGGTCCTCCCGCTGCAGCTCCACCTCCATCACCGCCAGCCGCCTCCAGAAGGGGTACACGTCGATCTCGAACACCAGTCCGCCCTCCGGCAGGCAATAGCGCACCTTGTGAATGGTCACCCGCGCCGGGTCCCGCTGTGCCAGCAGGGCCTCATATTCCCGGGCGTCGATCTCCCGCTCCCGCTCCACGCAGGTGCGGTCCGTCAGGCGCTGCTTTTCGGTGTGGAAAAACTGCTCCGTTTCCCCCACCCGGCGGCGGACCCGGGCGCTGACGCCGGGCCGGGACAGCAGGTAGGTCTGCCACATCTCCCACCGCACCGGGCACCGGTCCAGCAGGGTCCGGTCCGGCATTTCGATCAGGAATTTCCGCTCGATCTCCAATGGCTCCGTCACAGCTTCTCAAACTCCTCTCGTGTCAGCAGCAGATTCAGGGCCTCCAGCAGGCCGTTGGCCGTCAGGTGCTCCGGCAGACCCAGGTCCCGCAGCACCTGCTGCCGCCGGGCGACGGAGTTCGGCCCCACCAGACCCTTGTCCATCATGTCCGCCTTGGTCAGGTCCCCGCCGGGGGCCGGGGCGTCCTCCCCCTCCAGGGTGGCGCCGCAGCGCCGCAGGGCCTCCAGCAGCACCTCCGGCCGCATGCCCTCCACTCCTAACTTGCCCTCCTTGCCGGGATGGCGCTTGCGCCGCTCCTTCCCGGCGATATCCGGGACATAGGCCTGCTTCAGCTGCTGGCGGGGGATGGCCCCCTTCAGGTGGTTCCGGATCACAAAGCCCGCCCCGTCCGGGTCCGTCAGCAGGATCAACCCCCGCTTTTCCGCCAGCCGCCGCAAAAACGCCAGCTTCTCCCGGTCGTTGAACACGGAAAACCCACCGGTCTCCACCACCGTGGCGTCCACCGCCTGCAAAAGGGCGTTGCGGTCATACCGCCCCTCCACCACGATGACCTCTTTTACCCGGGGCTTCATCTGCGCCCCGCCAATTCCATCAGAAACAGCTTCAATTCGTCCTCCTTCTGCTTATCCGGCATACTCATGCTCTTCATCCGCCGGTCCAGCTGCTGGCACCGCAGCACCGCCGTCCGGCACCAGTCGTGGTCCACCTTTCTGGCCGCCTGCATCAGCAGCTTGGCCGGGTAATCGCTGCTCATGTTCCACAGCTGCTTCAGCCAGAGCCGGTCCTTGCCGCCGTCCAGGGCCATTCGGGCGGTATACAGCCGCCGCAGCTCCTTGCCCACCGCCGCCAGGATCACAATGGGCTCCGTCTGCATTCGCAGCAGCTCCCCCAGTACCCGGGCCGCGTCGTCGTATTTTCCGGCGGTGATGCTGTTGGTCATGTCGAACACCTGGGCGTCCAGAATGGGGTCCGCCACGGCGTTGATGTCTGCCACGGTGATGCGCTCCCCCTTGGCATAGGCGGCGATCTTCCCGATCTCCGGCACCAGGTCTGTCATCAGCGTGCCGCAGGTGAACAGCAGATGATCCGCCGTGGCCGTGTCGATGTCGTGGCCCTCCGCCGCGAACCGCCGCTTCATCCACCGCAGCAGCTGGTCCCGCTCCTGCTGGCAGAACTCTACCTCCTGCGCGTGGTCCCCGATGGCGGCGCACAGCTTCTTCATTTTGCCGTCCCGCTTATAGGGCAGCACGTCGTATACAAACACCAACGTGCCGTATTCCGGGAAATCCCCCAGCAGATTGATCAGCAGCCCCCGCTGCCCCTCGTCCAGCCGGAACAGGTCCATATCCGTCACCACCGTCAGGGTGTGCTGGGCCATCATGGGCATAGCCTCCACCACCTCCGTCAGGTCCTGGACGGTCAGTCCCTTTCCGGAAAGCCGGTGATAGTTGAACTCCTCAAAGCCCTCCGGCACCAGCAGGGCCTTCAGCTCCTCCAGATACCGGTCCCGCAGATACGTCTCCTCTCCGTAGAAGATGTACACGTTCTCCGGGCTGCCGCTTTTGATATCCGCCCGCAGCTTTTCCAGGGCTGCGCCGCTTTTTTTCGTAGCCTTTGCCGCCATTTACGTTCCTCCGTTCACTGTGACCAGGACGTTTCCCTGCCGGTCGGTGCGATACACCGCGGCCCCGTTCCGGGACAGCCGGTCCATAGCCTCCTGGGTAGGGTGGCCGTAGCTGTTGTCTCCCACGCTGATGATAGCCGTTTCCGGCCGCACCTGCTGCAAAAATGCGTCGGTGCTGCTGTACCGGGAGCCGTGGTGCCCCACCACCAGCACCTCGATATCCGGCAGGTCGAACCGCTCCACCAGCTTCTTTTCCGTGTTTCCGGCCATGTCGCCGGTGATCAGGGCGTCGAAATCCCCCGCCGAGCACAGGAAGGTCAGCCCCTGCTCGTTCAGATCCCCGGCGCCCACCGGCGGATAGATGGTCAGCATGGCCTGGCCCATGGGGAACTGATAGGTGTCCGTCACCATGGTCACGGGGATGTCCAGCTCCCGGGCCAGGGCCAGCAGCCGGTCCCGGACGCCGTATTCATCCTGGATCTCCGGCAGCAGCAGCCGTTCCACCGGCATCCGGGCCAGCAGCTCCTCCAGTCCGTTGGTGTGGTCCGCATGATAGTGGGTCACCGCCACCGCCGACAGGCGGTGGATGCCCATGCTCTCCAGCTGGTCTGCCGCCCGGGCCCCGGCGCTGATATAGCTGTTGCTGGATCCGCAGTCCACCAGCACCGCCTTCTCCCGGGTATACAGGGCCACGCTCTCCCCCTGGCCCACGTCCAGGGCCATCACGGACAGGTCCCCATATTGGTGCAGTCCGGTGTTCAGGCCCACCGCCAGCGCCAGCGTCACCGCCGCCAGAACCCCGGCCACGGCGTACTTCCGCCGCCGGTCCCGGGTCAGCAGGCACCCGCCGAACATGGCGTATACATACAGCAGCCAGTATTTCAGAAAGCCGTTGGAAAAATACACCGCATGCCCCGGAGCCGAGGCCAGCACCCCGGCGACCCACAGCACATACCGCACCAGGCCGAAGCACACCCAGCCCAGCACCCGGGCCGCCGGCAGCCACACAAAGCCCACCAGCACCGTTACGAAGCCGGCCATAAAATTCCAGCCCGCCGCCGGTACCGCCAGCAGGTTGCTGATGGGGGCGGTAAGGGTCAGGATGTTGAAGTAGATGGCCGTCAGTGGGATGGTGAAAACCAAGGCCGAGACGGACGCCGATACATTGGCGCACACAAAATTCACCGCCCACCGTATGGCCCGTTTTTTCCCGGTATATACCCGGGACATGGCCCCATACAGCTTAGGCGACAGCCACACCAGTCCCAGCGTGGCCGCAAAGCTCAGCTGCAGGCTGATGCTTCCGGCGGCAAAGGGGTTCCCCAATAAAATCACCAGCAGTGCCGCACCCAGGCTGGTCAGCCCATCGCTGTCCCGCTTGAACAGCGGAGCCGCCAGCACGAAGGCCTGCATGATGCACGCCCGCACCACCGACGGCGACAGGCCCACCACCAGCATATAAAACGCCAGCACTGCCATGGATACCCCAGCGGACAGCCGCCGCCTGCTGCCCAGCAGCAGGCCCAGCAGGCTCACCAGAAACGCGCAGTGCAGGCCGGACACGGCGAACAGGTGGGAAAGTCCTGCCTGGGACATGGCCGTCTCGTCCGCCACGGACAGGCCGCCCCGGTCTCCGGTCAGCTCCGCCGTGACGAAGGCGGCGGTGGTCTCATCGTCCCAGATGGCGGCGATCTTTTCCCGCAGGGCCCGGGCCGTCCGCTGGGGCAGCCAGCGCAGGCTCCCGGCGCTGCCCGCCTCCTCCGTCACGTCCCCCTGGACATACAGCAGGGCGAACACGCCCCGGGAGGTGAAGGTGGTCACGTCATTTTCATGGATGCGCCCGGCGTCCTGCCAGCGGGCATAGCCGGTGATCCGCTGTCCCGGCTCCAATCGGGACAGCTCCTGGCCGCCGTAGCAGACCGCCTTGACGCCCCGGAGCCCCTCCGGATACACCGTCACCCGGCCGCCCTGCTCCGTCAGCTGGCCGAAGTCCGCCGCGACGGCGGAAAATTCTGCCTCCCGGCCGCAGCGCTCCAGCACCGGCTGCTGCACCAGGGCCTGATACCCGCCGAAATACAGCAGTCCCCCGCAGAGGGAGAACAGAATCACCGCCGCCCGCAGCCGCAGCTTGTCCGGCAGACGGCGGCGCAGCAGCACCGCCGCCAGGCCCATTGCTCCGCAGACGATTGCCGCCCACCAGGTCCACCCGGACCAGGGCAGCAGCACCGCCGCGAAAACGGCGGCGGCAAAGGACAGCGATATGGCGGCCAGCGTCCGCATGACGATTCCCTCCTCTGCAAAAATTTCTATCCGCATTATACCAGATTCCCTGTTCCGGAACAACCCCGCCGCCGCGCTTTGCGATTTTTTCCCGGACTTGGTGCATGATTCCGCCGGTTCCGGCCAAACTATCCCTGTACCGCAGGTACAGAAGGAGGTGTCCGTCATGGACAAGTACCAGAACCAGAACCAGAATCAGAACCAGAACCAGAACAACAACCAGAATCAGAATCAGAACACCCGTCAGAACCGCAATTCCAAGCAGAATCAGAACCAGAACAGCAATCAGAACCAGAACCAGAACCAGCGCTGACCCCCGCGACGTACAAAAACGGCCCCCGGTACGACACCGGGGGCCGTTTGTCAGCGATTCAGTTCCGACACAGGCCGGTTCGGAGGGAAGCTTACTCCTCGTCCTCGGCGGGCTCGTCGTTCAGCAGAGCGCGGATGGACAGGGAGATCTTCTGCTTCTCCTCGTCCACGGCGGTGATCTTGGCGTCCACCATCTGGCCCTCGGACAGAACGTCACCGGGCTTCTCGATGCGGCGGTCCGCGATCTGGGAGATGTGGATCAGACCATCCACGCCAGGCACGACCTCGGCAAAGGCGCCGAAGGTCATCAGCTTCACGATGCGGACGTTGGCCACGTCGCCCACCTTATAGGTGTTCATGAAGGTGTCCCAGGGGTTGCAGGAGTGATCCTTGACGCCCAGGGAGATCTTGTGCTTCTCGGGATCGAAGGAGATGACGTACACATCCAGGGTGTCGCCCACGGAAACCACCTCAGCGGGGTTCTTGATGCGGGACCAGGACAGCTCGGAGATATGTACCATACCGTCCACGCCGCCGATGTCCACGAACACGCCGTAGCTGGTCATGGACTTCACGGTGCCGGTGTAGTGCTTGCCGACCTCGATACTCTCCCAGATGGCAGCCTGGGCGGCCTGACGGGCCTCGTACTGCACGGCACGGATGGAACCCACCACCCGGCGGCGGGCACGGTTGACCTCGGTGATCCGCAGGGACACGGTCTGGCCGATCATCTCGGACAGATTGGCGCCGCGGGGCTGGCCGCTCTGGGAAGCGGGCACGAACACGCGCACGCCCTTGACGTTGACGACGATGCCGCCCTTGTTCTCCTCGGTGACCTTGCCCTCCAGGGTGGTCTTGTTCTCGCGGGCCTCCTCGATGTCCTCCCAGACCTTCACGGCGTCCAGACGCTTCTTGGACAGCATGGCATAGCCCTCCACGTCGTTGACGCGGATGATGTAGGTCTCGATCTCGTCGCCGACCTTCACCACGTCCTCGGGCTTCACGTTGGGATCAGCGGACAGCTCGTCCACGGCAATGTAGCCGGCCTGCTTGCAGCCCAGATCCACCTGAACCTCGGTGGGACCAACAGCCGTCACGATACCGGTTACCTTCTCTCCTGTATTTAAAGTCTTGAAAGATTTGTCCAGCAGCTCCTCAAAGCTCTCTTCCTTGATTTCGTTGTTCTTGATTTCTTCGCTCATCGTTGTATATACCTCCTTAATGATGCCCGCCGGTGTGGACGCGCCGGCCGTAAGTCCCGCCAATGAACATCCAATAAAAAGGTCCGGTGTAAGCTCCTCCGCCCCCTCGATCTGGTACACTCTGGGGCAAAGCTCACGGCAAATCTCTGTCAAATGTTTGGTGTTGGCACTTTTACGATCTCCGACCACGACCATGACGTCCACCCGGGAGGCGATCTCCGCCGCCTCGGACTGACGTCTATGCGTAGCATCACATATTGTATCAAATAATTCCGCGTTTGTACACAGTTTTTTTAGAATTTTTTTTGAACTTTCCCAGATACTCCGCACGCAGGTGGTCTGGGCCACTGCCGTCAAGGGCAGATTCTGCCGGCCGGGGTCCTCCAGCAGCCACTGCTCCAGTTCCTCCGGCCCGGAAAACACCAGAGTCCGGTCCGACCAGCTGGCCGCGCCCATGACCTCCGGGTGGTGGGGCTCCCCGATGACCAGGGGAATGCGCCCGGCTTCGTCCGCCCGGGACACGACGCGCTGAATGTGCAGCACGTTGGGGCAGGTGGCGTTGACGCACCGGGCGCCCATTTCCTCCAGCCGCTCCAGCACCTGCTTTGTCTCGCCGTGAGAGCGGATGATCACCGTGTCTCCGGGACACACCTGGTCCGGCGTATCTGCTTGCCTGGCCCCCAGCCGTTCCAGCCGGGCCACCACGTTGGCGTTGTGGATGATGCTGCCCAGCATGACGCAGCCGCCGTTCTCCCGGGCAGTTTTCTCCGCCAGCTCCACGGCCCGGCGCACACCGTAGCAGAAACCGGCGCTTTTCGCCTGGATCACCGGCATACGATCCCTCCCAATGCATAGGCCCGCCGCATGATCTCGTCGGCGTTGGCCTGGTATTCCTCCGCCGTGCCCTTGCGCCCGGTGTACACCGGGGTATAAGGCCGGCCGATGACGATGTGCACCCGATGGAACGGGCGCTTCCTGGTGTCAATGAACACCGGCACCATGTCCACCCCGGAGCGGATGGCCATCATGGCCGCGCCGCCCTTGACCTCCGCATGGCCCGGGTCCTTCACCCGGGTGCCCTCCGGGAAGATCAGCAGGTTCCAGCCCTGCTTCAGGCTCTGGATGGCGGTTTTCACCGCCTGGATATCCGAGTTGCCCCGGTCCACGGCAAACACGCCGATGGCCTTGAGAACGCTGCCCAGGATGGGAATCCGCAGCAGCTGCTTTTTGGCCATGATCCGCAGGGGATAACCCGTCCATATGGCTGCCACGAACAAAATGGGATCCCAGGCGCTGCTGTGGTTGGCGCAGAGCATCACCGGCCGGTCATCCGGCAGATTCTCCGCCCCCTCCAGGGTAATGGGGAACAAAAACCGCACCAGCGGCCCCAGGATTTTCTGTATCCGGACAAAATGCGGATTTTTCACAACTTTTCCCGCCTCCTTATGGTTTCCAGCAGCAGGCGCAGGCTCTCCTCAAAGGTCAGGGCGCCGGTGTCCAGCTCCACGGCATCCTCCGCCCGGCGCAGCGGGGCGATGGACCGGTGGGTATCGGCATAGTCCCGGTCCACGATCTCACGGAGCACCTGGTCATAGGGCTGGGAGGTGCCGCGCTGCTCCAGCTCCCGGAAGCGGCGCATGGCCCGCACCTCCGGCGCGGCGGTGAGGAAAATCTTCACCGTGGCATCCGGCAGCACCACCGTGCCGATGTCACGGCCGTCCATGATGACGCTGTGACGCCGGGCCTGCTCCCGCTGCAGTTCCAGCAGGAAGTCCCGCACCGCCGGAATGGCGGAGACGGTGGAGGCGTACCGGGACATCTCCGGCAGGCGGATCTGATCCGTCACGTCCTCCCCGGCCAGCATCATCCGCTGCAGGCCCGCCTGGTCATAGCGCATTTCCAGCTGCATATCCGGCAGTACCGCCGCCACGGCTCCGGCGTCCGACGGGTTGATCCCCCGGCGGTACACCCCGTATCCGATGGTGCGGTAAATGGCCCCGGTGTCCACATAACAGATGCCCAGCGCCGCTGCCGCCGCCTTGGCCAGGGTGCTCTTTCCGGCCCCGGAGGGGCCGTCTATGGCTACGGAATATTTTTCGGACATGCTCATTCTCCTTCCGCCACGGCGGCGCTTGTCCCCGCCAGATGCCCGGTGGACCAGGCGATCTGCAGGTTGAAGCCGCCGGTATAGGCGTCAACATCCAGTATTTCCCCGGCAAAATAAAGCCCCGGGGTCAGCTTTGATTCCATGGTAGACGGCTGCACCTGGTTCACCTTCACGCCGCCGGAGGTGACGATGGCTTCCGCCACCGGTCTCGGCCCAGTAACGGACACAAGGAAGCCCTTCAGCATCTCCTCCAGTGCCCGGCGCTGGGCCTTGGTCACGGAGTTGGCCTTCAGCCCCGCCGGAATCTCCAGCCGCTCCAGTATCACCGGCACCATGCTGTGGGGTACCAGGCCCGCCAGTATCTTCTCGAAGTCCCGGTTGGGGTTCTCCCCCAGGTCCCACAGGATGCGGGCCTCCAGCTTCTCCCGGTCCAGCGCCGGCTTCAGGTCGATGGACAGGCGGTACTGCTCCCGGTCCCAGTGCCGCAGATGGGCGCTGGCGGACAGCACCAGAGGTCCCGACACGCCGAAATGGGTGAACAGCAGCTCGCCGAAATCCCGGAACTGCACCTTATTCTTCCCGTTCAGGGCCGTCAGCTCCACATTTTTCAGGGCCAGGCCCTGCATCCGGCGACAGGCATCGTCCCCGCTGACCAGAGGCACCAGGGAGCCGCAGGGCGGCACGATTTCGTGGCCCAGGTCCCGGGTCATGCGGTATCCGTCGCCGGTGGAGCCGGTGGCGGGATAGCTGACGCCGCCGGTGGCCAGGATCACCGCCTCCGCCGGGTAGGTCCCCTGCTGTCCGGTGACGCCGCAGACCCGGCCCCCGTCCGTGTCCACGGATACGGCCCGGTCCCGGACCCACCTCACACCCAGCCTTTCGCACCGGCGGCGCAGGGCCCCGGAAACGTCGAAGGCGCAGTCCGACTGGGGAAACACCCGGTTGCCCCGCTCGGTTTTCAGGGGGACGCCCAGCTTCTCAAAAAAGGCCATGGCGTCCCGGCTGTCGAACCGGGCGAAGGCCCCGTACAGAAACCGCCCGTTCCGGGGGATGTTCTGCAGAAGCTCCTCCCGGGAGCAGTTGTTGGTCACGTTGCACCGGCCCTTGCCGGTGATGTTCAGTTTTTTGCCCAGACGGTCGTTGGGCTCCAGCAGCGTCACCTGTCCGCCGCCCTCGGCGGCGGCGATAGCCGCCATCAGTCCGGCGGCTCCTCCGCCCACCACCGCGATACGCTTATGATTCATCTTCCGTTTTCCCGAATATGTTGTATTTGGACCAGACATTCTCCAGCTGGGAGAAGGTGCCGGATACTTCCTCGTTTTTCTGCCGCCCCACCGCCACGATCAGGGCGTTCAGCAGGCTCAGGGGAGCGGCCATGGAGTCCACAAAGGAGATCATATCGCTGCGCACCAGCAGCGATACCGTGGCCATCCGGTAAAGGGGCGACATCTGCCCGTCGGTGATGGCCACCACGTCGGCGCCCCGGTCCCGGGCATACTCCACGGCGTGGATGGCCATCTGGGAGTACCGGGGGAAGCTGATGCCCACCAGCACGTCCCCGGGGCCGATCTGGCTGAGCTGCTCGAAGATCTCGCCGGCGGCGGCATTCTGCACCAGGGTGACGTTCTTGAACATCAGGTGCAGGTAAAAATTCAGGTAGCCTGCCAGAAACGCCGATGACCGCACGCCCATCAGATAGATATGGCTGGCCGTCAGCAGCCGGTCCACCACCTGGTCAAAGGCGGCCCGGTCCACGCTTTCGATGGCGGTGTGGATGCTGTTCATGTCCCGCTGCATCACGCCGGTGAGCACATCCTGCTCCTGCATCTGATCCCGGGACACCTGGATGCGCTGCAGGGACGTGAGCTTGCCCCGGACCAGCTCCTGCAGGGCACGCTGCATATTGGGATACCCGTCGTACCCCAACTGGGAGGCGAACCGCACCACCGTGGACTCGCTGACCTGGGCCTTGCGCCCCAGGTGCCCGGCGGTCATAAACGCCGCCTTGTCATAATTCATCAGAATATAGTCGGCAATGCGCTTCTGCCCCCGGGAAAAGCTGTCCGTCCGGCTTCGTATGGTCTGGAGCACGTTTTTGCTCACGACTTCTCGCTTCCTTCCAAATCGCGCAGCTCCTGCTGCGTCAGATACCGCCACTGCCCCACTGGTAGGTCCCCCAGCGTCAGCGTGTGCTCCCGCACCCGCTGCAAGCGCCGCACCGCCAGTCCCGCCTGGCGGCACATCCGGCGGATCTGGCGGTTTTTTCCCTCATGGATGGTGACGGACAGGACGGCCTTGCTGCCGTCCCGCCATAGTTCCCGGACCCGGGCCGGGCGGATGCGCTCCCCCTCCAGGTCCCGGATGGCGGCCAGCCGCTGGGCGGCCCCCTCCACCGGGCCCGTCACCGTGACCCGGTATTCCTTCTCGATCTGGTGGCTGGGGTGCAGCAGCCGCTGCATCCAGGCCCCGTCGTTGGTCATCAGCAGCAGGCCCTCGGAGTCCATGTCCAGCCGCCCCACGGGGTACACCCGCGCGCCGCAGCCGGACACCAGCTCCGCCGCCGTCCGCCGTCCCCGCTCATCAGACAGGGTGGTGACATAGCCCCGGGGCTTGTTCAGCATCAGGTACACCCGGCGGGTGTCCCGCCGCAGGGGCTGGCCGTCCACCGTGACGGTGTCCGACTCCGGGTCCGCCTGGTCTCCCAGGGCGGCGGGCTGTCCGTTGACCCGGACCCGGCCATGCCGCAGCAGCTCCTCCGCCGCCCGGCGGGAGCATATCCCGGCAGCCGCTATGATCTTTTGCAGTCGCTCCTTCACGGCGTATCCTCCCGGCGGTGGTCCGCCGTCTCCTGCCCGGCGGGTTGGGCAAAGCCCCAGTCATACAGGGCGGCATGATCCGCCCAGTCGTTGCCGTCCTGCAGGGTGACAGCCACCAGCCGCCGGCCGTCCCGTTCAGCAGCGCTGACCAGGGTCCGTCCCGCGGCTCTGGTGTAGCCGGTCTTCATGCCGATGCACCCGGGCACCGCCCGCAGAAGCCGGTTATGATTGGTCATGGTGCGTCCGCCGATGGTAACGCTCCGGGTGGAGCACAGGCGCACAAAGGTATGGTTCCCGGCGGCATAGGCCGCCAGACGGGCCATGTCCCGGGCGGTGGAATAGTGGGCCTGACCGTCCAGGCCGCTGGGATTTTCAAAGGAGGTATCCTCCATCCCCAGCTCCCCTGCCAGGCCGTTCATCCGCCGGACAAAGGATGCCGTCCCGCCGCAGCCGTCGGCCAGGGCCTCCGCCGCGTCGTTGCCGGAGCACAGCAGCAGGCCGTACAGCAGCTCCTCCACCGTCACCCGCTCTCCGGGCTTGAGGTACATGGAGGAGCCCTCTGTCATGTGTTCCTGCTTTACAGTGATGACGTCCGTAGGCGAGGCGCGTTCCAGCGCCACCAGGGCCGTCATGATCTTGGTGGTGCTGGCGATGAGCATCCGCCGGCCGCCGTTGTGGTCAAACAGCACCTGCCCGGTGTCCGCGTCCATCAGCACGGCGGCAGAGGCGCTGGTGGACACGCCCCACACCCGCACCGGCGTCAGGCACCACCACAGCGCCAGCCCCACCAGCAGCCACGTCCGTTTTCTCACAGAGATCACCCCATATCCACAGCGATGACCTCATTCTATTCACTCAGTACGTTTCTTTTTCCGCCTTCTTCTTGTCGATGAAGCTCTCCACCCGGTCCATGACCTGGGGCACCAGATCGATGACCCGGTCCACGGTGCCCACGGCGGGCAGCGCCACGGGCATCACCCGGGTCACGCCGTCCTTCACCACCAGGAACGCCACCGGCTCCACCTTCACGCCGGCAGTGCTGGCGCCGCCGAACTTGGGGGCCTGCTTGCCGTAATCGCCGCCGCCGCAGCCGAAGCCGAAGCTCAGCCGGGACACGGGGATCAGGGTCACGCCGTCGGGGGTCTGGATGGGCTCGCCGATGATGGTATTGGGAGTCCACCATATCGCGGATCTTGCTCATGGACGCCTCCATCAGCTCCGTCAGGGAATTGTTCTTTCTCTCGTTGTTTTCCATGGGTGTCATCCTTTCGTTTTTATATCAGGCGCTTTTTTCATCGTTGGTCACAGGTTCCTGGGGCTTTTCGGGATTTTCGGCCTTCTGGGCCTCCTCCCGGAGCTTTTTCTCCTTCTTCCACCGGAGCAGCCACTTCAGCACCGGGATGCCGAAGGCAAAGCCGATGGCAAACAGGTCCCGGATCTGGAAGGACAGGCCCACCTCCCCTTCCGCTTTGGTTTCGGCGGCGGAATAGTCCACGTCCAGGTGGATGTAGGGATCGGGGATCCGCATCAGCTCCTCCAGCCGGGGCATAAAGGTCCACACCGCCGCACTGAGCCAGCCGTAGGTCTCGGCGGAGGCGGCAGGGTCCGGTTCCCCGCCCAGGACCAGCGACAGGCGCAGGGGGTCCACCCGCAGCCGCTGCCGGGTCTTTCGCAGGGCCCCTTTCAGGGACTGCCACAGGTACGGCAGCGCCGACCGGATATCACCGGGCGTCAGGCCCAGCTTCCGCTTCTCCCGGGGCGCTGCCTTCTGCTTTTCGGGCGGATTCTTTTTCTCCTTGTGCTTTTTCTGTTTTTTTGGGCTTTTTCGGGGGACTCGGCACGATCTGTATCCGCACAGGCCCCGCTGCGGCGGTAACGCGCAGCTCGTCGCCGAAGGCGATGCGCACCCCCACCCGCAGAAACAGCACCAGCAGGATCAGTGCCAGCAATATGCCCAGTATCCACAGCGCGACCATGCAGGGTCCCCCTTCCTGTAATTATTGTTCCGGCTCCTGAACGGCGCCGTCGTCATTCAGCCGCAGCTGTCCGTCAGCCTCCAGGCCCGGGATCTCCGGCAGATCGTCCAGCGAGTTCAGATGAAATGCCCGCAGAAACGCCTTGGTGGTGCGGTACAGCCGGGGCCGTCCCGGCACCTGCAGCCGCCCGCACTCCTCGATCAGGTGCCGGTCCAGCAGCAGGCCCACGGTGTAGGCGCTGTCCACCCCCCGGATCTGGTCCACATAGGCCCGGGTGGTGGGCTGATAGTAGGCGATGATGGTCAGCACCTCCAGAGCCGGCTGGGACAGCTTCGCAGGCTTGCGGATCTCGAAGGCCCGGCGGATCAGGTCGGCGTACTCCGGAGCGGAGCACAGCTGCCAGGTATCCTCCATCCGCACCAGGCGCATACCCCGGCGCTCGTAGCTGTAGTAGTCCGCCAGGCGGCGCAGCACCTGGTCCACGGTGTCCCGGTCCAGGTCCAGGGCCACGGCGATGCGGTCCGCCGCCACCGGCTCCCCGGAGGCAAACAGAATGCCCTCTACCGCGGCCTCTATTTCTTTCATTTCCATTGCTTCCATGTTTTATTCCTCGGTGTTTTCCGGGTCCTCCCGGCAGGTAACGGTGCAGTCGGCGGCGGGTCCGGCCAGCCGGATGATCCGGCTGCGGCACAGCTCCAGCACCGCCATAAACGTGGCCACCAGCTCGCTGCGGCTGCGGCTGCCCCGGAACAGCAGCAGAAACCGGGTGATGCCGCCTTCTTTCAGCCGCCGGACGATCTCCTTGGCCTTCTGCTCCACGGAATAGGGCTCCCGCCGGACGATCTCGTCAAAGGCCCGCAGAGGCGGCGTTTCCGCCTGGCCCCGGCGGTCGGTGACCTCCTGCATGGCGATGACCAGGTCGGCGGGCTGCTGGTCGTATTCATATACCTTGCCCCGCTCCATAGGCTCGGGGTCCCGGGTCAGGATGCTGCGGCCAAACTCGCCCATGGGACCCAGCAGCTCCGCCAGGCGGCGTACCCGGGCATAGGCCTCGCCCCGCTGGCGCTCCGCCAGGGACTGGATCAGGGCGTCCATCTCGTTTTTTGCCTCCTCGTCCTCCAGGGACAGGAGCATCCGGGTCTTGATATACATCAGGTGGGCGGCCATGGTCACAAACTCGCTGGCCACCTCCAGGTCCATCTCCTTGCGCCGGTCCAGATAGGCCAGATACTGGTCCAGGATCAGGGCAATGGGGATGTCCTGTATCTCGATTTTATTCTTGCTCAGCAGGAACAGGATCAGGTCCAGAGGCCCCTCGAAATCCTGAAGCTCCTCTTTTCCCTGAACCACCTTTTCCAGCTTATAAATGGGACTTTCCAATTGCCTGTACCCTCTTAAAAGCCGACCACGCGGCAGAATAGCTCATAGGTCCACTGGATGGCGGCGCTCATCCATCTGTCCCCCACGCCCAGCAGCACCACCGCCCACAGCAGCAGCATGCCGTATCGCTCATAGCGCAGCATGGTGTTGTAGGCCCGGTCAGGAAGCAGAGAGAACAGCACCTTGCTGCCGTCCAGCGGCGGGATAGGGATCAGGTTGAACAGCCCCAGGCCCAGAGACAGGATCGCCGTGGTCAGCAGAAAGGTCAGCAACCGCTGGTTGGCGGCGGAATACGGGGCATAGTCATACACCAGCCGCCCCGCAAACAGCAGCACCAGCGCCAGCAGGAAGTTGGACACCGGCCCCGCCAGGGCCGTCAGGGCCATGCCCTGCTTGGGCCGGCGGAAATACCGGGGGGTCCACCGGCACGGGCTTGGCCCAGCCGAAGCCCACCGTTACCATCATCAGCAGGCCGAACCAGTCGATGTGGCGCAGGGTTCAGGCTCAGCCGCCGGGCCCGCTTGGCCGTGGGGTCCCCCAGGGCCAGGGCCGCCAGGCCATGGCAGGTCTCATGCACCGTCAGGCACAGAAAAACCGACACCAGCCTCAGAACCATATCCCGCAGGGAGCCAAAGTCCAGCGCATTCCACAAATTTTCCAGATATCCCACAGGACTTCCTCCCCAAATTAGCATTCAGGTGCATTATATCAGAAATTCCCTTCGATTACAAGCAAAAAAGAACAGCCGCCCGGCGGGGCGGCTGCTCTGCCGATATTGGGGCGTTTTCTCAGAGCTTCCGCACCGCCACATCGCACAGCTGCACGCCGATGCCCCGGCTGCGGGCGGCCTGGTTTCCCTTATCCAGCAGCTTTTCGCGGTTTTTGGTCACCAGCTGCACCAGCAGCTGGTCCTTCTGCTCCTGGCTCATGGTCCCCAGTACCGTCCGGGCCACGGAGGCCGCCACGTCCGGGTTCCCGGCCAGGACGCCGCCCAGGATGCCGCCCTTTTCCTCCCGGCGCAGCTTCTCCGCCACCGCAGGGATCAGATACTCCGCAATGGAGTCATAGTCGATGTCGTCCACCAGAATACGCAGTTCTAACATAGGCTCTCCTTTTGTAAAAACCGGGCTGGGTTTCACGCCCAGCCCGGTTGCTGTTTCGTTACGCCTTGGGGCCTGCGGCCACCACTTCCGCGCTCATGCGGGTATACTTCTTGAAATTCTCCACAAAGCTGGCCGCCAGCTTCCTGCAGCTGGCCTCATAGGCCGCCTGATCCTCCCAGGTGTTGGCGGGGATCAGCAGCTCGCTGGGCACGCCCTCGATGGAGGTGGGCACCTGGACGCCGAAGGTGGGGTCGGTGACGAACTCCGCCTTCTCGATCTCGCCGGTCAGGGCGGCGGTGACCATGGCCCGGGTGTAGCGGAGCTTCATGCGCTTGCCGGTGCCATTCCAGCCGGTGTTCACCAGATAGACCTTTGCGCCGGACTTTTCCACCTTGTCCGCCAGCATGGCGGCGTAGACGGAGGGATCCAGCGGCAGGAAGGGCTCGCCGAAGCAGGTGGAGAAGGTGGGCACCGGCTCGGTGACGCCGATCTCCGTGCCGGCCACCTTGCTGGTGAAGCCGGAGACGAAGTAGTACATGGCCTGGTTCTTATCCAGCTTGCTGATGGGAGGCAGCACGCCGTAGGCGTCCGCCGTCAGGAAGATCACCGTCTTGGGCACGCTGGGGCTCATGCCGGAGAGCTCTGCATTGGGGATATACTCCACGGGATAGCCCACCCGGCTGTTCACCGCCAGGGAGTCGTCGTCGAAGTCGAACTCCCGGGTGTCGGGGTCCATGACCACGTTCTCCACCAGCGCGCCGAACTTGATGGCGTTGTAGATCTCCGGCTCGCCCTCGGGAGAGAGGTTGATGCACTTGGCGTAGCAGCCGCCCTCGAAGTTGAACACGGAGTCGTCGGCCCAGCCGTGCTCGTCGTCGCCGATGAGCTTGCGGTTGGGGTCGGCGGACAGGGTGGTCTTGCCGGTGCCGGACAGGCCGAAGAACACGGCGCTGTCGCCGTTCTTGCCGATGTTGGCGGAGCAGTGCATGGGGAACACGCCCTGCTTGGGCAGCACATAGTTCATCACGGAGAACACGGACTTCTTGATCTCGCCGGCGTACTGGGTGCCGCAGATCACCACCAGGTGGGCCTCGTAGTCCACCAGAATGGCGGCCTCGCTGCGGGTGCCGTCGATCTCGGGGATGCACTTGAAGCCGGGGGCGGCGATGATGGTATAGTCCTCGTGGAAGTCCTTCAGCTGCTCGGCCGTGGGGCGGCGCAGCAGCTGGTGGATGAAGAGGTTCTGGCTGGCCAGCTCGTTGACGATGCGGAAGGCCTTGGTATACTTGGGGTCCGCTCCGGCGAAGCCGTCGAAAATGAACACGTCCTTATTCTGCAGATACGCCGTGACCTTGGCATAGATGGCGTCGAACCGGGCCTTGTCCATGGGCCGGTTCACCTTGCCCCAGGCGATGTCGTCATGGACGGCGGGGGTATCCACAATAAACTTGTCGTTGGCGCTGCGGCCGGTGTACTTCCCGGTTTTGACCACCAGGGCTCCGGTGTTGGACAGGGTGCCCTCCCCCCGGCGCAGAGCGTGCTCCACCAGCTGTGCCGGCGTCAGATTGCGGTACACCGCCCCGGCGTTGATGATGCCCAGCTTTTCCAGTCCGTATGTTTCCATGTGTCGTTCCTCCTCAAATTGTTCCAATTTGTTCCGGTTGTTGTTATTTTCGCAGGGTCTGTACGGCGGCCCGCAGGGCGTCCACGTGCTCCTGGGGTGGTGGCCCAGCTGGCGCAGAAGCGCACGCCGGAATGGGTCTTATCCACCCGCTCCCAGTATTCATAGCCGAAGTTCTTCCCCAGCTCCGCCAGCTCATCGTCCGGCATAATGGGGTACTGCTGGTTGGTGGGAGAGTCAAACAGCAGCGGATAACCGGCGGACACGAAGATGTCACGAATCTGATAGGCCATCTCGTCGGCGTGGCGGGAAATCTTGAAGTACAGATCGTCGGTGAACAGGGCGTCAAACTGGATGCCCAGCAGACGGCCCTTGGCCATGCGGCCGCCCCGCTGCTTCATGATGAAGCGGAAATCCTTCTTCAGCGCCGGGTTCATGATCACCACGGCCTCGCCGAACAGGGCTCCCACCTTGGTGCCGCCGATATAGAACACGTCGCACAGACGGGCGATCTCCGGTATGGACAGCTCAGAGCCGTCGGCCATGACGCCGTAGCCCAGCCGGGCCCCGTCGATGAACAGCGGCAGGCCGTATTTCCGGCAGGTGTCGTACAGAGCCGTCAGCTCCGCCTTGGAATACAGGGTGCCACCCTCGGTGGGGTGGGAGATATACACCATGCCGGGCTGGACAATGTGCTCGGTGGACTCGTCGTTCCGGTGCCACTCCACATAATCCTGCACCTGCTGGGCGGTGATCTTCCCCTCTGCCGCAGGCAGGGTGATGACCTTGTGTCCGGTGGACTCGATGGCTCCCGCCTCGTGGCAGTTGATGTGTCCGCTGTCGGCGGACAGCACACCCTGCCAGGGCCGCAGAATGGAGGCGATCACGGTGGTGTTGGTCTGGGTGCCACCCACCAGGAAGTGAACGTCAGCCTCCGGCGCCTGGCAGACGGCGCGGATCTTCTCCCGGGCCGCCGCGCAGTATTCGTCCTCGCCGTAGCCCACGGTCTGCACCATATTGGTCTCGTTGAGCCGCGCCATCACGCTGGGATGAGCGCCCTCCAGATAGTCGCTGTTGAAATAGATCATGGAAGCCTCTCCTTTATTCTATATACTACTCCCCATCATAGCCCAGACGGCTGGATTTGTAAAGCAGGAAAATCATCTTATTTGAACCCGTTCACCTGGACCCAGGCCCGGACGTGGTCCACAAACCGCTGGGTGGAGTTGGACAGGGCCTTCTCGTCCTTGACGCCGATGGCGATGCGCCGATAAAAGGCCTTGGGCGGCTGGCAGACCACCAGCGGATAGGGACTGTGGCGCACCATCAGCTCCGGCAGCAGACTGATGCCCAGGCCGTTGGACACCATGGACAGAATGGTCCGGTCCTCCCGTGCGATATATCGCACATGGGGCCGCACGCCCATTTCGTCGAAGGCGGCCCGGATCTCGTAATCGTCCCCCTCCTCCAGCTGGATCACCGGCTCCGTGGCCAGGGCCTCCACCGGGAAGGGGTCGCTGTTGGCCAGGGGATGCCCGCAGGGCACAATGACCTTCAGTTGGTCCAGGTGCAGGGGGTACACCTGCAGTCCCTTCAGGGACGGCATCCGCAGAAATCCGCAGTCCGCCTGCCCGGTGATGATCAGCTCCTCGATCTGGTCGTAGAAGTCGCAGGTCTGTATTTCGAACTCGATGGCCGGATACAGCTTGCTGAAGGCCTTCAGGATCATGGGCAGCCACTGGGCGGAGACGCTGGAAAACGAGGCCACCTTCACAAGGCCCGCATCCATGCCCCGCAGGTCCGCCGCCTGCTGGGCCAGTCGGTGATATTCCGTGCAGAGCTGCTGAATCTGCGGAAGCAGGGCCCGGCCGTCGCCGGTCAGGGTCACGCCGCCCCGGTTCCGGCTCAGCAGGGTCACCCCCAGCTCCTCCTCCAGGGAGCTGATGGCGTGGCTGATCCCGGACTGGGAGAAGTTCAGCTCCTCCGCCGCCTTGGTAAAGCTGCCGCATTCCACAGTTTTCAGGAAAATCTGGTATTTTGTGGCGTTCATTGCCCTCACCTGCCTCTTTTCTGATGTTTTCCCTATTGTACACCCTTTTTTTCATGACTTCAATCGAAAATATGCGTTTTACAAATGTAAAATTCTATGATATCCTACCCATGGACTTGAGGAAAGAGAGGAGAAATCGAAAATGGCTCTGATTACAAAGATGCATCGCTGTGCCTTCTGCGGCAGCAGTGAGGTGACGGTTTCCGAAAATGGGACCTATACCTGCCGCGACTGCGGCAAGACCGCCGACCACGGTATGCCGGCCGCCGATGTGGAGGCTGTCAACCGGATTCTGATGACCGGCGGCGACGCCGAGACCGCCGAGGAGCTGCGGCGGCGCTACCCCCGTCTGAACCTGACCACCTGGTCCAAGGAGAATCGCCTTCAGTTCTGATTTTGCAGCCGAGAGCGGCTATGGTTTACCTCCTTCGCCGCTGAAAATACCTGGCAGCGCCTGCTGCCCATCTTTTCCATGGGGATTTTCCTACCCCAAACATAACAAACAGCCGCGCTTGGGCATGCGCGGCTGTTTGTTATATAATGAGGGATTCAAACGGGATACCCGGTTCGAGACGCCGGATATCCCGTTTTTCATCGTCAGTTTTTTCGGCAGTGCCAGGTCAGCTCCAGGAGGTTCAGAGGCAGCAGCCCATCACACATACCGCTGGGTCAGCACGTCGAACACGCCCCGGGTGGTCAGCCGCAGGGACGGGATCACCGGCAGAGCCATGAAGCTCAGGGTCATGAAGGGGTCAATGCCCCGGGACACGCCCAGCCGGAAGGCCTCGTCCTTGGCGGCCTCCAGGGCGCTGTTCACCATCACCAGGCTGTCGTCGGACATGATGCCCGCGATGGGCAGGGCCACCTCGCCCAGGATCTGGCCGCCGTCCATTACGGTGATGCCGCCGCGATTCTCCACAATCCGGTTGGCGGCGGCGGCCATGTCCTCCTCAGAGGTGCCCACCACGATGATGTTGTGGCTGTCGTGGCTGATGGAGGTGGCCACGGTGCCGTGCTTGAGACCGTAGCCCTTGATATAGCCCAGGCCAATGTGGTGGGTGTTCTTATGCCGCTCGATTACGGCGATCTTGAGAATGTCCTGCTCCAGGTCGATGTGGTCGGCATAGCCCGCGTCCTCGGACACGATCTCGCCGGGCACCATGCCGATAACGGCGTGGGGGCGCTTGTCGGTGAAGTCGGCGGCGGACAGAGGGGCCACATGGAAGGTGTCGTGGGCCCGCTTGACCAGATAGGGGTCGATCTCCGGGGTGTCGAAGTCCCGCAGGACGCCGTCGTACATGAGCTTGCCCTTCTTATAGACCATCTCGATCTCGAAGTTCTCCCAGTTGTCGATGACCACAAAGTCCGCCAGATACCCGGGGGCGATGGCGCCGCGGTTGTTCAGCAGGAAGTACCGGGCGGCGGTGTACCCGGCGGCCTTCACCGCCATGATGGGGTCCGCGCCCAGGGAGATGGCCTTTTTGACGATGTAGTCGATGTGGCCCTTTTCCAGCAGGTCGTTGGGGTGCTTGTCGTCGGTGCAGAACATGCAGCGCTCGATGTATTTCTCGCACAGCAGGGGGGCCAGGGCCTCCAGGTTCCGGGCGGCGGTGCCCTCCCGGATCATAATGAACTGTCCCCGCTCCAGCTTGGCCATGGCCTCCTCCACGTTGGAGCACTCATGGTCGGAATACACGCCGGCGGCGATATAGGCGTTCAGGTCGTTGCCGGTAAGGCCCGGGGCGTGGCCGTCGATCTTCTTGTGGTGGGCCTGGGAGGCCACGATCTTTTCCACCACCTGGCTGTCGCCGTTGATGATGCCCACAAAGTTCATCATCTCCGCCAGACCCTGGACCCGGGGATGGTCATAGAAGGAGTCGATGGCCCGATAGTCCAGATTGGCTCCGGACTCGTCCAGGGGCGTGGCCGGAACGCAGGAGGGCAGCATGAACCGCACGTCCACCGGCAGGTCCTCGGTGGCCTGGAGCATATACTCGATGCCATCGGTGCCCATGACGTTGGCAATTTCGTGGGGATCGGTGATGACGGTGGTGGTGCCGTGGGGCAGCACGGCCTTGGCAAACTCCTTGGGGCTTACCAGGGAGCTTTCCAGGTGAATATGGGCGTCGATGAAGCCCGGCAGCACAATCTTGCCGCCTACGTCCGCCTCCACCTTGCCGTGGTATTCGCCCATGCCCACAATGAGCCCCTCGGCCACGGCGATGTCCCCGCGGCACAGCTCGTTGGAGAACACGTTGACGTAGGTAGCGTTTTTCAGCACCAGGTCTGCCGGGACACGGCCCGCCGCCACGTCGATGACATGGAGCTTCTTGTTGAGCTTGCGGTTGATTTTCCCTGCGTAGCTTTCCTTCACAGCCATGACGAAATCCTTCCTTTCTCCCGCACAGAGCGGAAACGAAACTGCAAAAGCGTTATCTCTTTTGTTAATTTCTCATATTACCACAACTAATGCCGCTTGTCCACTGTTTTTTCGGGAAAATCACAGCCCCAGCAGGAGCTTTGCCTTCAGCACGGCGGTGACGGTTTTGCCGTCCTGAATCTCGCCGCTGAGGCACCGCTGCACCAGCTCCTGAAAGGGGATGCGCCGGACGGACAGGAACTCGTCCTCGTCGGGATGGGTGTCGCCGAAGGTCAGGCCCCGGGCCAGGTACAGATGCAGCACCTCGTCATAGCAGCCCGGGGAGGCGATGATCTGCCCCAGGGGCTGCCAATCCGCCGCCGTGGCCCCCACTTCCTCCTTCAGTTCCCGCTGGGCGGTGACGAAGGGCTCCTCGCCGGGCTCCCGCTTCCCGGCAGGGATCTCCAGCAGCGTCCGGGAGAAGGCATAGCGGTACTGGGTCACCATGGGAACGCAGCCGTTTTCGTCCAGGGCCAGGATCCCCACGCCGCCGGGGTGCTCCACCACCTCCCGCAGGGATGTTTTCCCGTTGGGCAGGGCCACCGTGTCCACCCGCAGCCGAAGGACGCGGCCCTTGTATACCTCCCGGCTTTCCAGGCATTTTTCCGTCAGATCCATTGTCAGGACTCCTCTCTGTTTTTTGCTATCATACGCGCATTCTCCCGGAAAATCAAGAGCGGGTTATTCTCCAAGTAGGATAAGGCTTTTACCTTGCGAAAGCTGCTCAAGCATGGTATAATCTCTGTTAATATTTGAGATTATGCCCCCGCATGGCGGCGGGCCGGGACAAAGGAGACGATTACATGGCAACCTTCACCGTCAACGGGCAAAGCGTCACCGTGGAAAAGAATCAGAAGCTCATCCGCTACCTGCGGGATACCCTGCATCTGACCTCCGTGAAGGACGGGTGCAGCGAGGGTGCCTGCGGCACCTGCCACGTTCTCATCGACGGCAAACCCACCAAGGCCTGCATCCCCCAGACCGACAAGCTGGAGGGCAAGACCATCCTCACGGTGGAGGGCCTTTCCGACTGGGAAAAGCAGGTTTATACCTTCGCCTTCGGCGAGGCGGGCGCCGTCCAATGCGGCTTCTGCATCCCCGGCATGGTCATCTCCGCCAAGGCCCTGTTGGACGGAAATCCCGATCCCACCCGTGAGGAGGCTGCCTTCGCCATCCGCAACAACATCTGCCGCTGCACCGGCTATGTGAAGATCATTGACGGTATCCTGCTGGCCGGTAAGATCCTCCGGGAGGGGAAGCTGCCGGCGGCCTCTGCCGACGACTGGAAAATGGGCAGCCGCGTCCACCGGCTGGACGTGGAGGAAAAGGTCCTGGGCTATGGCCAGTATCCGGATGATGTGTATGTGGACGGGATGTGCTACGGCGGCGCAGTGCGCAGCCAGTACGCCCGGGCCCGGGTCCTGTCCATCGACACCCGCCAGGCGGAGGCCCTGCCCGGCGTGGTGTGCGTTCTGACCCAGAAGGATATCCCTGGCAAGATCAATGTGGGCCATCTGAAGAAAGACCAGCCCACCATGATCGCCGTGGGCGAGATCACACACTATCTGGGTGACGCCGTGGCTCTGGTGTGCGCCCGGGACCAGGAGACGCTGGAGGCCGCCAAAAAGCTGGTGAAGGTAGAGTATGAGGTGCTCCCCGCCGTGCACAGTCCCCGGGAGGCCGCCGCCCCGGACGCGCCCCTGGTGTTCGAGGGGGACGAGAGCAACGTTCAGGCCTATAAGCACGTCTCCCGGGGCGACGCAGACGGCGCTATCAAGAATGCAAAATATGTGCTGACCCAGCACTTCCACACCCCCTGGACCGAGCACGCCTTCCTGGAGCCGGAGTGCTGCGTGGCTCTGCCGCTGGAAAACGGCGGCGTGAAGCTGCTGACCTCGGACCAGAGCGCGCACACCACCATGCACGAGTGCGCCGCCATGCTGGGGGTGGATTATGACCACTGCCAGGTACAGAATATGCTGGTGGGCGGCGGCTTCGGCGGCAAGGAGGATATGTCCGTCCAGCACCACGCCGCCCTGCTGGCGTATATCGCCCGGGTGCCGGTGAAGGTGAAGCTGTCCCGGCAGGAGTCCATCCTGGTCCACCCCAAGCGCCACAGCTTCGACATGGACTTCACCATGGGCTGCGATGAAAACGGCATCATTCAGGGGGTCAAGGCCAGCGTGGTGTCCGACACCGGTGCCTTTGCCTCTCTGGGAGGGCCGGTTCTGGAGCGGGCCTGCACCCATGCCGCCGGGCCTTATGCCTATGAAAACTTCGAGATCGAGGGCCGCGCCTATTATACCAACAATCCTCCCGCCGGAGCCTTCCGGGGCTTCGGCGTGACCCAGACCTGCTTCTGCACGGAGACGCTGCTCAACGAGATGGCGGACCTGGTGGGTATCTCCCCCTGGGAGATCCGCTATCGCAACGCCATCCGGCCCGGCGGCGTCCTGCCCAACGGCCAGATCGTGGACAACTCCACCGGCCTGGTGGAGACCCTGGAGGCCATCAAGCCCGCCTATGACGAGGCCGTGAAGAACGGCGACCCGGTGGGCATCGCCTGCGCCATGAAGAACGCTGGCGTGGGCGTGGGCATCCCCGATTGGGGCCGCTGCAAGCTCATTGTGGAGGACGATGGCAAGGTGCATATTTACTCCGGCGCGTCCTGCATCGGCCAGGGACTGGGTACCGTGCTGGTGCAGGTGGTGGTCACCAACACCGGCCTCCACCGGGACGACATCGTCTATGAGCGCAGCAACACCTGGATCGCCCCGGATTCCGGCGACACCTCCGGCTCCCGCCAGACCCTGGTCACCGGCGAGGCCACCCGCCGGGCCTGCGAAAAGCTCAACGCCGCCCTGGAGGGCAAGACCCTGGGCGACCTGGTGGGCCAGGAGTTTTACGGCGAGTATCTGGCCAAGACGGACCCCCTGGGCGCGGACGTGCCCAACCCCGTCAGCCATGTAGCTTACGGCTACGCCACCCAGATGTGCGTTCTGGACAAGAAAACCGGCCGCATCAAGAAGCTGGTGGCCGCCCACGACGTGGGCAAGGCCGTGAACCCTCTCAGCTGCGAGGGGCAGATCGAGGGCGGCGTGGTCATGAGCATGGGCTATGCGCTGACAGAGCAGTATCCCATTGACGACACCTGCAAGCCCACTGCCAGATATGGCACCCTGGGCCTGTTCCGGGCCAATCAGATCCCGCCGGAGATCCAGGCCATCGTGGTGGAAAAGCCCGGCCTGAAGGTAGCCGGCGGCGCCATCGGCATCGGTGAGATCACCTCCATCCCCACGGCCCCCGCCATTGCCGACGCCTATTACCGGCTCGATGGCCAGCGCCGTCTGACCCTGCCGCTGGAGAACACCCCTTACGCTAAGAAAAAGTAAAGCTGCAAAATAAGATCATGCCCGGTGCAATGCACCGGGCATGATCTTATTTAATTTGAGGTTTCATCACAGCTTACTGACCCGCAGGGCCCGGATGGCGTTGAGCACGGCGATGACCATCACGCCCACGTCGCCGAAGATGGCGGCCCACATATTGGCCGCGCCCACGGCCACCAGCAGCAGGCACAGGGCCTTGACGATCAGGGCGAAGGCGATGTTTTCGTACACAATGCGGATGCACTTGCGGGAGATGCGGATGGCCTTGGCGATCTTCAGGGGATCATCGTCCATCAGCACCACGTCCGCCGCCTCGATGGCGGCGTCGGAGCCCATGGCCCCCATGGCGATGCCGATATCGGCCCGGGACAGCACCGGCGCGTCGTTGATGCCGTCGCCCACAAAGGCCAGCTTGCCGCCGGACTGGCCCAGCAGCCGCTCCACCTGGGCCACCTTGTCGGCAGGCAGCAGCTCGCTGTGGACCTCGTCCACTCCCAGACTCTGGGCCACATGGTCGGCCACCTTGGCCCGGTCGCCGGTGAGCATGACGGTCTTTTCCACGCCGATGCGCTTCAGGGCAGCGATGGCATCCCGGGCGTGGAGCTTCTCCACGTCGGAGATCACAATGTGACCGGCGTACTGGCCGTCCAGGGCCAGGTGGATGATGGTGCCCACGCTGTGGCAGTCGTGCCAGGCGATGCCCAGCTTCTCCATGAGCTTGTCGTTGCCCACGGCCACGGTGACGCCGTCCACCTTGGCCACCACGCCGTTGCCGCTGAACTCCCGGATATCCGTGACCCGCTGGCGGTCAATGGGGCCGCCGTGGGCCCGCTGCAGGCTCTTGCTGATGGGGTGGGAGGAGGCGCACTCCGCCAGGGCGGCGTATTCCAGCACCTTTTCCCGGGGAAGCTGATTGTGGTGGACGCCGGTGACGTCGAACACCCCCTGGGTCAGGGTGCCGGTTTTGTCAAACACCACGGTTTTGGTTTTGGACAGGGTTTCCAGATAGTTGGAGCCCTTGATGAGGATGCCCTCGTGGCTGGCGCCGCCCAGGCCCGCAAAGAAGCTCAGGGGGATGCTGATCACCAGGGCGCAGGGGCAGCTGACCACCAGGAAGGACAGGGCGCGGTACAGCCAGGTGCCCCAGTCGCCGTCAAGCCCCGTCAGCAGACGCAACACCGGCGGCAGCACCGCCAGGGCCAGGGCCGCCCCGCACACGGCGGGGGTATACACCCGGGCGAACTTGGAGATGAAGTTCTCGGACTTGGACTTGTGGGAGCTGGAATTTTCCACCAGCTCCAGAATCCTGGACACGGTGGACTCGCCGAAGGCCCGGGTAGTGCGGATCTTCAGCACGCCGGTCATGTTGATGCAGCCGCTGACGATCTCGTCGCCGCCGGTGACGTCCCGGGGCAGGCTCTCGCCGGTGAGGGCGGCGGTGTTCAGGGTGGAGGTCCCCTCCAGCACCACGCCGTCCAGAGGGACCTTCTCGCCGGGCTGGACCACGATGACGGCCCCCACGGGCACATCGTCCGGGTCCACCTGGGTCAGCTGTCCGTCCTGCTCGATGTTGGCATAGTCGGGGCGGATGTCCATCAGGGCGGTGATGTTCCGGCGGCTCTTGCCCACGGCGTAGCTCTGGAACAGCTCGCCGATCTGATAGAACAGCATCACGGCCACGGCCTCCATGAAGTCGCCGCTTTTCTCGTAAAACGCCAGGCCGATGGCGCCCACGGTGGCCACAGCCATCAGGAAGTTCTCGTCGAACACCTGGCCCCGGAGGATGCCCTTGCCGGCCTTGCGGAGGATATCATAGCCGATGATCAGGTACGCCGCCAGATACAGCAGCGTCCCGGGCAGGCCCCCGATGGAAAACAGCCGGATGGCCAGGACCAGCACCGCCGTGACGATGATGCGGCAGAGCATCTTTTTTTGCTTCTTGGTCATGCTTCTTCCCCTCCTTCAGCAGACGTGCCGGAATGGCTTCCGGCACGCGTTGTGTTTCACAGATAAATCTCGCAGTCGTCCTCGACCTTTTTGCAGTTCTTCAGAACGGCCTTCATCACCGTCTTGGGGTCCGTCCCCTCCCGGAACTCCACGATCATCTTCTGGGTCATGAAATTCACCACGGCGTTTTCAACGCCCTCGGTTTTCCTGGCGGCTTCCTCCATCAGGTTGGCGCAGTTGGCGCAGTCCACTTCAATCTGATAGGTCTTTTTCATGGCAAACTCCTTTTCCTGCCCAATGGCCGGTGCATTCAACCATTAAGCACTTGTTTAATCTTGATGACTGTACTATAATGGACGAAACGGGGAAAGTCAACGGTCTTTGCCCCTTTCCTGCCGTTCGGGCGAAAAGAACTGCCGAACGGGAAAATGATGAAGGAGCGTGTGCGCTATGGAACATACGGAGCTGCCCCACCGGCACGGAAATGACCGGGACCTGTCCCGGCTGGAGCATTGCATGCAGGAGGCGGAGAGCTTTCAGGCGGTGGCGGGCCTGTGCCGCCTGCTGTCCGACGCCAACCGGGTGCGGATTTTCTGGCTGCTGTGCCACTGCGAGGAGTGCGTGGTGAATCTGGCGGCGCTGGTGGGCATGAGCAGTCCCGCCGCCTCCCACCATCTGCGGCAGCTGAAGGACAGCGGCCTGGTGGTCAGCCGCCGGATCGGCAAGGAGGTCTATTACCGGGCGGCGGACACGGAGGTGGCGGGACTGCTGCACCAGGTCATCGAGCGGACGGTGGAGGTCACCTGCCCTCGGGAGGAGGCCATGCCCCATGCGCCCCACCTGCCGCCGGTGGACGCCCACGCCGGGGAGCACGCCGCCGACCTGACGCCCCAGCAGCGGGAGATCATCCACCAGGTCCACCAGCTGCTGACGGAAAATCTGGACAGCCGCATCACCATCGAGCAGCTGTCCCGCCGGTTCCTGATGAATCCCTCCACCATGAAGGAGCTGTTCAAGGCGGAGTACGGCAGCTCCATCGCCGCCCACATCCGGCAGCACCGGATGGAAAAGGCGTCGGCCCTGCTGCTGGAGTCCGGCGACAGCCTGGCCCAGGTGGCCCGGGCGGTGGGGTACGAGAGCCAGAGCAAGTTCTCCGCCGAGTTCAAAAAGGTGTTCGGTATGCTGCCCTCGGAGTTCCGGAAGCTCCACGCCGGACACTGAGCCGCCCTGCATGTTTTCGCCGGGAATGCACATGCTATCTCCGATAAGGAGGTGCGTTCCATGACGGAGGAACCCAATCAGCAGCCGGAGCAGTCCGGCGACCAGAGCGCCCCGCGTCTTTACGACCTGGGCGCGGCCCTGGTGGAAAGCAGCCGGGGCAGCATATACTGCCTGACCATCATCGGCCAGGTGGAGGGCCACAGCCTGGCCCCCAATAACACGAAAACCACCAAATATGAGCACGTTCTGCCCCTTCTGGCCCATCTGGAGCAGTCGGAGGAGGTGGACGGCGTTCTGCTCCTGCTGAACACCGTGGGCGGCGACATTGAGGCGGGCCTTGCCATTGCGGAGATGGTGGCCGGTATGACCAAACCCACGGTGACCCTGGTGCTGGGCGGCGGACACTCCATCGGCATCCCCCTGGCGGTGTCCGGACAGCAGACCTTCATCGTGCCCTCGGCGTCCATGACGGTGCACCCGGTGCGCATGAGCGGCCTGATGATCGCCGCGCCACAGTCCTATCGGTATTTTGAGCGGGTGCAGGAGAGCATCGTGTCCTTCGTGGCCCGGCACAGCCGCATCACCCAGGACGACTTTCGCCGGCTGATGCTGGCCGACGGGGATATGTCCAACGACGTGGGCACCATTCTCTACGGCAGCCAGGCGGTGCAGCTGGGGCTCATTGACCGGCTGGGCACCCTGTCTGACGCCCTGGAGGCTCTTTACGGCATGATCGGGAAAAACGGTTGATTTTGTCGGGGCCCTGTGCTATACTGTGTACAAATTTACGGAATAGCGGGGGGCTATGGAATGAACACCAATTTCAAAACAGCGTTATTCGGCGGCTTCGACCGGGAGGACGTGGTCAGCTATATCCAGCAGACCTCCCGGGAAAATCAGCAGCGGGTCTCCGCTCTGGAGGAGGAAAACCACGGCCTGCAGGAGCGCAACCGCGCCATGGAGGCCGAGCTGAACACCCTGCGCCGGGCGGTGCTGGAAAACAGCGCGGCAGCGGACACCTGCCTGCAATTGCAGACACAGCTCCGTGAACTCCAGGAGCAGGCCCAGAAGCTCCAGAAGGAAACGGAGTACCTCCGTGCCCAGGCGGCGGAGTATCAGTCCCTGAAGGACCACATCGCCGATATCGAGATCAGTGCCCACCGGCGGACGGAGGAGTTCCGGGCCAAGGCCATCGAGCAGCTGCGGCAGCTGACCCGGCAGCAGGAGACCTGGTGCGCCCAGTCCCGGGCCAAGTATGCCGAGCTGAACCGCCAGTTCTGCCAGAAGCTGGCCCTGGCCCAGCAGACCCTGGCGGAGCCGGATCTGTCCGGCTTCCAGGAGATGGAGGCAGGCCTGCGGCAGCTGGAGGAGAGCTTCAGCGAGACGAACCAGGCGTAACACCCAGCCATAAAGAAGCAGCACCCTCAGCAAGCGGCAAAAATACCGCTTGCTGAGGGTGCGTTTTTTCGGATATGATCACTCCATGACCCACTGCCGCAGGTCGGGAATCTGCAGGCGGATGTTCTTTTCCAGCTCCGCCCCGTCGCCCCGGAAGCCCAGGCGCTGCCAGAAGGGACGCAGGCTCTCGTCGGTGCAGGTCAGCCGCAGGTAAGGCAGGCCCAGCCGCCGCCCCTGCTGGATGATCTGGCCCATAGGCGGGATCCCCTGGCGGCGGCCCCGCCACATGGGGTCCATGGCGTACCAGGTGATGCGCAGGGCGTCCGGCTCCCGGACGGTCTGGTACAGGCCGATCAGCTCCTGGCCGTTGTACCACACGGCGGTGCCCTGTCCGCCCTCCGGCGCGCCGAACAGGCGGCTCTGCTCATGGCTGGCCGGGCGATACAGCTGGCCCGGCTCCACCATGCCCTTGGTTTTCCACCAGGTCTGCTTGCCGAAGGTGGAGAGGCCCTCCTGGGCCGTCAGGTGGCTGTTGTCGTCCCGGAACACTACCCGCAGGTCGTCCCCCTGGGCCTCGATCAGGGACACGGCGGTGTTGTCGCCGTGGGGCGACTGGCCGATCTCCGCCAGGGGCAGCCCCTGAAGCGTACCCAGAACGATACGCATGGCCGCGCCGTGGGAGAAAACGGCCACCGTCTGGCCGTCATGCTCCCGGGCCACCCGGCGTAGGGCAGGCAGATACCGGTCCAGCACGGTCTGGGCAGTCTCACAGCCCTCCACCTGCCAGCGGTCCAGCTGGTGGTTGAACTCCATCATCTGCAAGGGCCAGCGGGTCTCGATCTGGCGCCAGGTCAGGCCCTCCCACACGCCCATGTGCACCTCCCGGAAGGCGGGCTCCAGGTGCAGGGGCAAGCCCTTGGGGACATAAACCGCCTGGGCGGTGGTCTGGGTGCGGATCAGGTCGCTGGCGTATACGGCGTCCACCGGGATGTCCCGGAACCGCCGGGCCAGGGCCTGCATCTGGCGGGGGCCGCGATAGTCGGTGATCAGGCCTTCCTCCTGGCCGTGGGCGATGCGATAGAGGTTGCCCTCGGCCTCGGCGTGGCGGATGAGATAGATTTTCGTCATAGCAAGCCCTCCCTTACAGCACGGTGACCAGCTGCTTCAGCTGCCGGACGGCAGCCTGTACGGCGTCGGCGTCGGCGTATTGCAGGGCGGTGTCGGCGATCAGCGCCCCCCGGCCATAATCGTCGAAGGCGGGCAGGGCGTTCTCCCCGTCGCAGCCCAGCAGCAGCAAAAATGCCTTGGGAGCCCGGCTGCGCAGCTCCTTCACGTCCAGGACGTAATCGGTCTCCGCCATCAGCGCCGCGCCATGGCGGACCATCTGGTCCGCCGCCGCCAAATACAGCCGGCGGTCACCGGACAGCAGATTCTGGATCTCCGGGGCGGAGGGGTTGCCGGTGCGGACGGCGGCAAACACGGACTTGTCCTCCCCTACCCGGCACACGTCGCTGCCGGGATAGGGGGTCACGGTGACGCCGTCGGCCCGGATGCCGCCCTCCACATACACCGCCGGGGCGGCGGTGCGGGCGTCCACTATGGTGTAAAGCCCCTGGGCCTTGGCCATGTTCACCAGGTTGGCCAGCACGTCCATGCCCATGAAGCCGTAGCGCAGATAGCGCTCCGCCTGCAGCACCACGGCGGGCAGCAGCGGGGCCGTCTGGCTGATGAGCTGGCTGCCATGATAGCGCAGGGCCTCCGCCTGGGCCATGTCGCCGGGGCCGTACATATCGGTGAAATTCTTCGTGATCCTGGCGGGCAGCTTGTCCGCCTCCGGCCCCAGCACCAGGGCCAGGGGCGTTTTCCGGGCGCGGATCTTCTCCTGTAAAAGTGCGATCGACATAAAAAATCTCCTTGTGCGCGCAAAATTTTCCTCATTATTATACGCACTTCTCCGGATTTTGGCAAGGGCGGCGGAATGATTTTCTGCGGCCCGGGCCATACTAAGAGCGTCATGAAAAGGAGGGGTAACGGATGTGTAAAACCGGTACGTTTTTGTGGGGCCTGGCCGCCGGAATGGTAGCGGGCGCCATGCTGGAGATCATTATTCTGCCGCGTCCCCGGCCCAGAAGGACCGCCGTGGGCAAGGCCATGCAGCGCATGGGCAACGCCATGGACCAGGCGCTGGAGTCGGTGGCAGAAAAGATGAGCTGAAAAACGGGGGCTGCGGCCCAATGTCAGCAGGTTAAGCTGGCGAATCCTCCTACCCTCAGAAATGAGATGGTAGGAGGATTTTTTAATAATCCAACGGGCTTGACAAAAGCGTTATCAGGAGAAGTCGAACCCCATCCATGTCGCTCCCCCCACGGGGCGCGATTCCCGTTTTTGCCTGTATTCGGCAGGAATCCGGTTCCCTGTCTGGGCACAATGTTCAAAAAAGCATTCTGCTTTTGTGACATATTCCAATTCTTACAAAATTGCAAAAAAGCGGTTGCAAAACTGCCGCAGTGGTGTTGTATATGGTAGAGACGCAGGCCTGCATCCACTTTATGAAAGGAATACAACACGGATGGGGAGGTTGATTTTGTGAAAATTTATACTACAAACAACACAGAAACCGATAGTGTTGAGATATTACTCGACTATCAGGAATTAAAAAAGTTGGTAAGTTCTTTGAAGAAATTTGAAGATGAAGTCAATCAATTTAAAATGAAAAATAAAGATGCAAAGGGGTTGGGTTTTACGCATTTACATTTAAAGGATTATATTCTGCCTAGTGAGTTAGCCGGTTCCGCATATATCGCAGCAACAACATACTCGTCGAGCCGCAGAAGCAGAAGCAGCGGAGGGAGCTCTAATATGTGTATGGGCCGAAGGGGCCCGGTAAGGATGACTGTATGAAGAAATTAGAAAAAGGCAACATGCGTATCTCCCCATCTGGGATGCATGACCAGATGATGTTTTTCATTATATCCGGTGTAGGAGTTGATGTTCTCTACATTGATACATTTTCATGGGTCATTGACCCCCCCATACGTATAGCGATTGATACCGTTACCATCACAGCTTTTTTCTTGATATTCACTGGTGTAGTGTTTACCATGATTATTGCGCTCAGCCGGGTATACATTGTATCCACCAAGGGGATTACCGTGATATTGCTGGGTATCTTCCGTCACCTCTATCCGTGGGAACGGTTTCAGATGGTGGGCCTGTATCCCATATCGAAAGTTATAGAAGAAACACCTGGCGAGGCATTCATGATGGTATGCAGCACCGTAATGTTAGAAGGAACAGCCGGTGGACGGATCAATATAGAGCGTGCCACCTTTCGCTGGCCGCAGGTTTTGATTTTTCCACCGCTGACAGGCGAGGAACGCATGCAATTTGAAAGCCTGCGGCGGGGGGAAATACCTCCCGATCAGGGGGACCGGGAACCCGACGAGGAGGAATAATTGTCCCGGCTGACGGACGTGGCCGTTAATAGACGGCCACGTCCGGACAGCAAGCAAGACCTATGCCTACGGCAACGCTGATTGGCCGGACCTGCTGACGGCGTTCAATGGGAAGTCCATCACCTACGACGCCATAGGCCATCCCCTGTCCGACGGCACATGGACCTATGCCTGGCAGCATGGCCGTCAGCTGGCGTCCATGAGCAAATCCGGCAACAGCATCGCCTACGGCTTAACGCCAAAATATAAAATTGTGTTTCATAGCTGTCTGATAATAGTGAACGAGATATTTTTCATGATTATGTCATTGCTTTATAAGAGAAAATAGTGCGTACTTCAATTCTCAATCGATTCCAGGTCGGTTATTATTGGATTTGATATTGTCAGAGTGATGTTATATTGATTCAGTTGAGGGCATGGTATGTTCAATTTTTCCGGAGTATTGTATAGGATATGGGGCGTCTGCGGGGTGATCCTGGTTTTGAGAGTTGCGTGCATCCTGCTTGATAGACCGTGGGCCAAAAAAGTTAAAATCAAAGATTGTAAATTGGGACTGATTATGATTGCTGCTGCGATCGGCCTGAGCCTGTTGTATGCAACCAGGATCGTGTTCCCTGGCGTATTATCGTATACAGGTGAGTTTATTGACAGTCACCGCAATTCCAGAGTCGCGCCCCCACTGCCAGTAACAAATAAATATGTGTTTTGGAATGGCGAAGGAAAAAAACAAACTTTATATCTGGACATTTTCTCAAAAAAAGAAATATTCCCCGATGACTTTGTAAGTGACCGGAAATATACGATCTATTTTGATGAATTTACAAATGTAATTGTTCAGGTGGAGTGCATTGAATAGGGGGCGGTATAGGATGCATCCGATACCCCAGCCCAGACAGGAGTGTGAGCGATGAGGAAGTCACTGGAAAATTACATACACAATCTGTGGCACTGGCTGAAAATGGCACCGCGCCAGTACGCAGAATGCTGCGGAACGGAGGATCCAGAGCCGTATATGTTTCCGGAATGGGAAAAGATGCTGGATGAAGTGTGTTCACTTATCAAGCGAGGCGGGCTCTTCCCGGCAGATATGGACTGTTTGCTGACAATGATGGCTTTGGACGATGAAACCGAGGACGTTCTGGACTGTCTGACTGCACAGGGAGACGAACTGCTCATATCCGTCCTGACACATGCCGGGCTGCGCAGCATATTTCCCCAGGCCCGGTGGCAATGCGCCGAGCTGCTTGGACGCAGGAGCATCCCCGATGGAATGGCGCTATTGCGACAGTATGCAAATGATCGGGATGCCTATGTGGCAAAACGCGCCCGCAATGCCATGAAGGCTATAACGGGCAACAAGAATGGCTGACGATTTTATCTCTATCCTCAACCTTTTTATGACAATGGGGCCAGGCATCAGCCTGGCCCCAACGTTTGTTATAGAACCCTTATCCTCTTACTTCTGTGGTGCAGTTTTCAACATATCCTTGATCTTCTCTTTTTCTCCGCTGCCGTCTGTGCGCAAGCGCAGCAGAGGAACAGCACATTTCTCCAAAATAGAGTTCTTCTTTATATCCCGCTCCGCCTGTTTGCTTCCGACTTCATGGAAGCCCGTTCCGTCCACTTCAATCGCCAGTACAGGCTGCTTATCCATTTGATTGAACAGCAGAAAATCAACATGTGTCAATGGATTCCGGGCATATTTGCATTCTTCCTCTGTCAACGGCTCAGAGTCCTTTACCAGCGTCGCAAGAGAAACGTGTACAGCACAGCCGATGGCGGAATACGCCTCCTCAGACAGCACCTCCTGAATCACGGAATACATGAGATTCTCGGAATCGTACTCAGATACTCTTTTATGCTTTTGCAGATATGCCCGGCGCTGCTCGGCATAGCCCTGATAGAGCATATCGAATACCGAGTAAACCTGGCTCCGGATCACCTCAAAATTGTTGTACTCGATGTATCGCGTCAGATCGCCATAGTTGGTCCGGTCATTGCGTGGGTCCTGTGACGTGACCACCGCCAATGAATGAACCGCGCGAGAAACGGCAACATTCAGCATATGGGGATCGTCCACAAAATCCGTGATGACATTATCCACCGAGGTTAAAATGATGGCGTCCTGTTCCCGGCCCTGAAATTTATGGACGGTGTCCACTTCATAGGCATCATCCAACTGCTTGCGGATGGCGGCTACCTGATCCCGGTAGGGTGTAATAATGCCGATGCTCTGGTAGTTCTCCTGACGAAGCCGCGGAAGCACCTCCTGCTGAATCACGTCGATCTGACGCTGGTTGAGATGGCCACGGGCATGGTTGCCGGCGGTTGTCCGGTACATGGTCAATACATCCGGCTCATTGTGATCCTTTGTCATGACGATCAACTGCCCATGATAGAACTTCTGATTGCAAAAGTTGATGATCTTCGGATGGCAGCGGTAGTGTTCACGCAGCAGCGTCACCGGTGCGTCCCGCCATATTTCCAGTGCAGAAGAAAGCAGGCTATGGGTTGAAAAGCGATATCGTTCATCCAAGGAATGCTTTTGCCAAATGGCATCACTGGTGCGAATATCGCTCTCCGTCAGTACATTGGGAAGCTGCTTCAGATCGCCGACGATCACGATATTGCGCGCGCAGGAAAAGGCCAATACGCCGGTGGCCAGATCGACCTGCGAGGCCTCGTCCACGATAAGATAATCGTAGATATGATCGATGCCCAGGGTCCCTTTGATGGAATAGGTCGTGCTGAGCACCACCGGGTACTCGTGAGTAAATTTTGCAGAATTCCGGCGGAAATCACTCATTTCAAAGCGCTGTCTATTATTCTGCCAGTGATACCGCGTTGCCAGCTCTGCCCGGAACAGCCGTAGGGACTTTTGGGTGAGTTCGTCCATTTTCGCGTCAAAGGCGTAATGTTCCAGCTTGCGGTTCAATTCCTGCTTTTCGGCCTCCAGTTCCCGCCTCTTCACGGTATAGAACTGACTCTGCAAATAGGGAATGACCAGTTCCGGGGAGCGGAGAAACAATTTGAGTGCGCCGCGATTGAACCGGAACATGATGGAGAGTTTTTGCAAAAGGCCCAAGCGAGTCTCATGCTCCGCATACTGTTCAAACTCCATCCAGAGGGCGAGAATTTTCTGTGAGGACAGCTTATTCAGACTTTCAGACGGTGCATCACGGTAAGTTGCATAGTAGTCCGCAAAATAATGCTGCTCCGGCTTCAGCTGCAAGAACTCCTGCTCAATTTTCGCAATGCGGTTCTTTGCGTTGAGCATTTCGTTCAATTCCTTGGAAAGCGCAGTCGTTTCCTGCTCTAATTGCTGCCGTTCCTCCGGCTGCATCTCCCAATCGCTCATATCCGGATAGACGCCCGTCTGGGCCTCCAGAAATTTCTCTTTGTTGGCAAGACTGCCGAGAAACGCCGTCAGGAAGGCGGCATTTTTCTTCTCCAGCTTCTCCGCCACATTATGTGTTGCGGAATTGTTGTTGGAAACAACTGCCACGGTCTTTCCACTCCGGACAACATTGGCAATGATATTCAGGATCGTCTGTGTCTTTCCCGTCCCCGGCGGGCCTTGAATAATGCTGATTTTGGAGGAAAGTGCCCGTTCTACCGCCAGTTTCTGGCTTTGGTTCAGGCCGAACGGATAGATGATCGCCTCCGGCATCCGAGGCGCTTTGACTTCTTTCTGCGGCGCAAGATAGCTTGCCAGCACGGCATCCTCGCTGACCTGCTGGATCTTGTCGTACTGCATGCTCAGAATGTTGATGCCATTTTCAGCCACAAGACTGATTGCCGCGGCAGTCTCTTTGAAGTATTGAAAGGCTTCCTTATTTTTGCCGTCTGTCAGGCAATTCTGCCGGAGCTGCACTTCGCTCCTACGGAACGACAAATCTTTCTTTCCGCTGCGGACAATGCGATAATACGCGCCAAAATCGAGAAGCTCATCCGTTCCGCTGATGGTCTGCCCATTAGCCGTGACGATCACTTGCGCGGGATCGATTTTCTTTTGCAATGGCATAATCTCAACATTACCGCTCTGAAAGTCGTATGTCTTATTGGGTGCACTGGTATAGACAACCTCGCACCTCCCGTCATGAAACCGGAACGAAGCCACCGAGTCCGTCTGGTCTTTCCCCTTTATGATAATTAAGCGCTTTCGTGGGTCCATAGGCTTTCTTTTGCCCCCGGCAGAGCCGGGGGTTGACTTTGTGAACCAACAGCAAGAATGGGGGCTGCCGCCCCCGTTCTTGCTGTTTATGGATAGCAGTGCTCCCGCAGGGCCGCCTCCAGCTTCTCCAGAGCGCGTTTCTCGATGCGGGAGACATAGCTGCGGCTGATGCCGTAGGCGGCGGCCACCTGACGCTGGGTCTGGGGCGGGTGGCCGTCCAGGCCGTAGCGGCGGCGGATCACGTCGGCCTCCCGGTCCGTCAGGCACTCCCCTACCAGCCGCCGGATCAGCCGCTGATCCTCCCGACCCTCCAGGTCCTCCTGCATGGTGTCGTCGGCCCCCACCACGTCCTGCAGATACAGGGCGTTGCCGGCCTTATCCGTCTCGATGGCCTCCGACAGCGACACCTCCCCCTGCAGCTTCCGCTGGGCGCGGAAGTGCATGAGGATTTCATTCGCTATCCTCTCCCAACGGATACATAGGTTGGTCAATGGGTGGCAAATCCGCCTCTCCATCCTCTGCAAAGAGGTAAACATAGGCGTTTTTGCCGTCCCAGACCACCTTTTTGACGATGGTGCGCAGCAGGCGGCGTTTTTCCTCCAGCGTCGCCGTATCCACCGCATGGGCGAAGGATTCGATCATCTCTTGATGGAAGGCGAACTCCTGATGCAGCATCCGGCTTTGCTCCGTGAGGGCCTCCAGCTCAGAAAGCCTTGATTGCTCCTGCTCGCTCTGCTGGTGCAGCTCGTCGATCTGCTCCATGACGTACTTAGCCGAGGTGTCAGTAGCAACGGACAGAGAGTCTACCAATCTCTTGATGCGCTCTTCAGTCTCGGCGTGCTTTTCGCGCAGCTGTGCCAGCTCCGCGTCGTAGCCCTCCTTGTTGCCGTTGATGACCTTCTTGGTCTGCGCCAGAAGTCCGGCAAGCGTCTCCTTGTCGACGGACAGCTTGCGGATCTCCTCGATAATCTTGGCGTCCAGCGTATTGCCGTTGCAGTTTTTCATGCCGCACACTGTCCCGTGGCTGCGCTCCTTGGTGGAGCACATATAAGTATAAATTAGGTCGCCATCGGCATTGGTACGGTTGGTCAGTTTGGGGCGCATATAGTCGCCGCACTCGCCGCAGCGGAGAAGCCCCGACAGCAGCGCCACATTGCTGCGTGGCCTGCGGTAGCTCTTGGACTTGTTGACATCCAGCATGGCCTGTACCTGCACCCAGTCGCTGCCGGAGATGATGCCCGGATGCTTGCCCACTGCCACGATCCATTCCTCCATGGGACGGATCTGGTTGGCCTTGCCGGGGCGCTGCAGGGTGCGGTTGTAGGCCATGATACCGTGCTCGCCGTCGAACTCGGACTGCTCGGCAAACAGGTCTGCGTTGTTCTCCTTGAGGTACTGGTACGCCGTCTCGTCGGCGATCATATAGACGGGATTTGTGAGGATACCCCTGATGGCAAACCGGGTGAACTGCTTGCCGCGCTTGGTGACGCAGCGATGCTCCAGCAGGTACTGGTCGGTCTTGCTAAGGGAGCCGGTTTCCATGAAGACGGAGAAAATCGTTTTGACCAGCTGGATTTCCTCCGGAATGGGCTTCAGCTTGTAGGCCTTGCGCTCCTTGCCGTCCACCGTTATCTTGGATTCGCTCTCCGAAGCGTAACCGGTGGGCGTGGTGCCGCCCAACCAGCGCCCGGTTTTGGACAGCTCGTGCATGTTGTCCCGGATGCGCTCGGCGATGGTTTCCCGCTCCAGCTGGGAAAAGACCGACGCGATATACATCATGGCCCTGCCCATGGGGGAGCTGGTGTCGAACTGCTCGCGGATAGAGATGAAGTCGATGTGCCGGTCGCCTAAGTCCTCAATGAGTTTGGCAAAGTCGCCGATGTTGCGGCTGATGCGGTCAAGGCGGTAGACCACGATGGCGGCAAACTCGATTTTCTGCGAGTCCTTCATCATTTTCTTGAACTGCGGGCGCTCCAGATTGCCGCCGGAAAAGCCCTCATCCTCGTAGACCAGCGCATTCTCCGCTGCGTCGTCACCAAAGTGCATGGCGATGTACTGGCGGCACAGCTCGATCTGGTTTTCGATGCTCTCGCCCTTGCCGGTGAACTTGGACTTGCGGGAGTAGATAACATATTGCTTCGACTTGTCTTTCGTCTTCATAGCGGCACCTCGCGCATATCGTTAGGTTGATAAGCACATTATAACGGATTGGATTCCATTTGAAAAGGTACCCAAGGGAAAAATCTGAAAAAATATTGGATTTGAGAGCATCGCTCATACGAGCCGAGAAAATGATTGATGAAATGAGCGATGGAAAGCCGCCGCCCTGAGCTATACATTAGGATCGCGGCTCTGTTATACAAGTGTTTTCAGATATTCCTCCACGTTCTGATACTGAATGCCCTCTACTACCTGATCTTTCCCGCGATAAAGGACAAACCTCCCGGTGATTGGGCCATAGCGATGCTCCGTCTGGGCGCACTTTTCCGCGTCGATCAAATGGCGATACTGCTGCGGCGCAGCTTCTTCGCTGTGCTTGATCTCGAAAATCCGACACGAACCGGCGTTGGGGTCAAACACCACCATATCAAACTCACCTACGGGGAATTGCAGCACAAACACCTGCTTCTTGGGGGTTGCCAGCTTGGTTTCCAGCAGGACGATGTCCTTCAACATCCGCCCTTTGATATCGGTCAGGATGCGCTGCTGCACGGCGGTGCGCTCCGCCAGAGACAGCGCGCTGAACGTCTCATCCAGCATCAGGCTGCGGATCAGCGCGTCCGCCTGCGCATAGCGGAGTCCCGGCTGTGCGATCGCCGTGCGGCTGGACTTCGTGCCAACATCCGGCAGGTGCAGCACGTCGATCTCCCGCGTCAGGTCCAGCAAATCCAGATACTCCTTGATCTCTGCCGCATGAACATCGTCCAGTTTTACGGTCTGCTCCGCCTTGTTGCGGATCTCCAGCAGCTTTCGCAGACTATCGGTGACAGCCGCAAGGTCAATGCAGTCGAGGATGTCCGTCGGGTTCTCCCGATCCCGGCGCAGGTTGCTGGCGGAAATGCCAAGGTCGTGGGACTTCCAATCCTGCGACAGCACCTCCAGCGTGAAGCGGTGGTTGATGTCCTCCACCACGCGGTTGATGGCGCTGGTCAGTTCATTTTTGTCGTACAGGTCCCACAGATGCCGGAAATGCCCCTCGTACTGATAGCAGCGCAGGGAGTGCTGGATGTTGCGGGCAATGGCCGTGTCCACATACTCATCGGCGCTTTCCCTACTGGCAAAGGTGGAAGTCTCGTTGTAGTGGATGCCGCCGAGACTCATGGTGCCGCCGTAGCGGATATACTCGTCGATGCCATGGATGCCGAGAACGGACTCAAACTCGCGGTAAGGGATGAACGTGGTGTGCAGCAGGATGCAGCGTCCGTAGAGCTGTTCGTCCTCAGCAAAGAGAAATCCCATCGAGTCCGCGCCGGAGAGTACGGTTTTCATGCCGCAGGCCGCAAACACATCAGAAAACAGCGCCGCGCCCTCGATGAAATCCTCCATGAGTGTCACTTCATCGAGGAACACATAGCGGAAGCCCTGCGCCTCCAGCAGCTTGAGATCACGGTTTACATCCGCCAGCGTATCTCTTGCGGTAATCTGGATGAATGCAACCTTGGCAAGTTCTGCCTCGCTCATCTCCGCAAAAATCTGGCGGATCATGGTGGTTTTACCCGTCCGGCGCAGACCGTAGAGGATAAACACCTTGTCCTGCTGCCCACCGTAAATGTAGTCGTGCAGCTGTCGGAAGCACTCGCGCTTGCGATAGGCTCGAACAGGGGATGCAAAGGAGTGCAGCGCCTCTCCGGTGCGGACATTCGTGGTAAACGCAGAGGTATCCACAGATTTTTCCTTGGGCAGCTGCTTCTTCAGCGCTTTCAGCTCCCGTTCCAGAGCTTTTCTTTGCTCGATTTGAGCGCGAAAATCCTCCAGTTCATCCGCCGGAATATACTTCTCCCGCCGCTTCTTGTCCTCTGTCCAGCGGTGGTAGAAATATTCCTTGCCGTTGACGGTTTTCTTCGTAATGGAACCGGCTGGCAGATCAGCAATCAGCCGTTCCAGCTCCGCCGCACGTGCCTGCATCTCAGATAACTCCATAGCGCACCTCCTGCGAGATACTATTCTATGTAGAATTATGCCCCATTATACCCGCGAAATCAAGGGTATAATGGGGCATAATTATTTTCTTCGAACTGTTTAGCCATTCCCGCCATGCAGCCAGCAGTCGTCGCTGTGGGCATTGATGACGCCGATGGCCTGCAAATAGGCGTAGATGATGGTGGAGCCAACGAAGGTCATGCCCCGCTTTTTCAGGTCTTGGGAAATGGCGTCGGACAACGGGCCGGTGGTAACGGCGGGGTCATTTTCGTAGATGACTTTGCCGTCTGTCCAGCCCCAGATATACTTTTCAAAGCTGCCGTACTCTTCCTGAATGTCCCGGAAGATACGGCTGTTTTTGACACTGGCCCGGATTTTCAGCCGGTTGCGGATGATGCCCTCGTCAGAGAGCAGCCGGGCAATCTTTTCCTCGCCGTAAGCGCAGACCTTGTCCAGGTCAAAGCCGTCGTAGACCTCCCGGAACCGCGCCCGCTTGTTCAGCACCGTCTCCCAACTCAGCCCCGCCTGGAAGGATTCCAGAATCAGCAGCTCATACAGGGCGTGGTCATCGTGGCACGGAACGCCCCACTCCTCATCGTGGTAGCGGACATAAAGGTGGTTGGCCAGGTTGCACCACCGGCAGCGTGGCTTGTTTTTTTCTTCTGTCATGGGAAACCTCCTATACGTCAAAGAACCTTCGCCGCATTCTCCACCATCTGCCGGTACTGCTCTTTTACGTCCGCCGGGGCCTTGATGCGCACCTTGCCCTCGAAGCCAAAGATCCAGTTGAAGAACACCTTGCCAACGGCAACTTCCTCAATGACCCGGAAATTCTGCAGGTCTCCGGCGTAGGTGTGGACATCCGGCCCGAATTGGTCGATGATCGCATCCATCACGCCGTTGTCGCAGAGCAGCTCCACCTCTTTGCGAGGAGCGTTGTACATCCGGAAGGTGGTTTTCACATACTTTTCGACGGAGAAACCGGCCTTGAGCGGCACCGCAGGCTCGTCGAGAATCTCCGGCTGCTCCGCAATGCGGTCTACCCGGTGGCTGCCGATGTTCTCGTACTTGTCCGAATAGCCCACCACATAGTAGTTGTCGCCGTCCCAGACCAGGGAGTAGGGGCTGAAGGTGTATTTCTCTCCGCCGTGATGAAGCACACGCTCCTTCTTCGCGTTGTATTCAATCTTCCGGAAGCGGATTTTCTTATGCCGGTTGATGGCTTCGTTGATGGTGTCGATGATGTAGAAAATCTGCTTGTTTTCCAGCTTTCCCCGGCCGTCCACAACCACATTGCACTTCAGATCCCGGGCCTTATAGATGCCTGCCAGAGCGCTGCTTCAGAATGCTGGCCAACTGGGCGGTGGTCAGATAGTTGTCCTCATCCGTGCATTCCTGCAGGATCTGCAGAAGGTACAGCGGTCTCAATTTTGCGTCGATATCCATGGTGTTACTCCTTGATCGGTTCGGGTGGTTTCTGCCTCATTTCTCAGTTGGTACGACAAACCGGAAGTTACCGATTCCATACCATTACAAATTCTTTTTCGTCCGTATTGTTATCTATGTTTTCGGATTGAATGGCAAATTCTTCTCGCAGATAAAATCGAATAGCTTTCTTGTTCTTCTGATAAACGCTTAATCTTAGTGTAGATTTGCCTTCTTTAGCGTAATTTAACAGTTGCTTTCCGATTCCTTTTGATTGTACTGCTTTTTCACGAAAATTCCTTCAATGTAGTTATCGTTCATTCCGATGAATCCGCCTATCTGCTTTGTGCAATCATCTTCATATACATACACTTCCGCAAGGGGCATCATTCCTTTTACTGTATCAAAATTGCTCTGCCAATAATCTGGAGATATAAAACTATGTGCCTGAATATTCGTATTTAACCATATTTGCATCACTGCATCTATATCACCGTCAACATATTTCCTAATCATTTCATCAACTCCGTAAATTCCGATCTGTCGATGTCTCTTCACATTGTGCTCATCTCTGCGGTGCAAAATAATGCGCCTGTGCATAGGCGAACTGTTCGTTGAACCGCCGGGCGGCTTCTCGGCTCAGGGGTGTATCCGGCTGCATCATGTCAAAGGCGTGCATATCAGAGTGGTACACGTCCACGCTGACGGGAATCCCGCATTTCTTCAGGTTCTCGATATACCGCACCGTCTCGGCATAGAATGGCTCGCCGTCCCCCACGAAGGTGTAGGCAGGCGGCAGGCCGGAGAAATCCGTCAGACGGGCGGGAGCGGCGTAGGGCGACAGGCCGTCCCGCTTCTGCCCCCGCAGATAACAGCGCCAGCCAAAATGGTTGCGCCGGGTGTTCCACACCTTGCCGTGGTTATCCCGGGAGGTCTCCGTGTCCCGGTCGTCCAGCATGGGGTAAAGGGGCATCTGGAAGGCGACGTTCACCACACCGGTGTCTCGGGCCTTGATGCACGGGGCGGCGCACAGCCCGCCGCCTGCGCTCTCGCCGCCCACCATGATTTGGTCAGCACGGATGCCCAACTCGGCAGCGTGGGACTTTATTTACACTAGCGCCGCATGGCAATCGTCCAGCACAGCAGGATATGGCGCAGCAAAGGCCAGCCGATACCCCGGCGACACTACCACCGCCCCGAACTTTTTCACCAGATCGACCGCCCGGGACATATGCACCATTTCCTTCATGCCGAGAATGTACCCGCCGCCGTGGAGCCACAGCACACCGGTGGCCCGCACCGGGACAGTCGTCGGCGACAGCACCAGCGCCGGGATCCGGCGTCGGCCTGCGGGAATGGCGATTTTTTTCACCCGAATCTCCGGGTCAGGTCTCATGGAACGCATGGTTTTCTCCTTCGGTTTCCTCCGCTGTTATCTTAAATTTGGGTGGCCGCATCCTGCTCTTATTGGTCATTCCGGTTCACTTCCTGCTCCAGCAGGAGAAAACGGTCAAAGTCGCTTTCATACAGGCGGTCCTGAATGATGCGGTATTTTTCATATTCCGTTTCCGCGTGGAGCTTTGCCTGCTCCGCACTGATTTTCCCGGGTCTGGTCAGCAGCTGGTTCCCGTTAAACTCGAGGAAGCCGTCCAGCCGCTTCGCCCAGTCCTCCATACCCATAGGGATCTTACGCTCGGCCTGCAGCTCGGCATAGTCCAGATACAGCGACACAATGCGCTCCAGATAGCGCATTTCCTCTGTACTGAGGTAGTTTTTGGCGACGGTCACATCCGCTTTCAAGATTTTCCCTTCTGGCGCATTCTCCCAAGTGGTCAGTCCCATATGCTCTTTGCTGGCATCCGCCCGTTCCACGATCAGCTCCGCTGCCGTGTGGCGGTGAACGGCAAAGTGCATTTTGTTCTGCACGGTCCGGAAGAACTGCCGGGTCGTCTTGGCGTCCTTATCGTAGTCAAACGCCGTGGCATACAGGTCGGTGACCTTCTGATAGAATTTTCGCTCCGACAGTCGAATCTCGCGGATCTGCTGCAGCTGCCGCTCAAAGTACTCGTCCGTGAACATATGACCCTTTTTCAGGCGCTCCACATCCATAGTCCAGCCCTGAATGGTATGGTCCTTGACGATCTGTCCGGCCCACTTGCGGAACTGCACTGCACGCTGGTTGTTTATCTTGAAGCCAACGGCGATGATCATTTGGAGATTATAGTGGTCTTGACTGCGGCTGACCTGACGATTCCCCTCGGTTTGAACTGTCAAGTATTTCTTGACAGTTGCTTCCGGCGTAAGCTCACCATCTGCGTAAATTCGGTTGATATGCTGAGAGATCGTCTGCTTTGTCACATCATACAGTGCCGCCATCATCTTCTGTGTCAGCCAGATATTCTCGTCCTCATACCGCATTTCATAGCTGGCGTCGCTCTCACCGGTGGAGGCCACAAAAGTCAAATACTCAGCTGCTGAACTGCGAATCGCCACGTCTTTTTTCTGCTGATCCTTCATATCACAGCACCGTCCCCTCAGGAAAATTTGGATGTTCTTCTTTTAGAACGGCAAGCATTTATTATTGCCTGCCGAATTTTTGCGGTTTATCTGCCGTGATGGCCACCTTGATGACCCCGTCCAACCGGTTTTCAAAGATGCGGTAGGCTTCTTCGATTTCGCTCAGAGGAAAGCGATGGGTGATGAGCGGCGTGGTGTCCAGCTTGCCCTGCTCGATTAGGCGCAGAATTTCCGCGCAGTCGCAGCCGTCCACGCCGCCGGTCTTGAAGGTCAGATTCTTGCCGTACATCTCCGGCAGCGGCAGCGTCTGTGCCTCGTCGTAGAGGGCAACTACCGTTACAATGGCGTTGGGACGGGCGCAGCGCCATGCAAGCCGGAAGGTATCCTTGCCGCCTGCCACCTCCAGCACCACATCAGCGCCGCCGTGGTCGCTATTTAAGAGCACAAAGCCCTCGCATTCCTCCGGTGTGCAGGTCAGCACTTTCGGATAGTGCTCCCGGACAAAGGTAAGTCGTGCCGGATCTTTCTCGCAGACGATGATGCGCTTTGGCTCTTTCAGTGCTGCGCACAGCAGCGTGCAGATGCCTGTGGGGCCTGCGCCGATGATGAGGACGGTGTCCTCACTTTTGATCTCCGAAATCTTCGCGGCCCAGAAGCCGGTGGCAAGAATATCGCCCACAAACAGCGCCTGCTCATTGGTGACGCTGTCGGGAATCTTGTTGAGTCCCTGATCGGCATAGGGCACCCGGACAAGCTCCGCCTGTCCGCCGTCGATGCGGCAGCCCAGCGCCCAGCCGCCGTCTGGGTCGGTGCAGTTGTTTACCCAGCCATGCTGGCAGAAATAGCATTCGCCGCAGAAGGTCTCCACATTCACCGTTACCCGGTCGCCGGGGCGCACGGTTTTGACCGCTGCACCGACGGATTCCACCACACCCACCATCTCGTGGCCGACGGTGATACCGGGCACGGCACGGGGTACGGAACCGTGCTTGATGTGCAGGTCGCTGGTGCAGATAGAGCCCAGCGTCACCCGCACGACGGCATCCCGGGGATCGATGATCTCCGGCTCCGGCTTGTCCAGCAGCGCAAAATGGTTGTGTTCTATGTAGGTCAGGGCTTTCATGAGTGTTCTCCTTTTGAAATACCGCGGCACTTATTGTGCGGCGGTGTCCTTTTGCAGATGGATGTCGGATAGGATCACCGGGATCTCTTCATCTGTGTCTTCTTTTTTCCACGACACAACAAAGCGAACTTCGGCCGAGCACGGCGTGTATCCATTTGACCGCAGACGATCCAGCCGCTCCCGGCAGGCCTTGGACAGCTTTGCAATCCGGACAGTTCTTCCGTTCAGTTCGGCCAGAAGAAAATAGTTCTCCAATGAAAGGGCCATGCCACTTGAACTGCACCCCATTTGTTAGACGTTATATCATACTATCTAACAAATGGGGTGCAGTTCAGCTTTCAAAGAGCAGGGAATTTGACATTTATCGGTCCGTACCTATAAGCTTCCGGGAACAGTCCTCCAGCCGCGATAAAGCTTCATTCCCTGCATGCCGGCAAATGAACTTCGCAGCCTCGTCCAGGCGAGGCGGACGATAGGACACACCGTGGCAGTCCGAGCCCAGGATATCTATTTCCCGGTTCCGCAGCATCTTTACGGCCCTGTGCTTCGTGCGCCAGTCAAGGAAGAACGACGCGTTGCATTGGAACAGAATGCCCATTCGCCGCAGCTTAGGCCACAGGGCGCGGGGCTGGTCGGGGAGATATCGCTCCACATGCGCCAGCACGACCGTCATCTCCTGCTGCTGAGCCAGCGCAGCGAGATCCTCTACCGTGCGGGAGGACCAGCCGCTGAAAGGCATTTCCAGCAAAAGAACACCGGTATCTTGTATGCATAGCTGCCGGACCTGTGCTGTGCGGCTGATCCCCTGAAAGTAGTGGACCTCAGCACCCAAAAGCACATGAGGAAGTCCCTGCGTGAGGTGTGCCCGTAAATGCTCCCAGGCGTCCGCGCGGCGGCGCAAAAATACGTCCGGCGGGTTTTCATCCGCATAGAAATGCGGCGTGGCAATAACCCTTTCGACGCCCTGCTCCTGAAGCATACGCAGCATCTGCAGGCTTTCCTCGATGTTCCTGCTTCCGTCATCCATGGCTGGCAGAATATGCGAATGGAAGTCGATCATGGCGCTTTATTTCCTCATATGGGGTTTATCGGATTTGGGGGAGGGACCGGGAGCCGCTTGTGCCTCCTCTCCGTAGCCATAGCCGTATTTGTAGCGGCTGTAGCGCGCATATCGGCCATAACGGCCGCCGGAAGCCGTGGCGCAGGTCATAACAAAGCCCAGCACCTTGATATGCAGATACTCCAGCTGGCGCAGTGTTGCCGAAAGATCCTGACGGTTGCTGTAATCCTGCCGGACGACAACGAGCATCCCCTGGATCAGATTGGCGACAACCAGGCCGTCCGAAACAGCGTTTATCGGCGGCAAGTCAAAAATAACAAAATCAAAGCTTCGCACCAGGTTTGCCGTTACGGCGTTCATACGCTCCGAACCAAGCAGTTCGGACGGATTGGGCGGGATATCGCCGGACGTAATGACCTTGAGGCTGTCCAGCAGTCCGACATCCTGAACCACATCCTGTTCCTGACACAGACCTGCCAGCAGATTGGACAGACCCGGAGCCGGATCGATCGCCAGACGGCGCGCCAGATTGGGACGCCGCATGTCCGCCTCGATCAGCAGGACCTTCTTGCCTGTTTCGGCGAGCGTATAGGCAAGGTTGATGGACGTCGTGCTCTTGCCCTCGCCGCGCATAGCGCTTGTAACACCGACGACCCGGCACTTTTTCTCATCCGGCAGGGCAAAAGTCAGATTTGTGCGCAGCAGCTTATACGCCTCGGAGGCGGCAAAGCTGAGCCGGTCCCCCTGCATGGCACGCTGTTCCCTTAAAGAGACAGCTTCCTCCGGAATAGGCTGTTCCTTCCTGAAGATCATTGGTGGGATCCCTCCTTCTGCCTGTACCCGTAGTCATGGCCATTGCTTTGCTGCAAAAGCTCAGGGATAACCGCCAAAACCGGGATCTGGGGATACGCCTGAAGCAATTGATCTTCGCTGCGGATCTGATTGTCAAAAAGCTCCCGCAGGATAAAGAACGCGCAACTGAGAATAAGACCGGTCAGCATACCCAGCAGCGTATAGCACGGAATGCTGGGGCTTGCCTTTGAGGTGGGAAGCTGCGCATAATCCACGACCCGCACAGAGCTGCCCTCCACTACGTCGGCAATGCGGGCCGGAAGCACCTGAGTGACCGTGTTGGCAATATTCCTGGCCTCCTGCGGATCGGTGCTGGCAACAGTGATCTCGAAAACTTCAGTTCCGTTGACCGCCTGCGCACGGATCATTTTGGTGAGCTGTTTGTCCGTATAGGTCAGCTTCGCGGCTGAACGGATCTGATCCAGGGTGGTGCGGCTGCTGAGGATGACCATATAGGTGTCTACAAGGCTCTGCGCCGCGGAAAGCTCGGAATTGCTGATCGGCTTGCCGGGATCCTGTGTGTTATTGACGTACATCAGGGCGCTGGCTTCATAAGTGGGGGTAATCAGAAAGCGTGCCCAGGCAAAGCAGATCGCGCCAAGTACCACCGAGATCAGGGCGATGATCCACGCGCGGCGCCATAGGGCACTCATCAGCGTGATCATGTCTACCTCGCGGCATGCATCACTCTTGTTCATGAATATCTTTCCTTTCCGTTTTTAGTGGAGCATCCAGTAAATCGTGAAATAATGGTAATATTGTAGCATAACACTTTCCGGATTTCAACGTTTTTATTCTTCACATTTACTTATATTGAGTCCTGTATGTGAATCATAGCAAACGCAGCAATAGGGCCCTTCTTCTATCGGGATCGTCTTTGTGACCACAGCGTATTTTTCATAGCAGTGCCGTGTTGCGTAAGAGTAGCGCGCTGAATCCCCTATCGCCTCGCTCCTTTTCGATTTACTTCTGCATAAAAAAACGAAATTATACTTGATTCAGCATTTTCTCTTGATTATTCTTTTCTATATGCTATAATAATTAGCGTTATTACTTACTAAGTGCGCTCAGGACGTTCCATTATATGTGAAGAAGCATAGATGTGTAGATGTTGTTAAGAAATTGTATCATGCGATAAGGTTTTGCTTCAATTGCAGCAGCGTGTCGTTCAGATGTGCGAAATCGAAGTTTTTTTCATCACGCAAAGCATTGGCTTCGTAATTTAAAGTTGCTGCGTATTTTCAAAGTTGATATCGGCCCAAGAGGAGAAAATTAGGATGGAGTACTCAGTTTTAATGTCTGTGTATACAAAAGAAGAACCTGCATATCTTGATACAGCCATTCAAAGCATGCTGGATCAAACCGTCAGAACGGACGACTTTGTAATTGTATGCGATGGGCCGCTGACAGCAGAGCTGGATGCGGTTTTGGAACGGCATCTTGCGCAAAATCCTGCCGTACTTCATCTTGTCCGCCTTCCGCAGAATATTGGCACCGGGGCAGCATTGAATATCGGCCTTACTCATTGCAAAAATGAATTGATCGCAAAAATGGACTCGGATGATATCTCCGTCTTGGACCGGTGCGAACGGCAGCTGAAGGAGTTTGCTGAAGATGACAGGCTGACGGTAGTCGGCGGAAACATTCTTGAATTCACGGAGGACCCGGCAAAGCCTGTCAGCCGGAGACTTGTTCCCTGCGATAATGAGGGAATACAAAAATACGCAAGGAGACGGCAGCCGTTTAATAATATGACGGTCATGTACAAGAGGAGCGCTGTTCTGAAAGTCGGTGGCTATAAGGCGATGACCCGCAGCGAAGACTATGATCTGTATGTCAGGATCCTGCACGAGGGCTACTACTGCAAAAATATCAACGACGACTTGGTGTTTGCAAGGATCAAGGAAAACGCGGCAGACAGAAGGACTTCACATGCAACCTACCGGGGATTTATAAAAACAAGATGGAGCGCGCTTCGATCAGGCTTCTCGTCACCGTGGGATTTCCTGGTTGCCTGCGGCGCACAGACGGTCGTTTTCTTATCTCCGGCATTCCTTCAGAAGTTGATTTACAGGAAAATCCTGCACAAGCCCGTCGGAGACTCTGTCGAGACACGTATATTGCAGCAGGCGGAAATGGAACAGCATGCTACAGGAGGCTGACAGCAATATACTTTTGGGGAGATGCCTCGATCCAAATATATATAAACCAGATTCACACAATCATCAACGAACACCGCTTGCGCGGCGGCATGACCGAAGGCGCAGCGGATTTTCTGAGCCACGGCGGAGAGGAGATCAATGGCAGTTCAACTTGAGAAGATGACTGTGCACCAGGAACTTCTGCTTGAAATGCTGAAGGATTTCGATGCAGTATGCAGAAGGCATCATATTTCATATCAGCTATTTGCGGGAACTGCTTTGGGCGCTGTACGCCACCACGGGTTTATTCCGTGGGACGACGATATTGATGTTATTTTGATCCGCAGTGAGTATCAGCGCTTTTTTGACGAGGCCGCTGGTGACTTTGACCCGGAAATTTATTATGTACAGCAGGAGCACGGCGCGCATTGGCCGATGCCCTTTTCCAAGCTACGGCGGAACAACACCACCTGTATAGAAAAATATCACTCGCGGGATCCGCAAATGCATCAGGGCGTTTACATAGATATTTTTCCCTGCGATAATCTGTCCGGTCACCCGGCCGCAGGATGGCTGCAGTTTGCCGCATCAAGGGCGATCTTCGCGAAGGCGCTCTATGCGCGGGGCTATGAGACGGACAGTATTGCGAAAAAGCTGTTCATGCAGTTCTGCCGGTTGCTTCCCAGAGGCCCTCTTGAAGAATTCTGCGTGTGCAGAAGCGGCTCCGGATCGGGTATGGTACAGGCCTTTCTGGCTGGCGGCAGAAAATATAAAAAGAACATTTTCCCTCGTGCCTGGATCGAAGATACGGTCTATATGCGCTTTGAGGACGCCGATTTCCCCATATCGTCGCACTACGATGCACTCCTGACGCAGCTATATGGTGATTGGCATACGCCTTCTCCGCCGGCTGAGCGTAAGTGCAAAGAACATGTCGCTATTCTCGATCTGGAGCGTCCCCATACGGAGTATTTGGAGATACAGCAAACCATGCGGATCGAAGATCATACGAGAAGTATTCGCTGATATAAAATCAGGGTACATAGCTGGGGTTCGCGGTCCATTTCCTGCCGTCCGGTGAACTTCAGCGCGCTCTGTTTGAACAAGTGTATGCTTGCAGTCTGCAATGAGCATATAAATCACACAAAAAGGAAGGGAAAACATGCAACACAGGAAACGAACCAAAGTGACTGCAGCGCTGCTGGCGCTCTGCATGCTGGTATCGCTGCTCCCAGTGACGGCTTTCGGCCTGGATCCGCAGAGCGCGGAGCTTGGCAAGGGAAGCACCATTGACGGCACGGGATATCATGTCACGTCGGTAAAAAACTACTCCATTGCACCCGACATTTCCGAGCGAGTTATTATCACCAATAACGATGCGGGTAATTCCCAGACGGTTGCAAACGTCATGGAGGTCAACACCTCCGGCGGCCGGGCCAAAATCGTGGCCGGTTATGGCAACCGCAACCCCAAGGAGCAGGGCTGGACCCTGAAAACCACCACGGACCAGGCCCATGTCTATGAAAAAGAGTCCGGTCTGAACGTGGTGGGCGGCGTCAACGCCTCCTGGTTCAACATCAACACCGGCGAGCCCTCCGGCTATCTGGTGATGAACGGCGTGGTGCACCACGACAGCTCCAGCCGGGCGTTTATCGCCGCCTTTGACGACGGCTCCGTGAACGTGTTCCGGGAGGGCACCACCCTGGCCCAGGCCGAGGCGGATCAGAGCGCCAAGCAGGGCAAGACCGTGAAGATCCTGGAGGCCGTGGACGCCCTGGTGGCCATGGTCTGGGACGGTAAGGTGGTCATCACCGAGTCCGGCAACAGCGGCTACTATCCCCGCACCTGTGTGGGCATCAAGGCCGACGGCACCGTGGTGCTGTTCCAGGCCGACGGCACCATGGCCCCCCGTTCCGTGGGCTATACCGCGGCCGAGGAGGCCCGGATGATGGTGGCCCTGGGCTGCGTGGCGGCCATCCAGCTGGACGAGGGCGGCTCCTCCACCTACATCTCCCAGCGGGAGGGTGAGCAGGATGTGACCATGCGCAACACCCCTGCCGGCGGCAGCGAGCGCGTGGTGTCCGGCACCATCCTGGTGGTGTCCACCGTGGCGGCCTCCGGCGAGTTTGACCACGCCGCCGTCACCCCCGACGACGAGTACTATACCCCCGGCTCCTCCGTCACCCTGACGGCGGAGGCCATGGACTTCTCCGGCGCTGCCGCCAAGGCCCTGCCGGAGGACGCGGTTTTCACCGTCAGCGACGCGTCCATGGGCACGGTAACCGCCACCGACCTGTCCGGCAGCAGCGCCAGCGCCGTGTTCACCTCCTCCGGCAAGACCGGGGATGTGACGGTGAACCTGGTCAGCGGCGGTCAGACGGTGGGCTCCGCCGTGCTGCATGTGCAGAACCCCGACCGGCTGGCCTTTGCCTCTGACGAGGTGAACCTGAACTATAAGGACGTCAGCGATCTGGGCTTCAAGGCCACCTATCAGACGGAGACGGTCCATCTGCAGGATAACGATATCCAGTGGAGCATCTCCGACCCCGGCGCCGGAAGCTTCAGCGGCAACCTGTTCACCGTTACCGACAATGTGAAGTATTCCGGCAGTCCCACCGTCACCGCCGTGCGGGGCGACCTGACGGCCTCCGTCACCGTGAACATCGGCATGGAGCCCACCATGATCATTGACGGCGGCGACGCGGATCCCTGGGATTACTCCACCATCGGCACCACCGTGGATGAGACATTCAGCGGCATAGCGTCCAACGCTGTGGCCGTTGGCCATTATGCACTTGTCGGACGCGGCGGCGTGGTAAAGGGCTCCGTGGTGTCCGACACCGACGAGGCCTATGCTGATATCGTCCGCTTCGGCCACAAAGCCGTGAAGCTGGAGTATGACTGGACGAATATCAACGGAACCGACGGCGCCTGCCTGGGCCTGGGCGACAATCTGGCCATCGACGGCAGCCCCACCGCTCTGGGCGTGTGGGTCTACATCCCCGAGGGCGTTCCCGTCCCCTGGCTCCGGGCCCAGATTGCCACCAGTACTGATGGCGGCAACAGCTGGACCAACGCCTATATCAACTTCAGCAACGGCAGCGCCGGCGCCGGTGAGGGGCTGAAGTCCGGCTGGCAGTATCTGGAGGCTGACCTGACCTCCTATGCCGGCGCAAAGATCCGGGTCAACAGCGGCATGCTGTTCCGGGCCATGGTCACCACCGGCGGCATCGGCTGGTATACCACCGACGGGGTGAAGCTGGACAAGAGCGAGCTGAAGGGCTATATCCTGCTGGACAACCTGTGCGTGGTCTACGGCGCCAACAACCAGGATGTCACCGCCCCGGTGGTGAGCTCCATCCAGCTGGTCAACGATGACGGCACCAAGACGGAGCTGGAGGACGGCGCGGTCCTGAATTCCGGCAATCTCCGCTTCTTCGTCACCTATGACGACAGTGAGGAGACCGACCCCTACGCCACCGGCGTGGAGTCCGCCTATTTCTATTTCGACGGCACCTACCGGGGCACGTATGACCGGGACAACCTGGGCAGCACCTCCGGTCTGATGCACTTCGGCAACGGCCTGCACTCCATCACCTTCTATCTGAAGGACGGCTACGGCAACGTCACCCGGGAGACCCGGTACTTTACCGTGGACGCGGAGCAGACGGACGTGCCCAGCGTGTCCCTGGAGCTTCAGGGCCAGCCCACTGTGGGCAAGACCTGGGAGCTGGCGCTGAGCAGCAGCGACCCGGCGTCCATCACCTCCCTGAGCGCCAATGTCTCCGTTTCCCGCAGCTATCCCGTCACCGGTGTGACCTTCCCGGAGGGCGTAACCGGCACCTGGTCCTATGACGCGGGCGTTGTGTCCGTGAGCATCACCGCCGTGGACCACCAGGTGTTTACCGCCGGTGCTCTGGCCGTGATCTCCGTCAGCATCCCCACCTCCGTCACCGAGGGCAGCAGCGTCAACGTGCAGGTCACCAAGGGCTCCTACGGCTGCAAACAGACGGAGGGCCTGGACATCAGCGACCTGAACCAGTATGCCACCGGCTTCACCACTCCCGTGACGAACCGCCCCATTGAGGCCATGTACCGCATCCAGGCGGATACCGCCGTGGTGGGCAGCGCAGCCGCTGCCTCCGTCACCGTGATCCGGGACGGCAAGGCCGCCTCCGGCGTCAGCGTGTACGCCAACGATGTGCTGCTGGGCGTTACCGATGAAAACGGCCGGATCGACATCTCCAGCCTGACGGCCGCCCAGGGCAGCGTGAACCTGCGGGCCGCCGACGCGGAGGGCAACTGCTCCTATCAGATCACCCTGTACAGCTATGACGCTGTGGGGGATGAAACCGGCGCTCCCTATTATGTGATCTATAACCTGTCCCAGAGCGCCGACGGCAAGACCGTCACCTGGATGAGCAATCCCGTCCACAGCGCCGCCCGGGCCGTGGCCCGGATCTCGGCCAGCGCCGACATGACCGGCGCCGCGGAGGTGGAGGGCGAAAGCCGCCTGATCTCCTATTCCTCCAGCAAGCAGATCAACCGCGTCAACGCGGTGTCCCTGACGGGCCTTGAGGCCGGGGCCACCTACTATTACCAGGTGGGCGACGGCTCCGTCTGGTCGGAGGTCCGCAGCCTCACCGTGCCCGCCGCCGAAAAGCAGACCCGGTTCTTCCTGCTGGCGGATATCCAGGAGGAGGCCGCCCTGGAGGGCATGGGACGCATTGCCAATCATCTGGCCGGGCAGTATCCCTTCGGCGTCCAGCTGGGCGACGCGGTGGACAACGTCCGCTACTATAACCAGTGGGAGGACGCCCTGTCCCTGTTCACTCTGGACGGCATCCGCAACACGGATATGATCCACGTGATCGGCAACCACGAGGCTGATGACGGCGGCAATAACGCCATCGCCGCCAAGAGCGTGTTCGGCGTGCCCGCCGCCTGGTACTCCGTGGAGCGCGGCGATGTGTATATTGCCGTGCTGAATCACACCTCCGACAAGGATACCCTTCAGCAGTTCACCCAGTGGCTGGTGGAGGACGCGGCCAGGAGCACCTGCACCTGGAAGGTGCTGGTGACCCACGTGCCCGCCTACTACACCAATCCCACCGGCGGCGGCGAGACCTATGTGCAGTATCTGCCCGCTGCCTGCGATGCAGCCGGCATCGACTTCTACTTCTCCGGCAACGACCACAGCTATGCCCGCACCGCCCCCATGACCGGCGGTCAGGTGGACGAAAACGGCACGGTGTACTACATCTGCGGCTCCACCGGCGGCAAGTCCTATTCCATCGTGAACAATCCCGACTTCCACTTTGACGTGGCCACCCTGGACTTCGACAGCGTCTATGTGGACGTCACCGCCGACCGCTTCCAGGCCACCGTCACCGCCTATAACGTGGCCACCGACGGCACCCGGACGGTGCTGGATCAGTTCACCAAGCGCACGGCTCCCGTCTGTGCAGACGACGAGCACTCTTATGTGTATGACCGGACCACCGGCGAATTTGGAATGCTCCGTCTGCGGCCACACGGAGAATGCAGCTCAGCTGCAGTATAACGGATGGGCCACTGATAAGGACAGCGGCCGGAAGATGTTCTTCTCCGCCGGGCAGCCGGTTACGGGTTATGTGAAGCTTTCCGATCAGTTCTATCTGTTTGATGAGACCGGCCTGGCCTATGAGGGCAATTATGACCTCTGCGGTGAATCCTGCTTCTTTGAGTCCGGCAAGTACGTCAGCAGCTCCAACGCCGATGTGCTCAATGCGGGCAAGCTTGGCGATGACATTGCTTATGTCATCTATAAGGATGGCAGGATGGTCCTTGATGGCACGGGCAGGACCTATGACTTCCAAAGCAATGGTATGCGTCCCTACATCCACTATATTCAGCAGATCAGGTCCATTCGGATCGGGAGCGGCATCCAATACGTCGGTACATATTTGTTTGCATTTACAAATGTGACCTCCGTTGAGTTTGCTCCTGACGGAGCACTGAGCTACATTGGCCCCGCCGCTTTTTATCAGTGCTATTACCTCCAATCCATCGAGATCCCCAGCAGCGTGAGGCACATCGGCAACAATACGTTTGCCGGCTGCCCGGTCCTGAGCAAGGTCGTTATCCCCAGCGAGACAACCGCCATGCACTACAATACTTTCCGCAACAGTGCGAAGGCAACGCTCTATGTAGTGGAGGGCAGTTACGCACAAAACTATGCCATCAATTACAATATTCCCTATGTGCTGACCAGCACACCGATCAGCGGCGGAATCGTAACTGTAAATGGTGTCCTGTACTACTACAAGGGCAGCCATCCCTACTATGCGGGTCTGTTCCAGCTTGACGGCAACTACTATTATGCCCGCTCCAGCGGCCAGCTGGTGGTTGACCGTACCTATTGGATCACCAAGACCAACGACCTTCTGCCTGCTGCGAACTACCAGTTTGATGCCGACGGCAAGATGCTGAACGCTCCGACCCCCGATCCCAAGCCGGACCCCGATCCCAAGCCGGACCCCGATCCCAAGCCGGACCCCGATCCCAAGCCGGATCCTGATCCCAAGCCGGATCCTGATCCCGAGCCGGACCCCGATGCTCTGAGTATCGTCAGCGAAAACGGCGTGCTGTACTGCTATCAGCATGGCAGCCGCTATTATGCGGGTCTGTTCCAGCTTGACGGCAACTACTATTACGCCCGCTCCAACGGTCAGCTGGTGGTTGACCGCATCTATTGGATCACCAAGACCAACGACCTTCTGCCTGCCGCGAACTATCAGTTTGATACCAGCGGCAAAATGCTGAACGCTCCGACCCCCGATCCCAAGCCGGATCCCGATCCCAAGCCGGATCCCGATCCCAAGCCGGATCCCGATGCTCTGAGTATCGTCAGCGAAAACGGCGTGCTGTACTGCTATCAGCATGGCAGCCGCTATTATGCGGGTCTGTTCCAGCTTGACGGCAACTACTATTACGCCCGCTCCAACGGTCAGCTGGTGGTTGACCGCATCTATTGGATCACCAAGACCAACGACCTTCTGCCTGCCGCGAACTATCAGTTTGATGCCAGCGGTAAAATGGTCGGCAGATAACGCATATCCAAAATAAATTTCGGGCTGGCTGGGAATCTTTTTCCCGGCCAGCCCGAAAATGAAAGAGAACATTACGATGAATGTTGAAACACTGGTTGTAACGACTGGCCAAAGTGATAACCACCTCCCCCAGCAGATGCATATTCAGACAGATGCCCTCATCGGGAATCAATGCGGCAAAGACAGTCTGTCAGAGCATGTCTATCTCGGCCACAAAATCCGCTATATCAACACCTCTACCCATGGTGTCGGGATCAATCGAAACGAAGTCTTAATGCGCGCTACAGGGGACATCTGTGTTTTAGCAGATGATGACATGGTTTTTCTGGACGGATACGAGAAAACGATCTGTACCTGGTTCCAGAAGCTCCCCCAGGCAGACATCCTGCTTCTGAATCTGGAGGGCGGTAAGGCTCGGCACCGCAACACAAAGGTGACGCGGATCACCACTATGAATTACGGAAAATACGGTGCCGCCCGTATAGCATTCCGCCGCGAGGCGGTGCACTTCAGCGGCGTGATGTTCCATACCATGTTCGGCGGCGGCTGCCGATACAGCTGCGGCGAAGATACCCTTTTTCTGCGGGACTGTCTGCGTAAAGGTCTCCGTATCTATGGCATTCCGGCATCGATCGCGCAGATTGATGACAGCAGTTCATCTTGGTTTCAAGGCTATTCCGACAAATATTTTCAGGATAAAGGGATTCTCTATTATGCGCTGGATGGTAAGTGGGGACGTCTGCACGCGTGGATCCATTGCTTCCGTCACCGGCACAGGTATCATGAGTATGGTTGGAAAAACGCTGTTAAGCAAATGGTGAAAGGAATGGGTACGGTCAAGTGATACACAAACCTGTTTTTTCGATCATCGTTCCGGTTTATAATGTGGAAAATTATCTGAACGCTTGCGTTCAGTCTCTTATAAATCAAACTTTTTCTGATATTGAGATCATATTAGTTGATGATGGCAGCCCGGATAACTGCCCCGCTATGTGTGATACATATGCCGCCGCAGATTCCCGCGTGCATGTCGTTCATCAGCCGAACAGCGGACTATCTGTCGCGCGAAATACGGGGCTCGCACATGCTGCCGGGTCCTATGTTCTCTTTGTTGACTCAGACGACATTATCGACCTCGACACATGTCAGCGCCTGCTCCCCTTCGTCGATAAAAGCGCAGATATCATCATCGGCGACGGGATCAGCGTTGGTATCAGGAAAAAGCTCTCCCATGGATATACCGCAGCCTGTGTCCGCGGGGATATGTACCTGAAGCTGGCGCTGCATGAAGGCTCTATGCCTATGGCGGCGGTACTGTATATTTACCGGCGTGAATTTCTGCAGGAGAACCGGCTTGTTTTCAAGCCGGGAATTCTCCATGAAGACGAACAGTTTACGCCCCGTGCATTTCTATCTGCCGAAAGGGTAATTGAAAGTGGTATTTGCTTTTACCACTATATCACCAGAGATGACTCCATCACCACGCAGCAGGACTTGCGCAAAAATGCCGCCGATTTGTATGACAGCATTTTGGAGCTAACCGATTTGTATAAACAACTTGCAGATCAAAAGCTGAAAAATCGCCTGCTGGATTCGCTTGTAACAAAATACCTGAGCCTGTTTCAGGCCGGCAGACTCCAGCAATATGGGAAAGCTTATATTCACAAGCGCTTCGTACTATGCAATGCCAGGCGTCCAAAGACCGTTTGCAAAGCGTTGTTATTTGCCATAAGCCCCCCATTATACTGGCACGTGAATAACTGGGTAAAACAAAGGAGGGCGTAGTATGGAAGTGCCGCATCAAATTCCTAAAATCATCCATTATTGTTGGTTTGGTAAGACTTCCTTGCCGGAGGATGCGCAGCGCTGCATTGCCAGTTGGAAAAAGTTTTGCCCTGATTATGAGATTGTGGAATGGAATGAAACGAAGATCAATCTTTCCGCCCTGCCTCTCTATGTCCAACAGGCATATGCAGCACAAAAGTGGGCATTTGTTGCAGACTATGTACGCCTTTATGCTCTGATCAGGTATGGCGGAGTCTATATGGATACGGATGTAGAGCTTGTTGCCCCTCTGGATCGTTTTATGAACCAGGCAGCTTTTGCAGGGCTTGAGGATGCCTCGCATGTTGCAACATGTGTCATGGCCTGTGAGCCGGAATTCCCTCTTTTTAAAGAATTTCTGCTGCAGTACAGCAATATGCAGTTTTTGAATCCGGACGGAACGTTGAACACGACCACGAATGTATCTCGCCTGACAGATATCTGTCTCGAACGGGGGATGCTCCAGAATGGTCAATGTCAGTCTGTTGCAGGACTTACGATTTACCCTGCGGATTACTTTTGCCCTTTGGCATTGGATACCGGCCTTTTAAAACAGACAGAAAACACGGTCGCCATTCATTGGTTCGCAGGAAGCTGGTGGAGCAGCGAGGAAAAATACGCATGGAAAATCACCCATCGCCTGCATCGCATCCTTCCTGTAAAAACGGCCAAACGGCTGGGCAAAGCGATCGCAATTGCACGATATCGTGGATGGAGTTCTCTTGCAGAAACTTTTTCCGATTTTTGCAGAAAGCAGAGGAAGCATGAATAATAAACTCGAAAAAAGCAAGAAACTGATCCAAAACGTCTTTCTCTTTTTTTTAGCAAGCTTTATCCCAAAAACCATCTCATTTTTCATGGTTCCGCTGTATACAGAGTGCCTGTCCACCCTGGAATACGGAACGATAGATCTGATCACGACAACCGTTCAGCTGCTTCTTCCTATATTGACTCTGCAAGTTCAGGATGCCATTCTGCGTTTTTCCGTTGCCGGACAAGATGATCCCCGCAAAGTCTTTTCCATTGGCCTGCGTATTGTATCAGCTGGCTTTGTTTTTTTGGCGTCTGCAACATTTTTGCTGACCATGCTGGGAGTTGTGGACCTGAACGGAGCTTACATTGCTTTTTTTCTTGCAAGCTATCTCACCGGTGCGCTGGGCAATGTTGTGAACTATTTTTTGAGAGCCCTGGACAAGGTCAAAGAAATCACGATCGCCTCAGTTATTACTTGTCTGATAACTGTGTCATGCAATCTTTTGTTTCTGCTGATCTTCCGTTGGGGTATAAACGGATATTTACTGGCGAATATTCTCGGGCATGTATTGAGTCTGCTGTATCTGATGCTCGCAGCTCGTCTGGGACGATACATCTCTTTCCGGATAAATGATTCGGAGTTGACCCGCCGGATCATTGTCTTCAGCCTGCCGATGATCGTCAGCGCACTTTCCTGGTGGATCAATAATTCGCTGGATAAGTATATTCTTTCCTTTTTCTGCGGCGTCTCTGCAACCGGGCTTTTGGCTGTGGCCTATAAGGTTCCGACTATTATCTCCACCCTTGGCGCAACCATTTCCAAAGCGTATTCCGTTTCGGTGCTGCAAAATTTCGATCCAACAGATAAGGATGGATTCTTGGGGCAAAGCTATGCGGTCATCAGCTTTTCTATGGTGCTGTGTTCCTCCGCCCTGATGCTGATAAACATTCCGTTATCGCGGCTGCTATTTGCCAAAGAATTCTATGCGGCCTGGCAATTCGTACCTCCTCTGCTTTTATCGGCATTATTTAACTACATGTCGCTTTCCTGTGAAAATATGTGCCTTGCATTGAACCGCACGAGACTGATATCTTCAACGGCGCTGATAGGAGCGGGCATTAATACATTTCTGAACCTCTGCATGATCCCCCTTTTGGGAAGCTATGGCGCAGCGGTCGCCACGGCTATAGGCTTCTTCTGCGTATGGATGATGCGTTATATATGGATCCTGCGGCATATTCAATTGAAGAACGCACGCATAAAGGAACCCCTCAGCTACGGGCTGCTTTGGGGACAGATGTTCGCCGCATACTGGGGAAATCGTCTTTTGCTGCTGCAGATCTGCATTTTCGTCGTACTTATTTTCTTATATTGGCGCGAGTTTAGTCAAATGCTGCACGTCATTCTGAAAAGAATATCTTCACTACATTGTAAGGGGACACTGTGATGCTGCTATCCTATATTGTTTATTTCGGCTTACTGATAGAGTGCTGGATATTCTCTTATTTTGCCGAGAAGCGAAACCGCAAGCTTCTCATATGGGTAATCATTCTATCCCTTACCATGGCTGCCGGTCTGCGAGCCTATTCGGTAGGTCTTGATACCCCGAGCTATGTTGAGAAGTTTTCGTACATATACAAGGGGATGTTTTCCTATGCCTACGGTCTGGAGGAGTCCTTCAAATACATCTGCTATGGTATTTTGCACGTGATCCCGAATGCATCGTTTTTGCTTGGGCTATTGGCGCTGATTACGCACGCCTGCATTATTTTACGATTTTGGGAGCTGCGCGGGATCGCGTCCTTTCCATGCATGGTCGTATTCTATTATATGTCTTTCTACTTCATGTCCCTCAACGGGATAAGGCAATTTGTCGCTGTGGCAATCGTTTTTTGGGGAACGCGCTATTTAGGGCAGAAAAAGTTCCTGCGCTTTATTTTGTGCATTTGTATCGCCGCATTGTTCCACCAGACTGCAATCGTAGGCTTCCTTCTTCTGCTGCTGAATGCATTTCAGTGGAAGGAATTGCAGCAGAAGCAAAAGCTCCTGTACATTCTTTTCATTCTTTGCGTTCCGTTAATCATTGTCCTGCTTTCAAATAAGATGGCCCAATATAGCCGCTATTTTTCTGATCTTTCCATTAACATAGGGCTGATCGTGCCGGTAAAGCTTGCACTATGGATGTTGTGTATGCTGTTAATGGCGCACAGTGCAATGTATCAGGAATTCCTGTCATCCATCCATGCTTCCGAAAAATTCGACGTGCGCATATCGTACATAATTTATCTTTTTGGGCTTTTGCTCGTCTCATTGGGATACTTCTTCCCGACTTTTATCGAACGCATCAGTTGGTACTTTTATGTTTATGAAGGGGTATTTTATGGGGCCCTATTGAAAAATACGGAACGGGGCACAAAAATTCCAATTTCCTGTGGGATATTTCTCCTTATCGCCTATGGGTTCTGGTACAGTCTATCGCATGATTCTCAAGGAGTGATGCCATATCTGTTTATAATCTAAGCATATATTGACTTTTATATTCTGATATTTGTGTAGAACAAGAGCATGTCTCGCCGGTATTTACCGGTGAGACATGCTCTTGTTTATGTATTCGCCTCCGACAACGAGTTTCAAACCGTCTAGTCCACGACCTTTGAGTAACTGAAAGTGTCCGACTTACCCGATCTCCTCGTTTACCGTGATGATCGAATGCGAATCGATCCAGTAGCATCCGAATCGCGCAAAGGCCACTGTCTTGCCGGAATAGGCCGGAACCGTGAGGCTGGCAAGATACCCGCCCGACATGGTATTCGTTCCCGTATCCTTCCAATACGGGGCTGCGATTACCGCCTTGTTCGCATCATAAAATGCGATGCGTTGTTCGTTGATAGCGGCCGACCCCCCCTTCAGGTTCATCCCCTCAAATCGTACCTTGTCCCCGGAATGGACCGGGATGAATCCGGTAATGTATGTCGATGCTTGCGGGGACGGGTTGCCAGAGCTGCTCAGCCGGTATCCCTGCTGGTATCCGACGCCGTTGAATACCGCCCCGCCGGCGTCCGTTGAAATGGGGATCTGATTTGTATACGCCGCAGTCGCCACAGCCGTGATAACGACGTTCCCGGTCACGCTTGCAATATGGACGGTGCTGCCGGACACCGCCGTGGCCGTGATATCTGTGCCGCCCATGGTGACCGAGATGCTGCCGAGCTTCTTCCCGGCATTGGGGGTAATCGTGACGCTGAGCGCCGCGCCTTCGCTGATTTCCGTCCCCGCAGCATTGCTTGTGCAGTCCGTCAGATGCTGCGTCAGAGTATACTGCGTAACGTAGTCGGAGGCATTCAGCGCGGCGGGCGTTCCGTTTATGGCTGCTGAACGGTATGCGTTCAGCTCGTCGATCGTCAATCCGGCTTTCAATGCCCACTTCACGGCATTATCCCGGAGGGAGGACTTTCCGAATGACGCGAAATAATTGGCCAGGCCGGTGTAGTTGGCCGAGGTCCGCTTCTGCGGCGTTCCGGCATCCGAGAGAGAGGAAAAGCCCGAAAGCTCATAGTCCATGTCCACGTGCTTTCTGGAAACGCCAAGCAGCGCAAGCAGGATGAACGACAGGGTCCCCGTTCTGTCCCGCCCCAGTGAGCAGTGATAGATCACCCCGTTCCCGTGGATGACCACATCGAACACCGCCCGCAGAAGTGCGGCCATCTCTGCGTAATGGGATTTCGTCAGGTCAACGAGGTCGCTGTAATAGGCAGACAGGGGATACCGCTTGTAATACACCTCGCTCCCAAACGGGGAGCTTTCCAGAGACGCGTTATCCCGCAGATCAAAGTGGTAGCGGATATTTGCATTTTGGGCGATATTGGCGTCTGCGGATTCCGCTGCACCCGGTGCGGCGCAACGATACATCCGCCCATACCTGACGGTGCCTCCGTCACATGCCCATCCACCGAGGTCCCGGCAGTTTTTCACATAGCCGATAAACTTCATCATGCGAACTGTTCCGGTCGGCTTCACGCGCCCGCTGTCGATTACATCCCCTCCGCTGCCTTTCACGATGTAGCGGAGGACGTGCCCGGGGACTGCGTTGTAGATCACGGATTCTCCTCCCAGGATATTGTTGAGCTTTCCCCCGATGCCGGTGGTCTCATCCTGCTGGTAACGCGTCCCCCCCTGCATCGTGAGCGCTTTGCCCAGCGGAGCATCCTTGATTCCGCTGGCCCCCGTGTAGCTGTCCAGCACGCTTACGCTGCCGCCGTTGGCGTCCGTATAAGCGGCCTCCGCCGCAGTCAGATAGGCTGCAACAGTGTCGTTGAGCTGGCTATACTCGGTGACGGTGGCTTTCAGGCACTCGAGGCCCCGGACGGCCTGGGCCATCTCGGCGACCTTATAGGTGGCCGTGCTGCCGTTTTTGGCTCGGATGGCGTTTGCGATGGCCAGGACGCTGGCCTCCTCATAGAGCTTCTTTGCCATCAGTAGCTCACCTCCGTTCCATCCGGCAGGGCCGCCAGCACATCAGCGACTATCTCCGCCTTGTCCGCTGCCGTCCAGTAGTCCGCCCCCTTCACCGGGGTGTGACCGGCGGTGCCCCTGGGGCCGGTGTCGCCGGTGTCGCCTTTGGGGCCCTGCGGGCCGGTGCCGCCGGTGTCGCCTTTGGGACCTTGCGGACCGGTATCGCCGGTGTCGCCTTTGGGGCCTTGCGGGCCGGTATTACCGTCTTTTCCGTCAAACTCTCCGCTGGCCTTGGCCTGTGCCAGCGCCGCCTCCGTGGCCGCCTGCAGCGTGTCCGCCGACAACGCCCCCACCTCTGCCGCCGTGTAGGTCGGTTTGCTGTCCTCTTTGGCCCACGCCGGTACGGTGGGGTCCGCCTCCTTCACCGGATGCTCGGTCAGGTATCCTGCCACCGCCTTGGCGATGTCCTCCTCAGACGCACCGCCCATGCCACGGATCAGCTCCATCAGCTGATCGTACACGCTCTCGGGCGGGTCAGCAGGCGCGCCGCCTGCTGTGGTAACCGACGGCAGCACCCGCAGGTCCGCCGCCCGGCTGGTGTGCAGGTCCCCGGCGTACAGGCCCACGGACGCCCGCCCCGGTGTGCTGAGCACCGGCAGGGCCGCCGTACTACCGGTGAATACCACGTCCTGATAGCTCCCGTCCGCCAGGTTCACCCGCATGGTTTTGGTGCCATAGGGGGTCCACTCGTTGTCCAGGGCCCACACCACCGTGTAGTCGCTGTTGCCGCAGATCACGGTCCCTGTGCCTCCGGCCCGCTTGTCCCGAATTTTGATCTTGATTTCAGGCATTTGCATCATCTCCCTTCGGATACGCCGCTTTCCGTGGTGGTGGAGTGGGAGATGGTGTTCATCGCCCAGAAAATATCCCGCAGAATCTGCTCCTTTTCCGGTGTGACCGTGGCCACCTCCTGCGGGTTATCCGGATCGGAGGTAACCTTCACTGCATAGACCGACAACACCTCCGGCCAGACGGCCCGGGAACCGGACATCTCCAACGTGTCGTAGACTACAGAGCCTTTGATATCGTCCAGCTGCGCCTGATACTCCTGATTGATCTCCTGCACCACCGTCCGCATGGGCTTGTCGCTGCCGGTATCCTCGCTGGAAAAGAAGATGCCGAAGCATGCCACCACTGCGGCGATCAGGCAGATGATCACAATGACGATCAGCGCCACCCAGCCGCCTGCGGCGATGGCGGCCACCAGTGCCTTAACCGCTGCGGCAATGGCCTTGGCGGCGGACGCGATGGCTTTCGCAGCTGCTTTTGCAGCAGCGGCAAGGGTTTGGGCTGCCGTTTTTGCGGCCTGTGCCGTGGTGCGGGCCGCCTTGGCGGAGGTCTGCGCTGCCGCCTTCGTGGCTTTTGCCGTGGCCTCCGCCGTCTTGATAGCCGCTTTGGAGGTCTGCTGAGCGGTCTTGGCGCTTTTCTGGGCCGTTTTGACGGTGCCCTTGGCCGTTTTCACTGTGGCCTGCCTAGTGGACTTTGCCGTCTGCTTTACGGTGCGCTGCCGGGCCTCGGCAGTCTTGATGGTCTGGCTCCGGGCATGACGGATGCGGGTCCTATCTTGCTGCGCAGCATCGGCAGTGCGTTTGGCTTCCCGATGAGATCGGCAGGCACTTTTTGCCTTGCCAGTCAGCTTGCCTGCCTCGTGGCCGACCTCCCGGGCGGTATCCTCCGCCATATAACGGACCTTGTCTTCCGCATATTCAGAGGGGCTGATCTGGCCGTCATCCAGCAGGTTCTCCGCCTGATCCTTAGAGCGGACGAAGGCCCGCTTCATCCGTTCTCCGGCCACGACCGCCTTGTCCAGTGCCTTGATGCCTTTGGATTTCTCCCGGATCTTGATTTCCGCCATCAGCCCACCTTCTTTGCCACCACCACGAAACGGCCGTTTTTGTAGGTGTATTCGCAGGTGGAGAGAGTCAGCAGCGTATCGCCGTATTCCACTTCCATGTCCGTATCGTACAGCGCCCGGGCCCGGACATTCTCCAGAAATTCGGCAAATTCCGCTTCATCCATGTTGGTGTACTCGTTGTACCGGAAGGTGTCCCGGTTGGTGTTGAACCGGAAGGCAGCCACCACCTCATATTCGCCGGAGCCGGATAGGGTGTCAAAGCGGATAGTCTTGTGCCCCTCATAGAAGCCCCTGTCCGCATAGCCGCAGAGGTCAGCGAACATAGTGCCGTCGTTCATATGGTGACCGTAGATAACGATGTTGTTGCTGAGCCCCGGCGCACAGCCCTCGTCGATGTAGGGCACGCCATAGTTGCTGTATGCCTTGTCAAAGCCGTGCTTCAGGTAGTAATCCGGGTTATCCAGCGTCTGCATGACGGGATAGTGGATGCTCGTTTCGTCAATGGAGATCCAACCGACGAAGTCATTGTTCTGTTCAAAAAGAGCGCCATATTTCAGCTTATCAGCACGGCCCTCAATGCAGTCCCGGAGGGTCTCCATGTAGCCCAGCTCCAGCTTTTCAAAATCCCGCAGGACGTCGGCAACGGGGCACGGGGATTTCATCAGGGCCTGGCACTGCTCGGGCTGCAGTTCCAGATCCTCCATGGCAAATAAAATATCCTGCCGCACGGCGTACTCATAAGCGTGCTGCAGGATCTCATCCGGCGGAAGGGTCAGCAGCCAGTCCCGGTAGCTGTCCTGTTCCGTCTCCATCTTGTGGTAGCTGGCAGTATTCAGTTCTTCAGGTGTCATTGTTCCTCTCTTTCTCTCATCCCGGCTGCACCAGACGCTTGAACTTCAGCGGACTTTCCGCAATGTAGCGAGTGATCAGCCGACTCTCGGCCTTGGTTTCGGGATAAGCGGTAATGGTGATGGTTTTGGTGTTCCAGTCCAGCGTATAGGTGTCGGCAGCCACATTGGTGATGTGGTGCTCCGCCAGGAAACCCCGGAAGGCCTGCATAGCCACCAGATTATCCGACATAATGACGTTCACATAAGTTCTGTCCTTGCTGAGCTGATCGCTCACAAGGCAGGCCAGCGAGCAGCCCACGCCGCCCGCGATGGCGACTACCAGCAGTGCCAGCATACTGTCCGCCGACACGATACGCTTGGTGATCCAGAAATAAATGAAGTCGGACAGGATCACGGCGATACCCGCCAGAACCCACCGACTTCTCTGGATCAGTATAGTTTTTGTAGTGGAAAGGGCGTTGTCCAGCACCTTGGCCAGAAACAGCGCACCGAGATAGAGCATAGGCTTGCCTCCTTTGATTTTTGTATTTGAACGGGCAAAGGCTAAACTTGCTTTTTCGTGCGGATCCGTATCTCATGAACTTGCTTTTTCGTGCAAATTAAACTCCTACGAACTTGCTTTTTTGTGTTCCCCGTGTTATACTTGGCATATAAATAGGGTAAGCTATCTGCATAAGGAGTGAGAAGATGCTGAAACGAAAAATATACGATGAACTCGTAGCGTGGAAAAGCAGCAGCAACGGAACAACTGCCATGATGATCGATGGCGCACGCCGTGTCGGCAAAAGTTATATTGCCGAAGCGTTTGCAAAGGCTGAATACAAAAGCTATATCCTGATCGATTTTGGACGAGCTCCCACAGACGTACTGGATCTATTCGCCAACGATAGCTCTGATCTTGATCTATTCTTCGCAAAACTCGCAGCCTTTTATGCAACGCCTCTCCACAGAAGGGAATCGCTGATCATTTTTGATGAAGTTCAACAATATCCGAGAGCACGCCAGCTTATCAAATATCTTGTAGCGGATGGCCGGTTTGATTACCTTGAAACAGGATCGCTGATTCGGCTGAAAAAGAATGTCCAAGATATCATTATTCCTTCGGAAGAGGATCACATTGAGATGTTTCCGCTGGATTTTGAGGAATTTCTCTGGGCAATGGGAGACGAGGCCACATATCCACTGATTCGGCATTGTTTTGAAGCAAAGCAACCCCTTGGCGCAGCACTTCACCGGAAGATCATGAATGACTTTCGTCAATACATTCTGGTTGGGGGGATGCCTCAGTCCGTTCTTGCTTACATGAATGGCAAGGACTTCGAGGCATCCGATGTTGCCAAACGCAGGATTCTGAAGCTGTATCATGAGGATGTGGCAAAATTTGCAGAGGGATATGAAGATAAAGTGTTTGCCGTATTCGATGGCATTCCGGGTCAGCTTTCAAAAAAAGAAAAGAAATACAAGCTTTCGTCTCTCGGAAAGCAGGCTCGTTTTCGCACTTATGAGGATTCATTTGTGTGGCTGAACGAAGCCATGATAGTAAATACCTGCTTTAATACAACGGATCCTCATGTTGGGCTTGCGCTGAGTGCTGATAACGCCACGCAGAAGTGTTATATGGCAGATACCGGATTACTTGTAACGCACACTTTCCAGGATAAAAAATACACAGACAATGAACTTTATTGTGCAATTCTCTTCGATAAACTTAATATCAACGAAGGAATGCTGATGGAAAACATTGTTGCACAGATGCTTCGCCATAGCCGTTCACGCCTGTACTTTTACTCTCGTTCCGACAGCCAAAACCGGGAAAACCACATGGAAATCGACTTTCTAATTACCGAAGGGAAAAAGATTGCTCCGGTAGAGGTTAAATCCGGCAATTATCGCTCCCATTCCTCTTTAGATAAATTTCGAAAGCACTTCTCATCTGTAATTGGCAATTCCTATATTCTCTACACCAAAGATGTTATGATCAAAGACGGCATCATTCATCTGCCTCTTTACATGGCAGAATTGTTATGATGTGAAGGGGCCTTGTAAATTTTTGCAAGGCTCCTTCCGCATATAACGAGTTGCTTTTGCACCTTCTGAATTACCTTGCCAGCCTCAGAATCAGTTCCTCTACATCCTCCGTAGGCTTTCCGGCATTCAGCAGCTTATTGCGCCAGCGGAGAAGGATGCTGCGGGCATAGCGGGCTTCCTGCGGCGTCAGGGTCAGGACAACTTTGTCACGCTTACGAAAGAACATAGCGGGCACCTCCGTTTTTTCTCCAGTGTAGCCGGAGGGGACGGCGGCGTCAACTGTGCGAATCAGCGTTCCCGATCCCGTTCCTTCTGCTTCACCTCCAGCACGGACCCGCAGGCCTGTTCATACTCCATGTCGGTGATGAGTCCGGCCTTGTAGTCCATATAGGTGGCTGCCGCCTATGCGTCCTTGATGGCACGGATCAGGGTCTCGGGCTTGTCCTGGATGGACTGGATCCAGGCCTGAACGTAGGCCTTGTGATTGTCGATGTGCTGGGGCGTGGCCGTTACGTCCAGATCCACACCCATGAAGCAGGAACACATTATTCCGGTGAGGAACTGGCAAAGATGTTTTCTCTCAACGAAACCTTGACCAACAGACTGGGTGCCGCTGTTTTAATGCCGCCTTTCCTGGTGGGCCGAGCGTTGAAAAAGTATAACAACGGACAGCCGATCGTCTACTATACCGAAGGCGTCTTTGCGCCGGATACAAAGATCAGACTTCAGTCCATGTCAGATGCGCTTGGCGTATCTTATTCGGCACTTATCAACCGGCTCAGAGAACTGAGGCTGCTGGAATGCAGACCGATCGAAGAATATATTGACCGCTCTCTTTTCCCGGAGGGATCAATATGATTCAGTATGACGCGCGTTTCGGTACCCCCAGCGACGAGGTGCTCCGAAAATTGGAACTGTCACGCATGGAAGTAGAATCCATGGAAAAGCGGAATCTTAACTGTCCCATCTGCGGCTTTCGCATCCTTGGTGTGTATGCTGACCGAAACGGTCATGCGGAAGTGAAATGCCGCAAATGCAAGTTTGAAGGTCCCATCAACCTGGCCTACTTCAGAAGGCAGCATCGGCACCATAGGTGTATCCGCTTCGATAAACGCAAGCGGAACGTCACCAGATAACCTATAACTGAATATCTGAAAACAATACGATTTCTAATCGTGCAAGCGGAGCAGGACCCGTAAAGGGCTGAAAAACTTCCAAGCGCCGTACGAAGCCGGATTGAGACAAATTGCAGGATCACTGTATCCTGATGTCTCTTTCCGATTTCTGCGGCGCTTTTTTTGCACGGTTTTGCTTCGTACTGCGTTAGAAGGTCTTTTCTCAAAGCTCGCGCTTGGGAAAGGCCCTTTATGTTTTATGCCTGGCTTTGCTACATAGGCCGATATCCGTAGCTCCGAAATTTGGATTTCAACCAACAAACCAAATTTCAAAACAAGGAGCTACGAATCATGAAGAAAGAATTTTGGATCAAGAAGGATCCTGCCAAGGATGGTCAGGACAACTGGAAAAAGCTGAGCAGCTATGAGTTTGCCCGTTTTATGGAAACGGCAGACGGAAAGTCCCGCAAGGAGAATATCGCTAGGATTCCCGGCGGCGAGCCCGGCGAACCGATCATCTATATGGAAGTTGACAGCCAAACCGCAAAAGAGTGGAAGCGTGAAAACAACAGAGCCTGTTATCTACAGAAAACCATGAATGCATTGGGCATCGAGGTGATCTCCTACAATGTTTCTCCTAACGTTGAGGATTGGGAAGTAAATGGAGAGGCCTTGCTGGAGGACCCTGATTGCCATGTGGAGGACGATGTCCTTCGCAGCATTCTCACGGAGAATATGCTCGATGCAATGTGCCATTTGTCGGAGATTGAGCAGAAAGTAATCACCCATCTGTATTTATCAGATGAGCCTATGACCGAGCACGAGTTTGAAAAGGCTTTTGGTGTCAAGAGGTGTACGGTCCACTATTACAAAGTAAGTGCGTTAGAGAAACTCAGAGAAATGCTGGGTGAAAATGTTTAAGGCAGTTACTAACAATTCACGGAAAAACTCAGCAACTGGTTAGTAGAAGGACTATTTTCATATCTGTCTACATACGCACCGAAAAACACGCATAAATTGAAGCAGGAAACGCTCCGGAAAGGAGGGCAGCCATGGACGTATTTTTGATTTTCCCCAAGTCTCAGCAAGCGCAAAAGGAGCTGGAGCAGCAACTTGCAAAATTTCAGGCGGATCAGGCGCTGAAAAACATCCACCTTCTGCCCTGCGGCACAGAGGAGAAGCTGGAACTGATGGACGCAGCGGTGAAGCACCTGAAGAGGCAACGGTGATACATACACATTCCAAGAATTGCGTAAAGACCGTACAGAGATATGTCTGGAAGGATTACGAGGACCTGGCGGACGACGCCCGCTACACGCCAAAATACCAGAAGCTTTACAAGCGACGGAAGGAAACCATTGAGCGTGTCTTTGCGGATGCCAAAGAAAAACACGCCATGCGTTATACACAATACAGAGGCTTGGCCCAGGTGACAAACTGGGTGAAGCTTAAATTTGCTGCCATGAATCTGAAAAAGCTGGCCAATTGGAAGTGGAAGGAGCGCTTTCTTTGCTGGTTTTCGCAGTTTTTTGCGTTATATACGCCCAAAACCCGGCTGCCGCTTAGTGCGCAGCCGGGTTTCTCGACAGACTGCGGCAGACTGGCATTGAAAGCCAGTCTGCCCGTTTTTCAGATACTTCTCGCAGAGTTTGACGCCGCAAGTTTTCTGTGAAGCAGCGCAAATTCTTCAATCTTCTGCTGGGAGGGGCAAAATTATCTGCGATGATAGATCGCCTCCAGCCGTTTTCTGGATTCCTCCAGCGTATAGGCAGGCGCACCGGAAAGTCGGGCGGCCTCTGCTGCCTCCAGCTTTGCGCGCAGCTTCAAGGTTTCCTCGCGCTGTTCAGCTTCTTCATGCGCCAAATCAGAGATCATGCCATAGTCGTTGCGAAGCGTGGTCGAAGATTTAATAATCATGGGTCAGCATCTCCTGAATGATTCTGTAATAATTCTATCGGACTTTTTTGCAGCTTTCAAGTCTCTGCTTGAAATACCTCTCCCATGTGGATTTGAAAATCTGCTTGCGGTTTTGCTCCCAATGCTTGAGATTTCCAAGGCTGACGCCCAGCTTGTCCGCATATTCTCTCTGCGTCAGACCGAGTTTCGTTCGGATCGCCTTGATCTGATCCCCCTGACCGTTTCGCAGAAACAGATTATAGTCATCCAGCAGCGTTTCCACCGGCACCTCAAAAAGCCGCGCGATCCGTTCTATATGTTCCGGCGGGTAGAAATCTTTCCCGGATTCCTCAAAGTGAACATACGTGCTTCGGTCAATCCCGGCACAGTCAGCTACGTCTCTCTGCCGCAGGCCTTTCTGATATCGCAGCCAGCGGAGCTTGTCCGCCGTTTCGGCGATTTCCGAGAAGTCCGAGAACTGCAAATTGAACTTTTCTGCGTCCTGAAGTTTGTGCGGTAGCACCACCGGAAATTGCAGGATTTGCAGCGGGGCCACTTTTACTGAACCTGATATATTGGAAATCAGAATGTAGCAGCGGACTTCCACTTGCGCCAGCAGACGCCATTTTGCCTCAAAAGGTGTCCGTTCCGCCACCTGCAAGGGCGTTTCTTCCGTTAGGTTAGTATAGCATTTTCAATACACCTGGACGCATAGGTTGCCAGGCGGATTTTTTTGTCCGGCTGGAAGGTGTTCACGGCCTTGATCAGGCCGATGGTGCCGATGGAGATCAGATCCTCCTGGTTGGCAGCCTGGGTGTAGTACTTCTTGATGATATGGGCCACCAGGCGGAGATTGTGCTCCACCAGGCGGTTGCGGGCAGACAGGTCTCCCCTGCCCCACTGCTCCAGGCACTCCCGCTCCTCCTGTCGGGACAAAGGACGGGGAAACGACCCGGGATTTCCGGACAGGTGCAGCGTCAGAAACAAGCTGTTGGACAGCAGCAGCAAAGCCGCCGATAACATAAACCATCCCTCCTTCACGGCAATCCTATGCCCAGGAGGGATGGTCCTATGTACCCGCGGCATACACTGCGTTTGAACCGGCGGTTCTCCGGCTCCCACCGGTATACGCAGCAGCTTACACGTCCTCGGGCTTGGAAATGGCCGCAGAGGGCGTTTTTTTATTTTGTTCATCAGAGGAAAGAATGCGCACCTCCAGACCGGTAATATAATTATCCGGGTGTCCCTCGCAGCACTGATCCACGATGTTGGGGGTGATAACACAGTCATCCACTGGCAGCTTCCGGCGGCGGGCTTCGTCAAACAGGCGGTCGATGGAGTCCTGAATGGTGAGATACGGCCCATAGTGATAGCCGCAGAGATAGTCCCCGGCGGGGATATAGGAAACAGGCTGGTCGGCCATCAGGTCCGGCAGGCGGCGGGCCTCGGCGGGAGTATCTTCATAGAGGTAGGCGCCGAACCATTTCCGCTGCCCCTGATAAAAGCCCACGGTGGGATAGAAGTAAAACAGCTCATGGGTAAAGAGGTTGATTTCCTCGCCGATGTGCAGAAAGGCCCGGCGCGGGAAGGAGCGGACATAGAATTTATCCCGTTGGCTGGCGGCCTGCTCCCGCTCGATAAACTCCACCTTCTGCTGGATGATTTGGATGGTGGCGTTCAGCTCATCACATTGACGACGCAGCTGCTGCGCCTGCCGAGAGAGCATTTGCAGGTTATCACGCAGGCCGTTGCTGTGGAGAAAGGCCTTGATCTGGGCAAGAGAGTAGTCCAGCCGCCGCAGATACCGGATCGTGGCCAGCGGATAGACCTGGTCGAAGTGGTAAAAGCGGCGGTTATTCTCGCTGTTGCGCACCTGCGGCACCAGCAGGCCCTTGGCGTCATAATGGCGCAGCAGCTGGACATCCATGTTGAAAATGTCGGCAAGCTCCCCGATGGTCAAAAATTCTTTCATAAAAAACCTCCCATTTTTCCGGGGTATAACAGCAGGATTTTGTGAGAACACCAGAAAATCCGGAAAAATCAAAATTAGGGCTTGAACCTATAACCGTTATAGGTTGTAGGGTGAGTATATCATTTATGAAACAGCTTGACAAGTATCTGGATGGAGGAATCTCATGCAAACCTATTTGAAGAATGGCTACATCGTCTCCATGGATCAGCAGGACACCGTTTTTGACGGCGGCGGCGTGCTGGTGGAGGATGACCGCATTACGGCGGTCGGTAAGGTTGACCCCAGGCTGGTGAAGCCCGACGCGGAGGTCATTGACCTGCAGGGCAAGTATGTGCTGCCCGGGTTTGTGAATACCCATGTGCACACCTCCCAGCAGATTTCCCGGGGCGTAGGCGATGATGTGGATTTCATCTGCTGGCTCCACGACCGGATGTGGCCCTTTGAGAGCAGCATGACGGAGGAGGACTCCTATGTGTCCACGCTGATGATCAGCCTGGAGCTGATCCGCTCCGGCGTAACCTCCTTTGCTGAGCCCGGCGGACAGTTCGTCTCCGGCATGGCCCGGGGCACGGCGGAGTCCGGCCTGCGCGGTAAGCTGGCCAAATCCGTGATGGACTGCGGCGACGGGCTGCCGGAAATCTGGCAGCGCACCATGGAGCAGGAGCTGGAGCAACAGGTGGCGGACCTGGAGAAATTCCACAATACGGCCGATGGAAGGGTGCAGGTGTGGTTCGGTCTGCGCACCATTTTCAACAACACCGATGCGCTGTGCATCCGCACCAAAGAACTGGCGGACAAATACGGCGTCGGCATCCACATGCATGTGGCCGAGGCTAAGGAGGAGAAGGAATATACCTATGCCCGCTGGGGCGAGGGCACGGTGAAGCATCTGGAGCGGCTGGGCGTGCTGGATAAGAATTTGCTGGCCGTTCACACAGTATGGCTGACGGATGAGGAGCTGGAGTTGTTCAAGAAGCGGGAAGTGAAGATTTCCCACAACCCGGCTTCCGCCATGCGCGTGCTGGGCTTTGCGCGAATCCCGAAGATGCTGGCGATGGGGCTGCGGCCCTCCATTGGGACAGACGGTGCGTCCTCCTCCAATCACATGGACATGGTGGACGAGATGTGGCTGACCAGCCTGATCCACAAGGGCTGGCGTCTGGACCCCACGGTGGTTCCCTCGCAGGATATTCTGCGGATGGCCACCAAGTGGGGCGCCCGCGCACTGCTGGACGAGGACCTGTACGGCAGTCTGGAATGCGGCAAGAAGGCGGACCTGATCGTCATTGACCCCCACGGTCCGTCGATGATGCCGGTGAACGACAAAATCGCCGCCCTGGTAACGGCCATGCATTCGGCCAATATCCAATCCACCATGTGCGACGGCAGGTGGCTTATGCGGGACCGGAAGATCCTGACCCTGGACGAGGAGGCCATCCTGAAGGAGGCCTGCGACCAGGCCAAGGCCATCTATAAGCGGGCGGGCATTGAGCTGCCGGACCGCTTCCCGGTGGTGAAGGTTTAAAGGGGTTTCAACGGTGCGGGGCACCAGAACATAGAAGCAGCAAGCGGAATTATGCGTTTAGTATGGAGGTACAGCATGAATCAGAAATTACTGTCCGTTGCGAAGGGTGAGACTCCGGCCGATCTGGTGATCCGGAACGGCAAGGTGGTCAATGTCTATTCCGGTGAGATCTATGACGGCGGCGTGGCCATCTGCGGCGACACCATCGCTGCCGTGGGCGATGTGGAATACTGCATCGGCGAGGGCACCCGGGTGGTGGACGCGGAGGGAAAGTATCTGACCCCCGGCTTCCTGGACGGACATATCCATCCGGAAAGCTCCTCGCTGGCCATCCGGCCCTTTGCCGAGGCGGTGCTGGCACACGGCACCACCGGCATTATGACGGACCTGCACGAAGTGGGCGTGGTGTCCGGGCTGGAGGGCATCGAGGCCATCCTGAAGGAGGCCGAGGCCACAGACCTGAAAATTTATTTCGTGGTGCCGTCCCACGTGCCGTTTTCCCCCAATCTGGAAACCAGCGGCGGGCGCTTTAATCCGGAGATCATCCGCAAGGCCCTGAAGCGTCCGGACGCGGTGGGCCTGTCCGAGTGTGTCGGCCCCTATATCACAGCCGGGTTCCCCGATCTGCTGGAGTCCTTTGACACCACGCTGTCCATGCCCGGCAAGACCCTGCAGGGCCATCTGCCGGATATGTACGGCCCGGCCATGAGCGCCTGCATTGCCGCCGGTGTGTCCACCGACCATGAGTCCTTCTGCGAAAAGGATGTGTTTGAGCGGCTGCGCAACGGCTGCCACCTGATGATGCGCGAGGGCAGCGCCGCCCGGAATATGCCGGTGCTGCTGAAGACCGTGATGGAAAATCATCTGGACACCGCCATGGTCAGCATCGTCACCGACGACCTGCACACGGTGGACCTGCAGGAGCGGGGCCATCTGGACGACTCGCTGCGCACGGCCCTGGGCATGGGTCTGGACTTTGTCAAGGCCATTCAGATGGTCACCGTCAACTGCGCGCGGGCTTTCAATCTGGACCGGGAAATCGGCGGACTGGCACCCGGACGCCGGGCAGACGTCAACATCACCACCGGCCCGGAGGATTTCCGCGTGCTGACCACCTTCGCCGGCGGCCGCCAGATCACAGACAACGGCAAGCTGCTGGTGCACTATGAGACGGCAGAGCATGAGCCCTGTGTGCTGAACACCATGCACCTGAAAAACCCCATCACGGCGGACAGCTTCAAGATCCATGCCCCCGCAGGTGCCAAGAAGGTGAAGGCCCTGGTGATGGATACGCTGCCCTACATGCCCTTCACCAATCGCCGGGACGTGGAGCTGCCGGTTGTGGACGGCGTGGTGCAGTGCGATGTGGAGCAGGATGTGCTGTATATTGCACAGGTAGAGCGCCACGGCAAGAACGGCAATGTGGGCAAAGCCTTTATGGGCGGCTTCCACATCCGGGGCGGCGCCATGGCTTCCTCCGTGGGCCACGACAATCACAACATCATTGTCATGGGCGACAGCTTCGAGGACATGGCGCTGGCGGCAAATCGCTGCGTAGAACTGGGCGGCGGACAGGTGATCGTCCGCAGCGGCAAGGTGGCCGCCGAGGTGGCATATCCCATCTGCGGTCTGCTGAGCGACCTGCCTCTGGATGAGCTGGCGGAGAAGAAGAAGGAGCTGAACCGGGTGGCCCATGAAATGGGCACGGAAATCGCCATTCCCTTCATGTTCCTCAGCTTTATCTGTCTGGCGGCGATCCCTGCTTACGCCATCACCGACTGCGGATTCATTGATGTGGTGCAGCAGAAGGTCATCGACCCCATTCTGGAGGTCGTGGAATAAAACCGAATCCCCCAAAACCCAACTTGCAAAAGAGCACAGAGAGGAGCAACATGAAAAACGATTTTTTTAAGCTGAAGGATCACGGTACCACCGTCCGGCGGGAAGTGCTGGCGGGTATCACCACCTTTATGACCATGGCCTATGTGCTGGCAGTGCAGCCCTCCGCCATCTGCGGCTTCGGCCCCGATCCCTACATCACGGATATAAACGGCGTTGTGATCAGCAAGTCAGCGCTGCTGGTGATGTGCGCACTGGTCAGCGGCATCATCACCCTGTTTATGGGCCTGTATGCCAATCTGCCGCTGGCGCTGTCCACCGCCATGGGCAGCAACTTCATTCTCGGCGGGCTGGTCAACAGCGGCACGGTGTCCTTTGGTTGGGCCATGGCGCTTCTGCTGTGCTCCGGCATTCTGTTTATCCTGGTAACGGTGCTGGGCGTGCGGAAAATGGTGGTGGATCTGCTGCCGAAGAACCTGAAGATCGCCATACCGACCGCTGTGGGCTTCTTCATTGCCTATCTGGGCTTTAAGAACACCGGCCTTGCCGCCTTCAGCGACAGCGGTCTGGCCTTGGGTGATTTTACCCAGCCCGCGGTGCTGCTGGCCCTGATCACCATGGCGGTGATGGGCGTGCTGACGGCCTATAAGGTGCGCGGCGCGATTCTGATCGGCATCATTGTCGGCACCGTCATCAGCATCCCCATGGGCGTGTCCACGCTGCCCACCACGCTGGTGTCCCTGCCGGATATGAGCGAAATCGGCAACCTGGTGCTGTGCTACGACTTCAAGTCCGTGCTGGCAGACATCCCCGGCGCGCTGGTGTGGATCTTCATCCTGTTCACCAGCGACTTCTTTGCCACCTTCGGCGCGCTGATCGCCGTGGGCGCCCAGACCAATATGCTGGACGAGGACGGCAACTTCCCCCAGATCGAAAAGCCCTTCCTGGTGGATGCCGTTGGCACGGTGGTGGGCTCCGGCACCGGATGCACCACTATCTCCACCTTCATTGAATCCACCATCGGCGTGGAAGCAGGCGGCCGCACGGGTTTGACGGCGATCGTCAGCGGCGGGCTGTTCCTGGTGTGCATCTTCCTGTCCCCACTGTTTCTGATGATCCCCACTGCCGTGACCGGCGTGGCGCTGATCTTCGTGGGCTTCTCCATGCTGTCGGGCTTTACGAAGCTGGACTTCTCCGACTTCAAGAGCTGCTTCGGTCCCTTCGTGATGATCCTGTTCGGCACCTTCACCGGCGACATCGCCGCGGCAATCTGCCTGGGCGTGCTGACGGACGTGCTGATCAAGGTGCTGACGGGCGATGCAAAGAAGGTCCACCCGGTGCTGTATGCGCTGTGCATCCCGCTGGTGCTGTACTTCATCGTGTAAATAATCGGATAACAAGGCTCCCGGCGTACCGGGATGAATAGTCCGGATTGTGCAGAATGGCGCAGCTTACGCTGCGCCATTCTGATTTTTTGCCGCGCTTGAGTCGGCCGATCAAAGCGGTTCTTTTTCGTCCGGCTGCCGCCGGTACACGCAGCAGCCCTCCGCCATGCCGCAGAAGCGGAAGCCGGACTTTTCCGCGATGTGCCGGGTCACCGTCTGCTCCGGGACGCACTCAATGACCACGCCCCGACCCTGACGCCGGGCGCGGTCCGTCAGCAGCCGGGTCAGCTCCCCGGAGTATCCCCGGCCCCAGCGGCTGCGGTCCAGGACCCAGCCCAGCTCCATGGACACATCGTCATAGGGGTGCCAGATCACATACCCCGCAAAGCCGCCGTCATCCACCGCCAGGATCAGCGGCTCCGGCGTCAGCCCCGCCCGTTCCAGAAAGGCCCGGGTCTGCTCCCGGGAAAAGGGCGGCTCCAGATACCGCATGACCTCCGGGTCCGACAGCAGCCGGTGCAGAGGCTCCAGGTCCGCCTCCGTCATTCGGCGGGCCCGCAGTCCGGCAGACTTACGCTCCATGCCCGCCTCCCTTACCGCAGCCAATCCGGCAGGGAGTGGCTCTGGACGCTGCTGACCATGCCCATGGCGGCAAACAGGGTCACGATGGACGAGCCGCCATAGCTGAAAAACGGCAGCGTCAGGCCGATCACCGGCAGCACAAACAGGCACATACCCACGTTACTGATGGTCTGGAAGATCAGCACCGCTGCCACCCCCACGCAGACGTAGGACTCCGTGGTGTTCCGGGCCTTCCGCGCCACCATCAGGCACCGCACGATGATGGCCGCCAGCAGCAGCAGCACCGCCAGGCACCCCAGCATCCCCAGTTCCTCGCCGATGGCGGAGAAGATGAAGTCCGTATACCGGAACGGCAGGCTGCCGGAGTATTCGCCCTGGGTCTGTATCCCGTGGAACAGCCCCTGGCCGGTGAGCTTACCGCCGCCCAGGGCCAGCAGGCTCCGGGTCTGCTGCCATCCGGCCCCCAGGGGGTCCAGGTTGTGGTCAAACACCACCATGAACCGCTCCTTCATATAGTCCGGGATCTTGTCCAGCTCCCACAGCAGGTAAAACGCCGCGCCGCCGCCCAGCAGGGCGATGATGAACCACCGGGCCGCCACTCCGGCCACAAAGGCCATGGCCGCGAAGATGAAGATATACACCAGGGCGCTGCCCATGTCCGAGGAGATGACGTAGTAAAGCCCCACCATCAGCAGCACGTGCCCCGCCAGAAACGCAATGGAACGCAGGGATTTCAGCCCCCAGTTCTCCTTGACCCAAACCAACTGCCGGCTGAGCACCAGGATGAACGTCAGCTTCACGATCTCCGCCGGCTGGATATTGGCCGGAAAGCCCTGGATCCCCAGCCAGGCCCGGTTGCCGTTGTTTTCGATGCCCAGCGGCGTTTTCAGCAGCAGGAACATGACGATGCCGAAGCCCAGCAGCCATTTCCAGCGCTTGGCGGCCTCGGTCAGGTCGATCTGGGACATGAGAAAATAGATGCCCACTCCCAGCACAATGGCGCAGGCCTGGACGATGACCATCTTCCAGGAATTCAGAAAGTTCGTGGCGCTGGCGATCATCACCAGCCCGAACAGGGCCGCGCCGCAGCAAAGACACAGCAAAAGCCAGTCGGCCTGCCGCAAAATATCGAAAATGCTATCCTTGATTCGTTTCAGCATGAAAGGCTCCTCTTGTAAAACCGGTTGCATGGAACATGATATCAATTTAGTATAGCATACGAAACTTTTTCTGTAAACCGAATTTTCTCTTTTCAAGTGAGAATTCCTGTGATATAATCAGTTGATTTTACGGAGAGGAGGCCACCTATGGAGTATATCACCCACAGTCTCGCGGAAACGGAGGAGCTGGGCTGCCGTCTGGGACGGACCCTGGGCCCCGGTGCGGTGGTGGCCTACTTCGGCGGCCTGGGGATGGGCAAAACTGCCTTCACCCGGGGCCTGGCCCGGGGCCTTGGCTGCCGGGGCCGGGTCACCAGCCCCACCTTCACCATCGTCAACGAATACGACGGCCCCACGCCCCTGTTCCACTTCGACATGTACCGCCTGGCGGACGCCGACGCCCTGTTTGACATCGGCTGGGAGGACTATCTGGACCGGGGCGGCGTGTGCGCCGTGGAGTGGAGCGAAAACGTCCGGGAGGCCCTGCCGCCGGACGCCGTTACCGTCACCATCGCCCGCTGTCCGGAAAACGACAGCTGGCGCAGCATTACCATTGAGGGAGGGGAGCCGCTTTGAAAATACTTGCCATCGAGACCTCGGCCAAAAGCGTCTCCGCCGCCGTGGTGGAAAACGGCGTTCCCCTGGCCAGCGCCTATCAGAATATGGGCCTGACCCACAGCCGCACCCTGATGCCTCTGGTGGACGGTATGCTGTCCGCCGCCGGACTGCGGGTCCGGGATATGGACCTGCTGGCGACCGCCAACGGGCCGGGCAGCTTCACCGGCCTGCGCATCGGCGTGTCCGCCCTGAAGGGCCTGGCCTGGGCCTTGGAAAAGCCCTGCTGCGGCGTGTCCACCCTGGCCGCCATGGCCCGGAACCTGGCCCATATGGAGGGCCTCATCATCTGCGCCATGGACGCCCGGCGCAATCAGGTGTACAACGCCCTGTTCCTGGCCCATGACGGCGTTCTGACCCGGCAGTGTCCGGACCGGGCCATCGGCCTGGCGGAGCTGGCGGAGGAGATAAAAAACCGCCCGGAGCCGAAATTTGTTGTTGGCGACGGGGCCGGGCTGTGTTATAATCATCTGTTGGAGCAGGATGTTCCCTGCCGGATGGCCCCGCCTCAGCTGATGATGCAGAACGCCGTGGGGGTGGCCCTGGCGGCGGAGGAAATGGCTGCCGCCGGACAGGTCACCACGGCCCGGGACCTGGTTCCCGTGTACCTGCGGCTGAGCCAGGCGGAGCGGGAGCGGCTGGCCCGGGGCCTGAAGATCACCTTGGATTAATAATTTTATATATAAAGGAGAAGCACCATGTTTAGCGAAAAAGTCCACGTCATGAACCATCCCCTGGTGGCCCACAAGCTCACCATCCTCCGGGACAAGAACACCAGCGTCAAGGATTTCCGGGAGCTGGTGTCCGAGATCGGCATGCTCATCACCTATGAGGCCACCCGTGACCTGCCGCTGACCACCAAGGTGGTGGAAACTCCCCTGTGCAAGGCGGAGCTGCCCACTCTGGCCGGTAAGAAGTTCGCCGTGGTGCCCATTCTCCGGGCCGGTCTGGGTCTGGTGGACGGTGTGCTGCGCATGGTGCCCTCCGCCCGTGTGGGACATATCGGCATGTTCCGGGACGAGGAAACGCTGGAGCCCCACGTCTATTTCTGCAAGATGCCCAAGGACGTGGCTGACCGCGACATCATCATCGTGGATCCCATGCTGGCCACCGGCGGCTCCGCCGACGCCGCCATCACCGAGATGAAGAAGCGCGGCTGCCACAACATCAAGCTCATGGTGCTGGTAGCTGCTCCTGAAGGCATTGAGCACCTGCAGAAGGTTCATCCCGATGTGGACATCTATGTGGGTGCGGTGGACGATCACCTGAACGAGCACGGCTACATCGTTCCCGGCCTGGGCGATGCCGGCGACCGCATCTTCGGCACCAAGTAACATGACGCGTTTTCCCCTGTCCCGGTACAGACCGGGACAGGGGATTTTTGCTTTTTCCTGCCCTTTTTGATATTCGCAAAAATAATGATTGACATTTGTCTTTATTTTTTATATATTGTATCTGCCAAATTTCAACGAGAGATATCAGGCCTATCCGCAAGGCCTCCCTTTGAACAGAGAAAAGAGGTAAGTCAAAAATATTTTACGAACGGGGGAGGATAAATGTCCAAAGAGTTGATTCGCCTGCGGGACCTCTGCATGGCGTTTGACGACGAGCTGGTTCTCGATCACATCAATCTGTATATCAACGATTCCGAATTCCTCACACTTCTGGGCCCCAGCGGCTGTGGCAAGACCACAACGCTGAGGATTATTGGCGGTTTCACGACACCCACGTCGGGAGACGTCACCTTTGACGGTGTGAGGATTAATGATGTCCCGCCGCATAAGCGGCAAATCAACACGGTGTTCCAGAAATACGCGCTGTTCCCGCATCTGGACGTGTTTGAGAATATCGCCTTTGGCTTGCGGATCGCCAAGGTGCCTGCCGAGGAAATTGAGGAGCGCGTGACGGAAATGCTGGGCGTGGTGAGCCTGAAGGGCTTTGAGCACCGGAAGATCACCCAGCTGTCCGGCGGCCAGCAGCAGCGGGTGGCCATCGCCCGGGCGCTGGTGAACCGGCCCAAGGTCCTGCTGCTGGACGAGCCCCTGGGCGCGCTGGACCTGCGCCTGCGGAAGGATATGCAGAACGAGCTGAAGCGTATCCAGCAGCAGATGGGCATTACCTTCATCTATGTGACCCACGACCAGGAGGAGGCCCTGACCATGTCCGACACCGTGGTGGTGATGGACAAGGGCCGCATCCAGCAGATCGGCACCCCCGAGGACATCTATAACGAGCCGAAAAACGCCTTTGTGGCGGACTTTATCGGCGAGAGCAACATTCTCAACGGCACCATGGTCCGCGACAACGTGGTCAAAATGTACGGCAAGGAGTTCCCCTGCGTGGACGGCGGGTTCGCCCCCAACGAGCCGGTGGACGTGGTCATCCGCCCCGAGGACATCGACATTGTCCCCGTGGAGCAGGGGCAGCTGGTGGGCACCGTCACCAACGTCACCTTCAAGGGGATGCAGTACGATATCATCGTGGACTTCCGGGGCTTCAAGTGGCTGATCCAGACCACGGACCACTCCCCGGTGGGGGCCCGCATCGGCGTGAAGATCGACCCGGACGGGTTCCATATCATGAAAAAGAGCGAATATTCCGGTCAGTTCGGCGACTACAGCTCCTATTCCGAGGAGTATGAGGAGCTGGCGGACGCCTCCTGGGAGACGGATGAGGAGGAGATCGGGGATGAAGAATAAGCTCTCCCGGTTCGCCGTGCCCTATGAGGTGTGGATGGCCATTTTCGTGGTGGCCCCCATCCTCATCATGGTGATCTACGCCTTTTCCTCCTCAGAGGGCGGCTTCACCCTGGACAATTTTGTGCAGATGGGCGGCTATACCCAGGTGTTTCTGCGGTCCTTCAAGCTGGCCATCATCGCCACGCTGATCTGTCTGGTCATCGGGTACCCCGTGTCCTATCTCATGAGCCGGGAGGGTCCGGCCTTCCAGCGGACGGCTATGGTGCTGATCATGCTGCCCATGTGGATGAACTTCCTGCTGCGGACCTATTCCTGGATGACCATCCTGGAAAATCACGGGCTGCTGAACCAGCTGTTTGAAAAAATCGGCCTCATCAGCCTGTATAACCACATTTTCGGCACGGAGCTGGAGTATTTCTCCATGATGAATACCCAGGGGGCCGTGGTGCTGGGCATGGTGTATAACTATCTGCCCTTTATGATCCTGCCCATCTACTCTGTTATCATCAAGCTGGACGGCTCCCTGCTGGAGGCCGCCCGGGACCTGGGGGCCAATTCCATGACGGTGTTCCGCCGGGTGATCCTGCCCCTGAGCCTGCCGGGGGTCATCTCCGGCATCACCATGGTGTTTGTGCCGTCGGTGTCCACCTTCGCCATCAGCCGGATGCTGGGCGGCGGCACGGAGCTGCTGCTGGGCGACCTCATCGAGCGGCAGTTCCTGGGCGGGGCCTATAACCCCCAGCTGGGCGCGGCCATCTCCCTGGTGATGATGATCATCGTGCTGGTGTGTATGCTGGTGATGAATCGCTTCGGTGAGGGCGAGGAACAGGCGGTGATGCTATGACCGGCCGCAAGCAGAACAGCGTCGGCGATCGGGTGCTGATGGCGCTGGTGTTCCTGTTTTTGTACGCACCCATTATCATTCTCATCGTTTTCTCCTTCAACGCGGGCACCAGCTCCAGCGTCTGGAAGGGCTTTTCCCTGAAATGGTACGAGTCCCTGCTGTCTAACCGCCTGATTATGAACAGCGTGTACACTACCCTGATGGTGTCGCTGCTGTCCACCATTGTGGCGGCCATTGCGGGCACGTTTGCCGCCATTGGCCTGTACGCCATGAGCCGGCGGCGCCGGGCCATCGTCAATTCCGTCAACAACATCCCCATGATGAACGCGGATATCGTCACCGGCGTCAGCCTGTGCCTGCTGTTCGTGGTGTTCTTCAACGGCTGGGGCGCCTTTGCCGGGTGGGTGAACTCCTGGCAGTCGGCGGTGGTGCTGCCGGAGCGGCTGACCATGGGCTTCGGCACCCTGCTGATCGCCCATGTCTGCTTCAACATTCCGTATGTCATCCTGTCCGTGGGGCCAAAGCTGCGGCAGATGGACCGGAACCTCATCGACGCGGCCCAGGACCTGGGCTGCACTTGGATGCAGGCCTTCTGGCGGGTGGTGATCCCGGAGATCAAGCCCGGCATCGTGTCCGGCGCACTGACGGCCTTCACCATGTCCGTGGATGACTTCATCATCAGCTACTTCACCGCCGGAACCAGCGCCTCCACCCTGGCCATGACCATCTACGGCATGACCAAAAAGCGCGTCAGTCCGGAGATCAACGCCATTTCCACCCTGTTGTTTGTGACGGTGCTGGTGCTGCTGGCCATCATCAACCTGCGTGACAGCCACGCCGCCCGGCGGGAGCATCACGCGGCGGTGTCCGCCGCCTCCGGCGGACCGGTGAAGCCCCACCGGCGGCCCAACAAGCTGCTGCGCCGGGTGGCGGCCGGAGCCATGGCCTGCGCCTTAGTGGCGGTGCTGGTGGTCACCGGACACTCCGTCCAGTCGGAGCGGGTGGTGAACGTGTGCTCCTGGGGCGAGTACATCGACGAGGACCTGATCACCCGGTTCGAGGAGCAAACCGGCATCCGGGTGAACTATCAGACGGCGGAGAGCAACGAGGCCCTGTATTCCCTGATCAAGATGGGCGGCGCGGATTTTGATGTTATCGTCCCCTCGGACTATATGATCGCGCGGCTCATTCAGGAGGATATGCTGGCGGAGCTGGACTACAGCCACATCCCCAACTTTGACCTGATTGACGACACCTATAAAAACCTCAGCTACGACCCGGAGAACAAGTACACCGTGCCGTACGCCTGGGGCACCCTGGGCATTATCTACAACACCACCATGGTGTCCGGGCCTATTACCAGCTGGGACGCCATGTTCGATCCCCAGTACGCCGGTCAGGTGCTGATGATCAACAACTCCCGGGACGCTCTGGCGGCAGCCCTGCTGGACCTGGGCTACAGCATCAATACCACGGACCCCGGCCAGCTGGAGGAGGCCTTCAACCTGCTGAAAAACGCCAAGGACAGCGGCGTGTATCAGGCCTTCGTCATGGACGAGGTGTTCCAGAAGATGGAGGGCGGCAACGCCGCCATCGCCATGTACTACGCCGGAGACTACCTGACCATGCTGGAAAACAACGAGGATCTGGCCTTCGTTATCCCGGAAGAGGGCAGCAACTGGTTCGTGGACGCCATGTGCGTCCTGAAGGACACCCAGCACATGTCCGAGGCGGAGGAGTGGATCAACTTCATCGCCTCCACGGACTCCAACCTGGCCAACATGGACTATATCTGGTACGCCTCCCCCAACCGGGAAGCCCTGGAGCAGTACCCGGCCTACTATGCAGAGGTCAACGAGGAGGAGCTGGACCCGGAGATCTACGAAATTATGGCGCCTCCGGCGGAGACCCTGGACCGCTGCGAGATCTATGAAAACCTGCCCAAGGACACCCTGCGGCTGTATGACCGGCTGTGGACCCGGCTGGGCGTATAAAGGAGGAACGGATATGATCGAGATCGGAAAATCCTATACCATTGAACAGGTAGTCACCCCGGAGATGACCGCCCGGGCCATCGGCTCCGGCGGCCTGGAGGTGTTCGGCACCCCGTTTATGATGGCCATGATGGAGCACGCCGCCATGGACTGCGTGCAGCCGGACCTGCCGGAGGGCAAAGGCACCGTGGGCGTGGATATTCAGTCCAGCCACCTGGCCCCCACCCCTGTGGGCATGACCGTCCGGGCCACGGCCACCGTCACCGGCGTGTCCGAAAACGGGAAGCTCATCACCTTCCGGGTGGAGGCCAGCGACGACTGGGGCCCCATCGGCGAGGGGACTCACACCCGGGCCGTCATTGCCAACGACCGCTTCCTGCAGAAGTGCAACAGCAAGCTGACGGAGCGGAAATAACCCCAGCAGCTTCCAAAGAGGGAGGAGAGCGCCGCTCTCCTCCCTCTTTTTGCAATGCCCGCAAAAAAAGTTGTCCCGCCCCTTCAAAAGCTCTTGCAATCAGAGGACGGGAACCGTATAATATAGGTTCAGTGTGAAAACACGGGATTACGACCGAACAAGGAGTGTGAGACAATGACCGAGGAAGTGAAGGCCCCTCTGACGGAGGAGAGTGCCGAAAGCAAAAACTTTATTCTGAACTTTATCGACGAGGACATCGCAGAGGGTGGCCGGTTCCAGGGACTGACCGTTCACACCCGTTTCCCGCCGGAGCCCAACGGCTATCTGCACATCGGCCACTGCAAGGCCCTTTGCATCGACTTCGGCACCGCCGAGCGTTACGGCGGCCTGTGCAACCTGCGCATGGACGACACCAACCCCGCCAAGGAGGACACCGAGTATGTGGATGCCATCCAGCAGGATATCCACTGGCTGGGCTTCGACTGGGGCGACCGTTTCTTCTATGGCTCCGATTATTTTGAAAAGGACTATGAATACGCCGTGGAGCTCATCAAAAAGGGCCTGGCGTATGTGTGCGAGTTGACGCCGGAGGAGTTCAAGGCCAACCGCGGCGACATCGGCATCCCCGCCACGTCCCCCTACCGGGACCGGCCCATCGAGGAGAACCTGCGGCTGTTTGAAATGATGAAGAACGGCCAGGTGGAGGAGGGCAGGATGACCTGCGGGCCAAGATCGACCTGGCCAGCGGCAACCTGAACCTCCGGGACCCCATCATCTACCGCATCCGCTTCATCAATCACCACCGCCAGGGTACCAAATGGTGCATCTATCCCATGTACGACTTTGCCCACCCCATCCAGGACGCCCTGGAGGGCATTACCCACAGCCTGTGCTCCCTGGAGTTTGAGTCCCACCGGCCCCTGTACGACTGGGTGGTCAGCAATGTGTCCATCCCCTATCACAAGCCCCGCCAGATCGAATTTGCCCGGCTGGGCATCGACCACACTGTCATGAGCAAGCGCAAGCTCCGCAAGCTGGTGGAGGAGCACTATGTCTCCGGCTGGGACGATCCCCGTATGCCCACCCTGTGCGGCCTGCGCCGCCGGGGCTATACCGCCGCCTCCATCCGCAATTTCTGCGAGCGCATCGGCGTGGCCAAGTCCCCCAACACCGTGGAATACGGCTTCCTGGAGCACTGCCTGCGGGAGGACCTGAACGTGTCCGCCCAGCGGACCATGGCGGTGCTGCATCCGGTGAAGCTCACCGTCACCAACTATCCCCAGGGCCAGAGCGAGACCTTCACCGTGGAGAACAACCCCACCGATCCCAGCCAGGGCACCCATGAGATCACCTTCAGCCGCCACCTGTGGATCGAGCATGAGGACTTTCTGGAGACGCCCATTCCCAAGTATAAGCGCCTGTATCCCGACGGCCCCGAGTGCCGCCTGAAGGGCGCGTATCTGGTGAAGTGCACCGGCTGCGTCAAGGATGAAAACGGCCAGATCGTGGAGATCCTGTGCACATATGACCCCGACAGCCGGGGCGGCGATCCCGCCGACGGCCGCAAGGTCAAGGGCGCCACGCTGCACTGGGTGGACGCCGAAAACTGCGTGGACGCAGAGGTGCGGCTGTATGACAACCTGTTCTCCGATCCACAGCCCGACGGCCCGGACAAGGACTTCCTGAACTGCCTGAATCCCGACTCCCTGATGGTGCTGGAGGGCTGCAAGGTGGAGCGGGCCATGGTGGACGTGGCCCGGGACTTCGACCGGGTGGAAAACCGCACCGGCATCAACGCCCCCACCTTCCAGTTCATGCGCACGGGCTATTTCTGCATGGATAACCGGGACTGCACGGCGGACCACCTGGTGTTCAACCGCAGCGTGTCCCTGAAGGACAGCTTCAAAAAGTAACCTGTAAAGTAAAAGTTGCGCTGCCCAAAAAGCGGCGCAACTTTGTTTTGCTGGACAAGAGGCGGGGCAGCCTGTATAATAGGGAAAAAAAGGGAGGACCACGCCATGCCTCTGTACGATGCCGTTCGCGCACCCCGGCCCCGGAAACGGGACCCCAGGCTGCTTGCCTGCATAGCCATCGCACTGACCCTGGTGTTACTGGCATTTTTTCCCATTCTATGGGCCGCCCATTTACAGCGGCAGTACCGCCATTTTATAAGCGGGCTGGGAGAAAGCGTCCTATATGCCAAGGCGCAGGGAAGTCTGTACGTCCGGCAGAACGGGCGGCAATTCCGGGCCCAGGAGCCCGCCTCCCGGCTGTATCTGGAGGTGAATGCCGCCGGCATGGGCAAGCGCCAGAACAGCGCCCCCAAGTCCGTGCCGGATGCGGAGCTGGAGTTCGGCAACGGGTGCATCCTGCGCCTGTGGGAGCAGGACGTCTGGGACGGGTACAACCGCCAATGGGTCCCCGGCGTGTTCGTCTGGTACCGGGGAGCCAACGGAAAAATCTATATGTATGACACCGACCGGATGCAATGGCAAACGCTGGTGCGGTGCTTGCCCGAAGAATAGGAGGAACGATATGGGCCTTTATGATGCAGTGCGCCGGGAGAAGACGCCCCGGCGGCGGCACCCCATGTGGGTGGTGGCGCTGGCCTTTGCGGCGGCGCTGGTGACGACGCTGGGTCTGGTCATCAGCAAGCCCCAGCGGGATCATGACCGGTTCATCCGCTGCATGAGCGACATCTCCAGCAGCACCACCTACGCCTTCAGCGGAAAATTCACCTCCCTCCGGGCCCGGGTGGACGGCCAAGACCTGCGCATCACCCAGGAAAACGGCTATGCCCTGTACGGGAAGCTCTTCAACATGAACGCCACCTTCAGCCGGGACGTCCCCAAGGAGGACAGCCTCCGCCTGGACTACGGCGACGGGGCGGTGCTGGAGCTGTGGCCCTATCACCTGCCGGACAGCTCCGACCGCAGCGAGGGCATATTCGTCCGGTTCGTAAATCCGGAGGGAAAAACCTACACCTACTACACCGACCGGGACACCTTCGCCCGGGTCACCCAATGCCTGTCGCCGGAAAATAACCCGGCATGGGCGGAATAACCGATTTTCGCAGGACGGCTTCCCGTCCTGCGATTTTTCTTGAAAAAAACCGGGATTTATGATATCATAAGCTGATTATATATGCACACAAGCGGGACGGGAGCCGCAGGCTGCGGAAGCGGCCCATCCCGTAGGTCCCATGGAGGAGGAACACCGTTGAAATCCAGAGTTTTTGAGATCATTGCCGCCGAGCAGGCCCGGCAGAACAGCACCGTGGAGCTGATCGCCAGCGAAAACTTCGTGAGCGAAAATGTCATGAAGGCCGTAGGCTCCTGCCTGACCAACAAATATTCCGAGGGCTATCCCGCCCAGCGTCCCTCCGGCAACCGGGGCCGGTTCTACGGCGGCTGCCAGTATTTGGATGAGCTGGAGGAATACTGCTGCCGCCAGTGGCAGGCCGTCTTTCAGACGGACTATCACGTCAATGTCCAGCCCCACAGCGGCTCCTCCGCCAACCTGGCCGCCTATATGAGCGTGCTGAAGCCCGGCGACACCATTCTGGCCATGAGCCTCAACAACGGCGGCCACCTGACCCACGGCTCCCCGGTGAATTTCAGCGGCAAGCTGTTTCACATGGAGTTCTACGGGGTGGACGAAAATGGCTTTATCGACTATGAGGACGTCCGCCGGAAGGCCCGGGAGTGCCGCCCCCAGCTGATTCTGGCCGGGGCCTCGGCCTACAGCCGCATCATCGACTTCCCGGCCTTTGCCGACGCCGCCCGGGAGGTGGGGGCGTATTTCATGGTGGACATGGCCCACATCGCAGGGCTTGTGGCCGCCGGGGACCATCCCTCCCCCTTCGGCCTGGCGGACATCATCACAACCACTACCCACAAGACCCTGCGGGGCACCCGGGGCGGCCTGATTTTTTGTAAGCCCGAGCTTGCCAAGCGGGTGGACAGCGCCGTGTTCCCCGGCTGCCAGGGCGGCGCGCTGCAGCACGTCATCGCCGGAAAGGCCGTCACGGCGGAGGAAGCCTCCACGGAGGAGTTCCGGGAATACATCCACGCCGTTGTCCGCAACTGCAAAGCCATGTGCGATGAATTTATCTCCATGGGCTACAAGGTGGTCACCGGCGGCACGGACAATCACCTGTTCCTGCTGGACCTGACGGACACCGGACTCACTGGCAAAGCGGTGCAGGACGAGCTGGACCGCCACGGCATCACCCTGAACAAGAACTGCGTCCCCAACGAGTCCCGCTCCCCCCAGCAGACCTCCGGCGTCCGCATCGGGACGGCAGCCATGACCACCAAGGGCTACACGGAGCAGGATTTCATCGCCGTGGCCCGCCAAATTGACCGCATCATCCGGGATATGCAGGATATGCGGAAGGAGTGACAGAAACGTGTATTTAAAAGCACTGGAAATTCAGGGCTTCAAATCCTTTCCCGACAAAACGGTGCTGAATTTCGGCGCGGACATCACCGCCATCGTGGGTCCCAACGGCTCCGGCAAGTCCAACATCTCCGACGCCATCCTGTGGGTCATGGGCGAGCAGAACAGCCGCCAGCTCCGGGGCGCCAAAATGGAGGACGTGATCTTCGGCGGCACGGAAAAGCGCAATCAGATGGGCTTTGCCCAGGTGACGCTAATCATCGACAACACCGGCCACATCTTCCCCCGGGACGAGAGTGAGGTGGCCGTCACCCGCCGCTATTACCGCAGCGGGGAGTCGGAATACTATATCAACCGCCAGTCCGTGCGGCTCAAGGACGTCAACGAGCTGTTCATGGACACCGGCATGGGCCGGGAGGGCTACTCCATCATCGGCCAGGGCAAGATCGACGAGATCCTGTCCGTGAAAAGCGGCGAGCGCCGGGAGGTGTTCGAGGAGGCGGCGGGCATCAGCAAGTTCCGCCACCGCAAGGAGGAGTCTGAGCGGAAGCTCCAGCGCACGGAGGAGAATCTGGTGCGCATCAACGACAAGATCGCCGAGCTGGAGCTGCAGGTGGAACCTCTGCGGCAGCAGGCGGAAACGGCGAAAAAATACCTGGTGCTGCGGGACGAGCTGCGGGTGCTGGAGATCTCCGTGTGGCTGGAAAACCTCCAGGCCCTGCGGGCCGGTGCCCTGAAGCTGGAGGCCGATCTGCGGACCGCCCAGGAGGACCGCCAGCGTGCCCAGGAAGAGCTGGACGCCGTGTATGCCGCCGGGGAGGAGAGCCTGGAAAAGATCCGGGACAACGATGTCCGGGCCGAGGCCCTGCGGGGCCAGGTGTCCCAGCTGGACGCCGCCGCCCAGGAGGAGACCTCCGCCATGGCCGTGCTGGAAAACAGCCTGAGCCACGATAAACAGACCCTGGAGCGGCTGGACCGGGAGCTGGCAGACACCCAGCAGCGGGCCGGTAATCTCCGGACCCAGGCTGACGCCCTGACGGACCGCATAGACCAGATCGACGCGGAGGCCCAGGACCTGGCCCGGCAGCTGGAGGAGCTGATGGACGCCCTGCGGCAGCTGGCCGAAAGCGCCGGAAGCGCCCAGCAGGAAGCCGAGGCCCTGCGGGCCAAGGAGACCCTGGCCGTGGCCGACGCCGCCCGGGGCCGGACGGAGCTGGCTGCTCTGGACGCCACCCGGACCCAGGCCCAGGCCCGGCAGGCCGCCATCGCCGCCGACAGCGCCGCCGCCCGGGAAAAGCTGGACCAATGCCGCCGGGAGGCCGAAGAAAACAACGCCTCCCTGGCCGCCGCCCGGGAGGAGGAGCAGGCCGCCGCCAACGTCATCCAGGGCCACAGCCTGAAGATGGAGGGCCGGCGCCGCCGGGCCCAGGAGGCCGCCCAGCAGGCCGAACAGCTGCGCCGGCAGCTGGCCGCCATGGAGGACCGCATCCGTCTGCTGACGGAGATGGAGAAGGACTATGAGGGCTTCTCCCGGGCGGTGAAGGGCGTGATGCAGGCGGCGGACCGGGGCACCCTGTCCGGGATCCACGGCCCCGTGGCAAGCCTTATGACCACCGACCCCCAATACACCGTGGCCCTGGAGATCGCCCTGGGCGCGGCTTTGCAGAACATCGTGGTGGACCGGGACACCGATGCCAAGGAGGCCATCGCCTTCCTGAAGCGCCGGGACGCGGGACGCGCCACGTTCCTGCCCATGAGCGCCATCCGGGGCGATATGCTCCGGGAGCCGCGCCTGGACCAGGAATACGGCTTCGTGGGCATCGCCTCCCAGCTGGTGACGTATGACGCCCGGTACGACGGCATTTTCCAGAATCTGCTGGGCCGCACCGTGGTGGTGGAGGACCTGGACTGCGGCGTGAATATGGCCCGTCGGTATCAGAACCGCTTCCGCATCGTCACCCTGGACGGTCAGGTTATCAACCGGGGCGGCTCCATGACCGGCGGCAGCGTCAGCCGCAGCGCCGGGGTCCTGTCCCGGGCCAGCGAGCTGTCCGGGCTGCGGGAGCAGCTGGCGGGGCTGAAAGCCTCCCTGGATCAGGCCGCCCACCGGGCGGAGGAAACCGGCCGGGACCTGCAAAAGGCCCAGTATGAGCTGGGTGTGGCCCGGGAGCAGCAGCAGAACGCCGCCCAGCAGGTGCTGGCTCTGGAGACCCGCGGCCAGCACTATGACAGTCTGCGGGAGACCCTGGAAGCCACCCTGGAGGCCCTGGACGCCGAAAACCTCCGGCTGACCCGGCAGACGGCGGACGGTGACGCCCGCCGCCGGGAGCTTCAGACGGAGATCGACGGTCAGGAGGACCTGGCCCGGCAGCTGCGCCAACAGGCCCAGGACTGCCTGGCCGGGCAGAGCGACCTGCAGTCGAAAACCGGCGGCATCTCCGACCGGATCACCCGCTGCAAGGAGCAGCAGGCCGCCCTGGCCGCCGAGCGTCAGGGGGCGGAGAGCCGCCTGGCGGACCTGCGCCAGCTGATGACGGACCTGGACGGCGACTGCCGCAGCCGGGAGGACCTGGCCCGGCAGCTGCATGAATCCCAGGTCCGGGCACGGGAGCAGATGGCGGAGCATCAGACCCGCTGCGACTCCCTGCACCGGCAGGCGGAGGACCTGCGCGGGCAGCTGCAGACCCTCCAGCAGGAGAAGCTGGACCTGGAGCAGCAGCGCACAGCCCTGAACCGCCAGACCCAGACCTGCAACGACGCGGTAATCGCCGCCCAGCAGGAGCTGTCCCGGCTGGAGCAGAAGCGCAGCGCCGCCGCCATGGAGGAGAAAACCATTCTCGATAAGCTCTGGGAGCGGTATGAGCTGAGCCATTCCGAGGCCCAGGCCCAGCGGGTGGAGCTGGAGAGCATCCCCAAGGCCACCCGCCGCATCGGCGAGCTGAACCGGTCCATCAAGGCCCTGGGCACCCCCAACATCGGGGCCATCGAGGAGTATGAGCGGGTCAACGGGCGGTATACCTATCTGTCCGACCAGCGGGCGGACGTGGAGCAGGCCAAGGGCGAGCTCACCGGCGTCATCGACCAGCTGACCCAGCAGATGACGGAAATTTTCGCCCAGCAGTTCAGGCTCCTCAACGACAGCTTCCAGGAGACGTTTCTGGAGCTGTTCGGCGGGGGCAAGGCCCGGCTGGAGCTGGAGGATGAAAAGGACATCCTCAACTGCGGCATTGAGATCAAGGTGCAGCCCCCGGGAAAGCAGCTGAAAACCATCACCCTGCTGTCCGGCGGTGAAAAGGCCTTTGTGGCCATCGCCCTGTACTTCGCCATTCTCAAGGTCCACCCCACCCCCTTCTGCGTGATGGACGAGATCGAGGCCGCCCTGGACGAGGCCAACGTGGTGCGCTACGCCCGCTATATGCGGCGCATCGCCGGAAAGACCCAGTTCATCGTCATCACCCACCGGCGGGGCACCATGGAGGAGGCCGACGTGCTCTACGGCGTCACCATGCAGGAGCGGGGCGTCAGCCGGATCCTCACCATCAACCTCAACGATATGGCCAAAGAGCTGAATATAAAGTAAGGAGACACGATTATGGGACTGTTCAAAAAATTCCGGGACGCGTGGTTTGCGCCCATGTCCTTCGACTCCCTGGACGACGATTTTTACGACCGGCTGGAGGAATCCCTGATCCTGGCGGACGTGGGCATGGACGTGGCCCTGGACGCCACCGAGAAGCTGCGCCGCCGGGCCTATGACGACCGTCTGCTGACGGCGGACCAGGTGAAGGGCGCTCTGCGGGAGATCCTGGCCGAGAAGCTGGAGGTGGGCGACAGCCGACTGGACCTGTCCACCCAGCCCAGCGTCATCCTGGTCATCGGCGTCAACGGCGTGGGCAAGACCACGTCCATCGGCAAGCTGGCCTATCAGCTGAAAAAGCAGGGCAAGAAGGTCCTGCTGTGCGCCGGTGACACCTTCCGGGCCGCCGCCGCCGACCAGCTGGAGATCTGGGCCGGCCGTGCCGGGGTGGACATCGTCCGCCAGAACGAGGGCGCGGACCCCGGCGCCGTGCTGTTCGACGCCCTGGCCGCCGCCAAGGCCCGCCGCAGCGACGTGGTGCTGGTGGATACCGCCGGGCGGCTGCACAACAAGGCCAATCTCATGAAGGAGCTGGCCAAGCTCCGGAAGATCATCGACCGGGAGCTGCCCGGGGCCGCCAAGGAGACCCTGCTGGTGCTGGACGCCACCACCGGCCAGAACGGCCTCATCCAGGCCCGGCAGTTCAAGGAGACGGCGGGGCTGACGGGAATCGTGCTGACGAAGCTGGACGGCACCGCCAAGGGCGGCATCGTCATCGCCATTGCCCAGGAGCTGCAGGTGCCGGTGAAGTTCGTGGGCCTGGGCGAGGGGATCGGCGACCTGGCCCCCTTCGACGCCAAGGAATTTGTGAGCGACCTGTTCTGATGGGAGGGACGAATATGATCCGTGCCGACGGAAGAAAGTATGACGAAAGCCGCCCGGTGGAGATCACCACCGGCTTTATCAAATTTGCCGAGGGCAGCGCCCTGATCCGCTGCGGCGACACGGTGGTGCTGTGCAACGCCTCGGTAGAGGACCGGGTGCCGCCTCATGTGCGCCCGGGCTGCGGCTGGGTGACGGCGGAGTATTCCATGCTGCCCCGGGCCAACCGGGAGCGGTCCCGCCGGGACGTGGACAAGCTGAAGCTGTCCGGCCGCAGCGCGGAGATTCAGCGGCTCATCGGCCGGAGCCTGCGGGCGGCGGTGGATATGCGCCGCCTGGGCGAGCGCACCATCACCATCGACTGCGACGTGCTCCAGGGTGACGGCGGCACCCGCACCGCCTCCGTTACCGGGGGCTTCGTGGCCCTGGCCCTAGCGTGCCGGGGCCTGGTGGAGCAGGGGCTGGTGAAGGCCATGCCCATCCGCCACTATGTGGCCGGTATCTCGGCGGGCATCGTGGACAACGTATCCATGCTGGACCTGCAATACTCCGAGGACAGCCGGGCCATGGTGGACCTGAACTGCGTCATGAACGAGCAGGGCGGCATCATCGAGCTGCAGGGCACCGGCGAGGGCCGAGCCTTCACCGCCCGGGAGCAGCAGGAGCTGCTGGCCCTCTGCGCCCAGGGCAATGCCCGGCTGATCCAGCTGGAGAAAAACATATTGGGGGAAATTCTATGAAATTCGTATTGGCATCCCATAACCGCAAAAAGCTGGCGGAGATGCAGGAGATTCTGCGTGAGCTGGGGGTGGAGGTGGTCCTTCAGTCCGACGTGGGCCTGGACCTGGAGCCGGAGGAAAACGGCGTCACCTTCGCCGAAAATGCCGCCATCAAGGCCATGGCCGTCATGCAGGCCAGCGGTCTGCCCGCCATTGCCGACGACTCCGGCCTGTGTGTGGACGCGCTGAATGGCGCACCGGGCATCTATTCCGCCCGATACGGCGGCGTGGACAGTGACCAGGCCCGCTATCGCCTGCTGCTGGAGAATCTCCGGGGTGCTGGGGCCCGCACCGCCCATTTCCACACCGCCATCGTCTGCTGCTTCCCCAATGGGGACCGGCTGGACGCAGCCGGAGATTGCTTTGGCACCATTGCCTACGCCCCCCAGGGGGACAACGGCTTCGGCTATGACCCGGTGTTCTTCGTGCCGGAGCTGCGCAAGACCTTTGCCCAGCTGACGCCGGAGGAGAAAAACGCCATCAGCCACCGCGGCAACGCCCTGCGGGCCTTCGCGGCGGAGCTGAAAACCTATCTGGAAAAGAACTGAGGAGCATCTATGGAACTGACAAGCAAGCAGAGAGCCCAGCTGCGGGGCATGGCCGCCAACCTGGACACCATCGTCCACGTGGGCAAGGACGGCATCGGCGAGAACCTGGTCAAGCAGGTCAACGACGCCCTGGAGGCCCGGGAGCTCATCAAGGGCCGGGTGCTGGAAAACTCCATGTACACCGCCCGGGAAGCGGCAGAGGAACTGAAGGTGGCCGCCCGCTGCGAGGTGGTGCAGGTCATCGGCAGCAAATTTGTCCTTTTCCGCTATCAGCACAACAAGGACAAGCGGAAGATCGAGCTGGAAAAAGACAGGAAGCGCAGCGTATGAGGATCGGCATTTACGGCGGCACCTTCAACCCCATCCACCGGGGCCATCTGACGGCGGCCCGGGCGGCTATGGACGCCCTGGGGCTGGACCGTCTGCTGCTGATCCCCGCCAGCGTTCCGCCCCACAAGGCCCTGCCCCAGGGCAGCGCCGACGCCGCCGACCGCCTGGAAATGGCGGCCCTGGCCTGTGCCCAGCTGGGCCCCGTGGCCCAGGCCCTGGATATCGAGCTGCACCGCACCGGCCCCAGCTATACGGTGGATACCCTGCGCCAGCTGCGCATGGAGCATCCGGAGGATGAGCTGTGGCTTCTCATGGGGACGGATATGTTTTTGTCCCTGGAGCGCTGGTATCATGCGTCGAACATTCTGTCTCTGGCCCACATCGGGGCCTTTGACCGAGCCCACCCCCAGCCGGGGGAGGATCTGGCGGCCCAGAAGCGGCTGCTGGAGACGAAATACGGGGCCACTGTGGCCATCATTGCCAACCGGCAGGTCATCGACCTGTCCTCCACCCAGGTGCGGGAGGCCCTTACCGCAGGCCGGGGCCGGGATCTGGTGACGGACCCCGTATACGGCTATATCCAGCGCCGGGGGCTTTACGGCGTTCACACGGACCTGCATCACCTGACCCCGGATCAGCTGCGGCCCATCGCCCTGAGCTATCTGAAGCCCAAGCGCATGCCCCATGTTCTGGGCACGGAGCAGGAGGCCGTGCGTCTGGCCCGGCAGTATGGGGCCGACGAGACCCAGGCCCGGATCGCCGCCCTGCTCCACGACTGCACCAAGAAGCTGGACATGGATCAGCAGCTGGCCCTGTGCCGGCAGTACAGCATCCCCCTGGACGACCTGGAGCAGCACGCCCTGAAGCTGCTGCACGCCAAAACCGGCGCGGCCATCGCCCGGGACGTGTTCGGCGTGGACGACGCGGTCTACCGCGCCATCTACTGGCACACCACCGGCCACGCCAACATGACCAAGCTGGAAAAAATCATCTATCTGGCGGATTATATCGAGCCCAGCCGGGACTTCCCCGGGGTGGACGACCTGCGCCGGGCGGTCCATGCCGACCTGGACGGGGGCCTGCTGAAGGCGCTGGACGACAGCATCCGGGATATGCAGCAGTGGGGCAACCCCGTGCATCACAACACCCTGGACGCCCGAGACTATTTATTGAGAGGTAAACATCTATGAAAACTGCGAAGGAACTGGCCCTTATGGCGGCCCGGGCCCTGTCCGACAAGAAGGGCCGGGAGATCCAGGTGCTGGAGATCGGCGATCTGACCACCCTGGCGGACTATTTCGTCATCGCCACCGGCTCCTCCAATACCCAGATCAACGCCCTGGTGGACAACGTGGAAAAGGTCCTCCGGGAGGAGGCCCAGGAGGAGCCCCTGCACCGGGAGGGCTATCGGGCCGGCACCTGGGTGCTGCTGGACTACGGCTGCATCGCCATCCACGTCTTCAACGCCGAGGCCCGGGAGTTTTATGGCCTGGAGCGCCTGTGGCGCGACGGCAAGCCCCTGGACCTGACCGGCGTGGTGGATTGACAGCCATGAAGCTGGTTGTCGATCAACAGCAAAAGCGCTTCGGGACCCAGGAGGTGCTGCGGGGCGCGTCCTTCACCTTTGAACAGGGAAAGATCTACGGTCTTATCGGCCGCAATGGCGCGGGAAAGACCACGTTCTTCAACTGCCTCAATGAGGACCTCGCCGCCGACGGCGGATCCTTCCACCTGGAGGACGACACCGGTGCCGCCCGGCCCGTCACCGCCGACGACATGGGCTATGTGCTCTCCACCCCGGTGGTGCCGGAGTTTCTCACCGCCCGGGAATTTCTGCAATTCTTCCTGGAGATCAACCGGGGCAAAATTCCCTACCCCAAGGCCCCGGACGTGTATCTGGACTATATGTGCATCGACCCGGCCGACCGGGGAAAGCTGCTGAAGGATTTCTCCCACGGCATGAAAAACAAGATGCAGATGCTGGTGAACATCATGGCGGACCCCGCCGTGCTGCTGCTGGACGAGCCGCTGACCTCCTTTGACGTGGTGGTGGCCGACGAGATGAAAGCCCTGCTGCGGCGGATCAAGACCCGGCATATCATCCTGCTGTCCACCCATATCATGGACCTGGCCCTGGACCTGTGCGACGACATCGTGATCCTGCACCACGGGGTCCTGCAGGAGGTGCGGCGGGAGGACCTGGCCGATGAGGCGTACAAGGACCGCATCATCGCCGCCCTGAAGGAGGAGCCGGATGTGGTTTGACACCCTGGTTTTGCAGCTGCGGCTGCACATGGCCTATCGGGTCAACGGCATTCTGTACCGGCTGCGGTTTCTGCGCCTGCCCTATGAAAACAGCTTTGCCAAGACCCTGGGGCTGGTGCTGGCCGTCCTGCGGGAGATTTTCGGCATACTGCTGGGAAAGCTCCTGTATATGGCGGTGTTTTTCGCCGCTCCCCTGCTGCTGATCCGCCGGGAGCTGCCGCCGGAGCTGTACGGCCACCTGCTGGTGTTTCTGACGCTGATCGGCGGTATTTTCAACAACAATCTGCTGAATGGCGGCCGGGACGCCTATTACGCCGTGATCCTCCTGCGGATGGACGCCCGGCGTTACACCCTGTCAGCGTATGGGTACTATCTGCTGAAAACCGCCGTGGGCTTCCTGGCGGCGGCGCTGTTGGTGGGGCATCTGATCCTGAGGCAGGGGCTGGCCCTGTGTCTGCTGACCCCGGTGCTGGTGTGCGGCGTCAAGCTCCTCTCTGCGGGACTGGAGCTGCGGCACTTCCACCGACGGGGTATCCTGCCCCGGGACGAAAAGAGGTTTTCCCTGCTGCAGGGAACCTCCGTTCTTCTGCTGGCGACGGCGTATCTGCCCCCTCTCCTGCTGAACCGGGCCCTGCCCTCCGCCGCCGTATACGCTGTCTGCGGGCTGGCTGCGGCTGGCGGCGTGTGGGGAGCCGCATATCTGCTGCGCTTTTCCGGCTATCGCCGGGTGTACCGGCACCTGTTCACGGCGGACGCCGTATCCTTGCTCAGCGGCGACGGTCTCCAGGCGGCAGCCCGGGAGACCCAGGCCCAGTATCAGAGCAAGCTGACCCTGGACGCAGGCCCGGACAGCCGGAAAACCGGCTGCGCCCGGTTCAACGAGCTGTTTGTGCGCCGCAATTACCGGCTTCTGATGCGTCCGGCCCGGCGCACCGCCGTTATTGCCGGGGCCGCGCTGGCCCCGGGCTGCGCCGCCTGTCTGGCGCTGCCGGAGATAGCCGCCGCCATCAACGGCGCACTGGTTCCGGCGTTGCCGATGATGCTGCTTCTGATGTACTTCATCAACCGGGGCAACACCGTGACCCAGATCCTGTTCTTCAACTGCGACAGCAGTATGCTGTCCTACCGGTTTTACCGGCAGCCCCGGGTCATCCTGGGCATTTTCACGGCCCGACTGAAATCCCTGACGGCCATCAACCTGCTGCCCACCGCCGTCATCGCCCTGGGGCTTCCCCTGCTTCTGCTGTGCAGCGGCGGCACGGACACCCCCACGGATTATCTGGTGCTGCCCCTAGCCATTCTGGCCATGTCCGTGTTTTTCTCGGTGCACTACCTGGTGCTGTACTACCTGCTGCAGCCCTACACCGCCGGGCTGGAGAACACCCGCTTCGGCTATCGCCTGATCACGGGCCTGACCTATTTTGTCTGCTACATGATCTACGCCAACGTCCACGGGGCAACGATGGCCTTCGGCATCGGCATGATCGTCTTTGCCGCCGTGTATGTGGCCGCGGCCCTGCTGCTGGCCTATCGCCTGGCCCCCAGAACCTTCAAGCTGCGCACATAACAAAGCGCCTCTGGCCGAAAAGGCCGGAGGCGCTCGCTATTTTTTCTGTTATTCTCCCTTAAGCTCCCGCCGGATGGTCCGGAAGCGCTCCGGGATCTCCTGCTCCGTCATGCTCTTGGGAGCCTGCACGGTTCCGGCCTCTCTGGCCGTCTCATAAAACCAGCATTTGTACTCCACGGTTTCCAGGGTGTGTTGCATCTCCTCGATCCGGCGGCGCAGCACCTCCCGCTGGTTCCGGAACATCTCCAGCCGGTCGCCGATGGTGTCGTCCCCCTGGGCGGACAGCTGGATGTAATGCCGGATGTCCCGAATGGACATTCCCGCCTTTTTCATGCAGCCGATCATCCGCAGCCACTCATAGTCCGACTCCTGAAACACCCGGATCCCCCCGGGGGAGCGCTCCACCTGGGGCAGCAGCCCCTCCTTATCGTAATACCGCAGCGTGGAGGCAGGCACCCCCAGCCGTTTTGCCATTTCACCCACCGTATAGGCCATAAAAATCCTCCATTCCGTTGGTTCGCTTTTCGGTCAGCCCTCCACCGCCGGAAACAGATTCCAGGGGTAGGTCCGGGGCGGCGGGCAGAATACGTCCACCGCTCTGCCGGTGACCGGATGGCGGAAGGCCAGGCGGCAGGACCACAGGGCCGCCGTGCAGTTGGGGTCCTTGCTGCCGTATCGGATATCCCCCAGCAGCGGCAGCCCCCGGGAGGAAAACTGCACCCGGATCTGGTGGGTGCGTCCGGTGTGCAGCCGCACCCGCACCAGAGACAGATCCTCCGTCCGGGACAGCTCCCGGTATTCCAGGCTGGCCTCCCGGACGCCCTTCCGGGGCCGCTTCACCACATAGCTCTTGTTGCGCCCGGCGTCCCGGAACAGAAGGTCCGTCAGGGTGGCGGCAGGCTCCTGCGGATGGCCCCGCAGCACCGCCAGATATTCCTTCACCAGCTCGTGGGCCTGCACGGCGGCGGTGAGCTTTCCGGTGACCTCCCGCCGCCGGGAGAACACCATGACCCCGCCGGTGATCTTGTCCAGCCGGTGCACCGTGGCGATATAGGGGTGCTTCTGCCCCTGGGCCAGGTAGTGCTCCCGCAGCAGCTGCGGCATACACCGGCCGCTTTCGCTGTCCTCCGACAGCACCCCCACGGGCTTGCAGCAGATCACCAGGTGGGCGTCCTCATACAGAATCTTCAGCGGCTCCATGGCTCACCAGCGGCGGCGGCCCCGATAGGCCCGGCGCTGGCGGCGCTTCCCGCCCCGGCTGCCGTACCGCCGGCTGCGGCGGCCCAGCTTCAGCCACAGAATGAACACGATCACCAGCACCACAACGGCCACCAGAGCCAGCTTCACCCAGGTCTTGGCGAAAAACGCCTCCACGGCGGCCTTGGCCACCAGGAAACGGGACGCGGACACGTCCGCCTGGGCCAGCAGCGGCACCTCGGCGCACACCTGGTCGTTATAGGTGATGGTCAGGGTGCCCAGCTCCTGCCCGGCGGTGACGGGGGCGTTGACCACGTCCTCCTTCAGGGTGACGCTCTTGCGGATGTCCTCATCCTTGGCGTCCTTGGGCAGGAAGGCCTCCACGCTCTGGGCCGGATATAGCATCACCGTGTCCGTCTGCTTGGACAGGGCCACCGGCTGGCGGTACAGCTCGTCGGTGGCCGCCACCTGGCGCATGGAGAAGTTGTTGTATGCCCAGTTATACAGCTTGGCGGACTCGGAGAAGCTCTCCACGGTGGCGCCGTTTCCCTTGCAGCCCAGCACCACCGCCACCAGACGGCGGCCGCTGCGCTTGGCGGAGGACACCAGGCAATAGCCGGACTCCTCGGTGGAGCCGGTCTTGATGCCGTCGGCTCCGTCGTACTGATAGCCCATGATCCGCCAGTTGGAGATCAGGGAATTGGTGGTGTACAGCTCCCGCTCCTCGGACATGTTGGTGGCGGGCACCACATAGGAGGCGGTGCTGCAGATCTTCATGAAGGTCTCGTTTTTCATGGCCTCCCGGGTGAACAGATAGATGTCCCAGGCGGTGGAATAGTGGTTGGGGTCATGCAGGCCGTTGGGATTGACAAAGTGGGTGCCGGTGCAGCCCAGCTCCTGGGCCCGCTGATTCATCAGGGCCACAAAGGCGTCCTGGGATCCGGCCACCGTCTCCGCCAGGATGCAGGCCGCCTCGTTGGCGGACACCAGCATCATGCAGTACAGCAGCTGCTCCACCGTCAGCACCTCGCCCTCCTTGATGTCGGCGGAGCTGCCGGTGGGGTCCATGTCGTTGACCAGGGACGGCGCCGCCACCTGCTGGTCCAGGGTCAGCACCCCCTGGTCCACGGCCTCCAGGGTCAGCAGGGCGGTCATGACCTTGGTGATGCTGGCGGGATACTCGGTGTCCCGCTCGTTGAGGCCGTACAGCATCCGCCCGGACTCATAGTCCATCAGCAGGGCCGCCTTGGCATTCACCTGGGGCAGGTCCACCGCACTGGCCTGGGGCACGCAGAACAGGCCCGTCAGCAGAAGCGTCAGCAAAAAAACAGATAAAAACCGGCGAATTTTCATTTTCTTTTTCTCCATCTATGCTATAATGGTGGTGGGATAAGGGACAGCGTGCCCGATCCCTGCTTATCACCTCTCATTATAAGCAAAATCCAACAGGGAGTCAACAACAGAGCCTATGGGAAAAGTTACAAAAACGGAAATATTTTTGCTGGTCCTGACGCTTCTGTTTGCGGCGGCAGCGGCGCTGTTCTTCACCGGCCGCCCCCGGTCCGAGGGGTACACCGTCACCACCCAGCGGGACGACGCCGGTCCCCAGGAGCCCCAGTCCGGCCCCCTGAACATCAACACGGCCACCGCCGCCCAGCTGGAGACCCTGGACGGCATCGGCCCGGTGCTGGCCCAGCGCATCGTGGAATACCGCAAGACCAACGGCCCCTTCGCCTCCGTGGAGGGACTCCTGGAGGTCAAGGGCCTGGGACCCGGCATATTGGAAGCCATCCGCCCCCAGATCACCGCAGAGGAGGAACCATGAAAATTTTAGTAGTAGACGACGAGCAGCTGCTGGTCAAGGGCATCAAGTTCAACCTGGAAAACGAGGGCTATCAGGTGCTCACCGCCTATGACGGGGCCGCAGCCGTGGAGCTGGCCCGGCGGGAGAGCCTGGACCTGATCATCCTGGATCTGATGATGCCCCAGCTGTCCGGCAGCGAGGCGTGTATGAAGATCCGGGAGTTTTCCGACGTGCCCATCATCATGCTCACCGCCCGCAGCGAGGACGCGGACAAGCTCATGGGCTTTGCCTGCGGGGCCGACGACTATGTGACCAAGCCCTTCAACATCCTGGAGCTGAAGGCCCGGATCAAGGCCCTGCTGCGCCGGGCCAAGGGCCCCGCCCGGCCGGGCCGCAATCCCGCCCTGCTGACGGCGGGGGACTTGAGCCTGGATACCGAGCAGCGGGTGGCCATCCGGGACGGCCGCACCATCGACCTGACGGCCAAGGAATACGACCTGATCGAGCTGCTGATGAAAAATCCCCGGCGGGTCTACAGCCGGGAGAGCCTGATGAACCTGGTGTGGGGCTATTCCTACGCCGGGGACTACCGCACCGTGGACGTGCACATCCGCCGCCTGCGGGAGAAGCTGGAGCGGGTCCCGGCGGAGCCGGAATACATCATGACAAAGTGGGGAGTGGGTTACTATTTTGCGGGGGAAAACCAGCCTACAGTTTAAGTTCAGCATGAGCTATATCCTCATCATCCTGGCGGTGCTGGTGCTGCTGAATACCTATCCGCTGCTGGTGTCTCAGAGTCTGGTGTTCCGGACCAAGGAGACGGCCATGAAAAGCAGCGTCAAGATGGTGGAATCGGCCCTGTCGGGCCTGCCGGAGCTGACGGAGGAAAACGTGGGCCAGGCCCTGGCCTCGGTGGAGGAGACCGGCGTGTCCCGCCTGCTGGTGACGGACACCTCCGGCTGCATCCTGTTCGACACCCGGGAGGGCGGCAGCGCCAAGGGGATGTACGCCATGTATACCGAGATCGTCCAGGCTCTGGACGGCAGCGACGCCTTCTACTGCCGGTATGACAGCCATGCTTTTTTAAGCCGGGGCGCTTCCCCGGTGGTATACCGCAACCGCATCATCGGCGCGGTGTACGCCTATGAATACGACACCCAGCAGGCGGAGCTACTGCAGAGCTTCCAGACCAACCTGACCCGCATCTCCCTGCTGATCGGCGTTCTGGTGGTTGCCCTCAGCGCTCTGCTGTCCCGGGCCTTCACCCGGAAGATCCGGGAACTGCTCCAGGCCATCCGCCAGGTCCGGGAGGGGGCCTACAGCCATCGGGCCTCCGTCCGGGGAAATGACGAGATCGCCCAGCTGGCCACGGAGTTCAACAGCCTGACGGACCGCCTGCAGACCACCGAGGCCGCCCGCCGCCGTTTTGTGTCCGACGCCAGCCACGAGCTGAAAACGCCCCTGGCCGGTATCCGCCTGCTGACGGACTCCATCCTTCAGACGGAGGACATGAACGCCGACACCACCCGGGAATTTGTGGAGGATATCGGCCGGGAGGCCCAGCGGCTCAGCCGCATCACCGAGGACCTGCTGCGCTTGACCCGGCTGGACAGCGGCATCCAGGACGCGGCCTATCCTGTGTCCGTGTCCCGGGTGCTGGAGCGGGTGGTCCGTATGCTGGGGGTGGTGGCCCGGGAAAAGGAGGTCACCCTGACCTATGAGACGGACGAGGACGCCGTGGTCCGGGCCACCGAGGACGACATTCACCAGATTCTCTATAACCTCATGGAAAACGGCATCAAGTACTCCGGCTCCATGGGCTTTGTCCACACCACCCTGAAAACCGTCGGCGACACCGTGGTGATCTCCGTGGAGGACAACGGCATCGGCATCCCCAACGAGGACATGGAGCACATATTCGAGCGGTTCTACCGGGTGGACAAGAATCGCTCCCGGGCCGTGGGCGGCACGGGCCTGGGCCTGAGCATTGTCAGCGACACCGTGCGCCGCCGGGGCGGCTCCATCCGGGCCCAGCACAGGCAGTCCGGCAGCGGCACCGTGTTCATCGTGGAGCTGCCCCTGGCCCGGCGAGAGGAGGCGGACGAATGAAAAAACGGATCTTTCTCCTGCTGCTTTGTCTGGCACTGCTGCTTACCGGCTGCGCCGCCAGCCGCCGGACGCCCAAGCAGACCTTCCGGATCTACGGCCTGTCCGGCGCCCCGGGGGGCGACGCCATCTCCGCCGTGGACGTGGACTGGTCGGAGCGGAAAAGCCTCACCGTGGACCAACAGGCCCAGGCGGCTCTGGAGCAGCTGCTGGGGGCGTGCACCGAGCCGGGCTACCGCACGCCCATCCCCCAGGGGGTGACGCTGCGCAGCTGCCAGCTTACCGGCGGCATGGCCCTGGTGGACTTCTCCCAGGGGTATGAGCAGCTGTCCGGCATCGACCTGACCATCGCCGACTACTGCGTCACCCTGACCCTGTCCCAGCTGCCCGGTATCTCCGTGGTCCGCATCACCGTGGAGGGCCAGGACCTGGCCTATCGGACCCACAGCCTGCTGCAGTCCCGGGAGGTGCTGATGACCAGCGAGGACGACGTGACCCGCACCCTGGGGGTGCGCCTGTTCTTCCCCGCCTGGGAAAGCGGCCTGCTGACGTCGGAATCCCGGACCCTGACCCTTCACGAGGGCGACAGCGCCGTGGAGGCCATCATGTCCGCCCTGATGGAGGGCCCCCAGACCGAGAGCCTGTCCCCTCTGCTGCCGGAGGGCTTCCAGATGCTGACGGTCCGGGTGGAAAGCGGCACCTGCTATCTGAATCTGCCCCGGTCGGACGTGTCCCTGCTGCCGGAGGGCCTGGAGGCCCAGCAGCTGCTGGTCCGGGGCTTGGTGAACTCCCTGTGCTCCGCCAACGGCGTGGACCGGGTCCAGCTGCTGCTGGACGGCCAGGTAGCCGCCTCCTTCGGCCAGGTGGACATCAGCGGCCCCCTGTACCGGGAGTGACCGCTCCGATTCCTGAAAAAAAGCGTGCCGACCGCAGGCGGCACGCTTTTTTTGAACGATTTTGGCTTACTCCTGGTCCTCGTCGTCCTGGGCATTGGCCAGGTCGCTGAGATCGAACTCCAGCTTCTCGCCGCAGTTGGGGCAGCGGATCTCGCCACTCTCCAGGGTATCCTCGTCGAAGACGATCTCCTCCTCGCAAACGGGGCAGGTGGTCTCGAAATAGGACTCGTCGTCATCGTCGTAGTCCTCATCCTCGTCCTCGTCCACGTCGTCATCCAACTCGTAGAGGGCCTGCTCCACGTCGGACAGATCGTCGCTGACGGCATCCAGACCGTCCTCCACGTCGCACAGCTCGTCTTCCAGGTCCACGAACTTCTCCGCCATGTCGTCCAGCACGTCGATGATGGCAGCGATGAGCTTGCCCTCCTTGGTGTCGGTGTCCAGCGCCAGGCCCTCGGCCAGGCCCTTCAGATAAGCTACCTTCTCAGAAATTTCCATGTTCATGCTCCTTTCCTGATATGGGTGGTGGTGGGAAAACCGCAGTCCTTACTTGGCGCGGCCCAGGTACTCGCCGGTGCGGGTGTCGATGGTGATCTTGTCGCCGATGTTGATGAACAGGGGCACCTTCACCTCGGCGCCGGTCTCCACGGTGGCGGGCTTCAGGGTGTTGGTGGCGGTGTTGCCGGCCAGACCGGGCTCCGTCTCGGTGACCTCCAGGTCCATGAAGTTGGGGCACTCCAGGCCGAACACGCTGCCCTTATAGCTCAGCACCTTGCACACGGTGTTCTCGGTGATGAAGCGGAACGCATCGCCCAGCAGATCCTTGCCCAGGGGCACCATATCGAAGGTCTCCTGGTCCATGAAGTAATACAGGTCGCCGTCGTTATAGCTGTAAGCCATGTCCTTGCGCTCCACGAAGGCTTCCTCGAACTTTGCGGTGGGGTTGAAGGAAGTTTCGGTGACGGCGCCGGTGACGATGTTCTTCATCTTGGTGCGCACGAAGGCCGCGCCCTTGCCGGGCTTGACGTGCTGGAATTCCACGACCTGCATGATCTTGCCGTCCATTTCAAAGGTCTTACCGTTACGGAAATCGCCGGCGGTAATGGTTGCCATATGTGTATCCTCCCATGTCATGAGAAAATAATCCTCAGCGGGAGTATTTCCTCGTATTCAAAAATTTGCCTATACAGCTCTATTATTTTACACGATAATAGGCGCTATTGCAAGAGCCAGACGGGATTTTTTCCCGGTTTTCCCGAAAAATCAGTCTCCAACAAAGCAAAGTTAAAAAGCCTCGCAGAGTTCACGGCCCGCAGGCCGTGAATCAAGTGCAATCCGTTTTTTGCGGCGGCGTGTACGTCGCAAAAAACACTTTGCGCGGAGAGAGTGTGTTCCGATGGGCTGCGTGCCCATCGGAACGCGCGGTTCGGAGCGAAATCTCTTTTGGTAGAAAAAGGGCGGTGCCCTTTTTCTACCAAGTTATTTTACAGAATCAGCAGGTCCTTCTTGGCCAGGGTGATATCCTGGCAGCCGCCCTCCTGCAGCACCACCACGTCCTCGATGCGGACGCCGAAGCGGCCGGGCAGATAGATGCCGGGCTCGGCGGACACGGCGGCCCCCAGAGGCAGGGGGTTGTTGTTGGCGGGAGTGGCGTTGGGGGACTCGTGAATTTCCACGCCCACGCTGTGGCCGAAGCTGTGGCCGAAATAGGGACCGTAACCGGCGTCCTCGATGACCTTCCGGGCGGCGGCGTCCACGTCGTGGCCGGTGGCGCCGGCCTTGGCGGCGGCGATGCCCGCCAGCTGGGCCTGCAGCACGACGTTGTAGACCTTCTCCATCTCCTCGGTGACGTGGCCCACGGCCACGGTGCGGGTCATGTCAGAGCAATAGCCCTGATAGATGCAGCCGAAGTCCATGGTCACGAAGTCGCCGTCCTGGATCTTCCGGTCGGTGGGCACGGCGTGGGGCATACTGCCGTTGGGACCGCTGGCCACGATGGGGTCAAAGGACATATTCTCCGCGCCTCCGGCCAGCATCAGGTACTGCAGCCGGGCGGCGATCTCCTTCTCGGTGACGCCGGGCCTGATTTCCTTGACGATCTGGTCCAGAGCGGCCTCGGCGATGCGCTGGGCGGCGATCATCCGCTGGATCTCCTCGGCGTCCTTGCTCTGGCGCAGGGAGATCAGCAGCTCCGTGGCGGGCACCAGCTGGCAGTGCAGCTTCTCGGAATAGTGGCGATAGTCCGCCACGGTCATGTACGCATCCTCGAAGCCCAGCTTCTGCACATGGGTCTTCTCCATGGCGGCGTTGATCAGGTCCACATAGGGGTGGGCGGCGTCGGTCATGGCGATCTCGGCGTCCTGCACCTTGTTGTGGGCGGCCTCGATATAGCGGGAGTCGGTGAAATAGAAGTTCCCCTCCCGGGTCACCAGGGCCACGCCGTCGGTGCCGGTGGAGTGGAAGCCGGAGGCATAGAAGCGGTTGGCCTCGCAGGTCAGCAGCATACCGTCCAGCTCATAGGCAGACAGCTTTTCCGCAATTTTCGCAAAATGGTTCATAATCAAAACTCCTTTCAGATCCGGTGAACGCCACCGGCTAAATGCTTCCAGGGGGCCTGGAGGGCATGCAGCACCTTCTGCCACGGGGTCCTGGCCCCGCCGGCCGGCTCCACCATCAGGGCCGTGACGCCGCTGAGGTTGGCCCCCAGCATATCCGTCAGCAGCTTATCTCCCAGCATGGCCGTGTGGGCGGGGTCGGTCCCCGCCTGGTCCATGGCCCGGCGAAAGCCCGCCGTCTGCGGCTTTTTGGCGTGGCCCACATAGGTGATCCCCAGGTCGCGGCAGAACTGCTCCACCCGCCGGGGGCTGCGGTTGTTGGACAGGATCATCACCCGGATCCCCGCCGCCTGTATGCGGCAGAGCCAATCGCGCACCGCCTGGTCGGGGCGGGACACGCTTTTGGGGGCCAGGGTATAGTCCAGGTCGCTGAGCAGCAGCCGGATGCCCCTGCTCTGCAGCAGCTCCGGCGTGATCTGCTGATAGCTTTCGTATACCCCGTCCGGCACCAGAGAAATACGCATACACCAGTTCCCTTTCTCATAGCTTTGGCTATAGTGTAGCATTTTTTTCATAGGAACGCAAGGGGGGATCTCCATGCCGCTGTATCTTGCCGCCACACCGGACCGTCTGACCCGGGCCCGGGCCGTGACGCCGCGCCTGGCCCATGTGGCCTATCGCCTGGGCCCCGGCTCGGAGCTGCTGGCCGCGCCGCTTCCGCCTGCTCTGCGGGGCGGGCTGATGGTGCTGTCGGACTGGGACTGTCCGCCGGTGGAGGAACCGGACCGCCTGGCCCGGCAGATTGCCCGGACCTGCCTGCGGCGGGGCTACGCCGGGGCGGCGGCGGACTTTGACCCGCCTGCCCGGCCGGACCGTCTGGCCCTGCTGGAGGCGCTTTCTCCCCTGCTGGCCTCCTGCGGCCGGACCCTGTATGTTCCGGAGCACTGCCCCGTCGCCGGGGCGACGATACTGCTGTGCACCGCCCTGTCCGGCGGAACGCTGGAGGGCCGGCTGACCCAGGCGGTGGACCAATACGGGGCAGAGCACCTGGCCCTGGACCTGCAGCGGCTGGCCATGGACTTCCCTCTCCCCTGCCCCGGAGGTCAGGGCACGCCCCTGACCCTTCCCCAGCTGGAGGCCCTGGCCGCAGGCCGCCCCACCTTCTATTCCGACGCCCTGTGCGCCCGGTATTTCACCCTGACCCGGCAGGGGCAGACCCACTTCGTCCTTTTTGACGACGCCCGGACCCTTCGGCGGAAGCTGGAGCTGGCCCGTCAGCTGGGCATCCGGGACGCCCTGGTGATGCTGCCGGAGGTGGAGGACCTTCTGGAGCCGCTGTTCGCCGGGGAAAGATAAAATCCCTCCGTTTCGATACATCGTACCCAAACGGAAGGATTCCCTTTTTATAAGCCGCGCACGGTTATTGCCGCTCCAGCACATGTACGGTCACCGGAAAGCTTTCATTTCCGGGCATTACGCCTGTCACCATCCGGACCGTGGTAAATCCGAATTTGGCATACAGAGCCAGAGCCGGTTCATTCCCGTCCAGAACTTCGATCTCCGCGTCATCCTGCACTCTCTCCAGCGCAAAACGCATCAGCTCTGACCCGACTCCCTGCCGGGCGCAGCTTCGGTCCACATAAAGCCATGCCAGCTCCGTGTCCGAAAATGCTATGAAGCCCACCACCAGTCCCTTATCCTCGGCCACATAGACCTGATATTCAAACAAGCCCTCTCTTTCCGCGGCGATGGACAGCGGCAGAAAGGCCGCCGGCAGGCCGGCATACTCCAGCTCACTTTTCCGGGCCGGATCGTGGACCTGACACAGGCGCTCAAAATCTTTTTCCTCATATTTCCGGATGTTCAGCTGCAATGACATTTTATACCTCCGACTTCGCAGATGCACCGGCATGCCGGGCCGCCTGTCAGAATAACTCCCCCCCAAAAGGAGCGTTGTCCCCTGAATCGGTAAAAAGCGTGCTGAACACAACGTCCAGCACGCTTTTTGAGACGATTAATAATATCTCTTGTTTCTGTTCTTGCGGGCAGCCTCGGACTTCTTGCGGCGCTTGACGCTGGGGCTTTCGTAGCACTCTCTTCTCCGCACTTCAGCCAGGACGCCTGCCTTGGCGCAGCTTCTCTTAAAACGCTTCAGAGCGCTGTCCAGGGACTCGCCTTCCTTGACGTGGACTTCGGACATCTATTTTCCCTCCCTCCGATGTATCCGGCTCGATCCAGGATACTCTTTAAGAGCCATTGGACATGACTTTAACAATAGCATTATACTGTGTAGGTCCTGCCTTGTCAAGCCGTTTTCCAACATTTTTTACGATTCCGATTATTTCGCAGGCTTGACGATCAGGTTCATGAGCTTGTCCTTCACCAGGATGGTCTTCACCACGGTCATGCCCTCGGTGGCCTTTCTGACCTTGTCCAGCTCCATGGCGGCGGCCATGACGGTCTCCTGGCCGCTGCCGGCGGGGACGGTGACGGCGCCCTTGAGCTTGCCGTTGACCTGGATGGCCATGTCCACATGGGTGTCCACGGTCTTGCCCTCGTCATAGGTGGGCCAGGGCATCTGCATGGCCATCTTGCCGGTCTTTCCGGCGTAGCCGGTAAGCTCCCACATTTCCTCCACCATGTGGGGCGCAAACGGGGACAGCAGAAGCATCAGCTGCTGCAGGTCGCCCCGGGTCAGGCCGGAGGAATAGAACTCGTTGACCATGGCCATCAGGGCGGCGATGGCGGTGTTCATCTTCAGATCGTCGATGTCGGCGGTGACCTTCTTGATGGTCTTGTGGATTAGGGCCTCGTTCTTTTCGGAGATCTCGTCGCTGTCCTGGGCCAGGTCCATGAGATTCCAGCAGCGGTCCAGGAAACGCTTGGAGCCCTTCACGGCCTCGTTGGACCAGGTAACGGCCTTTTCAAAGTCACCGATAAACATAATGTGCAGGCGCATGGTATCCGCGCCGTACTGGGCCACGATATCGTTGGGATTCACCACATTGCCCCGGGACTTGGACATCTTCTCGCCGCCCTCGCCCAGGATCATGCCGTGGCTGGTGCGCTTGGCATAGGGCTCCTTGGTGGGCACCACGCCGATGTCATACAGGAACTTGTGCCAGAACCGGGAGTACAGCAGGTGCAGGGTGGTGTGCTCCATGCCGCCGTTGTACCAATCCACGGGGCTCCAGTATTCCAGGGCCTCCTTGCTGGCCAGAGCCTTGTCGTTGTGGGGGTCCATATACCGCAGGAAGTACCAGCTGGAGCCGGCCCACTGGGGCATGGTATCCGTTTCCCGCTTGGCAGGGCCGCCGCAGCAGGGGCAGGTGGTGTTGACCCAGTCGGTCATCTTGCTCAGGGGGCTTTCGCCGTCGTCGGTGGGCTCATAGCTCTCCACCTGGGGCAGCACCAGCGGCAGCTGCTCCTCCGGCAGGGCCACCCAGCCGCACTTGGGGCAGTTCACCAGGGGGATGGGCTCGCCCCAGTACCGCTGGCGGGAGAACACCCAGTCGCGGAGCTTATAGTTGACCTTCTCCTTGCCGAAGCCCTGCTCCACCACATACTTCTTCATGGCGGGGATGGCTTCCTTCACGGTCATGCCGTTGAGGAACCCGGAGTTCACCATCACGGCGCTGTCGTCCTTGGCCACAAAGGCCTCCTTGGTGACGTCGCCGCCCTTGACCACCTCGATGATGGGCAGGCCGAACTTCGTGGCAAACTCCCAGTCGCGCTGGTCGTGGCCGGGAACGCCCATGACGATGCCGGTGCCGTAGCCCATGAGGACATAGTCGGACACGAACAGGGGCAGGGGCTTGTGGGTCACGGGGTTGATGGCCTCGATGCCCTCCAGCCGGACGCCGGTCTTTTCCTTGTTCAGCTCGCCCCGCTCAAAATCGGACTTATGGGCAGCCTCCTCCTGATAGGCGGCCACGGCGTCCCAATTCTTAATCTTGGGCTGCCACTCCTTCAGCAGGGGGTGCTCCGGGGAGATGACCATATAGGTGGTGCCGAACAGGGTGTCGGCCCGGGTGGTGTATACCGTGACCTGGTCGCCCACGTTGGTGTCGAAGGTGATCTCCGCGCCGGTGGAGCGGCCGATCCAGTTGCGCTGCTGGATCTTCACCCGCTCGATGAAGTCCACGTCCTCCAGATCGTCCAGCAGGCGCTGGGCATAGGCGGTGATCTTCAGCATCCACTGGCTCTTTTCCTTGCGGATGACCTCGCTGCCGCAGCGCTCGCACACGCCGTTGACCACTTCCTCGTTGGCCAGCACGCACTTGCAGCTGGTGCACCAGTTCACGGGCATGGTGGTCTTATAGGCCAGGCCCTTCTTGAACATCTGCAGGAAGATCCACTGGGTCCACTTGTAATAGTTGGGGTCCGTGGTATCCACGCAGCGGTCCCAGTCGAAGCCGTAGCCCAGCATTTTCAGCTGGCTGGTGAAGTTGGCGATGTTCTGCTTGGTGACGATGGCCGGGTGGATGTGGTTCTTGATGGCGTAGTTCTCCGTGGGCAGGCCGAAGGCGTCAAACCCGATGGGGAACAGGACGTTGTAGCCCTCCATGCGCTTTTTCCGGGTGACGATGTCCATGGCCGTAAAGGGCCGGGGATGGCCCACGTGCAGGCCCTGGCCGGAGGGATAGGGGAACTCGATCAGCCCGTAGAACTTGGGGCGCTTGTCCCCGGTAACGGCGGCATAGGGCTTGGTCTCCTCCCACCGCTTCTGCCACTTTTTCTCAATGGCGGCAAAATCGTACTTCATATGCTTTTCTCCTTCTGATGATAAATATGACAAGAAAAATCCCCCGACCGTATAACACGGTCAGGGGCGAAATCACTCGCTGTACCACCCTGCTTCCGCGGAAGTTAAGCTCCGCGCTCGGGACGCCTGTAACGGGGCGCGATCGTCCCGCCCTGTTCAGGCGGGAAACTCCGGGGCCAGTACAACGGAGCGCCTCCGCCGGCTCGCACCAGCCGCCGGCTCTCTTCAGGGGGTCCTGCTCCGTCTTTTTCCCTTCGCAGTCTTTTGCGAAAATCAAGGATATTGTACCCGCTCTGCCAGGGTTTGTCAACCCCGGTTTTCCGGGAAAATTCCCCTCTCCGGCGGCAAAAATGTTGACGAAGCAGCCGCCAGCGCTTATAATAAGGAAAAATACCCGGCGCTTTTCCCCTTTGAAGCGCCGCAGAAGGAGCGTTATATGAAACAGATCATCCTCACCGGCGACCGGCCCACCGGCCGCCTGCACGTGGGCCACTATGTGGGCTCCCTGAAGGAGCGCGTGGCCCTTCAGAACTCTGGCAAGTTCGACGAGATCTATATCATGATCGCCGACGCCCAGGCCCTTACCGACAACGCCGAGCACCCGGAAAAGGTCCGCCAGAACATCATGAACGTGGCTCTGGACTATCTGGCCTGCGGCCTGGACCCGGAGAAGTCCACCCTGTTCATCCAGTCCATGATCCCGGAACTGACAGAGCTGACCTTCTATTATATGAACCTGGTCACCGTGTCCCGGGTCCAGCGCAACCCCACCGTCAAGGCGGAGATTCAGATGCGCAACTTTGAGGCCAGCATCCCTGTGGGCTTCTTCTGCTATCCCATCAGCCAGGCGGCGGACATCACCGCCTTCCGGGCCACCGCCGTCCCCGTGGGCGAGGATCAGCTGCCCATGCTGGAGCAGTGCAAGGAGATCGTCCACAAGTTCAACGCCGTCTATGGCGACACCCTGGTGGACCCCCAGATCATCCTGCCCAAGAACCAAGCCTGCCTGCGCCTGCCGGGCATCGACGGCAAGGCCAAGATGAGCAAGTCCCTGGGCAACTGCATCTACCTGTCCGACAGTCCCGAGGACATCCGCACCAAGGTCATGTCCATGTTCACCGACCCCACCCACCTGCGCCGGGAGGACCCCGGCCACACCGAGGGGAACCCCGTCTTCATCTATCTGGACGCCTTCTGCCGCCCGGAGTATTTCCCGGAGTTCCTGCCGGAATACAGCGGGCTGGATGAGCTGAAGGCCCACTATCAGCGGGGCGGCCTGGGGGATGTGAAGGTCAAGAAGTTCCTGAACAATGTCCTCCAGGCGGAACTGGCCCCCATCCGCCAGCGCCGGGAGGATTGGGAGAAGCGTCTGCCCGATGTGTACGAAATTCTCCGGGCCGGCAGCGAGACTGCCCGCAAGACGGCAGCCGCCACCCTCCACGACGTCCGCCACGCCATGCGCATCGACTATTTCGAGGACAACAACCTCCTGCGCAAGGACTGATTTAATCCCAAAAAAGCGTGCTGCCTGCGGGCAGCACGTTTTTTTTACGCTCCGGGGCCCTTGACAATATCGTGTGGCGATATTATAATGGAAGCATACAATATCGCGGCGCGATATTAATCGAAAAACGCTGGAAGGAGGTGGAGCGCCGCCATGAAGGAGCGGGGGACTCTGACCGAGTCCATGTTCTATGTGCTGATGTCCTTTTTTCGGGGGCAGATGTGCGGCATCGAGATCACGGAGTTTGTGGAGCGGAAAACTAACGGCCGGGTGCGGCTGGGCCCCGGGACCCTGTACACCCTGCTGGGGAAGTTTCAGGAGGAGGGCCTGATCCGGGAGACGGAGATTCAGGGCCGCAAGCGCAGCTATCAGATTACGGACGCGGGCCGGGCCGCCTTCCGGGAGGAGCTGGCGCGGCTGAGGGCCTGCGTGGAGGACGGAGAGGAGGAGAGCGCATGGACCGAGCAAGAAAAGTGAGGAAAATACTTCCGGTGTCCCCCTGTGACATCCGGGGCCTGGAGGCCTGGCTGGAGGAGCGGGCCAACGCCGGGCTGTTTCCGGTGTCCATCGGCAGTTGGGCGGTCTTTACCACCGACGGCGTGCCCGGCACCAGGTTCCGCCTGGAGCCCTATGACCAGGGCAGGACGGCTCCCACGGAGGAGCAGCAGGAGCTGTATCGAAGGGCGGGCTGGTCATATGCCCTGAACGTGGCCCCCGCCGGGTGCTGGCTGTTTTACACGGCGGATCCCGCCGCCGTGGAGCTGTACTCCGACCACGAAAGCCGGGGCCTTTCCCTGGAGCGGCTGGAGCGGGCCGCGCGCCGGGCCTGGCAGCGCAGCCTGCTGCTGGGGGTGGTCCTGGCTGCCGTATCTGTGTGGCTGCTGCTGTTCTGGAGCGGCGGCATGGCGGCCCGGGGCGGTCTGCCGCTGGTGTGGCTGCGGGTATTTGACCCGACGTTTCTGGTGCTGCTGCTGTGTCAGGGGGTGGCATTCGGCAGAAGCTGCCGGAACGCGAGACTGCTGCGCAGAGCCTGTCAGGCCCTGCGGCTGGGGATGGATATGCCGCCCTCCGCCGAACCCAGCGGAAGGATCGTGTGGGAGAACGTGATCTTCCTGGCGGCGGTTTTCCTGCTGGCACTGCTGCTGGCGGGACAGTGGATGGAGCGCCGGGGCGTCCCCCTGGAGGACTTCCGGCAGCCCTATGTGGAGCTGCAGGAGCTGGAGAGCACTCCGGTGGTCCTGTTTGACCCATCCTCCGGCCACGATTCCCGGGCCTACAGGGAGCATTCTCTGCTGGTCCCGGCCTGGTATTCCGTCACCCAGCAGGCCCGCAGCCCGGAAAACGGTGCAAGCTGCTACGCGCCCCAGCTGGAGGCCATGTATTTCCGCCTGCTGCTGCCCTCCATGGCCCGGTCCGTGGCCCAGGCCCAGATGGAGCAGTACCGGCTGGTGAATCTGTCCTGGAGCTATGAGACCCTGGAGCATCCGGGGCTGGACTTTGTGCTTCTGGCCCGGGAGCCGGAGGGCCTCTGGCAGATGGCGGCCCTGGGCCGGGGCGGCCAGGTGGCCGTATACATTTACTGCGGCCAGGAGCAGCTGCGGGATCATCTGGACCTTCTGTCGTCCTGGAGGCGGTAAGACGGCGCAAAAAATCCTGTCCCCACAGGGACAGGATTTTTTATGGTCTTTTATGCGTCGATTCCCCGGCTGGTGAGGTACTTCTTCACCATCAGGGCTACCTTGAAGGTGATGGCGTCGTCAAACTCCCGCAGGTCCAGCCCCGTGAGCTTCTTGATCTTCTCCAGCCGGTACACCAGGGTGTTCCGGTGGACAAACAGCTTCCGGGCCGTCTCGGACACGTTCAGGTTGTTCTCGAAGAACTTATAGATGGTGAACAGCGTCTCCTGATCCAGGGCGTCAATGGGATTCTTCTTGAAAACCTCCTGCAGGAACATCTCGCACAGGGTGGTGGGCAGCTGATAGATCAGCCGGCCGATGCCCAGGTTCTCATAGTTGATGACATAGCGCTCGGTGTCAAAGACCTTGCCCACCTCAATGGCGATCTGGGCCTCCTTATAGGCCTTGGCCAGATCCCGCAGGTGCAGGGCCAGAGTGCCGATGCCCACGAACACGGTGCTCTCGCCGTCCACCCGCAGGGCCTCCTCGATGGAGGCGGCCACCTTTTCCAGGTCCTTGCCGCAGGCGCCCTCGGGCATCTGGTGGATCAGGGCCACGTCGTCGTCGCCCACGCTCAGCACGAAATCATTCTGCCGGTCCGGGAACATATTCTGCACCACGTCCACGGGAATGGCCTCGGCCCGGTCGTCCACCGGGCGGATGACAAACACGCCCCGGGGCACCTCCGCCGCCACATGCAGCTCCTTGGCCCGCATGTAGATATCGCTGATCAGGATATTATCCGAGATGATGTTCTTAATAAAGGAGCCCTTATCGTGCTTTTCCTCATAATAGACCTTGGCGGCGTTCAGGGCCACGCAGGCCATGGAGCACACGGTGCGTCCCACGCTGTCGTCGCCGCTGGTGAAAACCGCATAGTCAAAGTGGGTGCCCCAGCCGGGCATAGCCTTGAAGGTCTTGCCCTCCATGGTCACGCAGTTGCCCTCCGCCGCGGCGATAGGCTCCACATATTTGGTCCACTTCTTGCCGATACCGGTGAGCTCGCTGCATGCGATCACCGTGCCCTCGGAGTCGATAACGCCGATGGTGCGGTCCGTGGTCTCCTTGAATTGCAGCACAACATTTTGAAAAATTCTTCCAGACATTCTTGTTCCTCCCGCCGATGATTTGGGCTGTGGGTATTTTGTGCAAACTGTCAGGCCGTTACCCCTATTATATCGTCAGAATCACGGATTTGCAAGTATTTTTTTTATCTTTTCTACAAATTTCCTGGAATTTTGCAGTTATGTCGATAAACGCCTCTACCGGCAGTCCGCAAGAGCTTTTTTCTCCTCCGCCGTCAGCATCCGGAAGGCCCCGGGAGCCAGCTCCGGGTCCAGCCGCAGGGGGCCCATGGACAGCCGCTTCAGGTACGTCACCGGCTTTCCCCGGGCCGCCAGCATCCGCTTGACCTGGTGGAACTTTCCCTCCCGAAGGGTCACCAGGCACTCCCCCGGCGACAAAATCTCCAGCCCGGCGGGCAGGCACTCCAGTCCATCCCCCAGGGTCATTCCGGCGGCGAAGGCCGCAGCATCGGCAGGCTCCAGCGCCCCCTCCACCCGGGCATAGTACACCTTGTCCACGTGGGACTTGGGCGAGAGCAGCCGATGGGCCAGGGCCCCGTCATTGGTCAGCAGCAGCAGGCCCTCCGTGTCCTTATCCAGCCGCCCTACCGGCGACAGGCTCCTCCGCCGCAGCTCCGGGGGCAGCAGGTCCAGCACCGTCTGCTGGCGGCTGTCCTCGGTGGCGGACAGCACCCCGGCGGGCTTGTGCAGCATCACATAGGTGAACCGCTCCGTCTCCACCGGCTGGCCGTCCACGGTGATGGCGGCCGCCTCCGGGTCCACCTTCTCCTCCGCCGTCCGGGCGATCTGTCCGTCCACCCGCACCCGGCCCTGGCGCACCAGCTCCTTTACCTCCCGCCGGGACCACCGTCCGGTCCCGGCCAGGATTTTGTCCAGCCGCTCCATATCTGCACCTCCTGCAATTTCTTCCGTAAGCATAGCATAGTTTTGGGCAAAATGGAATAAGAAATGTACGAGGTGATGGTATGGTGGTATTCATGAAGCGGCGGCAGCTGGCAGCCGCCGCCCTGGGGGTCCTGGCGGCCCTGACGCTACTGTTTGTGATTCCCGGTTGTCAGCGGGACAGCGGCGGGACGGAGCCGGTACAGGCCGCCGACAATGCCGCCCGGGTGGCGTATCTGGAGAGCCTGGGCTGGCAGGTGACGCCGGAGCCTCTGGAGACGCTGAGTCTCCTGCTGCCGGAGGACCTGTCTGCCCATGTGGAGTATGCGGCCCTGCAAAAGGGACTGGGCCTGCCCTTTGACCGGTGCGGCGGCAAAACCGTTACCCGGTATACCTACACGGTGCTGAACTATCCCGATGCTCCCCAGGGGGTCCAGGCAAACCTGTTTGTCTGCGGCGACCAGGTCATAGCCGGGGACATCACATCCCTGGGAGAAAACAGCTTCCGCCGCAGCCTGGAATTTCCCCAATGAAAAAGCCTCCCCGGCGGCGCAGCCGTTGCGCCGTCCGGGGAATTGTGCTATACGAGGAGATACTCCCATGGACATCACGCAATTTGTCATGGCCTACGGCGTGGAGCAGGACCGCCTATCCCCGCCTGCCGCTGACGGCGGAAAACGCCGCCGCCATCCCCTGCTGCCAGGTGCTGGGAGCCTACTCCGTGTCCTTCACCCGGCAGGATTGAATCCCCCGCCCGCCGGTGGGTTTTTTCACTTGCAGCCGCCGCCGCTTCGTGGTATAATGTACTGTATTATAGGATGGATAGGTAGTATTTTACGAGAGGAGCATCTGTTAATGCGCGTCATCGACCTGGAAAACATCAATTACGCCATGCGCAATGAGACGCAGTTCGTTTTGCGCTGCGAGGAAGTATTTCACGACAAGATCAGCGCCGCTGCGGCGGCGATCCTGTCCAATCGCCAGGAAAAGCCCGTGGTTGCCCTGACGGGTCCCTCCGGCTCCGGCAAGACCACCACCGCCATGCGGCTTCAGGAATACCTGCAGAATCTGGGAGTCAAGGTGTGCCTGCTGAGCATGGACAATTTCTTCCTGCCGCTGGACAAGCGTCCGCCCGAGGCCACAGACTGGGAGTCTCCCTACTGCGTGGACGTGGACACCCTGCTGACCTGCATCTCCCAGCTGCTGGACGGCATGGAGGCCGATATCCCCTGGTACGACTTCAAAAACGGCGTCACCGGCGGCTATAAGAAGATGCAGGGTGAAAAGGACTGCATCGTCATCGCCGAGGGCATCCACATGCTCAACCCCCTGATCTTTGACAAGCTCCGGGGCATCGCCAACGGCGTGTATGTGGCCCCCCCGGACCCGTATCATCACCAACGACGACAGAATCGTCCGCCCCGAGCAGCTGCGGGTGGCCCGCCGCCTGATCCGGGACTATAACACCCGGGGCCACTCCCTGCAGGAAACCGTGGAGCGGGCCGAAAGCGTGGACCGGGGTGAGATCAACTACATCATGCCCCACAAGGGCAACGCCGCCATTCATATCGACACCTTCCACGATTACGAGCCCTGCATCCTGGCCAAATACCTCAACGAGATTCCCCAGTTCCGTCAGGAGCTGACGCCGGAGTACCTGGAAAAGCACGGCCTGACGGACCTGATGAAGGTAGTGGGCGGGGTTCCTCCGCTGCACACCCACTATGTTCCCCGCAACTCCATCGTCCGCGAGTTCGTGGGCGGCAGCTGCTATGAGTATTAAACCTGTCACCTTTTGATGCTTTGAGAGGAGTGGAAATATCATGAAAATCATCACCATCAGCCGTGAATTCGGCTCCGGCGGCCGCGAGCTGGGCAAGCGCCTGGCCGAGGAGCTGGGCATCCATTGCTACGATCACGAGATCATCGAGCTCATCGCCAAGGAGCACGGCTTCGATGAGCGGTATGTGGCCAACATCTCTGAAAAGTGCATCGAGGCCGCCTACCCCACGACCATCGGCCACCGTTTCGCCATGCCCCCGGTGCAGATCATGGACCAGGGCTTCCAGGTAGCCGCCGCCCAGCAGCAGATCATTGAGAACTTCGCCAAGCAGGGGGACTGCGTCATCGTGGGCCGCTGCGCCGACGTGATCCTGAAGGACTATCATCCCCTGAACCTGTTCGTCTATGCCGACGCCGAGTCCAAGATCCAGCGCTGCATCGACCGGGCCCCGGAGGGGGAGCACCTGTCCCGCAACGACATTGCCCGCCGCATGAAGCAGGTGGACAAAAACCGCGCCCAGTACCGTCAGATGTTCGCCGACTCCAAGTGGGGCGCCAAGGAGACGTACCACCTGTGCGTCAACACCTCCGGCCACCAGATCAAGGACCTGATCCCGGGCCTGGCCGCCTTCGTCCGCTGCTGGTACGGCGAAAAGTAACTCCATAAGTTCCGCAAAGTGCTTGACATTCCGGGCAAAAGCGGCTATAACACCCCTCGCTTGCTCGGAGGGCAAGTCATTTGCTGGAAATGACGAGCCGGATAAGGCAACAGGCTGAAACGCCTGTGCTTTATCCGGCTTTTTTTCGTTCCGGGCCTGCGCTTTGCATCTTCATTCCCTAGGAGTCAGTCGTATGAATTTCCTGACGGACAAAATTCGTCCCATCTACTTTAAGTATCTCGCCGCCTTCGGCAGCGCCTTGATCACCTCTATCTACGGCGTGGTGGACGCCGCCATGGTGGGCCAGTATCAGGGACCCACCGGCACGGCAGCCCTGGCCGTGGTGGCCCCGGTCTGGAACATTATTTATAGTCTGGGCCTTCTCACCGGCATCGGCGGCAGCGTGCTGCTGAGCACCCTGCGGGGTCAGGCCCCGGCAACGAAAAGCGCTCCAACGAGTATTTCACGGCGGCAGTCCTGGCAACGGCGGTCCTGTCCCTTCTCTCCTGGGCGGCGCTGATTCTCTTTGACCGCCAGCTCCTGACGCTGTTCGGCGCGGAGGAGACCCTGCTGCCGCTGGCCCGGGCGTATCTGTTCCCCATCAAGTTTGTGGTGCCCAGCTTCCTGTTCACCCAGTTGATGTCGGCGTTTCTGCGCAACGACGGCGACCCGGCCCTGGCCACCAAGGCGGTGCTGTTCGGTGGCGTGTTCAACGTGTTCGGCGACTATTTCTTCGTGTTCACCCTGGACATGGGCATCATGGGCGCGGGCAATGCCGAACAGGTGCTGAATGAGTACCATTTTGATCAGCACCACCGGATCGGTTCCGGGGCGTCCGTTGTCATGACAGTAGTACGGGTTCAGTCGTTCATACAGCCACTCATAGTCCATGACCTTCTCAATCTTCCGCAGCAGATGGCCTTTCGGAACTAGTGCATCCAAATCTACAATGATCGGCTCGTGCCGCGCGTCTTTTCTCCAGCCTTCCATGAAAACACCTCTGTTTCCTCTATTATAGCAGAAATAGGGCCGGTTGGGTAGTTTTTTGACAGACTGAAGCCCTCCGGCGTGGCCGGAGGGCTTATTATATGCTTATCCCTGCACTGCTTTCAGCACCCGGTCATAGATGCTCTGCGCCAGCGGCAGAGCCTCGTCCAGCAGAATCTGCCCCCGGGTGCGGTACTGGGCGGCGAAGGCCGCGTCCCGGATGCTCCCCAGGTTGATGAGCACGTTCAGCCACGCCCCCTGCACGGCGGACCCCAGATGCAGAGCCGCGCAGCCCAGGTCGCTGGCGGCGCTGGCGTTGGACCGGTCCACCAGCCCATCCGTCAGCCGCAGCGCCTCCAGAGACAGCTCCATCATCTCAAAGGGTGTCTTTGTGCAGCCCTGCAGGGCCTCCTGCATGGCGGCGGCCCGGGCCTCCTTCTCCTGGTCCGTGCCCTTGGGCATGGCGAACACGGCGGACACCGCGTTGAAGGCCTCCGTGTCCCGCTCCATCACGTCCAGGAACCGGTGCTCCAGGTTCCGGGCCTTTTCCAGGGTCTCCCGGGCCAGGCCGTCAAACTCGGCGTACTTCTTCCGTCCCACGGTCAGGGACCCTACCATGGCGGTCAGCGCCGCCCCCAAGGCCCCGGCCAGAGCGGCGGCGGAGCCGCCGCCGGGCGCGGGCGCGTCGGAACCCAGCAGGTCCGCAAACCCCCGCACCGTCAATTCAGCAAGCTGCATAGCGTCCTCCTTATTCCATCCCCACCAGGTGATACTCCATCACCTGCTTGTGGCAGTCGAAGTTTTCCAGCTTCAGATAGTATTCCGCGCAGTCGATCAGCGCCTTGGCCGGGGTCAGGCCCACCAGCTCCGTGCCGATGATGCGCACGCCCCACCGGTCTGCCAGGGCCCGGATCATCTCATAGACGTAGTACAGCGGCGTCCCCTCATAGTTCACCATGTTCATGGACACCTGGGCCACGTTCCGGTCCTCCAGCAGCAGGCCGATGGCCTTGCAGAACTTGAACCCGCCGGAGGAGCCCCGGATGGCCTTGGCAATGGACTTGGCGATCTCCACGTTGTCCGTGTCCAGGTTCACGTTGAAGGCCACCAGCGGCATCCGCGCGCCGATGGCGATGATCCCGGCAGTGGGGTGAATTTTCCGCTCTCCGAAATCCGGGGCCCATTCCGGCTCCAGCAGCTTCTCGGGCATTCCCTCGAACTGCCCCTTCCGGATCTTGGCCAGGTTCACCCGCCCCGGAGCCGTGGCCGACTCCTCATACAGGAAGCTGGGAATCCCCAGCTCCTCCCAGATGCGCCGGGCCACCTGCCGGGAAAGCTCCACGCACTCCTCCACGGTCACGTCCATGGTGGGCACAAAGGGGATCACGTCCGTGGCCCCCATCCGGGGATGAGCGCCCTGGTGTTTGGTCATGTCGATGACCTCCATGGCCCGCTTGGCCAGCCGGAACGCCGCCTCGCCGATGCCCTCCGGGGACCCCACCAGCGTGAACACGCACCGGTTATGGGTGCCGTCGGACTGCACGTCCAACACCGTGCACCCGGCCACGGCCTGGGCAGTCTCCACCAGGGCGTTGAAGGCGGCCTCGTCCCGCTCCCGGCTGACGCTGAAATTGGGGATGCATTCCACAAGCTTCATCATATGTTTTTTCCTCCCTATTCTCTCTTTTTATGCGCTTCCCGGGACGGGGCCCACAGGCCCCGCCCTGGGGGAAATTTACTGCAATTCTCCGCAGACGGCCTCCGCCGCCCGGGAAATGGCGTGGGCCTTCACCAGCTCATCCGCCTGCACCATCAGCGGGTGCATCACCACGTCCTGGTCCACCGGCGGGATTGCCTGGCGGATGCGGTCGTATACCGCCCGGGTGGCCGGGGACAGTCCGTCCTCGCCCCGCAGCCACAGGGCCTGTGCCCCGGCGAACAGCTCGATGCCCAGCACCTTCTGGCTGTTGTCCAGGATCATCAGCGCCTTCCGGGCGGCGGTGGTGCCCATGCTGACGTGGTCCTCCTGGTTGGCCGACGACGGGATGGAGTCCACCGACGCCGGATGGGCGTAGATTTTGCTCTCCGACACCATGGACGCCGCGGCGTACTGGGCGATCATGAAGCCCGAGTGCACCCCGCCGCGATTGGTCAGGAAGGCCGGCAGCCCCTCGGACAGGGCCGGATTCACCAGCCGCTCCAGCCGCCGCTCCGACACGTTGGCATATTCCGCCAGGGCGATGCCCAGAAAGTCCATGGCCAGGGCCACCGGCTGCCCGTGAAAATTGCCGCCGGAGATGGCCTCGTCCTCCTCCGGGAAGATCAGGGGGTTGTCGGTGACGGCGTTGATCTCCCGGCTTACCACGCCCCACACATAGCCGATGGCGTCCCGGCTGGCCCCGTGAATCTGGGGCGTGCAGCGGATGGCGTAGGCGTCCTGCACCTTGTCCGGATTCAGGTCGAAGGACAGCCCGCTGCCCTCCAGCAGCCGCCGCAGGTTCTCCGCCGTGGTGATCTGCCCCGGCTGGCCCCGCAGGGCGTGCACCTTGGGATCGAAGGCCTTCCGGATGCCGTGCAGGGCCTGGCAGGTCATGGCGGCGGCGATATCCGCCGTTTTGGCCAGGTCCCGGGCGTCATACACCGCCTGGCAGGCGATGGCCGTCATGATCTGGGTGCCGTTGATCAGGGCCAGGCCCTCCTTGGCGGCCAGCTGGATGATGTCGATGCCAGCGGCGGCCATGGCCTCCCGGCCCGGCATCACCCGGCCCTGATACTCCGCCTCGCCCTCGCCCAGCATCACCAGCACCATGTGGGACAGGGGCGCCAGGTCGCCGCTGGCCCCCAGGGACCCCTTCTCCGGGATGATCGGATGGACCCCCCGGTTCAGCATCTGCAAAAGCGTCTCCATGGTGGACAGGCGGATGCCGGAATTGCCCCGGGCCAGGGCGTTCAGCCGCAGCAGCATAGCCGCCCGCACCACCCGGGTGTCCAGAGGCTCCCCCATGCCGCAGGCGTGGGAAATAATCAGGTTCCTTTGCAGCTGGGCCGTCTCCTCCTCCGGCACAAACACCGTGGAGAACTTGCCGAACCCGGTGGTCAGGCCGTATACCACGGCCTTGTCCGCCAGCTTCCGGTCCACATAGGCCCGGGCGGCGTTGATGCGCTCTCTGGCATCCGGCGCGATGGCCACCGTCTCCCCCTGCCGGGAGACGGCGACGACCTGTTCAATGGTCAGGTCGTGTCCGTTGATATAGATCATGTTCCGTTCCTCCTACTCTTCATGCACGATCCGTCCTTTCTTCATCACCGTGCCCACCAGGTTGCTGCCGAACCGATAGCACACATAGTCCAGGTCCGGCGCGTTCCACAGCAGCAGATCCGCCTGCTTCCCCGGCTCCACGGAGCCGATGGTCCCGGCCCGGCCGATGGCGGCGGCGGCGTTCAGCGTCACCGCCGTCAGCACCTCCTCCGGTGTCATCCGGTATTTCAGGCACGCGATGTTCATGGCCAGCTGCAGACTGCTGCCGGGGCAGGACCCGGGATTGAAGTCCGTGGCCACCGCCACCGGCACTCCGGCCCCGATCATCTCCCGGGCCGGGGCATAGGCCGCCCCCAGATAGAAGCTGGTGGCCGGCAGACAGCACGCCACGGCGCCTCCCGCCGCCAGACTCCGGATTCCCTCCGGCGGGCACACAATCAGGTGCTCGGCGCTGATGGCCCCGATCTCTCCCGCCAGCTGGGAGCCGCCGATGGCGGCGATCTCGTCGGCGTGGACCTTGGGCCGCAGCCCGTGGGCCAGTCCCGCCTCCAGGATGGTCCGGCTCTCCCGGGCGGTGAACACGCCCTCCTCGCAGAACACGTCGCAGAACTCCGCCAGGCCCTCCCGGGCCGCATAGGGGATCATCTCCCGGCACAGCAGGCGGATATAGTCCTCCCGCCGCCCCCGGTACTCCTCCGGCAGGGCGTGGGCCCCCATAAACGTGGCCGCCAGCTCCACTGGCTGCGTCTCGTTCAGCCGCCGGATCACCCGCAGCTGCTTGTATTCCTGCTCCGGCTCCAGGCCGTATCCGCTTTTCGCCTCGCAGGTGGTAACACCCATCCGCAGCATCTCCGCCAGAGCCTCCGCCGCCTTCTGCGCCAGTTGCTCCTCCGACGCCGCCCGGGTGGCCCGGACGGTGGACAGAATGCCGCCTCCCTGGGCCAGAATGTCCAGATACGGCACGCCCCGGAGCTTCTGCCCCAGCTCGTTCTGCCGCCAGCCGCCGAAGATCAGGTGGGTATGGGCGTCCACCAATCCCGGGGTCATCAGCCGCCCTCCGGCGTCCAGAAGGGTGTCGCCGTCCTCCGGGGCAGGCTGTCCCTGCCCCACGGCGGCGATTTTTCCGCCCTCCACGGCCACCCAGGCGTCCCGCAGCAGGGTGATCTCCCCCTGCTGCCGTCCCCGCCGGGCGGAATCCCCCCCGGGGGGTGGCCAGCAGGCCGATGTTTGTGATATAGGTGGTCATAGCCCCTCCTTACCGGGCCCCGTGCAGCACGGCGGCGATGATGTCGTCATCCTCCGGCGCGGTATAGGGCAGGGTGATATGATCCTGCCCGGCGTACAGGCGGTTATACTCCATGGCCGTGGTGACGGCGTTGTCGTTCCGGGCCCAGCTGCGCCGGGCCACGCCCACCATGGTGTCCCAGGGCATGCTCATGCGCAGGATGGTGTCCACCCGCTCCGAGCCGTCCAGCACCATGCCGAACCCGCCGTTGATGGACTTGCCGATGCCCACGCCGCCGCCGTTGTGCAGGGCGATCAGGCTCATGCCCCGGGCGGCGTTTCCGGCGTAGCACTGGGTGGCCATGTCCGCCATGATATTGGAGCCGTCCTTGATGTTGGAGGTCTCCCGGAAGGGGGAGTCCGTTCCGCCGGTGTCGTGGTGGTCCCGGCCCAGCATCACGGGGCCGATCTCGCCGTTGCGCACCATCTCGTTGAACTTCAGCGCGATGTTCATGCGCCCCATGGCGTCCTGATACAGGATGCGGCACTGGGTGCCCACCACCATGCGGTTGCGCTTGGCGTCCCGGACCCACACATAGTTGTCATAGTCCTGATACCGCCGGTTGTTTTCCAGGATATACTCCGCCGCTGCGGCGTCGGTCTTGTCCAGGTCCTCGCTGCGGCCGGACAGGCAGCACCACCGGAAGGGCCCGTAGCCGAAGTCGAACAGGCACGGCCCCAGAATGTCCTCCACATAGGAGGGGAACACGAACCCGTCCAGGTCGTTTTCGCCGTTGCGGCACACGTCCCGCACCCCCGCGTCAAACACGGCCTTCAGGAAGCTGTTGCCATAGTCGAAGAAATACGTCCCCCGGTCGTGGAACCGGCAGATCATCTCATAGTGCCGCCGCAGGGATTTGTCCACCAGCTTCCGGAACTTCTCCGGGTCGTGGTCCAGCATCTCCGTCCGCTGGGCGAAGGTCAGCCCCTGGGGGCAGTATCCGCCGTCATAGGGCACATGGCAGGAGGTCTGGTCGCTGAGCAGGTCCACGTGCACATCGTTTTTGTACAGGTATTCCAGCAGGTCCACCACGTTGCCGTGATAGGCGATGGCGCAGGGGGTCCGGTCCGCCAGGTGCCGCCGGGCCATGGCCAACGCCTCCTCCAGGCTGTCGGTGCGCCGGCTGACCCATCCTTGGGTATACCGGGTCTCGATGCGGGAGTCGTCCACCTCTGCGATGATGGACACGGCCCCGGCGATCTCCGCCGCCTTGCCCTGGGCGCCGCTCATGCCGCCCAGGCCCGCCGACACGAACAGCCGCCCCGCCAGGTTCCCGTCGGCGGGGATCCCCAGCTTCAGCCGCCCGGCGTTGAGCAGGGTGTTGAAGGTCCCGTGGACGATGCCCTGGGGGCCGATATACATCCAGCCGCCGGCCGTCATCTGTCCATAGTTTGCCACGCCCAGGGCGGCGGCGCGATTGAAGTTCTTCTGGTCGTCAAAGGTCCCCACCATCAGGCCGTTGGTGATGATGCACCGGGGGGCCAGCTTATGGCTGTGGAACAGCCCCAGGGGGTGGCCGGACATGACCACCAGGGTCTGCTCGTCCGTCATGACCTCCAGATATTTCTTGATGAGCCGGTACTGCATCCAGTTCTGGCACACCTGCCCCGTCTCGCCGTAGGTCACCAGCTCATAGGGGTACAGGGCCACGTCAAAGTCCAGGTTGTTGTCGATCATCACCTGGAAGGCCTTGGCCTCGATGCAGCTGCCCTTGTATTGGTCAATGGGCTTGCCGTGCAGCTCCCCCTCCGGCCGGAAGCGATAGCCGTAGATCCGGCCGTGCTCCTCCAGCTCCCGGGCAAACTCCCGGGCCATCTGCAGATGGTGGTCCGGGTGGATATACCGCAGGGCGTTGCGGATGGCCAGGGCCTTGTCCGCCTCGGACAGATGCGCCTCCCGCCGGGGGGCCCGGCGGATCCCCTCCCGAAAGGCGGGGACCTTCGGCAGTTCATAGTCCAGCTTCACCGTCATCGCGTTGTCCACATCATAAAATGCCATATGCTGCCTCCTGTCTTGTATTACGATTATTCCAATTCAATATTATATTCGATTGCCGCAAATCTGTCAATTCATCGAAAAAAAGAATGGTTTTACCAATTCCTTTTGTGCTTTTTTATAATATTCCCTCAAAAGTTTCCTCCGGCTCACCTTCCCGGCCAAATCCGGAACCCCCGGCCCCCGCCGCTTTACTGCACTGCCGGGATGACCCCGCACTTTCGCGGATAAAATTTTTTCGTAATCATTTGTTACCGTCTTGTAATCGAATCGTTCTTGCATTTCCCCCCGACGGTTTTCTACAATATAAAACAGAATTGATTTAGGGGGACCTTCTCATGAAAAAGAAAACCATTGCCGCCCTGGCCGCAGGGGAGCCCTGCTGCTGGCCGCCGTTGTCATCGGCGTGCTGAGCCTGGTCCGGGGCTATTTTATTCTGCTGCCGCCCACCCATATGCAGCTCAACGGCCAGACGGAGGAGCACATCGCCGCCTTCGCCGCCTACACGGACCCCGGGGCCCGGCTGCTGCGGGGCGGCGATCCCACCGACGCCGCCGTCACCGTGGAGGGCCGGGTGAACACCGACGTCCCCGGGGACTATACCCTGACCTATCAGGCGAACTTCCGGGGCCGCAGCTACACCGCAAAGCGCCTGGTCCATGTGGAGGACCGGGAGGCCCCGGAGCTGGCCCTCACCGGCCAGGCGGAGGTCACCGTCTCCCGCTATGACCTGTTCCAGGACCCGGGAGCCACCGCCCGAGACCGCTGTGACGGCGACCTGACCGCCTCCATCCAGGTAACGGACAAAGCCTCCGGCGACGTCCACACCCTGACCTACACCGTTACCGACAAGGCCGGAAACGCCGCCACCGCCACCCGCCGGGTGACGGTCCGGGACATCGTGGCCCCGGTGATCACCCTGTCCGGCCAGCGGGAGCTGTTCGTTCCCCTGGGCGGCGCCTATCAGGAGCCGGGCTACACCGCCCAGGACGACGCCGACGGCGATCTGACCGCCTCCGTCACCCGGGCCGGTACCGTGAACACCGCCTCCCCCGGGGTCTATACCCTGACCTATACCGTCACCGACAAGGCCGGCAACACTGCCACCGCCACCCGGCAGGTGTCGGTGTATGAGAACTCCTCCGGCGGAAGCCCCGTGTACCTGACCTTCGACGACGGCCCCAGCGACCGGGTGACTCCCCGGGTGCTGGACACCCTGAAGGAGTATAACGTCCACGCCACCTTCTTCATCGTCAACTACGGGGAGTCCGGCAAGGCCCTGATCCGCCGGATGATCGACGAGGGCCACACCGTGGCCATCCACGGCTACTCCCACGATTACGCCGCCATTTATAAGAGCGACGAGGCCTTCATGCAGAACATCTACCGTCTGCGGGACCGGCTCCGTTCGGATTTCGGGTATGAAGCCGCCATCATCCGCTTCCCCGGCGGCAGTTCCAACACCGTCAGCCGCCAGTACAGCGTGGGCATCATGAGCCGTCTGGCCCAGCGGGTCCAGGCGGAGGGCTTCACCTATTTTGACTGGAATGTGTCCAGCGGCGATGCCGCCGGTACCCCCGCCTCCTCCGGCCAGATCTATAACAACGTCACCTCCGCCCTGCGCCATGGCCGCAGCAACGTGGTGCTGATGCACGACGCCGGGGCCAAGGGCACCACCGCCGACGCCCTGCCGGATATCATCCGCTACTGCCTGGCCAATGGCTACAGCATCCAGCCCATCACTCCCGCCACCAAGCCCGTCCACCACGGCATCGCCAACTGAATACGCCAGGAGCCCGGCTGTCGATTGATGCACAGCCGGGCTCCCGGACATTCTTCGGCAAAACTCCCAAAAACAGCGTTTTCAGTCTGTTAAATCCTCCAAATATGTAATTCCCGCGTAAATGTGCGTTGCAGAACGGATGGCGCGGTGTTTACACTGGTAGAGGAGTGTCATCTGCTCCATCCAAGAACGGAGGCTTCACCATGAGAAACAGAATCAGGCTTTTCGGGGGAAAGGAAACGGAGATCTTCCACCTGGACAACCAAGTGGGGGCCGTCGCCTTCATTCCCGTCCTCAATGTGATCTATTACCTTTTGACCCTGGTCACAGCCAGACAGCGCAGATTCGCCCTCTTTCTGGAGACCGTCCTTCTGCTGGCCATCGGCAGTCTGCTGATCCGCTTATCGACCGGGTGGCTCCTCAGTGTGCTGTTTGCCCACGTTCTGACGTGCATCGGCATCGGCATCCAGCAGCAGCTGCTGGACACCTCCCCCGACTCCCGGAAGAAGCTGGGATATGTCATTCTGTTTTCCGCGGTATTTGTGCTGGCCATGCTGGTAATCGCATTTGCGGGCCGGAATGCGCAGAACAAAATGCAGCCGGTCTGCCAGGAGGCCCTGGAGGCTCTGACCCAGCGGGACGCGGAACGCTGGCAGTCCTGTCTCCACCCCACCAAGGCGGCGGATGAGCTGCGGGACATGGACGCCCTTTTGTCTGAGCTGGGTATCCCCCTGCGCGGCGGCTGGCAGCTGGAGCGTATGACGGGTCACGAGACGGAGATATCGGACAAGGACCACTACACCACCGCCGAGTTTCGCGCGTCGGCGGATGGCCGGACCTATCGGATCACGATCACCTACCTGCGCAGCTATGAAGGATCCGGCATCGTGGACTTTGCGATTCGCCCGGACTGAAATTCCGTTGAAAAATGAATCCGCGCAGTGCACCGGCACATGAAGCCGGAGGGCCACTGCAAAAAGCAGCGGCGGCACTTTCGTACCGCCGCTGCACTTGTCAAGAAAAAGTAGACACTAAAAAAAGGCAAAATTACAGGAAGCCCAGTTCGGTCTTGTACTGAACTGGGCTTTTGTAGCCCAAGGCAGCAGCCGGACGGAGATGATTGAAGAAATAAACGTACTGATTTAGCAATTCCGGCAAGTTGTCTGCATCTGCAAGTCCGTAGTCCAGATATAATTCTTCTTTGATCCAGCCATTTAGTGCTTCAATAATTGGGTTATCTGTTGGAGTTCCCCCTCGCGACATTGACCGAAGTATGTTATAATGTTCATGGGCGTGGCAAAATGCCCTGGAGGAGTAGACGGCTCCCTGGTCGGTGTGGAAGACTACCTGGGGTTTCTGCTCCTCTTTTTTGCCTGCCAGGCTATTCAGCTTGTCCAGGCAATGGTAATAGGGCTTGTTATCTCCTGCGATTGGAGAAACACTGTGGGCAATGATCTCGTTGTTGAATGTATCTAACAATAGTGTCCATTCCCATTGCTTTCCATTGTTCTTGAGTATTGTCATATCCGACACCACAATCTGCAGTGGTGCCTTTGCATTCCAGTGTCCCTTCACAAGGTTCTCATACTTGATGCTTTCTTCTCCCGGTGGCCGGTATCTGCACTTTCTAGCTTTGGAACGTATCCCGGCAGCTTTGCAGCATTTATGTGCCAGATTGTCAGAAAACGCCCATCCTGTATTATGAAAGATATTTCTGGCAAGACGATGATAACCGAGGGATGGGTGTAATTCATGTTCCTCATGAAGCAGTTGTGTAAGCAGAATACGATCCTGTTCATAGCGGTTGAGCTTCCCTTGCCGTGATTTCCACTTGTAATATCCAGAACGGTTGATTCCCATAATCTTACACAGAAAGTCTACTGGATACTTTACTTTGAGTTCTTCGAGAACTTCGTAGTCTTTCCGCTGCCAGTAACGTATTCCCTGTTTGCACCAACTCCTTCCACCCAATACCCTTTTTTTTAACCGGGCTATTTCTACTTCCTGCTTTGCCACCAGCAGCCGCAGACGTTCCACCTCTGACAGCGACTTACTACGATGAAGAGCTGCATAAGGATTCCCGTTGTGAGGCTCCAAGGCGTCCTCTCCGTCTTGTAAGTATCGCTTGACCCAGCTGGATACTAAGGCGTTTCCGATGCCGTAATCCCTTTCAATTTGTCTTACAGAAATATGATCTTCCAAATGGAGCCGAACATATCTCATCTTTTCTTCTTTGCTGTATTTTCTATGTGGTGTCCCTTTCTTGCCCATATCTTCACTTCCTTTCCATATTCATTATACTACGAAAAAAGTAGACACCCACACTTTTGTGAGTGTCTACTTTCATTTTACAGATGCAACTTTCGTACCGCCGCTGCGCTGTTTTTCTTATCGCCGAATATCCAGGTCCGCCGTCACCTGGTAATAGTCGCAGGCGTGGGCGGTATAGCCGGTGACATAGCTGCGGGAGATCATGTTCATCTCCAGGAAGGAGCAGAACACATAGGCGTTGTCGTCCAGAATGGCCTGCTGCAGCCGGACGGCCAGCTCACTCCGGCGGGCGGTGTCGAACTCTCCGGCCAGCCGGCTGACCATTCCGGTCACCTCCGCATTGTCATACCCGCCGAAGTTATAGCTCATCCCCGGCACACAGCAGGAGGTGAAGAAATACTGGGGGTCCCCGGAGGGGGCGGTGACCATGGCAGAGGCGTACACGTCCCAGCTGTTCAGGTCCGCCAGGAACTCCCGGCGGTTGGCCGTGCAGTTGATGTCCACCTCCATGCCGATGTCCTTCAGGGTGGCCTGGGCGGACTCCGCCAGCAGGGGAAGCTCCTGGCGGCTGGGATAAGTCAGCCAGCGGACGGTCAGCTTCACGCCGTCCTTCTCCCGGATGCCGTCGCCGTCGGTATCCCGCCATCCGGCGGCCTCCAGCACCTGCCGTGCGCCCTCCGGGTCATAGCTCTCGGTGGTCACGTGCTCGCCGCCGAAGCCGGAAAAGCCGTCCGGGAAAGCGCCGGTACCCACGACCCCGTGGCCGTCCAGCAGAGCCGTCACGAAGCCCTGCTTGTCAATGCCCATGGCGATGGCCTTGCGGACGGCGGGGTCCTGCATCACGGGGCTGGCCATGTTCATGGAGGCAAAGAAGGCCCGGGAGGTCTGGATGGCCGAGAACTGATAGTCGTCGTTTTCGAAGTTGGGATACGCCTCATAGGCCATGCCGTAGGCCGCGTCGATGTTCCCGGCCTGCAGGGCCGCCGACAGGGTGTCGCCGTCGGAGATGGTGCGGATGGTCAACTTGTCCAGCTTGGGACTGCCGTTCCAGTAATTGGTATTTTTCGTCAGGGTCAGGTGGTCGTCCGTGACCAGCTCCTGCACCACATAGGGGCCGGTACCGGCCACGATGCCCTTCTCAAAGTCGCTGGCGTCCACGTCGATGATGCAGCCGTAGGGGTCCCCCAGATAGTTCATCAGGGCGGGATTGGGCTGGCTGGTGACGATGGTCAGGGTCTGGCCCTCCGCCTGCATATCGGCGATCTTGGTATCGCCGGGGGCCCGGTCGTGATTTTCCAGCAGGTGCTCCAGGCACTGCTTCACCGCCGCCGCGTCCATTTTCCGGCCGCTGGAGAAGGTGACGTTGTCCTGCAGAACGATGGTCCAGGTCCGGTCGCCGTCATTGCTCCAGGACTTGGCCAGCCACGGCTCCAGCTCCATGGAGTCCGTATACCGCACCAGGGTCTCGCCGATGCCGTAGCGGATGCAGGCCCAGCCGTTATAGGTCCGGTGGGGGTCCACGGTCTCCTCCCAGTTTTCGGAGTTGAAGGTGGTGTCGCCGATGACCATGGCCTTCTCCCCGGTCTCCGGCGCGGTATTCCCGCAGCCGGCCAGAAGCGTCAGCACCAGGCTCAGGGCCGTCAGCAGCAGAAGCGCTCTTTTTCCTCTCATCTCTCTTGTTTCCTTTCTGTTTTTCTATATCACAGCACGCTGTCGATCAGGTGCCGGGTATACGCGTGCTGCGGGCGGCAGATCACCTCATCCGGCGTCCCCTGCTCCACGATTTCGCCCCGGTGCATCACCAGCACCCGGTGGCAGAACTGCTGCACCAGGGAGATGTCGTGGCAGATAAACAGGATGGCCAGGTCTCCCTCCAGGCCGCGCAGCAGGTCCAGGATCTCCTTCTGAACGGTGACGTCCAGGGCCGAGGTGGCCTCGTCGCAGATCAGCACCTTCGGCCCCATGGCCAGGGCCCGGGCGATGGCCGCCCGCTGGCACTGCCCGCCGCTGACCTCATGGGGATAGCGCCGGGCAAGCTCCCCCGGCAGGCCGCAGCGCTCCATAAGGCGCACCGCCTCCTGCCGGGCCTCCCGGCGGGACAGGCCGCGCAGGCTTTCCCCCACCCCGTCCCCTAAGGTGCGGCGAGGGTCGAAGGACTCCGCCGGGGTCTGGAACACCATCTGTATCTTCCGGTACACCCGGCGCAGGTCCCGGCCGGTGACGGAGGTGATGTCCTCCCCGTCCAGGAGGATGCGCCCTCCGTCGGCGTCCAGCAGCCGGGTGATGAGGTTGGCCACGGTGGTTTTCCCGCTGCCGCTTTCGCCGATGATCCCCAGGCGCTCCCCGGGCCGCAGGTCGAAGCTGACGCCGTTTACGGCCGTCTGCTTCCCCTGTCCCGGGCGGGAGAAGGTTTTGGTCAGCTCCCGAACAGACAGGATCGGTTCCATTTCACGCCCTCCTCAGCTTCGGCACGGCCTCCAGCAGCCGCCGGGTATAGTCCGCCCGGGGCTGCCGCAGCACCTGCCGGGTCTCTCCGGCCTCCACGATCTCACCGCGGTGCATCACCAGCACCCGGTCCGCCATGGCGGCCACCAGCCCCAGATTGTGGGACACCAGCACCACGGCCGTTCCGAAGCTCTCCCGCACCAGCAGCAGCTCCTCCAGGACCTGCTTCTGGGCGGACACGTCCAGGGCGGCGGTAGGCTCATCCGCCAGCAGCACCCGGGGCCGCAGCAGCATAGCCGCCGCAATGCCCACCCGCTGCTGCATCCCGCCGGACAGCTCAAAGGGATAGCTATTCAGGATACGGGGGCCGTCCTCCAGGCCCAGCCGGTCCAGCAGCGCCCCGGCCTGCTGCCGGAAGGCCCTCTTATCCATCGGGCCGTGGGCCCGCATCATTTCGTATAGCTGATCTCCCACCCTGCGGACCGGGCAGAAGGAGCTGCCCGCGCTCTGGAAGATCATGCCCAGCTCTGGGCCGTTCAGCCGCCGCCGGGCCCGGTGGGACAGGTCCGGAAGATTTTCCCCCCGATAGAGGATCTTTCCCCCGGTCACCAGGCCCCCGGGACCCAGCAGGCCCATGGCGGCCCGGAGCAGGGTGGATTTGCCGCAGCCGCTCTCCCCTACCACGCCCAGGATTTCCCCGGCATGGAGGGTAAAGCTCACGCCGCGCACCGCCCGGACGCCGCCGTAGCACACGTCCGTCTGCCGGTATTCCAGAAGCGCCTCCACGGCCTCACCTCCCCCGGTTTTTGGGGTCCGCGTAGTCCCGGACGGCGTCCCCCAGCAGATTGAAGATCATCACCGACACGAAAATGGCGATTCCCGGGGAAAAGGTGATCCACGGCGAGGTGGTCATCAGGCTGCGGGCATCGCTCATCATGCTGCCCCACTCGGCGATAGGCGGCCTGGCCCCCAGGCCCAGAAAGCTCAGGGCCGCCAGCTCCATCATCATGGTGCCGATATCCAGCACGGCCGTCACCAGAATGGGGCCCAGGATATTGGGCAGCATATGCCGCAGCAGAAGCCCCGCCGTGCCGCTGCCGGAGAGCCGCGCCGCCTGCATCCAGGGGGCCTCCCTCCGGGCCAGGGTCTGGCTGCGGGCCAGCCGGGCATATTTGGGCCAGGACACGGCGGCCAGCGCCAGAATGGCGTTGTGCAGCCCGCCCCCCAGGGCCCCGGCCACCGCCAGGGCGAACACCAGCCCGGGAAAGGCCAGGAATATATCGGATACGCGCATGAGCACCGTGTCCGCCCATCCGCCGAAAAAGCCGCCGCAAAGGCCCACGGCGGTGCCGAGCACGGTGACCGCCGCCACCAGCAGCAGCGTGGAGAAAATGCTGGTGCGGCTCCCCACGATGACCCGGGACAGCATATCCCGGCCATAGCGGTCCGTCCCCAGCAGATGCTCCGCCGAGGGAGGGGCCTTGGCCTGGCTCAGGTCCTGCAAATAGGGGTCATAGGGGGTCAGATACGCGGAAAACGCCGAAAACAGAATCAGCAGCAGGGCCAGGATCCCGAAAATCACCAGCCGGGTCCTGACGCCGCGCCGGATGGATGGCTGTCTCATTCCCGGCTCACCCCCAGTCGGATCCGCGGGTCCAGCGCGTGGTATAGAAGGTCCGTGACCAGGTTCACCGCCACATAGATCACCGCCATCCACACCACATAGGCCTGGATCATGGGATAATCCCGCATGGTGATGGCGTCCACCGCCAGCTTGCCCACGCCGTCCCACTGGAAAATGCTCTCGATGATGGCCGTGCCCCCCAGCAGACTCCCTACGGACAGGGCCAGCAGGGTGAGGATGGTCAGCATGGCGCACCGGAGCACACTTCCGCGCAGAATGACTCCCTCCCGGACGCCCCGGGCCCGGGCGCCGGTGACGTAGTCCCGGTTCAGCTCCTCCAGCACGGCGGCCCGGACCTGGCGCATATACTTGGCGGACATGGCGATGGCCAGCGTCAGAGTGGGCAGAACGGCGCTGCGCAGGGAGGTCCCCTCCGACAGCACCGGCAGCAGCCTCCACCGGATGGAAAACACCTGCATCAGCAGCAGAGCCACGAAGAAATTGGGCAGGGCGTTGCCGATGAAGCTGCAAAACCGCAGGAAATAGTCCGTGAACCGGTCACGGCGCACGGCGGCCAGGATGCCCAGCGGCACCGACAGCAGCACCGTGGCCGCCACGGACAGGGCCGTCAGCAGCAGGGTGGCCGGCAGCTTGGACACGAAGGTGCCGAACACGTCCCGGCCGGACACATAGCTTGTGCCCATGTCGCCGGTCAGCAGCCCCCCCAGCCAGGAGAAATACTGGCTCAGAAACGGCCGGTCCAGTCCCAGCTCCGCCCGCTTGGCGTCGATGATCTCCTGGGACACCGCCCCCTTGTCGCCGTACAGCTCGGTGATGGCATCGCTTCCGGCCAGGCGCATCATGGCGAAGGACAGAAACGTGACGCCCAGCAGCACCGGGATCAGCTGCAGCAGCCGCTTGAGAATGTATCGCCTCATGCCGCCACCTTACTGCGGCAGGGGACACTTCCGGGCCTCCACCAGGAACATGGGGGTGGAAGCGTTGTTGATCCGCTCCTCCCTGGTCCAGACCTGCCGCCAGATCTCGGTGTCCGCCGCTGCCTGCAGCCCCAGGCCCCGCAGGACCCCCAGGTCCCAGCCCGGCCGCATACGGGCCGACAGCGGTGCCTGCCGGGCGATGGCCTCCATGGCGGACACATCCGTTCCCGCCGTCTCGTCCCGGACGTCGGAGGCCCACAGGTTCTCCCGGTCCCGGGCATGGGCCTGCTCCGCCCCCCGGTCCCACAGATAGCGGTACCAGTTGGCGTCGAAGTTCAGCAGCACCCCGCCGGGCTTCAGCACCCGGGACCACTGGCCATAGGCCCGCTCCGGGTCCCGGAGGTTCCAGGTCACGTTCCGGGTGACCACCACGTCGAAGGAGTCCGCCGGGAAGGTCAGCTCCTCGGCGTTCATCTGCCGGAACCGGATGCGCCCGGCCAAAGCCCCGGCGTTGCGCCGGGCCTCCTCCAGCATGGAGGCCGTGTAGTCCACCGCCGTCACCTGATAGCCCAGCTCCGCCAGAATGATGGCAAAAAAGCCCGGCCCGGTGCCCACGTCCAGCACCCGGATCTCATCCGGGCGCTTCCCGGGATGGTTTCCGGCGATTTTCCCGGCGATCACGCCCCGCCACACGGCCTTCTGATCGGTGGCCAGCTCCTCCCGGTTGACGGCGGAGTAGCCGGAGGCCCGATGGGTCCAGTAGTGGATATTTTCTTCCTCATAGGTGGCAAATGTACGCATGATGTGCTCCTCTCTTTCCGTCAGGGCTTCCGGGCCGCAATGCCGAACATGGGCGCGTGCTCCAGGTCCAGGGGCCCCAGGATCCGCCGCCCCACCTGGGCGTCCACCCGGCAATCCGCAAAGCCGATGCCCTCCAGCACCTCCCGGTCCCAGGCCGGGCGGGCCCGGCCCACGTCCATGGTCAGGGTGATCTCGTCGTTTTCCCGCTGCAGCCGGTCGGTCATGCCCACATGGCCATAGGGGCTGTCCGCCGGCACCCGGCGGTTCTGGGTGCTGCGGCTGCGGACGTTGGCGGCGTAGTCCGCGTCGAAGTTCAGCAGCACCCCACCGGGCTTCAGCACCCGGAACCACTGGCCATAGGCCCGCTTCGGGTCCGGCAGCGTCCAGGTGAGGTTCCGGCTGATAACGGCGTCAAAGCATCCGTCCTCATAGTCCAGAGCCTGGGCGTCCATCTCCCGGAACGTGATGTCAAGCCCCCGCTGGGCCGCCAGGGCCCGGGCCTCCTCCAGCATGGCCGGGGTCAGGTCCACCCCCTCCACCCGGTGTCCGGCCTGGGCCAGCAGCACCGCGAAAAAGCCCGTCCCCGTTCCGACATCCAGAACCTTTAATTTTCCGTTTTCCGGTAAGTGCTTTTCCAATTCCCGGAACCACTTCCGGCCCATCTCGTCCTCCAATTCGTTTCTCCGGACGGTTCCGAAGTCGTGGGACCGCTGGGTCCAGTAGCGCTGCACTCTCTTTTCCAATTCCGAAATCATGGCCATGCTTCCTTTTCCGATTTCCGTTTGCGGCTATGGTGCGCCGCATTTTTCTCTATTGTAACGGCTTCCGCCCCGCTGCGGAAGCCTCCCGGGGGGATAAAATTTCAGGAATTCGGAGCAGCGGGATGGTGGCGGCCGAGGCCGGCGTGCCGGGTGTGCCGATCAGGATGGCGGTGATGGAGCCGCCGTAAATCGCGCCGAAGGAGATGGCCAGCAGCATGGAAATACTGGCCGCGGGGTCCATGCCATAGGTAAAGGGCAGCAGCAGCGTCACGCCTTTTTGAACGGCTCGTTGAGCAGCAGGGCCATCATCACAAACACGACCCAGATGCTGTCCAGCACGAAGCCAAGAATTTTCAGCAGAACAAAATAGGCCACGGCGGTGGCAATGCCGATCAGCAGCTTCTTGCTGAACAGCTCCGCCTTTTCACTGCCGCCCTTGCGGAGCTCCTGGATAATCAGAAGGACGCCGCACACTGCCAGGCCCACACAAACGGCCTTGGGGAAAGCGCCGGGGCCGATCTCCGTCTGACCCGGCAGCATCTTGAAGGTATCGGCGTAAAAGAAGAAAAATGCGGCAACCGCTATCAGAACCACGGAGAATACAATATTCAGCTTTTTCATAAGTTCTCCTTTCGAGTGTGGGCGGTACACACCCCTGTGCGTACCGCCCACTTGAGTCGATTAAGACGATCAGTTCGCAGAATTCAGATAAGCGTTGATGATCTTCTCAAAGTTGCCGGACATGCTGTCCAGAATGTCGTTGGTCTCCTGAGCGTTCAGGGGCATGTAGGTCATGTTGGCAGCCTCGATCTTCTCGCGGCAGGCATCGCTGTTGATGACCTTCTCAAAGCCGTCGCACAGAGCCTTCTTCACGTCGTCGGGGGGATCCTTGTTGACGCACAGGCCGCGCAGAGCCACGATGGTCAGATCCACGCCGACCTCCTGGAAGGTGGGCACGTCGGGATAGGCCTCCAGGCGCTCGGTGTTGGCCACAGCCAGGACCTTCAGCTCGCCGCTGGCGATGTTGGAGGCAGCCTCGGCGGCGGAGCAGGTCACGGCGTCCACATGGCCGCCCAGAACGGCGGTGAGGGCGGAAGCAGCGCCGTCAAAGGGAACGTGGTTGAAGCTGGCGCCGGTTTCCAGCTCGATGCCGATGGCAGCCAGGTGCCAGATGTCGCCCATGCCGGAGTTGGCCAGCTGGACGGTGCCGGGCTTCTCCTTGGCCTCAGCCAGGAAGTCCTGGATGGTGTTCCAGCAGGAGTCAGCGCGGACGATGATGGCGGCAGGCTCGCCGTTGATGACGCAGATGGGATCAAAGGCGTCGCGGGTGGTCTCTGCGGGAGCCAGGCCCAGCAGAGGCAGCGTGATCAGGTCCACGGAGCAGGTGCCCAGGGTGTAGCCGTCAGCGGCGGCGTTCAGAGCCTCGGTCAGGCCCACGGTACCGGAGCCGCCGGTCTTATTCTCCACATTGATGGTCTGGCCGAAGGTGTCCTTGCCGCACTCGGCCAGGATCCGCAGGGCCAGGTCCGTACCGCCGCCTGCGCCGTAGGGGCAGACAATGGTCATGGTTTTGGTGGGGAAGGCGGTGGAATCCGTATTGTTGTTGTTATCGCTGGGCTTGCTGCCGCAGGCCACCAGCGTAAGAATCATCACAGAGGCAAGAACCAGGGGTTGTTATAGATCATCATGCGGATATCCAGCGCGGCGCGGATGTCGCGGAAGTGCTGCATAACGGCCTTCTTGTGGGGATTGAGGTAGTAGGGCAGGATCACCATCACGCCGTCGGCGCCGCAGTCCTGGGCATACTTGCTCATCTTGATGGTGTTCAGGGTGTCGTACCGGCCGGTACCACAGATCAGGGGCACCTGACCATTCAGGAAGGACGCCACGTGGCCGATGATCTCGCGCTGCTCCTCCATGTTCATGGCGACGTTCTCGCCGGTGCTGCCGCAGATGGAGATGGACTGTGCGCCGTTGTCCAGCAGCCAGGTCAGATACTTCTCCATGCCCTTCTTGTTATAGGTCTGGTCGGCGTTCCAGATGGTCATGGACGCAGGGCAGATACCATAAGGCTTCTTGGCGGTTTCTTTCACTTTCATGATGATTCTTCCTTTCCCATTTTTATCTGTTGGATTTTTATGTAACCTGCTTCGCAGGAAGGGATAAGAAAAATTTTTGATTTTTAATTTTTATGGTCTGAAAAAAGATATCCCTTTCCGATGGCTCAAGGTTATCCCATTGTGCAGTGGAGCGGATAACGGCGCGGCGGTCCGGAGCTTGTTCCGGACCGCCGTCAACTCATGCTTGGGGATATCGTTTCGTTTATGCGTGCATTTTGATCAGGATTTTCTGGCAGGCGCCCTGGATATGCTCCTCAATGATGCCGTGGGCCCGGGAGAAATCCCCCGCCCGCAGGGCATCGAGCATCATCTCATGGTCGCCGGAGGCGCTCTCCTGCTGCACCCGGGTGTGGCTGGCCAGCAGATAGTTGGCCACAATGAACTGGCCCTGGATCCGGTCATAGACCTCGCTGAGACACCGGTTCCCGGCCTGCTCCACCAACACCCGGTGGAAGTCCAGGTCCGTGCGGCGGGCACTGACCACATCGTCCGTTTCGTTGGAGAGGATGCACTCCCTGGCCAGACGGTCCAGCGTCTGATAGTCCACCGGCAGCGCCTTGCGCTGAATGTCCGTCAGTGCCTGATGCTCCAGCAGCAAGCGTATCTCGATGATGTCGCACACTTCCTTCTCGCTGAAGGTCGGCACGGAGAAATGTCCCTTGCTGGAAAACACCACCATGCCCTGGGTATGCATCCGCTTCAGAGCCTGCTGCACCGGCGTCCGGCTGACGCCGTAGCGCTCGGCCAGCTCGTCCAGGTTCAGGGCCTGGCCCGGTAACCAGTTTCCCCGCAGGATCTCCTCCAGAAATGCCTCGTGGATCGTCACGTCCAGGTTCTTCTTCAGTGCCATATTATTCACCATTCATCCTTGTTTTTTGTCTCTCTGCTTTGCATGCCTATCATACAGCCTTTTTCTGTAAAAAGCAATACACAAAGCCTATAATTTAATTTTTAATTTTTTATTAGAAATGTGAAAAGGGAGTCAGTGAAAGTCCTTGCAAAATCCCCGCCTCAGTAGATGAGGCGGGGATTTTGGGAAAAATCTTGGGCTTACGGCAGGAGCTTGTCCCACCAATCCGACCAGGAGCCGAAGCGGGTGTCGCTGCTGTCATCGTCGTCATCGCCGGGGATGATGGGGAAGATAGAGGGCTTCTTGTTGTGCACCGGGCACAGCTCGCCCTCCTCCTTGCCGGTGAGGGTCTGGAGCAGGTACTCGTCGTCCTGGGCCTTGATGTCCTTGATGATCTCGCGGTTCCAATCCAGGGCGGCGATCTCCACCACGCTGCTGGCCGGGCAATACTCCGTGGCCAAGTGCTTGCCGTCCTTGCAGTAGCGCACCATCTTGTGGACGTTGCAGCTCTGGGTGGGGGCGGTGTCCGCCGCCACGGTGACGGTGGTGACGCGATTGCCCCGCAGGTCGTGGGTGCAGGCGTCGGTGGCCAGCAGGCCGCTGTCCTGGCAGACGGTGACCTGGACCAGGCCGGAGCAGCTGTTGAAGTCCTTGTTCTCCAGGCCGTCGTGGATGCGGCGCATGACCTCGCGCCACAGAACGGCGGAGGGGTTGCCCAGGGACTCGGAGAACCGCTCGTTGGACTTGTAGCCCGTCCAGACGGCGGCGCTGTAATAGGGGGAGAAGCCCGCGAAATAGCGGTCGCGGTTTTCGTCGGTGGTACCGGTCTTGCCGGCGATGGTCATGCCGGAGAACCGGGCCTCGCCGCCGGTACCGCTGGTGATGACGCTCTTGAGGGTCTGGCGGATGATATAGGCGGTGGTGGCTTTCATGGCCACGTTGGACTCCTTGTTGTTCTCGCAGACCAGGTTCCCCTGGGAGTCCTCCACCCGATAGAAGGTCCGGGGCGGGGTGTACACGCCGTCGTTGACGAAGGCGCCGTAGGCCGCCGCCATCTCCTCGGTGGTGACGCCGTATTCATAGCCGCCCAGGCCCATGTTGCCGGATTGCTGGCTGTCGGCCTGGGTCAGGGTGGTGAAGCCCAGCTTCTCCACCATGAAGGTGTAGGACTGATAGGTGCCCAGCTCCTCCACCGTGCGCACGGCGCAGGTGTTCAGAGAGCGGACCAGGGCGGTATAGAAGGAGGTCAGGCCCCGGAAGCCGCTGCCGGAGTTGGAGGGCCATGCGCCGTAGCCGGGCAGGTCCCGGACGGGATAGTCGTCGATGGCGGAGGCGGCGGTGATGGTGCCGTTATCCAGAGCCGGGGCGTACACGGACACGGGCTTGGTGGCAGAACCCGGCTGACGGGCCGACGTGGCCCAGTTCCAGCCCCGGTCCACCTCCTTGGCGCCGGTGCCGCCCACCATGGCTACCACGTCCCCGGTGTAGGGGTCCACAATGGTGATGGCCGCCTGGAGCGGCTCGCCCTTGGAGTCGGTGTAGTTTGCATAGTTGGTGTTTTCAAACACGGACTCCGCAATATCCTGAATCTTGGGGTTCTGGGTGGTATAGATCTTGTAGCCGCCGTTATAGACCTTGCTGACGGCCTTTTCAAAGGCGGTGCGGACATAGCCGTCGGCATCCGCGGGGTCGTCGGTCAGGCCGAAAATCTCCACGAACTTCTCGGCCACATCGGTGATGACCTCGTCGGTGAAGTAGGAGTTGTTGGCGGTGCTGACCACGGCGGGCTTTTCGTCCTCCTCCTGGGGCCCCACATAGTTGCCCAGGTTGGTGTAGCCGTTGGTGAATACCACCTCCTGGGCTTTGGCGGCGTCATAGGTGGCCTGGTCGATCTTTTCCTGGGCCAGCATGGCGTCCAGCACGTCCAGCTGGCGGTTGCGGTTCTGCTCCCGGGTCCAGTCGCTGCGCAGGGGGTCATACTGGGAGGGGTTGTTGGTGATGCTGATGAGACACGCGCACTCAGCCAGGGTCAGCTCGGACACGTCCTTGTGGAAGTATGTCCGGGAGGCGGTCTGCACACCGTAGCACTGGTTGCCCAGGTAGATGGTGTTCAGGTACATCTCCAGAATCTCGTCCTTGGAGTAGTCCTTTTCCAGGGCCAGAGCCCGGTACACCTCCGTCACCTTGCGCTTGACGGTGTTCTCGTTGTTGCCGGTGACGTTCTTGATGAGCTGCTGGGTGATGGTGGAGCCGCCCTGGGTGTTGCCCTTGGTAAGGGTCCGGAACACGGCCCGGACGGTACCGTGCCAGTCCACGCCGTGGTGGCTCTCGAAGCGCTTGTCCTCGATGGCGATGGTGGCCTCGCGGAGGTTCTTGGGGATGGAATCAAAATCCACCCAGATGCGGTTTTCGTCGCCGAACAGGGTCTGGTACATGACCAGCTCCTTGGTATCCGGATCCTGATAGTACAGCTCCGTGGACACCTTCTGGTCGTACTCGGACATATCCACCTCCACATGCCCCTTCAGGGACGTGTTGACGTAGGTCATGAAGATCCCCGCGAAGATGGCGGAGGTCAGCACGGTGACCAGGAGGATGGTACCAAGGACGATGCCGATGGTCCGCCCCACACGGCGGCCCTTTCCGGACTTTTTCCCTGTTTTGGCGCTCTGCTCTGTCTTTTTCGGCTGGTTGTCTTTGTTCATAGACAGGGCACCTTCCTTTCTCTGTTACTGGTGTATGCGCCGCACCGATCGCGGCATGGATAAGAAAACATTCTATTCCATAATAAAAACCATTGTACCATACCTGTCAACTGCTGAAAAATGTCATTTGATAAAAATTTCGAATTATTACATAGATTTTACGCGGAAAAACTGAAAAAATTCTCCTATTCTCTCACCATATGGCCGCAAATTCACCTCTCCGTTCCCTCCAAACCCCTCCCCCGGCGGACTCTTGACGGATCCTCTCCCCTGTCGTATAATCAGTGGGCCGCCGAAGGGCGGTCAATTCTCAGAAAGCCTGGTGCAAGCTGTGTTTATCCATCGACTGCGGGGCCAGATGTCCGAATCCATGCTGACAGCCTCCTTCATCATCGTATCCGGCGGCCTTCAGGACGCCTATACCTATCTCTGCCGGGGCGGCGTTTTTGCCAACGCCCAGACCGGCAACATTGTGCTGTTCAGCGCCTATCTGTTTGAGGGGGCCTGGGACCACTGCCTGCGGTATTTGATCCCCGTTCTGTCCTTTATGGCGGGAATTTTCGCGGCGGAATGCATCCACCGCCGCTTCAAGCACATGGAAAAGGTCCACTGGCGTCAGCTGATTATCCTGGCGGAGATCGCCGTGCTGTTTGCGGTGGGCTTTATGCCCCAGTCACTGAACACTGTGGCCAACTCCCTGGTGTCCTTCTCCTGCGCCATGCAGCTGCAGACCTTCCGCAAGGTCCGGGGCCACGCCTACGCCAGCACCATGTGCATCGGCAACATGCGCAGCGGCACAGAGGCCCTGTGCGCCTATTTCCACACCCATGAGCCGGAGGCCCTGCGCAATGCCCTGACATATTTCGGCGTCATCGGCCTGTTCGCCCTGGGTGCCGGTCTGGGAGCCCTGCTGACCGGCGCATCCGCCGTCCGGGGAATCTGGGTGTCCTGCGCCCTGCTGACCGTCAGCTTCCTGGTCATGTTCATCCACGAGGAGCGCCGGGCCTGAGCATCCGCTCATCGTATAAATATATCCCCCGGCGCAATGCGCCGGGGGATGCCTGTTCTATAGCCTTATTTACTTACCACTCCAGGTTCTTTCCGGTCTCCTTGTCGAAAACGTGGGCCACGTTGCCGCCGAAGATCATGTTGACCTCGCTGCCCATGGGGAAGTGGGCGGCGGCGCCGTTGGTGGGAACAATGACGATCACGTCCTTGCCCTCGGCCGCCACATGCAGGTGCACGGAGGAGCCCATCATCTCGGACACGTCCACGGTGCCCTTGATGCCGTCGGCGCAGAGCATCAGGTGGTCCGGGCGCACGCCCAGGGTCACGTCCTGCTCCGCCACGTTGTGCTCGGCCAGGCGCTGCTGCTTCTCGTCGGACAGCTCCACGGTGACGCCGCCTACGGTGACGGCATACCTGCCGTTCTGCCGGGTCAGCTTCGCGTCGAAGAAGTTCATCTGGGGCATGCCGATGAAGCCCGCCACAAACAGGTTGGCCGGGTGGTCAAACACCTCCTGGGGGCGGTGCCGATCTGCTGGATGAAGCCGTCCTTCATGATGACGATGCGGTCGCCCAGGGTCATGGCCTCGGTCTGGTCATGGGTGACGTAGATAAACGTGGTGTCGATGCGCTGCCGCAGCTTGATGATCTCGGCGCGCATCTGGTTGCGGAGCTTGGCGTCCAGGTTGGACAGGGGCTCGTCCATCAGGAACACGGCGGGGTCGCGGACGATGGCCCGGCCGATGGCCACACGCTGGCGCTGGCCGCCGGACAGAGCCTTGGGCTTGCGGTCCAGATACTGGGTGATGTCCAGAATTTCGGCGGCCTCACGGACCTTCTTGTCGATCTCGTCCTTGGGCAGCTTCTTCAGCTTCAGGGAGAAGGCCATGTTTTCATACACGGTCATGTGGGGATACAGGGCGTAGCTCTGGAACACCATGGCGATGTCCCGGTCCTTGGGCTCCACGTCGTTCATCAGCTTGCCGCCGATGGTCAGCTCGCCGCCGGAGATGTCCTCCAGACCGGCGATCATCCGCAGGGTGGTGGACTTGCCGCAGCCGGAGGGGCCCACCAGCACGATGAACTCCTTGTCCGCAATGTGCAGGTTGAAATCCTGCACCGCCACCACGCCCTCGTCGGTGATCTGCAGATTGCCCTTTTTCTGGGGCTCGCCCTTTTTGGCCTTCTTGCTCTCCGCGTTGGGGTACACCTTCTTGAGGTTTTTCAGAATGACCTCTGCCATAATATACAGACTGTAACCGTTCTGCCTCCGCATGGAACGGTCTCGCGCCCGGCGAAGCCGCAGCGCCTTACGGCAGGTCTCCACACTGCCGCACCGCCAGTCTCAGCGGGACCTGGTTCCTCCTTTGTTTTTCCGGCAGGGGGCCAAAAAGTGGAGTGGCCGCCGCCGGTTGGAATAGGATACATTTATTTTACCACCCCTTGCCGCCCTTTGGCAACCGCCTTTGGGCAAAATTTTCCGCATTTCGATGCCTTTATAGGAAAACTCCGCAAAAAACGCCGTCATTGCCTGTTCTTTTTTCTGATATAAGAAAAAATTATTGCATTTTCAGTTTTTATCTATTGTAAAAGCATGGAAACTATGTTAAATTACTGTGTGCCTGTTGGCGCACATATTATGGATAAAGTGTTCTTCGTGCAAGGACAGGCAAATTGTTTTTTAAGGAGCGGGATAACATGCACAAAGCGTTCAAAGCCTGCACCGCTGTTCTGCTGGCCCTGGTTATGACGGTCAGCCTGGTCAACGGCGCACTGGCAGCCGTCGTCCGCAATGACGACGACACCATCAGCTACGAGCCCCTGGAGCAGGGTGTTTACTCCAAGGGCGGCTACACCATTGACAAGGTCTCCCACCCCACGCTGGGTGCCGGAGAGGTGGACGGTATCCTGACCGGCGATCTGCAGGACCGCGGCCAGAGCTACTCCTGGTCCATGGCCGAGGCCGGTGACTATGTCTACATCGGCACCTGCTACAACTCCACCTACTACATCTATCACAACAACGTCAAGACGTCCCTGGACGCCATGAAGAAGGAAGGCAAGCTGGACCAGAACGTGGACACCAGCCGGGCCGCGGCAGATTTTGTGAAGGTCATGTTCGGCACGGACACCTTCGATGAAACCCCCATGTCCCAGTGGACCCCCGTGATCATGGCTGTGAACCGCTACACCGGCGAGGCCCAGGTGATCTTCCGGGAACGGGACATCCTGAAGGATTACCCCGACATCTTCCCCGGCTATCCCCCTATCTCAAGGGCGTGAACTATCTGTCCGGCTATCGCATGGCCTTTGAATTCAAGGGCAAGATCTATTTTGCCGGCATGGGCAGCCCCACCGCCACCCTCATCGAGGTGGACCCCGAAACCAATGAATGCCGCATCGCCTATCACAACACCAACTACACCCGGGGCGTGTCCAATGGTGTCCACGGCCTGCTGGTGTTCGATGACGAGATCTATATGTGCCTGGCCTCCGACAACTATGACGGCAAGGGTACCCCCGGCGGCATCATCGTGGCCAGCTCCGATCCCACCGCGGGTCTGAGCTCCTGGCGGCGTGTGGCAGATCAGGACGACTTTGACGGCCTGCCTGCCGTTATGAAGACCGACGGCCTCAACGGCGGCGGTATCTGGGACATCATCGAGTATAACGGCTCCATGTACGTCACCGTGGTCACCGACAAGTCCATCGACGGCCACATCAACAAGCAGGGCTTCGCCATGTATCGCGGCGACAAGCATGAGGACGGCAGCTTCACCTGGACCCAGGTCATCGGCGACCACGGCACCAGCGGCTACGGCTTCGGTCTGGGCATCAATTATTCCATGAGCTGCAACATGTGGGTGTACAACGGCTATCTGTACCTGGGCACCTACAACGATCCCATGCTGGACCTGGCGGAGATCCCCGCCTCCGGCAACTTCGAGCTGCTGTACAACGATCTGGACCACTCCATCTATCTGTACCGCATGGACGCCGACGGCAACTTCCAGCAGGTGGCCGGTAAGGACGACAACCCCTATTTCCCCGACGGCCCCATCGGCAACCTGGGCGCGGGTCTGGGCAACAACTCCAACCAGTATGTCTGGCGCTACGGCGAGCACAACGGTGAGCTGTACATCGGCACCTATGACACCTCCACTCTGACCTATCATTTCACCCAGATCACCGACGGTCAGGTGGCCAATATGGACTATGCCGACATCAGCGGCCGGGCCGATATGCTGAAGGACGCCGTGCTGGAGGTTCTGCAGCAGCACGACAACAAGTATCTGAACTGGTTCCTGGATACCTTCCTGTTTAACAAGTACACCGCCTCCCTGTTCCAGCAGCTGGCAGGCTTTGCCACGGATATGTCCGCCGACAAGAACCCCGTGCCCGGTTACCGGAACATGCTGGAGGAGTATGAGGCCTTCAAGCAGAAGGTGTTCGATGGCCTGGGCATCAAGCTGGACAGTGCCAACTTCGCCCGGGAGTATGCCCAGGTCACCGGCGTGGCTATGTGCAGCGCCGACACCCAGGGCCTGAAGGATGACCTGAAAAGCGCCGTGAAGGCCATCTTTGCCGCCCTGGACAAGGCTGTGTATGACGACACGATCCACAACTTTGTGTACTACTTCGGCTGCAACTATTATGCCCAGCAGAGCGAGAACGGCTTTGACCTGCTGGTGTCCAAGGACGGCGTGAACTTCGACGCCATCACCCGGGACGGCTTCGGCGACGGCTCCAACCACGGCCTGCGCACCATCTGCTCCACCGAGAACGGCGTGTATATGGGCACCGCCAATCCCTTCTACGGCACCCAGCTGTGGCGCATGTACAGCGCCGAGGACAAGCCCCTGGTGAAGGAGCATACGCATCAGTGGTCCGATACCTGGTCCTCCGACGGCGAGAATCACTGGCATGACTGCCTGGCTGACGGCTGCACCGTTACGGATAACGCCCAGAAGGACGGCTTTGGTGCCCACACCTTCGTGGATGGCGTCTGCTCCGTCTGCGGCTATCAGCAAACCGGCAGCGGCTCCGGCGGTGACGCCGGAGGAAGCGGCCAGCCCGGCCAGCCCGGTCAGCCCGGCCAGCCCAGTCAGCCCGGTCAGGGCGGCGACTCCGGCAATACCGGCAATACCGGCAATACCGGCAATACCGGCAATACCGGCAATACCGGCAATACCGGCAATACCGGCAACACCGGCAACACCGGTAACTCTGGCAACACTGGCAACGCTGGCAGCAACAGTCCCAAAACCGGCGACATGGGCGTGGCCCTGTGGTCCACCCTGGCCGGTCTGTGCGGCTGCGGGCTGATTGCCGTGGCTGTCAAGTCCCGCTATAAGGGCAAGCGCGTGGCCTGATTCCCCTTAAATTTATCAAGGCTCCCGGCCAACCGGCCGGGAGCCTTATTTTATGGAAAAACCCTTTTCATTTCCCGCCGCCTGCGATATAATAACATATTATGTATCCTGGAGGTGCCGCATATGGAGAAGACCCGCCGCGAGATCATGGACCGGGTATATCTCACCTATCTGCCTGCCAAAAAGTTCAAAACCAGCTGCCTGTCCGCCCAGTTCATCGCCCCCCTGCGCCGGGAAACGGTGTCCTATGGGGCGCTGCTGCCGCTGGTGCTCCAGCGGGGCACCATGAGCTGCCCGGACATCCAGCAGCTGTCCGCCGCCATGGACCGGCTCTATGGGGCCCAGATCAACCCCACCATCCGCAAGCGGGCGGAGTGCCAGTGCATCGGCTTTGTGGCCTCGGTAATGGACGACAGCTTCGCCCCCCAGGGAGAAAAGCTGCTGGAGCCCACCGCCGCCCTGCTGGGGGAGCTGCTGCTGGACCCCGTCACCCGCAACGGCCGGTATCTGGCGGAATATGTGGACAGTGAGCGGGCCAACCTGCTGGACAGCATCCGCTCCATCCGCAACGATAAGCGGGACTGGGCGGACCTGCGGCTTTTGCAGGAGATGTGCCGCTATGAGCCCTACGGCGTCAGCCGCCTGGGCGACGAGACTGCCGCCGTCGCCATCAACAACCAGAAGCTCCATGCCTACAGCCAACAGATGATGGCCGCCTCCCGGCTGGAGCTGTTCTACTGCGGCAGCGCCCCCATCTCCCGGGTGGAGGACGCCCTGCTGGAGGCCTTCGCCGCCCTGCCCCGGGGCGCGGGCCTAGACCCGGAGCCGCCCCGTGCCGTGGCCGCCCCGGTGGAGCCCCGCATCATCCACGAGGCCATGGACGTGACCCAGGGGAAGCTGTCCATGGGCTTCCGCTGCGCCACCGACGATGTGCCCGCCATGATCCTGGCAAACCTTCTGTTCGGCGGCACCAGCAATTCCAAGCTCTTTATGAACGTCCGGGAGAAGCTGTCCCTGTGCTACTACGCCTCCAGCACCTATGTCCGCTCCAAGGGCATCCTCACGGTGTCCTCCGGCATCGAGACCGCCGACTATCAGCGGGCCCTGGACGAGATCCTTCACCAATTGCATGAGATCCGGGACGGTCACTGGGAGCCCTGGGAGCTGGAGGGGGCCCGCAGCACCATGCGCAGCGCCCTGACCTCCCTGTCGGATTCCCAGGGAGCCCTGGAAAACTACTGCCTGGGGCAGGCCGCCACCGGTCAGAGCGAGGACCCGGAGACCATGCAGCGCCTGCTGGACCAGGTGACGCCGGAGCGCATCCGGGCCGCCGCCCAGAGCGTAACCCTGGACACCGTATACTTCCTGCACGGAAAGGAGGAGGCCTGATGAAAACCCTTACCTACCCCCGCATCGGGGAAAAGGCCATCTGGGAGACCCTGCCCAACGGCCTGCCCGTCTGCGTGGTGCCCAAGCCCGGCTATGCCCGGAAATTCGCCTTCTTCACCACCCGCTACGGCGGCATGGATATGCGCTTCCGGCTGGACGGCCAGTGGCTGGACACCCCCGCCGGCATCGCCCACTATCTGGAGCACAAGATGTTCGACACCGCCGACGGCAGCGCCATGCAGGACCTGGCCCGGGGCGGGGCCGAGCCCAACGCCTACACCAGCAACGCCGTCACCGCCTACTATTTCGACTGCACCGAGCATTTTTACGACAATCTCCGGATTCTGCTGTCCTTCGTGTCCGTCCCCTACTTCACCGACGAGAGCGTGGAGAAGGAGCAGGGCATCATCGCCCAGGAGATCGGCATGATCGAGGACAACCCCGAGTGGCAGGTCTATCGCCAGATGATGCAGGCCCTGTACCGTCACAGCCCCGTCCGCCAGTCCGTGGCCGGGTCCGTGGAGAGCATCCGCCAGATCACCGCCCAGACCCTGTACGACTGCCACAAGGCCTTCTATACCCCCGCCAATATGTGCCTGGTGGTGGTGGGCGATGTGGACCCGGCGGAGGTTCTCCGGGCCGCCCGGGAAATTCTGCCCCGGGAAAGCGGCCCCGTGATCCCCCGGGACTATGGCCGGGAGGAGGACCTGACCCCCCACATGACCCGCATCGAGGACCGGATGGAGGTGGCCATGCCCACCTTCCTGCTGGGCTTCAAGTGCCCCCCGGTGCCGGAGGGGCCGGACCGCATGCGCCTGGACATTCTGGGGGACCTGGCCTGCGACGTGCTCATGGGCGAGTCCAGCCCCCTGTTCACCCGGCTGTACAGCCAGGGGCTGATCAACGGCACCTTTGACAGCGCCTATGACCTGCTGCCGGGAGCCGCCTATGTGTTCTGCGGCGGCGACAGCAACGACCCCGAGGCCGTGCAGCAGGCCGTTCTGGACGAAGCCCGCCGGGTGGTCCGGGAGGGGGTGGACCCGGCCTATGTCCAGCGCATCCGCCGGGCCAGCTTCGGCGCATCCATCAAAAGTCTGAACTCCTTCGAGGCCATCGCCTCCACGGCGGCCGAGGGCTGCTTCCAGGGATACGATCCCTTCCGCTTCCCGGAGGTGTACGACTCCATCACCCAGCAGGATCTGCTGGACTTCATCCGGGACAACATCCGCCCGGAGCGCATGGCCCTGTCCGTGATTTATCCGAAAGAGTAAGATGGGAGCAATTCTATGAACGAAAACTGGAAATTTTCCGATATCCCCTATCACCGTCCCGACGTGGAGGCCCTCCAGGCCCGGTATGACGCCCTGACCCGCCGGGCCAGGGAGGCCCGGAGCCCGGAGGAGCTGGTGGAGATCGTCCGCCAGCGGGACGCCCTGCAGCAGGAGGTGGGCCTGTGCCAGGCGGTGGCCTTCATCCGGGCCTTCCACGACGTCACCGACGAATTTTACCAGACGGAGCTGCAGGATACCCTGCCCCGGCTGGAGGGCAGCCTGGACAGCCAGTCCCTGGCCGCCGCCATTGCCGAAAGTCCCTATGCCACAGCTCTGGACCAGGCCTTCGGCCCCCAGCTGCGCCGCCTGCTGACCCTGGACCACCAAATTCACGCCGGGGGCAGGGACCTGCAGGCCCGCATCTCCCAGCTGACGGCCCTGTATCAGCAGCTGACGGCCTCCGCCAAATATCCGGTCCAGGGGGAGCTGCTCAGCGGCGGACAGCTGCGGGCCGCTCTGGCCAGCCGGGACCGGGCGCGCCGCAAGGCCGCCTATGACGCCCAGCAGCAGACGGTGCTGGAAAACGCCGGACAGCTGGAGGACATCCTGCGGCAGCTGGTCCATGCCCGCATCGACCTGGCCCGGGCCAACGGCTTCGACAGCTTCGCCGATTACGGTGACCTGGCCCAGCAGCGCCTGGGCTATGGCCGGGCGGAGCTGGACGCGTTCTGCCGCCAGGTGCAGACCCATATCACCCCCCTGTATCTGCGGCTGCAGGAGGAACAGCGCCGGCGCCTGGGGGTGGACACGCTGATGCCCTATGACCGGGCCCTGGTGTTCCCGGAGGGCAACGCCGTGCCGGTGGCGGCGGAGGAGCTGCCCCGGGCCGCCCACCGGATGTATCACAGTCTCAGCCCCGAGGCAGGTGCGTTTTTCGACGAGATGGTCCGCCACGACCTGCTGGACGTGACTGGCTCTCCCAATAAAATTTCCGGCATGGGCTTCTGCGAGATGCTGGGCGCGCCCTATAACATGCCCTTTGTCTTTGCCAACTGCGATGGCACCTCCGACGATGTCACCGTATACACCCACGAGCTGGGCCACGGGCTCCAGGGGTATCTCTCCATCCGCAGCCAGCCTCTGGCGGACTATGTGGGGCTGAGTCCCGATCTGGCGGAGGTCCACTCCAAGACCATGGAGCTGCTGGCCCAGCCCTACGCCCGGGACTTCTTCGGCGACCACGCCGGGCAGTTCCTGACGGAGCACCGCTATGACTTCATCAAGGAGCTGTGCGCCTTCTGCTCCATCCACACCTTTGAGACCTGGCTCTATGAGCATCCGGACGCCTCTTTGGCCCAGTGGGCAGAGGAGTTCGACCGCATTGAGAAGTCCTTCGGCCGCAGCCGGAACAACGAGCCCTGGCGGCAGCAGGTGCTGGCCGGGTGCGACCTGTTCACCAACATGGCCCTGTATATGTTCCCACGGTATGTGGTAAGCTACGCCCTGTCCATCGTCTGCGCCCAGCAGCTGAAGGCCGCCTATGACGCCGACCCCGCAGACGGCTGGGCCCGGTATCACGCCCTGTGTGCCTCCGGCGGCAGCAGGACCTACGCCGAGACCCTGGCCGCCGCCGGACTGCCCCTGCCCTACGCTCCCGGCGTGGTGGAAAAGCTGGCCCAGGACCTCTCCCGCCAGCTCTGGGGCTGAAAAAAACGGCCCGCAACCGTCGGTTGCGGAACTTCCAGCCCCACTTGGTGGACAGTTGCGGCCTTTTTCGGTATGCTGACGCCATCAACATCAAAGGAGGCATTCTCTATGACCCTGTGTGAAAAGCTCATCGACCTGCGCCGCAAAGCCGGTCTGTCCCAGGAACAGATGGCCCAGCAGCTGGACGTGTCCCGTCAGGCCGTCAGCAAGTGGGAAACCGGCGAGTCCCTGCCCGACACCAACAAGCTCCTGGCCATCGGCCGTCTGCTGGGCGTCACGGTGGACTATCTGCTGGACGATGAACAGACGGACCCTGCTCCCACCTCCGCCGGGCCGAGGAAAAGCGGTTTTGCCCGCTTCTGGCGTACATACGGCTTCGTCTCCGGATACCTGATGTCGCTGGTGGGGATTCTGGGCCTGGTCCGGATCGCCGCCACTCTGGCTGCGGGCTTCCGGCTGGGCGGCATCGCGGACTTCGGATCCGTCGATCCCCAGTGGCTGGAGGGACTCAGCACAAGTCCGATCTTCACCGATCTCTCCTCCCGGTACAGACAGGCGCTGATCCTGTCCCAGATCCCGGACTTCCTGCTCTGCGCCGCCCTGACGGCAGGCGGCTTCCTGCTGGCCCGGTGGCTTCGGCGGAAATACCGGACCGCCTGATTGCTCCCCTTCCTCCGAAAAATAGGGCTTTTCAACGGCCCCGCTCTGCGGTATAATAGAGGAAGTTTTCTGAGCAAGGAGTGACATTATGAAGATCATGACCGACAGCCCCATCCGCTTCCCGGGGCTTTTTGGCGACTGGGCCATCACCATCAGTTCCAAGGCCATCGACATCGGCAACGGCATCTATTGGTATGGCATCCTCATCGCCCTGGGCATGCTGCTGGCCCTGTGGTGGTGCATGCGCCAGCGCACCAAATACGGCATCCGGGAGGATGACCTCATCGACGGGCTGCTGTGGGGCATCCCCTCGGCCATCGTGGGGGCCCGGCTATACTATGTTCTGTTCTATCTCAGCGAGTTCAAGGACCATGAGGGCCACTTCAGCTGGTCCAAGGCCATCGCCATCTGGGACGGCGGCCTGGCCATCTACGGCGGCGTCATCGCTGTGGTGATCGTGGCCGTCATCCTCTGCCGCAGCCGCCATATCAAGCTGGGGGCCATGATGGACCTGGTGGTCATGGGCCTGCTCATCGGCCAGGCCATCGGCCGCTGGGGCAACTTCCTGAACCGGGAGGCCTTCGGCTCCGAAACCACCCTCCCCTGGCGCATGCAGCTGACCACCACTGCCGGGGAGCTGGTGGAGGTACATCCCACCTTCCTGTACGAGAGCCTGTGGAACCTCGTCGGCCTGCTGCTGATCGTTTTTGTGGTATCCAAGGCCCGGCGGTTCGACGGTGAAAACACCTGCTTCTACTTCCTGTGGTACGGTGTGGGCCGCTTCTGGATCGAGGGTCTGCGCACCGACAGCCTGTATCTGTTCGACTGGACCATCGCCGGGCAGCCCATCCGGGTGTCCCAGGTGCTGAGCCTGGTGCTGATGATCGCCGCCCTGGCGGTGCTGTTTTACAACATCAGGCTCCACCCCCACCGGCCCGAGGAGCTGTATGTGAACCAGGTGGCCGCCCGGGAGGCCGCCCAGGCGGAGGAGCCCGCCGAAGCCCCGGAAGCAACCGAACCGGCGGAAGCGCCGGAAGCAGCCGAACCGGCGGAAGCGCCGGAAGCACCGGAGGTGCCGGAAGAATCTTCAGAAGAATAAACGCCCACCCCCTGTATCCCGTGGGATACAGGGGGTGTAGATATTGTCCAAAAGCCTCGCAGAGTTTGCCGCCCGCAGGCGGCAAATAAAATGGAATCATTTTTTGCCGGGGCGTGTACCTGGCAAAAAATACTTCTCAGTCTGCAAGTGTGGAATTTGTTCGCTTCCAGCGAACAAATTATGCGCGCGGCAGACTGCAAACCTTTTGTCAAAAAAGGTCTTTGTCCTTTTTTGACAAGCTGCCCGCGCCCCCTGTATCCCACGGGATACAGGGGGTGCGTTCGTTTTTTACAGGGCCCGCCAGCTCTCCGGCCGCAGGCCGTGACCCATGAGGCCCTCCTGCACCTGCTGCCGCAGGGCGGGCAGGTCCCGGTTCAGGGTCCCCTTCAGGGTCAGGTAGTTGGAGGCGTGGTTCATCCGGAATACGCTGCCCTCGCTGTCGATGTGATCCAGCAGCAGGGCCGTCTCCTGCAGAATCTCCGCCGGGCCCAGCACCCGGAAGCTGCCCTCCCGGACCCACTGCTCCAGCGGCGTTCCCGGCTCCACCATCAGCGTCAGCAGGCCGATATACTCCGGCTTCATGGCACTGAGGGCCCGGGCGGTGTCCACGGCGTGGTCCCGCAGCAGCTCCCGGCTGCCCAGGCCCGAAATGGCCGTCACCGACAGGGCCAGGCCCGCCTGCCGGGCCTTCTGCCCCGCCGCCACAATGGCTGCGGCGGTGTGGCCTTGCGCATCCGCTCCAGCACCGCGTCACAGCCAGATTCCAGGCCCATATACACCATTTTCAGTCCGCCCTCCCGCAGTCGCCGCAGCTCCTCCTCCGTCTTGACCTGGAGGCTCCGGGGCGAGGCGTAGCACGTCACCCGCTGACACTCCGGAAACAGGCTGTACACCATGGCCAGAATTTCCAGCAGCTCATCGGTTTTCCGCATCAGGGCGTCGCCGTCGGCCAGAAACACCCGCTCCACCCGGCGGTATACCTGCCGGGCCAGGCGGAAGTCCTCCCGGATCTCCTCCATGGGCCGCAGGGCAAACCGCTTGTCGTCATACATATCGCAGAAGGCGCAGCGGTTGTGGCTGCACCCATAGGTCACCTGCACGATCAGGCTGTAGGCCTCGCTGGGGGGCCGATAGACCTTTCCCTTGTATCGCATGGGCAATTCCTCCTTTTCCCCGCTATTATCGCATACTTTTCCCGGTTTGAAAAGAGCCAGGGCCGCCAAAGAACAAAAAATCCTCCTCCATCGGAAAGGAAGATAGTTACGAAAGAAACCCATCAGGGGTGTCTTTCGTTTGCAATCACCGGTTTTTCAGAACTTTGTAAGTTCTGAAAAACCGCACGAGGCTTGTCAAAAAGACTTTTTGACAAGCCTCAGGGTCTATTTCTCATCGCTCCGGCATAAGCTGGACCAGCTTCAACAAACGAGGAGGATGACTATGGACAACAACTTCAACCGCGTGCGCCTGTGCGGGCGGGCCGCCGGGGAGCCGGAGCTGTCCCACATAAACCACGGCGAGAGCTTTTACCGCTTTCCCCTGTCGGTGGAGCGGCTTTCCGGCCAGGAGGACCGGCTGCCGGTGATTTTGCCCCGGCCGCTGCTGGAGGCCCACCCCGTACATACCGGGGACGTGCTGACCCTTACCGGCCAGCTGCGCTCCTTCAACAACCGCAGCGGCCAGGGTCCCCGGCTGGTGATCTCCGTGTTCGTCCGGGAGCTGGTCCCCGGCGGCGCGGCCCCCTTTAACCAGATTCAGCTCTCCGGCATTCTGTGCAAAACTCCCACCCTGCGCCGGACGCCTCTGGGCCGGGAAATCTGCGACCTGATCCTGGCGGTGAACCGCCGGTACGGCCGGGCGGACTATCTGCCTTGCATTGCCTGGGGCGCCATCGCCCAGCAGACGGCCATCCTGCCGGTGGGCTCCCGGCTGACGGTGGAGGGCCGGGTCCAGAGCCGGGGCTATACAAAAACCGTGGACGGCGTGGGACAGGAGCGCACCGCCTATGAGGTGTCCATCATGCGGCCGGCGGAGCCGGAGGAATTTTTCCTATAGACCGCCCCCCGGGTGAAAATCCGCCTTGCAGGGTCCTTTCCCTCCGTGCTATAATGGGGGAAACATCCCAACCAAGGAGGAACCTTACATGATCTACACCGATTTTCACGGAGAGAAGCTGTCCCTGCTGGGCTTCGGCACCATGCGTCTGCCGCTGGTTCCCGGCGGCGGCCCGGCGGACATCGACGAAAAGGCCACGGCGGACATGGTCCGCTATGCCATGGACCACGGCGTCAACTATTTCGACACCGCCTATCCCTACCACGGCGGCATGTCCGAGCGGGTCATCGGCCGGGTGCTGAAGGACTATGACCGCCAGAGCTTCTATCTGGCCACCAAATACCCCGGCCACCAGATCAGCGACAGCTACGATCCCGCCGCCATTTTTGAAGAGCAGCTCCAGAATTGCGGCGTGGAGTATTTCGACTTCTACCTGCTGCACAACGTGTATGAAAAGTCCATCGAGACCTATACCGATCCCCGCTGGGGCATCATCGAATATTTCTTGGAGCAGAAGAAGAATGGCCGCATCCGTCACCTGGGCTTCTCCTCCCACGGCGGGCTGGAGCTGCTGGAGAACTTCCTGTCCCGCTACGGCAAGGACATGGAGTTCTGTCAGATTCAGCTGAACTATCTGGACTGGACCATGCAGGACGCCAAGGCCAAGTGCGAACTGCTGCGCCGGTACAGCATCCCCATCTGGGTCATGGAGCCCGTCCGGGGCGGCCGCCTGGCCTCCCTGACGCCGGAGGCGGAGTCCGAGCTCCACGCCCTGCGGCCGGAGGAGTCCACCGCCGCCTGGGCCTTCCGCTTCCTCCAGGGGGTGGAGGGGGTCCAGATGATCCTTAGCGGCATGACCACCCCCGCCCAGATGGAGGACAACGTCCGCACCTTCGAAGAACGCCGCCCCCTGACGGACCAGGAGGAGAAGGTCCTGCTGGACATCGCCAAGGGCATGTACGGCGCCGTGCCCTGCACCGCCTGCCGCTACTGCTGCGACGGCTGCCCCATGGGCCTGGACATTCCCATGCTGCTGAAGCTGTATAACGAGGCCAAGTTCTCCCCTAACTTCAACATCGGCATGCGGGTGGAGGCTTTGCCGGAGGACAAGCGCCCCGCCGCCTGCGTGGGCTGCGGCCAGTGCGCCCGGGTCTGTCCCCAGAACATCGACATTCCCGCCGCCCTGGCGGACCTGAACGAGGTGCTGAAGAAGATCCCCAGCTGGGCCGACATCTGCCGCCAGCGGGAGGAAGCCGCCCGCCGGGCAAGAGAAGCCAAGTAACATGGCCCATATCATCGAAATCACCGATTTTTCCGCCCCGGAGCTGGATATCTACGCCCGGCTGACGGAAAACCAGCTGGTGAACCGGGCCGACCCGGAGAACGCCCTGTTCGTGGCGGAGAGTCCCCTGGTCATCGGCCGGGCTCTGGACGCCGGGTGCACGCCGGTGTCCTTCCTGATGGAGCGCAAGCACATTGAGGGAAAAGGCGCGGAGGTGCTGGCCCGCTGCCCGGAGGATATCCCGGTATACGCGGCGGACCTGCCGGTGCTGACCCAGCTGACGGGCTTCCACCTGACCCGGGGGATGCTGTGCGCCATGCGGCGGCCCCGGCTTCCCTCCGTGGCGGAGGTCTGCGCCAATGCCCGGCGCATTGCCGTGCTGGAAAACATCATGAATCCCACCAACATCGGGGCCATTTTCCGGTCCGCCGCCGCTCTGAACGTGGACGCGGTGCTGCTGACCGCCGCCGGCAGCGACCCCCCTGTATCGCCGGGCCGCCCGGGTCAGCATGGGCAACGTGTTCCTGGTGCCCTGGACATATCTGCCGGAGGGGGAGAGCTGGCCGGAGCTGCTGCATGAGCTGGGCTTCAAAACCGTGGCCCTGGCTCTGCGGGACGACTCCCTGGCCCTGAACGATCCCCGCCTGCTGGCGGAGCCGAAGCTGGCCATGGTGCTGGGCACCGAGGGGGACGGCCTGGCCTCCTCCACCATCGCCGCCTGCGACTATACCGTGAAAATTCCCATGTCCCACGGGGTGGATTCCCTGAACGTGGCCGCCGCCAGCGCCGTGGCCTTTTACCAGCTGGCCCTGCTGAACGGATAAAAGCCTGTGTATTCGGTGCAATTGCACCGAATACACAGGCTTTTTATATTCGATACTTCTGCTCATAAGCCCGGACCCGGCTGTCGAAGGCCGGGTCCCGCTGCCGGACCGCCAGCTGGGATGCGTGGAGATTCCGGTTCCCGGCGGACAGATCCGCCACGCACTCCATGATGTTGCAGCAGTGGTCCGCCGCCCGCTCCAGGTCCGTCAGCACGTCCGACCACACGAAGCTCAGCTCCATGGCCCCCTCCCCCGGCTGCGTTTCCCGGATGCGCCGGGCCCGCAGCCGCTGCCGCAGGCCGTCGATGACCTGTTCCAGGGCCTCCACCTGCCCCAGGGCGGCGGCGTCCTCCCGGCGGAAGGCCGCCAACGCCAGGTCCGCGATCTCCTCCACCGCCTCCGTCAGCACCCGGAGCTGCCGCCGGTCCTCCGGCGGCAGCTCAATTTTCCGGTCCCGCAGCTCCTCCCCGCTTTCCAGCAGGTTCATGGCGTGATCCCCCAGCCGCTCCAGGTCGCCCATGAGCATCAGCAGCTCCGCCGCCCGGGCGCTGTCCCGGCGGGTCAGGGTCCGTCCGCCCAGCCGCACCAGAAACGTGCCCAGGGCGTCCTCCAGGCCGTCGATGCGCTCCTCCTGCCGCCGCAGCTCCCGGGCCGAGTCGGGGTGCACCTCCGTCAGGGCCTGAATCCCCCGGCGCAGGTTGTCCCGGGCCAGGTCCGCCATTTCCAGGGTCAGCTCCCGGCACCTTTCCAGGGCCGCCGCCGGAGCCGCCAGCAGACGGGGATCCGGCTCCGCGGAGGGCGTCTCCTCTCCGGGCAGCAGCCGCAGCACCGCCCGCTCCAGCAGGCCCGCCGCCGGAAACAGCGCCGCCGTACACAGCAGGTTGAAGGCCGTGTGGATAACGGCCACCCCCGGCAGGGTCACGGCCCGGTCCAGAATGGCCGGAGCCGCCAGCGCCTTCACCAGCCAGAACACCCCCAGCCAGATACCCGCCCCGGCCAGGTTGAACAGCAGATGCACCAGAGCCGCCCGCCGGGCGCTGTGGCTGGCCCCCACGGAGGACAGCATCGCCGTCACGCAGGTGCCGATGTTCTGGCCCATGACGATGGGGATGGCGGCCCCCACCGTCACCTGTCCGCTGGCGGCCAGGGCCTGCAATATCCCCACCGAGGCGGAGCTGGACTGGATCACCGCCGTCAGCACCGCCCCGGCCAGCATCCCCAGCAGGGGGCTGCCGAAGGCCGTGAACAGCTGCCGGAACCCCTCCGCCCGGGCCAGGCCCGATACAGCGGCGGTCATGATCTCCATGCCCTGCATCAGAACGGCAAAGCCCAGCAGGGCCTGGCCGGTGTCCCGGCGGCTGCCCTTTCCGGCCAGATACGCCGCAATGCCCCACAGACTCAGCAGGGGCACAAAGCCCGCCGGGCGCAGCAGCCGCCCCAGGGTGCCGCCGCCCTCCAGACCTCCCAGGCTCAGCAGCCAGGGCGTCACCGTGGTGCCCACGTTGGTGCCCATGATGACCCCCACCGCCTGGCGGAGGGTCAGCATGCCGGAGTTCACGAAGCCCACCACCATCACCATGGCCGCCGATGAGCTCTGCACCGCCGCCGTCACCGCCAGGCCCGTGAAAAACCCCGCCCAGCGGCTGCGAGTCATCCGCCGCAGCAGGCCCTCCAGCCGTCCCCCGGCCCGGCGCTGCAGCGCCTCCGCCATGATCTGCATGCCGAACAGAAACAGGCACAGTCCGCCCAGGGCGGTCAATCCGTCAAAAATGTCCATGCGCGCCTCCTCTCCCCTTTAGCATGCCCCGCTGCCGTCCGTCCAAATCGCAGGCATTTGTCCGTGTCGCGCGTACTTTTTGTCATTTTGTGTCGTTCGTGCAAATTACGCAGCCGCCGCCGGACAAATTTGTGGCTTTTCCCATCTTTACTTTATCTCGGTAGTGTGGTAGCGTATTAGCATACTAAATTACCCGGCGGTAGGGGCCGGGGAATGGAGGAAATCATGAAAAATATCATCCGCCGCGGACTGTGCCTGCTCCTGCTGCTGGCTATGACCGCCGCCATGGCCGCCTGCGGCCCGAAGAACACCAACACCGACGCCGACGAGAAAACCATGGTCTACGCCGTGGAGGCCGGGTCCGCCGGTGAGGAGGTGGCCAAGGAGAAGGGCTGGACCGTCAACAGTGTCCAGGATCAGGCCGCCGCCCTGATGGAGGTGGCCGCCGGCACCTCCGATGCCGCCGTCATCGACCTACTGATGGCCGGGGCCATGATCGGGCCCGACACCAGCTATCCCAACCTGACCTATACCGACAGCCTCACCCAGGAGGAGTACGGCATCGGCTGCCGCCAGGGCTCTGACCTGGCCGACTTCATCACCTCCGTTCTGGCCGAGGCCTATCAGGACGGCACCACCCAGACCCTGGCCCGGCAGTTCGGCATCCGGGAGGACCTGCTGGCGGAGATGCCCCAGACCGGCTATACCGAAGATGCCGGCGGCGACGTGGATTATATCCGGGGCAAGGGCACCCTGGTGGTGGGCATCACGGAGTTTGCCCCCATGGACTATAAGGACGACAACGGCCAGTGGACCGGCTTTGACGCGGAGCTGGCCCGGCTGGTGGCCCAGCGCCTGGGGGTGGACGTGGAGTTCGTCGTCATCGAGTGGGGCCAGAAGGTCAATGAGCTCAACAGCAAGGCCATCGACGTGGTGTGGAACGGCATGACCCTCACCGACGGCGTGCAGACCGCCATGACCTGCACCCCCGCCTACTGCCGCAACGCCCAGGTCATCGTGGTCCCCGCCGCATAAGGCCATGTTCTGGACCGTAACCCTATCCCTGCTGCAGGGGATGCGCCAGGCCGCCGTCCTGTTTGGGCTGACGTTGGCGTTCTCCCTGCCGCTGGGCCTGCTGGTGGCCCTGGGCTCCATGAGCCGCTGCCGCCCGGTGCGGGCGGTGTTCGACGCCCTGGTGTGGGTGATCCGGGGCACGCCCCTGGTGCTGCAGCTGATCATCATTTTCTACGGCCCCGGCCTGTGGTTCGGTCACAACATCTGGGGCAGCAACCGGATGCTGGCGTGCACCGTGGCCTTTGTGCTGAACTACGCCTGCTATTTCTCCGTGATCTACCGGGGCGGCATCCAGGCCGTCCCGGCGGGTCAGCGGGAGGCCGGTCAGGTGCTGGGCCTCACCCGCCGCCAGATCTTCTTCAAAATCACCCTGCTTCAGGTGGTGAAGCGGATCCTGCCTCCCATGTCCAACGAGATCATCACCCTGGTGAAGGACACGTCCCTGGCCCGGATCATCGCCATTGTGGAGCTGACCAAGGCCGGTGAGGACTATGTGAAGTCCGCCGGGATCACCTGGCCCCTGTTCTATACCGGGGTATACTATCTGCTGTTTGTGGGGCTTCTGACGCTGCTGTTCCGGTATCTGGAGCGCCGTCTGAGCTTTTTCCGCTGAAAGGAGGAGCACATGTCCTATCTGAGCGTTGCGCACCTGGAAAAATCCTTCGGCAGCACCCGGGTGCTGCGGGATGTGAGCTTCGACCTGCCGGAAGGGGAGACGCTGTCCGTCATCGGCTCCTCCGGCAGCGGAAAAACCACCCTGCTGCGGTGCCTGAACTTCCTGGAGCGGCCGGACGCCGGGGTGATCTCCCTGCGGGACCAGACCCTGCTGGACGGGTCCCGCCCCCCGGTGCGGGAGCGGGAGCTGCGGGAAAAGCGCCTGCATTTCGGTCTGGTGTTCCAGGATTTCAACCTGTTTCCACAATACACCGCCCTGGAAAACGTGACCCTGGCCAGGCGTCTTGCCAAGTTGCCCGGCGAATCGGAGGCGGACATCCGGGACCGGGGGCTGGCTCTGCTGGAGCAGATGGGCCTGTCCGACCGGGCGGGGCACTATCCCCACCAGCTCTCCGGCGGCCAGAAGCAGCGGGTGGCCATCGCCCGGGCTTTGTGCATGGAGCCGGACGTGCTGTGCTTCGACGAGCCCACCTCCGCCCTGGATCCGGAGCTTACCGGCGAGGTGCTGCGGGTCATCCGCCAGCTGGCCGACCGCCGCACCACCATGATCGTGGTGACCCACGAGATGGCCTTCGCCCGGGACGTGGCGGACCGGCTGATCTTCATGGACGGCGGCGTCATCGTGGAGCAGGGGGACCCCCGGCAGGTGATCAACCATCCCCGGATGGAGCGCACCCGCCAGTTCCTTTCCCGGTACGCCGGGGTATAAAAAACCGGACTCCGGCGTCTGCCGGAGTCCGGTTCAGCTTGTCAAAAAAGGCTTTTTTGACAAGTCTGAAATAAACGGCAAAAGGGGCTGCCTTCCGGCAGCCCCTCTGTTTGCAGGGATTCTATCAATCAGTCGACCATGGACTTCAGGTTCTCGGCGACAGTGATGGGGGGCGGCGGTGGCGGCCTTCACCTGCTCGACGGTGAACTCGGGGTTGATCTCGGTCATGACCAGGCCGTTCTCGGTGACTTCCAGCACGCACATCTCGGTGATGATCTTGTTGACGCAGTGGGAAGCGGTCAGGGGCAGACGGCACTTCTCGAAGATCTTGGGGTTGCCCTTGGCGGTGTGCTCCATGCAGACGATGCACTTCTTGGCGCCGACGCACAGGTCCATAGCGCCGCCCATGCCGGGCATCTTCTTGCCGGGGATGATCCAGTTGGCCAGGTTGCCCTCAGCATCGACCTCCAGAGCGCCCAGGAAGCAGGCGTCCACATGGCCGCCGCGGATCAGGCCGAAGTTGGAGGCGGAGTCGATGAAGCCGCCGCCGAAAGCCACGGAGGAGGGAGAACCACCGGCATCCACAACGTGGTAAGGATCGTAATTGTCATCGCCTTCCTTGGGGGACTTGCCGGCGGAGACGATACCCAGCTCAGCGTGGATGATCAGCTCCACGTCCTTGGGCAGATAGTTGGGGATCAGGGTGGGCAGGCCGATGCCCAGATTCACGACGTCGCCGTCCTTCAGCTCTTTGGCGCAGCGCTTGGCGATAAAGCCTTTGATCTCGCTCTTTTCCATTACTTTCTTTCTCCTTCCACGATATAGTCAACACACATACCATAGGTGTGGATGTTCTCGGGCTCGATCTCGCCCACGGGAACCAGATACTCGGTCTCGGCGATGACGGTGTCGGCGGCGGTGGCCATGACAACGTTGAAGTTGCGCATGGTGCCCTTGTACCAGCAGTTGCCGAACTCGTCGCACTTATAGGTGCCCAGCAGGGCGAAGTCAGCGTGGATGGGCTTCATCAGCAGGTAATCCTTGCCTTCGATGGTTCTGCGGCCCAGGCAGAAGGGGCTCTCCTCCACCAGGGTGTCGATGCCCACGGGGGTCAGCACGCCGCCAAGGCCGGCGCCGCCGGCGCGGACGCACTCGGCCAGGGTGCCCTGGGGCAGCAGGTTCACTTCCAGGGTGCCCTCGGTGTTCTGCTGGCCGACCTCGGGGGTCATGCCGACGTGGGTGGCGATGACGCGCTTGACCTGATGGTTGTGGATCAGCTCCGCGATGCCGAAGAACTCCTCACCCTTGGGGCCGGTCGCGCGGCCCATATCGTTGGCGATCAGGGTCAGATCCTTGGTGCCCAGGGCCACCAGCTCCTTGACGATGGCGCGGGCCTGGCCGCAGGCCAGGAAGCCGCCGCACATAATGGTGGCGCCATTGGGGATCATAGCCGCTGCCTCTTTGGCAGTGATAACAGGTTTCTTTGCCATTTCAGTTCCTCCTTGTTATTTGTCGTTCTCCCAAAAAATAGAATCCCTTCTATTTTCTCACCTGTAATCATAACACTCCTGTGTGGAAAATACAAGAGATGATTGGTCGATTTTTTCACAAGCAGACAGGTTCGCCGTCAAAAAACTTGGGCAGTGTCCGATATGTGGCGAATTGTCTGTTTGGCAACACGACCAGACGGCCACCGGAAAAAGTGACCGTCTGGCGTGATGGTTTATTTTACTTCATGCCCCGCTTGACCATTTCGGTCACGGCGAAGGAAGCCACGTCGTCGGCATACTTGCCGGCGCCGAAGCCGGCGTCGAAGCCCAGCTCCTTGGCCAGCTCGTGGGTGATACGGGGACCGCCGCAGCAGACGACGAACTTGTCGCGCAGGCCCTCGGCCTCCAGCAGCTCGATGAGGTTGGTCAGGTTCTGGATGTGAACATCCTTCTGGGTAACGGTCTGGCTGACCAGCAGCACGTCGGCGTGCAGCTCCAGCGCCTTCTTGATGAAGTCCTCGTTGGGGACCTGAGAGCCCAGGTTGTAGGCCTCGATCATCTCGTAGCGCTCCAGGCCGTAGTGGCCGGCGAAGCCCTTGCGGTTCATGATGGCGTCGATGCCCACGGTGTGGGCGTCGGTGCCGGTGGAGGCGCCCACCATCACGACCTTGCGGCCAATATGCTCGCGGATATAGTCGTTGGTGTCCTCCATGCTCATGACATCGGACTCCACGGTGATGACGTGGATGTCCTCGTAGTTCACGGAGTGGACGCAGCTGCCGTAGACCACGTAGAAGGTGAACTCCTTGTCCAGCGCGGCGTGATAGGCCACGTTGGGCTCTTCCAGACCCATCTTCTTGGCGATCTGGCGGGCAGCCTCCTCACCGCGCTCATCGTCCTTGACGGGCAGGGTGAAGCTGGTCTGCACCTTGCCGTCGTTCATGGTGTCGCCGTAGGGCTTCAGACGGGTCAGGTCCAGCGTGGTATCGAAATCGATCTTGTGGGTATTATACAGTCCGCTGCTCATGCTCCCACCTTGCCTTTCATGACTTCAATGAACGGGTTGAAGTATTTGTCGTCCTTGATCACAACACCGGCCAGGCCCTTGCCGCCGTCCTTGGGGCGCTTCACGTCGGCGAAGATGCCCTTCTCGATGGTGGTGAACAGGCCCAGCTTCTCGATCTCGGCCAGCAGGTCGGTGGCCTTGGTCAGCACCTCGTTGGCGCGGGTGCGGATGATGCCGTTCTCTTTATAGGTCAGCTCGCTGCCCAGATCCTTCATGGTGCGGAAGATGTACTGCGCGTTCTCGATGGACAGGGCGCGGTCGGACATGAACGGGGTGTGGATGGCCTCGGTCATCATGCCCAGCAGGCACAGCCGCTGGTTGGTGAGGATGGTCACCATGTTGAACAGGGCATCCTGAATGTGACCGCGGAAGATGTTGCCGGTCATGAACTTCGTGGGAGGCATATACTTCAGCGGGGCGTTGGGGAAGATCTCGCGGGCCATCTGCGCCTGGGCCAGCTCGTAGAGGAAGGTGTTCTCCACGGCGGGGTCCATTTCGAAAGCGTGGCCCAGACCCATCTGCTCCTCGCGCATACCGGCGTCCTTGGCAAAGGCCTCGTTGATGAACTGGGAGGCCAGAACGGTGTGGGCGGCGGTGATGGCGTCGTCGGTGGTCAGATAGTTATCCTCACCGGTGTTGATAATAACGCCGGCATAGCCGTTGATCACGCGGGAGAAGTACTGGTCCACGATGGTGCGCTGCATGTTGATGTCGCGGAACAGAATGCCATACAGGGCATCGTTGAGCATCACGTCCAGGCGCTCCAGAGCGCCCATGGCGGCGATCTCGGGCATGCACAGACCGGAGCAGTAGTTGCACAGCCGGATGTAGCGGTGCTGCTCCTCGCCCACCTCGTCCAGCGCGGCGCGCATCAGGCGGAAGTTCTCCTGGGTGGCGTAGGTGCCGCCGAAGCCCTCGGTGGTCGCGCCGTAAGGCACGTAGTCCAGCAGGGACTGGCCGGTGGTACGGATGACGGCGATGATGTCGGCGCCCTGCTTGGCGCCGGCCTTGGCCTGGATAATATCCTCATAGATATTGCCGGTGGCCACGATGATATACAGGTAGGGGCCTTCCTTGTCGCCCCATTCCTTCAGATAGGAATTGCGCTTGGCAACGTTCTTGTTGATGCGCTCCACGGTGGCGTTGACCACGGGAGTGATGGCGGCGCGGATCTCCTCGTCGGAGTGGGCGGGAACCTTGGACAGATCCAGCTCACCCCTGTCGATGGCCTCAGCCACGGCCTGGGGATCCTTGCCGGTTTCGACCATGGCGTTGCCGATGGCCCACGCCGCGCCCATAGGCAGGAAGGACGTTGCCATCATGTGGTCCACCACCACGTTGGGCAGGGGGACGTCCATCTCGTTGACGCCGTCGATGCCCAGCAGGCGGCAAACCGCGCGCTCCACGGTGACCGTGGTGTGCTGGTCAATGAACCGCTGGGTGTCGTCTGCCACATGGGCAGCGGACTGGCGGGCCTGGTTGACCAGCTCTAAATTCAAGCCGAGTTTGCTTTCCATAGTTTTACCTCTTATTTCTTCACGTGACGCTCGTTGCGCAGCAGCTTGGTGGGCTCCAGATAGCGCTGCTTGGTGCCCTCAGCGACCCAGGCCACGCCGGTCTTCTCCACCTTCTTCTTGCCGGTGCAGACGTCGCAGTGGCAGTTCTGGACATAGTGCTCAGGCTGGGTATAGGAGGTGATGACGCCCTCGAAGTTGCGCAGGATGACCTTGCGGGGGGTCTCGGAGATCAGGTAGTTGGGCATAACGGGGGTCTTGCCGCCGCCGCCGGGGGCGTCTACCACGAAGGTGGGGATGCAGTAGCCGGAGGTGTGGCCGCGCAGGGCTTCCATGATCTCGATGCCCTTGGACACGGGGGTGCGGAAGTGGCTCAGGCCCAGGGAGGGATCGCAGGCATAGATGTAGTAAGGACGCACACGCATCTTCACCAGGCCATGGACCAGCTCCATCATCACATGGGAGCAGTCGTTGACGCCGGCCAGCAGCACGGACTGGTTGCCCAGGGGGATACCGGCATCGGCCAGCATGGCGCAGGCCTTGGCGGCCTCATCGGTGAACTCCTTGGGGGTGTTGAAGTGGGTGTTCAGCCAGATGGGATGATACTTACGCAGCATGGCGCACAGCTCCGGGGTGATACGCTGGGGGCACACCACGGGGGTGCGGGAGCCCAGACGGACGATCTCCACGTGGGGGATGGCCCGCAGGCGCTTGATGATGTACTCCAGGTTCTCATCGGAGACCATCAGACAGTCACCGCCGGACAGCAGGACGTCGCGGACCTCGGGATGAGCGGCCACATAGTCGATGCACTTGTCGATCTGGGCCATGGGCACTTCGCAGTCGTTCTGACCGGCAAAACGGCGGCGGGTGCAGTGACGGCAGTACATGGAGCACTGGTCGGTGATCAGCAGCAGCACGCGGTCAGGATAGCGGTGGGTCAGGCCGGGGGTGGGGGAGTCGGTATCCTCGTGCAGGGGATCGGCGTCCTCATAGTCGGCATACTCCAGCTCCTCGGCCCGGGGGATGGCCATCTTGCGGATGGGATCAAAGGGATCGTCCAGGTCGATCAGGGACAGATAGTAGGGGGTCACGGCCATGCGCAGCTTGCCCAGGGTCTTGCGGACACCCTCCTCCTCGTCGGGGGTCAGGTTCATGTACTTCTTCAGATCCTCAACCGTCTCGGCGCGGTTGGCAACCTGCCAATGCCAGTCATTCCACAGATTTTCGGGGACATCGGCGAACAGACCATTGCGAGTCTTCATATGTGTATCTCCTTAATAATTCTGAATGATTTCCGGGGACCAAAGGATAATGCCAAGGCAGGGGGGACAGCTGCCCCCCTGCTTTCGGCGGTTATTTTAGCAGTACTTCTCGTCGAACAGCTTGCGCAGCTTGGGGTTCTCGCGCAGCACGTCCAGGGTGATCTGAGCGTGGTTCTTGGTGTAGCCGTTGCCGATGATCATGGTGACGTCCTTGCCGATACCCTCGGCGCCCAGGGCAGCCTTGGTGAAGGAGGTAGCCATGGAGAAGAAGTACACCAGACCGTCATCGTGGACGGGCAGGATGGCGGACATCTCGCAGGACTCAATGTTCACGCAGCAGATGGACAGATCGTACTCCTTGCCGTCGTTGGCAGCCAGAGCAGCCTCCATAACCTCAACGGGCTTGGTGCAGTCGGCCACGATCACATCGGTGTAAACGCCCAGCTCCAGCAGACCGGGAACCTGCTTGGGATTGCGGACCACGCCCACGACCTTGCCGTTGGGGCCGACCTTCTTCATAGCTTCCCAGCCGCACAGAACGCCGGACTTGCCGTTGGCGCCCAGGATCAGAACGCTGTCGCCCTCCTTGGGCAGCTTGCGGGCCTGAGCGGGAGCACCGGCCACGTCCAGGGCGGCCAGGGCCAGAGGCTCGGACATATCCTCGGGCATCTTGGCATACAGGGCGGACTCGAACAGGATGGCCTTACCCACGATGTCAACGCGGTCGATATCCTTGTGGATGGCCAGGATCTTGTCGATGCGCAGGGGGGTCATGGACAGGGAGACCAGGGAGACGATCTTGTCGCCTTCCTTCAGGTCGAAGCCGGGCTTCTTCTTCAGGTCCTCGCCGATGTGAGCGACAACGCCCTTGAACATACCGCCGGAACCGGTGACAGGATTCTGCTGCTTGCCGCGCTCAGCGACGATGCCCAGGATCATTTCGCCGATCTTCTTCTCGTCGCCGCCGCAGGCGTCGGAGATCTGGGTGAAGGAAGCGGAGTCGATGTTCAGGGAGGTGACGTCGCAGACGATCTCGTTGGAATAGACCTTGGACATGTCGTTGTCGACCTTCCAAGCAGCCTGGGTCAGAACGCCCTTGGGCTCGATAACGCGATGGGTACCGTACTTGTTGCCTTTCAGTTCAGCCATTGTAAAAATCCTCCTAATATATTTCTCTTAATTGTTTGTCGGGTTACTGCAGGGGCTTGAGGCTCAGGATCTCGCGGGCCTCGGCGGGGTTGGCGATCTCGCGGCCCAGCTCCTTGGCGATGCGGACCACCTTGGCCACCAGCTCGCCGTTGGACGCGGCCTTCTGGCCCTTGCCCAGATAGATGTTGTCCTCGAAGCCAACGCGGACGTTGCCGCCCATGGCGATGGCAGCGGCCGCCATGGTCCAGGCGGCCCGGCCCACGCCGGACACGGTCCAGGTGGAACCGGCAGGGATCTTGCTGGCGAAGAAAGCCAGGTTCTCCACGGTGGCGGGGGTGCAGCCGTGGACGCCCAGGACGAAGTTGAACTGCATGGGATGGGCAGGCACCTCACCCTTCTTGGCCATGCCAAGGATGGTGTCGATGTGGCCCAGCTCGAAGCACTCGTACTCGGGCTTGATGCTGTTCTCCAGCATGCGCTTGCCGAAAGCGCGCATGGTGGGCATGGTGTTGTCGAACACCTCGTCGCCGAAGTTGCAGGTGCCGCAGTCCAGAGTGGCCATCTCGGGGAACAGCTCGGTGGGCTGCAGACGCTCCTCGGGGGACATGCCGGTGGCGCCGCCGGTGGAGGGGATCATGATGACGTCGGGCAGCTCCTTGCGGATGGCGTCCATGACCACCCGGAAGCGCTCGCGGTCCTGGGTGGGGGTGCCGTCGTCCTCGCGGACATGGATGTGCAGAATGGCGGCGCCGGCCTCGTAGGCGGACTTGGCCTCGCGGACCATCTCCTCCACGGTGTAGGGCACGGCGGGATTCTGCGCCTTGGTGACCTCGGCGCCGCAGATAGCAGCGGTGATAATCAGCTTTTCCATTTCTGCCGCTCCCTTACTTCTCGATCTTCTTGCGCTGGCAGTCCTTGGGGGTCACGCAGGTGCCGTGGGCGCGGCAGACCACCACGGGCTCGGCCAGAACGTCGGCAGCGGAAGCGCTGATGTCGGGACGGGACACGATGACCTTGCGGGCCTCGAACTTCATGGTGCGGGAGGTGTTGCCGACCTTCTCGATCTCGCCATAAGCCTCGATGTAGTCGCCGGCGTACACGGGAGCCAGGAACTCCACGTTGTCATAGGCACAGAACAGGCCCTCGTCGCCGTCGCACTTGATCAGCAGCTCGGTGGCCACGTCGCCGAACAGGTGCACCATGTGTGCGCCGTCCACCAGGTTTCCGCCGTAATGAGCATCCTTGGCGCTCATACGCAGACGCAGCAGAGAAGTCATCTTTTCCATAAGTATTTTCCTCCTTCAGATTTTTTGGGATCGCCTTCAACAGAAGCCTTGCTGCAAACAGGCCTTCCTTCTCTCCGGCGCTCCTTCGGGCATAAAAAGAGCGCTATCGGTCAAGGTCATTGACCAATAGCGCTCCATGTTACAAACACGATAACATGACAGTAACGCCGCTTACGCAGACGTCCCCAAGGGCAAGGTCACAGACCGGCATTGTCCTTTCGGCGGGCGGCCCCTTCCTGCTCCGGTTATACCGGATGTCTGTCCCCTGCGAAGCAGTACCCTGTCTCCCGCGCCTCTATTGATTGTAGTATGAACTTCTGTTGCACCCATTATATCGCGATGGCCTCGAATTTGTCAATAGAATTTGTGACAGAAATCACAATAACTTTTTTGCACATCTGACAAAATTTCGCACTCCGTTTCCCCTGAATAAACGCCGGGGGCGACAGAACGCACAGGGGGAAATGTCCGCCGTGCGCGGACATTTCCCCCTGTGAAGGCATCAATAGCTCTGTTCGATTTTCTCCAGAATTTCCGGCTTCAGCGACAGCATCCGACAGATGTTCAGGGCGTCCCGGGGGCAGTCGGACCGGCCCTCCACCCGGTACAGGCCATAGTTCATGTGCCGGGCGATAACGGCCACGCCGTCCTCGTTGGTGGCGGCCAGCTCCCGGCGGATCTGCTCGGGGTCCACGTCCCGCAGGCCGATGATCTGATAGTGGACCCGGGCGTGCTCGGCCACCTTGTCATAGTGGGTGGTCAGCAGGGAGATGGCGTTGACGTCGTTGAGATACCGGGTCACCGCCTGGACGATGATGGCTCCCTCGTCGGGGTTGGTGCCCCGGGCGAACTCGTCCAGCAGGAACAGGGAATAGCCCTGCTCCACCTCCGCCAGGGCCTTCTGGAACTGGACGATCTCGCTGCCGAAGCCGGACAGGCCCGACTGGATGGACTGCAGATCGTCAAACAGCATATGGACGCTCCAGAACAGGGGCATCCGGGCGCTCCTGGCGCAGACCAGGAAGCCCGCCTGCAGCAGCAGCACGTTCAGGGCCACGGTTTTCATGGCCACGGACTTGCCGCCCATGTTGGCGCCGGTGATCACCGCCGCTCCCCGGTCCAGGGAGATGGACACCGGCACAAAGGCCCGGCCCTGCTCCTGCAGCAGGTCGCACAGCTCCGGATTGATCATATCCGTCAGCTCCAGGGCGGTGTCGGTCAGCTCCGGCCGGACGCCGCCGAACCGGTGGGCAAACAGGGCCTTCTGGATCAGGAAGTCCAGCCGTCCGGCGGTGTCGGCATCGGCCAGCAGGTCATCGGCCATGGGGGCCAGAGCCGCGCCCATGGCCCGGCGGACCTTCATCTCCTCGCTGTCCTCCTCGGCGCAGATGCGCACCCGCTTCTGCCGCAGGTCGTCCTTCTCCGCATCGGTCTGGGCCCGGTACAGCTGCTCCTCCACCTGCTTTTTGGCGGAGCGGATCTCCCGGAGTCTGGGGGTGGCGGCGTCGGGGATGTAGAAGCCCCGGCTGCGGGTGTTTTCCGGGTCCAGGATGGCCAGGGCCGCCGCCGGATCGTGGAAGGCAAGGCCCGTCAGGCCCGCCGTGTCCCGCAGCTTTTCAAACAGGGGGCGCAGGGTCTCCAGCCGCTGGAGATAGCCCTTCAGCTCGAACAGCTCCACATGGTCCGGCACCTCCAGCTCCCGGCACCGGCGCAGGGAGCCCCGGATGTCCTTCATCTGGCACAGCACCACGCAGATCTGGTCATACAGGTCCTTCAGCTCCTCCGCATGGGCGGCGGCCCGCTCCACGTTGCGCAGCTCCTGCTCCAGCTCCTCCCGCTCGTCCGGGGTATAGTACCGCAGGCGGCGAATGCGCTCCTGGCCAAAGGGGCTGCACCCATGGAGACTCTCCAGAATATACTGCAGGCCGATTTTTTCTCTTTCCTCGAAACGGATCTCGATCATGCCAGCTCCTCCTTTACATTGATCACCGGAACGTCCACGGCCTCCCGCATCCGGGCCATGAACTCGTCTTTATCGAACTTCCACCCGTAGGCGGACACAGGGTTGATGGTGACGCACAGGGTCCGGGCGGCCTCGGCGGTTTCCAGCCGCACCTGGCGGGTCCGGAGCTTATCCAGGGTATCCGGCGTCAGCAGCACCCGGCTGGGGTCCTTGACCACCAGGCGGCCGCCCCGCAGCACGCCGCTGCGCAGCAGGGGCACCACCATGGAGTCCGTCAGCGCCCCGGGGGCCAGGGCCTCGCCGTGCTCCTTCAGGCACTTTTCCAGGCCCTCCTCCGCCTCCGGCGGCAGGGTCTCCGCCTTGGGCAGGTTCATGATGCGATAGATGTTGGCGGTGTCCGCCACCACCTTTTCCATGCTCATGTGATAGGACGCGCCGGTGCATAGCACCACGCCCTCGGCCACCGCCCGGGCTCCCAGGGATTTCCGGCCCAGGGCCCCGTCGATGATGGACTTGTCCGCCCCCAGCTCAAAAAACATCCGGGACACCTCCCGCAGCTGGCTGGTGATGGACGGCCCCGCCAGCTGGACGTTTCCGGCGCTGCGGGCCCGGAGGATCACCACCTCGCCCAGAGGCGTGGGGATGCCGGTGGTCTCCAGGATCTCCGTGGTCACGTCGCCCAGCCGCAGCATATCCCGGGCCGTGGCGATCAGCGTCCCCTCCCGGACGAAGATGCCGGGCTTCTCCGTGCCCGTCACCACGTCGGTGGACTCGCCGTCCCGGCCGATGGACGTCAGCCCCAGGGTCCCCCGGAGCCGGTCATGGTGCAGCATCCAGTTGAGCATGGTGGTTTTTCCCGCGTTTTTGCACATGCCCACAATGGACATGGTTTTCACGTCGTTCAATATCTCAAGCAGCTGTGAGGACATATGATTCCCTCCCGGTGTAAGTCAATCTAAAATCATATTATAGCGTATATTTTGTCAAAAGAAAAGGGGTGATTTTTTCCCGGCAGAAATGACCGGAATCGGTCTTGCAAAACCGGGAAAACTTGGGTATAATAGTTTGGATAAACTGCGGTATTATGCCGCCAGAGCTAAAGAGGAACAACAAATGAGCACCATCATCACCTCCGTGGACCGGCACAGCCCGGCGGAGCGGGCCGGGATCAACCCCGGGGAGCAGCTGCTGACCATCAACGGCCACGAGATCATCGACGTGCTGGACTATCGCTTTTACGGCTACGATACCGACTGCCGCCTGGAGCTGCGGGAGCCCTCCGGCGCCGTGCGGACCGTGTCCCTGCGCAAGCCCGAGGGCCGGGACCTGGGCCTGAATTTTGACACCGTCCTCATGGACGATATGCGCTCCTGCGCCAACCACTGCATCTTCTGCTTCGTGGACCAGATGCCTCCCGGTATGCGCAAGACCCTGTATTTCAAGGACGACGACGCCCGGCTCAGCTTCCTCCAGGGCAACTATATCACCCTGACCAACCTGACGGAGCGGGAGGCCCAGCGGATCATCGACCTGCGCATCAGCCCCATCAACGTGTCCGTTCACACCACGGACCCCCAGCTCCACTGCACCATGCTGGGAAACAAGAACGCCCTGCGGTCCCTGGACTACATCCGGGCCTTCTGCAAGGCGGGGATCGTGATGAACGGCCAGATCGTGGTGTGCCCCGGCTGGAACGACGGGGACCAGCTGCGCCGGACCCTCCGGGACCTGACGGAGATGCAGTTTTCCAGCTGCTCCCTGGTGCCGGTGGGCATCACCAAATACCGCCAGGGCCTGGCTAAGCTCCGACCGGTGGACGCGGCCACCGCCGCCGAGATCATCGACATCGCCGACGAATACGGCCGGGAGAACCTCCGCCGCTTCGGCACCCGGCGCTTCTTCTGCGCCGACGAGCTGTATCTGCGGGCGGGCCGTCCCCTGCCCCAGGCAGAGTATTACGAGGGCTACCGTCAGCTGGAAAACGGCGTGGGCCTGATGCGCTCCCTGGAGGACGATTTCCTGGCGGGGCTGGCCACCGTGGACGTGCCTGCGCGCTTCTCCCCTTTCACCATCGCCACCGGCACGGCGGCGGCCCCGTTTCTCCGGGGCCTGGTGCAGCGGGCCATGGGGGACTATCCCGGGCTGCGGGGCCAGGTCATCGCCGTGGAAAACGACTTCTTCGGCCACACCATCGACGTGGCGGGCCTGCTTACCGGCCAGGATATCTCCGCCCAGCTGCGGGGCCGGGACCTGGGGGACCGGGTGCTGATCCCCATCCACATGATGCGCCATGGCGAAACCGTGTTTCTGGATGACTACACCGTGGAGCGTCTGAGCCGAGAGCTGGGCGTTCCCGTCCAGGTGGTGGACGAGGACGGCTTCGCCCTGGTGGACGCCATGTTTGCGGCGGAATGACCGCCATACCCAAATAAAAGGAGGTACCCCCTATGTCCAAGCCCCTGATCGCCATCGTGGGCCGCCCCAACGTGGGCAAGTCCATGCTGTTCAACAAAATCATCGGGCGGCGTCTTTCCATTGTGGAGGACACCCCCCGGCGTCACCCGGGACCGCATTTACGGTGAATCCGACTGGAACGGCCGCAAGTTCACCCTGGTGGACACCGGCGGCATCGAGCCCAACACCGACAACCAGATCCTGGCCTTCATGCGCCAACAGGCCCAGATCGCCATCGACAACGCCACTGTCATTGTCCTGGTAACGGACATCAAGACCGGTATGACCGCCGCCGACCAGGAGGTGGCGGGAATGCTGCAGCGGTCCAAGAAGCCCATTGTCCTGGCAGTGAACAAGATGGACTCCACCGGCCCCGCCGACCCGGAGTTCTATGAGTTTTACAACCTGGGTCTGGGCGACCCCATCGCCGTGTCCGCCGTCCACGGCCACGGCACCGGCGACCTGCTGGACGCCTGCCTGCAATACTTCCCGCCGGAGACCGACGAGGAGGAGGACAGCGACGTGATCCAGGTGGCCATCATCGGCAAGCCCAACGTGGGCAAGTCCAGCCTCACCAACCGCATCCTGGGGGAGCAGCGGGTCATCGTCAGCGATGTGGCCGGCACCACCCGGGACGCCATCGACAGCTATTTTGAAAATGCTACCGGCAAGTATAACTTCATCGACACCGCCGGTATGCGCAAAAAGTCCAAGGTGGACGACGCCATCGAGAAATACAGCGTCCTGCGGGCCACCATGGCCATCGAGCGCAGCGACGTGTGCCTCATTATGATCGACGCCCAGGACGGCGTTACCGAGCAGGACACCAAGGTGGCGGGCCTGGCCCACGAGGCCGGAAAGGCCTGCATCATCGTGGTGAACAAGTGGGACCTGGTGGAAAAGGACGGCAAGACCATGGACCGTATGCGGGAGGACATCCGCCGGGACCTGAGCTATATGCCCTACGCCCCCATCGTGTTCATCTCCGCCATGACCGGCCAGCGGGTCAGCCGCCTGTTTGAGCTGATCAACTACGTCCGGGAGCAGGCCTCCATGCGCATCACCACCGGTATGCTCAACTCTGTTCTGGCCGATGCCCAGACCCGGGTCCAGCCCCCCACGGACAAGGGCCGCCGGCTGAAGATCTACTACATGACCCAGGTGGGCATCCGGCCGCCCCACTTCGTGGTGTTCTGCAACGACAAGAAGCTGTTCCACTTCTCCTATCGCCGGTATCTGGAAAACCAGATCCGCAGTGTGTTCGGCCTAGAGGGCACCCCCATCATCATGACCGTGCGCCAGAAGGGCGAGGAGGATAGCTGAGTTGTCTGTGGTATTTACTGTGGCCCTGACGCTGCTGGTGTCGTATCTGCTGGGCTGCTTCAACGGGTCGGTGATGACCTCCCACTTCATCATCCGGGACGATGTACGCCAGCACGGCAGCGGCAACGCGGGCCTGACCAATTTCTACCGGACCTACGGCGCACGGTACGCCCTGTGCGTCATCGTCTGCGACATGGGGAAAACCGTTCTGGCCTGTCTCATCGGCGGATACCTGATGCACTGGGTGGTGGGCGACTGGACCCTGGGCCTGCTGATCGCAGGCATCGGCTGCGAGCTGGGCCATATGTTCCCGGTGTTCTTCGGCCTGCGGGGCGGCAAGGGCATCCTCTCCGGCGGCGTGCTGGTGCTGCTGCTGGACTGGCGGGTGGCCCTGATCGCCTGGGGCCTGTTTGCGGTGCTGTGGCTGACCACCCGGTATGTGTCCCTGGGCTCCATCGCCGCCACGGCCAGCATGCCGGTGTCGGTGTTCCTTCTGATGGGCCATAACTGGCTGTATACCGCCCTGTCGGCGGCGGTGGCGGCTCTTGTGATCTGGTGCCACCGGGGCAACATCCAGCGGCTGCTGTCCGGCACCGAAAAGAAGTTTCATTGGCACGTCGACGCCCCGGCCGGGGGCGAGGACGGCCCGCAAGCATAAGAAGAAAGAGAGAGAGCATTTCGTATGAAAAACAATCAGCTTCGCCAGGTGGTATTTCCCATTCTGGCGGCCTTTATCTGGGGCACGGCCTTTGTGGCCCAGGACGTCTGCGCCGACGCCATGGGCGCGTTTACCTTCAACGGCACCCGGTATTACATCGCCGTGCTGTCCCTGCTGGTGGTTCTGGCCGTCTCAAGCGGCTTCAGGAAGGACCGGCCCCAGATCTCCCCTGCGGAGAAGAAGGCCCAGCGCAGGCAGCTGTGGCTGGGCGGCTTCTGCTGCGGCACAGTGCTGGCCATTGCCTCCAACTTCCAGCAGGCAGGTCTTGTGGCCGGTACCGACGGCGGCAAGGCCGGGTTCATCACCGCTCTGTATGTGGTGCTGGTGCCGGTGTTCGGCCTGTTCTTCCGGCGGAGGGTCAGCCTGCCGGTGTGGATCGCCGTGGCCCTGTCCGTGGGCGCTCTGTACCTGCTGTGTATCAAGGGCAGCTTCTCCCTGGCCCCCGGCGACCTGCTGGTGCTGGTATGTGCCATATGCTTTTCCGTACATATCCTGGTGATCGACCATTTCACCGCCACCTGTGACGGTGTGAAGCTCAGCTGCCTGCAATTCCTGTTTGCCGGCACCTGGTCCACCATTCTGGCCCTGTTTTTCGACACCATCAGCCTCCAGGTGCTGCTGGACTGCATCTGGCCCCTGCTGTATGTGGGCGTGTTCTCCTGCGGCGTGGGCTATACCCTGCAAATCCTGGCCCAGAAGGACTCTAACCCCACGGTGGTCACCATCCTGCTGAGCCTGGAGAGCGTGTTCGCCGTCATCGCCGGTGCCGTTGTCCTGCACCAGCAGATGACCGGCCGGGAATATCTGGGCTGCGTGCTGATGTTCGCGGCGGTGGTCCTGGCCCAGCTTCCCATGCCCCAGAAAAAGGAAGCCAAAGCCGAATAAACCGAACCCATAACAAAACTGACGCTGCTGCCGCGGCGTCAGTTTTTTATTCTCCGGTGCTTCCCATACACAGGAATTCCTCCGGCCCGTCCCATTTCTTCACAAAAACGTAGTGCCCTCATACTATTGACATCAGGGACAGGGTCCGATAAAATGAGAATGCCATATCGACATAGCGCTGAAAGGAGGTGCCGCTATGCTGACGGTGCTGAATTCCTCCCACGACCCGTTTTACAACCAGGCGTTTGAGGAGTATGTGTTCGAGCATTTCCGCGAGGGTGAGATATTCCTGCTGTGGCAGAACGACCCCGCCGTGATCGTGGGCAGTTATCAGAACATCTGCCGGGAGGTTCACGTGGAGCGTCTGCGGCAGCTGGGGATCCCGGTGATCCGGCGCATCACCGGCGGCGGCACGGTATACCACGACCTTGGGAATCTGAACTATACATACATTTCCGACGGCGGGGCCGCGATAGACTACGACCAGTGCCTGGGGCCTATCCTGGCGGCGCTGAACGACATCGGCGTTCCGGCCCGGAAAAACCGGACCTGTGACATTGCCATCGGCGATTTGAAGATCTCCGGCAGCGCCCAGCGGATGACAAAGGGGCGGCTGCTGCACCACGGCACCCTGCTGTTTTCCTCCGACCTCGGCGTGCTGGATCAGATCACCACCCACCGGAAAAACGACTGCTTCCAGAGCAAGGGGACCCAGTCCGCCATCTGCACCGTCACCAATATCCGGGAGCACCTGGCCCGGCCCATGACCATTGAGGAGTTCCGGGAGCGGCTTCTGGACCGGATGGTGCCCCCCGGCAGTCCCCGGCTGGCGCTGACGCCGGAACAGGAGGCGGAGGTCTGCCGCCTGCGGGACGAGAAATACCGTTCCTGGGAGTGGACCTGGGGCAAGACCCCGGCCTTTGCCTATGAAAAAACCGGCGTGTTCGCAGGGGCGCCCATCCGGGTGGCCTATCAGGCCAAACGGGGGATTGTGTCCGGTGTAACGGTGGACTGTCCCCTGCTGGACGGAGGCCTGGCTGCCGCACTGCTGGAGGGCGGACGGCTGGACCCGGAGCGCTTTTCCTCGGTCTGTCTCCGGGTGGCCCCGGATCGGGCCGATGAACTGATGGACTGGCTGATGTAGCCGGATATTCTGCGAGAAAGGGAGATTTTTATCATGGAGAAAAATATTGTCATGCCCCGGCTGCGGCCGGAGATGGAAAAGGGCGTTCTGTGCGCCTGGCTGAAGGAGGAGGGCGAGCCCGTTTCCGCCGGTGAGCCCCTGTTCGAAATCGAGACGGACAAGGTGGTCAACCAGATCGAGGCCACCCAGGACGGCGTGCTGAAAAAGCAGCTGATCGAGGAGGGCGACACGGTGGACGTGGAAACGCCGGTGGCCATTCTGGAAACGGAGTGAGGGCCGGCATGGAGAGAAAACCCGATTGGCTGAAGGTCCGCTATAACCAGGAGGCCGTGGATGAAGTGGCGGAGCTGATGCGGGACCTGAAGCTCAACACCGTGTGCAAGGAGGCCAACTGTCCCAACCTGGGGGAGTGCTACCGGAAGCACACCGCCACGTTTATGATCCTGGGAAGCGTCTGCACCCGGAACTGCCGGTTCTGCAACGTTACCACCGGGCGGCCCCTGCCGCCGGACCCGGAGGAGCCCATGAACGTGGCAAAGGCCGCAAAAAAGCTGAATCTGCGGCATGTGGTGCTGACCTGTTCCACCCGGGACGATCTGCCCGACGGCGGGGCGGAGCAGTTCGCCAAATGCGTCCGGGCCATCCGGGCCGCATGTCCCGGCACCACCGTGGAGGCGCTGATTTCCGATATGAAGGGAAACACGGATGCCCTGGACACGGTGATTGCCGCCCATCCGGAGGTACTGAACCACAATGTGGAGACGGTGCGGGAGCTGCAAAGCGCCGTCCGACCCCAGGCCCGGTATGAGCGGTCCCTGGAGGTGCTGCGGTACTGCAAGGAGCAGGACCCCACCCTGTTGACCAAAACCGGCTTCATGGTGGGGCTGGGGGAGACGGAGGAGCAGATCGACCGCCTGATGGACGACATTCTGGAAACCGGCTGCGACATTCTCACCATCGGCCAGTATCTTCAGCCCACGCCGCAGCACTACCCCCTGGCCCGGTATGCCACGCCGGAGGATTTCGCCCGGTGGAAGGAGCTGGCGTTGGCTAAGGGCTTCCGCCATGTGGCCTCCGCGCCTCTGGCCCGCAGCTCCTATAAGGCCTGGGAGGCTCTGGAGGACGTGCATGATCTATATTGAGACCGGCTCCACGGACGTTTACTACAACTTCGGCCTTGAGAACTACTTCACGGTGGAAAAGCGCCTGCCGGACACGGTGTTTCTGTTCTGGCGCACCACGCCCACGCTGATGGTGGGCAAATACCAGAACATACTGGAGGAGATCAACAAGCCCTATGCCGACGCCCACGGCATCCACCTGGTGCGGCGGATGAGCGGCGGCGGCACCATCTATACGGACCTGGGCGGCTGGCAGTTTTCCTTCATCCAGCACCGGGAGGCCGGGGAGATCGAGTTTGGCCAATACATCGCCCCGGTGATCGGCGCACTGGAAGAGATGGGAGTCACCGCCTCCTTCAACGGCCGCAACGACCTGACCATCGACGGCCGGAAGTTTTCCGGCAACGCCCAGTACCGGCTGGGAGACTGCATTGTTCACCACGGCTCCCTGCTGTTTGACACGGATATCCGGCAGATGGTGGCGGCCACCACGCCGGACAGCTACAAGATCACCTCCAAGAGCATCAAGTCCGTCCGGGACCGAGTCACCAACATCTCCGACCATCTGCCCCAGCCCATGGACCCGGAGACCTTCAAGGAGACCATGGTGCGCCATATCATGAACGGCAGCACCGCCATCTACACCGTGACGCCAGAGGACGACGCCCGCATCCGGGAGCTGGCCCGGGAAAAATTCAACAGCTGGGACCGTATCTTCGGCGCGGACCCCCAATTCAACATTGAGCGCACCGGCCGCTTTGCAGGGGGAAAAATTCAATTTAAAATCGAGGTCCGGAAGGGTATCATCCGCAGCGCCTCGGTTTACGGCGACTTTTTTTCCACTCTGGACGCGGAAGCAATTTGCTCCGTGCTGCCAGGCTGCCGTTATGAGCGCGGCGCGGTGCTGGCGGCGCTTGAGCCCCTTGGCGGGGCCGTGTACCGCATCACGCCGGAGGAAATGGCCCGGACGATTGTGGACTGACCAAGAAAGCCGCAGCCACCCCCCTCAGACCTCCATAATAAAACTGACGCTGCTGCCGCAGCGTCAGTTTTATTATGCGTATATGGTTACAGGTTCTTCTCGTAGGACTCGATCATCTTCTTGACCATCTGGCCGCCCACGGAACCGGCCTCGCGGGAGGTCAGGTCGCCGTTGTAGCCTTCCTTCAGGTTGACGCCCACCTCGCTGGCAGCCTCCATCTTGAACTTATCCATGGCGGCACGGGCCTGGGGCACGTTCAGCTTGTTGGTATTCTTGGTAGACATGATTGCGTTCTCCTTTCTTGCGTTTTCAGCGAAAACCGCCGTTGGGTATCGCAACCATAGATTGTGCCGCCGATGCCCCGAATATGCGCCGGGCGCATCTGGTAAAATTTTGCGTTACTCTGTAAAATCTCAAAAAATTTCAGAAACCCTATCGCTTTTTTTGGTACTCTGTGCTATCATGGCCCTGGTTGCACAGAGAAAGCGAGGAACGATCACATGCTGGATATTTTTGATATTCTGGGCCCGGTGATGGTGGGCCCGTCCAGTTCCCACACGGCGGGAGCGGTCCGCATCGGCAGCATGGCCCGGACGTTGCTGGGCGACGAGCCGGTGGAGGCCAAGATCCATCTGCACGGCTCCTTTGCCGAGACCGGCCCCGGTCACGGCACGGACCGGGCCCTGGTGGCCGGTCTTCTGGGCATGAAGCCCGACGATCTCCGCATACCCTACGCCTACCAGGAGGCTAAAAAGCGTGGGCTGGAGTTCACCATCGACACCGTGGAGCTGCGGGACGCTCACCCTAACACCGCCGTGATCGAAACCTGGGACGCCGGCGGCAAAAAGCTGGAGCTTCAGGCGTGCAGCGTAGGCGGCGGCCGCATCCTGGTGAACAAGGTGGACGGCATCGACGTCAGCTTCGACGGCATGTTCAACACCCTGGTCATCCGGAACCAGGACGAAAACGGCGCCGTGGCGGCGGTGACATCAGTGCTGAACCAGCTGCGCATCAACGTGGCCAATATGAGCCTGTGCCGCCACAAGCGGGGCGGCGACGCGCTGATGGTCATCGAGACCGACCAGCATATCAAGCCCCACCAGGTGGCGTTTCTTTCGGAGCTGACGGGCATTCTGTCGGTGACCTATTACGATAAGGAGGATGATGACGATGTCGCTGGATTCGATGAAGGAAATCTTTGACCGCATGGAAGCCGAGCACAAGCCCTTCTGGGAGATCGTGCTGGAGACGGACATGGACGAGCGCCAGGTGACCCGTCAGCAATCCATGGCAAAAATGCTGACCACCTGGCAATACATGGTGGATGCGGCGGACACCTACACCGGCCGCCGCCGCAGCGTCAGCGGCCTGGTAGGCGGCGACGGCCTGAAAATGCGGCAGTATTCCATCCGGGGCCGGGCCATGTCCGGCGGCTACGTCAGCGAGGTCATCGCCGAGGCCCTGTCCATGGCGGAGTCCAACGCCTGCATGTGCCGCATCGTGGCGGCGCCTACGGCGGGCGCCTGCGGCGTGCTGCCGGCGGTGCTGCTGCCCCTGTGCAAGTATGAGGAGCTGAGCCAGCACCGGATCCTGGAGGCCCTGTATGTGGCCAGCGGCATCGGCGCGGTGATCGCCTACAAGGCCTGCATCGCCGGTGCCTCCGGCGGCTGTCAGGCGGAGATCGGCACCGCCTCCGCTATGGCGGCGGGAGCCCTGGTGGCCCTGCGGGACGGCACCGGCCAGCAGATCGGCCACGCCGTGGCCATGGCCCTGAAGAACCTCATGGGCCTGGTGTGCGACCCCGTGGCGGGCCTGGTGGAGGTCCCCTGCGTCAAGCGCAACGTCATCGGCGCGGTGAATGCCATCAGCGCGGCGGACATGGCCCTGGCCGGCATCGAAAGCCGCATCCCCGTAGACGAGGTCATCGACGCCATGGGCGAGGTGGGCCGCCGCATGCCGGTGGAGTTCCGGGAAACCGCCCTGGGCGGCCTGGCCGCCACCCCCACCGGCCGCCGGGTCAAGCAGCAGATGCACCCGGAGTCCCAGGGATTCTGATTCCTGTTCGCAGTATTTTTCTCAAAAATAACAATCCGTATACAAAAGACATCCCCGATGCATGGCATCGGGGATGTCTCAGTTTGTCAAAAAAGCCTCGCAGAGTTTGCCGCCCGCAGGCGGCAAATCAATTGAGATCATTTTCGTCCGGAGCGTGTACCTGGACGAAAATTCTTCTCAGATCACGCCCAGGCCGGCGGCGACCTTGCCGATGAAGTCCTGCACGTTGGTGACCATGGTGGTGGCGGACAGGCTGCCGCGGTCCAGCAGCTTGTTCACCACAAACTCCGCCGCGTCCACGGCGTACAGATACACCGGGCGGATGGTGCCGTCGGGCATCACCCGGAAGGAGGGGGTCATGTTGCCGGTGGCGATGGTGTGCAGCATGGTGGCAAGGCAGATCACGGTGGTGGACTTGCGCACCAGCTCCCGCATGGCGGCTGCGCCCTCATAGGCGTTGCCGTACACCTCCGGCAGCGGCCCGTCGTCCCGGATGGAGCCGGTCAGCACGAAGGGCACATGGTTCTTCACGCAGCCGTAGATGATGCCGTTGTCGATGTGGTAATCCTCGATAAACTGAGGAATGGACCCGCTGCGGCGGACCTTGTTCAGCACATCCAGGTGGTTGTAGTGGCCGTTGGGCTGGGACTGCTGGGTATAGATGTCCTGACCCAGGGCGGTGTGCAGCAGAGCGCCCTCCAGATCGTGGGTGCCCAGGGCGTTGCCCGCCAGCAGACCGTGGCAGTAGCCGTTGTCGATCAGGGCCTGCATGGCCTTCCGGGCGCCGTCGTCAAAGGCGAAGGCGGGGCCCATGACCCACACGATGTTGCCGTGATCCTTCTCGTGGCGCAGCAGCTCCACCAGCCGGTCATAGTCCTTGGCATAGGAGGTCTCCCGGCTGCGGCCCTGGCGGAACACGAACTGATCCTCCAGCGTCTCGCTGTCCTGGGTGAAGCCATTGCAGTGCATGTAAATGCCGTCCTGACCGTGCTCGGTGCGGCCCAGGATCACCCGCTGGCCCTTTTTCAGGTTGCGGCTCTCCACCACGGACAGGTGTCCGTCGTCCTCCAGCACCACGCAGCTGTCCATGCGGCTCTCCTCCGCCAGGGTCCAGCGGCCGTTGATCTTGAAATATTCGGGATACATGGACGTGCTGTGGAACTCCTCGGGAGCCACGCCGTCCTTTTCCACCGTCTCCCAGCGGGCGTCCGGCGCATTTTTCAGGGACGGCTGGTCAAAGTCGGGATGGTGATAGGCGGGAAATGCAAAAGCCATGGGGCGTCTCCTTTCTCAGTGCAGGGTGGCGTAGATCACGGCCTTGATGGTGTGCATCCGGTTCTCGGCCTCGTCAAACACCACGGACTGCTTGCTCTCGAACACCTGGTCGGTGACCTCCATCTCGGTGATGCCGAACTTCTTGGCGATGTCTGCGCCGATGGTGGTGCGGGTATCGTGGAAGGAGGGCAGGCAGTGCATGAAGATAGCGCCGGGGGCGGTCATGGACATGACCTTTTCGTTGACCTGATAGGGGGTCAGCAGACGGATGCGCTCGGACCACACGCTGTCGGGCTCACCCATGGAGACCCAGATATCGGTGTAGATCACGTCGGCGTCAGTTGCGCCCTGGGTCACATCCTCGGTGAGGGTCACGCTGCCGCCGGTCTCCCGGGCGATGGAGCGGGCCTTCTCCACCAGCCACTCCTCGGGGAACAGCTCCTTAGGCGCGCAGGCGGTGAAGTGCATACCCATCTTGGCGCAGGCCACCATCAGGGAGTTGCCCATGTTGTTGCGGGCATCGCCGAAATAGGTGAAGCGCACGCCCTTCAGCCGGCCCAGCTTCTCCTCGATGGTCAGCAGGTCCGCCAGCATCTGGGTGGGGTGGAACTGGTCGGTGAGGCCGTTCCACACGGGCACGCCCGCACAGTCGGACAGCTCCTGCACCAGATCCTGGCTGAAGCCGCGGTACTCGATGCCGTCATACATCCGGCCCAGCACCCGGGCGGTGTCGGCGATGGACTCCTTCTTGCCCATCTGGCTGCTGCCGGGCTCCAGATACGTCACGCCCATGCCCAGGTCCATACCGGCCACCTCGAAGGAGCAGCGGGTCCGGGTGGAGGTCTTTTCAAACAGCAGCACGATGTTCTTCCCCTCCAGCCAGCGATGGGGCACACCGGCGCGCTTCATATCCTTGAAATTTTTGGACAGGTCCAGCAGATAACGGATCTCCGCCGGGGTATAGTCCAGCAGCTTCAGAAAGCTTCTTCCTCTGATATTCACAGCCATGATGATGTTCTCCCTTTCTATTGATAAATATTGATGGATATTCTCTCAGATTTCGTCCCGCCACAGGGGCATGCTCATGCACCGGGGGCCGCCCCGGCCCCGGGACAGCTCGGCGCTGGGCATTTTCAGCACCCGGATGCCGCTGTCCTCCAGGATCTGGTTGGTGACATAGTTCCGGTCGTACACCACCACCACGCCGGGGGCGATGCACAGGGTGTTGGACCCGTCGTTCCACTGCTCCCGCTCGGCGGCGATCTGACTGCTGCCGCCGCAGCGGATCAGCTGCACCCGGTCCAGACCCAGATAGCCCGCCAGCACCTGCTCCAGGGGTCCGCTGACCTCCCGGGTGGTGAGCTTGCCCTGTCCCCGGCCCGTCAGCTCAAAAATCCGCAGGGTGCCCAGGATCCCCGGATGCACCGTGAATTTGTCCACGTCCACCTGGGTGAACACGGTATCCAGATGCATGAACGCCCGGGTGCTGGGGATTTCAAAGGCCAGCACCGTGTCGATCTCGGAGCTCTCGTCGGCGAAGATGGCCAATGCCAGCTGCTCGATGGCCTCCGGCTGGGTCCGCTGGGAGATACCCACTCCCAGCACCCGGCGGCTCAGGTTCAGGATGTCCCCGCCCTCGATCCAGAAATACTGGTCCGGCGTATAGTACAGAGGCACCTGCCCGGCGTAGTCCGGATGATGCCGCAGCACATAGTCGCCGTACAGGGTCTCCCGGTTGCGGGTGTCCGTGAACATATGGTTCAGGCTCACGCCCCGGCCGATGCAGGCGAAGGGGTCCCGGGTGAAATACAGGTTGGGGATCGGCGGCATCAGGAACCGGGCTCCGGTGTGCACCAGGCTGGACAGCCGTCCCTGCTCGTTGGGGAACACATCCTGATACGACACGCCCTCCATGGTTTTCAGCACCAGCTCCAGGGGGTCCTGGATATCCAGCAGATACCGCTTCAGGTCGCCCCGGTATCCCATGGCGGTGCTGCCGGCCCGGCGGATGGTCTCCTCCACAAACCGGCGGCGCAGCTCCTCGTCTCCTGCCAGCACCTGAGCCGTCAGGTCCTCCAGATAGACCACCTCCGCCCCGTTGTCCCGCAGGATCTGGGCAAAGCAGTCGTGCTCCCGCTGAGCGCCGTACAGATAGGGAATATCGTCAAACAGCAGCTGGCCCATGGTATTGGGGCTCAGATGCTCCAGCTCCCGGCCCGGCCGCTGCAGAAGCACCCGCTTCAAAGGGCCGATCTCGCTTTTAACGCAAATGGGCATGGAATTTCCTCCTCTCCAGTTCCCCCCTATTTTACCAGATTTCCGGTCCGATTTCTCACCCTGACGCGGCCCGATTTTTGTATTTTAACCGATGTTTTGTCCCGGTACTTTGACACTTTATTGTAATAATACTCGCTTCCCACCGGGTTACTCTGTAAATTCATGCGTTTTTTGCCCGGCCGTCCAGGTAAATCAGGCCGTTTTTGTACAAGATTTTCTGCATAAAATGTCCCATTCCCCCTTGGCAGCGCCGCCCGTATGTGGTAAAATAACCCCCATAAGGAGGGGATATTCATGAAACAGACCATCGCCCTGCAAACCCCCGGGCGGTCCGACCTGGACCAAAGCAGCCTGTTCTCTTTTGACCAATTCACCGCCGCCCGGCCCACGGCCCCGGTGATCCACCGGGACGCCCGGTTTCTCCTGGTCCGCAGCGGCAGCGGCGTTATCCGGCTCCAGGGCCGGGAGTATCCCCTGTCCGCCGGAAGCCTGGCGGCCATCCTGCCCTGGCAGATCAGCGAGATCGTCCGGGTGGACGAGCCGTTGGCCTGCAGCGTCATCGCCTATCACTACGGCACCGTGGCCCGGGCCGCCCATCTGTTCCGGGGGGAGGACGGCCAGCCCATGCCCATGGCCCGGCTGATGGAGACGGTGCCGGTGCTGGAGCTGTCTCCCCGGCAGCGGGCGGAGGCCGGACGCATTGCTGACGGTCTGTCCCGGGAGCTGGGTCTTGCGTCCCTTCAGGAGGAGGGACAGCTGTTTTCCAGTCTCAATGCCGTGAGCCTGCTGGTGCAGCTGACGGTGCTGTTCGCCCGGCAGGCCCTGGCGGCGGACCGCCCCGCTGATGCCCAGGGTCCCGACCACCGGGAGCTGCTGCGGTACATGTACCTCCACTGCGGCCAGAAGCTGACGCTCCAGCAGCTGGCGGACGTGTTCGGGTGCAGCCGGTCCACCGTCAGCGCCCGGATCACCGCCATGACGGGGCTGTCCTTTTTCGACCTGCTCAACGAAATGCGCATCGGCAAAACCGCCGACTATCTGCTGTATACGGACCTGACCCTGAAGGAGCTGGCGGAAATTCTGGGCTATGTGGACGAGTCCCACATCTCCAAGGTGTTCGCCGCCCGGCTGGGCACCCGCATCGGCCAGTACCGGGCCACCTATCAGAAGGTGCAGAACATCTGCCAGATCGAGGAGAGCCGCCTGGGGTACAGCCTGGTGCAGCACATCTACCGCCACTACCGGGAGGACCTCAGCGCCGCCGGGGTGGCCCGGGCCTTCGGCATTTCCGTCCAGCAGCTCAACCGCACCCTGCTGTGCCAGGTGGAGCTGAATTTTGAGGATTTCCTGGCCCTGATCCGGGTGAACCAGGCCTGTAAGCTGCTGACCACCACCCGCATGACGGTGCTGGACATTGCCCTGGAGGTGGGCTACCGCAACGCCAAGACCCTGAACCGGAATTTCCTGAAATACCGCCTCATGACCCCCAGCGCCTACCGCGCCGCCAACTCCGGCCAGTAAATTCTCCTCTCCCCTGCTGCAAAAAACCCGCTGCCGTTCTCCCGGCAGCGGGTTTTTATGCGGCCCGCCGGGGACGTCGGCCCCTACAGGCGCTCTATCGGCGATTCTCTGCCGCGATAATCACCGTTCCCTTCCCCCTTGCAAATCCCCGGAAAATAGGGTATACTGACCCTGGAAAATATATAAAAGGAGCGTGCATTATGGCCGTTTTGAATCATCTGGAGCCCCAGCGTGTTTTTCGTTTCTTCGAGGAGCTGTGCGCCATCCCCCACGGTTCCGGCAACACCAAAGCCGTCAGCGACTGGCTGGTGGACTTTGCCAAGGCCCGGGGCCTGCGGTATGTCCAGGATCAGCTGAACAACGTGGTGATCTTCCGGGACGCCACCCCCGGCTATGAGTCGGCGGAGCCTGTGATCCTCCAGGGTCACATGGACATGGTCTGCGAAAAGGAGCCCGGCTGCACCAAGGACATGGCCGCCGAGGGCCTGGACCTGGTGCTGGAGGGGGACACCGTTTCCGCCAGGGGCACCACCCTGGGCGGCGACGACGGCATTGCCGTGGCCATGGCCATGGCCATTCTGGACGATGATTCCCTGTCCCACCCGGCCATCGAGGCCATCTTCACCGTGGACGAGGAAACCGGTATGTACGGCGCCGAGGGCCTGGACGTGTCCGTTCTCAAGGGCCGCCGGATGCTGAACATGGACTCCGAGGACGAGGGCATTTTCACCGTCAGCTGCGCCGGCGGTGCCCGGGCCGACTGCTGCCTGCCCGTGACCCGCAGTGCCTTCAGCGCCCCGGTGCTGGAGATCTCCGTCACCGGCCTGGTGGGCGGTCACTCCGGCGCGGAGATCGACAAGGGCCGGGCCAACAGCAGTATGCTGCTGGGCCGGGTGCTGTGCGCCCTGGAGGAAAAGACTGACCTGCGGGTCATCTCCGTCTGCGGCGGTCTCAAGGACAACGCCATCCCCACCGGGTCTGTTGCCCTGGTAGCCGCCGATGCTGCCGCCGCCCAGGCCGTCTGCGCCGAAATGGACGCCGCCTTCAAAAAGGAATACCGGGTCAACGACCCGGCCATCACCGTCTCCGTCCGCCCGGCGGAAACCGACCTGCTGCCCCTGGACGAAAGCTCCAGCCGCAGCGTGGTGTGCATGCTCACCTGCCTGCCCAACGGCATCCAGGCCATGAGCGCCGATATGCCCGGCCTGGTGCAGACCTCCCTGAACCTGGGCATCCTCACCACCGGGGACGACGCCGTTCACGCCTCCTTCAGCGTCCGCAGCAGCGTGGCCACCCAGAAGCAAATGCTCATCCAGCGCCTTCGCTGCCTGATGGAGCGGCTGGGCGGCTCCGTCAGCACCCACGGCGAATACCCCGGCTGGGAGTATATGCCCCAGTCCCCCCTGCGGGACCTGATGGTCCAGGTGTTCACCGACCAGTACGGCTACGCCCCCAAGGTGGAGGCCATCCACGCCGGTCTGGAGTGCGGTCTGTTCTCCGCCAAGCTGCCGGGTCTGGACTGCGTGTCCTTCGGCCCCGATCTGAAGGAAATTCACACCTTCCGGGAGTCCATGTCCGTGGCCTCCGTGCAGCGGGTGTACGCCATGGTAGTGGAGACCCTCAAGCGTATGCATTGACCCGGTGTGTCCCTGCCCTGTCCCGGGTCAGAACCCGGGACATCCCAGGGTGTATCGGGACATAATTCGCGATAAATGAGGTAAGTTCATGTTTTATATCTGGTGGCCCGCGTATATTGTCCCGGGCCTGATGGTGCTGGCGGGCTTTGCGGGGCAGCTGCTGCCGGGCCGGAAATACCGCAGTCCCCAGGGCCCCCTGGCTCCCGAGCGGCAGAAATTCGCTGACGGCCTGTTTCTGAAGCTGCTGCGGCAGTTCGGCCTGGTCTTTGCGGCTCTGTCGTTTATGATTATGCGTTCTGTGCGGCTGGTGGCCAGCTCTAGTCAGCAGATTCTGCTGTATATCGCCGTAATTCTGCAAATTATCGGGGCGGTGGCCCTGATATTGCCGGTGGAGCGCAATCTAAAAGCGTATTTTGACGACCAGGAGGATGAAACATGAGCATCACCGAGCTGGCTCCGGCCAAGCTGAACCTGACCCTGGACGTAGGGGCCCGCCGCCCGGACGGGTACCATGAGATCACCTCCGTCATGCAGAGCGCCGCTCTATATGACGTTGTAACGCTGGAAACCGTCGAAACAGACGATATTGTGGTGGAATGCCCCGGCACCGACCTGCCCACCGGGCCGGACAACCTGGCCTGGAAAGCGGCGGACGTCTTTTTTCAGGAGACAAATATCCCCCGTACAGGGATTATCATCCGATTGGAGAAGAAAATCCCCTCCCAGGCCGGTCTTGGAGGCGGCAGCAGTGACGCCGCCTCCGTATTGCGGGGCATGAGACGTTTATTCAGTACCAATGTGTCCGATGAAGCGTTAGAAGCCATGGCCGCCCGGGTGGGCAGCGACGTTCCCTACTGTGTCCGGGGCGGAACCGCCCTGGCCCGGGGCCGGGGCGAACGGCTTACCGCTCTTTTGCCGCTTCCTATGTGCTGGTTCGTTATTGTGAGGCCCCCGGTGGCCCACTCCACCGCCGTGATGTTCCGGAAGCTGGACGAGATCGCCATTGCAAACCGCCCGGATTCCGATGCCATGGCCAAAGCGCTGGAAATTGGCGACCTGGCGCATATTTGCCGTCTGGTGGGGAACGTTTTTGAGCAGGCTCTGCCGGAGGACAGCGAAGTTTTCACCATTCGCCGCCAGCTTTCCCGTCTGGGAGCCGACGCCGCGTGCATGACCGGCTCCGGTTCCGCCGTGATGGGGCTGTTCCGCCGGGAGGAAACCGCCCGGCTGGCCGCCCGGGAGCTGGAAAAATCCTATCCCCTGACTTTTTTGGCCCCCCGGCTGTGAAACCGGTATAAAATACGAAAACGCCGTCCATACTGTAGGAAATTCCTGCATAGGACGGTGTTTTTGTATGAAAAAATCACATTTCCGATACTGGGAGCTGGCGCTGCTGCTGGCCCTGGCCGTGACCATTCTGTGGGGGGCGGCTTCCCTGGGGCAGCAGGAGGAGCTGGGCCGGAAGGTCATCCGCCTCCACGTCATCGCCAACTCCGACTCCCCGGAGGACCAGGCCCTGAAGCTGCGGGTCCGGGACCGGGTGCTGGCCCGGGCCCAGGAAATTCTGGAGCAGTCGGCGGACATGGAGCAGGCGGAGCAGGCCCTGACCGCCGCCTTGCCGGAGCTGACCCGGGAGGCCCGGGAAACCCTGGCGGCAGAGGGCTGCGCCCAGCCGGTCCAGGCCCGGCTGGAGCCGGCGGAGTTCCCCACCAAGGACTATGACGGCTTCTCCCTGCCCGCCGGGAAATACCTGGCCCTGCGGGTGATCATCGGCCAGGGAGCGGGGCAGAACTGGTGGTGCGTGGTGTTTCCGCCTCTGTGCACCGCCGCCGCTTGCCAGTGGCAGGACGCGGGACGGGCCGCCGGGTTGGAGGAGGATGACCTGTCCCTGATGGCGGAGGAGGACGCCGGGTACGAGCTCCGGTTCCGGTCGGTGGAGCTGTGGGAAATGCTGCGCCAGTGGCTGGGGAAATAAGGGGGCGGATACATCTGGTTTTAAGGGCGGGGCAGAGCCCACACCCCTACACAGCAGCCATCGGCGAAGGGCCAGCAATGCTCCGACGCCCGGCAGGAGGAAGTCTGCCGGGCGTCGGAGCAAAGTGTATGTGTGGAGGGTAATTGTGTGGTAAGAGGGGGGGCTTATTCGCCGCAGAGCTTCTTCAGCCGGGCCAGGCGGCGGTCGGTGAACTCCTGCAGCTCCTCGATATCCTGCTCCGTCAGGTGACGGAACTTCTTGAAGCGGGTGACAAACTCCTTGACGGGCTTGGGGTTCTTCACGTCCACAGACATCTTGAACACGCCGTTTTCCACCTCGTACAGGGGGGCGAAGTTGGTCTCCACCGCCAGGCGGGCCACCTCGATGCTCTCATCGGACTTGCAGCCCCAGCCGGTGACGCAGGGATTGTACACATGCAGGTACACCAGGCCGTTGTCCACGGCCATGGCCTTCTCCAGCTTGCGGACCATATCGGGGATATAGGCGGGGCTCATGGTGGCCATATAGGGCACATCGTGCATGGCCATGATCATGGGGAAGTCCTTCTTGTTCTGCTTCTTGCCGCCGTGGCCGTTGATAACGGGGGTGGTGGAGGTCCAGGCACCCTTGGTGGTGGAGCCGCTGCGCTGATAACCGGTGTTCATGTAGCCCTCGTTATCATAGCAGATATAGATGATCTTGTCGCCGCGCTCCGCCGCGCCGGACAGGCACTGCATGCCGGCATCCACGGAGGCGCCGTCGCCGGCGAAGGCCACCACATTGACCTTGCGGCCGATGCGCTCATAGTGCATCTTGATACCGGCCAGCATGGAGGCCACATTGTCCAGCAGGGGGAAGAACACGGGGGTCTTGGCGCCGGACTCCTTGTCCCAGCCCACGACGCCCACGCCGCCCATGCATCCGGGAGGCACGGCGAAGATGGTGTTGGGGCCCAGCACCTTCATGCAGGTGCGCAGAGTCAGCTCCACGTTGCAGCCCACGCAGGCGGATACGCCCGGGGAGATCTGGTCCTCATAGGTTGCCAGCTTTTCAATAACATTCATGACAGTTCCTCCTTACAGACCCATGACCTCGCGGTTGAGCCAGACCGTGTCGTGCTTGCCGGTCTTGCCGTCCTGAGCGATGATCTTGTCGATGGCATAGTCGATATGGGTGGCGGTGATGTCCTCGCCGCCGAGACCGGCGATAAAGGGAACGTTGGGGACGAAGGATGCAGCCCGGTTCATGGAGGCGCAGATCTCCTCATAGATGATGCCGGTGTTCCAGCCGAAGGACACGTTGCGGTCCACCACGCCGAAGGCCCGCTTGCCGGAGAGCACCTTGGCCACCCGGTCGCAGGGGAAGGGACGAACCATACGCATCTTCAGCAGGCCCACCTTCTTGCCGTCGGCCCGGGCCTTGTCCACCCGGTCCTTGGCAACGCCGGTCATGGAGCCCATGGTGACGATGACGTAATCCGCGTCGTCGCAGCGGTACTCCTCCACGGCGCCGCCGTAGCTGCGGCCGAACTTCTCGCCGTACACCTTGTCCAGCTCCTCCAGGAGCTTCAGGGCGTTCTGCTGGCCCATCATGTGCTTGAGGCGGTACTCGGTCAGCAGGTTGCCGTTGGTCAGGGGGTCAACGGCCATGGGACGCTGGGGATCCAGGATGATGTGCTCGGGCACATACTTGGGCAGGAACTCGTCCACCTGCTCCTGGGTGGGAATCTCCACCCGCTCGGACATGTGGGACAGATAGAAGCCGTCGAAGCAGACGTTGATGGGCAGCAGGACATTCTTGTCCTCGGCAATGCGGTAGGCCATGATCATGGTGTCCAGAATCTCCTGGTTGTCCTCCACATAGATCTGCAGCCAGCCGGCGTCACGGACGGTCAGGGAGTCCTGGGGACCGCCCCACAGGGTCTGGGGAGAGATCATCTCGCGGTTGGCCACGGCCATGACCACCGGCAGACGCAGGGTGGAGGCCCGGAAATAGGGCTCATACATCAGGGACAGGCCCTGGGAGGCGCTGGCGGTGAACACGCGGGAGCCGGCCAGGGACGCGCCGGTGACAACGCTCATGGCGGACAGCTCGCTCTCCACCTCGCTGACGCTGCTGTCCAGCTTGCCGCCGGTGACGAAGTCGGCCAGATACTCCACGATGGGAGTCTGGGGGGTGATGGGATAGGCGGCGATGATATCGGGACGGCACAGTGCCGCGCCGATGGCGGCAGCCATATTTCCGTTGATGACCTGAATGTCAGCCATTAGTTCTCCTCCTTTACCGGCTGCATGGTGATGGCGCCCTTCTTGCACTCGTGGGCACAGATACCGCAGCCCTTGCAGTAATCGTAGCAGATCTCGAACGAACCGTCCTCGTGGCGGCGGATGGAGTTAACGGGACAGTACATCAGGCACATGCCGCACTTGACGCACTTGTCGGTGTCCATCACGGGCTTGCGGGTCCGCCATTTACCGGTCTGGATAATGTGCAGGCCCTCCGGTCCGATGGGGACGATGTAATCACTGATAAATTTCATGGTGTTCCTCCCCTTATTCAAACGTGTACAGCTTCACTTCGTTATAGCCGCGGCGGAAGGTCTCCACGTTCTTCTCGCCGAAGAATCGGCAGATGACCTTTTCCAGCTCGTCCTTGTCCACCCAGCCGGTGGCACGGACGAAGGCGCCCAGCATGATGGTGTTGGTGATGGGACGGCCCAGCATCTCCAGGGCGATGGAGGTGGCGTCCAGCCAGGCCACGGTCTTGACGTTGGGATTTTTCACCAGGTCCGCGCCGTTTTCGGCCTTGGTGTTGACGATGAAATAGGAGTTCTCCGTCAGGCCGTCGAACACAGGGGCGGAGATCAGCAGGCTGGGATCCAGCACCAGGGTGCAGTTGGGATGATAGACCTGGTTCTTGGGACGGATCTTCTCATCGCCCAGGCGCACATAGGACGTGACCGGCGCGCCCTGGCGCTCGAAGCCGAAAAACGGGATGGAATTGCCGTATTTTCCACTGGCTACCGCAGCGTGGACCAGCATTTCGCCGGCCTTCACCGTGCCCAGACCGCCGATGCCGTGGAGTCTGATTTCTTTCATATCGCTACGCTCCTTCATATTCCGCATGTGCGGCGTTTTACTTTTTCATGACCACCATGGCGTCCACGGCGGTGGCCGGACGGCCGTCGCCATAGAGCATCAGGGGATTGATGTCCACCTCGGTGATCTCCGGGTGCTCCTCCACCAGGCGGGACAGGCACATCAGGGCCTCCACGATCTCCTCCCGGCGGTACTGCTGGCCCCGCAGGCCCTGGCAGGCCTTGGCCAGCGGCGTTTCATCGATCATATCCTCGGCATCCTGGCGGGTGATAGGCAGCACACGCAGGGACACCGCGTGCAGCAGCTCCACCAGCACGCCGCCCAGGCCCGCCATGATCACATGGCCGAACTGGGGATCCGTGCTGACGCCCAGCAGGACCTCGAAGCCCTTGGGCAGCATCTGCTCGGCCAGAACGCCCTGGACCCGGGCCCCGGGGGCATTTTGGGCGGCGTTGGCCATGATGGTGTCGTAGGCGGCCTGCATGCCGTCCACGTCCGTGACGTTCAGCACCACGCAGCCCACGTCGGTTTTGTGGAGAATGTCGTCGGACAGGACCTTCATGGCCACGGGGAAGCCCAGCTGACGGGAGGCGGCCTCGAAGGCGGCCCGGTCGGGCTTGTCCAGCAGCACGGAGGCCACCATCTGCACGCCGCAGGAGGACAGAAGGCTGCTGCTGTCGCGCTCGTTCAGAGCGACGGTATTCTTTTCAGACATGGCTCAGTCCTCCTTCTGCCGCCGGCGAAAGGCGGCGTAATTGCACATATTCTTCGCTGCCAGGACGGCCTTGTCCGGGGCGTCGAAGGTACACAGGCCCGCCTGCTCCATGATGCGCCGGGCCGGAGAGGTATAAGCGCCGGCCATGACGCAGTAGAACACAGGCTTTTCCTGGGCCTGGGGGGTGGTTTCGGTCATCTTCACCAGCTCACGGGCCAGCTCCTCCTGGGGCAGGAAGGTGGGCACCACCGTGATGAACACCACGGCGTCCACGTTTTCGTCCTGCAGGACGATCTGGAGGCCGTCCACATGGTTGCGCACGGAGGCGGAGGCGGTGATATCCGCGTAGCCCTCCGGGTGGCAGATGTTGGCCATGGGCTGCTGGGTGGCGGCCAGGCGGGCCTTGGTATCGTCGGACACCAGGGGCATCTTCAGCTGGGGCCACCGGGCGATGGCGTCGGTGCAGTAGATGCCGGGGCCGCCGGCCTGGGAATACAGGAACAGATTGCCGCCGCCGGGCAGGGGCAGACGGTCGAAGGCCTGGAGGGTGTCGATGAGCTCGTCGATGGTGTCCACCCGGACCACGCCGGTCTGCTTGAACATGGCGTCGTACACGGCGTCGGACCCGGCCATGGAGCCGGTGTGGGAATTGGCGGCTGCGCCGCCCAGGGCGCTGCGGCCCACCTTCAGCACCACGATGGGCTTTTTGCGGCTGACCCGCTTCAGGGTCTCGGCCAGCTCACGGCCGTTGCCGCAGCCCTCCATATAGATGCCGATGACCCGGGTGGAGTCGTCGGTCTCGAAATAGTTCAGCAGGTCCACAAAGTCCACATCGGCCATGTTGCCGATGGAGATGAACTTGTTATACAGCACCGGCTCCACCCGTCCGGCGCCCTCCATCAGGATGGTGCTGGCCAGAGCGCCGCTCTGGGAGATGAAGGTGATGCCGCTGGGCTGGCCGAAGGACGAGAAGGGCACGCCGGTGTCCACGAAGGTGGTATCCACCAGGCTGCGGTTGTCGATGACGCCGATGCAGTTGGGGCCCACCACCCGGATGCCGTATTTCTCCGCCGTGCGCATCAGGCGGGCCTGGCGGTCGATGCCCTCGGGGGTCTTGGTCTCGGCGTAGTCCGCCGCGGCGCAGACGATGAACTTTACATCGCCCTTTTCCTCCATGCGGCGGTCCAGATCGTCCATGACGCTGTAGATCATCCGGGAGGGCATGATCAGGACCACCAGGTCCACATGGCCCTCCACCTCCGCCAGGGAGGGGGAGCAGGGATAGCCCAGGATCTCCGTTTCCTTGGGATTCACCGGATACACCTTTCCGGGGTAGCCCTTTTCCCGCATGTTGCGGATCGCCACAAAGCCGGCCTTCCCCGGGTTGGAGGAAGCGCCCACCACGGCGATGCCGTCAGGCTGGAATAATTGCTTCATGCTTGTTCTCACCTCAAAATTCAGGATTCCTGCATGGGGTCAGGAGAGGCCCCACTGACCGCCGTCCAGAATGCCCACCACGGCCATGTCCACCGGGGCCTCCGCACACTTGCAGGCGTAGCGTGCGTTGCTGCCCCGGGTCACCAGAACGAAGTTGCCCTCGCCGCAGCCGATGGTGTCCGCTGCGGCAAACACCGGGCCGTCTGCCTCCAGGCTGCCCCGGTCGTTCAGAGCCGCCGCCTGGACCAGCACGATGCTGTGGCCCACCAGCTTCTCGTTTTTCACGGTGGAAATGATCTTTCCGATCACCTTGCATACATACATGACTCAGTTCCTCCTCGTTTTGTCCATATGCAGGCAAAGCATTCCGTTTATCTGCTTATAGCCTGACATATTTTCGGGGAAATGTCTGTCATTTCCATTACATTTTTGCGCTTTTGTTCCGCCGGGGGGGTCAGTGCTCCAGCACCTGGCCCCGCTGGAGGTCGTCGGTAAGCTGGCCGTTCCAGGCGGCGATATGGCCGCCCTTGATGGTGGCCACCGGCCAGCCCCGCAGGGTGCGGCCCTGGAACAGGGAGAAGTCCGAACGGCTCAGCAGCTGGCGGGGGTCCACGGTGCGGGCGGCCCGCAGGTCCACCAGCACCAGGTCCGCGTCGCTGCCGGGGAGAATGGTCCCCTTCCGGGGATATACGCCGAAGATCCTGGCGGGGTTCATGGTCATCAGGGGCACCAGCTTCTCAATGGGCAGCTCCTGGCGATAAATGCCCTCGTCCAGGACGCTGACCAGGTGGGTACCCAGGGTGGGATATCCGGCTCCGGCCTCCCGCATGCCGGAGGACACCTGCTTTTCACTGGCGGTGAGCACGGTGTTGTCGGTGCCGATGGTGTCGATGAGGCCGCTGCGGATGCCGTCCCAGAGGGCCTTGCGGCTCTCCGGCTCACGGATGGGCGGCAGCATCTTGCCGTAGGCCCCGATGGGGCTGTCGGTATCCAGGCAGAGATAGGGGGAGGTGGTCTCCACATAGAGGTTGGGGTGCTTGTCGGCGGCCAGGGCCTCCATGGCCTCCCGGGTGGAGCTGTGGACCACATAGGTGCGCACGCCCATTTCCCGGGCAAAGTACGCCGCCCGGCGGACGGCCTCGCCTTCGGCCAGGTTGGGGTGGGTGCGGTTCCAGTCGGCCAGGGTGTCCAGCGGCTGGGACTGCATATCCTCCGTGGCATAGTCGCAGATGGAGGTGTTTTCGCAGTGGATGCTGAGGATGGGGTGGGCCGTGGGAGGCAGCTGCTTCATGCGCTGCATCAGCCGGATGATGAAGCCGTCCTCCTGGTGGGGGTACAGGCCCGGCACGCCGCACATGTACACCTTGAAGGAGTTCATGCCCTGGCGGGAATACAGGGGCAGCTCGTCGATCTGCTGCTGCTCCCGCAGGGAGAAGTGGGGGATCATGTCCACCCGGGACAGCTGGGACACCTCCCGGCGCAGGCGGTCGATCACCGGCAGATAGCTGCCGGGCTGATTGAAGTAGGTGCCGATGGTGGTGACGCCCCCCAGGATGGCGGAGCGGGTCTCGCTCTCCAGCTCCTGGCCGAAGGGCACCGCCAGGCCCAGGTGGGTGTGGGGGTCGATGATCCCCGGCAGCACATACAGGCCGGAGGCGTCGATGACCCGGCGGCCCCGGGGCACCTCCGCCGTCAGGGCGGCGATCTTCCCGCCCCGGACACACACATTCAGCGGCAGGCAGCCCATCTCCGGCAGCACGCAGGTGCCGCCCAGGATGACCAGGTCATACTCCTCCCCGCCTCCTCCGGCGGCCTGGGGCCGCAGGGGCGCGGCGGGAGCGGGCCGGGATACGGAGGCCGGCTGCGGCGCAGCCGGGCGGGCCGGGGTGCCGGCTGCGGGGCGGCAGCCGTCCGGGCGGCCGCCTGGGCGGCGTCCACCAGCTTCACGCCCCGGCGCTGGGCCAGCTCCCGGGCCAGGTCCGTCAGCCGGTCCTCGGGTCCCATCACCAGCTCCGTCTCCCCCCGGCGCACCAGGGCGAGAACGTCGTCGGAGGTGAGGATCCGTTTCATTTCCCGGCCTCCAGCTCGCTTCTGAGCTTGCCCACCTCACCGGCCACGGCGCTGCTGAGCAGCGCCAGCTCGGAGTTGATGATGCACATATCAAAGCCCTTGGCGTACCAATTGCGGGCGGCGTCGAAGTTGCCGGCGAAGATGCCCAGGCGCTTGCCGGCCCTGGCGGTCTTTTCCCGCAGCAGCATGATGGTATCCGTCAGGCGGGGGTTGCTGAACTGGGCGAAAATGCCCATGTCCATGGACAGGTCGCCGGGGCCGATGAAGAACATGTCGATGAAGTCGCTCTGGACGATCTCGTCGATGTGCTCCACGGCCTGGACGGTTTCCAGCTGCACCACGATGTTGGTGGTGCGGTTGATGTCCTGGTCCGTGGCCAGCTGGGTGATGCTGTCGCCATAGTCCCACAGGCGGGAGGGGCCGCTGCCCCGGTGGCCGATGGGAGGATACTGGCTGTAGTCCTTCAGGCGGCGGATGTCGTCCATGGTGCGGATCTGGGGGATCAGCAGGGCGTCCGCTCCGATATCCAGGGCGCCGGCCACGTTCTCATAGGACAGGGTGGGAATGCGCACCATGCCATAGGTGGGGGTGGCCTTCAGGCTCTGGAGCATCTTCTGGACGGTTTCCAGGTGCATGGCGTTGTGCTCGGCGTCGATGCAGACAAAGTCGAAGCCGAAGTGGCCCACAAACTCTGTCATCACGGGATGGGGCGTGCCGATGAAGGTGCCCATCAGCTTCTTGTCGGAGCAGATCAGGTCACGGAAGGCGGGCTTGTTCAGGCCGGGGGCCGTCAGCTTCTGGGCGGTGACGGGGCCGCCGGAGGGGGCGGCAAAGGCGGAGGAGCCATAGCCTCCGCCCACGGCGCTGCTGCCGCCGGAGGGGGCGGCTGCGGGACGGGATGCAGCGGGGCGGGACGCCGGCTGGGCCGCCGGGGCGGCGCCGGTTACGATCTCCATGCCCAGGGTCTGCAGGGTCTCCCGGGCCAGATCGGTGAGGATGGGCATGGAGTCCAGACGGATGGTCTGCACCCCCTGCTGGTGATAAGCCAGCACATCCTCGCGGGTGAAAAAGTTCTGCATGATCTTGCCTCCCGCGCTTTATCAATACAGGGCCGAAAGGGCCTCGTCGGGACGGGCGATGACGTTGGTGTTGACCACCTTGCCGATGCGCTCCACCTCGGCCTCGGCGGCGTCGATGGCGGCACGGACGGCGCCGATCTCGCCCTTGATGATCACGGCGATCATGGCCTTGCCTGTGTTTTCACGGCCCACCACTTCCACGTTGGCGGCCTTCAGGGCGGCGTCAGCCGCCGCAATGGCGGGCACCAGGCCCACGACTTCGATATATCCGTAAGAGTCCATTTGTGCTCCTCCTTATTCCTTGTTGTCCGAAAGCTTCAGGCCCACCACCTTGGCCGCACCCTCGGCGGGGCGGGCGATGACGTGGGCGCAGTGCAGCTGGCCCGCCTGCTTGGCGGCGGCCGCTCCGGCGTCCACCGCCGTGCGGATGGCGCCGATCTCGCCGGTGACGGCCACGGTGACATAGCCGCCGCCGATGACCTCGCAGCCGGCCAGGGTCACGTCGGCAGCCTTGACCATGGCATCCGCCGCCGCAACGGCGGGAATATAGCCGACAACTTCAATAAATCCCCAAGAACGCATTTTTCTTTACCTCCTCAGCATTGCAGCATTTCCACCAGCTCCGGCGTGGGGCGGGCGATGGTGTAGCAGCCCATCAGGGCGTCCATCCGGTTGGCAGCCGCCGCACCGGAATCCACCGCCGTGCGCACCGCGCCCACCTCACCGCGAACGATGATGGTGACCATGGCGGCGCCGATCCAGACCTTTTTGACGATCTCCACATTGGCGGCCTTGACCATGGCGTCGGCCACGGCAAAGGCGGGCACATAGCCCTGGGTCTCCACAAATCCCAAAGATTGCATAGCTGTCTCCTCTCGTTTTCTGTGCGCCTTGGCGCAAATTTTTATGGCTGCCGTCCCTCTCCGCAGGTGCTGGCGTGCCGGAGAGGGGCCGGGCCCCCCTCCGGCAGCGTGTGGAGAGAAAACGGGAGATGGCGTATGTTAGCGGTTGGCCATGATCTCGCGCATGGCCTTGCAGACGAAGCGATCCTCCTCGGGGGTGCCGATGGAGATGCGGTTGGCCTTGAAGTTGCCGCGGATGATGATGCCGTAGTCCAGCAGGCGGTCGGCAAACCACTTCACGTCCACACCGGGATCGAAGTAGATAAAGTTGGTGTGGGAGGGCCAGACCCGGAAGCCCAGCTCCTTCATGCAGGAGACCAGGATCTCGCGGCCCTCCTGGTTGCCCTTCTTGGTCATCTCCTGGAACTCCACGTCGTCCAGGGCGGCCTCGGCGGCGTGCAGGCCCATGCGGCTGCAGCAGAAGCCGGTGGAATCCCGCTGCAGATACTCGATGATCTCGCGGTTGGCCATCAGATAACCCATACGGGCGCCGGCCATGCCGTACAGCTTGGAGAAGGTGCGCACCACGATGAGGTTTTCGTCATCGGCGATGGCGTCCACCATGGTCCGGTAGTTGGGGTCCTCCACGAAGTCGATATAGGCCTCGTCCACCACCAGCAGGACGTGCTCAGGCAGCTTCTTCTGGAAGGCGTGGAGCTCGTCGGAGTCGATGAGGGTGGCGGTGGGGTTGTTGGGGTTGCAGAGGAAGATGGCCTTGGTCTTGTCGGTGATGGCGGCCAGGACCTTGTTGAAGTCAGGGGTCAGGGTGTCCTCCTCCAGGGGGACCTCCACCAGCTTGCCCCGGCAGCGCTTGACGTAGTTATAATAGCTGGGATAGGTGGGGGGCGTCAGGATGATCTCGTCGCCCGGCTGGATGAACACCTCGGCGATGAAGCCCAGGCCCGCGGTAGCGCCCTCAGTGACCATGACCTCATCCACGGACAGGCCGTGCTTCTCCGCCAGCTTCTTGCGCAGGTCCTGGGCCCGGACATCGGGATAGCGGTTGGCCAGAGGAGCCTGCTGGCAAATGGCCTCGGCGGCCTTGGGGGAGGTGCCGAAGGGGTTTTCGTTGGTGGCCAGCTGCAGCAGCTTGGTCACGCCGGGCCGCATGCTCTTGGACTGCTCGTCCGCACCCACCACATAGGGAGGGGCTTCCTTCACAAATTCACTGACCAGATTCTTAACAGACATTTTCTTTTCCTCCATAAAGTCATTGGTTGTCCCGTGGGGACCCGTTATCCGTAGTCTAACAGAAAGGGCCCGGCGGGCCTGTAAACGCCGTTACAAACCGGCGAATTTAATCCGAACAGCTCACGCCGGAGTCGTTGATCCGCTGGCGCAGGGCGTCCATCTGGACCACATAGTAAAGCCCCGATTTCTTCATCAGGATCCTGTCCTTTACCAGGCCGGAGATGATGTTGGACACGCACACCCGGCTCAGGCCGGTGATCTCGGCGATGTCCTGGTGAGTGAAGCGGATATACAGCAGCTTCTGGCCGTTCTTCTCCTCGGAATACTGCTCAGCCAGGTGCAGCAGGTAAAAGCATACCCGCCCCTCGCTGTGGTGAAAGCTCATCAGCTCGATCTGGGTCAGCAGCATCCGGTTGATGCGGTTGCTCTGCATGAGGATGTTGTGGGTCATCTGGAAGTTGTCCCGGATCCGGGAGGAGGCCTCCTCCTTGGGGATCACATACACCTCCGCCTCGTCGCTGACGACCTCGGCCTGGCAGGAGTTGGGGCTGCCATCAAACAGGGTCTGGTTGCCGAACATGCATCCGGCGTCCAGCACCATGGTGTTGCGCATATCGCCCTCCGGCGTACACAGGCACATGGCCACCCGGCCGCGCTTGATGATGAAGACGTTCTCGCTGTACTCCTGCTGGCCATAGAATATATGCCCCCGGAAAAAGTGCCGGGCGTACCGTTCGTCGGTCAGGGGACCCCAATCCAGATGACTCATGTCGATCCAAGGGGAGTCGATCTGGCGATATTTGCGTTCTGCCATCTTCATTTACCTCCTGTGTATGATTTTGCGAATATGTGATGCGAACCGGCAAGCCCATTTGGCCCTGCCGGTCCGCACCAGACTGCGGGGAGAGAAAGCTCCGCAGGGCGACTTATGCGATGATTTTTACTTGGTCTGGGCAGGCAGGGCCTTCACAGGCTCGCCGTTGGGACCCTCGTACTTGCGGCCCCAGCCGGTGATCACGGCCACGGCCAGCGCCACGAACAGGAACCAGCAGTGCAGGCTGGCGCCGGCCAGGCTCACGGGGCTGACTTCCTGCACGAAGGAATAGGTGTCCATCAGGCCCTGGATGCAGGACAGGGCGATGAAGATGAAGGCGCTGGTGACGGGGATCACAGCGGGCAGGGTGCTGCCGAAGCCGTCCATCAGGTTGGCCCGGCGATAGGGGTGCAGACCCTTGGACTTGCCCAGGTCGTTGGCGATGGGGCCCCACATGATGATGGCGGGACCGTTGGCGGAGCCCAGGCAGATGGAGGAGACCATCAGGCCCACGGAGATGATGACCTCGGTGCCCACCACGGAGCGGTTGAGCTTGCTGTGGACCAGGCCGTCGATGACCTGCTGCAGCAGACCGCTGGCGTTGAGGATGCCGATGATACCGGCGATGGCGTACAGGTAGCCCACGGTGCCGATCATGTTGTTGACGCCGTCGATGAGGAAGCCGCCCAGGGTGCCGTCCTGCATGCCCATGATGTCGGAGGGAACCAGGATGCCGCTGACCAGGCCGATGATGGTGCCGGAGATCAGGCCCCAGGTGCAGGCCACATAGATGTTGCGCTTGATGAAGGCCACAATCAGCAGGATGGCCACGGGGATCAGCATGATCAGGCCCTTGGGATTGCTGTACTGGGCCAGGATGGCCTCGGCCTCAGCCGCGTTGATGGCGGAGCCGGAGCCGCCGAACAGGGCGAAACAGACGGTGGCGGCGGCAGCGGCCACCAGGGCGTACTTCATACGGCTGCCCACAACGCCGGCCACGTCGGCCACGCCGGGCTTGTTGGTGTACTCCTGGGTGGAGGCGGAGGCGATGGTGGTGTCGGAGATGGGGCCGACGTTATCGCCGAAAATGGCGCCGCTGAGGATGGCACCGGCCAGGAACACGGGATCGGCGCCCAGCAGCAGGCCGGAGGGATACAGGATGGGGAAGGCGGTGAACATGGTGCCGATGGAGGTGCCGGTGGCAGTGGCGATGACGCAGGTGGCGATGAAGGTGAAGGCCACGAAGCCGCCGCCGGACAGGCCGATCTTATCGCCCAGCCACACGAAGCCCTGGGCCACGCCGCCGCGGGTCATCAGCTTGCCGAACATGCCCACAATCAGCAGGATCAGGGCCAGCTCGTTCATAATCTTGGAGGACATGCCGGTTGCCACGGCGTCCCAGTATTTGCCCCAGTTCTTGGACAGCAGGGATCCGATGATCAGGGCCACATAGCCGCCCATGCACAGGTGCATCATGTCGAAGGTCTTGAAGACCACGAAGAACAGGATGCAGAACACCACGAACAGCAACAGGGGGACCAGGGCGAAGAGATTCGTACCATGAAACTCTACGTCAAATTTTTTCTTTTCCATACCAACTCTCCTTTTGTTGTGGGGACAGCGGCCCATCCGCTGTCGTTAAAAAAATAGTAGCAAAAAGGATTTTTCCAGTATGTAAAATGCATTACATTTTTTCGGTTTCTCCATTTCGGCCCATTTGCGGCGGCGATTTTTGTAGATAAATGACAATTTTCGGCGGCTTCGTTTCGTTTTGAGAAAAATCAACCCGCCGGAATGGTGAGAATTTTTTGTTGCGTCTGCTTTATCGTTGTAAAACGCTGCACTTTCCGCCGGAATGCATGCCGCGGCAAGCTCTCTCTCAAAATCTTAGCAAAATCTGAATGGGTGGAACAGACACCGTTCTGTGTGGGTATTCGCAAAATTGCGCGAATGAGTGTATATCGTGAACTATATATGGGTAGCACTGTGGTGTGAGTATAACGCCGCAGCAGGCGGATGTCCAGTGTTTTTCCAGAATTTTCCTGTGGTAAATCCTTCCGGTGTCAAGGAGAATCCCGGGGTGCGGAAAATCTCCGTATGAGAGAGGCGTTGGGCAGATAGCCCAAAGAGGGGCCCGGTTTTTCGGCAATCAGCCGAATGTTTCCTGCGGCGAACAATTCCGATTGACACCCTTTCCCGCACCGTGATAGAATGGGTGCGACAACGGAATAGGGAAATCGGTGGATGGACTCGGGAGAGACTGCGCCCTGCGGGCGCGGCGCCGAAGGGGAACGCAGAAGCTCTCAGGCAAAAGGGACCGGGTCCGGACGATACTCCGAAAAGGCCGGATACGTCCGGCCACCGAAGGTGCAACCTGCCCCGGATGGGACGGGGAATCTCTCAGGTCAGGATACGGGGGCGCAAGGCAACGGCTTTGCGCCCTTTTTTGCTGCCCAAAAATGGAACAAATCTGAAGGAGGAGCTTATCAAATGAGCGAACTGAAGCGCACGCAGCTGTATGACGTGCATGTGGCCGCCGGGGCCACCATGGTGGACTTCGGCGGGTGGGAGATGCCCATCCAGTATCCCTCCGGCATCATTGCCGAGCACCTGTATACCCGCCAGGTGTGCAGCCTGTTCGACGTGTCCCACATGGGCCGCCTGCTGGTCGAGGGGCCCCAGCGCAAGGAATTTCTCCAGCACGTGCTGACCAGCAACGTCAGCGCTCTGGACCTGAACATGGCCCAGTACTGCATCATTCCCAACGAGAACGGCGGGGCCGTGGACGACGCGTATCTGTATCTGTTCCAGGAGGACAACTATCTGCTGGTGGTCAACGCCGCCAACATCGACAAGGACCTGGAGCACCTGAACCGGGCACTGGCGGGCTTCGACTGCACCATCACCAACATCAGCGACCAGTGGGCCTCCATCGCTGTGCAGGGTCCCAAGAGCAAGGAAATGCTCATGACCCTGACCGGCGGCGTGTCCCCCACCAAGGAGCCCACCAAGAACTCCCTGGGCACCGTGTCCCTGGAGGGGCGCCAGGCCCGCATCGCCAAGACCGGCTATACCGGCGAGCCTCTGGGCTATGAGGTGTACGTCCGCAGCGAGGACGCCGTGTGGCTGTGGAACCGGCTGGTGGAGCTGGGCGCGCGTCCGGCGGGCCTGGGCGCACGGGATACCCTGCGGATGGAGGCCTCCTTCCCCCTGTACGGCCACGAGATGGGCACCGCCCCTGACGGCAGCGAGATCCCCATCTTCGCCGTGCCCCTGGCCAAGTTTGCCGTGAGCTTCTCCGCCCAGAAGGGGGATTTCATCGGCCGGGCCGCCCTGGAGCGCCAGCACCGGGCCTTTGTCCGGTATATGGACCGGGACTTCTCCGACCTGTCTCCCCTGCCCCGGAAGATCGCCCCCATCGCCCTGCTGGACCGGGGCGTCATGCGGGCCGGAATGGAAATCTATCGGGGCGACAAGCTGGTGGGCTGGGTCACCAGCGGCACCATGGTGCCCTATTTCAAGACCCAGGGTGAGGGTCTGTCCACCGTGATCCTGGAGGCCAGCGGCAAGCGTGCCATCGGCCTGTGCTATATCGACAGCGACGTGCTGGTGGATGACACCGTGGAGGTGGACATCCGGGGCAAGCGGCTCAAGGCCGTGATCCCCGCCCGGCACATGAGCGTGGGCGCGCCTCCCTTCGCCCGTCCCCTGCTGTACGGCGAGCAGGAGGAGGTCCGCACCGTGGCCGGCGGCGACCGCACCGGCAAGGCCCTGACTCTGCTGCACAAGGCCATTGAGAACCACGTCTGGCGGCAGGAGCAGTGCGTGAACCTGATCCCCTCGGAGAACACCCCCAGCCGGGCCGTGCGCCTGCTGTCCGGCAGCGACCCGGCCTGCCGCTATGCCGAGCACAAGAAGATCCTGGCCTTCTATGAGAAGGAGGTGTTCTATTATCAGGGCACCAAGTTCATCGACCAGGTGGAGCGGATGCTGGCCGAGGAGATGCGCGCCTACTTCGGCTGCACCGAGGTGGAGACCCGGACCCTCAGCGGCCAGATGTCCAACATGGCGGTGTTCTCCGCCCTGATGGACTGGAAAAACCGCTTCGACCGCAAGAACGAGGCCAAGCGCCTGGGCTATGTCATGAACAACCACATCATCAAGGGCGGCCACCTGTCTGCCCAGCCCATGGGCGCCCTCCACGACTATATCGCCGTGGACCCCGTCACCGAAAAGCCCGCCGTGGTAAACTTCCCCGTCTGCCGGGATAACCCCTATAAGATGGATGTGGAGGAGACCAAGAAGCTCATCGACCGCTACCGTCCCGAGCTCATCATCTTCGGCAAGTCCATGGTCCTGCACAAGGAGCCTGTGGCCCAGATCCGGCAGTTTGTGGATGAGCAGAAGATCCCCACCACCATCATGTACGACATGGCCCATGTGCTGGGCCTCATCGGCGATCACTTCCAGAACCCCTTCCAGGAGGGCGCGGAGATCGTCACCGGCTCCACCCACAAGACCTTCTTCGGCCCCCAGCGCGGCGTCATCGGCGTCAACTATAAGGAGGAGGACCTGAAATACGGCCTGTGGAAGACCATCGAGAGCCGCACCTTCCCGGGCAGCGTCTCCAACCATCATCTGGGCACCCAGCTGGGTATGCTGATGGCCGCCTATGAAATGAACCAGTTCCGGGACGCCTATCAGAGCGCCATCATCCGCAACGCCAAGTCCTTCGCCCGGAGCCTCAAGAGCTACGGTCTGGACGTGGTGGGCGACCCCGCCATCGACTATACCGAGACCCACCAGGTCATCGTGTCCGTGGGCTACGGCGAGGGCGCGGAAATCGCCGAGCGCCTGGAGCAGAACAACGTCATCGTCAACTACCAGGCCACCCCCGATGAGGAGGGCTTCACCGCCTCCGGCGCCCTGCGTATGGGCGTCAGCGAGATGACCCGCTTCGGCTTCGAGGAGAAGGACTTCGACCAGCTGGCCAGCCTCATGGCCGACTGCATCCTCCGGGGCCGGGAGATCAAGGCCGACGTGGAGCGCCTGCGGGCCAGCCACACCGAGATGCGCTACTGCTTCGACGACGCCGCCATCAACGACGCCCTGGAGCAGCTGGCCGGCAAGCTGGACATCTGACACGGATTCATTGCAGACATACAACAATTACAATAAATTTGGAGGTAAATCATCATGCTGTATCCGACTGATCTGAAGTATTCCAAGTCCCACGAGTGGGTGAAAATGGAGGACGGCGTGGCCGTCATCGGTATTTCCGACTTTGCCCAGGACGCTCTGGGCGATGTGGTGTTCGTGAACCTGCCCGGCGAGGGCGACGACGTCACCTGCGGCGAGGCCTTCGGCGATGTGGAGTCCGTCAAGGCCGTGTCCGACCTGGTGTGCCCCGTCACCGGCGCCGTCTGCGCCGTCAACGAGGACCTGCTGGACCAGCCCGAGCTGCTGAACAAGGAGCCCTATGACGCCTGGATCATCAAGGTGGAGAACATCACCGACACCGAGGAGCTGCTGGACGCCGCCGCTTACGAGGCATTCTGCGCCGAGGAGGGCTGAGCATGGGCAGCTATGTCCCCTCCACCCAGGCCCAGCGGGAGCAGATGCTCCGGGCCGTGGGGCTGGAAAACATCATGGATCTGTACCGGGATGTGCCGGAGCAGATGCTCCTGCGGAAACCCCTGAACATCCCCGATGGCATGAGCGAGCTGGAGGCAAGCCGGGCGGTGTCCGCCATGGCCGCCGAAAACCGCACCTATGCCACCGTTCTCCGGGGCGCAGGGGCCTATGACCACTACATCCCCTCCATCGTCAAATATATCCCCGCCAAGGAGGAGTTCCTCACGGCCTACACCCCCTATCAGGCGGAAATGAGCCAGGGCCTGCTGCAATCCATCTTCGAGTATCAGACCATGATCTGTGAGCTCACCGGCATGGACGTGTCCAACGCCTCTGTATACGATGGGGCCACTGCCGCCGCCGAGGCGGCGGCCATGTGCCGGGAGCGCAAGCGCCGGGTGACCCTCATTTCCGGCGCGGCCCACCCCGACACCATCAACACCGTCCGCACCTATTGCTACGGCACCGGCGACGAGCTGCGGGTGGTGCCGGTGAAGGACGGCAGGACCGATATGGATGCCCTGCGGGAGCTGCTGGACGACGGCGTTGCCTCCTTCTACGTCCAGCAGCCCAACTTCTTCGGCCTGTTTGAGGACGCCGAGGCCCTGGGCCAGGCCGTCCACCAGGCCGGGGCCAGGTACATCATGGGCTGCAACCCCATTGCCCTGGCCGTTATGAAAACGCCCCGGGACTGCGGCGCGGACATCGCCGTGGGCGAGGGACAGCCCTTGGGTCTGCCCCTGGGCTGCGGCGGCCCGTATCTGGGCTACATGGCCGCCACCGACAAGCTCATGCGCAAGCTCCCCGGCCGCATCGTGGGTGAGACCACCGACGACCAGGGCCGCCGGGCCTACGTCCTGAGTCTCCAGGCCCGGGAGCAGCACATCCGCCGGGAGAAGGCCAGCAGCAACATCTGCTCCAACGAGGCGCTGTGCGCCCTGACCGCCGGGCTGTACATGGCCACCATGGGCCCCGACGGCATGGCAGAGGCTGCGGAGCAGTCCATGGCCAAGGCTCATTATCTGGAAAAGGCCCTGTGCGCCCTGCCCGGGGTGGAGCCGGTGTACGGCGGGGCGTTCTTCCATGAATTTGTGCTGAAAATGCCCCGGCGGCAGGAGCTTCTGCAGGCTCTGGAGGACCAGGGCATCCTGGGCGGCCTGCCTCTGGGCGACGACCAGGTCCTGTGGTGCGCCACGGAGAAGGTCAGCCGCCAGGAGCTGGACGAAGCCGTATCCATCGTCAAGGAGGTGCTGGACAGATGAAGCTGATTTTTGAAAAGAGCGTGCCCGGCCGCCGGTGCACCATCCTGCCCCCCTGCGACGTGGACGCCGTCTCCCTGCCGGAGTCCCTGCGCCGGGAGACGAAGCCCGACCTGCCCCAGCTCAGCGAGACGGACATCTCCCGCCACTATACGGAGCTGTGCCACCAGGTCCACGGCGTCAACTGCGGGTTCTATCCCCTGGGCTCCTGCACCATGAAGTATAACCCCCGCATCGACGAGGAGATGGCGGCCCTGCCGGGCTTCACCAACTGCCATCCCCTGGCCCCCAGGGAGTCCCTGGCCGGTATGCGCCATGTGCTGGACACCGCCCGGGAATATCTCTGCGAGATCACCGGCATGGACGGCATGACCTTCCAGCCGGCGGCGGGCGCTCACGGCGAGTTCACCGGCGTGCTGCTGATCAAGCAGTATCACGACGCCCGGGGGGACAAGAAGCGCACCAAGATCATCGTTCCCGACTCCGCCCACGGCACCAACCCCGCCACGGCGGCCATGTGCGGCTATGAGGTGGTGAACATCGCCTCCGGCCCCGACGGCTGCGTGGACCTGGAGAGTCTGAAGGCCGCCCTGGGCGACGACACCGCGGGTCTGATGCTGACAAACCCCAACACCGTGGGCATCTTCGACAAGAACATCCTGGAGATCACCCGGCTGGTCCACGAGGCCGGCGGCCTGTGCTACTACGACGGAGCCAACCTCAACGCCGTGATGGGCATCGTCCGCCCCGGCGACATGGGCTTTGACTGCATCCACATGAATCTTCACAAGACCTTCGCCACGCCCCACGGCGGCGGCGGTCCCGGCGCAGGGGCCGTGGGCTGCAAGGACTTCCTGATCCCCTATCTGCCCCACTCCGCCTCGGCGGAGGAGGAGGGGCATATCCAGGTCCGCAGCTTCATGGGTAACTTCCTGGTGGTGGTCCGGGCGCTGACGTATCTGCTGACCCTGGGCCGCCAGGGCATTCCCGAGGCGGCGCAGAACGCCGTGCTCAACGCCAACTATCTCCAGGCCCTGCTTCGGGGCACCTATACCCCCGCCTATGACCGCATCTGCATGCACGAGTTCGTGCTGGATCTCAGCGGGCTGAAGAAGGAGACCGGGGTCAGCGCCCTGGACGTGGCCAAGTCCCTGATCGACGAGGGCATTCATCCGCCCACCATGTACTTCCCCCTGATCGTCCATGAGGCCCTGATGCTGGAGCCCACGGAGACCGAGGGGCCCGAGGTCCTGGACCACGCGGCGGAGGTACTGCGGATGCTGTACCAGCGGGCCTACGATGACCCCGCCGCCATGCACGACGCACCCCACCATATGCCCATCGGCCGTCCCGACGAGGTGAAGGCCGCCCGGCACCCGGTGCTGCGGTGGAAGCGGGCGTGATCTCATCAACGGAGGAGGAAGCTATGTCTGATTATCAGCTCATCGTTATCGGCGCGGGGCCCGGCGGCTATACCGCCGCCCTGGAGGCCGCCAGGCTGGGGCTGCACACCGCCGTGGTGGAGCGCCGGGAGGTAGGCGGCACCTGCCTGAACCGGGGCTGCATCCCCACCAAGACCCTGCTCCACGCCTCCCAGGTATACCGGGACGCCGTGGACGGCTCCCCTGCCGGGGTCCACGCCGGGGACATCACCTTCAACCTGGGGGAGATGTTCGCCTATAAGCGGGCCGTTTCCGAGAAGCTCCGGGGCGGCATCCACGCCCTGCTGAAGGGGGCTAAAGTGGACCTGCTGGAGGGCACCGCCCGCATCGACGCCCCGGGCCGCGTCACCGTTGCCGGCCCGGAGGGGGACACGGTTTACACCGCCGACCGCATTCTGGCGGCCACCGGCTCCGTGCCGGTGCGCCCGCCCATCCCGGGACTGGACCTGCCGGGGGTCATGACCTCCGATGAGCTGCTGGAGGGCAGCGACAGCCTGTATGAGTCCCTGGTCATCATGGGCGGCGGCGTCATCGGCGTGGAATTTGCCACGTTTTACGCGAACCTGGGCTGCCGGGTCGCCCTCATCGAGGGCATGGACCGGCTGCTGCCCACCATGGACCGGGAGCTGGGTCAGAACCTGGGCCAGATCCTGAAAAAGCAGGGGGTGGAGGTGCTGACCTCCGCCATGGTCCGGCGGGTGGAGCAGACGCCGGAGGGCCTGACGGTCCATGTGGACCAGAAGGGCAAGGAAAAGGCCGTGTCCGGTGAAAAGGTCCTGTGCGCCATCGGACGCCGTCCCTGCTGGGACGGGCTGTTCGCCCCGGAGCTGGTTCCCGAGACCCGGGGCCGCAGCCTGCTGGTGGATGAGGACTTCCGCACCAGCATCCCTGGGGTCTACGCCATCGGCGATGTGTCCGCCGTGATCCAGCTGGCCCATGTGGCCGCCGCCCAGGGCATCGCCTGCGTGAATCGTATGTGCGGCCGCCAGGCCGCCACGGACCTGAACGTGGTGCCCAGCTGCATCTACAGCAGTCCCGAGATCGCCGTGGTGGGCCTCACCGAGGCCGAGGCCAAGGAGCAGGGCATCAACGCCGTGTCCGGCAAGTGCACCATGTTCGGCAACGCCCGGACGGTCATCGAGGACCCGGGCCGCTGCTTCATGAAGCTGGTGGCCGACCGGGATACCGGCCGTCTCATCGGCGCGCAGTTGATGTGCCAGCACGCCAGCGACATCATCAGCCAGCTCAGCGCCGCCCTGGTAAACGGCCTGACGGTGGGGCAGCTGCTGTCCGTTATGCGGCCCCACCCCTCCTTTGAGGAGGCCATGACCGAGGCTCTGGAGCGCCTGGCCGAAAAGCTGTAACAACCTATACCGGCAAGCGCTCTCCCCCGGGTGCGGAAAATCTTCCGCGCCCGGGGGTTTTTGTTGCATTTGCAATTGTGAAATGTCTTGTCATACTATATATTGTAGGTAACAGGGCGGCAGGTACTCCTATATCTTGTGTCTATTGTACAGAATCGACAAAATATCCAGGGGATTTTCGTCAGGCATTTTCCCCATATTTAGGGCTTTGGGCTTGCATCAGCACAGGATATGGTATATGATTAAGGGGCTGATTGACCGCTGCCCATTGAGGCAGCTTTTGCTATGGAGAGAGAAAAAATCAGGAGAAAGGACAGGCGATACACATGAAGATCATCAAGCGCAACGGGGCTGAGGTCCCCTTCGATATCCAGAAAATTGAGGTGGCCGTCACCAAGGCCAACAACTCTGTGGCCGAGGCCGACCGCATGACCCCGGTGCAGATCCGGCGCATCGCCGAGTCCGTGGAGCTGCAGTGCCAGAAGATGAACCGCGCCCCCACCGTGGAGGAGATTCAGGACATGGTGGAGCACCACATCATGGCCCACGGGGCCTTTGAGGTGGCCAAGCACTATATCACCTACCGCTACACCCGCTCTCTGGTGCGCAAGTCCAACACCACCGACGACAAGATCCTCTCCCTCATCGAGTGCAACAACGAGGAGGCCAAGCAGGAGAACTCCAACAAGAACCCGGTGGTGAACTCCACCCAGCGGGACTATATGGCCGGCGAGGTGTCCCGGGACATCACCAACCGCCTGCTGCTGCCCCAGGAGATCGTGGAGGCCCACCGGGAGGGCATCATCCACTTCCACGACGCCGACTATTACGCCCAGCACATGCACAACTGCGACCTGGTAAACCTGGAGGACATGCTGCAAAACGGCACCGTCATCACCGGCACCCTGATCGAACGGCCCCACAGCTTCGCCACCGCCTGCAACATCGCCACCCAGATCGTGGCGCAGGTGGCCTCCAACCAGTACGGCGGCCAGTCCATCTGCCTGACCCATCTGGCCCCCTTTGTGGAGGTCAGCCGCCAGAAGATCCGCCGCATCGTGCTGGCGGAGATGGCGTCCATCGGCGTGGACCCCGGCGAGGAGAAGATCAGCGAGCTGGTGGAGGCCCGCCTGCGGGAGGAGATCCGCCGGGGCGTGCAGACCATCCAGTATCAGGTGGTGACCCTTCTGACCACCAACGGACAGGCCCCCTTCATCACGGTGTTCATGTACCTGAACGAGGCCCGGAACGAGCGGGAGAAGAAGGATCTGGCCATGATCATCGAGGAGATGCTGCTCCAGCGGTATCAGGGCGTGAAGAATGAGGAGGGCGTGTGGGTCACCCCCGCCTTCCCCAAGCTGATCTACGTACTGGAGGAGGACAACATCCACGAGGATGCCCCCTACTGGTACCTGACGGAGCTGGCCGCCAAATGCACCGCCCGGCGCATGGTGCCGGACTACATCTCCGAAAAGAAGATGAAGGAGCTCAAGGGCGACGTGTATACCTGCATGGGCTGCCGCTCCTTCCTGACGCCGGACCGCTTCACCGACGCGGGTATCGGCAACATTGCCAACGCCAAGAATTACCAGCCCGGCAAGCACAAGTACTACGGCCGCTTCAATCAGGGCGTGGTCACCATCAACCTGCCGGACGTGGCCCTGTCCTCCGGCGGAAACACCGAGAAGTTCTGGCAGATCTTCGAGGAGCGGCTGGAGCTGTGTCACAAGGCCCTGCGGTGCCGCCACGAGCGGCTGCTGGGCACCACCTCCGACGCCGCCCCCATTCTGTGGCAGTATGGTGCCCTGGCCCGGCTGAAGAAAGGCGAGACCATCGACAAGCTGCTATATAACGGCTATTCCACCATCTCCCTGGGCTATGCGGGCCTGTACGAGTGCGTGAAGTATATGACCGGCAAGAGCCACACGGACCCCGCCGCCACCCCCTTCGCCCTGGCCATCATGCAGAAGATGAACGACAAGTGCAAGGAGTGGAAAACCGCCGAAAACATCGACTACTCCCTGTACGGCACGCCGCTGGAGTCCACCACCTATAAGTTCGCCAAGTGCCTGCAGAAGCGCTTCGGCGTCATCGAGGGCATCACCGACAAGGGCTACATCACCAACAGCTATCATGTCCACGTCACCGAGGAGATTGACGCCTTCACCAAGCTGGAATTCGAGGCCCAGTTCCAGCACCTGTCCCCCGGCGGCGCCATCAGCTATGTGGAGGTGCCGGATATGCAGAACAACCTCGACGCCGTGCTGGAGGTCATGAAGTTCATCTATGACCACATCATCTACGCCGAGCTGAACACCAAGAGCGACTATTGCCAGGTCTGCGGCTGGGACGGCGAGATTCAGATCGTGGAGGAGGACGGCAAGCTCATCTGGAAATGCCCCCAGTGCGGCAACACCGACCAGGATAAGATGAACGTGGCCCGCCGCACCTGCGGCTATATCGGGACCCAGTTCTGGAACCAGGGCCGCACCCAGGAGATCAAGGACCGGGTGCTGCACCTGTAAGGGGTTTCCTTCCGCCGTTTAGTAGTATATATTACCTAAAAGGAGCAATATCGTGTACTATGGCAATCTGAAAAAATGTGATATTGCCAACGGCATCGGGGTCCGGGTGACCCTGTTCGTGTCCGGCTGCACCAACCACTGCCCGGACTGCTTCCAGCCCCAGACCTGGGACTTTCACTATGGAAAGCCCTTCACCGATGACACCTGGGCGGAGATTTTCGCCGAGCTGGACAAGCCCTATATCAACGGGCTGACGGTGCTGGGGGGCGAGCCCTTTGAGCCGGAGAACCAGCGGGACCTGCTGCCGCTTCTGCAGGAGGTCCGGCGGCGGTATCCGGACAAGAGCATCTGGTGCTTCACCGGCTTCCGGCTGGAGGACGAGCTGCTGCGGGATGGGTCCCATCCCCGGTGCCAGGCAACGGACCGGCTGCTCTCGTGCATCGACGTGCTGGTGGACGGACGGTTCGTGGCGGCGGAGAAGGATATCAGCCTGCAGTTCCGGGGCAGCCGGAACCAGCGGGTGCTGGACCTGCCCAAAACCCTGGCCGCCGGGCAGCCGGTGATTTGGGAGCACCTGAAAAAATGAAAAAAACAGCGGGCATCCGGTGCAGAAGCCGGTTGCCCGCTGGATATTTATTCGGGATGCGTATCAGCTGATCTGGGCCGGGTCCGGAGTCTTTCGCCAGAACCGGGTCATAAAGACCAGGGCCATCACCAGGCACAGGGCCTCGGAGATCACCGGCGCGAACCAGATGACACTGCCGCCCCATACCGCCGCCAGCAGCAGCAGGGCTGCGGCCTGCAGCGCCAGCCCCCGGCCCACGGAGATGCAGATGGCCGGGCGGGGCCGCTCCACCGCCGTCAGGAAGCCGCCCATCAGCACGTTGAAGCCCACCATCAGATAGCACAGGCCGTACCGCCGCAGGGCGTCCACCGAGGAGAGGTTCAGCGCCGGGTTTTCGTCCCCTAAGAAGGCGTGGACGATCTGGGGCGCCAGCAGCTGCACCGCGCCGAAGCACAGAACGGTCATACCCACCAGAGTTACCAGACCATAGCGCAGCAGACGGCGGCAGCCGCCCCGGTCCTTCTGGCCGTAGTGATAGCTGACCAGGGGCTGGGACCCCTGGGACACCCCCAGCATGATGTTCAGGATCAGGGTGTTGATGTAAGCGATGATGGTGTAGCTCACCAGGCCGTCCTGGCCGATGCAGCGCAGGATGGTGCGGTTGAACAGGAAGATCATCACGCCATTGCACAGCTCCGTAACGCCGTCGGACACGCCGATGGGCAGGAGCCGCCGGTAGATATGCCAGTCGGGCCGGAAGCGCACCAGGTGGAAGGTGGTGCGCTTGCCCAGGAAATGGGTCAGGTAGATCACACACGTCAGCAGCTGAGACAGGCCCGTGGCAAAGGCCGCGCCCCATGCGCCCCAGTCCAGCAGGAAGATGGCCACATAGTCCAGCACGCAGTTGGTCAGGCACCCGGTGATCACCGTGACGATGGCCAGGGTGGGCCGTCCGTCGGTTTTCACCAGGATCTCCATGTTGTACGAAACGATGAAGCACACGGCGAAGGGGGCAAGTCCCCGGAGATAGTCCTTGGTATATTCCAGCGTTACGTCCTTGGCCCCCAGCAGCATGGCGAAGGGCTCCAGGAAGATCAGCACCAGGGCGGTGATCACCAGGCCGATGACCACCAGCACCGCCAGATTCTGGGAAAACAGGCTGTTGGCATTTTCCCGGCTGCCCTGGCCCAGGTAGATGGCGATGATGGTGCTGGTGCCCACGGCAAACAGCACGGCGATGGAGAACATGACGTTGGTGAAGGGGACGGCCAGGTTGACAGCGCTCATGGCGTATTCGCCCACGCCCTTCGCCACGAACAGGCCGTCCACGATGGAGTACAGGGAGAACACCATCAGGGAGGCCACCGTGGCGGCGGAGAAGTGGACAAATTGGGAGAGCAGACTGCGCTTGTTCAGCATTTTGGATGATTTTCCTTTCCTTTCAGCGGCGTACCGCAAATACTACTGCCATTATATCCGAAATTTTCCAGCCAGTCAAGTCCCCGGGCGCTTGAAAACCGGCGTAGAGTTTAGTATAATGAATAAAAAGAGAGTTTGGGGAGGTTTTTATCATGAAAATATACGTCATGGATGCATTCGCCGCCAAGCTGTTCGGCGGAAACCAGGCGGGGGTGGCCCTGCCGGAGGGGGAGGTCAGCGACGAGACCATGCGCCTGATCGCCGCCGAGCTGAAGCACTCGGAAACCGCCTTTGTCCGGCCCCGGGCCGACGGCAGCGTGGACCTGCGCTATTTTACCCCGGCGGGGGAGGTGGAGCTGTGCGGCCACGCCACCATCTCCGGCTTCGCCCTGCTGCGGCGGCTGGGCCTGCTGGACGACGGCCGCCATGTGGCCCATACCAAGGCAGGCGACTTGCAGATCTCCGTGGATGGCGACGTGGTGTGGATGGATATGGCCCCGCCCCGTTGGCTGGGAGAGCTGACCCGGGTGGAGTGGGAGCCCCTGTATCGGGCCTTCGGCCTCACCGGCGCGGACCGGCCCCGGGACCTGACGCCCCAGATCGTGTCCACGGGCCTGGCGGATATCATGATGCCGGTGCGGGACCGGGAGACCCTGCTGCGGGCCCGTCAGAACGAGACGCTGGTGGCGGAGCTGTCCCGGCGGCAGAAGGTCACCGGCGTGCACATGTTCTGCCTGGGGGACGACACCTGCACCGCCTGGTGCAGCAACTTCGCCCCTCTGTACGACATTCCGGAGGAGTGCGCCACCGGCACCTCCAACGGGGCCTTAACCTATTACCTGTACCGCTACGGTCTGGTGCAGCCGGACCGGGAAAACGTGTTCATCCAGGGAGAGCATATGCGCCGTCCCTCGGAAATACGCAGCCGTCTGACGGTGGAAAAGGGCGACGCCCTGATCCGGGTAGGCGGCCGGGCTGTACTGAGCCTGTCCGGCGAGATTTACGCCGACTGACACAGCAAGCCCCCGGATACCGGGCAGTGGAAGCTGTCCGGTATCCGGGGGCTTTTTGCGTGTATAATCCTGCGTCAGGCCTTGGCGTCCTTGATGAAGATGAAATTCTCCATCAGGTCCATGCGGTCCAGCACGGCCTCCACCCGGGTCTGAACGCCCATGATGTCCGTGAACACCAGGGCGCCCTCCTGCTGCCGGACGGCGGCCACATTTTTGCACACCAGCTGCTTTTCGCCGTCATGCATACGATAAACCGTGGAAAGACACATGGCTCATTCCCCCCTTCAGCACAGCCAGCGCCTCCGCCAGCTTCTTGTTGCCCACCTCAAAGTCCACCACGGCGTCGTGGATCAGCTGGGCCGCCTCGCTGTCGCCCAGGTCGTGGGCCAGCTCGTGCAGCTCCTGGGCGTGGTGCTGGTTGTGGCCCAGCATATAGGTCAGCATAGCCACCCGCTCCTCCAGGCCGGTGTGGCCGTGGTCATGGGGGTGATCGTGGTCATGGTCGTGATGATGCTCGCACATAGTGATGCTCCTCCCTGCTTTTTTGCCCATTTTAGCACGGCAAGGGGTCAAAGTCAAACCCGGATGGGGCCACTTTTCCCGACCAAAGTCCCGTTTCTGTCATATTATGAACACATTGGCCAATAATGTATAAAATGTATAAAATCATTGACATTTTTTTCGCAATTCTGTATAATTTAGTAGTAATTTGTCGTGCCATGCAGGATGGAACAAACGACGTTAGGAGGAAAGAGATAATATGAGGGACCTGAAACACCTGATCTTTATGGAGGATCTGCTGCAGGAGGCCAACAATGATCTGGTCAAGCAGGCCAAGGCCGAGGGCCGCCGGGCTTTGGGCTACACCTGCAACTTCATGCCGGAGGTTCTGCTGGATCTCGCGGGCTGCTTCTCTGTGCGCCTGCGGGCCCCCCGCAGCGGCTCGCCGGACATGGCCACCTACTACATGTCCGCCCGGACCTGTCACTTCGGCCGCAGCCTGATGGAGCGGGCCTTGGAGGGCGGGTTCAACTTCCTGGATGCCCAGATGGCCACCGAGACGTGCACCGTCACCTGCCGGTTCCAGGAGCACCTGATGCAGAAGCACCTGGACTCCGTGAAGGACATGGACATCATCCAGAACCCCGACTTCTTCTGCGAATTCACCGACGTACCCTTCAAGAAAACCGAAAACAGCTATCTGCACTATCGCCAGCAGCTGCAGGCCCATGTGCTGGATCCCCTGGCCCAGAACTTCGGCATCGACACCTCCGACGAGGCCCTGCTGAAGGCCATCGAGCAGCACAACGAGGTCTGCCGCCTGATCACCGAGATCGGCAGCTACCGCAAGCTGGACGTGCCCACCATCACGGGGTATGAGTTCCACGTGATCCAGCTGGCCAGCCTCACCTGTCCCAAGGACCTGATCCTGCCCTATCTGCGGGAGACCGCGGAGGAGCTGAAGACCCGCCAGCCCGACGCCAAGCCCGCCTATCGCTGCAAGCTGGTGCTCTCCGGCGCCGAGAACGACGACCCCAACTTCACCAAGCTCATCGAAAGCTGCGGCGCCCTGGTGGTGGCGGACCGCTACTGCTACGGCAGCCTGCCCGGCCGGGAGGAGATCGTGGTCCAGCCCGGTCAGGCCCCGCTGGACGCCATCGCCCGGCACTATCTCAACTTCAGCATGTGCCCCCGGTTCATGGGCCAGGACGAGATGCGCGGCCGCAAGAAGTATCTGGCGGACCTGGTGAAGGAGTACAAGGCCGACGGCATCATCGTGGCCAGCAACAAGTTCTGCGAATACTGGAGCTATGAGCGCACCATCGACACCATCGTCCTCAACCGGGACTTCGGCATCCCCGTATGCTCCATCGAGAAGGAATACGTCAACGCCGCCTCCGGCCAGCTGCGCACCCGCTTCCAGGCGTTCATCGAAAGCGTTGAGATCAAGAAGATTCAGGAGGGCGCAAGAAAATGAAAAAGTTCGATCTGAAAAAGACCGTGTCCAAGGCCAAGAGCCTGGACTATAAGAAGCTGGCCCGGGACTTCGTATACGGCAAGCCCGCCGGCGAGCGCCGCCTGGGCGACCTGTACATGGACAAGACCGGCCTGTATAAGCACCGGGAGTGGCGCGGCATCAAGGACACCTTCTACTACTTCAACAAGGTGTGGCTGTATAACTACGGCATGATGGTCTACGATGTCATGCGCTACGGCGGCATCGTCACCTTCGCCAAGGGCTGCTGGCGCTATCGCTGGATGGGCCAGACCTATCTGCCGGTGCTGCACTGGTTCGACCGCGGCATGGAGGGTCTCCGGGGCGAGGCGCTGCGGGCCTGCCCGTGGCACTATCGGGGCATGGTCAACGCCACCATCTTCCAGTTCATGCAGATGTTCCGCAACGACCTGAACCTGAATAAGTCCGACAAGGTCCGGGCCAAGCACGACAAGACCATGGCCCACGACGAAACCGTGTGGGGCGGCGTCTTCTACCCCTTCAGCAAGGAGGTGGAGAACGTTCCCCTGCAGATGGTCCCCTATTTCGTCACCTGCCACGTGAACAACCACACCGTCCTCAACTACATCGACGCGGTGCAGTCCCTAGGCCTGCCCGGCGACCCCTGCCCCATGTGCCAGGCCGAGGCGGGCCTGTTTGTGCTGGACGATGTGCCCGACTACTACAAGGCCGTCATCACCTCCAACGAGGCCTGCGACGGCTCCGTGGCCACCTCCATTCTCCAGGACTGGCTGATGGACAAGCCGCTGTTCGCCATGCCCCAGCCCATGCAGTTTGACGATCCCCTGGTCCAGGAACACTGCCAGCGGGAGATCGAGGAGGCCTGGAAGTTCATCGGGGAGCAGACCGGCGCGGCCTTCGACTGGAACCAGCTGGTGAAGCGGCTGGAGAGCCAGAACGAGCTGCAGCGCTTCGAGTGGGAGAAGTGGGACGTGGCCGCCAATACCGATTTCTATCCCATCAACGGCGTGTCCCAGGCCCTGTACCGCATCTACCAGAGCCAGTACGGCGACCTGCCCGGCTGGCACGAGATGGACAAGAAGGTCCGCAAGATCATGGAGAAGTGCGTGGAGCAGCGCATCAACAGCTTCCCCCTGACCCGCCACCGGGTCATCGCCTGGTCCTGCGCCCCTCTGTATTACTCCAACTGGTGCACCTGGGCCTATAACTGCTGGGGCCTGAACACCATCATCAACATGGACTCCCTGATGTTCAACATGACCATCCGCACCGACAGCTACAGCCACACCCTGGCCGACATGGCCCAGTATCACGAGTGGGCCCCCATGCGCCGGATGGCCGTTGGCGGTATGCACCACATCTTCGAGCTGTGGGAGAACATGGAAAAGTTCCACTGCGACATGGTGGTCATGTATGACCAGCTGCTGTGCAAGGGCATGCAGGGCGTTCACGGTATGTTCGAGGACGAGTTCCGGGCCCGTGACGTCCACGCCATCTGGCTGCCCCACGCCCTGCCCGACAAGCGCAATGTCTCCCGGGCGGAGATCCGCTCCATCATCAACGACTACATGACCACCGTCATGCACGAGGAGCCCATCGACCCGTCCCTGCTGGAGTTCGACGATTCCCAGAGCTGGTAAGGAGGAAAGAAAATGCGTAAGGTGTTGAAAATTCTGAAAAAGGTTCTGTTCATCGGGCTGGGCGTGTATGCCGCCCTGTTCGCCGTCTTCTTCTTCGATCTGGACGGCAAGGCCCTGTTCTATGGCGTGGAGCCGTTCCTGTGCCGCCACTATGACCGCATGGAGCGCCGCGACCCCCTGAAGCAGCCCTATGAGACCACCAAGCCCCACTACGAGTACAACAAATAAGGAGTAATTGACTATGAAATATTACGGCGGCTGCGACGTAGGGTCCACCTACACCAAGGCAGTGATCCTGGACGAAACCGGCAAAATCTGCGCCGATACCACCATCCGCAGCAAGATCAATTCCGAAACCTCCGCAAAGCTGGCCATGGAGGAGGTCCTGAACAAGGTGGGCCTGAAGTCCTCCCAGGACCTGGCTTACCTGATCGGCACCGGCTACGGCCGCAATAAGGTGCCCTTCGCCGACGAGAACATCTCCGAGATCTCCTGCCACGCCATGGGCGTCCACGTCACCGACCCCGACGTCAAGGCTATCATCGACATCGGCGGCCAGGACGTCAAGGGCATCTCCATCGACACCGACGGCACCGTGAAGAACTTCGCCATGAACGACAAGTGCGCCGCCGGTACCGGCCGCTTCTACGAGGCCATGGCCCGCAGCTTTGAGATGAGCCTGCCGGAGTTCTCCAACCTGTCCCTAACGGCCAGGAACGTGATCCCCATCACCGCCCAGTGCACGGTGTTCGCCGAGTCCGAGGTCATCACCCTGGTGGGCGAGGGCAAGCCCATGGACGAGATCGCCGCGGGCATCCAGATGGCCGTGGCCAAGCGCTGCTTCGTCATGGCCAAGAAGGCCGGCGCCACCGACGCCATCACCCTCACCGGCGGCTGCGCCAAGAACGCCGGTCTGAAGCAGGCCATCGAGCGGGTGCTGAAGCTGAAGGTCATCGACCTGAAGACCGATCCTCAGCTGATGGGCGCCCTGGGCGCCGCCGAGTACGCCCGCCAGAAGGGCATGGCCCGCTGACCATGGACCAGCATACCCATCCCCACGACCATGACCACGACCACCCCCATCCGCATACCCACAGCCATACCCAGACCAAGGCCGTTCTGAATCGCCTGTCCCGGGCCCAGGGGCACCTGGAGTCTGTGCGCAAAATGGTGGAGCGGGGCGAGGACTGCACGGAGGTGCTGGTGCAGCTGGCGGCGGTGATCTCCGCCCTGAACAGCACCGGCCGGGTGATTCTCAAGGATCACATTGCCCACTGCATCGTGGACGCTGTGGAGTCCGGCGACAACGAGGCCGTGGATTCCCTGAACCAGGCCATTGACCGGTTCATGCGGTAAAATTTGTGAACATTTTTCCAAAACAATTGACATTTTTCAACATTGTGTCTATAATTTAGTATAGGATAGAGGATCAGAGGAGCCCCTGTCACCTGATGATGCAAGTGAAGTGCCGCCAGATCAAAAAGCAGCTGGAGGAGAAGGGTGCTCTGAACCCCGCCCAGCAGCTGACCTATGACATGGCCACCAAGGGGGCCAGCGCCGTCTGTCCCGAAAATCTCCAGCCGGTCATCGACTGGTACAATTCCGTGAAATAAGGAGCGAGCTTATGGAAAAGGTGAAAGAAATCCTGCTGGCCGGCGGCAAAGCCGCCCTGGACAGCGCCGTGGAGCTGGGCCGCAGCGTGGTGCAGCTGGCCGCCCGCCTGGGCGGTACCGCCGCCTCCTTTGTGGGCAAAAAGACCTGCGCCCTGGCCAAGGAGCATCGCCAGCCCCTGCTGCTGGCTGCCGCCGTGGTATCCGGCGTTCTGGCCGTGGGTTCTGTGGTGCTGTGGCTGGTGTGCCGGAAAAAGTAGCTTTCCTATCGTATTTTATAACAGAGCGGGGGGACGCAGTGCGTCTCCCCGCTGCTGACAGAAAAGAGGAGTCAATTTATGGAAAAAAAGGCATTCAAGGCGGAGTCCCAGCGGCTGCTGGACCTGATGATCCACTCCATCTACACCCACAAGGAGATCTTCCTGCGGGAGATCATCTCCAACGCCTCCGACGCCATCGACAAGCTGTGCTATCTGTCCCTGACGGACGAAAACGTGGGGCTCAAGCGGGAGGATTTTGCCATCACCCTGTCCATCGACAAGGAGAACCGCACCCTTACCGTCAGCGACAACGGCATCGGCATGGACGCGGATGAGCTGGAGAACAACCTGGGCGTCATCGCCTCCAGCGGCACCTTCCAGTTCCGGCAGGAGCTGGACAAGGAGGCCGAGGCCGACGTCATCGGCCAGTTCGGCGTGGGCTTCTACTCCGCCTTCATGGTGGCCGACCACATCACCGTTATCTCCCGGAAATACGGCCAGGAGCAGGCCTATCGCTGGGATTCCGACGGCCTGGAGGGCTACACCATCGAGCCCTGCACCCGTGACGCCGTGGGCACCGACATCATCATGCACATCAAGCCCGACGGCGAGGAGAAGGATGAATACAGCCAGTATCTCCGGGAGTATCCCCTGTATAAGCTGGTGAAGAAGTATTCCGATTATATCCGCTTCCCCATCAAGATGCTCATGCCCCACCCCCAGGTGAAGGAGGGCAGCCCCCAGGACAAGCCCGAGTATGAGGAGGTCTTTGAGTGGGAGACCCTCAACAGCATGGTGCCCCTGTGGCAGCGGAAGAAGGCCGACGTCACCCGGGAGGAGTATGACAAGTTTTATCAGGAGCGCTTCGGCGATCCCGCCGCCCCTCTCAGCGTCATCACCGTGTCCGCCGAGGGCGCCGTCACCTACAAGGCCCTGCTGTATATCCCCTCCCAGGCCCCCAGCCAGTATTACACCGAGGACTATAAGCCCGGCCTGCAGCTGTACGCCTCCGGCGTGATGATCATGGACAGCTGCGCCGACCTGCTGCCGGACTATTTCAACTTCGTCCGGGGCGTGGTGGAGTCCCCGGACCTGAGCCTGAACATCTCCCGGGAGCTGCTGCAGCATGACCGGCAGCTGAAGATCATCTCCGCCAACCTGGAAAAGAAGATCAAGGCTGAACTGGAGCGGATGCTGAAGGACGACCGGGAGAACTATGAGAAGTTCTACCGCAGCTTCGGCCGCCAGCTGAAGCTGTGCGCCCTGGACAACTACGGGGCCAAGAAGGAGCAGCTGCAGGACCTGCTGCTGTTCTACTCCTCCACCGAGAAGAAGCCCGTGACCCTGGCGGAGTATGTGTCCCGGATGCAGCCGGACCAGAAGTTCATCTATTTCGCCTCCGGCGACACCGTGGACGCCATCGACCATATGCCCCAGACGGAGCTGCTGAAGGACCACAACATGGAGATCCTGTACTTCACCGACAAGGCCGACGAGTTCCTGCCGGACATGCTGCAAAAGTACCAGGATAAGCCCTTCCGCTCCGCCATTGACGGGGACCTGGAGCTGGGCGATGAGCAGAAGCCCGACGAGACCGACAGCTATCAGGAAGGCTTTGCCTTCCTGAAGGAGGCCCTGGGGGACAAGGTGGACCAGGTGAAGGCCTCCACCAAGCTCAAGACCCATCCGGTGTGCCTGTCCAGCGGCCAGGGCATCACCTTCGAGATGGAGAAGTATTTCACCGCCGTGCAGCCGGAGCTGGGCATGAAGGCCAAGCGCATTCTGGAGATCAACGTGGATCATCCCGCCTTCGCCGCCTTCGAGACCGCCCGGATCATCGACCCGGACAAGGCCAAAAAGTACGCGGAGATTCTCTATAACCAGGCCTGCCTCATCGCGGGTCTGCCCATCGAGAACCCCTCCGCCTACACGGACCTGGTCTGCTCCCTCTGGAAGTGACCATAAAAATAAGCCCTCCTGCCGGAGGGCTCATTTTTTATGCCGAGATGGGAAACAGCAGCTTCAGCACGCCGAAGACCACCAGGGACGCGGCAGCGGCGATCAGAAAGATGAAGCAGGTCCTCCGGTCCCGCTGGGCCAGGGCCTGGTCCTCATGCTCGTTCTGCCACCGCACATAGAACCAGGCCGCGCACAGCAGACAGACAATCGGCGCAAACAGCAGGCCGATCATGGCAACGTATTCCATAGCAGTTCCTCCCTCGCTTTTTCTCCAGTATACCCTATCTGCGTTCCCCCGTCAATTGTGGGTTTTCCCCAGAGGGCCGGGTGGTTGATTTCCCCGGGAAATGGTGTTATCCTATTATAAAAAGAGAGAACTGAGGAACTGCACTTATGATATTCAGCCATCACCACGCCCACGCCCGGCGGGACGTGGACATGACCCAGGGCAGCATCACCCGCCACCTGATCCAGTTCGCCCTGCCGCTGCTGGCCGGAAACGTGTTCCAGCAGCTTTACAACATGGTGGACACCTGGGTGGTGGGCAACTTTGTGTCCAACGAGGCCTTTTCCGCCGTGGGCACCGTGGGGCCCATCATCAACATGCTCATCGGCTTCTTCATGGGCCTGTCCAGCGGCGCGGGGGTGGTCATCAGCCAATACTACGGCGCCCACCGGCCCGAAAAGGTCCGGGACACCGTCCACACGGCTATGGTGCTGACCCTGGTGCTGTGCGCGGCGTTTACGGCCCTGGGCCTGGCCCTGATCCCGGCCATGCTGGACCTGATGAACACCCCGGCGGAGGTGCTGCCGGAGTCCACGGCGTATCTGTCCATCTATTTCTCCGGCATCACGGGCCTGCTGATCTATAACATGGGCTCCGGCATTCTCCGGGCCGTGGGCGACTCCCGGCGGCCCTTCTATTTCCTGGTGGTGTCGGCGGTGCTGAACACCGGGCTGGACCTGCTGTTTGTGATCCGGTTCCACATGGGCGTGGCCGGTGTGGCCTGGGCCACCATCATCGCCCAGGCGGTGTCGGCGGTGCTGGTGCTGGCGGTGCTGATGCGGACGGACAGCTGCGTCCGGGTGGAGCTGCGGCGGCTGCGGGTCCACTGGGATATGCTGAAAAAAATCGTCCGGGTGGGCATCCCGGCGGCTCTGCAAATGGCCGTTACCGCCTTTTCCAACGTGTTCGTCCAGTCCTATATCAACCATTTCGGCGCGGACTGCATGTCCGGCTGGACGGCGTATACCAAGATCGATCAGCTGATGTTCCTGCCCATGCAGTCCCTGGCCCTGTCCGCCACCACCTTTGTGGGGCAGAACCTGGGCGCAGGCGACACCCCCCGGGCCCAGCAGGGCGTCCGCCGGGCGCTGGGGATCTCCCTGGCGGTGACGGCGGTGCTGATGGTCCCGGTGCTGGTGTTCGCTCCCCAGCTGACGGCCTTCTTCAACCGCAAGGCCGAGGTGGTGGCCTACGGCACCCTGCTGCTGCGGTATATCTCCCCCTTCTATCTGCTGTGCTGCATCAACCAGATCTACTCCGGCGCACTCCGGGGCGCAGGCAACAGCCAGGTGCCCATGGTCATCATGCTGGGCTCCTTTGTGGTGTTCCGCCAGATCTATCTGTATATCGTGTCCCATTTTATCACCAATACCCTGCTGCCCCTGGCCATGGGCTATCCCGCCGGATGGCTGGTGTGCAGCGCCGCCACGCTGCTGTATTACCGCAGGGCCGCCCTGGGCCGGCAGCGCCTGGTGGAGGATAACTGACCGGCAAAGGAGCGAATGGTCTATGCAACAAATCACGGTATCCCTGGGACAGCGGTCCTATCCCATTCTCATCGGCCCGGGTCTGCTGGGCCGGGCGGCGGAGCGGCTGAACGCCCTGCCGGTAAAGTGCTGGGCCGTGGTGGCCGACGAGACTGCGGCGTCCCTTTATGCCGGGAGCTTAGGGCTGCCGGTGTATGCCTTCCCCGCCGGGGAGGGCAGCAAGTGCCTGGCGGTGTATGAGTCCCTGTGCCGCCGGATGCTGGCTGACGGCTTCACCCGGGCGGACGGCATCGTGGCCCTGGGCGGCGGCGTTGCCGGAGACCTGGCGGGCTTTCTGGCCGGGACCATCCTGCGGGGCGTCCCTCTGGTCCAGATGCCCACCACCCTGCTGGCCCAGGTGGACAGCAGCGTAGGCGGCAAAACCGGCCTGGACCTGCCGGAGGGGAAAAACCTCATCGGCTGCTTCTATCAGCCCTCCCTGGTGCTGGCGGACACCGATTGCCTGGGTACGCTGCCCAGGCGGCAGCTGTCCTCCGGCATGGCGGAGGTCATCAAGTGCGGCGTTATCGGGGACGAGGAAATTCTCCGCCATCTGGAAACGGCGGCGGAGCCGGATCTTCCCTGGCTGGTGGAGCGCTGCTGCCGGTATAAGGCGGCGGTGGTGGCCCGGGACGAGCGGGACGGCGGCCCCCGCCGCCTGCTGAACTTCGGCCATACCTTCGGCCATGCCTACGAGGCCGCCGGAGGGTACGATAGCTACACCCACGGCGAGGCCGTGGCCGCCGGAATGATGCAGATGCTCCGCTGGCAGGTGTCCCACGGGCTGGGCGGACAGGCGCTGCTGGACAGACTCGCCCCCCTGCTGGAGCGGTGGGAGCTTCCCGTCCGGCTGCCCTGGGATGGGGCGGCGGACTATCTGGCCCGGGACAAGAAGCGGGCCGGAGATCAGGTTACCATCGCCGTGGCAGAGCGGGCCGGGGCGGGCCGCCTGATGGCGGTTCCCCTGGCGTCCCTGCTGGAGGTGGAGTGATGGACCTGCGCCTGTATCCCGCCCCTTTGCAGGGCGCGGTGACGCCGCCGCCCTCCAAAAGTCTGCTGCACCGGCAGCTGATCTGCCTGGCCCAGGCGGGGGAGTTCCCCTGCCCCCCGGACCCCGCCGACGACGTTCTGGCCACGGTCCGGGGCCTGTGGGCCCTGTATCACCAACCGGAGCCGGTCATCGACTGCGGGGCCAGCGGCAGCACCCTGCGGTTTCTTCTGCCCCTGGCCATGGCCCGGGGCCAGGTAGGGACCCGGTTCACCGGCACCCGGCGGCTGCTGGCCCGTCCCCTGCCCGGGGACTGGGGCCTTGCGCCCACGGAAAACGGTCTGCGGGTCACCCGCCCCCTTTCCCCGGGCCGCATCCCGGTGGACGGAAGCCGGACCTCCCAGCTGATCTCCGGCCTGCTGATGGCCCTGCCGGGCCTGGCGGCGGACTCGGAGCTGGTTCTGACCGGCCCCCTGGCCTCCCGGCCGTATGTGGACCTGACCCTGGCGGTGCTGGAGCGGTGCGGCATTGTCATTGAGGAAAGCCCCGGCGGCTTTTTCGTCCCCGGCGGGCAAAGGTTCCGTCCGGTTCCCATAGAGCCGGAGCCGGACTGGTCCGCCGCCGCCTTCTGGCTGGCAATCGCCGCCCTGGGCTGTCCCGTGGAGGTCACGGGCCTGCGCCGGGACTCCCTGCAGGGAGACCGGGCCGCCGGGGCGCTGTGCCGGTGTCTGCCGGATGTCGTGGACCTGACGGATATCCCGGACCTGCTGCCGCCGCTGGCGTTGGCGGCGGCGCTGCGGCCGGGAAAATGCACCCGCTTCACCGGAGCCGCCCGGCTGCGGGACAAGGAGAGTGACCGCCTGGCCTCGGTGTCGGCGGCGCTGACGGCCCTGGGGGGCCGCGTCCGGCAGGAGCCGGAGGGTCTCACCGTATGGGGCACGGACCGTCTCACCGGCGGCGAGGCCCACAGCTGCGGCGACCATCGCATTGCCATGCTGTGCGCCTGTGCCGCGCCTTTCTGCACCGGCCCGATGCTGCTGCGCGATGCCGGGTGCACCGATAAATCCTACCCCGGCTTCTGGGCGGATTACCGCCGCCTGGGGGGACAAACGGAGGAAGTATAAATGCTGGATTACACGATTTTCGGCGAATCCCACGGCCCCGCCGTGGGGGTGCTGGTCACCGGCGCGGCCCCGGGCCTGCCGGTGGACCGGGAGATCATCGCCCGGGAGCTGGAGCGCCGGGCCCCCGGCGGCCCTCTGGCCACCGCCCGGCATGAGCCGGACCGGCTCCATATTCTCAGCGGCGTCTATCAGGGCTTCACCACCGGCGACCCCATCTGCCTGGTTCTGGAAAACCGGGACGCCCGGTCCGGGGACTATGAGGCCCTGCGGAATAAGCCCCGGCCCGGCCATGCGGACTACGCCGCCTGGGTGCGCAGCGGGGGACACAACGATCCCCGGGGCGGCGGGCCCTATTCCGGCCGCCTGACGGCCCCTCTGGTGGCGGCAGGCGCCATGGTGAATGCCTGGCTGAAAGAACAAGATATTGAGCTGAAAGCGCAAGTTATTGATGAAAACGCCCTCCGGCAGCAGGCAGCAGAAGCCAAGGCCGACGGGGACTCCGTAGGCGGGGAGATCGCCTGCACCGTCACGGGGCTTCCGGCGGGGCTGGGCGGCCCCGGCTGGCGGGAGGCGGTGGAGTCGGAGCTGGCCCGGCACCTGTTCGCCATTCCCGCTGTGAAGGCCCTGGGCTTCGGCGACGGCGCGGCCCTGGCCCATATGCGGGGCAGCCGGGCCAACGACCCCCTGCGCACCGACGGTACCCGCGTCCGCACCGTCACCAATCACAACGGCGGCATCAACGGCGGCGTCACCAACGGTATGCCCCTGACCTTTACCGTCACCTTCAAGCCCACCCCCTCCATCGCCCTGCCCCAGGATACGGTGGATCTGTCCCGGATGGAAAACTGCACCGTGACCGTTACCGGCCGACACGACCCCTGCATCGCCCTGCGGGCGGCCCCCATTGTGGAGGCGGCGGCGGCCCTGGCCCTGTGGCGGGTGCTGGACCCCCAGGGCGGCGACCTGGACACCCTACGGCTGCGGCTGGACGACGTGGACCGGCAGCTGGTGGGGCTGCTGGTCCGGCGGCAGGAGCTGTCCCGGGACATCGGGGCCTATAAGGCGGCCCACGGTCTCCCGGTGCGGGACCCGGAGCGGGAGGCCCAGGTGCTGCGCAGCCGGGGCGACCTGGCCCCGGAGCACCGGGCGGAGGTGGAGCGCCTGTATGAGACGCTGATGGCCCTGAGCCGGGAGCAGCAGTCGTGAGGAACCTGATTTTTGTGGGCCTGCCCGGCAGCGGCAAGAGCACCGTGGGGCGGCTGTGCGCCAAGGCCCTGAACCTGCCCTTTGTGGACGCGGACAAGTTCCTGGAGCAGAGGGAGGGCCGTTCCGTCGCCGATATCTTCGCATCAAGCGGCGAGGGGTATTTCCGGGACCTGGAGTCCCGGGTTCTGGCGGAGCTGTGCCGCCGGGAGGGCATCGTCCTGGCCACCGGCGGCGGCGCGGTGCTGCGGCGGGAGAACCGGAGGCTGCTGCGGGACGGGGGCCTGGTCATCTTCCTGGACCGGTCCCCCTGGGCCATCCGCCGCACCCTGCGGCGGCAGGGCCGTCCCCTGCTGACGGATGACGGGGCCATTTTCCGCCTGGCCCGGCAGCGGCGGGACCTGTACCGGGCCGCCGCCCACCATTCCGTCAACAAATCCACAGCCCGCCAGGCGGCGGAGGAAGCCGTCCGCCTATGGAGAGAGGAGCAGACATGAAAATTCTCATTCTCAACGGCCCCAACCTGAACCTGCTGGGAAAGCGGGAGCCGGGCATCTACGGCACCGGCAGCTACGACGACCTGTGCATGGAGCTTGTGGCCTATGCCGCCGCCCGGGACATCCGGGTGGACATCCGCCAGAGCAACCACGAGGGGGTGCTCATTGACGAAATACAGGCCGCTGACGGGGTGTATGACGGTATCGTCATCAATCCCGGGGCCTATACCCACTACAGCTACGCCATCTATGACGCCCTGCTGGCCGTCAGCGTCCCGGCGATAGAGGTCCACCTCAGCAACATCAACCGCCGGGAATCCTTCCGCCGTATCTCCGTCACCGCTCCGGCCTGCCGGGCCCAGATCGTGGGCCATGGCTTCCTGGGCTATATGGAGGCCATGGACCTGCTGGCAGGAGGTGATCCTCTGGTATGAGGCTCTGCGTCATCGGCGACCCGGTGGGGCACAGCCTGTCCCCTCTGCTGCACCGGCGGATGCTGGACCGGGCGGGATTGACGGGCAGCTATGAGACCGTCACCGTGACCCCGGACACCCTGCCGGAGTTCCTGGCGGCGGCCCGGGCCGGGGCCTGGGACGGCTGCAACGTCACCATGCCGCTGAAGCAGGCGATCCTGCCCCTGCTGGATGAGCTGGACCCGGCGGCCGCCGCCTGCGGGGCGGTGAACACCGTGTGCTTCCGCCAGGGCCGGGCCGTGGGGTACAACACCGACGCACCGGGCATCCGGGCGGGGCTTCTGGCCCACGGCGCGGACCCCCGGGCGGGGCAGGTACTGATCATCGGCAACGGCGGGGCGGCCCGGGCGGCCCGCTTCGCCCTGGGGGACTGCCGCCTGCTGACGGCGGCACGGCACGGCGGGGACATCCCCCTGGACCGGCTGTCCCAGGCGGCCCGGGACAGCCTTGTGGTCATCAACGCCACCCCCCTGGGGATGGAGGGCTTTCCGCCCTTTGCCAGCCTCTCCTTCCTGGACGCGCTGCCCCCGGGCGCGGCGGTGTTCGACCTGGTATACCACCCCCGGCAGACGGCTCTGCTGGCGGCGGCCCGGGACCGGGGCCTCACGGCCATCGGCGGCATGGAGCTGCTGGTGCAGCAGGCCATTCTGGCCTTTTCCCGCTTCACCGGCACGGCCCTGGACCGGGAGGCCGTCCGCCGGGACCTGCTGGCGATGGTGGGGGAGAAATAAAAAATACACGCCGCAATCCTCTCAGATTGCGGCGTGTTTGCGTGCGTGTAAGCACAGGCCTGCGGGGCCGTGGGGGCCGAGTTATAACCTGCACCGATTCAGCAGGTGGGTTGTCTCCAGCTTGCTTCGTAGCTTCCAACTTCCAGCCGCAGACGGCAGCCGGGAGGCCTGCTGTTCACATACTGATCCGACATCCCCTATAACAAAATGTGAGGATAAAAAAGGCCCGTCACACCTCGCAGGGAGCCGTCTTCCGACGACACCCATAGTATAGCAGACCCGGCGGGAAAATAAAAGGGGAAACTTGCGGATTCCCCCTGGAATTTTCCGGAAGCGGCCCCCGCCTTTCGGCATTTTCACGAAAGGGCTTTCGGTTTGCTAAAATCGTTTCCGGCATGGAAAAGGCGCTCCATTGGAGCGCCTTTTGTGTTCCATATGCCGGATGCAGCATCCATAAACCGGAAACCGGTCAGGAATTTTCGTCATCCTCGTCCATCAGCTGCTCCATAAACAGGTCATACACCCGCTGCAGCTCCTCGTCGCTGTCCAGGGTGGTCAGCAGCTCCTCGCCGTTTTCCGTCACGGACTTCAGGATCACCAGGCCGAAATCCTCGGCGGCTGCCTCGTCGGTCTCGTCGTCCACCGTGGGGAAGAAGGCCATATAGGTCTGGCCGTTGTCCTCCAGGGCGTCCACATATTCCAGCTCGATGTCGTTGCCGTCCTCATCGGTCAGGGTGATGAAATTGGGGCCGAATTCTTCGCTCATTTCCGTTTACCTCCTGTTGCAGTTGCCTGTATCATACCCGATTCCGCCGGAAAAAGCAAGTGATTCTTATTTTTCCCGCAGCATCCGCAGCACCCGCCGGGGCGTGGGGGGATTGCCCTTATACAGGGACATCAGCCGGTATACCCGGCCCGCCAGGGCCGTCAGCACACCGGCGCACACCACCACCAGCGCCAGGGACACCAGGCCCCCCAGCAGGGAGGTCTGCCCCAGCAGCACCCGGCTGGGCGTCACCAGAATGGCGGTGAAGGGGACATAGTCCAGCCACCGGGCCGAGGAGGTCATGCCGTCCATACCCCCGGCGAACATGCAGCAGAAGAAGCTGGCCACCAGTACCAGGGAGAACAGCACGTTGGTGCTGGACAGGTCCTCGGCCTTTCCGGCCATGGACCCGCCGATGGCGGACAGACTGCAATACAGCAGGAATCCCGCCAGCAGCAGTCCCGCCGCCTCCAGCATGGCGGGAACGCTGAACAGACCCGTCAGCCGTCCCACGCCCTTGAGCACCTCCAGCAGCGGCAGGGTCACCCCCGTCTGCCGGACCACGGCTCCGCCGATGGCAAAGCCACCTGCCAGACCCGCCGCCCATACGGCCAGCTGCAGAAGTCCCGCCAGGGCTGTGGCCAGCACCTTGCCCAGCACCATGGCCCCCGGCTCCACGGACACCAGGAACAGGTCCATGAGCTTGGAGGTTTTTTCCAGGATCACGCTGGCCGCCGTGCTCTGGCCGTACAGCAGCACCAGGAAATACAGCAGCATCAGCGACGCAAACGGCAGCAGCATGGACAGCAGGCCCATGGCCTCCCCTTCCCCGGTCTGCCCGCCGGTGACGGTGACCTCCACCGGTGCCGTCAGAAGGGCCCTCTGCTCCGGCGTCAGCTCCGCCCGGTCCAGGGCCTCCTGGGTATAGCCCTCCTCCATCACCGGGTTCTGCTCCGGGGCGGCGTTTTTCTGGTGCTGGGCCGCCACGGTCAGGGAGAGGATGGGGATCAGCAGGCACGCCAGGGCCACCGCGATGGTGGCCGTGCGCCAGCCCCTCTGCCGCAGCTGCTGGGTCAGGGTGAAGGAAAACACCCGTCCCAGTCCCTTGTATCGTTTCATCGGACCGCACCTCCCTTGGCCATGGACATCAGCTCACGCAGCTTCACCCGGCTGCCCCGGTGGACGATGAGTCCCGCATATACCCGGGACGCCAGGGTCAGCAAACCCCAGATCACCGCCGCCTGGATCGCCCAGGACGCCAGCACCAGCCAGAAGGACACATTGCCCCCGGCGAACTGCACCGGGGCGCAGAAAATACTCACAACGGGGCACAAGGTGAAAAACACCGCCACCGGCCCGGAGGGCACGGCCCCCACCACGCAGGAGGCCAGATACCCGGCCATGGTCAGCAGCATCACAGGCCCCGCGGCCTCTCCTGCCTCCTCCATGCCGGAGCAGCAGGCCCCGGCCACGCCGCCGATCAGGGACATGGTCAGATACCCCAGCACCAGGGACACCAGCAGCACCAGCAGCACCCCCGCCGCCTGCCACAGGTCCTCCTGCACCCGGGGCACAGCCGCCAGCAGGCCGGACAGCTGCTTCTGCAGCACGCCGGGACCCATCAGCCCCGCCGTCAGCCCGCAGGACACCCCGAAGCCCGCCAGCATGGCCAGCAGCCACCCGAAGGTGAAGGCCATCACCGCCAGGATCTTCCCCGCCAGCAGGGCCATGGGCTTCACGCTGACCAGCAGCAGCTCCACCAGCCGGGAGTCCTTCTCCTCCACCACGGCCCGGATCACATAGGACGCGCTCATCAGGCACAGGATCATGGCCAGGATGGAATAGCCGTACTGGACCCAGAAGCCGTCCTCATGGGAGTCCTCCTCCCCGGTGGATGCCGTCAGGGCCTCCAGCTGCCGGGACGACAGTCCCGCCGCCCGAAGGCAGGCGTCCCGGACGGCCTGCCGGGCCGTCTCCGCCAGCTGGGACAGCTCCCCGGCGTCGGCGGCTTCGCTGCCGACCACCGCCACCTGATAGCCGGTCTCATCGCCGGTGACCGTCACCACAGCGTCCGGCTCACCGGCGTCGGCGGAAAAGTCCGTGTCCGCCCAATAGGCGTCGCCGGAGAAGTCCAGGACCAGGTCCGTGCGGTTGTCCACCCGCACCGACGTCAGGCCCGCGGTGTCCGATGTCTCCGGCGTCTCGCCGCCCAGGAGGGCCGTCAGCGGCATACTCACCGCCGCCAGCAGTACCATGATGATCAGCGTCACCCGGTTTGCCCTGCTTTTCAGCAGCTGCGACAGGGTGAAGCGGTATACCTGGCCGGTTCCGGACAGGTCACGCATCAGACTCACCCCCCACGGTTTCCACGAAAATCTCGTGAAGGGACGGCTCCCGCAGGTTGAACAGCACCACCGTGACCCCGGCCCGGGTCAGCCGGGCCAGCAGGTCGTTGGCCTGCTCCTGGCCGGTGACCTTCAGCTGATACTCAAACTCCTTCCGGGTCACGATCTGCGCCCCGCTTTCGGCGATGTACGGCCCGGCGTCCTCCTCGGTTTTCAGCTGTAAATGCACCCGGCCGTAGCCCTTCTTGATGTCGTTCAGGTGCCCCTGCAGAACCGTTCTGGACCGGTCCAGAATGGTCAGATCCGTGCAGAACTCCTCCACCGTGGCCATCTGGTGGCTGGACATGATCAGGTATTTCCCGGCCTCGATCTCCTCCCGGATGATCCCCTTGAACAGGTCCGTGTTGATGGGGTCCAGGCCGGACAGGGGCTCGTCCAGGATCAGCAGCTCCGGGTCCGACAGCAGGGCCGCCATCAGCTGGATTTTCTGCTGGTTGCCCTTGGACAGCTGGTCCGGCCGCTTGGGCTTTTCCCGCTGGGCGGAGCCGCCCAGAAGCCCCCGCCGTCCCGTCTGCGCCGGGGCGCTGGGATAGAGATACTCCTCCACCTCCAGCCGCTGTGCCCAGTACCGGATGCGCCGTTTGGCCTCCGCCCGGGGCACGTCCCGCAGGGCCGCGAAATACAGCAGCTGGTCCATCAGCGCATACTTGGGGTACAGCCCCCGCTCCTCCGCCAGATATCCCACGTTGCAGCGGCTGATATCCAGCGGTTCCCCGTTCCACAGCACCTCTCCCCCGTCCCGGGACAGCATATTCAGCATCATGCGGATGCTGGTGGTTTTTCCCGCGCCGTTGGTGCCCAGCAGGGCATACACCCCCGGCCCGGGCATCCCGAAGGACAGCCGGTCCACCACCGTCCTGTCCCCGTATCGCTTGGTCAGGTTCTTTACCGTCAGGCTCATGTTTCTTCCTCCTCCCAGAATAACTGGTCCAATGTCTTATCCAGCGCCCGGCAGATGGCGATGCACAGGCGGATGGTGGGGTTATAGTCCCCTTTTTCGATGGCGTTGATGGTCTGCCGGGACACGGACACCATGTCCGCCAGCTGCTGCTGGCTCAGGTCCTTGGCGGCCCGGGCCGATTTCAGGCGCAGATTCTTCATGCCTCCGCGTCCTCCTGCTCCTCCCGCTTCTGGCGGCGCAGACGGACCAGCATGCACACGAACATCACCCCGAACAGCACCCCGCAGGCCGGGGACAGGGCGTTCCAGGTCAGCAGTCCGTCCTCCACCAGGTCCCCGCTGCGCAGCTGCAGGAGGAAGTTGGGGATCTGGCACAGCACCACCGCGCCGAACAGCCACAGATAGGTCCGGGGATTCTGGGCCACGGCGAAATACGCGTCCTTCCGGACGCAGGCCACGATGAACACCCCGATGGACAGAAAGATCAGCATCCACGCCGACACCCCGGGCTTGGCCCAGGGGCCCCAGATGGCCTCCACCCCGGTGTTGACGGCCAGGCTGAGCATCAGCGTCAGAAACGCCCAGCGATAGGCCACCCCCCGGGCGGCCATCTGCCGCTCGTCATACTCCGGCTTGGGCCGGCCCTGCTTCTTCCGCACCGCCGTCAGTATCGCCGTGACCACCGCCACGGCCATGATCCCCGCCAGAATGCCCGCCAGATAAGGTTCCGTATCCATCGCTCCTTTCATATTGTTGCCCCAGCATATCACCCGCCCGACAGTTTGTCAAGTATATTTTACAAAAGTTTCATTTTAGTTGTCACCCGGGCAGGCCGCCCTTTTCTCCTCGACAAAGGCGGCCCGGCCGGGTATAATGGTTCTATCCCACCAAGGAGGACCACGGATATGAAGAAAAAACGCCTGTTTCTGATCCCCCTGTGCCTGTTGCTGCTGGCCGCGGCCTGGTTCCTGCTGCGAAGCCGCATTCCCCAGCGGTGGTACACCGCCGATGAGCTGGGCATCCCCCAGCTGCAAAGCGCCCTGGACGCCGACGGCGACGGCGTGGACGACTGGACGGACATGGTGCTGGGCGCCCGGTCCTATATTGCCACCAACCCACACTATAAAAGCAAATATTACGCCGGAGGCTACCCCGACGACGGACTGGGCGTGTGTACCGACGTGATCTGGCAGGCCTTCCGGGCGTCGGGCTATTCCCTGAAGGACCTGGTGGACCGGGACATCGCCGACCATCCCGCCTGCTATCCCAACATCGAGACCCCTGACGGAAACATCGACTTCCGCCGGGTCAGCAATCTGGACACCTTCTTCCGCCGCCACGCCCAGGTGCTGACCTGTGAGCTGGACGATCCCGCCCAGTGGCAGCCCGGGGACATTGTGATCTTCGGCGACCGGGACCACATCGGCATCTGCTCCGACCGCCGGAACCGGCAGGGGATCCCCTTCCTCATCCACCACGGAAACCCCATCGACGAGGCCGTGGAGCGCAATGACATGGGCAAATACGTCATTACCGGCCATTTCCGCTGGATGGGATAAGGTTTTTTATAAAAAACGCCGCCTTTCCGTCACAAACCGCAAAATTTATCTTGCAATTCCCGGCGCACTGTGGTATTATATTTCAGCATTCCGCACAGGGGCGGACTTTCGGTCGGTGCCGCAAGGTTGGCCGGGGGGAGGAAGCTCCTGGAGGCAACAAACTAAAAATCAAAGGAGAAATGAAACCATGGCTAACCAGAACGTCGTATCCATGAAGGCCCTGCTGGAGGCCGGTGTCCACTTCGGTCACCAGACCCGCCGCTGGAACCCCAAGATGGCCCCCTATATCTACACCGAGCGCAACGGCATCTATATCATCGACCTGCAGAAGACCGTGAAGAAGCTGGAGGAGGCCTATGCTTTCGTGCGTCAGCTGTCCGAGAACGGCCAGACCCTGCTGTTCGTGGGTACCAAGAAGCAGGCCCAGGAGGCCATCAAGGACGAGGCTCTGCGCTGCAATATGTACTATGTCAACGCCCGCTGGCTGGGCGGCATGATGACCAACTTCAAGACCATGCGCACCCGTATCGACCGCCTGAACCAGCTCAAGACCATGCAGGCCGACGGCACCTTCGATATGCTGCCCAAGAAGGAAGTCATCAAGCACCTGGGCGAGATCGAGAAGCTGGAGAAGTACCTGGGCGGCGTGAAGGAAATGAAGAAGCTGCCCGGCGCCCTGTTCATCGTGGACACCCGCAAGGAGCGCAACGCCATCGCCGAGGCCCATCGTCTGGGCATCCCCGTTGTGGCCATCGCCGATACCAACTGCGATCCCGACGAGATCGACTATCCCATCCCCGGCAACGATGACGCCATCCGCGCCATCCGCCTGATCTCCTCCATTATGGCCAACGCCATGATCGAAGGCCGCCAGGGCGAGCAGACCGAGGAAGCCGCCCAGGAGACCGCTGAGTAAGCGTATATTTTCAGGCTGTATCACCGCGTAACCACGGGGCAGGGTGTATGCCCTGCCCCTTTTACTGTATTATTATGAAATTGGAGGAACTAAGAATGTCTTTTACTGCTGCTGATGTGAAGACCCTGCGCGAGATGACCAGCGTGGGTATGATGGACTGCAAGAAGGCGCTGACCGAGTGCGACGGCGACATGGACAAGGCCGTTGAGTATCTGCGCGAGAAGGGCCTGGCCAAGGCCGCCAAGAAGGCCGGCCGCATCGCCGCCGAGGGTATGTCCTATGCCCTGGTGGAGAACGGCGTGGGCGCCCTGGTGGAGGTCAACTGCGAGACCGACTTCTGCGCCAAGAGCGACCTGTTTGTCGCCTTCGTCAAGGATATCGCCAAGGCCGTTCTGGATAACGACCCCGCCGATGTGGACGCCCTGATGAACTGCAAGTATGTCGGCTCCGAGCTGACCGTTTCCGAGACCATGCCCGAGAAGGTCATGTCCATCGGTGAGAACCTGCAGATCCGCCGCTTCGTCCGCTTCGCCGAGAACACCAGCGTGGGCTATGTCCATGCCGGCGGCAAGATCGGCGTGCTGGTGAATCTGGCCGTGGAGGGCGTGGACGCCACCGAGATCGGCAAGAACGTCGCCATGCAGATCGCCGCTCTGAATCCCCGCTTCTGGGACAAGTCTCAGGTCACCGAGGAAGTGCTGGCCGAGGAGAAGAAGATCGCTCTGGCTCTGATGGACACCGATCCCAAGATGGCCTCCAAGCCCGCCCAGGTCAAGGAGAAGATCGTCATGGGCAAGATGAACAAGTTCTACGAGGAGAACTGCCTGCTGCAGATGGAGTTCGTCCGCAGCGACCTGTTCCAGGGCACCGTGGAGCACTACATTGCCGACGCCGCCAAGAAGCTGGGCGGTTCCGTGAAGTTCGTCACCGCCGTTCGCTTCCAGACCGGCGAGGGCATCGAGAAGAAGCAGGAGGACTTCGCCGCCGAGGTCGCCGCTCAGATGAACATGGGCAAGTAAGCTCCCTCCCCTACCGTATAGAAAATCCCGCGCCGGTTCCGGCGCGGGATTTTTTTCAGCTCTTTATCACTTTTTCAGCCGCTTGTCGCACTTCACGGCCAGCTTGGTACCCACCGTCTGGAACAGCTGCACCAGCAGGATCAGCAGGATCACCGCCGCGAACATCACCAGGTATTTATACCGGTAATAGCCGTAGTCGATGGCGATCTTGCCCAGGCCGCCGCCGCCGATGATGCCGCTCATGGCGGAGTAGCCCAGAATGGTGGTCAGCGCGATGGTGACGTTCTGGATCAGGGACGGCACGCTTTCGGGGATCATCACCTTGCAGATGATCTGCATGGGCGTTGCGCCCATGCTCTGGGCCGCCTCGATGATGTTGGGGTCTACCTCCCGCAGGCTGCTTTCCACCAGTCTTGCCACAAAGGGGAACGCCGCCACCACCAGGGGAACGATGGTGGCCGTGGTACCCACGGCGGTGCCGATGATCAGCCGGGACAGGGGGAACACCATGATCATCAGAATCAGGAAGGGGATGGACCGCAGCAGATTGATGATCACATTCAGCACCGACAGCACCGGCTTTGGCAGGGGCAGGACGCCGTCCTTCTCCCCCGCCACCAGCAGCACCCCCAGGGGCAGGCCCAGCAGGATGGCCAGGGCGGTGGACAGCACCGTCACATAGAAGGTCTCCCACAGTGCCATGGGAAACTGGGTCAGAAAGGCGGTTTTCAGCTCCGCTAGGGACTCCGCCGTAAACAGATCACTGTACATCCACGCTTACCTCCTCTGCCTGCAAATTGGGGATGGTCCGGAAAAACTGCCAGGCCCGGTCAAACTGGCTGTTGGGGATGCCCAGCAGCATACTGCCGTAAACCTCCTCCGACAGCTTCTGGGTGCTGGCGGAGATGACGTTGGCATAGATGCTCTCCTCCGCCGCCAGACGGGCCACCATGGGGATGGCCGTGGTCTGGGCGCTGCGGAAGATCAGCCGGATGCGCCGCTCCTGGCTGGGGTCGGACACCGCCGCGTCGGCCCCGCCGGGGAACACCAGGTGCCGGGCCGCCTGGGACCTGGGGGCGGAGAACACCGCCGATACCAGGCCGTCCTCCACCACCTCGCCGTCGTCCAGGATGGCCACGTGGGTGCAGATCTCCTTCACCACGCTCATCTGGTGGGTGATGACCACCACGGTGATGCCCAGCTTGCGGTTGATGTCCTGGATCAGCTCCAGGATCTGCCGGGTGGTTTTGGGGTCCAGGGCGCTGGTGGCCTCGTCGCACAGCAACACCTTGGGATCGGTGGCCAGGGCCCGGGCGATGGCCACCCGCTGCTGCTGGCCGCCGGAGAGCTGCGCGGGATAGGCCTGGGCCTTATCCGGCAGCCCCACCAGCTCCAGCAGCTGCCGGGCCTTGGTCTGGGCCTCCTTCCGGCCCACCCCGGCCAGCTCCATGGGGAAGCAGATGTTCTGCAAACAGGTGCGCTGCATCAGCAGGTTGAACCGCTGGAAGATCATGGTGATCTCCCGCCGGGCCGCCCGCAGCTGGGCCGGGGTCATGGCGTCCAGCTGCTGGCCGTTGACGATGACCTGCCCCTCCGTGGGCCGCTCCAGCATATTGATGCAGCGGACCAGAGTGCTCTTGCCTGCGCCGCTCATGCCGATGATGCCATAGATATCCCCGTCGGCGATGGTCAGGGACACGTCCCGCAGGGCGTCCACCCGCCCGCCGGCGTTTTCAAAGGTCTTGCTGACATGCTGTAATTCGATCAAGGCTGCTGCCTCCCCTTCTGTTGTTGATAAACGGTTACTTGGAAGCCTTCAAAGCGTCCAGGCTGGTCTGACGGCCGCCGTACAGGCCCATGGGCTCCACATGGATGGCGCTGACGGACACGATGTGGGTGTTGTTCTCGGCGTTGAAGTCCTCCAGATAGGGCAGGTGCTGGAAATAGTTGGCGTCCAGGGTGCCGTCGTCCACCACGGTGTTGGGCACCACATAGTCGTTATAAACCTGAATGTCCAGGGTGATGCCCTTAGCGGCCAGGATCTCCTTGGCCACCTCCAGGATCTCGGCGTGAGGCGTGGGGGAGGCAGCCACGGTGATGGTCTGGCCCTTCAGGGCGTCGTAATCCGCGGAATCGTCATAGCCGTTGCCGGGGTTGGTGACGGTGCTGACCACGGAGCCGTTGTACTTGCTCTCGATGAAGCTGGCCACCTGCCGGCTCTCCAGGGCGGCCTTCAGGGCCAGGATCTTGGGGGTATTTTCGTTGCCCTCCTTCACGGCCAGGATGTTGGCATAGGCGGAGGAGGAGCCCTCGATGGCCAGGGAGTCCTTCACGGGGTTCAGCCCGGCGTTGATGGCGTAGTTGGAGTTGATGACGGCGTAGTCGGCGTCCTTCAGCATATCGGGCAGACGGGCGGCCTCGGCCTCTACGATCTCCACGTTATAGGGGTTCTCCACGATGTCGTTCTTGGTGGCGGTGATGCCTGCGCCGTCCCGCAGCTTGATGATGCCGTTCTCCTGCAGCAGCAGCAGGGCCCGGGCCTCGTTGGTGGTGTCGTTGGGAACAGCGATCTTCAGGGAGGTGCTCTTGGAGCCGCAGCCCGTCAGGGCCAGGGACAGGATCAGCGCCAGAACCAGCGCCGTCAGCTTCACGGAAGTCTTTTTCATGATGTATTATCTCCTTGTTATCATTAATACTGATTCTTGATTAAAAAATTTAATCAAGAATCCCGTGCGCTGTGCGCACGCACAGCGTGTGAAAACACGCTGTGACGTCTCATACAAAACCTGACGCACCTTCGGTGCTATAAAAAGCTTTTCAAGCTTTTTAACAGGTTTTGGTATAATTCGGTGATTGGTTGGTTTTCAGAATGGATGGAACGTCCGGCGGCCCGGGGCCACATTCGGTCGTCCAGTAGGGTGATAAGGCCCGGCATCAGGCGCATGGTTTTTCAGCTCCTTTCTTATTCTGCCATGCTTTCGCACAGCAAAAAAACAGCGGAAGGTCATTGACCCTCCGCTGCCGCAAACGCTTCATTCAGGCAGGTGATGAAAGAGAATGACCATTTTTTCCACAGCAAAGCATGCACATGCCGCACATGTGCATCATGGTCATCATCATGCTGTTGTTGCAGAGCAGCTTCGTCATGGCGCATTCCCTTTCTCGCCGCAGGTGCGGCGGTTTTCGTTGACGGGTGCATATTAGCATCATCCGTGCCGTTTGTCAAGGCGTATTTTTCATATTTTTTCATCTTGATGCAAATATTTTCTCGCAGCCCGCCGGGAATAATCTTGCAAAAAAGACCGTTTTTTTCGATTTTCACCCGTCTGACAAGGGTTTTCTCTTGTCACAGGTTCACAATTTTTTTACAGATTCTTTCTTGCCGGAATGCGGGATTTATGGTATGATAAATACTAATGGTAGAGATTGCGTATCTGCCCGTCAGCCCGGACAGGTACGCTATCGTTTTGATGAACGGAATGGATGAAGGAGGAATCGTTTGTTGTCTCGCAAGAAACCTGATCTGTTGACCCAGCAGGCCCGCCTGCGCCGGAGGCACCGGGAAAAGGGCCAGGTCCTGGCCATTTTCCGCAAGCCCATGTGGGAATCCCTGACCTCGGTGCTGCCCATCACGGCCATCGTCCTGCTGCTGTGCTTCACCGTGACCCCGGTGTCCAACAACGCCATGATGGCCTTCCTGGTGGGAAGCCTTCTGCTGATCGTGGGCATGGGGCTGTTTTCCCTGGGCTCCGAGATGTCCATGATCCCCCTGGGCGAGGCCGTGGGTAAGGAAATCACCCGCTCCAAGAAGGTGTGGATCATCGTGGCCATCAGCTTCCTGATCGGCGTGATCATCACCGTGGCGGAGCCGGACCTGCAGGTTCTGGCCAGCCAGGTTCCCGCCATTGAAAACAATGTCATCATCTGGTCCGTGGCCCTGGGCGTGGGCGTGTTCCTGGTCATCGCTCTGCTGCGTATCCTGCTGGGCATTCCCCTGTCCTATCTGCTCATCGGGTTTTATGCAGTGGTGTTCACCCTGGCCATGTTCGTGTCCCCGGACTTCTGGTCCATCGCCTTCGACTCCGGCGGCGTTACCACCGGCCCCATGACCGTGCCCTTTATCATGGCCCTGGGCGTGGGCGTCAGCGCCGTCCGCAACGACAAGCACGCCGGAGGCGACAGCTTCGGTCTGGTGGCCCTGTGCTCCATCGGCCCCATCCTGACGGTGCTGCTGCTGGGCCTTTTATACAAGCCCGACGGCAGCAGCTACACCCCGGTGACCGTGCCCGACGCCCAGGACACCGTGGAGATGTTCCGCTCCTATACCCACGCTCTGCCGGAGTATTTTAAGGAAATTCTGGTGTCCCTGGCCCCTATTGCCGGGTTCTTCCTGATCTTCCAGCTGCTGACCCGCCGCCTGAACCGCCGCCAGGTCATGAGCATGATCGTGGGCTTCCTGTATACTTATCTGGGCCTGGTGCTGTTCCTGACCGGCGTCAACGTGGGCTTCATGCCCGTGGGCAACTTCCTGGGCCAGAGCATCGCCTCCCTGGAGTGCAGCTGGGTGCTGATCCCCATCGCCATGGTCATCGGCTACTTCATCGTGGCGGCGGAGCCTGCCGTCCACATCCTCAACCGCCAGGTGGAGGAGATCACCGCCGGCTCCATCCCCGCCAGCGCCATGAATCTGGCCCTGTCCATCGGCGTATCCGTGTCCCTGGCCCTGGCTATGATCCGGGTGCTGACGGGCATCTCCATCATGTGGTTCCTGCTGCCGGGCTATGCCCTGAGCCTGGCTCTGTCTTTCGTGGTGCCGAAAATATTCACCTCCATCGCCTTCGACTCCGGCGGCGTGGCCTCCGGTCCCATGACCGCCACCTTCCTGCTGCCCTTCGCCATGGGTGCCTGCGACGCCCTGGGCGGCAACGTGGTCACCGATGCCTTTGGCGTGGTGGCCATGGTGGCCATGACCCCCCTGGTGACCATCCAGCTGCTGGGCGTCAGCTATAAGCGCCGCATCAAGCGCACCGCCCCCGTGGCCGTGGCCGAAGTGGAAGAGATCATCGAGCTGGCATAGGAGGAAACCCAATGAAACGACTGTATCTTATGATCACCATCACCAACCGGGTGGTTGGTTCCGGCCGGTTTGTGGATTTTTACCGGGCCTTCGGCGCGCCGGTGGTGTTCACGGCCCTGGGCCGGGGCACCGCCAGCGACGATGTGCTGAGCTATCTGGGCCTGGAGGCCACGGAGAAGGCCGTGCTGTTCTCCGTGGTGACGCCCGCCTGCAAGGAGACCCTGGTGAAGGAGCTGGTGTCCACCATGCACCTGACCGCCCCCGGCAGCGGCATCGCCGTTTGCCTGCCCCTGAGCAGCATCGGCGGCAAGTCCGCCATGAACTACCTGACCTCCGGCGACCCCTCCAAGGCCCCGGAAATCGACATTGAGGAGGACCATACCATGAAGGAAGCAGCCTATCAGCTGATCGTTGCCATCGCCAACCAGGGCTACACCGATAAGGTCATGGAGGCGGCCCGTTCCGCCGGAGCCCGTGGCGGGACCATTGTCCATACCCGCTCCACCGGCGCCGAGGACGCCGGGAAGTTCTTCGGCATGTCCATTGCCGAGGAGCGGGAGATGATCTTCATCGTGGCCCCCACCGGTGAGAAAAACGCCATCATGCAGGCCATCATGGCCCAGGCCGGCCCCAGCACCAAGGCCCAGGCCATCACCCTGAGCCTGGCCCTGGAGGACGTGGTGGGCCTGTTCACCACCAACCCGGACCAATAAGCCTTTCGGGGCAGTTCGGCTTATCCAAAAGCCTCGCAGAGTTTGCCGCCCGCAGGCGGCAAAGCAAATTGGATCCGTTTTTTGCGGCGGCGTGTACGTCGCAAAAAACACTTTGCGCGGAGAGAGTGTATCCCGCCGGGACGGCGGGATGCGCGGTTCGGAGCGAAACCTATATTCACAAAAAGGCGCAGCCTTTTTGTGAAGAAATGCCCGCCCCCGGTTTCCGGGGGTGGTTTTTCTTGTCAAACGGCCCCCGGTCTGCTACAATGGGGAAAAACACACAGGAGGTGAGACCATGGAGGAGCATGCGGTCTATCGGGTGCTGATGGTGGAGGATGACCGGGGCATCGCCCAGGCGGTGCAGACCCAGGGAGAGCTGTGGAATTTACAGGTGCGGCAGGTCCGGGATCTGCGGCACGTGATGGAGGAGTTCGCCGCCTTTGACCCCCATCTGGTACTGCTGGACATCGGCCTGCCCTGCTTCGACGGCTACCACTGGTGCACGGAGATCCGCCGGGTATCCCGGGTGCCGGTGATCTTCATCTCGTCTGCGGCGGACAATATGAACATCATCATGGCCATGAACCTGGGAGCCGACGACTTCATCGCCAAGCCCTTTGACCAGAGCGTCCTGATGGCCAAAATTCAGGCCCTGCTGCGCCGGACCTACGACTTCGGGGCCTCGGCTCCGGTGCTGGAGCACCGGGGCGCCCTGCTGAACACCGGGGACAACACCCTAACCTATCAGGGCCAGCGGGTCTCCCTGACCAAAAACGAGTACCGCATTCTGCTGTGCCTGATGCAGAGCAAGGGCCGGGTGGTGAGCCGGGAGAAGCTCATGGAGCGCCTGTGGGAAACCGACAGCTTCGTGGACGAGAACACCCTCACCGTGAACATCGGCCGTCTGCGGAAAAAGCTGGACGCCGCCGGTCTGCCGGGGTTCATCACCACCCGGGTGGGCCTGGGCTATATGGTGGGGTGAGGGCCATGCTGACCGGATATCTGCGGCAGCGGCGCAGGACGCTGCTGGCGTTTTCCCTGTTCGGCGGCATCTTCGCCGCCGCCTTCGCCCTGTACCAGCTGCCGCTGCGGGCGGTGGCCTATCCCTTTGTGCTGTGCGCCGCCGCCGGGGCGGTGCTGCTGGCCCTGGACTATCGCCGGGTCCTGCGGCAGCACCGGCGGCTGGAGCTGCTGCGGCAGCTGCCGGAGGAGCTGGCCGACGCCCTGCCCCCGGCGGACACGGTGACGGAGGCCGACTATCGCAGCCTTGTGACCCTGCTGGCGGAAAGCCGCCGGGCCATCCGCACCCAGGAGGAGCAGCGCTACGGCGACATGGTGGACTACTATACCATGTGGGCCCACCAGATCAAAACTCCCATCGCCTCCATGCGCCTGACCCTGCAGAACGAGGACTCCGGCCTGGCCCGCTCCCTGTCCGGGGACCTGATGCGGGTGGAGCAGTATGTGGAGATGGTGCTGGTGTTCCTGCGGCTGGACAGCAGCACCACCGACTATGTGATCCGTGCCCACAGCCTGGACGATATCGTGCGCCCGGCGGTGCGGAAGTTCGCCGGGGAGTTCATCCGCCGCCGTCTGCGGCTGGACTATCAGCCCCTGGACCGCACCGTGGTCACCGACGCCAAGTGGCTGGGCTTCGTGGTGGAGCAGGTGCTGTCCAACGCCCTGAAATACACCGCAAGCGGCTCCGTGACCATCGCCATGGACGGCGATGACCTGTGCATCCGGGACACCGGCATGGGCATCGCACCGGAGGACCTGCCCCGGATCTTCGACCGGGGGTTCACGGGCCTCAACGGCCGCCGGGACACCCGGGCCAGCGGCATCGGGCTGTACCTGTGCCGCCGGATCTGCCGCAGCCTGGGCCACACCATCCGGGCCTCCTCCGTGCCCAACCAGGGAACGGAAATCCGCATCGGTCTGGGCCAGAAGAAAACGTTGCCGGAGTGAAAATCGCCCCAAATCGCAAACAAAACACGACACCCCGTCAGGGGTGTCGTGTTCTTCTATCTTAACACTTTTCCATATGTAAAACAACTGAAAATTTACATAAAATTAACACTTAAAAATTGTCGAATATTGCCCCTTGCAAGATCAAAACCAGAGGTATATAGTATGAAATGTGATTTTTCGGTAAACAACTTTACAAAACCCATGCGAACTCCGGAAAAAGTCAACTTTTTTCGGGTCTAGTTTTTTTGGGCAAAAATTGCAAAAGCGCCATAACTTGATGTTAAGGAAGCGTTAACGGCGATTTTGCCGGAAGGGAGGCGGAACCATGACAAGAGAGGACGCAGTGGAGCGGCTGTGCGATGTATACGGCGGCAGCTTCGACATCACCCGCTGTGAGGAGGCGGAGCTTCCCCTGGCGGCGAAGATGGACTTTTATGTCCACAACTCCAAATATGTGCTGTCAAAAAAAGCCAAGCTGTGGGAGGCCAACAGCTTTGAATATGTGTATCTGTTCACCGTTCCGCACCTGACCCGGGAGATCTACGAGCAGTGCGAGCGCCTGGCCTACGAGCAGGGCAGGGCCCGCATCCGGCCCGGCCCCAACCATATGTACACCTATATCTCCGCCATCTTCCTGTGCGACTCCTGCGACCCGGAGGCACGGAAGGCCCTGAAGCGGTGCCGCCGGTACGAGAGCTTCCGGCTGTCCTATTGGGGATGGATGGATTTTCATACCGCTCTGGTGGTGCTCCCGGAGGAATCCGTGGCCACCAACGCCAGCGGACACAGTGCAGCGCAGGTGCTCAAACGGGCCCTGTTTCATAAGCAAAAGAGAAAATTGTTTCGAAAGGAGAGAAGTTTATGAATGCTGCTTTGTTCCTGATCATTGGCGTTGCCGTGCTGATCGTAGGATATATTTTCTACGGCGGCTGGCTGGCCAAGAAGTGGGGCGTGGATAACTCCCGCGTCACCCCTGCCCACGAGCTGGAGGACGGCAAGGACTATTGTCCCGCCAAGGCTCCCGTTCTGATGGGCCATCACTTTTCCTCTATCGCCGGCGCAGGCCCCATCAACGGCCCCATCCAGGCCGCTGTGTTCGGCTGGGTCCCCGTTATGCTGTGGGTCCTGATCGGCGGCATCTTCTTCGGCGGCGTCCACGATTTCGGCGCCCTGTTCGCCTCCATTCGCCATAAGGGCGAGTCCATCGGCGAGGTCATCGGCGACGCCATCGGCGCCCGGGCCAAGAAGCTGTTCATCATCTTCGCATACCTGACCCTGATCCTGGTGGTGGCTGCATTTGCCTCCATCGTGGCCAACACCTTCAAGGCCACCTATGTGGACGGCGTGCTGGATAAGGCCGCTTCCGCCGCCAACGCCTCCACCGCCATCATCTCCATCATGTTCATCCTGATGGCCATCGTCTTCGGCTTCTTTGTCTATCGCCGGAATGCTCCTCTGGGCATCTCCACCGTCATCGGCGTCATCGGCATTGCCGTGTGCATGTACATCGGCCTGAAGTGGCACCCCATCTATCTCAGCGGCAACGTCTGGATGATCATCGTTGGCCTGTATATCGCCATCGCATCCGTCACCCCCGTGTGGATCCTGCTGCAGCCCCGTGACTATCTGAGCTCCTTCCTGCTGTATGCCATGATGATCCTGGCGGTCGTGGGCATCATCGGCTGCCACCCCACCGTGGATATGCCCGCCTTCACCGGCTTCAAGGACACGCTGGCTCCCTCCGGCACCTCCCTGGGCTACATGTTCCCCGCTCTGTTCGTGACCATCGCCTGCGGCGCCGTGTCTGGCTTCCACTCCCTGGTGGGCTCCGGCACCACCGCCAAGCAGCTGGATCAGGAAAAGGACGCCAAGCCCATCGCTTACGGCGGCATGCTGATCGAGTGCGCTCTGGCCCTGATCTCCGTCTGCGCTGTTGGTTACATCTGGGCGCAGTACGCCGACGGCACCACCGTGACCCCCACCGTGGTGTTCGCCACCGGCCTTGCCTCCATGTTCTCCAAGGTGTTCGGCGCTGGCTGCTACAACGTGGTGTATTCCATGCTGATCCTGGCCGTGTCCGCTTTCTGCCTGACCTCCGTGGATACCGCCACCCGTCTGGCCCGCTATATGTTCCAGGAGTTCTTCACCGCCCCCGGTGAGAGCCGCGAGAACATGCCCGGCTGGAAGAAGGTCGTGACCAACCCCTATGTGGCCACTGCCATCACCGTGGTGGCCGGCGTGGCCCTGGGCATGACCGGTTATGCCAAGATCTGGGCTCTGTTCGGCGCCGCCAACCAGCTTCTGGCCGCCCTGGGTCTGCTGGCTGTGTGCTGCTGGCTGGGCAAGATCGGCCGCAACAACAAGATGTTCTACTTCCCCATGTTCTTCATGCTGATTGTGACCCTGACCTCCCTGGTGTTCACCATCAAGGCCCAGTTTGCCGGTATCGCTGCCGGCGGCGAGGGTGTTGCCTGGTTCTACATCCGCGCGATCATCGCCATCCTGCTGGTGGTTCTGGCCATCGTGCTGGTGGTGGAGGGCATCCAGGCCCTGTCCCGCAACAAGAAGGCTGCCGCCGCCAAGTAACGGCCGCGTGATACCTTCCGTTGCATAAAGCAATATAACAAATCCCGCCCCCGGCCATCGCCGGGGGCGGGATGCTTTTGCGTTCCGCCGATCTCCTTGCCGTGTCATTGCCAGGAGCGAAGCGACGCGGCAATCCGTTCCTCGCGTAGGGCCCGCTGAGGGCAGCGGGCCCTACGGGCGGCTTCCGGGAATCCTCCCATCTCCGGCAATCTCCCGGTACACCTGGCGCCCCACGCCCCCCCTGAACGCCGAAACAGCCGTCTGACCGACGGCTGCTTCAACACGATTCACTTTCATATCCGCTTCCGATACACCAGACTGTCCTCTTTTCCGAAGGCCCGGGCGGCATGCGCCACGGTGATGGCCGCCTCCCGGGAATAGGGGAAGAACAGCAGCACCGGGGTCTTGAAGGTCAGCACGATGACCTTGGGGGTCACCACGCACACGTCCCAGTCCGCCCAGTCGAAATGGGTGGGCTTGCCCTTTTCGTTCTCCTCCCGGATGCCGCCGGCGTCGAAGTTTACGGTGCCGTCGGGGCCGTTCTGCTGCCGGAACTGCTGCCAGCTGCGGCGATAGCTCCGCCTCAGCGTGCCCCGCAGCACCAGCTCCATCACGCCGCAGCCCGCGCACACCCCGGTCATGGCCCAGGACATGCCGCCCAGCTCCAGCAGGGCTGTCATGGCCCCCAGCACCGCCGCCAGGATCAGAAAGGCGATCCCCCGCCGCAGCAGTCCCCGGGCATACCAGGTGAAGCTGCGGCACCGGGCGTCATGCTTTTTCAGCCAGCGCCGCCGGGCCGCGATGCCCTGGGCCAGGTCAAACAGCCGCTCCGTGTCCGTCAGGTGATAGTGCAGCTGGAAGAAGGTCTCCCCTGTCATGCCCGCTCAGCCGCCAGGGCCTCCTCCAGGGCGTGGGCCATCTGGTCGGGGCAGGAGGTGGGCTTGGGGCCGCAGTGAATGCCCTTCATCCGCTCAATGGCGTCCTGGGCGTTCATGCCCACCACCAGGCGGCTGATGCCCTGCAAATTGCCGTTGCAGCCGCCCTCCACGCTGACGCTTTTGATCACGCCGTTCTCCAGCTCCACGGTCATCTTCCGGGAACAGACGCCCCGGGGGGTATAAGTATAGGTCATATCGCTCAAACTCCTTTTGTGTAATCAGGAGTCCATTATACCCCACCGCGCCGGATTTGGCAAGACCTACGCCCGCTGCTGCTTCCGCTGCAATTGCAATCGGTCGGCGATCATGGCGATAAACTCGGAGTTGGTGGGCTTGCCCTTGGCGGAATTCACCGTATACCCGAAGTATTTTTGCAGCGTCTCGATGTCCCCCCGGTCCCAGGCCACCTCGATGGCGTGGCGGATGGCCCGCTCCACCCGGGACGGCGTGGTGCAGAAGCGCTTGGCTACCTCGGGATACAGTACCTTTGTCACGGCGTTGATCACATCCATGTCATTCACCGCGATCATGATGGCCTCCCGTAGGTACTGGTATCCCTTGATGTGTGCCGGGACGCCGATCTCGTGAATGATGGCGGTCACCATCCCCTCCAGAGCTGGGGCAAAGGGAGCCTCCTCCTGCTCCGGTGCGGCGGCCTGCCGCATCAGCTCCAACAGGGACTCCTCGTTCACCGGCTTGGGCAGGAAGAAATACACGCCCATTTCCATGGCCTGGGCCACGGTCCGGCGGCTGCAGAAGGAGGACACCACGATGGTCCGGGGCGCGCCCTGGCCCAGCTGGTTCAGCTGCCGCAGCAGCCCGAACCCGTCCAGGCCCGGCAGCACCACGTCCGTCACCAGCAGCTGCGGCCGCAGCCGCCGCACCAGGTCCAGGGCCTGGTCCCCATTTTCCGTGCTGCCTGCCACATGGAACTCGCCGGTGCCCTCCATCCGTTGTCGCAGCATGGTCCGAAACTCCTCATTGGCGTCTGCCAATACCACTGTTACCTTGTTTTCCATTTTGTTCCAACCCTTTTCCACACAATTTACACAGCCAAGGCTGTCGGTTTCACGGCAAACCAACATTTGTCGCTTGACCTGCATATAATTTACCAGGATTGGACAGGTTTTTCAAGGGGTAATTGTCGAATACTCATAATTTCTTTTCGACAAAACCATGTTAATTTGTTGTAAGTGACATATATTGTGGTTCTTAACAGGTCTTTAGCCAGCATCTTGTTATCCGCCGCGAACGAAATTTGCCCGATAGGACTCGTTGATTTCCCGCAGCTCCCGCTTTCCCTCGATATACGGGCGGTACATCTCCTCCACCCGGCCGCCGCCGAGATTTCCGCACCCGCTGCACCCATCGCAGCCGCCGTCGCACAGAGCCCGCCGGACGATCTCCTCCCGCTGGGCCCGGGTGGTGTCCTTGATGAGCACCGATTTCATATGCCGCACCTCCCTTCCTGGTCAGTATACCCCCGCCCCGGCGCTATATGCCCAAATTTTTTGCTCCGGACGCCAAATTTCGCCTTGACATTTTGGCTAAAATCCTGTATGATACTCCATGTTGTAAAGCATCATAACTTTACATAGGAGGGACCATCGTGAAGAACCAGACCTATCGCATGACGATGTTGTTCGATTTTTACGGCGAGGTCCTGACCCCGCGGCAGAAGGAATTCTTCGACCTGTACTATAACGAGGACCTGTCCCTGGCCGAGATCGCGGAGAATTACGGCATCTCCCGCCAGGGCGTCCGGGACGTGATCGTCCGGGCCGAGGCCATCATGACCGACCTAGAGGACAAAACCGGCCTCATGAAGCGCTTTATGCTGATGCAGCAGCAGGTGCAGGCCATTCTCGACGCCGCCGAGAAGATCCAGACCGTCAACTACCGGCAGTATGACAACCCGGAGCTGGCCCGTCTGGCCAACGAGATCACGCGCAGCGCCCAGGCGCTGAAGGAGTAACACCTATGGCATTTGAAGGACTTTCCGAAAAATTAAACGCCACATTCAAACGCCTGCGGGGCAAGGGCCGCCTGACGGAGGCCGACGTCCGGGAGGGCATGCGGGAGGTCCGCCTGGCTCTGCTGGAGGCCGACGTCAGCTATAAGGTGGTCAAGGACTTTGTGGCCCAGGTCACCGAGCGCTGCATCGGCGCGGACGTTCTGGACAGTCTCACCCCTGCCCAGCAGATCGTCAAGATCGTCAACGAGGAGCTGGTGCAGCTGATGGGCGGCACCAACGCCAAGCTGACCTTCGCCTCCAAGGGCCCCACCGTTGTGATGATGGTGGGCCTTCAGGGCGCCGGTAAAACCACCAACGGCGCCAAGCTGGCGGGCCTGATGCGCCGCCAGTTCGGCAAGCGCCCCCTGCTGGTGGCCTGCGACGTATACCGTCCCGCCGCCATCACCCAGCTGCAGGTGGTGGGCAAGCAGCTGGACATCCCCGTTTTCGAGATGGGACAGGCCAATCCCGTGCGCATCGCCGAGGAGGCCATCAAATACGCCCGGGACCACGGCCACGACATGGTGTTCCTGGACACCGCCGGTCGTCTGCACGTGGACGAGGCCCTGATGAACGAGCTGAAGAACATCAAGGCCAAGGTCCATCCCAACGAAATTCTCCTGGTGGTGGACGCCATGACCGGCCAGGATGCCGTCAACGCCGCCACCGCCTTTGACCAGGCCCTGGGCATCGACGGCGTCATGCTCACCAAGCTGGACGGCGACGCCCGAGGCGGCGCGGCCCTGTCCATCCGGGCCGCCACCGGCAAGCCCATCAAGTTCGTGGGCACCGGCGAAAAGCTGGACATGATCGAGCTGTTCCACCCGGACCGCATGGCCTCCCGTATTCTGGGCATGGGCGACATGCTCACCTTCATCGAAAAGGCCGAGCAGCAGTACGACGAGGAGCAGGCCCGGAAGCTGGAGGAAAAGCTCAAGAAAAACCGCCTGACCCTGACGGACTACATGGAGCAGATGGACCAGCTGCAAAAAATGGGCAACCTGGGCCAGCTGGCCGGGATGCTGCCCGGCGACATGGGCAAGCAGCTGGACGCCGCTAACCTGGACGAAAAGCAGCTGGGCCGCACCCGGGCCATCATCCAGTCCATGACCCCTCTGGAGCGGGAGAACCCCTCCATCCTCAATGCCAGCCGCAAAAAGCGCATTGCCGCCGGCTGCGGCTTGCAGGTGTCGGATGTGAACCGGCTGCTGAAGTCCTTCGAGATGCTCCAGCAGCTCACCAAGTCCATTTCCAAGGGCCGCTTCGGCGGCTTCGGGGGACCCGGCGGCATGCCTACCCTGGGCAAGGCCAAAAAGGGCAAGCTCCAGGGCTTCGGCCGGAAAAAACGCTTGAAATAAGTGCACAGGCATTTATATAATCTGAAATTACATTACAATTTGGAGGAAAAACATCATGGTTAAGATTCGTCTGAGAAGAATGGGCGCCAAGAAGGCTCCTTACTATCGCGTGGTCGTGGCGGATTCCCGCTATCCCCGCGACGGCCGCTTCATCGAGGAGATCGGCACTTATAACCCCTGCGTCTCCCCTGCCGAGATCAAGATCGACGCTGACCGCGCCCGTGAGTGGATCAAGACCGGCGCTCAGCCCACCGACACCGTTCGCGCCCTGCTGAAGAAGGTCGACGTTCTGTAAGGCAGGGGCACCATGAAGGAACTGCTGCTCTACATCGCCAGGAGCCTTGTGGACCACCCGGACCAGGTCACGGTGACGGAGGTGGAAAACGGCGACGAGCTGACGCTGGAGCTGCGCGTGGCCCCCGAGGATATGGGTAAGGTCATCGGCCGCCAGGGCCGCATCGCCAAGGAGATCCGCACGGTCGTGCGCTCCTATGCCCAGCGCACAGGCGTCAAGGCATCCGTGGATATCGTGGACTGATCGTCCGATATCCCTGCAATGGCTGAAAAAAGAGACAGACACTTTCGTGTCTGTCTCTTTTTTACGCATTTTCGTCCAGGTTGCGGAATACCGGCCGCAGCAGCAGGGCCGTCACATAGCTGAGGCTGCTGTATCCGATCAGCACCCATACGATGCTCAGGTAGAATCCCACCTCCGGGATAAACACGCTTACGCCCACCGGCACCGCCCAAACGGCCCAGATCAGCAGCATCCGGGGCAGGTGCCCCACCGCCACCAGCATGGCGTTTTTCAGGTGGTTGCGCCAGGTATTTTCGTACCGGGCCATCAGCGGGAAGGCGAAGGTCATCACCATGGCCGCCAGCTGCAGGGCGAACACCGCCAGCAGCTCCCACAAAAACGAGTCGTTCAGCCGGGCCATATACAGGTCGAAGCCGCACAGGGCCGCCACCGCCAGCAAAATCAGCCACACCGGCGTGGCTTTTTTCCAGTTTTCGCCCCAGGCCCGGAAGAATTGCCGGGCAACGTGGCCGTCCTCCCCGGCGATGAGCTTTCCCAGCACCTGGTACAGGGCGGCGCAGGAGGCCCCCATGGTCACCACCGGCAGCGAGCACACCAGCCACAGCACATTCAGAACGATCAGGCTCCAAACCCGCTCCATGCCCCGGGCAAAGGCCCCGTTGGGGTCAAAAAACGACTTCAGCACCGCTTACTCCCCCTTCAGCAGGTCCCGGAACCGGTGGGGCGTCTCCTGCCCCGACAGCACCCGGGAGGCTCCGGCCGCCAGGGCCTCCATCTCGAACTCACCGGCCATAACCTCCACCGGCGCGATAAATCCTACCTTTTGGGTCAGGTAATCCGTCACGTACCGGGAGTGGGCAATGCCGCCGGTGAGGATGATGCGGTCAATGCGGCCGTCTGCGGCGGCGGCCAGGGCCCCGATGGACTTGGCCGCGGTATACAGCATGGCGTCGTACACCATCCGGGCCTTCTCGTCCCCGGCGGCGATACGGCGCTCCACCTCCATGGCGTCGCTGGTGCCCAGGTGGGCCAGCAGGCCGCTTTTGCCCCGCACCAGCTTCATCATCTGCCCCCGGTCATACTTGCCGGAGTAGCACAGCTTCACCAGCTGCTCGGCGGCAATGCCGCCGCTGCGCTCCGGGGCAAACAGCAGCTCGTCGTCCCGGACGTTATCCACCATTTTTCCGCCGATGAACAGCCGCACCGACGCACCACCGCCCAGGTGCAGCACGATCAGGCGGCACTGGTCAAAGGGCTTGTGCAGCACCGCCTCCGCGCAGCGGATGGCCATGGCCCGGGTATTCAGGGCGTGGCCCATCATCCGCCGGGGCAGCTCGGGAATGCCGGTGATCCGGGCCATAGGCGGCATCTCGTCCACCGCCACGGGGTCGTATACATAGGCCGGGATGTGCAGCGGCTCCGCCAGGTCCCGGGCCATGACGCAGCCCAGGTTGGAGGCGTGTGCCCCCTGGGTGATGGCGGAAAGATAGCCGATCATGTCCTGGTCCACGGCGAAGGCCCCGCTGGGGCAGGCCGGCAGCATGCCGCCCCGGGCGCACACCGCGTCCAGCCGGGTCAGGTCGAAGCCCGCCAACGCCTCCTCCACGCACCGAAGGCGGAAGGGGGCCTGGTCCATAATGGCTCCAAAGGAGGCCAGCTCCTCCCCGCTGTGGCGGATGGTTTTCTGCAAAAGGGCCTTCTCCCCCTGAAACACGGCAATTTTGGTGGAGGTGGACCCGGGGTTGATCACAAGAATGCAGTATTCCATGCGCTTATGCCTCCTTCCGGTCCGGAAATGTTACCCCATTGCACCGCAGCAGCATCCGGAAGGGATAGTCCCGGTCCAGATAGTTCCGGCAGTACCATTCATAGGTGGCCTGGGGCAGGTGCACCAGCTCCGGCGCTTCGCAGCGGAAGGTCTCAAAGGTATGTTGGTCTCCGGACAGCAGCGCCGCCAGCAGCTCCAGCCGTCCCTCCTGCCGCAGGTGCTCCAGGCAGGCGTCCATCACCGCGGCGCAGACCCGCTCCTCGTCGTCGGCCCAAAGCTCCTTGTTGCCCAGCCAGAACAGAAATTCCTCCGGGTTCAGGTCCATTTTCGTGGTGATCTGGGACAGCTTGTAAAACCCCGCCCAGTCCCGGTCCCGCAGCACCTGGGTCAGATACTGCACCAGGCCGTCGTCCAGGGCCACGCAGTCCAGCAGCACCTGGAAGGCGTGCTTTCCGGCATCCGGGTCCGGCTGCTGTTCCGGTTCCTCCGGGGCTGCATCCCCTTCCCCTGCCGGCTGGGTCAGGGACTCCGGGTCGAAGCTGTCGAACACCTCCTGGGGGATCTCCGTGCCGTCCTGGGCAGCGCACATCCGCACCAGGGTGGGAATGTCACCGGCCTTCTGCATCAGCTCCAGGCTGCGGCGCATGGGGTCCGTCTCCGTCAGGGTCACCCCCTCCGGAGCGGCGCGTTTCCCGTCCATGATCTCGCCGATATATTGCATGCAATAGTCCATCAAGGTCATAAAAAAGCTCCTCACTTTGCAGATATCTACCCCAGACTATACCATATCCGGGGCGCTTTTGCAAGGCACAGGATCGCCCCGGCTTGTCCCGGCCCTGTCCCGGGATAAATCACCCCTGTCCCGGGACAGAAACTGTCCAAAAAGGGCAGCGCCCTTTTTGGACAAAAGGCTTGCAGTCTGCTGCGCGCATAATTTGTTCGCTGAAAGCGAACAAATTCCACACTTGCAGACTGAGAAGTATTTTTTGCCAGGTACACGCCCCGGCAAAAAATGATTCCATTTTATTTGCCGCCTGCGGGCGGCAAACTCTGCGAGGCTTTTTTGACAAACTGAGCCGCACCCTCGGGTGCGGCTCAGTTTTTGAAGAATAACCATTATTTTCCTGTTTTGGGGTGCTGATGATGCAGGTGCAGCACCGCCTCCAGCACGCCGCCGCCTACCGCCAGGGCCTTGTCCGAGGCGGTGGTGCAGTACTCCGGCTTGCACCGGGGGTCCACGTCTCCGGCCTTCATACCCCGGAAAACCGGCGTTCCATCGGCCAGAATGCCCCGCAGTACGCCGTCAATGGTGCATCTCATGGGCTGGCCCGCCACCTCTCCGGCGACGTCTCCGGCCCGGACCACCGCGCCGATTTCCAGCTTCTGGCAAAAAATCCCATCAGCCGGGGCCCGCAGCACCCGCTCCCCGGCATATCCGTCGATGAGGCCGGGAATGTTGGTGTTGGGCAGGGCGCTGCCCCGGTAGATCACCCGGCCCAGGGTGTGGCCCCGCATGGTCTCCACCACGGCGTGGCAGTCCTCCCCCGCCGTGAAGCCCGGGCCGATGCCCACGACAATAGGCGCATCGTCCATTTTCGTGCCCAGGTTGCGCTTGGCCAGAATGGCGTCCACCAGGGCGTCGGGCCGCAGGCGGGTGCGGCAGGTGCAGTCCGGGTCCGCCAGCACCGGGATCAGCCCCTGGGCCAGCAGGGCCTCCACCTGGTCCGGGGTCTCCGCCCGGCGGGCGGTGACGTCCTCCACCGTCATCTCCCCCAGGATAATGGCCTGGGAAAAGCACACCGTCCGGCGGATGGCCGTGGGGGCGGGCAGGTCGGTCATGACCACCTGCATCCCGGCCCGGTACAGGCGCAGGGCGATGCCGGTGGCGATGTCCCCGGCACCGCGAATGAGAATTTTCATAAAAGCTCCTCGATTTCTTGCCGTTTTCCCAAGAATAACACGTTTTTGCGGCTGCGTCAAGGTTGACGGGGACCCCGGAAGCTGGTACAATAGGGGCATGGATGAGAAAATGACGTACAACCTGACGGTCCGGCTGTTCTGCGGAGAGAAGTGCTTCGGGCCGGGAATGGCCCAGCTGCTGCGGAAGGTGCAGGAGCTGCACTCGCTGCGGGCGGCGGCCATGTCCATGAACATGGCCTATTCCAAGGCGTGGACCATTACCAAAAAGGCTCAGGAGGCCCTGGGCTTTCCTCTGCTGCACTCCGTCACCGGCGGACGGGGCGGCGGCGGCGCGGAGCTGACGCCGGAGGCCGTGCGGATGATGGCGGCCTATGACGACTACTGCCGGAAGCTGCGGGCCTATGCCGACGACCTGTTTCAGGAGGAGTTCGGCTATTTGCAGGAGGAAAACGGAGGTCTTTGATTCCTTCCTCCTGTGCTATCTCATCAAAATACATACAAAGAGGGCTGTCTCATGATGAGGCAGCCCTCTTTATGACTGTCAAAAAAGGGCAAAGCCCTTTTTGGCAAAAGGCTTGCAGTCTGCCGCGCGCATAATTTGTTCGCTGAAAGCGAACAAATTCCACACTTGCAGACTGAGAAGTGTTTTTTGCGACGTACACGCCCAACGGAAGTCCCCTTGGGGGGGCGCCGCCGCAAAAAACGGACCAAACTTGCTTTGCCGCCTGCGGGCGGCAAACTCTGCGAGGCTTTCTTTGACAAGCTGAGGGCTGTCTCGTGACGAGACAGCCCTCTTTTGGGGTGAAAAATGCGGCTCAGCCCAGAGTCACCTGGGTGTCGGTGAAGGTCAGAGCGGCCTCGTAGCAGGCGGTCACCGCCCGGACGAAGTGGGCCACGTCCCGGCTGCCCATGGTCTCGAAGCAGGAGTGCATGGCCAGCTGGGCCATGCCGATGTCCACGGTGTTCACCGGCAGCTTGGTGTTGGCGATGTTCCCCAGGGTGGCGCCGCCGGCCTGGTCGGGACGGTTGGCATAGTGCTGGGTGGGCACCTGAGCCCGGCGGCAGATCTCCTGGAAGGCGGCGGCGGAGACGGCATCGGTGGCATAGCGGGGGGAGTGCTTCACCACCACGCCGCCGTTGAGCACCGGGGCCTCGTTGGCGTCCGCCAGCTCCGGGTGGTTGGGGTGGCGGGCATGGCCGTTGTCGCAGGACAGCAGGAAGCTGTTGGCCACCAGGCGGCGATAGTCCCCGGAGGTGAGGCCCAGGGCGGAGGTGATGGCCGTCAGCGTCTCCGGCAGGAAGGCGGAGGCCGCGCCCTGCTTGGTCTCAGAGCCGATCTCCTCGTTGTCGAACACGCACAGCACCGGGATGGCGGTGGTCTCATGGGCGGTCAGGAAGCCCTGGGTGCAGGCGAACACGCAGGCCAGGTCGTCCAGCCGGGGGGCGGACAGGAACTCCCCTGCCGGGCCCCAGACGGTGCCGGGCTGGTTGTTATACAGGAACAGGTCCCGGGCCACGATGTCCTCCGGCTGGCACCCGGCGGCGGCGGCAATCTCCCGGTCGAAGCTGCCCTTCTGCTCCCCGCCGGCGTACAGGGCCACCAGGTCCTGGGCGGGGTTATACTTGGTGCCGTTGTTGCCGTCCCGGTTCAGGTGGATGGCCACCCGGGGGATCAGGGCCATGTCCTTCTTCATATCCACCAGGCGCATATCCAGGCCGTTCTCCCGGCGGACCAGCACCCGACCAGCCACGCTCAGGGGGCGGTCCAGCCAGCAGTCGTTGATCATGCCGCCGTAGCGCTCGGCGGACAGGCGGACAAACTCGCCGGCAAGCTCCGCGTGATCCCGCAGGCGGAAGCAGGGAGAGTCGGAGTGGCTGGCGGTCAGCACAAAGCCCGTGGGGCGGTCCTGGGGTACACGAAAGGCCATCAGCGAGGATCCGTTCTTGGTGACAAAATACTTCCCGCCGGGGGTCAGGGTCCACTCCCCTGCCGTCAGCTGGGTGTAACCCTCGGACAGCAGACGCTGCCGGAGATTCTCCACCGCGTGGAAGCAGTCGGGGCTTTTCTGAATGTATTGCAGCATGGATGAAATCATGATAATCCTCCCATTTTTCGATAATGCGTATAAAAAGGGGCGTCCTCCGGCTGGAGGACGCCCCTTTTGGGGTCTGATCTTTCCGCAGTCAGCGGAACAGAAGCGTCAGAATCAGGATAAACACTCCGAATCCCACCAGGTAAGCCGCACAGATCAGCAGCGACGCCTTCATGGTTCCGAAGAAGAAGGCATGCCGGTCCTGCTTGCTCAGGGAATTGTCAACCCAGGGGGGAGATTTCTTGGCTTCCTCCCGCTCCTCCGGCTGCTCCTCCCGCTGGTAAGCGCTGCCGGGCAGATTGCCGAACAGCGACGGGCGCTTCACCTGGGACATGTCCGCTATGGTGCGGCCGTCGTCGTCCTCCCAGTGTTTTTCCTTCCTGGCCATTACTTCTGGTCGTACAGGTGGCAGACCACGAAGTGGCCGGGCTCGATCTCGCGCTGCTCAGGCACCTCGGTCTTGCACTGCTCCATGCACTGGGCACAGCGGGTGTGGAACTTGCAGCCTGCGGGGGGATTGGCGGGGGAAGGAATGGAACCCTCCAGCACAATGCGGTTCATCTTGGCCGTGGGGTCCGGCACGGGGATGGCGGAGAACAGGGCCTTGGTGTAGGGGTGCAGAGGATTCTTGAAGATATCCTCGGTGGCGCCGTATTCCACCAGGTTGCCCAGGTACATGACGCCCACGGTGTCGGAGATGTGCTCCACCACGGACAGGTCGTGGGAGATGAACAGGTAGGTGAACTTGTACTGCTCCTGGAGCTCCTTCAGCAGGTTGATGATCTGGGCCTGGATGGAGACGTCCAGAGCGGAAACGGGCTCATCGCAGACGATGAACTCGGGCTTCAGAGCCAGAGCGCGGGCGATGCAGATACGCTGGCGCTGGCCGCCGGAGAACTCGTGGGGGTAGCGGTCCTTGTGGAAGGACTGCAGGCCGCAGTCGTCCATGACCTTGTCGATGTAGTCGTCGAACTCCTCCTTGGAGACCAGTCCGTGCTCACGGACGGCCTCGCCGATGATCTCGCCCACGGGCATACGGGGCTGCAGAGAGGAGAAGGGGTCCTGGAAGATGATCTGCATCTTGGTGCGCATGTCGCGCATCTCCTTGGCGTTGAGGTCATAGACCTCCTGGCCGTTGAACAGCACCTGGCCGCCGGTCTTTTCGCCGGACAGACGGAGGATGGTGCGGCCGGTGGTGGTCTTGCCGCAGCCGGACTCGCCCACCAGGCCCATGGTGGTGCCGCGCTTGAGGTTGAAGGTGACGCCGTCCACGGCCTTCACGTAACCCACGGTCTTGTTGAGCATACCACCCTTGATGGGGAAGTATTTCTTCAGGTCCTTGACCTGGAGGATATACTGAGGATCGTACTGGACCTGCTCCTCAGCGGTCTTCTTGACATCAGCCATTCTGAGCGTCCTCCTTTCCGTAGTAACGGTAGCAGCTGACCATATGGGTGGGGGACAGCTGGATCATGTGAGGATACTCACCCTGGCAGCCTTCCACGCACATTTCGCAGCGATCCTTGAAATAGCAGTAGTTGGGCATGTTGATGGGGTTGGGGACCTTGCCGGGGATGGAATACAGCTTATCCACCTTCTTACCGACCATGGGCTTGGAGGCCATCAGGCCGATGGTGTAGGGGTGAGCGGGATTGGCGAAGATCTCCTGGGCGGTGCCCTTTTCCACCACGCGGCCAGCGTACATGACCACCACATAGTCGGCCATCTCGGCGATGACACCCAGGTCGTGGGTGATGAGCATGATGGAGGAGTTGATCTTATCCTTCAGGTTGCGCAGCAGGTCCAGAATCTGGGCCTGGATGGTCACGTCCAGAGCCGTGGTGGGCTCGTCGGCGATGATCAGGCGGGGATTGCAGGACAGGGCCATGGCGATCATGACACGCTGACGCATACCGCCGGACAGCTCGTGGGGGTACATCTTATAGACGCCCTCGCTGTTGGCGATGCCGGCCATCTCCAGCAGGTGGATGGAGCGGGCCTTGATGTCCTCGGGGGTCTTGCCCTCGCCGTCGTGGAGGGCAATGACCTCGTCCAGCTGAGCGCCAATGCGGAACACCGGGTTCAGGCTGGTCATGGGCTCCTGGAAAATCATGGACATGTAGTTGCCGCGGAGCTTCTGCATCTGCTCAATGGGGGTCTTGGTGATGTCGTAGGCCTTGCCGTTGCCGAGATTCAGGCGAATCTCGCCCTCCACGACCTGGCCCTGGGGCCGCTGGAGCAGCTGCATGATGGACAGGCTGGTGACGGACTTGCCGCAGCCGGACTCGCCCACCACGCCCACGGTCTTGCCGATGGGCACGTCGAAGGAGACACCGTCCACGGCGCGGACGGTACCCACGTCAGAGAAGAAGTAGGTATGCAGGTTCTCGATCTCCAGGGAGTTATTCTGGTCGTGCATCTGGGTGAGGAACTCCTCCTCAGGCACGTTCTTGCGCTTGTGCAGCTTTTCAAACTGGTCCGTGATCTTGCGGTTCTCCCGGGAAATCCGGCGAGACTCCTTGGCGGACAGATAGCCGCTTTCGTTTTTCTTAGCCATATGATCTCCTCCTTCCTCAGCGCTTCATCTTCGGGTCAAAGGCATCCCGCAGACCGTCGCCAACCAGGTTGAATGCCAGAACCGTCAGCAGCAGCAGCACGCCGGCGGGGATCCAGATGAACCAATAGGTGGTCAGAACGTGGGTGTTATTGACGTCGCTGATGATATTGCCCCAGGAAGCGAAGGGGAACTTGACGCCCAGGCCCAGGAAGGACAGGGTAGCCTCCATGATGATGACGCTGCCCAGGCCCATGGTGCAGGTGACGATCAGCTGGGGAATGACATTGGGGATCAGGTGTTTGAAGATCCGGCGGGACACACTGAGGCCGCAGGCCTCGGCGGCGGTCATGTACTCCTGCTCACGCAGGGACAGGATCTGGCCGCGGACCAGACGGGCGATACCGGCCCAGCCCAGGAAGCCCAGGATCAGCATTAAGTAGACCATTCGGATGGTGGGGTCCACGCGGGATGCATCCATGGCCGCGCCCAGAATGATGATGATGGGCATGGAGGGGATGCAGTAGAAAATATCGACGATACGCATGATCAGGTTATCCACCCAGCCGCCGAAGTAGCCGGAGATACCGCCGAAGATCACGCCGATGACGGTCTCAATGATGATGACGATGAAGCCGATCAGCAGGGAGACGCGGCCGCCGTACATCAGGCGGGTCAGCATATCCATACCGTACATATCGGTGCCCAGCCAGTGGTCCTTGCTGGGGAAGGAATACTGATCGTACTGACGGCTGGGCTTCTCCTGGAGGATCTTCCAGCTCATGGTGGCGGGATCATACTCCAGATCGTACTCAGCGGTGGCGCTGGTGGGAGTATCCTCCTGGGTGGGAGCGTTGGGGTCCTCGGTGTTGATGCCGGAGGACGGCTCCTCGGTGTCGGGCTCCTCCTCAGGCTCTTCGACAACGATCAGGGACTCGTCGGTGTAGCTGAAGGCAGCCTTGCCGTTTTCAGCGGTGGCAATGGCGGCATACAGCTTCTCCTTGAAGTCGCGGCTCAGGAACACGTCGGGGGAAATGGCGTTGACGATGATGTTGCTGACATAGGCCACATCGGCACCGTCCTGGGAGGTGATGCTGCCATCCTCAGCCAGGGTGTAGGCAACGCCGTCGGCGGTGAATTCCTTAGCGCCGGAGGCGGAGGCCAGCAGGGCCTGATAGTTGAACTCGAAGGACAGGGTGCTGTCCTTGGCGGAGGCGTTCACCAGCTCCTTGCCGGCGTAGCCCACCACCTGACCGTTGTATTCCACGGAATAGAAGTCGTCGGAAACCTTGGTCAGGGTAAAGTTGTCGCTCTTGTTGGAGAAGGTGGTCTTCCCCTGCTGGATGGCCAGCATAGCTCTGGCCTGGGCGGTGAGGCCGAACACCTCGTCATTGTTGCTGGCGTACTGGAACTCGGTGTTTTCCTTGGCTGCGCCGAAGTCACGGCGGATGGTCTTATCGGTGTAGAAGAACTGGTCCTGACCATAGGGGGAGATCAGGCCGCCGATGAAGGAAAACACGAACATGAAAACCAGGATGACCAGACCGGTGACGGCCATGCGGTTGCGGATGAAGCGCTTGGCCACCAGCATACCGGGAGAAAGGACCTTAACACGACGGTCATCGTTCAGAGAATACTGCTCCTGAGCAGGCTCCTGGTCGGCGTGCTTCATTTCCTCGCGGATCTCCTCACGGATCTCCTGCTCGGCCTGCTGCTCATTGATCTTATCTTTGCGATCTGCCATTTTACTTCCTCCTCCCTTCTTAAGCGATGCGTACCCGCGGATCGACCACGGCGTACAGAATATCAGAAATCAGGTTACCCAACAGGGTCAGCACGGCCATGAAGACCAGGTAGAACATGGAGAACGGAATGTCGCCGCCCACCATGGACTGGTAGGAAATGTAGCCGATGCCGGGGATGGAGTACAGCGTCTCGGTGATCAGTGCGCCGGAAAACAGGCCGGGCAGAGAACCGCCGATGATGGTAACCAGGGGGATCAGGGTGTTGCGGAACGCATGGTGATAGATGACCTTGCGCTCGGACAGACCCTTGGCCCGGGCCGTGCGGATAAAGTCAGCGTTGAGCACCTCCAGCATGTTGGTGCGGGTGTAACGCATGAGGGAACCGACACTGATAACCACCAGGGTGACGATGGGCAGAACCAGATGATGTCCCATGTCCAGGAGCTTCGCGAAGGCCGAGAGCTGCTCGTGATTGCGGCCGGTGAGACCATACAGGTCGAACAAGCCCAGCTTCACGGAGAAGACCAGCTTCAGCAGAGAAGCAAAGAAGAAGGTGGGCAGCGAAATACCGGCCAGCGCCAGCACCGAAATGACATAGTCTGTCTTGCTGTACTGCTTGGTGGCGGCAATGACGCCCAGGGGGATCGCGATGATGATCTCCAGCACGAAGGCGATCAGGCCCATGAAGAAGGAGATCCACACACAGTTGTTGAATACTTCCGTGACGGGTTTGGTCCACAGCCAGCTGTCGCCGAAGTTGAAGGTCAGCATCTGACCCAGCCATTTGAAGAAGCCGGGAACAATGCCCACGTCCAGATTGTACATTCTGGTGAGCTGCTCCATCCACTCCTCAAAGGACTTGGAGTTGGGCTGCATGGACTTCTGACGCGCCATAGCCTCCACGTAGGACGTGGGGAGACAGCGCATCAATGCGTAGATGACGAATGCGACAAGGAACAGGATGACGATTGAGATTAGAATTCTTTTGATGATGTATTTGCGCACTGATAACCCTCCGATCTGATGATACAGTGATGCAGATTGGCGGAACACGTCTGTTCCGCCCCTCCCTATAGACTACCCACTGCACATCAAGCAACACCCCCGGCCCCGCCCGGGTCGCTCCTTGATATGCAGTCGGGGCACCCCCCGGCGGCCGAAGCCGCCGGGGCGTACCTTGTGACTTAACCTATGTTGTCGTACAGGTCTTGGGTGCGGAACTTTGTCAGTTCAGCTCGATCTTCTCGACCTCGTTCAGCCAGCCATAGAAGGTGGTGATGTCGGGGGTAACAGTGTTCATGTTGACACGCTGGGTGGAGAAGATGATGGCGTTCTGACGCTGATAGACAGGAACCTCAACGGCCCAGTCAACGATGATGTCCAGGCAGGACTTGTACAGAGTCTTACGATAGCTCTGGTCCAGAGAATTGCGGGCATCCAGAATCAGCTGGTTCAGCTCGGCATCGTTGATGTCGTACATGTAGTTGGAGCCGCCGGCAGCCTTGCCGTCCATGCCGGAGAAGTAGATCTGATACATATCAGGATCCGGGGTGGCGCCCCAAGCGGCAGCCCACATGTCAGCCTGGTCGGCCTCGATGGTATCCCACAGCTGCGTGCTGTCGGACAGGTCGGTGACGATCAGGTGCACGCCGATCTTCTCCAGAGCCTTGGAGGCCTCGGTGAGGATCATGAAGGAGGGGTGATCGCCCTTGCCGTCGGCGGGGATCAGGGCCTCGCGCTCGATGGCGTAGTTAGCGGTATCCATACCACCCTCGGGGTTGGAGACGACCTTGCCGTTCTCGACCTTGCAGCCGGCGGCCTCGAAGAAGGTCAGGGCAGCCTGCAGGGCGGCCTCATACTTCTGCTCGTCGTTCATGTCGGAGGTATAGATGTCCTTACCCTGAGCATCCACAGAGAAAGCGACCTTGTAGCCAGGATCGGCAGCCTGAGGAGCAGCCCAAGAGGTGTTGGAGATGGGGTAGTTGATGACGGAAGCGCGCTCGCCATAGTAGGACTCGATGGCGACGGTGCGGTAAGCAGCCAGAACGGTGGCGAAAGCCTTACGATAAGCCTTGGAGGCATCGGAGCCAGGCTCCTTGTTGACGTTCATGGTGTTGGCGCTCATGCCGAGGTAACCATAGCCCAGGTTATCCACGGTATCGGTGGTGATGGCGGGGCCGTTGACATCGTCGTTCTTGTTGGCAGCCTTGATGGCGTCCACGGTGGTGGAGCTGAAGGAAGGATCGGTGATATCCACGGTGCCGGTGACGACGCCGTTGAGCTTATCGTCTTCCTGAGTCTGCAGGAAGTTGACATACTTGGTCTTGGGGGCGCCCAGATAGTAGGAATCGTTAGCCTCGAAGTTAACGGTACCATTCTCGAACTTGATGAACTTGTAGGGGCCAGCACCCAGGGGGGTGGTGGTCTTGGCACGGACGGTGCTCAAATCGCCCTTGTCGAAGCCGAACTGGTTGTTCTCGTAGTTGTACTTGGTCTTGTCGCCATAGTAGTGCATGGGGGCGATGGTCACACCCAACTGATAGATGGCGGTGGCGTCGACCTGGGTCAGGGAGACGGTCATGCTGTAGTCGCCGGTCTTCTTGATGCCGGAGATGTTGGCAGCAGAGGTGCCGGTCTCGATACCCTTGGTGTACTTGGTCTCGTAGTCGTTCAGAAGGCTGGTGAAGGTAGCGTTGGCCTTCTCGGTGTCGACAGCCTCGGTCAGGGTGTCGTACTTGGCCAGGATGGCGTTGAAGGCATCCGCCTCGGTAGCATCGGCGGGCAGATCATAGCCCCAGTTCTTCATGCAGGCGGCAACGGAATCGCCCTCGGCGTTAGCGCCCTCGGCAATGCAGTACTGCATGATGTCCTGGACGAACTTCACGCCGGCCTGATCCACGTCAGCCCAGAAGGCAGTCTGATCCGCCTCTTTCCACTTGGAGAAGTCGGTGTTGTCGCGGCCGGCAGCCAGCATCAGGTTGTACAGGGTGTCCATACCGGAACGGTAAGCATCCATGCCCTGGATGGGCAGAGCAAACAGGGTGCTGTTGCCGTCGTAGGTAGGATCGCACAGGACGTACATGGAGAAGATGACGTCGTCGATGGTGATAGGCTCACCGTCGGAGAACTTCAGGTCCTCGCGCAGCTTGAAGTTGTAGTCCACAGTGCCATCGGTGTTCTCCACAATCTCGCAGTCAGCGGGACCGTGGTAGGTGTAGTCGGTGCCATTGTAGGCCTTGGTTTCGCCTTCGATGCCCTTCATGATGATGGCGCCCTGGCGATCGCTGTTCAGCAGGCTGATAGCGGTCATGGTCCAGACGTCCTGGTCATAAGCGGTCTCGGAGAAGAAGGGGGAGAACTTGCTGTTGAACGGGGAATAACCCACGACCAACGGGGTGTCGTTGTTCTGCTTGCCTTTGTTGCCGCAGCCAACGAACAGGCCCAGGCACATGACAGCGCAAAGTACCAGAGCCAAGATACGGGTAGCTTTCTTCATTGGAATCCTCCTTAAATTTTTTTGAACGCGGGCAGAAGCCCGGAGTTCACGAAAAGAAATTGGTGGATCACGCCTGAGGCGTATCCAAGTCGCGGGCGGGGAGCTTTTCCCATTTCAGGGTCAGCATATACCGCCACAGGAGCCACGCTCCCCCGGCCACCAGCGCCTTCAGCGCCAGGTAGGCGATCACGGAGGCCACGCGGCCGCCGGAGCCGTTCATGGCCAGGTACAGCACCATGGTCACGAAGCCCAGGCCCGCGAAGATCATGCAGAGCATGGCCCGGTGGGGCAGCGCCTGCACGCTCTTTTTATAAATGTACTCCCGGATGGGTTCCTCCGCCTTCCGCAGCCGGAGCACCGCCCAGATCACGCTGACCGCCGCCGCGGCCTCGCAGATATAGGGGAGGATGACGTACCAGCAGTTCAGCATGGCGGGGGCATCGCTGCAGCCGCCGGCCACCACGGCCAGCACGACGGCAACGCTCAGTCCCAGCAGCTCCCGCTGGACCCGGTCGCGGCTGCGGCCCTGGTCCACATAGGAGTAGTGGGCGCCGGTATATACATAATCACCGGCAAGATTCACATGGAAATCGTTGAGATGGGCACGGCGTCCGCCGCGCTTTTTATTCTTTTCTGCCATGATCTTTCCTTTGGGGACGGCTGGGTGCGTCCACGGCTCGCTGTCCACTACGCACCAGTCTGTTCGCCGATGGCGGACGGTTTTTGTGCATTTTACTTATCGCCGCCCAGGATTAAAATGTTTTCCTAATTGTATCATGAAACAGTAGATTTTTCAACACTAAGATTAAACTTTCTGTGAATATTCCAAAAAAAATGACAATTATCCATTTTCTTTGTATTTTTATTCTCTTGCGCCGGATTTTCTGCTGTTTTTATCCGCTAACTTTCGCCGCAGATTAACGGTTAACGATTATATCTCGCAGATGTTTTCGGTGAACAGTTAGGTCAATTCGATCATGTTGTGGCAGAGCTGATAGTACTTCCCCTTCTGGTCCAGCAGCTCCCGGTGGTCGCCCCGCTCGATGATCCGCCCCTGCTCCAGCACCATGATGGCGTTGGCGTTGCGGACGGTGGAAAGCCGGTGAGCGATGACGAACACGGTGCGCCCGGCCATCAGGCCGTCCAGCCCCTGGCCGATGAGCTTTTCCGTGCGGGTGTCCACAGAGGAGGTGGCCTCGTCCAGGATCAGCACCGGGGCCCGGGACACCGCCGCCCGGGCGATGGCCACCAGCTGGCGCTGGCCCTGGCTGAGGTTGGCGCCGTCGGAATAGAGGACGGTGTCGTACCCCCGGGGCAGGTGGGAGATGAAATAGTGGGCGTTGGCGATCTTGGCGGCCTCCATGCACTCCTCATCGGTGGCGTCCAGGCGGCCGTAGCGGATGTTCTCCATGACGGTGCCGGTGAACAGGTGGGTGTCCTGCAGCACGATGCCCAGGGAGCGGCGCAGGTCGTCCTTGCGGATGTTGCGCACGTCAATGCCGTCGTAGGTGATGGAGCCGGCCTGGATATCGTAAAACCGGTTGATGAGATTGGTGATGGTGGTTTTTCCCGCGCCGGTGGAGCCGACGAAGGCGATCTTCTGGCCGGGCTTGGCGTACAGGGACAGGTCCCGCAGCACCGGCTTTTCCGGCACATAGGCAAAGTCCACATGGGAAAAGCGTACATCGCCCCGCAGGGGCACCAGGGTGCCGTCCGGCATACGCCAGTGGTAGTCGTCGCCCTTCTGCTCCAGGGTCACCTGGCCCTGGTCCTCCTCGGGAGGCAGGTCCAGGATGCCAAAAATCCGCTCGGCACCGGCCAGGGCCATCATCAGGGCGTTGAACTGCTCGGAGATCTGGCTGACGCGGTCGGCAAAGGTGCGGACATACTGCAAAAAACCGATGAGGATGCCGCCGGCCCCCTCCCCTGTCAGCCACAGGACGCCCACCGCGCAGGTGATGGCATAGAAGATGTGGGACAGGTTGTTGAGGATAGGACCCACCATGGAGGTGACGGTGGTGGCGGTGGTGGAGGCCTTGCACAGGTCCTGGTTGATGACGTCGAACTGCTCCATGACCTCCTTTTCGTGGGTGAACACCTTCACGTCACGCTGGCCGGTGATCATCTCCTCCATATAGCCGCTGACGGCGGCGGTAAGGCGCTGCTGGCTGGCGTAGGTGCGCTTGCTGATTTTGGTGGTGACCCGCACCACCAGCACCACGATGGCCCCCAGCACCACCATGATGGCAAACAGCCGCATGGACAGGGCCAGCATCATGGCAACGGTGCCCACCAGGGAGGTGATGGAGATGGCCAGCTGGGTGATGCTGTGCTGCAGCAGCTCGTTGGTGGCCTCGATGTCGCTGGTGTAGTAGCTCATCAGAGCGCCGGTCTTGTTTTCGTCGAAGAACCGCACCGGCTGGCGCTGCATGGTGTCGAACAGCTCCGTGCGCAGCTGCTTCATGATGATGGCGCTGCACTCCAGCATCAGGCGGTTGAGCAGATAGTTGGTCAGGGCCGACAGCAGATACAGGCCCGCCAGGCCCAGGATCAGGCTGATGTACTTGGCATACGTCTCGTTGGGAGCCGCACCGCTGGCCTCCAGCAGATTGGTCAGGGGCTTCATGCAGTAGGCGGCCCCGATGGTGGCGGCCACATAGGCCAGGATCGACAGCATGGCCGCCGTCAGCAGCAGGCGGCAGTGCTTGAAGTAGCACACCAGCCGCCACAGGATGGCGAAGGGGTTCTCTACCTTTTTATTATATTTCTGCAGGTCAACTCGCGGCATGATCCACCGCCCCCTCTCTCATCTGGCTCTCGTACACGTCACGGTAAATATGGCTGCGGGACAGCAGCTCCTGATGGGTGCCCATGTCCGCCAGACGCCCCTGGTCCAGCACCACAATGCGGTCGCAGGACATGATGGAGTTGATGCGCTGGGCGATGATGACCTTGGTGGCGCCGGGCAGGGCCGTCCGCAGACAGCGGCGGATGTGCTCGTCGGTGGCCATGTCCACGGCGGAGGTGGAGTCGTCCAGGATCAGGATCCTGGGCTTTTTCAGGATGGCCCGGGCGATCAGCAGCCGCTGCCGCTGGCCGCCAGACAGGTTGGCGGCGTTCTGCTCCAGCACCGTCTCATACCCGTCGGGGAACCGGTCGATGTACTCGTCGGCCCGGGCAATGGCGCAGGCCGCCTGCATCTGGGCCAGGGTGGCGTTGGGGTCCGCCCAGCGCAGGTTGTCGGCAATGGTACCGGAGAACAGGGACCCGTTCTGCAATACCATGGACACGCCGCTGCGCAGATTCTCCAGGGTATACTCCCGCACATCCCGTCCGTCCACCTTCACGGTGCCGGACAGGGCGTCGTAAAACCGGGGGATCAGGCTCACCAGGGTGGACTTGCCCTCGCCAGTGCCGCCGATGACGCCGATGGTCTCGCCGGAGGCGATGTGCAGGGTCACATGGCGCAGGGCCAGCTTGTCGGGGTCCCGGGTATAGCTGAAGCACACGTCCTCGAAGTCGATGCTGCCGCTTTCCACTGCGGCGTCGGAGGGGCCGTCGGTGATGTCGATCTCCTCGTCCAGCACCTCGTTGATGCGGACCAGGGAGGCCTGGGCCCGGGACAGGGACATGACCAGCCAGCTGATCATGGACAGGGAGTTCACCGCCATACCGGCGTAGTTCACCAGGCTCACCAGCTGGCCGGTCAGCAGGCCGGTGGTCCGGAAAATGATCTCCCGGCCGCCGAAAAACAGAATCAGCACGCTGCACGTCCACATAATGCCCATGGTAATGGGGCCGGACAGGGTAAACAGGCGGCCTGCGCCCAGCTGGGCCCGGCGCAGGTCGTCGGTGGTTTTGTCAAAGCGCTTGGACTCGTAGCCCCCCCGGACGAAGGCCTTCACCACGCGGCTGGCCACCAGATTCTCCCGGACGGCCTGGTTCATGCCGTCCATCATCTTCAGCATCCGCTTGAAGCGGGGCTGGCCCACCTTCAGCAGGATCACCATCAGCACCACCAGCAGGGGGATGCAGATCAGCAGCAGGGGCGCAAGACCCGGGGAGACGATGAAGCTCATGACCGTGGCCAGGATCACCATCACCGGGGCCCGGTACAGGGTCACCAGGGACTGGCGCATGGTGTCCCGCAGGGTGTTGATGTCCGTGGTGGCCCGGGTGATCAGCTGGGGGGTGGAGATGTGGTCGATGTTGGAGAAGGAGAAGCTCTCGATCTTCCCCAGCAGAGTGCTGCGCATATTCCGGGCGAAGCCCTGGGTGGCAATGGCGGAGCAGCGGGCAGCCAGAACGCCCATGGCCATGGACAGGCAGGCCACGCCCACCATAATGGCCCCCACCGTCAGCACGAAGCGGTTGCGGTTGGCGATGAGCTCCGGGGAAAACAGCCCCTGGAGCATGAAGGTGCTCTCCCGGTACAGGCCGCCGTCCACGATGGTGGACATCAGCATGGGGATCAGCAGCTCCAGCACCACCTCGGTGATGCCGAATATCAGAGCGGCTGCCGTCCAGCCCTTATAACGGCCCAGGACGGGGCCCAGGTGCCGGAAAAGCCCCGGTTTTTTCTGTGTCTTGATAAGACGTCACCTCTGTTTCTTTTATGCAGGATTTCTGAAGTTATACACGGCTATTATATCAGACCCCGCCGAGTTTCACAAGCGGAAAAATTCCGTGGCTTTTTATCCGCCAAAATCCACAAAAAGCGCAAAAAAATGCTGCAAGCGCAGCGCTTGCAGCATTTTTTTATTTGGGTGAAACTTACTTCAGCTCGACCTTGCCGCCGACTTCCTCGACCTGCTTCTTCAGAGCCTCGGCATCCTCCTTGGACAGGCCTTCCTTCATGGTGGTGGGGGCGCCCTCGACGGCAGCCTTGGCCTCGGCCAGACCCAGACCCGTGACCTCGCGGACGACCTTGATGACCTTGATCTTCTGAGCGGCGTCGAAACCGGTCAGGACCACGTCGAACTCGGTCTTCTCCTCGGCAGCGGGAGCAGCAGCGCCGGCAGCGGGAGCGGCCATGGCGGCGGCGGAAACGCCGAACTCTTCCTCCAGAGCGTGGACCAGCTCGGACAGCTCCAGAACGGTCAGGCCCTTGATTTCCTCGATCATAGCAGTAATCTTCTCGGACATTTTGATAAGCCTCCTAATTGTAAGATATTTGTTTGATTTGGGTGGGGCGGAGAGGCCCCGGGGTGGTGCCGGAATTTACTCGGCGGCGGCTTCCTCGGCGGGAGCGCCGTCCTTCTCGGCGATCTGCTTCAGCACACAGGCCAGAGCAGAGATGGGGGCCAGCATGGTGCCCAGAACCTGGGCCTGCAGCACGGGCAGAGCGGGGATGGAAGCCAGAGCATTCACGGTCTCCAGGGAGACGACCTTGCCTTCCATGAAGCCGCCCTTGATCTCGAACTTGCCATTGAGCTTCTTTGCATAGTCAGCGATGACGCGGGCAGGGGCGACAGGATCGTCCATGCACACGGCCAGGGACGTGGTGCCGTTGAGCTGATCGTCCAGCTCGTTCAGACCCACGTTGTTGAATGCAAAGCGCAGCAGGGTGTTCTTGATGACAGCGTACTCAACGTTGTTCTCACGGCAGTCCGCGCGCAGAGCGGTATCCTCTGCCACGGTGATGCCCTTGTAATCAACGATGACACCGGCGGCTGCATTCTGCAGCTTCTCGGTCAGCGCCGCCACGATGGCCTGCTTTTCAGACAGAACTTTTGCGTTGGGCATTCTTTGATTTCACCTCCGGAAAAATTGTCGGTGCGTTCAAAAAGAAAACCGTCCCTGTATCCAAGGACACAAGGACGGTGTAAGCAATCGGAAACGATTTGCCATCCTCGGCAGGACTTACGGCTTGCGCCACCTGCTGTCTTTGGAACGCATCTGGTATTATATCAGGGGCGTGACGGTTTGTCAAGCCGAAGATATCAAATGTTTCAGCCGGTTTTTTACAGCTGCTTGTTGGCGTTCATCTTGACGCCGGGGCCCATGGTGGAAGCGGCCACGCAGGACTTGATATACTGGCCCTTGGCGGCGGCGGGCTTGGCCTTGATGATGGCGCCCAGCAGAGCGGTATAGTTCTCATACAGCTTGTCCGCGCCGAAGGAAACCTTGCCGATGGGGCAGTGGATGATGTTGGTCTTGTCCAGACGATACTCCACCTTACCGGCCTTGACTTCCTTCACGGCCTTGGCCACGTCGGGAGTGACGGTGCCGGCCTTGGGGGAGGGCATCAGGCCCTTGGGGCCCAGCAGCTTACCCAGACGGCCCACAACGCCCATCATGTCGGGGGAAGCGACGACCACGTCGAAGCCGAACCAGTTTTCCTTCTGGATCTTCTCCACCATATCCATATCGCCAACGAAGTCGGCGCCGGCCTCACGGGCAGCGTCGGCCTTGTCGCCCTTGGCAAACACCAGGACGCGGGCGGTCTTGCCGGTGCCGTTGGGCAGGACGATGGCGCCGCGGACCTGCTGGTCAGCGTGGCGGGAGTCGACACCCAGCTTCACATGCAGCTCGACGGTCTCGTCGAACTTGGCGGATGCGGTCTTGCAGACCAGCTCCAGACCCTCCTTGGGATCATACAGGGTCCCGCGGTCGATCTGCTTGGCGCTTTCTTTATACTTCTTACCTCTAAACATCTCTTACACCCTCCTTATTCGCCCACGACGACGCCCATGGAACGGGCGGTGCCGGCGATCATGCTCATGGCTGCTTCCAGGGAAGCGGCGTTCAGATCGCGCATCTTCAGCTCGGCGATCTTCTGGACGGAGGCCTTGGAGATGGTGGCCACCTTGGTCTTGTTGGGCACACCGGAGCCGGACTCGATGTTGCACTCCTTCTTGATCAGCACAGCCGCGGGAGGCGTCTTGGTGATGAAGCTGAAGGAACGATCGGAGTAGACGGTGATGACCACGGGGATGATGAGGCCCATGTCATTCTTGGTGCGCTCGTTGAACTCCTTGGTGAATGCCTGAATGTTGACACCGTGCTGGCCCAGAGCGGGGCCGACAGGGGGTGCGGGGGTCGCTTTGCCTGCAGGAATCTGCAGCTTTACATAACCAACAACTTTCTGTGCCATGGATAGGCACCTCCTTCATAAAAATGTGGTAGCGGCCGGTCGATACCGGAAACCGCTTTTGGCGAGACGGACACCGTCTCTCCCACTTGCGCCGGAGGGAATGCTCCGGCCTGCCGCGCAGAGACTGCTGCGCCTCAGTGCAGAACCTCCACCTGATCGAGCTCCAGCTCGATGGGGGTTTCTCTGCCGAACATGAAGACCGCCACCCGGACCTTGTTCTTCTCGGGGTCGATCTCCTCCACGGTACCGGTGAAGCTGGTAAAGGGGCCGTCCGTGATCTTCACGGTGTCGCCCACGTTGTACAGCACCACGATCTCGTGCTTTTCCACGCCCAGGGCCGCCACCTCGTCCTCCGTCAGGGGGATGGCCTTGTTGGCCTCGCCCACGAAGCCGGTGACGCCTCGGATGTTGCGGATCAGATGCCAGGTGTCATCTGTCAGGATCATCTTGATGAGGACGTAGCCGGGAAATACCTTGCGCTCCACTTCCTTCATGACGCCGGACTCGGTGACCTCGGTGACGGTTTCCATAGGGATCTCCATCTTGAGGACCATGTCGGACATGCCGCGGTTGACCACGGATTTCTCGATGGCCGCCTTCACGGCGTTCTCGTAGCCGGAGTAGGTGTGGATCACATACCATTTCGCGTTTTCAGCCATGCCGCACTTCCTCAGCCGGTGAAAGCGCCGATGAGGGTCTTGATCAGCAGCACCGCCACGCCGTCGAAGATCCAGATGCAGGCGCCCACTGCCACAGAGCACAGCAGCACCGTTCCGGTGTTCTTGGCGGTGGTCTTGCCGTCAGGCCAGACGACCTTCTTCAGTTCGCTTCTCATCTCGCGGAACCACTTGCCGTGGTCCTTCTTGACCTTTTTTTCCTCTGCCATCGTGCTATCTCCTTCCAATTACTTGGTCTCGGTATGGACCGTATGCTTTCTGCAGAAGGGGCAATACTTGTTCATTTCAAGACGGTCAGGGCTGTTCTTCTTGTTCTTCATCGTGTTGTAGTTTCTCTGCTTGCACTCGTTGCATCTCAAAGTGATCTTCACGCGCATCTAACGGCACCTCCTTATTAGATTGGCGGCCGAAGGCCGCTCTCTGCCTCCCTGCCGGATAGGGCGTCTTTTCCAGCGCCGAAGCGAAAAGCGCGCAAAAAGAAAGCCCCATACTCACAGGTAATGTTGATTTTATCACACGGGCAAGTGTCCGTCAAGGTCTTTCCGGAAGAAAATTTCGGTTTTTTCGGAGAATTTGCTTCCGCAGCCCCTCTATTCGGGCACTCTTTCATAGGACACGGGCTTTCCGTCCCGGAACGTCACCGTGAAGCCCGTACCGGGCTTCACGGAGTAGTCGTACCGCCCGCCGCCGAACCAGGTCATCATCAGCCCCGCCGTGACGCCGCCGTGGACCACGCACACGGCGTCCTCCCCCGACGCCAGCACCTGAGCGATGGCGGCCCGGTTCCGGGCCAGCACCTGGGGCGCGCTTTCCCCGTGGGGGCAGGGGTTGTGCTCCACGTCGGCGATCCACGCCTGATACGCCGCCGTGTCCTTCAGCTGCTGATAGCTTTTCATCTCGAAATCGCCGAAGTCCATCTCCCGCAGGCCCGGCAGCTGCACATGGGGTACGTCACCGTACAGCGCCGCCAGGGTCTGCTCCGTCCGCAGCAGGCCGCTGGTGTAGTACCGGGCGGCCCGGGGATAGGCCGCCGCGTTTTCGTGCAGGGCCGCCAGGGACTCCGGCAGGGCGGGGATGTCCGCCGCTCCGTAGTACAGGTCCCGGCGGCTGCCGTCGGTCTCTCCGTGGCGCAAAAGGGTCAGCTTCATTTCAATTCCTCCGTCAGTCCGCAAAATATCCGGTACACATGACCGGCCTGCTCCGCCAGCTGCCGCAGCAGCCGCCCGTGGCGCTCCCGCCAGGCCCGCTCTCCGGCGTCTATGGGCACCACGCCGCTGCCGATCTCCCGGGAGATCACCGCCTCCGCCGCCAGCAGCAGGGGAAGGGCCGCCTCCGGGGCCTCCTGCCGGGTCAGGGCCTCCAGGTGCACATAGCACCGGGCGGGAACGGGGGCGCTTACCGCCAGGTCGCAGATATCCTCCGCCGCCAGGCCGTATTTTTCCGCCGCGAAGGTACACTTTCCCTGGTACGCGCCGCCAATGATCAGATCCATCCTCTCACCTCCACAGAATCGCCGCCCCGCAGCCGCACAGCTCGCCGATGGTCAGGGCAAAGCCGGAGATATCCCCGGACATGCCGTCCAGATTCCGGAAGCCGTACCACACCGCCAGGCCGTACCCCACGGCGGCGGCCAGAGGGCCGAAGCTCCCGTCCAGCCACAGGGGAAGGCCCACGGACAGGGCCAGCAACACCCACAGCGCCGCCCCATAGCCGCCCCGGGCGGGGCCCATGGCGGCATACTGGCTGGTGCCCATGGGCCGCAGCCCCAGCACCGCCAGCCCTGCGCAGGCCCGGGTGGCCGCCGGGATCAGCAGCAGGGCCAGCCAGGATACGTCCTCCGCCGCCAGGAACAGGCTCCACTGGCCCATGGCCAGCAGCACCATGCAGATCACGGCGAAGGCCCCGCAGTGGGAGTCCTTCAGGATTCGCTGCCGGGTGGCCAGGTTCCGCCGGGACAGCACCGCGTCGCACACGTCCATGTAGCCGTCCAGGTGCATGAACCCCGTGACCAGCCACGGCACGGCGGCGCACACCGCCGCCCGCACCGGCCCCGGCGCGCCCCGCAGCAGAAGCCACGCCCCGGCCCATACGCCTCCGGCCAGCAGGCCCACCAGGGGCATGCACACCAGCATTTTCTGCCGGGCGCCCTCGCTCCATATCTTCCTGGGGCAGGGAATGGCCAGGAACATCCCCCAGGCCATGAAAAATCCGCATACCCAATCACGCATCCGGCAGCTCCCCCTTCCATACCCGGACGCAGCCCGCCGCCAGCTCCGCCACCGCGTCAAATTCCGCCGCCAGGGCCCGGCAGATCTCCGCCAGTCCCCGGCGATAGTGCTCCGTCCACGGCTCATAGGTCACGCCGTCCCGCCACAGCTCGTCGCATACGCACACGAAGTGCCGGGGATACCGGCTGACGGTCAGCAGCTCCCGGGCCGTCCGGGCGGCGGCTGCGGCGTCCGGCTGCGGGCCGGAGAACATCTGGCACGCCAGGCACGCTGTGACGCTGTCGAACAGCACCGCGCTTTCCCGGGGCACCAGCGCCAGGCCCTCCGGCAGAGCACGGCCCCGCTCCAGGGTCCCGAAGCCCCAGCCGTCCCGCTCCGCCAGGTGGCGGCGGACGATGGCCCGGTCCTCCGTGTCCCGGGGCTCCAGGGTGGCCCAGTAGATCATGGGCCCGCCATCGGCCAGCTGCCGGGTCAGCCGCTGGCCCAGCATACTCTTTCCGCTTTTGCTGCCGCCAAGAAGTAGAATTCTCATGATTTGTCCACCGTGAATGCGTCCCCCTGCCGGATGGGGGCCAGATATCCGTCCTCAATGGCCGCCTCCGGGAAGGTGGCCATATGGTTCAGCACCGCGCAGGCCCCCTGCATCACCCGGAACAGCAGCGGGCAGCCGCTGCCCTCGCCCAGCCGCATCCCCAGCAGCAGGCACGGCTCCAGCCCCAGCTCCCGGGCTGCCAGGCGATACCCGATCTCATAGGAGGCGTGGGACAGAAACAGTGCGTCCCGGACCCGGGGACACAGGCGCACGGCACACAGGGCCGCCACGATGGAGATATATCCGTCCACCGCCGCCGCCAGCCCCTCATGGGCGCAGCCCAGAAACAGCCCCGTCATGGCGGCAATGTCCAGGCCGCCCACCGCCGCCAGAACGGCCACCGGGTCGCCGGGGTCCGGATGATGCAGGACCAGGGCCCGCCGCAGCACGCGCTTTTTCGTCTCGAAGCCCCGGTCCGTCAGGCCGCCGCCCCGGCCGGTCACCTCCTCCACGGAGGCCCCGGTCAGCGCCGCCAGCACCGCGGCGGAGGTGGTGGTGTTGCCGATGCCCATTTCCCCCACGCCCACGGCGTCTATGCCCTCGGCCTTGGCCTGCCGGGCCAGGTCCAGCCCCACGGCCAGGGCGTCCAGGGCCTGCTGCTCCGTCATGGCGGGCTCCACGGCGATATCGCCGGTGGAAAACCGGATTTTCCGGTCCAGCACCTGGGGGCAGGGCACCGGCGTCCGGATACCCACGTCCACCACCTGCACATCGTCGCCGAAATACGCCGCCAATGCGGACATCCCGGTTTTGTGCCGGGTCATGTTCACCGCCTGCTGCACCGTCACGGACTGGGGGGCGCAGGATACGCCCTCCGCCACCACGCCGTTGTCCGCCGCCAGCACCGTCACCCGGCACCGCCGGACCTCCGGCCGGGCCGTCCGCAGGACCCCCGCCAGCCGGATGGACATATCCTCCAGCGCCCCCAGACTGCCCGGGGGCTTGGCCAGCTCCGCCTGCCGCCGCCGGGCGGCGTCCATGGACTCCCGGTCTGCCGGGAGAATGGACTCCATATATGCTGTCAATTCCTGCCTTGTCATGTGTTCGCTCCATATCCGTGTTCCCGCAGCCACACAAGAGACGGGCCGCAGTCCTGATTTTCCAATGTAAAGGTAGCCGCCGGGCACAACTCCAGGATGGTGTCCAGTACCTGCTCCATAGCCAGGGTCCCCTGGCCCAGGGGGTCGTGGAGGTCATCGTGCCCCGCGTTGTTGTGCAGGTGGACGTGCTGAAGCCACGGGGCCATGGGGGCCACCCATTCCAGAGGCGGCACCCGGCTGACGAAGGTGTTGGCATGGCCCACGTCCAGGCACAGGCCCAGCCGGGGATCGTCCACCTGCCGGGCGATCTCCGCCAGCAGCCGGGGCTGCGGCTCCATGACGTTTTCCAGGGCGACGGTCATATCCGGCGGCAGCTGCCGCAGGAAGTCCCGCCAGAAGAGCACCGACTGCTCCACATACCACTCCGGGAAGTACACCTGGGGCACGAAGCCCCCGTGGATCACCAGCCGCCGTACTCCCAGCTCCCGGGCCATATCCGCCGCCTGGCGGTAGCGCTTTTCCGTCACCTGCCGCACCAGCGGGTCGATGGCACAGGGAGCCAGCTCCGCAAAGGGGGCGTGGAACCAGAAGCGGTCAAGCCCCGCCATATCCGAGCGGACGGCGGACAGCACCGCCGGGTCCTCCAGATTGGGGGCATAGCAGAATGCCGCGATCTCCAGCCCCAGCCCGTTTTCCCGGGCCAACTCCGCCGCCCGGCTATCAATGCCGGACAGATACAGACGGTCCCACAGGGCTTCCCGTCTCATATGCGCATCCCCCTTCTTTATTAAATATGTAACAGCCGTCCCGCCAACCGACCGGAGGCCCAGGCCCACTGCAGGTTGAAGCCCCCGCAGTCGCCGTCGATATCCAGCACCTCGCCGCAGGCGTAGAACCCCGGCACCAGGCGGCTCTCCATGGTCCGGGGGTCAAATTCCCCGGTGCGCAGGCCCCCGGCGGTGACCTGGGCCTGGTCAAAGCCGCAGGTGCCGGTGACGGGCAGGGTAAACTCCCGCACCTGGCGGCACAGGGCCTCCAGCTGCCGGTCCGTCAGCTCCGATACCGGCTGCCCGCCGGATATGCCCGCCGCCTTGCACAGCATCCGCCCCAGCCGGGGATGGACGCTGCCGGTCAGCAGCGCCCCGGCCTCCTGCCGAGATAGGGCCGTCCGCTGTCGCTCCAGCCAGGTCAGGGTATCCTCCCGGCTCCACCCGGGCAGAAAATCCAGGTGCAGCGTCAGGCCGTCGCCGCCGGCGGCCACCGCCCGGGACAGGTCGAACACCGCCGGGCCGCTGACGCCGTATTCCGTAAACAGCACCTCGCCCTGACCGGCGGTCAGCGTCTCACCCTCCCGGGTCAGAGTCAGGGCAGCCTGGGCCTTCACGCCCTTGAGCCCCCGGGGATAGGTGGGGTCGGTGCACACCTGCACCAGGGAGGGGTACAGCACCGTCCGGTGGTGGCCCAGCTGCCGGGCCAGCTGATAGCCGTCCATGCCGCCGCCCAGCTTTCCTCCGGCAGCGCCGCCTGCGGCCAGGATGCACCGCTGGGCCGTGATGACGTCCCCCTCCTCGGTCCGGGCCTGGAACTGCCCGTCCCGGTGCTTCAGCTGGCGGATGACGCAGCCGGTGCGCACCCGGATGTTCTCCTGCTGCTCCAGGGCGAACCGCAGCACGTCCAGCACCGACGAGGCGGCGTTGCTCAGGGGATACACCCGGCCGCCGGGCTCCGTCACGGTGACAAGCCCCAGCTGACGGAAGAAGTCCAGCGTCCCCGCCGCCGAAAGCGACGGCTCCTCCAGGGCGAAGCGGCAGAAGTCCGGCTCCTCCCCGTGATAGCGGTCCGGCAGGGCGTATTCATTGGTGAGGTTGCAGCGGCCGTTGCCGGTGGACAGCAGCTTCCGGCCCACCCGGGCCTGCCGCTCCGCCAGCACCACCTGGTGGCCCTGCCGGGCCGCCGTCAGGGCCGCCGCCATGCCCGACGCGCCGCCGCCGATGATGAGCACGTTCATCGCTCCGCCTCCAGCCGCTTCCGGGTCAGATACCCCTCCAGCATCAGGGCCGCCGCCACGGCATCCACGGTTTTCTTCCGCTTTCTGGCATTCTGTCCGTTGTTGAACAGGATGTTGTGGGCGTCGATGGTGGTGCGCCGCTCGTCCCAAAGGGTCAGCGGCAGGCCCGTCAGCTCCTTCAGGGTCTCGCCGAAGGCGGCGGCCTTCTCCGCCCGGGGGCCCAGGGTGCCGTCCATGTTCTTGGGATAGCCCAGCACCAGCTCCCCGACTCCGTGTTGGGGGATGAGGGCGGCGATCTCCTGGGCCACCACCTCCGGCCGGCGGCTGTTGATAACGGTGGAAAAGCCTGCCAGCGTCCCGGTGGCATCGGAAATGGCAATGCCGGTGTGGGCGTCGCCGTAGTCTATGGCCATGATTTTCATGGGAAGTACCTCGCTTTTTTGTCATTCCCCTCTATCATACACGATTTTTCCCCGGCCTGCAACAAAATAAAGACGGTCCAAAAAGGGCAAAGCCCTTTTTGGACCGTCCTGTCAAAAATCTTTTTTGTCAAGCTGCGTTTTTATTCCTCCGCCCCGGCGGCGGGCAGGGTCAGGGTCACCTTGAACAGGTCCCCGTCGATGGTCAGTCGGAAGCCGCCGCCCTGCAGGGACATGAGGCTGGTGGCGATGGACAGGCCCAGGCCGCTGCCCTCGGTGGAGCGGGAGCTGTCCCCCCGGACGAAGCGCTCCGTCAGCTCGTCGGCGGAGATGTTCAGGGGATAGCGGGAGATGTTCCGGACCACCATCCGGGCGGTGTCCCCCTCCCTCTCGGTGGTGAGATACACCCTTGTCCCGGGCATGGCATATTTGCAGATGTTGCTCATCAGGTTATCCAGCACCCGCCACAGCAGCCGCCCGTCGGCCATGGCCCAGGGCGACGGCTGGCCCAGGGACAGCACCGGCTCCAGCACCTGCTTTTCCAGTCTCTGCTGATACTCGCCGCACACCTGGCTCAACAGCACGTTCAGGTCCGTGGGGGCCAGGGACACCGGGATATTCCCGGTGGACGCCTTGGAGGCCTCTACCAGGTCCTCTGTCAGCTTCCGCAGCCGCTGGGACTGCCGGTCCAGCACCGCCAGGTATTCCCTTGCGCTGTCGGAGGGCATCTCCTCCTTTTTCAGCAGGTCCACATAGTTGACGATGGAGGTCAGGGGCGTTTTGATGTCGTGGGACACGTTGGTGATCAGCTGGGTTTTCAGCCGCTCGGACTTCATCTTCTCCTCCACCGCCTGCTGGATGCCCTGCTGCACGGAGTTCAGGTTGGCCGCATGGCGCTTCAGCTCCGGCAGCGCCCCCCGGCTCAGGGTGATGGGATGGGAGAAGTCCCCCTTGGCCAGGTTTTCGCCCCCCTGCTGCAGCTTCCGCAGGGCCAGCACCTGCCACATGGCCGCCCCCAGAATCAGGATATGCAGCGCCAGATACACCGCCAGCTCTGCCTCGTTGAGATCATACGCAAGCATCAGCAGCTCCGCCGCCATAAGGGCGACGAGCACCGCGGCGGTTTTCCAGGTAAGGGGCAGGCTCAGCACCAGCACCCGCAGGTGCCGCCAGGCCCAGACCGCCCCCCGGCTCAGCAGCCGCAGCAGCCGCAGCACCACCAGGTCCGCCAGCACCATGCCGGCCTTGCACCGGGCCGTGAACGCCAGGATGAACAGGTACGCCAGGGCCACGAACACGACCTCCCCCAGGACGGACAAGGGGTAATACGAAGCATTCTCATAGATCAGCCACTCACCGGCCAGGGCCAGCACAAACACGTCCAGGGGGATCCGGTCCAGCCAGGTCAGATGGACGCCCTCATGGCCCGGCCAGTGCCCCGCCGCCGACAGAGAGAACAGCAGCGACCCCACGGCCACCACCGCGCACAGGATCGTCACCACCCACAGCCGCACCGGGTGGGGATTCCAGACATCGTAAAAATATACCATTATCAGCTCACTGACGCCGTTTACGGCGGCAACTCCGGCCAGAGGCGTCAGCAGGAAGGCCAGGGCCTTGGCCCATATGGCGCTCAGGAGCTTTTTCACTGTGCCGTCCCCTCCATTTTATACCCCTTGCCCCAGACCACCTTCAGATACCGGGGCTCGGCGGGGTTGATCTCGATCTTCTCCCGGATGTGCCGCACATGGACGGCCACAGGATTGTCCGCCGCCGGGTCCTCGTGCCACACCCGGCGGTATATCTCGTGAGGCGAGAACACCTTCCCCGGATGCTGCATCAGAAGCCGCAGAATGTCGTATTCCAGGGGCGTCAGGTTCACGGTGTCCCCGTCCACGGTGACGGTTTTGGCGTTGTCGTCCAGGCTGACCCCGCCGATGGTCACGGCGGAGGGGGCCGTATGGCCGCCGCCCAGAGTCATATACCGCCGCAGCTGGGACCGGACCCGGGCCAGCAGCTCCACGGGGTTGAAGGGCTTGGTCACATAGTCGTCGGCCCCCATGTTCAGTCCCAGCACCTTGTCCGTGTCCTCGGACTTGGCCGTCAGCAGGATCACCGGCAGATTGTGGCTCTGCCGCAGGCGGGTCATGGCGGTGATGCCGTCCATCCCCGGCATCATCACGTCCAGCAGGATCAGGTGCACCTCCTCCCGGTCCAGCAGGCGCAGGGCCTGATAGCCGTCGTAGGCCGTCAGCACCCGGTAGCCCTCGGCGGACAGATAGATGTTCAGGGCCGACACGATGTCCTTTTCATCGTCGCAGACCAGGATGGTGTACATGGTGATCGCCTCTCATTTCTCGGATTGCACCGGCGGCAGACTGCCGGTCAGAAGGGCAGCAGCTCCTCCCGGCCCCGGCCCCGCAGGGACGCGGCGCTGACCCGGTGCTCGATGGGCTTCCACTCCCCCTTGCTGAACAGCGCCGCAAAGGAGATGGGAATATAAGTAAACATAAACAGCGGGAAGGTGAAGGCGTACAGAACCTTCTTCACCGCCTTGGTATGGATGCGCTTCCACTCGGTGACGGTGGTGATGGCCCCCAGCACAAACAGGGTCAGATACATATTCAGCAGCATCTGCCCCACGGACCACAGGGCGATGGTCAGGTCCTCCCCGTGGACGGCCCCCAGAATGGCCGCCGTCACGTTGCAGACGATGGCCGTGGCCGACAGGACGAAGGCCGGCATAATGGCCGCCGCCATGTCGTAGCAGGAGAAGCTCCCCCCGGCCGCGCCCCGCAGCAGCTTGGCGCCGTAGCCCCGGAATACCTGCAAATACCCCTTGGACCACCGCAGCCGCTGGTTCCAGGACTGGCGGAAGGTGGTGGGCTGCTCGTCATACAGCACCGCGTCGGGGCAGAAGGCGATCTTCCGGCCCCGGGTCACCTGGTCCACGGAGAACTGGATATCCTCCGTCAGCAGGTGGAAGGGCCAGGGGCCCGTCTCCTCCAGCACCCGGCGGCTGAACAGGAAGCCGGTGCCGGACACGGCGCAGCTGGTGCCCAGCAGGAACCGGGCGTGGTTGAGATACCGGCTCTCCCGCAGGAACCACAGGGCATAACCGGCGCTGATCCAGTTGTCGCCGTAGTTCTTGCTGTTGCGGAAGCTGGTGACGATGTCATGGCCGTCGGAAAACGTCCGGTTCATGGCCTCCACATAGTTGGGAGCCAGGATGTTGTCCGCGTCAAACACGAAGTATCCGTCAAATCCCTGGGGATAGTCCTGCTCCAGGTGCTCCAGCAGCTCCTGCAGAGCGTAGCCCTTGCCCACCTGCACCTGGTTGAACCGCTCATACACGTTGGCCCCGGCCACCCGGGCCACCATGGCCGTGTCGTCGGTGCAGTTGTCCGCCAGGACGAAAATGGACAGCAGACCCTGCGAATACGTCTGCCCCCGGAGGCTGGCGATCAGGTCGCCGATGACCCGCTGCTCGTTCCGGGCACAGATCAGAACGGCGTACCGGTTGTCCTTGGCCGGGCCGTGGGGCCGGGCCTTCCGCAGCCAGGGCACCGGGATATACAGGAACTGATAGGTATAGCAGACGAAGAAAATAACCGCTATGACAAAATTGATGGTTTTTAACGTTTCCATAGGCGCTTTCCTTTCTCTGTGCGTACAGCGTCAAGTGTATCAAGATAATTGATACACCAAGTGTACTACATCTCCTCCGTTCTGTCAAGTGCGGAACGGAGGACGGCTGGATATGAGATGCGGCTTATCTATCCCGGTTTATGACGTCCAGTATAAAGAAAAACACTTAAAGAAACAAGGGGGGAACCTTTAAGATTCCTTAAAGATGGTATAACAGTTTTGTCACCTGGTCGTCACAGTCCGATTTTTCGGACTGTGACCCTGGTATACTGAGGGCACAGTGAAAGAAATTGAGTCTGTCGAAAAACTCAGAAATCTTCCGTCATCGGAAAGGAAGATCGTTACGAAAGAAACCCATCAGGGGTGTCTTTCGTTTGCAATCACCGCATTCTTCCCCCGGGGGCTTTGCCCCCGGGCCGTTCCCCGCCGCCCGCAGGCGGCGGAACCCCCGCGCGCCGGGCAACGCACTGCCTTCTATCACCGTTGCCCGGCGCGACCGGAGAAGCGCGGGCCGGAACGGCGGCGGCACGGGACCAGGCCAAAGAGAACCACAGCGCGGGCCCCGGAAAGGGGGCCGCGCCCATCCCTGCCGCCGGGGCGCTGGGGGGCCCCCGGCCAGCCAATTACAGCCCCCCAAGCGGGGACGGGCCAGGGCAGGCCAAGGGCTGCCCGCCCCACCCGGGGCGGCAGAAACGCCCCCAACGACCACACAGCCGCCACGGGGGGAACGGCCAAACCGCACGGCGGGCGGCCCGCAGTGCTCCCAGGCCCGGCCCCCAGGACTGCCTTGAGCCTGGCCGGGGGCTGCGCCCCCGCGCTTCGGGCGGCGGCGAAAACTGACCGGGGCAGACCGGCGACGGCCCACGGCGGGCCCGGCCCCACACCACCAGGCCCCGACAACCACCAGCCCCGGGGGCCAGAGCCCGGCGGGGGGCGGCCCGGGCAAGCCGGGCAATTTTCATGCCGCCGCATTCCTTTGGTCCCGAGGACGGCCATAAGGCCGCCGCAAGGGACACGCCGAGGGGCGATAGCCCCGGGCCGGGACGGCGGGCGGGCCATGCGGCCCGGCCTGGCGGCACGGACGGCGCGGAGATACGGCAGAAGCAGGGGCCATCGTATGGCCGGGGGTGGGGCGGCGCGTGGCCAGAATCCTTAACCCCCGTTTTCCATCGTAAAACCCCCGTTTCGGTGACGAAAAAAAGGGGAGGAGCCGTAGCCCCTCCCAAATTTCGTTAATCATCCCTCCCAGGGATACCAGATTTCGCCTTGTTCGGCGTAGTAGTCACTGACGTACTCGACACAGGCCAGCTCCACGTCGTCCATCATTTCCCGGATTGCTGCATCCAGGTTTCCATCCTGGCGGCCCTTGTATTCGGCGGCCACCCAAGGGTCAACTTGGAGGATGGACCCATGGGCGGCGGCGTGGCACCGCCAGCACAGGGTAATGAGGTTCATCGGGTGGTCAGCCCCGCCTTTGCCCCGGGGCCGCACGTGATGGATTTGTAGGCCGTCCGTTGAGTCGCATAGGGCGCACCGCCAGCCGTCGCGCTTGTACACGCCGCGCCGCACGCTGTTCGGGATACCGGCTGCCATGCCGTTCATGTTCTTGTACTTCATTGTTCGTACCGTCCTTTCTGCCTGCTTTGGGCGGTCTCTTTGCAACCGCGAAGTCAAGGCCGAAGCCGCCGCCAGGCGGCAGGGCGGGCGTGAGCGAACAGGCCGGGCCATAGCAGAGACCGCGCCCGCCCTGGCCTTTACTCGCGGGTTATCATGAAAAGGCCAAAGCGGGCATCAGCCATCTTGTAGGAGGTGCGCGGCGATAGCCGTCTGCCCAGCTTCCGCGACCGCCGCGCCGTCTCTCCGCTGTCCCGGCACAAGGCGGGACGGCGGCGGACAGGCTACGATGGTGTGTGGCGGTTCTCCCAGTCTCGCAACCAATTCATGAGAAGATTCTGGGCCAGCTTATAGGGCGTGATTCCTACCCAAAAGCAGGCACTTTCCAGGCGTTCGGCCTGTTTTCGGGTTAATCGTGTACTGATAGTGCGCATATGCTTCTTCCTCCATCTGTCTTGCCGTGTCGGCGGTTTCTTGGTCATGTGGCTGTCTCCCCGTAGTGAAAGCGTTGGGCTTTGCACCACATATTGTAGCACCAGCCGGAATGAAACACAAGATGTTGTGTCAAGATTCTTGAGAACCACAAGATAAGGTAACAAGAAACTTGTTACCTTGTGGTCCCTGGCCGAATGGCCATACCGTACCCCGGTGTTGGGAAAGGAAGATCGTTACGAAAGAAACCCATCAGGGGTGTCTTTCGTTTGCAATCACAGGTTTTTCGGAACTTTTAAGTTCTGAAAAACCGCACACAGATTGTCAAAAAAATCTTTTTTGACAATCTGTGAAATCCCAGTGGGAGGTTATGTTATGAACAAGTTTTACGATTATCTGATGCCCGATATGTCCCTGCCCGCCATCGGGGCGCTGGTGCGGTATATCCGCCGGTTCACGGCGGCCATGGGCGGCGACATCCCCGTGGAGGGCCGGATGGGGCGCTACGGCTTCTGCGCCGCCGGAGACAGCCAGCAGGTCCGGGTATACTGGGTGCAGGTGGGCCGCCAGCGGATCCCCGTGGACGCGGTGATCTGATACTGATTCTTGATTAAAAATTTAATCAAGAATCCCGTGCGCCGGGCGCACGCACAGCGTGTGAAAACACGCTGTGACGTCCCATACAAAACCTGACGCACCTTCGGTGCTATAAAAAGCTTTTCAAGCTTTTTAACAGGTTTTGGTATGAGGCATAGGACGCGCCGGGCGGCGCATAGGCTGGGTCTGAGGTGGGGACGATGATGTGCCGATTTTCACAGCTGCGCCGCAAGGAGGTCATCAACATCTGCGACGGCAGCCGCCTGGGCTGCGTGGGGGACCTGGAGCTATGCATCCCGGAGGGCACCGTCAAGGCCCTGATCGTCTTTGGCCCCTGCCGGTTCTTCGGCCTGTTCGGCCGGGGGGAGGACTACTACATCCCCTGGGACTGCGTCCAGCGATTCGGTGAGGATATCATCCTCATCGACAAGCCCTTCCAGCGCCGGGAGGGGGAAAAGAAAAAGCGGCGCTGGTAAAAAAAGCGGCTGTGTCCCTCCCGGGCACAGCCGTCTTTTTCAGTCTGTCAAAAGAGCCTCGCTGAGTTTGCCGCCCGCAGGCGGCAAGCCTTTTTTGATAAAGCTCACAGCACCTTGGACAAAAAGCTCTGCAGCCGGGGGCTCTGGGGGTTGTCGAACAGGGCCTGGGGCTTGTTTTCCTCCATGATGACCCCCCTGGTCCATAAACAGCACCCGGCTGGCCACCTCCCGGGCAAAGCCCATCTCGTGGGTGACCACCACCATGGTCATGCCGCTCTGGGCCAGCTCCTTCATCACGTCCAGCACCTCCCCCACCATCTCCGGGTCCAGGGCGGAAGTAGGCTCGTCAAACAGCAGCACCTCCGGCTCCATGCACAGGGCCCGGACGATGGCAATGCGCTGCTTCTGGCCGCCGGAAAGGCGGGAGGGGTACTCCCCTGCCCGGTCCGCCAGGCCCACCCGCTCCAGCAGAGCCATGGCCCGGGCCTCCGCCGTCTGCTGGGACTCCTTTCTCAGCAGCATAGGGGCCAGGGTCAGGTTCTTCAGCACCGTCATGTGGGGGAACAGGTTGAACTGCTGGAACACCATGCCCATTTTCATCCGCTGGCGGTTCAGATCGGCGGCGGGGTCCGTCAGGTCCACGCCGTCCAGGAGGATTTTCCCGCTGTCCGGGGTCTCCAGCCGGTTCAGGCACCGCAGAAAGGTGGATTTTCCGCTGCCGGAGGGGCCGATGATGCACACCACGTCCCCCTTCTCGATGTCGGTGGAGATGCCGTCCAGCACGGTGACGCCGCCGAAGCTCTTGTGCAGGTCCTTAACGCTTATCACTTCTGCGCAGCCTCCTTTCCAGCAGTCCCAGCAGCTGGGTCATGCCGATGACTAGCACCAGATACACCACAGCCACCAGCATCAGGGGGTTGAAGGAATCATAGGTGTTGTTGCGGATCAGGTTCCCGGCCCGGGTCAGGTCCTGCACCGCCACATAGCCCGCCACGGCGGTCTCCTTCAGCAGGGCGATCATCTCGTTGCCGATGGCCGGCAGGATGTTCTTCATGGCCTGGGGCAGCACGATATGCCAGGCGCTCTGCAGCCGGGACAGGCCCAGGCTGCGCCCGGCCTCCATCTGGCCCGGGTCCACGGCGGCGATGCCGCTGCGCACCAGCTCCGCCACATAGGCCCCGGAGTTGATGCCGAAGGTGACGATGCCCACCACCAGTCCGTCGGAGGATTTGAGAATCAGAAAATAGAAGATCAGCAGCTGCACCACCACCGGGACGCCCCGGATCACCGTGGTATACACGCTGCACAGCCAGCAAAGGGGCCGCAGCAGGCGGCTGTCCTGGCCGCAGTACTTGATCATGGCCACCAATGACCCGATGACCACGCCGATGACCAAGGCCCCCGCCGTGATGATGAGAGTGTTCTTCAGCCCGTCCACCAGCAGGAGATAGCGCTGCTTCTCCACAAAGGTGGTCTCCAGCTGGGCCAGCCACCGGGCGAAAAACTGGCCGATACTCTGCAAAGCTTCCATCAGCTCAGGGGAGACACATACACGGTGTCATACTCCTGGAAAATCTGCTCCACAGTGCCGTCCTGCAGCAGCTGGCTCAGGGCCTGGTTCACCTGGTCCACCAGGTCGCTGCCCTTGGCAAAGGCCAGGGCGTAAGGCTCGCTGGTCATGGCCTCGTCCAGCACGGTGAGGTTCTGCTCCCCGGCCATCTTCACGGCCACCTCGTTGTCCACCACCCACGCGTCGGCCTTGCCGCTGGTCAGGGCGGCCTGGGCGTCGATGTTGGAGGCGAAGGACAGGATCTCATACCCGTTATCCAGGCAGTAGGTCTCGGCGGTGGTGCCGGTCTGGACGGCGATGGTCTTGCCGGTGAGGTCGGCCTTGCTCTGGATGTCGCTGCCGGGGTTCACCACGATCACCTGGTTGGCCAGGAAATAGGGGTCGCTGAAATCGCAGTTTTTCAGACGGTCGGCGGTGATGCTGATGCCCGCCACACCGGCGTCATAGCGCCCGGCCTGGATGCCGGGGATGATGGAGTCGAAATCCACCTGCTCCCACACCAGCTCCATGCCCAGCTTGTCGGCAATGGCCTGCATCAGCTTGGGCTCGATACCCACGATGTCGCTGCCGTCCAGGGACTCGAAGGGCGGGAAGTCCGGGCTGGTGGCCACCACCAGCTGCTTCTTTTCGCTGCCGGTTTTGGTATCGGTGTCGGGATCGGTATTCTTGCTGCCGCAGGCGGCCATGGTCAGCAGCATGGCGGCGGCAAAAAACAGGCACAGGAATCTGGTAAAATGTTTCATATCAATATCTCCGTTTCTTTCATGTATGTTGTTTGTATAGAGTCAGATTCACATACATGGTCGTCGTCGGAGAATGGTATACATAGTCATATAAATGCCCTTTCAGTGAATAAAAATTGAAAACCAAACGCGATTACGGATAAAGATACTATCACACACCTTCGTCCCTGTCAAGCACTTTCTGCATAAAGATTCAAAAAATCACCCCTGACGCATTTTTATGCGTCAGGGGTGCATATTCCGCCTGCGTTATTCCTGGGGATTGGGGATGGTGACGGCGATGCCGTTGACCTCCACCCCGTCGTCGGCGGGGATGAGGATGAACCGCCGCCCGTCGATGATCCGGGCCTCCACCATATAGCTGTATTCCGGCGGCACGGTGATCTTCACCTCCGGGGTGGTGATCTGGAACTTCCCGGCCTCGATGATGTTCCGGGGGTTCAGGGCCGCGTCCTGGCCGTACTGCCTGCGGCACTGGTCCTGAAAGGCCTCCACCTTCTCCTCCGGCACGCCGCTGCCGGTGAGCACGTCCCCCACCTCCCGGACGGACAGGGTCAGCGGCTCCGGGTCCCGGCTCTCCTTGTGCTCCTGGATGCGGCCCCGCAGCTGCTCGTGGACCGCCTGCACCACGTCATAGCTGCAATCCTTCTCTAAGGTCTCCGTCAGGGCGGCGGCGAACAGGTTCTGCTGCTCCTGGGGGGATATGGGGGCCTCCTGGACGCAGAACACCGCATCGATGACCTCCTGGTGCAGCTGGGCGGTGTCCTTGCTGTAAAACAGGGCGTTATAGATGTTGGCGGCCCGGTCGTCAAAGGCCGGGAACAGGAAGCCCAGGGCCGGGGGCTGGGCAATGTGTCCGGTGGAGCTGCCCCGGAACTCCTTGTCCCGGTCGCTGTACTGCAAGGCCAGGGTGGGGTCCTTCACCGGGCAGATGGCGCACACGAAATAGCGGAACACCGTGTCCGAGGCGTCTGGGACCTCCAGATCGTCCCGGCTGCGATGGGGCACGTCATAGGTATCGGCGGCCAGCAGGATCAGATAGCTGCTCTCGCCCATGTCGATGGCGTCGATGATCCGGCGGTACAGGCTCTCCCGGGCGTTGGCGTCCTGCAGCTCCGTCTGGCGCAGGGTCTGCAGCAGGCGGTGCTCGTCGCTGTCCGCCACCTGGGCGGTGGAAAACACGATATCGATGAGGTTCCGGCCCAGGGCGCCGGACAGGGTCTTTTTCAGCAGGTTCAGATACATCTCCTGCTCCTCCTGGGACAGCAGGCCCAGGGGCGCGTCCACATAGGAGATGATCTGGCGGCTGCTGCTGACATAGCAGCCGTATACCTTGCTGATGGCGGTGCGGTCCGGCTTGAACCGCCGCCGCAGCTCGTTTAGCTCCTTCTGATTCATCCGTTCTTCCTCCCACAGGCAATTTTCTCCCATCATAGCACGATTTGCCCCGCCGGGCAAGGAAAAATCCGGCCTTGAACAACGCCGCCGCATCTGCCATAATAGAGGAAAACAAAGCAAAGCAGGTTTTGCATATGGATACAAACAGCAACCAGGCCCGCCGGGTGGTCATCGGCATCACCGCCCATGTGGACGCGGGCAAAACCACCCTGGCCGAGGCCATGCTCTACCGCACCGGCCAGCTGCGGAAGCTGGGCCGGGTGGACCACGGCAGCGCCGCCATGGACAGCCATCTGCTGGAGCGGGAGCGGGGCATCACCATCTTTTCCAGCCAGGCGGAGCTGCCCATCGGGAATCTGGAGGTGACTCTGCTGGACACCCCGGGCCATGTGGACTTCTCCGCCGAGATGGAGCGGACCCTGTCGGTGCTGGACTATGCCATCCTGGTGATCAGCGGCGCCGACGGCGTCCAGGCCCACACCCGCACTCTGTGGCGGCTGCTGGAGCTGTACCGGATCCCCACGTTTCTGTTTGTGACGAAAATGGACTTCGGCCGCTGCGGCCGGGGGCAGATGATGGAGCATCTGCGCCACGAGCTGGGGGAGGGGTGCGTGGACTTCACCCCCGCGGACCGGGAGCGGCGCATGGAGCAGCTGGCCACCTGCCGGGAGGACGCTCTGGAGGCGTATCTGGACGGCGGGGAGGTCCCCGACGCCCTGGTGCGGCAGCTGGTGGGGCGGCGGCTGGTTTTTCCCTGCTGGTTCGGCTCCGGGCTGAAGCTGGAGGGCATCGACGAATTTCTGGAGGGGCTGGCCCGGTATGTGGAGCCTCCTGCCTATCCCGCTGCCTTCTCCGCCCGGGTGTTCAAGATCAGCCACGACCCCCAGGGCAAGCGCCTGACCCACCTGAAGGTCACCGGCGGGACCCTGCGGGTCCGGGACGCCGTGTCCTATGCCGGACACCAGGAGAAGGCCGCCCAGCTGCGCCTTTACAGCGGCGGCCGGTTCCGGGCGGTGGACCAGGTCCCCGCCGGAGGCGTGTGCGCCGTCCAGGGACTGACGGCCACCTGCGGCGGCCAGGGCCTGGGGGCGGAGGAATCCGGCGTCCGGCCGGTGCTGGAGCCGGTGATGCGCTATCGGGTGGCCCTGCCGCCGGACTGCGACAGCCGCACCCTGCTGCCCCAGCTGCGCCAGTTGGAGGAGGAGGACCCCCAGCTGCGCTTCACCTCCCACGGAGGGGAGATTCATGTGTCCCTGATGGGCCGCATCCAGGCGGAAATTCTCAAAAGCCTGGTGTCGGAGCGCTTCGGCGTGGAGATCGAGCTGGACCGGGGCCGGGTTTTGTATAAGGAGACCATCGACGGCCCCGTGGAGGGCGTGGGCCACTTTGAACCCCTGCGGCACTATGCGGAGGTGCATCTGCTGCTGGAGCCCCTGCCCCAGGGCAGCGGCGTGGTGACGGCCACCCGGTGCAGCGAGGACCAGCTGGACCGGAGCTGGCAGCGGCTGATTATGACTCATTTGCAGGAGAAGGACCATCTGGGGGTCCTCACCGGCTCCGCCATCACGGATGTGAAGATCACCCTGATGTCCGGCCGGGCCCATGTGAAGCACACCGAGGGGGGCGACTTCCGCCAGGCCACCTATCGGGCGGTGCGCCAGGGGCTGATGCAGGCTAAAAGCCGCCTGCTGGAGCCATATTACGCCTTCCGGCTGGAGGTGCCGCCGGAGCAGTTGGGCCGGGCCATCAACGATGTGCGCCTGCGCAGCGGCAGCTTCGACACCCCGGAGGAGTCCGGGGACCTGACATTGCTGCGGGGCCGGGTGCCGGTGACGGAGTTCGACGACTATGCCCAGGAGGTGGCGTCCTATACCGGCGGCCGGGGCCGCCTGTCCCTGGAACCGGCGGGCTACGGCCCCTGCCATGATCCGGAGGCCGTGATCGCGGCGGCGGACTATGACCCGGAGGCCGACCCGGACAACACGCCGGACTCCGTGTTCTGCGCCCACGGCGGAGGCTTCACCGTGAAGTGGGACAAGGTGCCGGAGTATATGCACCTGCCCGGCTGTCTGGAAAAGCCCCGGGAGGACACGCCGGTGCGCCGCCGGTGCATCCGCCTGGACGACGCGGAGCTGGAGGCCATCATGACCCGGGAGTTCGGCCCCGTGCGCCGTCCCCTGTACCGTGCGCCGGAGAAGCGGGAAGCCCCTGCCGATACCGGCCTGCGGGAGATCGGCCAGCGCTGCTATGTGGTGGACGGCTACAACGTGATCTTCGACTGGGAGGAGCTCCACGCCCTGGCGGACCGGGACCTGTCCGCCGCCCGGGAGCGGCTGATGGACACCCTGTGCGGCTGGGCCGCCTTCACCCACACCCGGGTGGTGCTGGTGTTCGACGGGTACAAGGTCCCCGGCAATACCGGGGAGAAGTTCGACTACCGGGGCATCCATGTGGTATACACCCGGGAGCGGGAAACCGGCGATATGTACATTGAGCGGTTTTTGCAGCAGGTAGGGAAAAACGACCACGTCCGGGTGGTGACCTCCGACGGGCTGATCCAGCTGTCGGCGGTGCGCACCGGGGCCATGCGGATGTCCTCGGCGGAGTTTGGCCGCCAGGTGTCCGAGGCCGCCGGCCAGATCGCGGAAATCCTGAAAACCATGCACCAGTCCGGCGGCAGCACCATCGGCCAGCGGATGAATAAGAGCTGAAAAAAGCCTGTGTATTCGGCGTGTCCGCTTCTTAGTCATCCGTCGGACTTTGCTGACGGCCGTTCTGGTCATAGCGGCGGTTGCCGCTGTGGGATCCAACAATGGGGATCTGGTGGCGCCTGCGATCATTGCGGGCATCATCGTCATCATCTGGGTCTATTCCAGCGCCAGGCTGCAATATCTTCTGCTGTACGGCTACGGTGAACTCATCGACAAGGTATCAGACCTGGAGGCCCGCAGCCAGGGCGGCAAAAAGGGAGGACGGAAGCCCCAGCGGCCCGCAGAGTCCCACACGGAGCCGAATGCGGAGCCGGAGCCGGAACCGGATTGCAGCGACGAGGGCCAGCCTAAAACCAAGCGCCGGCCGGACGGTAGCTGGAAATGCATGTTCTGCGACCACATGAACCCTTCCGGCAAGGACTACTGCCAGAAGTGCGGGGCGGAAGCATTTTTCGATCAGCCGTGACGGAGTTTTTCTCTGCTCCCGGGGCCGGACAGACGGGATTCCGCCTGTTCGGCCCCGTTCGGCGTAAAAACCCCCGGAAAATCCCGCCATTTTCCGGGAAAAAACACTTGCGCTGGGAGTGTTTTTGTGGTAAACTACTGCGTAGTAAGGAAGTGTTGACGGAGAGTGGACAGTTTGTCCGCTCTTTTTCTTGGGCAAATTTGCCCCCTTAAAAATTCCGGAAAAGACAGGAGGCCGGGCATGAAAAAGGTAACGGAGCTGGTGGCGGAGCTGGCCGCGCCCGCCGTGGCGGAGCAGGGCTGCACCCTGTGGGACGTGGAATACGTCCGGGAGGCCGGTCAGTGGTATCTGCGGCTGTATCTGGACAAGGACGGCGGCGTGGACATTCTGGACTGCGAGGCCGTCAGCCGCAAGGTCAGCGACCTGCTGGACGAGGCGGACCCCATCGAGGGCAGCTATATCTTTGAGGTGTCCTCCGCCGGGGCCGAGCGCCCCTTGAAGCGCCCCTCGGACTTTGAAAGGTTCCTGGGCTCCCCGGTGCTGGTGAAAACCTACAAGCCCAAGGACGGGCGCAAGGAATTTGCCGGGACCCTGGCAGGGTACGACAATGGGGCCGTGCTGCTGGATATGGGCGGGGCGGAGCCCCTGCGGTTCGAGAAGCCGGAGCTGGCCCTGGTCCGTCTGCGTGTGGAATTCTGACGATACAGTATAGAATAGGAGAAATACCATGAAATGCGAAGAAATCTTTGCCGCGCTGGAATTGCTGGAAAAGGAACGCGGTATTCCCCAGGACTTCATGATGGGCAAGATCATCCAGGCCTTGACCGCCGCCTATAAGAAGGACCACGAGGGCGTGGAGAACGTCATCGTGGATGTCAACGAGGAGAAGAAGGACCTGAAGATGTACGTCCAGAAGGAGATCGTGGAGGAGGTGGAGAACCCCGCCTCCCAGATCTCTCTGGAGGACGCCCGGGCCATGTCCGCCAAGTATCAGCTGGGCGGCGTGGTGAACTTCCCCGTGGAGAACGTGGAGTTCGGCCGCATCGCCGCCGGCAACGGCAAGCAGGTCATCATCCAGGGCCTGCGGGAGGCCGAGCACGGCATGATCTATGACGAGTGGGGCACCAAGCAGCACGAGATCCTCACCGGCACCGTCCACCGCATCGACCCCCGGGGCACCGTGCATCTGCGCATCGGCTCCGGCAACGAGGCCACCGAGGGCCTTATGGGCTCCAACGAGCAGGTCCCCGGCGAGGAGCTTACCGAGGGGCAGCTGGTAAAGGTCTATCTGGTGGAGGTGCGCCGCACCACCCGGGGTCCCCAGGTGATGGTGTCCCGGACCCATCCGGGCCTTGTGAAGCGCCTGTTTGAGCTGGAGGTGCCCGAGATCTACGACGGCACCGTGGAGGTGCGGTCCATCGCCCGGGAGGCCGGCAGCCGCACCAAGATGGCCGTCTGGTCTGCTGACGAGAACGTGGACCCCATCGGCGCCTGCGTGGGCCCCAAGGGCCAGCGGGTGGCCGCCGTGGTCAACGAGCTGCGGGGCGAGAAGATCGACATCATCAAGTATTCCGACGACCCCGCCGAATACATCGCCGCCGCCCTGGCTCCCGCCGACGTGGTGGAGGTGCGCCTGTCCGACGAGGGCAAGCTCTGCCGGGTCATCGTCCCCGACGACCAGCTGAGTCTAGCCATCGGCAAGGAGGGGCAGAACGCCCGCCTGGCCGCCCGTCTCACCGGGTACAAGATCGACATCAAGCCCGCTTCCTATACCGGGGAGTAAGCGATACAGGAAAGGAGGACCATCATGCAGAAGCCGCGGAAGATTCCACAGCGCATGTGCGTGGGCTGCCGGGAAAAGCGGGACAAAAAGGACCTGCTGCGGGTGGTCCGCACGCCGGAGGGCCAGCTGGTGCTGGACGCCACCGGCAAGAAGTCCGGCCGGGGCGCCTATGTGTGCCGGGACGCCCAGTGCCTGAAGAAGGCCCGGAAATCCCGGGCGCTGGACCGGATGCTGGAGGTCAGCATCCCCGACGAGGTTTATGAGGCGCTGGAGCGCCAGATGGAAACGGAAGCATGACAGAACACATTTTATCCATGATCGGCCTGGCCAAAAAGGCCGGTCAGGTGGAGATCGGCGAGGAGCCGGTGGGCTCCGCCGCCCGGGCCAAGGACGCCCGGGTCATCCTGGTGGCCCAGGACGCCGCTGCCGGGTCCGTGCGCCGGGCCATGTCCTTCGGCCAGACCGGGGCGTGCCTGTGCCTGACGGTGCCCTTTGACAAGGACCATCTGGGCCGTGCCCTGGGCCGCACCAGCTGCGCCATGGCGGCCATAACGGACATCGGCTTTGCCGAGGCCATCGTCAAAAAGCTGGCGGCGCTGGACCCGGAGCGATACGCCCCGGCGGCCCAGCGGCTGGAGGTAAAGGCCCTTCGCGCGGCCCAGCGCCGGGCGGAGCAGGCCCAGCATGAAAAGAATCTGCGCCGGGGCAAGAAAAAAGCCGCCCCGGTTCAAGCGGCCCCTGCGCCCCAAGCGCCGCAGAAGCCGGAAAAGTCCGCCCGCCGTCCCCGGCGGCCCGGGCAGCGTCCCCAGGGGGAACGGCCCCGTTTCGCGGGCTCCCGCCCGGTGCATAAGGGCAAGGGGTCCCCGAAAAAAAGCAAGTAAGGAATCGAATCACAAAGATGGAGGTGGCTCTATTTGGGTAGCGTAGGTAACAAATACAGAGTGCATGAGGTGGCGAAGGACTTCGGCGTCCCCACCAAGCAGATCACGGAGATTCTGACCAAGTATGCCGAGACGCCCAAAAACCATATGCAGGTTTTGGGAGATCGGGAGCTGTCTCTGATCTTTGAGAGTCTGACCCAGCACAACCAGGTTTCCGGCATCCAGGCGATTTACGCCGATGCCGCCAAGCCTGCCGAGAAGAAGGCGGAGCCCGCCGCTAAGCAGCAGCCCGCCGGCAAGAAGCCCCAGCCGGAAAAGAAACCCCAGCCGGAGAAGAAGCCCGTCAGCCGCGTGCCCCAGACCAAGGTGGTGGACACCCGCAAGGCCACGGCCGTGAACATGGACAAGTACGACGAGAAGCTCCAGGATATGGCCGACGCCCGCACCGGCAACAGCCGCCGGGACCAGCGCCAGACCCAGGGCAAGGAGAAGATCCGCAGCAAGTCGGGCCGCCGCAGCGGCCCCCAGAGCAACAAGAGCAAGCAGGAGGAGGCCGACCGGCTGCGCCGCCTGCGGCTGGAGGTCATCAAAAAGACCCCCGTCACCGTGCAGATCCCCGATGAGATCAGCGTGGGCGAGCTGGCCAGCCGCATGAAGAAAACCGGCGCAGAGGTGGTCAAGTGCCTGATGAAGAACGGCGTCATGGCCTCCCTGAGCCAGATCATCGACTTCGACACCGCCGCCATCATCGCCGAGGAGATGGGCTGCAAGGTGGAGAAGGAAGTGGTGGTCACCATCGAGGAAAAGCTCATCGATGACCACAAGGACGAGGACAAGGACCTGGTGCCCCGTGCCCCCGTGGTGGTGGTCATGGGTCACGTGGACCACGGCAAGACCAGCCTGCTGGACTATATCCGCCATGCCCATGTGGCCAGCGGCGAGGCCGGCGGCATCACCCAGCATATCGGCGCCTATCAGGTGCAGATCAACGGCAAGCCCATCACCTTCCTGGACACCCCCGGCCACGAGGCCTTCACCTCCATGCGCGCCCGGGGCGCCATGGTCACGGATATCGCCATTCTGGTGGTGGCCGCCGAGGACGGCATCATGCCCCAGACCGTGGAGTCCATCAACCACGCCAAGGCCGCCGGTATCCCCATCATCGTGGCCATCAACAAGATGGATAAGCCCGAGGCCAACCCCGAGCGCATCAAGCAGCAGCTCACCGAATACGGCCTGGTGTGCGAGGAGTGGGGCGGCGACACCATTGTCTGCCCCATCTCCGCCAAGACCGGCATGGGCGTGGACAACCTGCTGGAGATGCTGACCCTCACCGCCGAGGTAGGCGAGCTGAAGGCCAACCCCAACCGCGCCGCCCAGGGCACCGTTATCGAGGCCCGGCTGGACAAGGGCCGGGGCCCCGTGGCCACCCTGCTGGTGCAGAACGGCACCCTGAAGCAGGGCGACATTATCATCGCCGGTACTGCCGTGGGCCGCGTCCGGGCCATGGTGGGCGACAAGGGCCAGAAGCTGACCTCCGCCGGTCCCTCCGTGCCTGTGGAGATCACCGGCCTGTCCGAGACGCCCTCCGCCGGCGCCACCTTCAACGCCGTGGCCGACGAAAAGCTGGCCCGGGAGCTGGTGGAGCAGCGCAAGGAGGAGGCCCGCGCCAAGGCCAACGCCCCTGTCACCAAGGTCTCCCTGGAGGATCTGTTCAGCCAGATCCAGGCCGGTGAGATGAAGAATCTGAACATCATCGTCAAGGCCGACGTTCAGGGCTCTGTGGAGGCCGTGAAGGCGTCTCTGGAGAAGCTCAGCAACGACGAGGTCCGGGTCCGGGTCATCCACGGCGGCGTGGGCGCCATCAACGAGTCCGACGTGATGCTGGCCTCCACGTCCCAGGCCATCATCGTGGGCTTCAACGTCCGCCCCGACAACGCTGCCCGGGATTCCGCCGCCCGCGCCCATGTGGATATGCGGATGTACCGCGTGATCTATGACGCCATCAACGAGATTGAGTCCGCCATGAAGGGCATGCTGGCCCCCAAGTTCCGGGAGGCTCTGCTGGGCCATGCGGAGGTCCGCCAGACCTACAAGGTCTCCGGCGTGGGCACCGTGGCCGGCTGCTACGTGCAGGACGGCAAGCTCCAGCGGAAGGACTGCCAGGTCCGCCTGGTCCGGGACGGCATCGTCATCCACGAGGGCGTCCTGGCCTCCCTGCAGCGGTTCAAGGACTCCGTCAAGGAGGTGGCCGCAGGCTACGAGTGCGGCCTGAGCATCGAGAAGTTCAACGACATCAAGGAAGGCGACATTATCGAAGCCTTCACCATGGAGGAAATCCCCCAGTAACGGCATATGCCGCCCCGGAACGCAAACCGGTCCGGTCGCCTTCCTGCGCAGCGCCGCTGCGCCCGCACGCAAGTGCGTCCAAGTGTTTTGCGAAGCAAAACCTTGCTTTGGCGGAATTCACTTCCGCCAAAGAGGGTCATATCCGGGGTCCCCATGAAACCCCGTTTCATGGGGCGGGCGATATTATCGAAGCCTTCACCATGGAGGAAATCCCCCAGTAAATCCGAATCACATAACCCAGAGGGCGGGCGCTTCGCCTGCCCTCTTTTCATCTCATCGAAAACGAAAGGAGACCGACTATGGCATCCAACCGCATTCCCCGCATCAATGACGCCATCCAGAAGGAGCTTTCCGCCCTGCTGCGCACCGTCAAGGACCCCCGGGTGTCCGAGGGTATGCTGACCATCACCCATGTGGACACCACCAGCGACCTGCGCTATGCCCGGGTCTATGTCAGCGCCCTGAACTGCCCGGATGAGAAGGGCCTGCTCAAGGGCCTCAAGTCCGCCGCCGGTTATCTGCGACGCGAGCTGGGCAGCCGCGTCGACCTGCGCTATACCCCGGAGCTCCAGTTTTTTATCGACGATTCCATCGCCTATGGCGCACACATTCTGGATATGCTGAACCATGTGAAGCCCGCCGATCCCCGGAACGCAGACATCGTTCTGCCCGAGGACCGGGAGGATTGAGGAGGGCTGTGCTATGACCACCGCTGAAGCCGCCCGGCTGCTGCTGGGCTGGGACGAGCTGCTGCTGCTGACCCATGTCCGCCCCGACGGCGACACCGTGGGCTCCGCCGCCGCCCTGTGCCAGGCCCTGCGGGACCGGGGCAAGACGGCGTATCTGCTGCCCAACCCGGAGCTGACCGCCACCTATGCCCCCTACGCCGCCCCCTACGCCGCCCCGGAGGGCTTCGTCCCCCGCCATGTGGTGTCGGTGGACATTGCGGCCCTGTCCCTGCTGCCGGAAAACGCCCGGCCCTATCAGGACCGCATCGACCTGGCCATCGACCATCACCCCTCCCAGGAGTTCTTCGCCCGGGAGACCTGTCTGGAGGCCGGATCCGCCGCCTGCGGTGAGATCGTGTACAACATCATCACCCTGATGACGCCGCTGACGCCGGAGATCGCCCTGCCGCTGTATGTGGCCGTCTCCACGGATACCGGCTGCTTCGTCTATTCCAACACCACCGCCCGCACCCACCGCATCGCCGCCGCCCTGATGGACTGCGGCATCGACGTGGCGCCGGTGAACAAGGCCCTGTTCCGCACCAAGAGCCGCACCCGTCTGGCTATGGAGGCCTGGATGGCGGAGTGGGCGGAGTATTATGACCACGACCGGGTGGTCGTCATGCAGATCCCTCTGTCCCTGTGCTTGGATTACAAGGCCACGGAGGCGGATGTGGAGGAGCTGTCCAGTCTGGCTGCCCTGGTGGAGGGCACCGACTGCGGCGTGACCCTGCGGGAGCTGAAGGATGGCCGGGTGAAAATTTCCCTGCGAACCGGCCCCCGGGTCAATGCCACGGAGGTCTGTGCCCTTCTGGGCGGCGGCGGCCATGCTGCTGCTGCCGGTGCCACGCTGCACGGCACCCTCGGCGAGGTGAAGCAGGCCGTGCTCCAGGCCATCAACATGGTGGCGGGGGAGGATTGACAAAAGGAGCGACCCATGGCAAACGGAATCATCATCATCGACAAACCCGCCGGGTGGACGAAACTGTCAAAAAAGGGCAAGGCCCTTTTATGACAAAATTTGCAGTCTGCTACGCGCATAATTTGTTCGCCGATGGCGAACAAATTCCACACTTGCAGCCTGAGAAGTATTTTCGGCCAGGTACACGCCCCGGCCGAAAATGATTGCATTTTATTTGCCTCCTGCGGCAAGGTTTTGCTGCGCAAAACGCTTGTACGCGCCATCAGGCGCGTTTGGCGCAGACTTTTCACAAGGAGCGATCCATGGCAAATGGAATCATCATCATCGACAAGCCCGCCGGGTGGACGTCCATGGACGTCTGCGCCAAGCTGCGGGGGATTCTGAAAACAAAAAAGGTGGGCCACGCCGGGACTCTGGACCCCATGGCCACCGGCGTTCTGCCGGTATTCGTGGGCCAGGCCACCCGGGCGGTGTCCTTCGCCGAGGACGGCCAGAAGGAGTACGTCGCCGGGCTGCGGCTGGGCCGCACCACCGACACCCAGGACACCTCCGGCGAGACTCTGGACACCCATCCGGTGCTCACCGGCCGGGAGGACCTGGAGCACCTGCTGCCCCGGTTCACCGGCCCCATTGAACAGGTGCCCCCCATGTACTCCGCCATCAAGATCGGCGGACAGAAGCTCTATCAGATCGCCCGCCGGGGCGGGGAGGTGGAGCGTCCGGCCCGGCCCGTTACCATCCATGAGCTGGAGCTGCTGGGCCGGAGCGGCCCGGCGGACTACACCCTGCGCATCCGGTGCTCCAAGGGCACCTATGTCCGCACCCTGTGCCACGACATCGGCCAGGCCCTGGGCTGCGGCGGCTGCATGAGCAGTCTGCGCCGCACCATGGCCGCCGGATTCACCCTGGACGACGCCGTGACCCTGGACCGGGTGCAGCAGGAGGGCGAGGCCCTGCTGGCCCCGCTGGACTCCCTGTTCCGCCAGCACCCGGCCTACCGCATCCAGCACCCCCGGGTGGACGCCCTGTGCCGCAACGGCAACCCCTTCACCGTCCGCCAGCCCCTGCCGGAGGGCGTGTACCGGGTATATGGTCAGAGCGGCGAATTTCTCTGCCTCAGCCGCCTGGAGGGCGGCGTGATGACCTCCCTTAAAAACTTTTTCGGAGCGTGAGTACCTTGAATCGAACTGTTATCGCCCTGGGCTTTTTCGACGGCGTTCACCGGGGCCACGGAGCCCTGCTGGAAAAAACCGCCGCCCGGGCCCGGGAGCTGGAGGCCGTCCCCGCCGCCTTCACCTTCGACCGTCCGCCCAAGGAGGTAGTCACCGGCCGCCCGGTGGGCCTCATCAACACCCCCGACGACCGCCGGGACCTGATGCAGCGGCTTTACGGCATCCGCCAGGTGATCATCGCCCCCTTTGACCGGGCCATGATGACCATGCCCTGGCAGGATTTCATCGACGATCTGCTGATCGGTACCTATGGCGCGGTGCACCTGGTGGCAGGCCACGACTATCACTTCGGCCACCGGAACCAGGGGGACCCGGACAAACTCCTGTCCCGCTGCCGGGAGCGGGGCATCGGCTGCGACATCATCCCCCAGGTGACCCGGGACGGCATCACCGTCAGCTCCACCTATATCCGCACCCTTATCGAAAGCGGACAGATGGAGCGGGCCGCCGATTTCCTGGGCCACCGCCACTGCCTGACCCGCACCGTCACCCACGGCTGCCGCTTCGGCCGCACCATCGGCATCCCCACAGTGAACCTGACCCCGCCGGATCACGTTCTTCTGCCGGAGCGGGGCGTGTATGTGACCCGGGTGTTCCTGCCGGACGGCACCAGCGTCCCCGGCGTCACCAACATCGGCACCCGCCCCACCGTCAGCGACGGCGACGCCGTGTCGGTGGAGACCTTCCTGCTGGATTTCGACGGCGACCTCTATGACAAAACCATCCGGGTGGAGTTCTGCCGCCGCCTGCGCCCGGAGCGCAGATTCGCCTCCCCCCAGGAGCTGAAGGCCGAAATTCAGCACAATATCCAACAAACCCAGGACTATTTTATGGAAAACCCCGAATAACCCCCCGCCGCCTGCCTCCGCAGGCGGCGGTCAGCTTGTCAAAAAAATCTTTTTTGACAAGCTGAGTGCGGTTTTTCAGAACTTAAAAAGTTCTGAAAAACCTGTGATTGCAAACGAAAGACACCCCTGATGGGTTTCTTTCGTAACTATCTTCCTTTCCGATGGCGGAAAATCTCCGAGTTTTTCGACAGTCTCCCCGCCGCCTGCCTCCGCAGGCGGCGGTTTTCGCGTTCACAATTTGTTTACAGAAAAGGTCAAAGAAAGTCAAAATTCCCTATTGACATTTTGAAACCCGGTGGTATACTATAGCCAAAGGTCAAAGAAAGGCAAAGTCAGACAGACCGAATTGAAACAGAAAGGAAGTGAAGGGCTTGGGTACATCGGATATGATCGCCCGGTTCATCCAGGCGGAGCTGGAGGAGGCCAACGGGGTTCTGGAGCTGCAGCGCAGCGACCTGGCCCAACGCTTTGGCTGCGTCCCCAGCCAGATCAATTATGTGATGTCCACCCGGTTTTCTCCGGAGCACGGCTACATTGTGGAGTCGCGCCGGGGCGGCGGGGGCTACATCCGCATCACCCGGGTGCAGGTGGACCGCCACACGCTCTTGATGCACGTCATCAACTCCGTGGGCGATACGCTGGACCTGGCCAGCGCCCGGGCCATTCTTTCAAACCTGGTCCAGTCCCAGGCGGTGGAGCGGAACGTGGCGCAGACCCTTCTGTGGGCCGTGTCCGACAATTCCCTCCGCTCCGTTCCCAAGGACCGGCGGGACGATTTACGGGCCAGTATTTTCAAGCAGGTGCTGATCCACCTGGTTTGAGTTTTCAATAAGGAGGCAATCATTATGAAATGTCAGAACTGCGGAAAGAACGAAGCAACGTTTTACTATAAGAGCAACATCAACGGCCGGGTCATGGAGAGCCATCTGTGCCCCGAATGCGCCCGTCAGCTGGGCCTGGTGCAGGATATGCGCCGCCCCATGATGAGCAGCTTCTGGGACGATGACGATTTCTTCACCCGTCCCTTCCGGATGCTGGAGCCCCTGCTGGGCGGCTTCGGCAGCCGTCTGCTGACGGAGTTCCCGGAACCCGTGGACGTGACCCAGCAGGCCCGCCGCGCGGCGGAGGAGCCCCGGGAGGACAACCTGGTCCAGGGCGACGAGCGGGAGAAGCTCAGCCGCCAGCGCCAGCGCAACGCCCTGGAGACCCAGCTGCGCCACGCCGTGGAAACCGAGAACTTCGAGGAAGCCGCTAAGCTCCGGGACCAGCTGCGGTCCCTGCCCCAGGCGTAAGCGTTACGCCAATTAACCGAAAGGAAGTGTAAACTATGATGGAAAATAAATTCACTCCCCGTGCGGAGGAATCCCTGCGGCTGGCCCAGGAGGCCGCCGAGGAAATGGGCCATGGCTATGTGGGCAGCGAGCACCTGCTGCTGGGCCTGATGCGTGAGGAGGAGGGCATTGCCCACCGCGTCCTGGAGGAAGCGGGCCTCACCGATGATATGATCTGCGATGTGCTGCATCGCAGTGTGGGCACCGGCCTTTCCGGCGCGGCTCCCTCCCAGGGGCTGACCCCCCGGGCCAAGAGCGCCGTGGAGCTGGCCGTGTCCGAAGCGTCCCGCACCGGTGCGGGCTATATCGGTACCGAGCATCTGCTGATGGGCCTGCTGCGTGAGGGCAACAACATGGCCATCCGGGTGCTGCGCACCGTGGGCATCGACCCCAAGAAGCTGTACAGCGCCGTGGTGAAGAAGATCAACGAAGCGCCCCGGGCCGCAGCCGCCGCAGGCGGCAATTCCGCCGCTCCCTCCCGGGAGGACGGCAAGAAGGGCGGCGCCCTGGCGGAATTCACCCGCGATTTGACCGAGGCCGCCCGCAGCGGGAAGCTGGACCCCGTCATCGGCCGGGAAAAGGAGATCGCCCGGGTCATCCAGATTCTGTCCCGCCGCACCAAGAACAACCCCGTGCTGATCGGTGAGCCTGGCGTGGGCAAAACCGCCATCGCCGAGGGCCTGGCCCAGCGCATCGTGGCCGCCGACGTGCCCGAGGACCTGCTGGACAAGCGGGTCCTGTCCCTGGACCTGTCCGGCATGGTGGCCGGTACCAAGTACCGGGGCGAGTTTGAGGAGCGCATCAAGAACACCATCAACGAGGTGAAGAAGGCCGGCAACGTCATCCTGTTCATCGACGAGCTGCACACCATCGTGGGCGCAGGCTCCGCCGAGGGCGCCGTGGACGCCGCCAACATCCTCAAGCCCGCTCTGTCCCGGGGCGAGATCCGGGTGGTCGGCGCCACCACCCTCAACGAGTACCGCAAGTACATCGAGAAGGACGCCGCCCTGGAGCGCCGGTTCCAGCCCATCACCGTGGGCGAGCCCTCTCCCGAGGCCACGCTGGAGATCCTGAAGGGCCTGCGGGACAAGTATGAGGCCCACCATCACCTGACCATTACCGACGGAGCCCTGGAGGCCGCCGTGCGGCTGTCCCGCCGGTATATCAACGACCGTTTCCTGCCGGACAAGGCCATCGACCTGATGGACGAGGCCGCCAGCCAGGTGCGTATGGCCGCCGAGTCCGCCTCCCCCGATCTGAAGGATCTGGAGGAGAAGATCGCCGCCCTGCACCGGGAGAAGGAGGAGGCCGTCACCGCTCAGGACTTCGAGAAGGCCGCCCAGCTGCGGGATATCGAGAAGGACTATCAGGAGCAGGTGGAAATTGAGCGCGACAAGTGGCACAAGCAGATGTCCGCCAACCGCGGCACCGTCACCGAGGACGACATCGCCAAGGTGGTGGCCGGCTGGACCGGCATTCCCGTCACCCGCCTGACGGAGGACGAAAGCCAGCGGCTGCTGCAGCTGGAAAAGGTCCTGCATGAGCGGGTGGTGGGCCAGGACGAGGCCGTGGCCGCCGTGGCCAAGGCCATCCGCCGCAGCCGTGTGGGTCTGAAGGATCCCAAGCGGCCCATCGGCTCCTTCCTGTTCCTGGGCCCCACCGGCGTTGGCAAGACCGAGCTGTGCAAGACCCTGGCCGAGGCCATGTTCGGCGACGAGAATGCCATGATCCGCATCGACATGTCCGAGTACATGGAGAAGCACACGGTGTCCCGTCTGGTGGGCTCGCCTCCCGGATACGTGGGTCACGAGGAGGGCGGCCAGCTGACGGAAAAGGTGCGCCGTAAGCCCTATTCCGTGGTGCTGTTCGACGAGATCGAGAAGGCCCACCCCGATGTGTGGAACATCCTGCTGCAAATTCTGGAGGATGGCATTGTCACCGACTCCCAGGGCCGCCGGGTGGACTTCAAGAACACCATCATCGTCATGACCTCCAACGTGGGGGCCAAGAATATCACCGCCGCCGACACGCCTCTGGGCTTTGACGGCAGCGGTGAGGCGGCCAAGCGCACCGAGGAGGAGCGGTTTGCACGCATCAAGGACGCCGTTATGGCGGAGCTGCGCCAGACCTTCCGTCCGGAGTTCCTGAACCGTATCGACGAGATCATCGTGTTCCACCAGCTGACGGAGGAGAACATCCGTAGCATTGCCCGCCGGATGCTGGATACCATCGGCAGCCGCATGGCCGCCCAGGGCATCACCCTCCAGGCGGACGACGATGCCGTGGCCGCTCTGGCCAAGGATGGCTTCGACGCCCGCTACGGCGCCCGTCCCCTGCGCCGCACCCTCCAGAACGAGGTGGAAGACGTGGTGGCCGAACAGATGCTGGACGGTAAGCTCCAGTCCGGCGACACCGCCCACGTCCGTCTGAAGGATGACAAGGTGGTCATCGAAAAGTAAAAATCATGCCCGGCGGCAAAAGCCGCCGGGCATGATTAACTGTCCCAAAAGAGCAAAGCCCTTTTTGAACAAAGTGCTTTACGCCTTCACCAGCTCCACCAGCACCTGCACCATCTTTTCCATAGACGGCACGGGAATGAACTCATGGACGCCGTGGAAGTTTGCGCCGCCGGTGCACAGGTTGGGGCAGGGAATATCCCGCTCCCAGGAGAGCCGCGCCCCGTCGGTGCCGCCCCGGATGGGAACGATCACCGGCTCCACGCCCACGGCCTCCATGGCGGCCTTGGCGTTTTCGATCAGCTCCATATGGGGCCGGATCTTCTCCTTCATGTTGTAGTAGCTGTCCCGCATCTCCAGCCGGAAGGTGCCCTGGCCCCACCGTGCGTTCAGATAGTCCACCAGCTGCTGCACGAAGGCCTTCCGGGCGTTGAACTTCTCCAGGTCGTGGTCCCGGATGATGGCGTGCAGCACCACCTGGCTCTCGTTTCCGGCCAGGTCCGTCACATGGTAGAAGCCCTCGTAGCCCTCCGTGTGGGCGGGAGCCTCCGCCGCAGGCAGCAGGGAGATGAACTGGTTGGCCAGCAGGATGGCGTTTTTCATCTTGTTCTTGGCGGAGCCGGGGTGGATGTTCACGCCCTCCACCGTCAGGGTCACGGCGGCGGCGTTGAAGTTCTCGTACTCGATCTCCCCCAGCTCGCCGCCGTCCACGGTGTAGGCCGCCTGGGCGGGGAACTTTTCCGGATCAAAGTGATCGGCGCCCTTGCCCACCTCCTCGTCGGGGGTGAAGCACACGGCGATGGCCCGGTGCGGGACCTCCGGATGGGCCAGCAGATATTCGCAGGCGGTGACGATCTCCGCCACGCCGGCCTTGTCATCGGCTCCCAGCAGGGTGGTGCCGTCGGTGACGATCAGCTCCTGACCGATGTACCGCTCCAGGAAGGGGAAGTCCTTCACTTTCAGGCTTCCGGCCTTCTTCAGGGGCAGGTCCCCGCCCTGATAGGTGACGATCTCCGGATGGATGTCCGCCCCGCTGACGGCGGGGGAGGTGTCCATGTGGGCGATGAGGCCCAGGGCCGGAGCCTGGCACCCGGGGGTGGCGGGCAGCAGGGCATACACATAGCCCTTGTCGTCCATGTGGGCCCCCTCCAGGCCCAGCTCTGCCAGCTCCTGGGCCAGATACCGGCCCAGAACCTTCTGGTGGTCGGTGGTGGGGACGGTGTCCGACGTCTCGCTGGAGGTGGTGTCAAAGGACACATATTTCAGAAAACGCTGGGTAACTTCCATGATGGTTTCCCTCCGTAAATTGGATTTGCCCCCAGTATAACACACCCGCCGCCCCGCCGTCAATCCGGGGGAAGCCGTCCCGGGACAAAGAGGGACGTCCCGGGCAGGGCCGGTTTTGTCCCGGGCGGAAGCGGGACAAAACGAAACAGGCAGATCCGTGCAAAGCGCCCCCGGCGGAAATCCGCCGGGGGCGCTTTTTCTCAATAGAAAATATCGTCCAGCTCCATGGTGGCGTAGGCGTTCAGGTCCAGCCCCGCCCGGCGGCCCGCCAGATACTCATAGTATCCCTGGGCCCCGATCATGGCACCGTTGTCGCCGCAGAGGCTCAGAGGCGGCAGGTACAGGCGGTATCCGGCCCTGTCGCAGGCCCGCTGCAGATCGGAGCGGATGATGGTGTTGGCGGCCACGCCGCCGGCGGCTGCGATGCAGGTGCGGCCCCGGAGACGGGCGGCCTCCATGGCCCGGGGCACCAGCTCGTCGGACACCGCCTGGTTGAAGTCGTGGGCCAGGGCGGCGGCGTCCAGAGGCTCCCCCTTCTGCTGGGCGTTGTGGGCCAGGTTCACCACGGCGGTTTTCAGGCCGGAAAAGCTCATGTCCAGGGGCGCACCCTCCACATGGGCCCGGGGCAGGATGTATTTCCCTCCCGGGGACCGGGCGGCCAGCTGGTCCATGGGCTTTCCGCCGGGGTACGGCAGGCCCAGCACCCGGGCGGCCTTGTCGAAGCACTCCCCTGCCGCGTCGTCCCGGGTAGCCCCCAGGACCTCCATATCCGTGTAGCCCTTCACGTCCACGATCAGGGTGTTGCCGCCGGACATGGCCAGGGCCAGAAACGGCGGCTCCAGCTCCGGAAAGGCCAGATAGTTGGCGGCGATATGGCCCCGGACGTGGTGCACCGGGATCAGGGGAACCCCCAGGGCGTAGGCGACGGACTTGGCGAAGCTGACCCCCACCAGCACCGCGCCGATGAGGCCCGGGGCATACGTCACCGCCACGGCGTCGATGTCCTTCCGGGTCAGGCCCGCATCCCGCAGGGCCTGATCCGTCAGACCGGCAATGGCCTCCACATGCTTGCGGGAGGCGATCTCCGGCACCACGCCGCCGTACAGGGCGTGCATATCCGCCTGGGACAAAATGGCGTCCGACAGCACCGTCCGCCCGTCCCGCACCACCGCCGCGGCGGTCTCGTCGCAGGAGGATTCAAAGGCTAAAATGTTCACTGGTCATCCTCCCCAAAGGTCCGGGTCAGGATCAGGGCGTCCTCCCGGGGCAGATCATAGTAGTTCCGGCGGCGTCCGGCCTCCCGGAAGCCGAACCGGGTATACAGGGCAATGGCGGCGGCGTTGCTGGGCCGGACCTCCAGGGTCAGGAAGGCCAGGTGGTTGGCCCGGGCAAAGCGCAGGAACACGTCCAGCAGCTTCCCGGCCACGCCCCGGCGGCGATACGGGGGAAACACCGCCACGTTGGTGATATACCCCTCGTCGGCGGCCACCAGCAGCCCGGCATAGCCCACCGCCTCCCCCGTGGCGGCGTCCTCCGCCACCAGAAAGGCCGCGCACTCATTGTCCAGCTCCTCGGCCAGCATTTTCCGGGACCAGGGCCGGGAGAAGCAGGTGCGCTCCAGCTGCTCCAGAGCGTCCAGATGATCCGCCGTCATGGGTACAATGTTGATGTTGTTCATAATTTCCTCGGTTTTACGCGATGTTATTCCACGGTGACGCTTTTGGCCAGGTTCCGGGGCTTGTCGATGTCGCAGCCCCGCTCCAGGGCGATGTAGTACGCCAGCAGCTGCAGGGGGGCCACCCCCAGCTGGGGCAGCAGCATAGGCTCCACGTCCGGCACCGTCAGCACCCGGGGCGTCCGGGCGGCCATAGCGTCCCGGTGGGTCTCGGTGGTCAGGGCCAGGACGTTGGCGCCCCGGGCCTGGACCTCCACCACGTTGCTCATGGCCTTGTCAAACAGGGGGCCGTAGGTGCTCAGGGCAATGACGGGGGTCCCCTCCTCGATCAGGGAGATGGTGCCGTGTTTCAGCTCACCGGAGGCGTAGGCCTCGGAGTGGATATAACTGATCTCCTTGAGCTTCAGGCTGCCCTCCATGCTCAGGGCATAGTCCAGGTTCCGGCCGATGAAGAACACGTCGTCCCGTCCGGCAAAATCCCTGGCGATCTGCTGGATCTGATCCGCCTGGGCCAGCACCTGCTCCAGCTTCTCCGGCAGGGCCAGGATATCCCGGACCATGGCGGTGTAGGTCTCATAATCCACGGTGCCCATGACCTCGCCGAAATACAGCCCCAGCAGGTTCAGCACCGCCATCTGGGTGCTGTAGGCCTTGGTGGTGGCCACGGCGATCTCCGGCCCGGCCCAGGTATACAGCACGTCGTCGGACTCCCGGGCGATGGAGGAGCCCACCACGTTGACGATGGACAGGATCCGTGCCCCCCGCTTCTTGGCCTCCCGCAGGGCGGCCATGGTGTCCAGGGTCTCGCCGGACTGACTGATGACGATGACCAGGTCCCCCTCCCCCACGATGGGGTCGGCATACCGGAACTCGGAGGCCAGGCACACCTCCACGCTGCGCCGCAGCATCCGCTCCAGGTTATATTTGCCCACCATGCCCACGTGGTAGGACGAGCCGCAGGCCACGATGTAGATGCGGCCCATGGCCCGGATCTGCTCCGGGGTCATGGTCAGGTCCTGCAGCACCACGCGGCCTCCCTGGATCCGGGCGGCGGTGGCCTTGCGGATGGCGGCGGGCTGCTCCATGATCTCCTTGAGCATGAAGTGGGCATAGCCGCCCTTTTCCGCGGCGTCCACCTCCCAGTCCACATGGTGGTGCTTCTTCTCCACCGGCCGCAGCTGCCGGTCGTATACCCGGATGCCGCTGCGGGACAGAATGGCCAGCTCCCCGTCGTCCATATAGGCGATGTCCCGGGTGTGGCGGATCAGGGCCGTCACGTCGGAGGCGATGAAGTTCTCCCCATCGCCGAAGCCCAGCAGCAGGGGGGCGTCCTTCCGGGCGGCCACCAGCCGGTCGGGATAGTCGGCGCAGATAATGCCCAGGGCATAGGCCCCGTCCACTGCGTGCAGCAGGCGGTTCATGGCCTCAAAGAAGTCGCCGCAGTCGCTGTAGTAATAGTCCAGCAGCTGAGCCACCACCTCCGTGTCCGTCTCGGACTGGAACACATAGCCCTTCTGCTGCAGCTCCTCCTTCAGGGTGATGAAGTTTTCGATGATGCCGTTGTGGACCACGGCGAACTTGCCGCTCTGGCTCATATGGGGATGGGCGTTGACGTCGTTGGGCTCGCCGTGGGTGGCCCAGCGGGTGTGTCCGATGCCCAGTGTGCCGGGCAGGTCCCCGCCGTCATGGGTCAGCTCCCGCAGAGCCGCCACCCGGCCCTTTTTCTTGCAAAGGCGCAGCACGCCATCGCCGCACACGGCGATACCGGCGGAGTCATAGCCCCGGTATTCCAGCCGCTCCAGCCCGTCCAGCAGAATGGGGGCGGCCTCCTGACGGCCAACATATCCTACAATTCCACACATATTGATGATTCCTCCTGATTTCTGATAATGGGGAGGACAAATACGCAGACAATTTGCCTCGATTTCCGGTCGCAGCGTCTCTGTTTTGCGGTCACCCGCATATTTGCCCGCTGCGTGCGCGCCCGGACGGCGCGGGAGAGCTCCCGCCGAAGGTTCGATCCTCTCTCCTCCTCGTTATCCTGCCGGAAGGGCAGGCACATGGCGCTTGGTATGGGATTTTCCCGGGGTACCTCCTTTCTCCGGTTCTGCGTCATATATATCAAACGGCCTGGGGCCGGTTGAATCCGTATAACTTTCTCTCATCGGCGCATACTGGCCATAGAAGGGGGAATGCTCATGGCCACTGCTTTTTTCCGCACCATCATCCTGTATCTGCTGCTGATCGCGGGGCTGCGCCTGACCGGCAAGCGCCAGATCGGCGAGCTGGAGCCCATCGAGCTGGTGCTGACCATGCTGCTGTCGGACCTGGCGTCGGTGCCCATGCAGGACTTCGACTCGCCGCTGATCAACGGCGTGGTGCCCATTCTGACCCTGCTGGCCCTGACCACGCTTTTAAGCTATATCAGCTTCCGCAGCGGGCGGTTCCGGTCCCTGATCTGCGGGGAACCGGCCATCGTCGTCCGTTACGGGAAGCTCCAGCAGCGGGCCATGCGCCACAACCGCATGACGGTGGACGAGCTTCTGGAGGAGCTGCGGGGCCAGGGGGTCACCGACCTGAAGGACGTGCAGTACGCCGTCCTGGAGACCAGCGGCCAGGTGTCGGTGCTTCTGCGGTCCGAGGCCCAGCCGGTAACGCCCCGTCAGCTGTCCCTGAACGTCACCGAGCAGCTTCTTCCGGTGCTGCTGATCAACGACGGGCGGCTGCTGCGGGACAATATGAAGAAAATGGACGTGGATGACGACTGGCTGCGCCGTCAGCTGAAGCGGGAGCACTTGACGGACCCGTCTCAGGTGTTTCTCCTGTCCCTGGACCAGGGGGGCAACGTGATCTGCCAGGCCAAGGAGGACGTATGAAGCGGTTTCTGATCGTGCCCTCACTGGTGCTGGCGGTGCTGCTGGCCCTGTGCATTCTCAACGCGGCGGCTCTGAACCGCCGAACCAACCGGTGGATGGACCAGGCGGACCGGATCGCCCAGCTGGCGGCCCAGCAGCGCTGGGACATGGCCCGGGAGGCCATGGACGCCCTGTCCGCCGACTGGGAGTCGGCCCAGGACTTCCTCCATGTAGTCATCCACCACGAGACCCTGGACGCGGCCCAGGTGACGCTGACCCGCTGCCGGACCCTGTGCCGTCTGCGGCAGGGGGACGACCTGCTGCCGGAGCTGGCCCAGCTGCGCCAGCAGCTGCAGCAGCTGGACGAGCTGGAGCGTCTGAGCCTGCGGAACATTCTATAATTATTTCAACTTGTCAAAAAAGTCATTTTGACAAGTTGCGTGCGGTCTTTCAGAACTTAGAAAGTTCTGAAAAACCTGTGATTGCAAACGAAAGACACCCCTGATGGGTTTCTTTCGTAACTATCTTCCTTTCCGATGGCGGAAGATTTCCGGGTTTTTTGACAGCCTCAATTATTTTTCACTCAGGAGCTTGTTCAGCTCGCTCATGAAGGTGTTGATATCCTTGAACTGGCGATACACCGAGGCGAACCGGACATAGGCCACCTCGTCGGCCTTTTTCAGCTTCTCCATGACCTTTTCGCCGATGACCACGGTGCTGACCTCCCGCTCCAGGGAGTTCTGCAGCTCCTGCTCGATCTCGCTGGCCATGCGCTCCATGTCCGCCGCGGACACCGGGCGTTTTTCGCAGGAGCGCTGGATGCCCCGCAGCACCTTGCTGCGGTCGAAGCTCTGGCGGCTGCCGTCCTTCTTGATCACCACCATGGGCAGATATTCCACGGTCTCATAGGTGGTAAAGCGCTTCTCGCAGGACAGGCACTCGCGCCGTCGGCGGATGCTGGCTCCCTCGTCTGCGGGACGGGAATCCACCACCTTGCTCTCGCGATAGCCGCAATAGGGACATCTCATGGGCATATTCCTCCTCTATGGCGATAATTTACAGCTTATTATAGCACATGGCGGCGGAATATGCAAATTTCAATTTTCCTCCGGCGGCACAGGATACCCGTCCTCAAAGCGATATTCCGCCCAGAGTCCTCCGTCCATGGCCCGGATCCGGGCCAGGCAGAACAGCTCCGTCAGGGGAAACGGCCCCTCCCGGTCATAGGGCGCGGCCAGCCGCACCCGCCGCCCCTCCCGGCGGCACAGACTCCCCGGCGGCAGGGGCAGGGGGCAGTCCTCCGGCCCGGCGGGCCGCCACGGGGAGTCCCTCGCGGCGCAGGACTCCGCCCCGGCCCACCGGATGGCCCCCAGCGGCCCGGTGATCCGCCGGGAAAACCGGCGGCGCAGACGCCCGCCCTCCAGCAGTCCCAGGGCCAGCCGCTGTCCCTCCCCCTGGACCCAGGCCCGCCACAGGCCCGGCTCCGGGGGGTGGCAGATCACCTCGAACAGGTGGTCCTCCCCCGCCGCCGTCACCGTCATGGTCCCGGCGGCCCGGTCCCCGATATACACAGGATACGTCATGCAGCGCGCCTCCCCATCAAAGCATCCCCGGCAGGGGCTGTGCCAGTGTATGCACAGTCTCCGCCGGGGATGCCCCGTCCCGCCTTACCCAGCAGAGGGCAGGCTGTCCACCACCCGGTCCCACCCCAGGTTATCGGTATCATAGCAGTATGTCTCTCCGTCGGGATAGGTATAAGCCACGAACACGCCGAAGGTCTCCTCAGGGGTATAGCCGCCCCGGATCGGCACCTCCCACAGCCGCAGAAGACTGCCGTCGCCGAAGTCCAGGGTCACACCCTCTCCCTCCGGCAGCTCCTGCTGGCGCTTTCCCATTCCGGCCTGCCGGAGCTTTTCGCTGATACCGGCCCCGGCCAGCTGAGGATAGTGGACGCGGCTGCCGGCCCGCTCCAGCCACACGCCGTCATGTTCCCGGGCATACAGCACGCTGCCGTTCAGAGCGTCCATATACCGGCGGTATGCCGCGCTCTGCCGGGACGCCCACACAAGCGGCGTGGCCGTTAGCGCCAGCAGCACTGCCGCCAGGGTGATCCACAGCCCCAGCTTCAGGCGGCTGCGGTCCTTTTTGGACTGCGGCGCCTCCCGAAATGCTTCATACATGGTCATACCTCCTTTGTTTATGTTCTGTAAACCTTATGATACCATGCCCAGGCGGCCCCGTCAAGGCAAAAAAGCTCCCCCAGGAGAGACAAATGCCTCTCCCGGGGGAGCTCCTGCCTGGGGAAGGTTATGTACCCTCCGCCGGGCCGCTATACCAATCTGCTGCGGGGCAGGCCGAAGCTCACCGCAATGGCGTCGTCCACCCGCTCCATCACCGCGCCGTCCACCCGGCCCATCCGCTCCCGCAGGCGGCGTTTGTCCAGGGTGCGGATCTGCTCCAGCAGGATCACGGAATCCTTGGGCAGACCGCAGCACTGGGCCGCCACCTCAATGTGGGTGGGCAGCTTGGCCTTGCCCATCTGGGAGGTGATGGCCGCCGCGATGACGGTGGGGCTGTGGCGGTTGCCGGTGTCGTTCTGCACGATCAGCACCGGGCGCACGCCCCCCTGCTCGCTGCCTACCACCGGGCTCAGGTCGGCATAATAAATTTCGCCGCGCTTGACATTCGTATCCACAAACGTTCACACTCCGCCGGAAGAAGTACCCGGAAAAAACGGGTCACTTTCATTCTCCCACGCAGCCCGGGGATTTATACCCGGTTTTCCCGCCCCGCTTCATTCTATGGGGCGGCAGGCGGCGGCGTGCGTCAGAACCGCAGCAGCAGCTCCCGCTCCGTCACCTGTCCGTTCTGTAAATACACCCGGGGCACCCGCTTGCTGACGGCGCAGGTCAGCTCATAGGGAATGGTCCCTGCCTGGGCGGCCATGACCTCCACCGGGTTGTGGGGCCCGAAGATCTCCACCTCGTCCCCCACGTCCACCCCCGGCAGGTCCGTCAGGTCGATCATGGACATATCCATGCAGATGCGGCCCCGCTGGGGCGCGGGCCCCTTGGCGGTCATCAGGCTGCACCGGTCGGACAGGCACCGGAAGAACCCGTCGGCATAGCCGTAGGGCACCACGCCCATGCGGGTGCGCCGCCGGGTGGTGAACAGCCGTCCATAGCTGACGGAGGTGCCCGGCTCATAGGTCTTGGTGGTGCTGATGGTGGTTTTCAGGGTCATCACCGGCCGCAGGTCCAGCCCCTGGGCAAACTCGCCATAGCCGTACAGCAGCAGGCCCGGCCGCACCATGTCCAGGTGCATCTCCGGATAGCAGGCGGTGGCCCCGGTGTTGGCGCAGTGGCGCAGGGGGAACCGCACCCCCCGCTTTTCCTCCACCGCCCGGATCACCCGGCAGAACAGGTCGAACTGCCGCCGGGTATAGGCCTGGCTCTCCTGGTCCTGCTCATCGGCCACGGCGAAGTGGGTGAAGATGCCCTCCGCCTCCAGCCCCGGCAGGCCGCAGGCCTCACAGATGCCCTCCACGCCGCCGTCAAAGTGACTGCCGTCGCAGAGGTAGCCCAGCCGGGACATGCCGGTGTCCACCTTGATGTGGATCTTCAGCGTGCCGCCCAGGGCCGTGGCCTCATGGCTGTATTCCAGGGCCTTGGCCTTGCAGGTGACCGCCTGGGTAATGTGGTGCTCTATCAGCCGCCCCACCTGCTCCTTGGGGGTGTGGCCCAGGATCAGCACCGGCATGGTCACGCCGTTGGCCCGAAGCTCCATGGCCTCGTCGATGCTGGACACCGCCAGATAGTCGGCTCCCAGCTCCTGGAGGGTCCGGGCCACCTGCACGGCCCCGTGGCCGTAGGCGTCGGCCTTCACCACGCCCAGGAAGCGGACCTTCGGCCCGATATGCTGCCGCAGGCGGCCATAGTTGTGGGCCAGAGCGTCCAGGTCGATCTCCGCCCAGGTTCTCTTTAATGTGGATTCCATGATGATAGCCTCTCTTTATTCTGAAGTAAAGGACAGCAGCCGGGCCGTCAGCACCACGCGGCTGTCCTGAGAAAACTCGGCATACAGCGGGGCCCCGTCCCCGCCCAGCCAAACGGTGCACAGCACCTTGCCGCCGGGGGCGGTGGTGTCCAGGGCCAGACGCAGGCAGTCGGCCCCATCCAGGGTCTCCCGGCCCGCCTCCGCCAGATAGCCCTCCGCCACAGCGTGCAGCAGCCACGGCAGGCAGTTGGCCGGAGCCACGTCCCGCAGACTTCCGGCGGACAAAGCCGCCCCGTCATAGGACACCGTCAGATCCTCTCCGCTGACGGAGGCCGTCAGCCCCGCCAGAGCCTCAGGGCCTGTAACGGTGGTCCCGGCGCCGGTGGGGGTCCAGTCACAGGACACGGTGAACGTGCGGTTCTCCGTCTCCAGGTGGCAGGTGATCTCCGCCTCCATATGGGCGGCCTGCATCTCCCGGTACCGCTGGCGCAGACTCTCCGCCTGCGACGCGGCCTTTTTTCCGCAGCCGGCCAGCAGCAGCGCCGCAGCCAGCAGCCATACCAAGCATTTTTTCACGGTAAACCCTCCCTTTCCGGAAGGCTTTCCGCTATCCCAACATCTATCTGTCTGTCACGCTGCCCGCCTCGGACCGTTATGCGCCTCGCAGAGTTCGCGGCTCGCAGGCCGCGAATCAAGTCCGATCCATTTTTCGCGGCGGCGCCCCCCAAGGGGACTTCCGTTGGGCGTGTACGTCGCGAAAAATACTTTGCGCGGAGAGAGTGTGTCCAAATGAGCAAAAGGCTCATTTGGACGCGCGGGTCGGAGCGGGAACCTAATTTATCCAAAAGAGCAAAGCTCTTTTGGATAAGCCTTACTCCGTGACCTCCCGCAGAGCCGCCGGGATCCGGTCCAGCAGGTCCGATGGGGTCATGCCCCACAGGCCCACCTCCCGGGCGGCCAGGTCCCCGGCCCGTCCGTGAAGCCACACCGCGGCGCAGCAGGCGTCCATAGGCGGCAGGCCCAGGCCCAGCAGACTCACCAGCATCCCCGCCAGCACATCGCCGCTGCCGCCCTTGGCCATGCCGCAGTTCCCGGTGGGATTGCGCATACACCGCCCGTCCGGGGCGGCCGCGATGGTCCCCGGCCCCTTCAGCACCAGGTATACCCCGTGCTCCCGGGCGAAGTCCGCCGCCGCCCGCTCCCGGCCCGGGGACAGATCGCCTCCGGCCCGGACAAACTCCCCCTCATGGGGGGTCAGCACGGTGATCCGGTCCCGCCGCCGGGACAATGCATCCATATGCCCGGAAAGGGCGTTTATGCCGTCTGCGTCCAGCACCAGCGGCCGGGGCAGGTCCAGCAGCCGCCGCACCAGCCCGTCGCACCCGGGGCTGCGCCCCAGGCCGCAGCCCACCAGCACCGCATCGCAGCCCCCGGCCCGCTGCCGGATGGCCTCCTCTGCCAGGGGGGACAGCTTCCCCTCCTCCGACGGCAGGGGGAAGGGCATCGCCTCGTCGCATTTCATTGCCGCCACCGGCCACACCGGCTCCGGCACCCCCAGGTATACCAGCCCCGACCCGGTGCGCACCGCCGCCCGGCCGGCGAAAACCGCCGCGCCGGAAAAGCCCACGCTGCCGCAGACGCACAGCACCTTGCCGAAGGTGCCCTTGTGGCCCATGGGGTCCCGCCGGGGCAGAAGCCGCCGCACATAGGCCGCCGTGATCTCCTCCATCCCGTCACCTCCCGGATTTTTCCCTTAGTATAGCACGGTTTTCCCCCGGTGGCGAGATTTTTTTGTCCGCCGCGTCAACAATTCCGCCGGTTGACAATTCCCCGGAAAAGGGGTATATATGGAGTAACGAATCAATTGCCATCAAGGAGGTCCCTTTCATGCTCGATTCCACCCGCCAGTTCATCCAGGCCATGGACGCCAAGAACATCAAGCACTCCGACATTGAGGTCACCCAATCCGGCATGGAGAAGGTCACCGTGATATACACCGGAGACAGCATCCCCTCCATCCGTATGATTTTTTTCTTCAGCAAGGACTGCGAGGACGTGGCCATCCGCGTGTTCGACATCGTGAAGCTCCCCGAAAACCGGGTGGAGGGCTTTTTCAAGGTGGTCAACGAGGCCAACCGCCGCTTCCGCTTCTTCAAGTTCGTGCTGGACACCAACGACAACACCGTTCAGGCGGAGATGGACGCCGCCTTCCGCACCCACGACGTGGGCGAGATCTGCCTGGAGCTGATGGGCCGCTGCGTGGACATCTGCGACAAGGCCTATCCCGACTTCATGAAGGCCCTGTGGGCCTGAAAGCTCCCACTGTAATAACAAAAGCCGCCCGGCCAGGGCGGCTTTTGTTATGACGCTCAGATTTCCAGATAATTCTTCACCAGCACCTGCAGCAGCTCGTCCCGATCCACCTTGCAGATCAGGGTCCGTGCGCCGTTGTGGTTGGTGATATAGGTGGGGTCCTCGGACAGGATATAGCCCACGATCTGGTTGATGGGGTCGTACCCCTTTTCCTTCAGCGCCTCATACACGGAGGTAAGGATAAAGTGGATTTGCTCGTCCTTATCCTGGGCGGCGTCAAACTTTCTGGTGAAATCATCCATGCGGGCTTTCTCCCCTTTCTATTGATTCACCATCAGTATACGCTATTTTTCCGGCGCTGTAAAGAGGGAAAAACGGATTTTACCGGGTGCGCAGCTCCGCGCCCAGGCGCTTGGTGAGCTTCTTGATGACGCCGGAGCCGCACTCCTCGATCTCCGTGGAGGTCAGGGTCTTTTCCAGGGAGCCGATGATCAGCCGGATGGTGACGGACTTCTTCCCGGCGGGCACCTGCTTGCCGTGGTACTCGTCCACAAAATCCGCTCCATGGAGCAGGCCGTTTTCGTGGATGCCCTGGGCGATGACGTCGTGCATCTGGCTCCACTTCACCTGGCTGTCGAACAGCAGGGAGATGTCGTAGTCGGTCATGGGATACTCCGGCAGGTGGGTGAACCGGTTGGTGCGGGAGCGGAAGGGCTTCAAGGCGTCCACGTCCAGCTCGAACAGCATCACCGCCAGGTTCTTGATGCCGCAGGCCATGGCGGGCTTCCGGGCAAGCAGCGCCAGATTGCCCACCTGCTCCTCGCCAAGGAAGATGTTCAGCCACACCACCTGGTCGGCCCACACCGGGCGCTTCTCCTGGCGGAAGGTGAAGCTCTCCATGTGGGTGTAGCGGGGCATCTGCTCCACGGCGCCCTTGGCCCGGCGGAACAGGGCCGTCACGTCCTTGGCCGGGGCCACGAAGGCGCCGGCGATGTTCTTGCGCTGGGAGGGCAGCAGCTCCCGGGGGTCATAGGGGGCGGAATAGTCCGCGTCCTTGAACACCTGGGCCGTTTCAAACAGGGAGAACTCCGTGAAATAGCGCTCATTTTTCGCCACGGCCTTGCACAGGTTGGGCAGCAGAGAGGAGCGGATCAGCCGCTCGGTGGGAGACGGCGGGGTGGACAGGGCCAGGATCCCGGCGGTGTCCTGCAAAATGGCGTTTACATAGGACTCGTCCATCCAGGGATAGGTGAAGATCTCCTGCATGCCGCAGCGGATGGCCAGATACTCCTTGATCCGGCGCTCCAGGTCCTTGTCCAGCTGGTTGATGGCCCCGTCGAAGGAGGTGGTGATGGGGGCGGCCTGGAAGTTCTCGTAGCCCACCATCCGGGCCACCTCCTCCATGATGTCGGCCTTGATGGCCACATCGCCGGTGGAGCGCCAGGTGGGCACGGTGACGTGCATATTGTCGCCGTCGAAGTCCAGCCGGAAGCCCAGCAGGCCCAGCTTATGGGCGATTTCGTCGTTGGTCAGGTGCTTGCCCAGGCGGCGGTCCAGCCACCGCAGGGACACGTCGATCTCCGCCGGTTGGAGCTTCGCGGGATACTGGTCGCAGAAGCTGGTGACACGCACGTCGGGATACAGCTCCCGGAACAGGGACATGGCCAGGGACAGGGCCTGGTCGCAGCGCTCGGGGTCGATGGCCTTTTCATACCGGGAGGAGGCCTCGGTGCGGTTGTCGTACCGCAGGGCCGTGCGGCGGACGCCGGCGGCCTGGAAGTTGGCGATCTCCAGAATCACCTTGTTGGTGGTGGGCAGGACGGAGTCCTTGGCGCCGCCCATGACGCCTGCAAGGCCCACCACCCCCGCCTCGTCGGCGATGACCAGGTCGTCGGCGGACAGGGCCAGCTCCTTGCCGTTGAGCAGCTCCAGCTTTTCGCCGTTTTGGGCCCGGCGGACGATGATGTGCCCGGCAATGTTGTCGGAATCAAAGGCGTGGGTGGGCTGGCCGGTGGCCAGCATCACATAGTTGGTGATATCCACCAGGGCGTTGATGGGCCGCATACCCACCCGCCAGATGCGGCTCTGCATCCGGAAGGGGGCGGGCTTCACGGACAGACCCTCTACCGCCGCGCCAATGTAGCGGGGGCAGCGCTCCGTGTCCTCCACGGTGACGGTGAGGCCGTCGGACCCGGCGCCGCAGGTGAAGGGGGGCAGGGGCTTGAGAGGCAGGTCATACAGAGCCGCCAGCTCCCGGGCGATGCCGTAATGGCCCCACAGGTCGGGCCGGTTGGTCATGGATTTGTTGTCGATCTCCAGGATGATGTCGTGCAGGTCCAGGGCGTCGGCAATGGGGGTCCCCGCCGGGGCGTCAAAGGCGCTCAGGTCCAGGATGTGGGCCTCCTCGGTGGTGGGGAACAGGTCCCCCAGGCCGATCTCCACCGCGCCGCAGATCATGCCGTAGCTTTTGACACCCCGGAGCTTGGCCTCCTTGATCTCCACCGGCTCGCCCTCGCCGTGCCAGCGGCACATGGCCCCCGGGGCCGCCACGGCCACCTTCATGCCCGGGCGGACGTTGGTGCCGCCGCAGACGATATCCCGGATGTCACCGCCGCCGATGTCGGTGCGGCAGATCTGCAGCTTGTCGGCGTTGGGATGGGGGCACACCTCCGTGATCCGGCCCACCAGCATATGGTCAAACTGCCGGGCCAGGTCCGTGGCCCCCTCCACCTCCACGGTGGACATGGTCAGGTCATAGGCCAGCCGGGTCAGGTCCATATCCCGGGGCAGGTCCACGTAATCTTTGATCCAGTTCAGCGATACTTTCATGTGTTTCCCCTCCTTTTAACGGAACTGTTCCAAAAAGCGCAGGTCGGCGCTGTGGAACATACGCACGTCATCCACGCCGTAGCGCATCATCACCAGGCGGTCCAGGCCGATGTTCACATAGAACCCGGTGTATTCATCCGGGTCCAGGCCCGCCGAGCGCAGGACGTTGGGATGGGGGGTGCCGCCGGGCATGATCTCGATCCAGCCAACGTGCTTACACACGCTGCACCCCTTGCCGCCGCAGACCAGGCAGCCCATGTCGATCTCGAACCCCGGCTCCACAAAGGGGAAGAAGCCTGCCCGCATCCGCACCGGGACGTCCCGGCCGAACACCTTGGACAGGATGCTCTTGATCATCACCTTGCCGGAGGCGAACGTGAAGTCCTTGTCCACGATCAGGGCCTCATACTGGAAAAAGGCGCGCTCGTGGCGGGCGTCGGTGGTCTCGTTGCGGTACACCCGGCCGGGGTACACGAAGCGGTAAGGGGGCTTGTGGGTCTGCATATAGCGGACGGAGCCGCCGGTCAGGTGGGGCCGCAGGCACAGCTTGTCCCAGCACTGGCCCTTGTCATGACCCTCCAGCCAATAGGTGTCCATGCTCTCCCGGGCAGGGTGGTTGGGGGGGGGAAGTTCAGGTTGTCGAAGCCGTACAGCTCGCTGGTGATGTCGGACTCCTCGAAGATCTCGAAGCCCATGGACCGGAACGCGTCGTTCAGGTCGTAGCACATCTGGGTAATGGGGTGCAGGCCGCCGGACAGGGGGGCGGTGCCGGGGACGGTGATGTCGAAGTCCGGGTCCACCTCGGAGGCCTTCAGCTTCAGCTCCTCCCGCTTGGATTCCAGCAGCTCCGTCAGCTGGGTCTTGGCCTGGTTCACGGCCTTGCCCATCTCCGGCCGCAGGCTTACGTCCAGCCGGGGCAGCTCCTTCAGAAGGCCCGTCAGGGCGCCCTGCTTGCCCAGCAGCAGGCCCTTGACCTCCTGCAGCTCGCCTTCGCTGCGGGCGGCGCGGATCTTCTCCTGCCCCTCCTGCAGCAGCTGTGTCAGTTTCTCTTTCATATGGCTCCTCCTTGATGGAATCAGTTTTTTGGGACGAAAAAAGCCCTTCCTCCCAATCACTTGGGACGAAAGGCGTATGGCTTCCGTGGTACCACCCAGCTTCGCGGCAAAACCCGCGCACTCGTTTTCCCGATAACGGGGGATGACCCGTCCGCGCATTTCCTCGCGGCAGCTCCCGGGCGAACACCGCAGCGCCTGACGGACCGGCTTGCAGCCGGTGACCGGTCCTCTCTTGGAAAGGCGATGATTGCGGAACTTCCCGTTCAAAGCATTTTAAGCACCCCCATTTATACCATATTCCGCCGGAACTTGCAAGGGAAAATTGCAAAATACCCAAAATTGCTCCGGCCCCGGCATGGAAAAAAGAGGCTGGCGCTGGCCAGCCTCTTTTGGTTATGCCGTTATGGGAGACGGGGCTCAGCCCACGTACTTCATGCCGGAGTTCTCGGTGGCGGTGATGTCCTTGACCAGGTTGGCGGACCACTCAGAGTACGCCTTGTTCATCATGGCTTTGCGGACCTGGACCATCCAATAGGGATCGTCGGTGCCCACGAAGTACATGACGTGGTAGCCGATGTAGCTGCCGCCGGTGGCATCGTTGGCCACGATGCCGGTATCGCCGGCCTTGCGGCTCTCGTCGAAGCACCAGTCGTTGAACCCGGTGACCATCTGACCCTTATAGACCTGCTTATACAGGCCGCCGTTGGTGTTGGAGCCGGTGTCGTCAGACAGCTCATTGGCCAGCGCGGCAAAGCTGTCCTCGGTGGCGTCGCCGTCCTTCCAGGCCTGGAGGGCGTTCTCGGCCTCCTGCTTCTTGCCGGCCTTCAGCTCCTCCAGCTTGGCCTGGTAATCCTCGGCCTTGCTGTCCAGACCGGTGGTGTCCACCTTGAACAGAATGTGGCGCACGTCCACGGTGTTGTAATCGTTGCGGGTCCGGCTGTGGAACACCAGCAGATAGATGGAGGTGCCGTTTTCCACGATCTCGGTGTCGCCCTCCTGGCGGCTCTCGTCAAACACCCACTTGGTGGCGGCATTGCCGCTGTAGGTGCCGGCTTCGGGGTGGGAATAGGTGCCGATGGGCTCATAGTCCTTGGCCGCCTTGGCCAGGAGCTCGCCGCCCTTGACCTGCTCCAGGGCCGCGTTGGCGGCGTCCTTGGCCTTCTGCAGGGCAGCGGCGCTCTCCTCCTCGGTGGGCTGGACGGTGTTGCCGTCGGCGTCCTTGGTGGAGGCGGCTGCGCCGTTGAAGGTGATCATCTCATAGTTGGCCACGTCGAAGGAGTTCTTGTTCTCCTCATAGTACTTCTGCAGCTCATCATCGGTATACGTCAGGCTGTCGATGTAGTCCTGCTGATAGTGGGAGGCGATGATGGTATCCTTCAGGATGCCCTGGAAGATCTTCTTGGTCATGTTGCTGCCGTAGAGCTGCTTGAGGTACTCGCCTTCGCTCTTACCGGCGGACTTGGCATAGGAGGCCAGGGTGTCCATGGTGGAGTCCAGCTCCTTCTGCATGTCGTCGTTCCAGGTGATGCCCTTCTCGGCGGCGCCCTTCTTGAGCATGGTGATCTGGATCAGGCTCTTCTTGGCGGCCTCCTTGAAATAGGCGTCCCAGGTCATGTCCTCGGACACGCCCAGCAGGGTCTTGGCCATGTCGCTGAGGCTCTGCTGGGTCAGGGGGGTGGAGGTGCTCAGCCCGTAATAGGAGGCGTACTGGTTCTGGGCAATGGAGTTATAGGCCACATGATAGAAATAGCTGACCTCGGCGGCGGAATAGGTCTCGCCCTCCACGGTGACGGCGGCGGAGCCCCGCTGGATCACGTTGGAGTTCCACACCAGCAGCGCAGCGGCCACCAGCACGAACACAATGGCAATACCGCCATAGAGCCAGTTGCTCCGGCGCTGCTTGGCCCGCTCCTCCGCCTCACGGGCGGCCTTGGGGTCCACTGCGCCGCTGGCGTTGAATTCCTGGCGGGCTTTCTTTTCTCTGGATGCACTCATAGTTGTTTCAGTCCTCTCGAAAATAGGTACGCGGTACCCTTTGTAATGTGCTATTGGTTGATTATACAGGAAAACCCGGCGCTTCGCAAGAGGAAATCGGGATTTCCCGGGAATTTGGGCGATTTTACTCCGCCTGATACACGATCCGGCCGTCGATGACGGTCATATACGCCTGGCCGCCGATGGTGGTGAGGGGATCGGCGGTCCACAGGACGAAATCGGCGTCCTTGCCGGGCTCCAGGCTGCCCACCCGGCTGTCGATGCCCAGGCTGCGGGCGGGGTTGATGGTGATGGCCCGCCAGGCCTCGTCCATAGGCAGGCCCGCGTCGGCGGCCAGGCCCGCGCACATGGGCAGCTTCTCCAGGGGGATCACCGGGGCGTCGGTGATGATGCTGACGGTAAGCCCGGCCTTGTACAGGGTGCCGGGGGTGGTGAAGCTCTTGTGGCGCAGTTCGGCCTTGCTCTTGCTGCCCAGGGTGGGCCCCACGAACACCGGCAGTCCCTCCTTGGCCAGCTCGTCGGCGATCAGCTCGCCGTCGGTGCAGTGGTCCAGGGTGGCCTTCACCCCGAATTCCTTGGCAATCCGCACGGCGGTGAGGATGTCGTCGGCCCGGTGGGCGTGGCACTTCAGAGGGATCTCGCCGTTGACCACCGGCAGCATGGCCTCCAGCTTCATGTCGAAGGGGGGATTCTTCCCGGCCAGCTTATCGTCCCGGTAGCGCTGGGTCTTGAACAGCAGCTCCCGCAGCAGCGCCGCCACGGCCATGCGGGTCATGGGGCTTTTCTTCAGGCCCTGGCCATAGCAGCCCTTGGGATTCTCGCCGAAGGCGCACTTCATGGCGGCAGGCTCCTTCAGCAGCATATTGTCCACCCGCTTGCCTGCCAGCTTCAGCACCGTGAAGGTGCCGCCCACCACGTTGGCGCTGCCGGGGCCGGTGCAGGCGGTGGTCACGCCGCCCCGGATGGCGCTGGGGAAAGCCTCGTCCTGGGGGTTGATGGAGTCGATGGCCCGCAGCTGGGGAGTCAGGGGGTCCACGATCTCGTTATAGTCCATGCCCTCCCAGCGCATACACTGGTTGTCCAGGCCGATGTGACAGTGGGCCTCCACGCAGCCGGGAGTCAGCAGGCGGCCGCCGGCGTCGATGACGGTGCAGCCCTCCGGGGCGTCGATGTGGGCCGCCACGGCGGTGATGCGGCCGTCTTCGGCCAGCAGACAGCCGTTGGGGATATCCGGCCCGGTGATGGGCTTTATGTAAGCGTTACGGATCAGCAGCATAGCAATACCTCGCATTTCTACAGATGATGCCGGTATTATATCACAGCCCGGACATTTCCACAAGAGTTGCGTTTTTTCGGGGGATACGCTATAATAGTGGGCCGAAGGAGGCGGACGTATGCGCTATACCACCCTTTGCTATCTGGAAAACCCCGCCGGGGAGTATCTGATGCTCCACCGTGTGAAAAAGGAAAACGACTGCAACCGCGACAAGTGGATCGGCATCGGCGGCAAGTTCCTGGACGGCGAAAGCCCCGAGGAGTGCGCCCTGCGGGAGATCAACGAGGAGACGGGGCTCACCGTCACCGGATACCGCTACCGGGGCATCGTCACCTTTGTGTCCGACCGGTGGGAAACGGAATATATGCACCTGTTCACCGCCACGGAGTGGACCGGCCGGGTCCGGGAGGACTGCGACGAGGGCGTGCTGGAGTGGATCCACAAGGACCGGCTGGCGGCCCTGCCCCAGTGGGCCGGGGACCGGATCTTTCTGGACCTGCTGCGGCAGGGGGCGCCGTTTTTCTCCCTGAAGCTGCGGTATCAGGGGGAGACGCTGGTCTATGCCTGCCTGAACGGAAAGGAGCTGACACTGTGACGATTCTGGTCAGCGCGTGCCTGCTGGGGGTCCCCTGCCGGTACGACGGGCAGAGCAAGGCCCATCCCCTGGCCCGTGCCCTGTGCGAAAAGCACCATGCGGTCCCCGTGTGCGGGGAGATTTTCGGGGGACTGCCCACGCCCCGGCCTCCGGCGGAGATTCAGGGGGACCGGGTGGTCACCCGGGACGGCCGGGACGTGACGGAGGCCTATCGCCGGGGCGCGGAGGCTGCGGCGCAGCTGGCCCGGCTCACCGGGGCCCAGGCCGCCGTGCTCAAGGAGCGCAGCCCCTCCTGCGGCTCCGGGGCCGTATATGACGGCACGTTCTCCGGCACGCTGACGGAGGGCTGGGGCATCACCGCCGGGCTTCTGCGGGAGCAGGGCATCCGGGTGCTGGGCGAGTCCCGGCTGGAGGAGCTTCTGCGGCAGGACGTCCGTTAAAATCACAACAGAATACGACAAAAAACTGTGAGATTCGGAGAAAATCACAATTGCCATTGACAGACGGGACGAAAGTTGGTAAAGTAGGGCCATAGGGGGTCGGAAACGTTACCGGTAATGTTGCCGCCCCTTTGGAATGGCAGAAGAAGGGAGACGAAACGCGCTTTATGACCATCAAGGATATTGCGCGGCAGTGCGGCGTAAGCGTCAGCACGGTGTCGCGGGTGCTCAACGACCGGCCGGACGTCAGCCCGGAGAACCGGCGCAAGGTGCTCTCCGCCATTCAACGATCCAATTACATTCCCAACAACACCGCCAGGGACCTGGTGAAAACCAAGTCCGACGCCATCGGCCTGGTGGTGCGGGGCGTGTCCAACCCGTTTTACACGGATATCATCCGGGTCATCGAGGAGCAGGTCACTGCCCGGGGCTATACCCTGGTGATGCAGCAGATCGGCACCTGCGACGACGAGGTGAAGCGGGGCGCCATGATGGAGCGGGAAAAGCGGCTGCGGGGCCTGATCCTGTTGGGCGGCCGGTCCGACTATACCCCCCAGGAGCTGGCGCCGCTGAACATCCCCTATGTCTGCTGCTCGTATGACAACCAGTACGGCACCCTGCCGCCGGACTCCTACGCCTCGGTGTCTATCGCCGACGAGGAGGAGGCCTGCCGGGCGGTGACGGAGCTGTACCGCTGCGGCCACCGGCGCATTGCGGCGCTGGTCTCCGGCACGGAGGACCGCTCCATCAGCCAGCTGCGGTATCAGGGCTATGTCCGGGCCTTAGCGGCCCACGGGCTGCCCCTGGAGCAGGAGCTGGTCATCGAGGCCGGTTCCTTCGACATCCGGCAGTCGTATCTGGCCATGCAGCGGCGTCTGCTGGCGGGGGCGCAGTTCACCGCCCTGTTCGCCATCTCCGACAACATGGCCATCGGGGCCATGCGGGCCCTGCGGGAGGCCGGACGGCGGATCCCCGAGGACTGCTCCGTTATCGCCATCGACGGACTGACCATCTCGGACTATATCAACCCCACCCTGACCACCCTCTGCCAGCCTGTGGAGCACATGGGCCGGCGCAGCGTGGAGATCCTGCTGGACATGGTGGAGCACCGGGGCGGACCCATCCGGGAGACGGCCCACACCACCCTGCGGACCGGGGAATCCGTCCGCGACATTTCTTAGTTTTTCCGGCGGAAACCGCCTGAAAAATATATAATGAAGGAGAAATGATCATGAAGAAAACTCTTGCATTGATCCTGGCCGCTGTCATGGCTCTGTCCCTGGTAGCCTGCGCCAAGACCCCCACAAACGGCGGCACGGAGGCCAAGGGCTCCGTGTATTACCTGAACTTCAAGCCCGAGGCCGATCAGGCCTGGCAGGCGCTGGCCAAGACCTACACCGAGCAGACCGGCGTGGAGGTCAAGGTCGTCACCGCCGCTTCCGGCCAGTATGACACCATGCTGACCTCCGAGCTGGACAAGTCCGCTCCTCCCACCATGTTCCAGGTGGGCAACCAGGGCGCCGTCAACTCCTATGGCGATTTCTGCTATCCTCTGGATAACACCGACGTCATGAAGGAAATGACCACCCAGGACTTCAACCTGAAGAATGCCAACGGCGAGACCGTGTCCATCGGCTACTGCTATGAGGCCTTTGGCATCATCGTCAACAAGGCTCTGCTGAAGCAGGCCGGCTATGAGATCTCCGATATCACCAACTTTGAGACCCTGAAGAAGGTCGCCGACGACATCCACAGCCGCGCTGCCGAGCTGGGCTTTGACGCCTTCAGCTCCGCCGGCCTGGAGGGCTCCTCCAGCTGGCGCTTCTCCGGTCATCTGGCCAACATGCCCCTGTTCTATGAGTTCCGGGATGACAACGTCACCTCTCAGCCCGCCGCCATCAAGGGCACCTATCTGGATGCCTTCAAGAACGTCTGGGATCTGTACACCACTGACTCCGCCACCACCGGCGCTGCTCTGACCACCGCCACCGGCGACGCCTCCGAGGCCGAATTCGGTCAGGGCAAGGCTGTGTTCTATCAGAACGGTTCCTGGGAGTATGCCAACCTGGTCACCAGTGATGACAAGGGCTTCAAGATGAACCCCGAGGATCTGGCTATGATCCCCATCTACTGCGGCGTTGAGGGCGAGGAGAAGGCCGGTCTGTGCTGCGGCACCGAGAACTGCTGGGCCGTCAACAAGAACGCCAAGGAAGAGGACATCCAGGCCACTCTGGACTTCATGAAGTGGGTCGTCACCTCTGATGAGGGCACCACCATGCTGGCCGAGCAGTTTGGCCCCTGCCCCTTCAAGAACGCCAAGACTCCCGCCAACGTGTTCTTTGCCGATGCCAACGCCTATACCGCTGCCGGCAACTACATTGTGACCTGGGCCTTCAACTGGACCCCCGCCGTGGATGACTGGCGTGCGGGCGTGGTGGACGCTCTGACCCAGTACACCGTCAACGGCGGCAGCTGGGACAACGTCAAGACCGCCTTCGTGGACGGCTGGGCCACCCAGTATGCCAAGGAGAACGGCTGAGCTATAAGCGCTCCGTTGTAACGCAATAGGACCGGGGGCGGGCTTATCGCCCGCCCCCGATTTTTTCTCACCCGCGGCGCACAGAGCTGTTGGCCGGTATGGACCGGGCAAGAGCTCCGGGCGCCGCCCGGAAAATACATAGATAGGAGAGAGGCGTCATGAAACTTCCGAAACACCGCCGGGACGAGGCCGCGCTGAATTCCCGGCTGATCCGCCGCCCCATCAAGCGCATGGTATGGCTGTTTTTGCTGCCCACCTTCGGGGCCTTCTGCATCGGCTTCCTGTACCCCTTCTTCAAGGGGCTGTTTCTGTCCTTCTGCAACTTCCGCATCACCAGTCAGTGGACCTGGACGGGACTGGACAACTACCGGAAAGCCTTTCAGGACCCCGGCTATATGCACGCATTCTGGTACACGGCGCTATTCGCCCTAGTGAGCCTGCTGGCCATCAACCTGTTCGCCTTCACCATCGCCTACGCCCTGACCCAGAAGTTCAAGGGCACCAACGTGTTCCGCACGGTGTTCTTCCTGCCGAACCTCATCGGCGGCATCGTGCTGGGCTATATCTGGTCCATGATCTTCGACGGCATCCTCATCAAGTACAACACCTCCGTGATCCTGGAGACGAAATACGGCTTCTGGGGTCTGGTGATCCTGGTGTGCTGGCAGCAGATCGGCTATATGATGATTATCTATATCGCCGGACTCCAGGCGGTGCCTGAGGATATGCTGGAGGCGGCCCGCATCGACGGCGCCAACCGCTGGCAGACCCTGTGGCGGGTCACCATCCCCAACGTGATGCCCTCTATCACCATCTGCATGTTCCTGAGCCTGACCAACGGCTTCAAGCTGTTTGACCAGAACCTGGCCCTGACCGCCGGACGTCCCTTCCAGCAGCTGGGCAACGGAGAGACCATCAAAACAACGGAAATGCTGGCCCTGAACATCGTCAACGCCTTCGGCACCAGCGGCGGCGGAAACCGCGGCGTGGGTCAGGCCAAGGCCGTGATCTTCTTCATCGTGGTGGCGGCCATCAGCATCATCCAGCTTCAGGCCAACCGCCGCAAGGAGGTGCAGCAATGATCAGATCCGATGCTCTGCGCCGCAGAGAGCGCCGTCAGGCCCTGCTGACGGTGGTGTTCACCATCATCTCCGTGCTCTATCTGATGCCGGTGTTCCTGGTGCTTATCAACTCCCTGAAGGCCAACGCCTTTGTCAACACCGAGACCTTCAAGCTGCCCACGGCGGAGTCCTTCGTGGGGCTGAAGAACTATGTCAAGGGCATGACCTTCGGCAACTTTGCCTTCTACAAGGTGGTGTTCTACAGCTTCTTCATCACCATCACCTCCACGGCCCTGATCCTGGTGTGCACGTCCATGGCGGCGTGGTACATCTCCCGGGTGGGGAGCCTGGTCAGCAAGATCGTGTACTACCTGTGCGTGTTCTCCATGGTGGTCCCCTTCCAGATGGTCATGTACACCCTGGCCCGGACGGCGGACCAGATGCACCTGAACACCCCCTGGACCATTCCGGTGATCTATCTGGGCTTCGGCGCAGGTCTGGCGGTGTTTATGTTCACGGGCTTTGTCAAGAGCCTGCCCCTGGAGATCGAGGAGGCCGCCGCCATCGACGGCTGCGGCCCTGTGGGCACCTTCTTCCGGGTGGTGCTGCCCATGCTGAAGCCCACCATGATCTCCGTGGGCGTGCTGGAGATCATGTGGGTGTGGAACGACTATCTGCTGCCCAGCCTGGTGCTGGATATCAACCAGTACCGCACCATTCCCATTCACATCCAGTATCTGAAGGGCAGCTACGGCACCGTGGACATGGGCGCCACCATGGCCCTGATCATGCTGAGCATCCTGCCGGTCATCATCTTCTATCTGTGCTGCCAGAAGCACATCATCAAGGGCGTGGCCGCCGGAGCCGTAAAGGGCTAAAAAAACAAAGCATTTTTCTGATAAGTGAGTTGACTGACATATGAATCGTTGCAGCGGCATTTTGATGCCGGTATTTTCCCTGCCGTCTCCCTACGGCATCGGGACTCTGGGCAAGGCCGCCTATGACTTTGCCGATTTTCTCCACGCCGCCGGGCAGCGCTGCTGGCAGATGCTGCCCCTGGGCCCCACCAGCTATGGCGACTCCCCCCTATCAGAGCTTTTCCACCTACGCCGGGAATCCCTATTTCATCGACCTGGAACTGCTGATCGAGGACGGGCTGCTGACCCGGGATGAGGTGGAGAGTCAGAACTGGGGAACCAATCCCCGGTACGTGGACTACGGAAAGATCTACGAAAGCCGCTTCGCCGTGCTGCAGAAGGCCAAGGACCGGGGCTGGGTCCGGGACCAGGCGGAGGTGGCCGCCTTCCAGGCAGAGAACAGCCGCTGGCTGCCGGACTACGCCCTGTACATGGCCTGCAAGCGCCATTTTGGCATGCGCTCCTGGACCGAGTGGGAGGACGCGGACATCCGCCTGCGGAAATCCCCGGAGGTGCTGGAGCAGTACCGCACCCTGCTGCGGGAGGATGTGGAGCTGTTTACCTATCTGCAGTTCCTGTTCTTCCGGCAGTGGAACAAGCTGCGGGACTATCTCCACGGCCTGGACATCCAGGTCATCGGCGACCTGCCCATCTATGTGGCCATGGATTCCGCCGATGTGTGGGCGGAGCCGGAGAGCTTTCAGCTGGACGACCAGTGCGTTCCCACGGAGGTATCCGGCGTGCCGCCGGACTACTTCAGCGCCGACGGTCAGCTGTGGGGCAACCCCCTGTACGCCTGGGACCGGATGCAGGCCGACGGCTTCGGCTGGTGGATCCGCCGGGTGGACGGTGCCTCCAAGCTGTATGACGTGATCCGCATCGACCATTTCCGGGGCTTCGAGGCCTATTGGGCCGTGCCCTACGGCGAGACCACCGCCAAAAACGGCCATTGGGTCAAGGGCCCGGGCATGAGCCTGGTGGGGGTGCTCACCGGCTGGTTCCCCCCAGCTGCGGTTCATCGCCGAGGACCTGGGCTATCCCACCCCAGGCGTCCAGCAGCTTTTGCAGGATTCCGGTCTGCCGGGCATGAAGGTGCTGGAATTTGCCTTCGATTCCCGGGATACCAGCAGCTATCTGCCCCACTCCTACACGGAGAACTGCGTGTGCTATACCGGCACCCACGACAACAGCCCCCTGGCCCTGTGGAAGGACGAGGCCGCGCCGGAGGACATCGACTGTGCCCGGGAGTACCTGGGGCTTAACGATCGGGAGGGCTTCAACTGGGGCATCATCCGGGGCGGCATGAGCTCCGTGGCCCGGCTGTTTGTGGCCCAGATGCAGGATTATCTGGAGCTGGGTCTGCACCACCGCACCAATATCCCCGGCACCCAGAGCGGCAACTGGCAGTGGCGTCTGCTGCCCGATGAGGCCACGCCGGCCCTGGCCCGACGCATCCGCCGCGTCACGGAGCTGTACGGCCGCTGAACCCAACCGATCCCGTTTCATTGCGAACTTCTCTTAAAACGTATGAACCCCGGCGCGGTGCGCCGGGGTTCATACGTTTTAGACTGTCCAAAAAGGGCAAAGCCCTTTTTGGACAAAAGGCTTGCAGTCTGCCGCGCGCATAATTTGTTCGCTGAAAGCGAACAAATTCCACACTTGCAGACTGAGAAGAATTTTTTGCCAGGTACACGCCCCGGCAAAAAATGGATTGCATTTCATTTGCCGCCTGCGGGCGGCAAACTCTGCGAGGCTTTTTTTGATAAGCTGTTGAACCCCGGCGCGGTGCGCCGGGGTTCATACGTTCTGTTCGTTGTGTTGGCTCTCCATCAGGCGGCGGGCCTTTCTCCTGGCCCGGGTCAGGGCCATGCGGACGCTGTCGGGCTTCACGCCCAGCTCCCGGGCCAGCTCCCCGTCCGAATAGTCCAGGATATACCGGGCCTCCAGCAGCCAGCGGGTGTTCTCGTCCAGCCGGGGCCACACCTGGGCCAGGGCGTCCAGCTCCAGGCGGCGCAGCACCCGGTCCTCCACCTCCTGCCGCTCATCCGGGACCTCCGGTCCGCCGTCCAGCGGCAGCCAGGGATGGCGGCCGCTGTCCCGGACGGCGTTATAGGCCGTGTGGCGGCAGGCGGCGGCAATATACCCCGCCAGCCCCTCCGGCTCCAGCCGGCGCAGGGTGTCCAGATGGTCGATGAGCCGCAGCAGGGTGGTTTGCAGCACGTCCTCCGTGGCCCACTTGTCGCCCAGGATATCATAGATGGTGCGATACATCAGCCGCTGATACTTCACAAACAGGCGGGTCATATAGGCCCGGTCGTCATCGTCCCGGATCGCAAGGATGCAGATCGGCAGCATATGGACCCTCCTCTCCCCGGCGGCAGCCGCCGGACCAAAAAATCGACATTTTATATTATAGAGGCCGTTCCCGGAAAAGCAAGAAATTTTTTCAAAAACCCGGTTGCAAATTCCCGGAACCGGTGTTACTTATATAGAGGGGTTACCAGGAAAGCGAAATCTGCGAAAGGAAGTGGATGCAATATGAACAACCGTCAACAGGCCCGGGAGGAGGCCCTGTTTGTTCTGCTGATGGAACAGGTGGCCCGGCAGCAGGACCGGCAGGCCCGGCAGCTGGGCCGGGCGCTGGAGGAGGACCCGGAGGCGGCCCTGTCCCCTGCCCTGCAGCAGCGCTGCATGCAGACCCTTCGCCGGGGCTTCCGCCGCCGGGACCGGCAGGCGGCAGGCCGGACCACCCGCCGCGTCATGAGCCGGGTGGCCGTGGCGGTGCTGGCGGCGGTGCTGTGTCTCACGGCGGCCTTCGCCGTGTCCCCTACCCTGCGCAGCAAGGCCCTGCACTGGGCGGCAAAGGTGTTCCCCACCCACACGGAGCTGCGGCTGAACCCTGACGCCGCCCCCGCCAACGGCCAGACCTATGAGCCGGTGGTGAACTGGCTGCCTGTGGGGCTGACCCTGGAGGAGCAGCGGTCCGACCGCGGATTTTCCAATTATCATTACACCGACTCCGACGGCTGCTGGCTGGACGTGGAGCTGCTGCTTTTCAGCAGCGGCGGCGTCATGAGCCTGGACACGGAAAACGCCGACGTCCGGGAGACGGTCATCAGCGGCTATCCGGCCATCACCATCCACAAGGAGGGCGTGTCCGTGGCCGCCTGCACCCTGGAGGACCTGAACGCCATCCTGCTGGTCACCGGCCAGGGCTTCTCCGTGGACGACGTGGTCCGGGTGGCGGAAAGCGTCCGCCTGCGATAGCGGGGCCGCCAGTCATTCCCATTCTTTCCCCGCCACCGAGGGTGCCAAGCACAAGGAGTGCACCGTGTGTCCGGAGGATAAGGAGTAGCTTTCTATAAACAGTCAACCAGGGGCGGCCCCGCGCGGGACCGCCCCTGGTTGATCGTTTTAGAGTTTTCAGCGATGCCGCAGCTTACAGGCTGTTCAGATAGTCCCGCACCTCCCGAACGCCGATGAAGGCGTGGGGGCCTGCCTCGTACCGGGGGTCGGCGGAGGCCAGGCACACCAGCAGGTCATCGGGATAGTCCGAGATGAAGAAGTACACCGGGGCATAGGAATCCGCCGGGTATTCATAAATCAGGTACGTTCCCTCGTCCAGCTTCATATAAAGCATGGTCTGGTCCAGCTTCCGACCCAGTTCCTCTATCTGTTCATTTCTGTCCAGCTCCGTGTCGATCAGCGACCGGATCATGGTGGTCAGGTGTTCATACTCGTCGCTGCCCTTTTCAAAAACGGACTTCTCCCGGCCATTTTTGGCCAGAACGATCCGCTCCGGGTCCGCCAGCTCGCCCAGGGATAGCTCCTGATATGGGTGGTCCTGATAATCCTCGGGATTGGCCCACTCCACCTTCTGCCCGCACCCGGCCAGCAGCAAGAAGCACAGCGCCAGAGGCAGGAGGATCTTTGCGATTTTCTTCATAGCTTTCTCCTCTCAAGCACTCACTGTTTATTCAGATAATCCAGCAGCTCCTGGGCCTCGGTGGCAGACCAGAAGCCGTGCAGCGTCAGGCTGTCCTCAACAGGAGAATAGATGCCCACAACGCTGTTCTGTGTGTCGGTCAGCTCAAAATATACCGGCGCGTAGGAATCCGCCGCATACTCATAAATCAGCCAGACGCCGCTCTCCAGCTTTGCCCCGGACTTTGTACCGTCCAGCTTCCGGCCCAGGTCCTTTACCTGTTCATTTTCATCCAGCTGCGCTTCTATCAGCTGGCCCAGGGTGGATACGATTTTTTCATACGTCTCCGTGCCCTTGTCAAAGCTATTCTTTTCCCGGCCATCCCGGGTCATCACGATCCGCTCCGGGGCGGCCACCTCACCGGCGTAAACATCCTGGGCGGGATGGTCCTTATAGTCCTCCCAACCGGCCAGCTCCACCTTTTTTCCGCACCCGGCCAGCAGCAAGAAGCACAGCGCCAGGGGCAGAAGAACCTTCAGCAATTTCATGTCGTCGCTTCCTTCCTTCCAATTCGAATGCGTTTGTTTGCACTGACAATAGGGATTATACCATATAAATCATGAAATGTAAATATGAAAGTTTGATTTTCGTTTTTCTTCGCGCTTTCGACTATTCTGAAAAACTCGTCAGCATGGTGTCGAATAACGTCCTTTTGTTTTCTTCCATTTTCCGGTTGCACCCGGGCGGCGGAGGGTGTATAATACGAATCGTTCAAAATTGAACCTTTCAAAATCGGAGGAATCACCATGACCAACGCCTATCAGGTATACACCGCCGCCCGGCAGCTGCTGGAGGGCTACACCGCCGCCATGCAGCCCCTGTGCCGCCGGGAGGGTCTGGCCCCCAACGGGGTGGACATTCTGCTGTTTCTGGCCAACAACCCGGGCCTGGACACCGCCCGGGACGTGTGCACCTATCGGGGACTGAAGCCGGGCATTGTGTCCTTCCACGTGGAGAAGCTGGTGCAGGAGGGGTATCTGCTGCGGCAGCCCGCCCCCGGGGACCGGCGCAAGTGCCGCCTGGTGTGCACCGAGAAGGCCGGGCCTGTGGTGCAGCAGGGCCGTGAGCTGCAGGAGACGTTTTTCCGCCGCCTGGCCCGGGGCCTGGAGCCAGAGGACCTGGCGGCCTTCCGACGCTGCCTGGAGGGCTTCCGCCGGAATCTATCCCAAATGACACAGGAGGACGCATAATGACGCAGGACAAGGAATTTCTGGGCACGGAGCCGGTGGGACGGCTCCTGTGGAAGCTGGCGGTGCCCACGGTGATCGCCCAGCTGGTGAATATGCTGTACAACATCGTGGACCGCATCTACATCGGCCATATCCCCGGCGACGGCAGCCTGGCCCTGACCGGCGTGGGGGTGTGCCTGCCCATCATCATGATTATCTCCGCCTTTGCGGCCTTTGTGTCCTCCGGCGGCGCGCCCCGGGCCTCCATCGCCATGGGCCGGGGGGACTATGACCAGGCCCAGCGGATCCTGGGCGGGTGCTTCACTTTACAGGTGGCCATTTCCCTGGTATTGACGGCGGTGCTGCTGATCTGGAACCGTCCTTTGCTGCTGGCCTTCGGCGCCAGCGGGAACACCATCGAGTATGCCGTCCAGTATATGCAGATTTATGCCCTGGGCACCCTGTTTGTGGAGCTGACCCTGGGCCTGAACGCCTTCATCACCGCCCAGGGCTTCGCCCGGGTGGGCATGAAAACCGTCCTCATCGGCGCGGTGTGCAACATCGTCCTGGACCCCCTGTTCATCTTCGCCCTGGACATGGGCGTCCGGGGGGCGGCCCTGGCCACGGTGCTGTCCCAGGCGGTATCCTGCGTATGGGTGGTGACCTTCCTGCGGGGGAAGCAGACCCTGCTGCGGCTGGAAAAGGCGTCCCTGCCCATCCGGCCCCGGCTGATTCTGCCCTGCGTGGCCCTGGGCACCGCCACCTTCATCATGCAGGCCAGCGAAAGCGTCATCTCCGTGTGCTTCAACGCCTCCCTGCTGAAATACGGCGGCGACCTGGCCGTGGGGGCCATGACCATCCTCTCCAGCGTCATGCAGTTTGCCATGCTGCCCCTGCAGGGCATCGCCCAGGGGGCCCAGCCCATCTCCAGCTATAACTTCGGCGCCAGCAACGCCCAGCGGGTGCGCCAGACCTTCCGTCTGCTGCTGAAGGTCTGCCTGGGCTACGCCCTGGTGCTGTGGGCCTGCATCCAGCTGTTCCCCGGGGCCTTCGCCCGGATTTTCACGCCGGAGCCGGAGCTGGTGGCCTTCACCGCCGGGATGCTGCGGATCTACTGCGGGGCCCTGTTCCTGATGGGCATCCAGATCGCCTGCCAGATGACCTTCGTGTCCATCGGCAACGCCCCCTGCTCCATCGTGGTGGCGGTGCTGCGGAAGTTCGTGCTGCTGCTGCCGCTGATCTATCTGCTGCCCCACCTGCTGGCGGACCAGACCCGGGCCGTGTTCCTGGCGGAGCCTGTGGCCGACGTCATCGCCGTCACCGGCACAGTGCTCCTGTTCAGCTTCCAGTTCCGCAAGGCCCTGCGGAAGCTGGAAAGCGAAAACAAGACGTAATATCCGGCCAGAATATTGCGGCATGTATAACAAAAAGCATCCCCGGCAAAAGCCGGAGATGCCCGCTACTTCTTCTTTTTTCCTCTCAGTTGGTACATGATAAACGCCCCCATGGTAATGACGGCGAGAGCCGCTCCCATGTCGTTCAAGCCCGCCGAGCTCAACAGATACTCCGAAAAAAGGGTCCACGCCACATAGACGGCCAGGGAGCAAACCACGCTGAGGATAACGATCCGCACGAAATTCACCACCTTTCCGTTCAAAATTTCTTCTTATGTTGTTGATTATAACATATAAGAAGCTGGAACGCAAAGAGCTTTTTGACCTATTCAACATTTTTGCTGCCCGCAAAGCAGCAGCACATCATACAGGAGGAACCCATGGAAAATATCTCCATCATCCTGGGTGACATCACCCAATCCCGGGTGGACGCCATCGTCAACGCCGCCAACACCACCCTGCTGGGGGGCCTGGGGGTAGACGGGGCCATCCACCGGGCCGCCGGGCCCGGCCTGCTGGCCGAGTGCCGCACCCTGGGGGGCTGCGAAACCGGCCATGCCAAGCTCACCGGGGCCTATAACCTGCCCTGCCGCTATGTGATCCACACCCCCGGCCCCATCTGGCAGGGCGGCGATCACGGAGAGGCGGCCCTGCTGCGCAGCTGCTATCTCAGCTGCCTGGAGCTGGCCCTGGCCCACGGCTGCCGCACGGTGGATTTTCCCTCCATCAGCACCGGGGTATACGGCTATCCCCTGCCCCAGGCAGCCCATGTGGCCCTGAAGGCCATGACGGACTTCCTCCGGGACCACCCCGGCATGCACCTGCGGATGATCTGCCACAACCCCAACGCCCTCCGGGCCTATCAGGTGGATTGGAACATGTTCTATCAGGACGTGAAGCCCCACGCATAAAAACCGGGCGTGCCGCCTGCGCGGCACGCCCGGTTTTTACAGATTCCGGTCAGATTTTGATCAGCTCATATTCCCGGGTGCCCATGCCCAGCTTTTCGGCGTGCTCCAGGCAGCTCATCCAGTCCGTCTCCGGATGGAGATGGTGGAAGTGGTCATGGCCGCAGTCCCCGGCGGCAGCGGCCCCCGGCAGGGGCGGCTGGGCGTTTACCGCGTCGGCGCAGGCCATGTCCAGGGCCACCGGGTCAAAGCTGGCAAACATGCCCACATTGGGGATGATGGCCGCGTCGTTCTCCGGATGACAGTCGCAGTTGGGAGACACGTCGATGACCAGGCTGATGTGGAAGCAGGGCCGCCCGTCCACCACCGCCTGGGCATATTCGGCGATCTTCCGGTTCAGATTGGTGACCGTCTCGTCCCAGTTCACCCGGATGGCGTCCCGGGGACAGACGGCGATGCACCGGCCGCAGCCCACGCACCTGCTGTGGTCGATGGTGGCCTTGCGGTCCGTAACGGTGACGCCGTTGTGGGCGCAGATGCGGGTGCAGGCGCCGCAGCCCACGCAGTGGTCCTGGGCCACATGGGGCTTCCCGGCGTTGTGCTGCTCCATCTTACCGGCCCGGCTGCCGCAGCCCATGCCGATGTTCTTCAGCGCGCCGCCGAAGCCCGCCTCCTCGTGGCCCTTGAAATGGGTCAGGGAGATGAACACGTCCGCGTCCATCACCGCCCGGCCGATCTTGGCCTTCTGCACATATTCGCCGCCGCGCACCGGCACCTCCACCTCGTCGTTGCCCTTGAGGCCGTCGGCGATGATGATCTGGCAGCCGGTGGACAGAGGGGAGAACCCGTTGAGCATGGCGGCGTCCATGTGGTCCAGGGCGTTTTTCCGCCCGCCTACATACAGGGTGTTGCAGTCGGTCAGGAAGGGCTTGCCGCCCCGCTCCTTCACAAAGTCCGCCACGGCCTTGGCCCAGTTGGGCCGCAGAAAGGCCAGGTTGCCGGGCTCGCCGAAGTGCAGCTTGATGGCCGCGAACTTGTCCTCAAAGTCGATCTGGCCCATACCGGCGGTTTTCATCAGACGGGTCAGCTTCTGGGGCAGATTTTCCCGATAGTCGGCCCGCAGGTCGGCCCAATAAACTTTCGATGCCACTTGGAGATCCTCCTTGAATCTGAGATGGTCATAGTGTATCATATTCCCACGGAATTTGTCACGCTTTTTTGAAGGGAGGCGGTATGTATGCGCCTGCTGACTCATATCGTAGCCCCGGAGCAGGAGGGCTGGCCTCTGCGGCGGCTTCTGCGGCAGGAGCTGCGCATTTCCGGCAGCTTCCTGTCCCGGCTGAAATGGCGGCCCGGGGCCATCCTGGTCAACGGACGGCCCGCCACGGTGGCGGCGGTGCTCCACACCGGGGACGCCGTCACCGCCGACGTGTCGGACCTGCCCGGGGACAATCCCCATATCCGGCCGGTGGCCTGGCCCCTGGACATCCTGTGGGAGGATGAGGACCTGCTGGTGCTGAACAAGCCTGCGGGCATCGCCATCCACCCGGCGGCCCTGACGGAGGAGACCGTCACCGTGGCCGGGGCCGTGTGCCACTATCTGGGCCAGGGGAGCTTCCACTGCGTCAACCGCCTGGACCGGGGCACCACCGGGGTCATGGTGGTGGCCAAAACCGGGTATGTCCACCGGCTGTGCATGGAGCAGCTCCACTCCGGAGACTTCCGCCGGACCTATCTGGCGGTGTGCAGCGGCGTGCCCAGCCCGGCGGCGGGGTCCATCGACCTGCCCATCGGCCGGGAGCCGGACTCCCTGCTGCGGCGGCGGGTGGACCCGGCGGGTCTGGCGGCCCACACGGACTATGAGACCCTGTGGCAGGGGCCGGACCGTGCCCTGCTGCGGCTGACCCCCGGCACCGGCCGCACCCACCAGCTGCGGCTGCACCTGTCGGCTATCGGCCACCCCCTGCTGGGGGACTGGCTCTACGGCCAGGAGGACCGGGACCTGATCCCCCGCCCGGCCCTGCACTCCCACCGGCTGGAGCTGACCCACCCCGTCACCCGCCGCCGCCTGACGGTAACAGCCCCGCTGCCGGAGGATATGGCCCGGCTCCTGCCGGAAGATATGAACAAATCTTGAAAAATGCAAAAAAAGGGTGGAAATTTTGACAGTGTATAGTATAATAGCCTATACACTGTCAAAACGCCGCGCCCCGGCGCGGAATCTGTTTTTGGAAGCGGGAGGAACGTATGCGGAACATCTGGCGCATCATCAAGGCGGACGCCCGTTCGCTGTTTACGCATTTCTTTGCTCTGGCGGTGGCCCTGGCCATCGCGGTGCTGCCCAGCCTGTACGCCTGGCTGAACATCTATTCCAACTGGGACCCCTACGGCAACACCGGCAACATCAGCATCGCCGTGGCGTCCCTGGATAAGGGCTGGACCGAGGAGGACGGCACCCAGGTCAACAAGGGCCGGGAGGTGGTGGAGGACCTGCGCAGCAGCACCAGCATCAACTGGGTCATTGTGGACACCAAGGAGGAGGCCCAGCAGGGCGTCTATGCCGGGGATTACTACGCCGCCGTGGTCATCGGCGAGGACTTCTCCTATAATATGTACCACATGCTGACGGAGTGGACCGACAAGCCCACCATTACTTATTACGAGAACTACAAAAAGAACGCCGTGGCCACCAAGATCACCGACACGGCGGTGTCGTCCCTGAAAACCACCATCAGCAAGAGCTATCTGGACGTGGTGGTGGACGCCATCTTCCGGGGGGGCAACGACCTGTCCCAGCAGCTGAGCCAGGAGGACCCGGTGGGCTCCGTCCAGGGGCTGCTGGGCCAGGCCCGGAGCCTGCTGCGCTCCTGCGCCCAGACCGTGGATGCCTTCCAGGCCGCGGGCCAGGACAACAGCAGCTATCGCCAGGACCTGTCGGACCTGGTGGCGAATATCAACCAGAACCGCCCCGACAGCCAGGAGCTTCTGGACACCGTGGCCCAGCTGAACCGCCAGGTCCACGCCGCCCTGGATAAGGCCCAGACCGCCCTGGACAAGGCCTTTGACGCGGCGGAGAAAATTCTGAACGGCATCGACGTGGACGCCCAGCTGCCGGAGATTCAGGAGGACCTGCGGGACGCCGCCCAGACCATGGACGATATGGGCGATAAGCTCACGGCCTGGGCCAGGTCTATCGCCGTGGAGGCCGGGCCCGTGGGAGCCGAGGCCGCCGCTGCCGCCCAGCGCCTGGCGGACAGCTGCTATCAGCTGCGGGACCGACTGAACACCGTGGCCGACGGCATCCGGCAGAACTCCGCCGTTTTGCAGGACACCATCGCTTTGGTGGCCCAGCTGGAGAAGCTGACGGACACCCTGCTGACCCCGGTGTTCGGCGATGTGACGGATGATGTGAAAAACGTTCTGGACCAGACGGAGGGCCTGCTCCAGGGCCTCCACGGAACGGCAGCCGATACCCGGGACCTGCTGGCAGCCGCCGGCGCGGCGGCCGGCACCCTGGACGGTCTTATGTCCCAGGGGCGCACCGCCATGGGCCAGGCCATCGACAAGCTGGGCTCCCTGTTAGGCGGCCTGGAGGACAGCGACAGCCCCGATTATCTGGATACCCTCCTGGACATTCTGGGCGGCAGCCCCGAGGATTACGGCACCTATTTCTCCCAGATGGTGCAGACCTCCGTGGAGCCGGTGTATCCCATTGATAACTACGGCAGCGCCATGGCCCCCTTCTATTCCGTGCTGGCCATCTGGGTGGGCGGCGTCATGCTGGTGGCCATTCTCAAGCCCCACGCCCGGCGGGAGGGCCTGATGGCTCCCAAGCCCTATCAGCTGTTTTTCGGCCGGTATTTCCTGTTCTTTGTCCTCAGCCAGATCCAGGCCGCCGTCATCGTGGCCGGTGACCTGCTGGTGCTGAAAATTCAGTGCGTGGAACCTGCCCTGCTGTTTGCCACCGGGGCCATCACCTCCCTGGTGTTCAGCCTGCTGATCTATTCCCTGACGATTTCCTTCGGCGACGTGGGCAAGGCCATCGTGGTGGTGGTCATGGTGCTCCAGATCGCCGGGTCCAGCGGCACCTTCCCCATCGAGCTGCTGCCGGACGTGTATCAGAAGATCTATCACATCTTCCCCTTCCCCTATGCCATCGACGCCATGCGGGAGTGCATCTGCGGCCTGTATGGGCTGACCTGGCTGAAGAACATCGGCTGCCTGCTGATTTTCGGCGCGGCCGCCCTGCTCATCGGCCTGTGGGTGCGCAAGCCCTTCATGGGCCTGAACCACTTCATGGAGGAGAAGCTGGAAGAAACCGAAATGCTGTAAGAAAGGAGGACTTCCCATGGACGAAAAGAAATACAGCCAATTATATCAGGCCCTTTTGCAGGAGGTCCTTCAGTTCCACAGCGGCAACCAGCGCCGCATCCGCAAGGGGATGCTGAGCCTGCTGCTGGTGCCGCTGGTGTTCCTGGTGCTGCTGTTTTTGTCGGAAGGCTCCCGGGTGATCTTCCTGCTGCTGTGGATCGTGTCCATGTTCGGCATTGCGGCGTATCTCATCGCCGTGGAATACATCGACTATGAAATGCAGAACAAGGTCAAGAAGATCACCAAAAAAGAGGTGGAGCTGGACCAGCTGACGCCGCTGCCCAGCGCCATGCCCCAGCTGCTGCCCCGGCTGCGGGGCCGGGGCCAGGAGCCGGACCTGCCCCCCGACCCGCCCCAGGAGGAGCAGGAGAGCTTTGCCCAGTCCGCCGCCCAGGCGGAGGAGGATCTGGACCAGCTGCTCCAGGGTCTGCGGGGCGCCGAGGCCGCCGCCGCGCCGGAGCCGCAGCCCCGCCCCGGCGAAGCTGCGCAGCAGGAGGACGGCGGCGCCTTCGCCCGCCTGTTCGACGACCAGGCCTGGGACCGGTATTACGGTTCCCCCGAGGCGGAGACTCCGGCGACGGAGCCGGAATCCGTGACGGAATCCGCGGCGGAGCCCGCCCCCGTTTCCGAGCCTGTTTTTGTCCCGGAGAATCCCGCCCCTGTCCCGCCGGTGTCTGCATCTGACCCGGGACAAAACCCGCCCCTGTCCCAGACCCTGGACGCCATCCGGGCGGATGCCCAGCAGCTGGCCCAGGGGCTGGATCAGCTGTCCCACGAGCTGGGACGCATCTTCCAATATATGGAGCAGCAGGGGAACGGCTCAAAGGAGGAACGGAAATGAAAAATATCTGGAGAATCTTCCGGTCCGACTGGCAGCGCATCAGCGCCAGCGTGGTGGCCGTGGTGGTCATCATGGGTCTGTGCCTGATCCCGTGCCTGTATGCCTGGTTCAACATTTTCTCCAACTGGGACCCCTATGGCCCGGACTCCACCTCCAACATCCGGGTGGCCGTTACCAGCGAGGACGAGGGCTATGAGCTGCTGGGCCTGAAGCTGAACATCGGCTCCATGGTGCTGGACGGTCTGAAAAGCAACCACCAGATGGGCTGGGACTTTGTGGATTCCCGGGAGGAGGCCCTGGAGGGCGTCCGCTCCGGCAAATACTATGCCGCCCTGATCGTGCCCTCGGACTTCACCGGGGACTTCGTCAGCATTCTGGACACGGACCTGCGGCATCCCCAGATCCAGTATTATGAGAACCAGAAGAAAAACGCCATTGCCCCCAAGATCACCAACAAGGCCAAAACCGCCGTGCAGGACGAGATCAACGCCACGGTGGTGGAAACCGTGACCGACGCCGTTACCACCGTCAGCTCCGTGTGCAAGGCCCTGGGCCTGGACGCTGACGATGTGTCTCAGGGCATTATTGACAAGCTGGGCAGCGCCCAGGAGAGCCTGCTGGCCCTGGAGAACACCCTGTCGGCCATGCAGACCCTGGTGGACCAGACGGACAGCATTCTGGCCTGTGCCGGGGTGGTGTCTGACGACCTGAACAACATCGTCAAAAGCGGCGACCTGTCCGGCGTGCAGGACGCCCTGAACCGGGGCGTGGGCCGCCTGAACGAGGCCGAGGCCGAGATTGCCCGGCAGCTGGAGGACATCGACAACCAGCTGGACGTCATCGCCGCCGACCTGGCCGCCGCCATGGGAACGGCGGAGGACGTGGCGGGCTTTCTGGCAGGCCCCGCCCAGCGGCTGGATGAGCGGCTGGCGGAGCAGCAGCAGCGGCTGGAGAAGCTGCGGGACTTTGCCGACAACTATCCCGCCATCCAGGAGCGGCTGGGCAACGCCATTTACCACATCGGGGAGCTTCGGGACCTGCTGAAGAAGCTGGAGGACCCCAGCCAGCTGGAGTCCTGGAACCAGGAGGTTCAGGCCAAGCTGGACCAGGTCCGCCAGGACCTGCGGGAGGCGGCTCTGCGCATCAGCGAGAGCGTCAACCAGCGGGTGGAGGAGCTGAACCGGGACGTGCAGGAGAAGCTCCAGGCCGTTCAGAACGTGTTCGACAACGTGTCCGGCGGGCTGACGGCCCTGGGGGATAAGCTGGGCCGGTATCAGGACGCCATCCAGTCCACGGGCACCACCCTGGGCGGGGCCATCCAGCTGTCGGCCACCCTGCGGGGGGACCTGGGGAAGCTGTCGGACGATGTGGAGCGCATTGTCACCAGCGACGGCTTCCGCCGCTTTCTGGACGTGCTGGAAAACAACCCCGAGGAGCTGGCCGGGTATCTGTCCGACCCCATCGCCATGGAGACGGTGCCCGTGTATGAAATCACCACCTACGGCAGCGCCATGGCCCCGTATTACATCATGCTGGCCCTGTTTGTGGGCTCCCTGCTGGCGGCCACCATGATCCACGTGAACGCTCCCATGCCGGAGCTTTCCCGGCTGCGGCCCTGGCAGCGGTTCTTCGGCCGGTATCAGCTGTTCTTCCTGGTGGGCATGGTCCAGGCTCTGGTAACGGGGCTTGGCTGCGTGTACTATATCGGGATGCAGTGCCTGCACCCGGGATTATTCCTGCTGGCCTGCTGCGTGTGCAGCCTGAACTTCACCATGATGAACTTCGCCTTGGTGTACGCCCTGGACAACATCGGCATGGCCCTGTCCGTGATCATCATGGTCATCCAGGTGGCCGGTTCCGGCGGCTCCTATCCCATCGACGTGCTGCCGGAGGTGTTCCAGAAGCTGTATGTCCTGATGCCGTTCCATTACGGCATGGATATGCTCCGGGAGACCATCGCCGGACGGTATGAAAACGTATATTGGACGAATCTGGCTGTGATGGCGGGCATGTGCGTGCTGTTTGCGGCGCTGGGTATGCTGCTGTACTACCCGGCCAGGCCGCTGAACCGCTTGATCGCCCGCAGCAAGGAAAAATCCGGCATCATGTAAAGGAGGACTGCTGCCGATGAACGCAAAGCACGACCTGGCAGAGGCCCTGTGCCAGCTGCTGGAAACCAAAACGTTGGAAAAGATCACCGTCAAGGACATTGTGGCCCGGTGCGGTGTGAACCGCCAGACGTTTTACTATCATTTTCATGACGTGTACGACCTGATGCGCTGGATCTTTGAACGAGAGGCCGCCAACCTGGCCCAGACCGTCCGGGAGGCCGGCGGCGACTGGCGGCAGGAGCTGCACACCATCACCGATGTTCTGCGCAGCAAGCGGCACCTGGTGATGAACGCCTATCGCTCCGTGAACCGCCGGGACCTGGAGCGCTATCTGATGCAGGGCTACGGCCCGGTGATCCGCCGGATCGTGGATCAGGCGGCGGTGGGCCTGGACGTGGGGCAGGAGGACCTGGAGTTCGTGTCCCGGTTCTATGCCCGGGGCCTGCTGAGCGGCGTGTTCGACTGGATCGAGTCCGGCATGCCGGAGAACATCGGCGACGATCTGCGCCGGTGCATCCTGCTGCTGGACGGCAGCCTGCCCACCGCTCTGTTGAGCGTCAGCGGAAAGTGAAAAAACATCGTCAAAAGGTCCCCGGCGCAGTGCGCCGGGGACCTTTTTGGGACAGTTCCTATTCCTTACTGCCGGACCTCCTCGGGAGGCGGCTCCACCGGGAGCTCTACCCGTCCGCCGTCGCCGGGGTCGGTGATGACGTCGCCGATGCCCGGGGCGGGGTTGATTTTGATGGGGTCCGTGGGGTTGTCAACGGTACCGCTGCTGCCGGACACCCAAGTGACGGAGGTGGCCTCCAGAATGGAGGCGTCCTCCTGGGGCCGGTAGGTGATGGTCACCCGGTCGCCGGTGTTCAGGGTTACCACCTGGGGCGCGTCGGCGGCGGAGAGCACATAGTACACGCTCTCGCCCTGGAGCCGCAGATAGTACCGGCTGTTGCCGTCGATGACAGCGGTGCGGATATCCGTCAGCACGCCGGTGGCCTCCTGGGTATCAGCGGGGATGTTGGCGTCGGAGTTGTCGATGAGGTTGTTGCGGGCCAGCATCTGGCGATAGTTGCCCTCGCACTCAGCCACGTCGCTGCCGGTGGCCACGATCTGATACTGGCTGACGTTGACCATGGCGTACATCTTCACCAGCTCCGCCGCGTCCTTCAGCGCCATGAAATAGGTGGGCTGGTCGGAGATGTTCAGCAGCAGCGGGAAGGTGGCGGTGTACTTCATCTGCTGCACCTGGCCCCGGGCGGAATCCATGGCTGAGAACTCCTCCGCCCCGGCCACGGTATAGAACCGGGTCTCCTTGGTGCGCTGGTTGGACAGGATGAAGCCGATGTTGGACTCGTCGGACACCACGGAGGTGACGCCGGTGTACATATACACGTCGTCGCCGATGGCGATGTAGTTATAGCCCTCGGTGGTGACGGTCACGTCCCGCTGGCCGAACAGGGAGTTGATGAAGCCGTTGATATAGGCGCCGTGGTAGTTATACTGCTGCTCGATGAGCTCCGCCGGGTACACATGGTCCACCCAGGCGGGTACGTCCGCCGCGTCGTAATAGGTGCACTCGCCGGTGACGGCGTTCACCAGCACCGCACCGGCAATGTCCGTGCCGCCGAACAGGCCGATGGTCTTTTTGATCCGGGGGCAGACCCAGAAGGGATTGCCCTCCTCGTCGATCTCGAAGGCCGGGTCGTCAAACAGATAGGTGGGATAGTGGAAGCGCAGATAGCGGTACAGGTTGCGGCTGAAGTGCTCGGCGGTGGTATAGCGGATGCCCTCGTCCAGACGCACCACCTCCACGTTCTGGGTCACCATGTCGATGAGGAGATAGGCGGGCAGGCCGTCGGCGCGGTTATTGAGCCACTTGATCCAGTCGCCGTAGCGCAGGGGCGTCACCCGCACCGGGCGGCCCTTGTAGTTGATCTGGGTATAGTCCCCGGCCACCTCGAACTGGGACACCATGTCCGCCAGCTCGCCCAGCTTGCGGTTGCCCAGCTTCATGGCGGAGTCCCGGTCCAGCATGGGGATCTGGTCATAGCTGATCTCCTCGATGTCGGCGGCGAAGTCACCGGTCTCCACCGTCAGCAGGTCCCGGTAGGACCCGGCCCGGAACACCTCCCAGCCGATGGCCGCGCCGATCAGCGCCGTGACCACCAGCACCAGGCCCAGCACAAAGGGGACGGTGCACTGCTTTTTCACAAAGCCGAAGTAGCCCTTGGCCCCGCTGCCCTGAAACCCGGAGGTCAGCACCGCGCAGCCGCAGTACACCGCGCACAGCAGCAGCACGAACACATAGAAGTCGCCGGAGTGCAGGTTCAGCGGCGGCAGCGTCACATAGAAATAGATGGCCCCAAACACCAGCGTCACCGCCAGGTTCAGCAGCGTCCGCCCCACAGGGGTGCCGATGGGCCGCCGCTGTTTTTTTGGCCGGTGGGGCACCGGCCCGCCCCCCCTGGAAGGGGTCGTGGTTCCAGCTGTGATTCATGAAAAACTCTCCTTTCTCGCGGAAGGGGGTGGATACCTCTTTTCATCTTCCAGTATAGCTTTCCCGGCCCGCCCCGTCAACCGATGGGGAAAAAATTTACATTTGGGGCTTGACAACGGGCCGCATTTGTATTATTGTATTACTTGCATAAGACATTAACACAAGGAGGCGGGGCCATGGAGTGGCATTTTCGCAACGACCAACCCATCTATACCCAGCTGACCCAGCAGATCACCCTGGCCATTCTGTCGGGCTCCATTCCCAGCGGGGGGAGGCTTCCCACCGTGCGGGAGCTGGCGGCGGACGCGGGGGGTGAATCCCAACACCGTGCAGCGGGCCCTGGCGGAGCTGGAGGGCACCGGCCTGCTGCACACCCAGCGCACGGCAGGGCGCTTTGTCACGGAGGATACCGCCGTGATCCAGAGCGCCAAGGAGGACCTGGCCCGCAGCCGGACCCGGGAATATCTGGAGTCCATGGCGCAGCTGGGCTATGACCGGCAGCAGGTGAAGGCGCTGCTGGAGGAATGGAAGGAGGAGTAACATGGCGATTCTGGAATGCAGGGAGCTGACCAAATATTTCGACAGCTCCCTGGCCCTGGACCACGTCAGTCTGACGGTGGAGCCCGGGCGCATCGTGGGGCTTTTAGGCCCCAACGGCAGCGGCAAGTCCACCCTGATCAAGCTGGCCAACGGCCTGCTGGTCCCCAGCAGCGGCGTTGTCACCATCGACGGCCATGCCCCGGGGCCGGAGACCAAGGAGCTGGTGTCCTATCTGCCGGAGCGGACGTATCTGTCCGGGTGGATGAACGTGGTGCAGCTGCTGGACTTTTTCTGCGACTTCTATCCGGATTTCGACCGGGACGCCGCCGAGCATATGCTGACGGCCCTGGAGATCAGCCCCAAGCTGCGGATCCGGCAGATGAGCAAGGGCACCCGGGAAAAGGTGCAGCTGATCCTGGTCATGAGCCGAAGGGCCCGGCTGTATCTGCTGGATGAGCCCATCGGCGGCGTGGACCCCGCCACCCGGGACTATATCATCCACACCATTCTCAGCAATTATAATGAGAATGCCTCCCTGGTGATCTCCACCCACCTGATCGCCGACGTGGAGAACGTGCTGGACGACGTGATTTTCATCAACAAGGGCCGCATTCTGCTGCAGCAGTCGGTGGATCAGATCCGCCAGGAGAAGGGCTGCAGCGTGGACGAGCTGTTCCGGGAGGTGTTCCGCTATGCTGAGTAAGCTGCTGAAATACGAGTTCCGGGCCACCGGGCGGATCATGCTGCCGGTGTATGCCCTGCTGCTGGTGTCCTGCGGGGGCTGCACCCTGTTCGGCCGCTTGCTGGGCCGGTATCCCGAGAGCACGGTGCTGTCCGTCGTCCAGACGGTGTTTGCCACCCTGTTCGGCGTGACCACCTTCGGTATGCTGCTGCTGACCCTGGTGCTGATGGTGTACCGGTTCTATAAGAACCTGATGACCGACGAGGGGTATCTGATGTTCACCCTGCCGGTGAGCCGCAGCCAGCTGATCTGGTCCAAGCTGCTGGTGTCCCTGGTGTGGAGCGTCCTGTCCACAGTGCTGGCGGCGCTGGCGTGGATGGCGGAAATTTCCGTGGTGGGCCGGGAGAACGTGTTCTCCCTGATCGCCCAGGGGCTGCGGAGCCTGCGGCAGCATCTTTCCGGCAACCTCACCGGCTGCGCCGCGGCCCTGGTGGTGCTGTGCCTGGTGTCCTGCCTGGTGTCGTTCCTGAAGTTCTACGCCGCCATCTCCCTGGGCCACAGCTTCTCCAACCACAAGGTCCTGCTGTCGGTAGTGTTTTACATCGGCTTCGGCATCGTCACCCAGACCATCGGGACCATTTTCGCCTCGGTGGGCATTCAGATCGACATCAGCCCCGACTTCTGGAGCAGCCTGCCGGTGACGCAGGTGTTCAGCTCCCTGGCGTGGGCGGCGGCGGGGGTGTCCGCCCTGCTGGGGGCGGCGTACTACGTGCTGACCCTGCTGATGCTGAAAAAGCGGCTGAATCTGCAATAATTCCCGGCGGCACTGCCTCCGGTTCTGTCAAAACGACAGGGCCGGAGGCGGTTTTTTTGTGGGGTCCCACAAGGTTTGGTTTCCGCCGGAAATCACCGTTGACAAACCGGCCCGACACTGCCATAATGGAGTTATTCATTAAGTTATTCGGTGAAATATTCACATAGAGAGGAGCCTGCCCATGAAGGTATTAGTCATCAACCCCGGCGCCACCAGCACCAAGGTGGCCGTTTTCGACGAGGAGACGCAGGTTTATAAGACCACCGTGGACCACTCCCCCCAGGAGCTGGACCGCTTCGACCGGGTCATCGACCAGGCGGATTACCGCCAGCAGGCCATTCTGGACGCCGTGGCGCAGAGCGGATTCCGCCTGTCGGACTTCGACGCGGTGTGCGGCCGGGGCGGCCTGTACCGGCCCATCCCCTCCGGCACCTACGCCGTCAACGACCGGGTCATGCACGACGTGGAGACCGCCCCCTATGGCGAGCATCCCTCCAACCTGGGGGCGTATCTGGCCCGGCGCATCGGCGACATGGTGGGCGTTCCCGCCTTTTTCGTGGACCCGGTGTGCGTGGATGAGCTGACGGAGGTGGCCCACTACACGGGCTTTGCCCCCTTCCGCCGCCTGAGCCAGTTCCACGCCCTGAACCAGAAGTCCATCGGCCGGAAGGCTGCGGCGGCCCTGGGCAAGCCCTATGAGGAGGCGGACCTGATCGTCTGCCACCTGGGCGGCGGCGTGTCCGTGGCGGCCCACCACAACGGCCGCATCGTGGATCTGTTCAACGTCAAGGACGAGGGCTCCATGGGCATGGACCGGGCCGGGGGCCTGCCGGTGAACCAGCTCATCAACTTCTGCTTCTCCGGCAGGAGCCAGGACGAGGTGAAGAAAATCCTGGGCCGCCAGGCCGGAATGTTCTCCTATCTGGGCACCACGGACTTCCGGGTCATCTGCGCCAGGGTGAAGGAGGGGGACCCCAAATTCACGGAGGCCTATCAGGCCCTGGTATACCAGCTGGCCAAGGACATCGGCGCCATGGCGGCGGTACTGCATTTCCATGTGGACGCCATCGCCTATACCGGCGGCATGGCCTATGAGCAGTCCTTCTGCGACGATATCACCGCCTATGTGGGCAGTCTTGCCCCGGTGCTGCGCTTCCCCGGCGAGGAGGAGATGCGCTCCCTGGCAGAGGGCGCCCTGCGGGTGCTCCACGGCCAGGCCCAGCCCCGGGAATATTGATACAAGTGCAAAAACAGCGTATAGAAAGGAAGGAGATCACCATGAAGCATCTGATGTCCGGCAACGAGGCCACCGCACGGGGCGTCTATGAGGCCGGGATCAAAATCTGTTCCGCCTATCCCGGCACCCCCAGCACGGAAATTCTGGAAAATCTGCCCCAGTATAAGGACGACGTATACTGCGAGTGGGCCCCCAACGAGAAGGTGGCCACCGAGGTGGCCTACGGCGCGTCCATCGCCGGGTCCCGGTCCTTCTGCACCATGAAGATGGTGGGCCTGAACGTGGCCGCCGACCCCCTGTTCACCGCCGGTTACATGGGCGTGGGCGGGGCGTTCATCGTGGTCACCGCCGACGACCCCAGCTGTCATTCCTCCCAGAACGAGCAGGACAACCGCCACTATGCCCGGGCCGCCAAGATCGCCATGGTGGAGCCCAGCGACGCCCAGGAGTGCAAGGACTTCGTGGCCCTGGCCTGCGAGGTCTCCGAGCTGTTCGACACGCCGGTGCTGTACCGCACCACCACCCGGGTCTGCCACTCCAAGGGCCTGGTGGAGTTCGGTGAGCGCCGGGAGCACACCCACGCCCCCTATGCCCGCAACGTCCGCAAGTTCGTCTGCACCCCGGCCCACGCCTATGCCAACCATCCCATTGTAGAGGAGCGCCTGAAGAAGCTGGAGGAATACGGCTGCACCCGAGCCCTGGAAAACGGCCTGAACAAGCTGGAAATGGGCGACGGCAAGGTGGGCGTGGTCACCGCCTCCATCGCCTATGAGTACGCCAAGGAGGTGTTCCCCGAGGGCACGTCCTTCCTGAAGCTGGGCCTGACCTATCCCCCTGCCCATGGATCTGATCCGGGACTTTGCCTCCCGGGTGGAGAAGCTCTACGTCATCGAGGAGCTGGAGCCCTTTATGGAGGACCAGATCAAGGCCGCCGGCATCCCCTGCGTGGGCAAGGAGCTTACCGGTCCCCTGTACGAGCTGAACACCCAGCTGCTGCGGGAGCGGGTGCTGGGCCAGAAGGCGGACTTCCGCACCGTGGACGTGACCCCGGCCAAGCGGCCCCCGGCCCTGTGTCCCGGCTGCCCCCACCGCGGCTTCTTCTATACCCTGTCCCGGAACAAGAACTATGTGGTCACCGGCGACATCGGCTGCTATACCCTGGGCTGCGCCGAGCCCCTGAACTGCATGGACTCCGTGGTGTGCATGGGCGCGGGCTTCTCCGCCGGTATGGGCATCGCCAAGAGCTTTGAAAAAGAGGGCGTCACCGGCAAGGTGGTGTTCGGCGTGGTGGGCGACTCCACCTTCTTCCACAGCGGCATGACCGGCGCGGCGGAGATCGTGTACAACAAGGGGCGCATGATCCCCTGCGTGCTGGACAACCGCATCACCGGCATGACCGGCCACCAGGACAACCCCGGCACGGGCTATACCCTCCAGGGGGACCCCACTGCACTTCTCAGCGTGGAAAAAATCCTCACGGCCCTGGGCTTTGCCCCGGTGCTGACGGTGGATCCCCAGGACCTGAAGGCCATGAAGGCCGCCGTGGACCAGGCGGTGTCCGCCCTGGACGCCGGACAGCAGCCCGCCATCGTCACCCGCCGTCCGTGCCTGCTGATCAAGCGGGATAAGTTCCGCAAGGGCATGTGCCATGTAAACGCCGACAAGTGCCGGAGCTGCCGCAGCTGTCTGCGGGTGGGCTGCCCCGCCATCTCCATGGAAAACGGCAAGGCCGTCATCGACCGCACCCAGTGCGTGGGCTGCACCGTCTGCGCCCAGGTCTGCCCCTTCGACGCCATCGAAAAGGAGGAAAACTGATATGTCCAACGTGAAAAGCGCCCTGTTGGTGGGCGTGGGCGGTCAGGGCGCCATCCTGATCTCCCGGATCATGTCCAACGGCTTCATGCAGGCCGGTTACGACGTCAAGCAGAGCGAGGTACACGGCATGGCCCAGCGGGGCGGCTCCGTGTCCACCCAGGTCCGCTGGGGCGACAAGGTATACGGCCCCGTGTTCGGCAAGGGCGAGGCGGACATCATGGTGGCCCTGGAGAAGATGGAGGCCGTCCGCTATGCCGAGTTTCTCAAGCCCGACGGCGTGGCCGTGATCAACGACTATGCCATCAAGTCCACCACCATCGCCTCCGGGGCCGAGACGTATCCGGACGGCTGCATCGAGGCCATGGAAAAGGTGTTCCGTACCATCGCCGTCCCCGCCAGCGAGATCGCCCTGGACCTGGGCAACGCCAAGTGCATGAACGTGGTGCTCTTCGGCGCCATGTGCGACAGCCTGGGCTGCCCCCAGATCGACTGGGAGCAGGTGGTGGCCGATACCGTCCCCGAAAAGGTGAAGGAGCTGAACATCCGGGCCTTCCGGGCCGGACGGGAGGCCGCACAGAAGTGCCGGTAAATAAGTGATACAAAAAAGCAGGCAGGGCCAAGGGCGACTCCTCATAAGGACATCTTGAAAACACCAGATTAAACCGATTGAGAGAATCTCTTGGTGTCGACCAAACGGGAATAGCCATCAACCATTTCATCGTGGTTGGTGGCTATTCCTGTTTAAAGGTATATTCATGTTGAAATCCGAACCGGAATCTTTGTAAAATTCCCTACCGCTCTTTAACCAGAAACAATGGGTAACCGCATGCCTAACCGGGAGAGCAGTTCGTTGGTAATCGTCCCACAGCATGCAGCCAGTTCCTCTGCCCGAATCACCTGACCGCCATCCCGGCCGATAATAGTCACTGTATCGCCAGGAGCGACCTCCGAAAGATCGCTGACGTCCACCAGCAACTGGTCCATGCACATCCGCCCCACCATAGGACAACGCCGGCCCTGAATCAGCACCTGGCCGCCCCGCTGAGGCAGATCCCGGGGCAGACCGTCCGCGTAGCCGATGGTGACCACCGCCAGTTTGGTTTCTTGCTCTGCCTGAAAGACCCGCCCGTACCCGGCGCTCTCTCCGGCTTGCACAGTGCGGATACTGGCCACTCTGGCCCGGAGAGACAGAACCGGCCGCAGGTCAAGGCTTCGCTGAACAGGCGCATCATCGCTTCGAACTCCATAGAGTGCGATTCCAGCCCGGACATAGTCACAGGGCTGAGCTGGGAGGTTCCAAAGTCCATAGCTGGACTGGATATGAACTTTGCCGGGATCATATCCGGCAGTTCGGAGCCAGGCCACCGTATCATAGAACAAGGTCAGCTGCTCTTGGGTGTAGGCAACATCTTCGGCTTCCAGGCTGTCCGAGACGTATAGATGAGAAAAGACACCGTCCACTACCAGGTTTGGAAGCCGGAATGCCTCCAGGATCTCCTTCCGGTTTTCCGCCAGGATGCCCAGCCGGTGCATCCCCGTGTCCAGGGCCAGATGGACATGGACACGCCGCCCTCTGGCCGCCAAGGCCCGCCCGTGGTCAATATCCGCCACCGTCTGGGTCAGATGCCATCGTGTCAAGAGCGGAGCTTCCTCCGGGGAGGTATAACCTAAGATCAAGATCGTCCCCCGGATGCCCGCCTTTCGCAGAGCAATCCCCTCGGCCAGGCAGGCCACGGCAAAGGCCCGGACGCCCGCTCGCTGTAAGGTGCTGGCGGTCACTGCCCCTGCCGTGACCGTAGGCCTCCGCCTTTACCACCGCCATCAGCTCTGTCCCCGGGGCCAATGTGTTCCGCAGCACCTGGGCGTTGTGCCCAAGGGCCGCCAGATCCACCTCCCGCCAGGCCCGAGCGGTGGGGCTGGGCTTCTTTTGAAGCCTCAGCAGGCAAGGGGCGGAGAGCAGCGCACTGAGCGCCAGCACCACAATAAAATGGAGAACACTGTTTTCAATGAGCATTTCTCCCAGTCCCAGTAGCTTTGCCGCTCCCCGGACCAGTACGATGCAGAGGGGATGGAGCACATACATGGCTGTGGAAAATTCCCGGACTTTCCTGGACTCGCCCTTGTTTCCGCCCAGCAGCAGAGAAAAAAAAAAAAAGCATACTATGCACAGGGGAGGGCGAGGTACATGCTGTCGTGGCGCTGGACATCCATGCGATGGAGCCACAGCCCTCGGCGCTCATGGCTGCCAGAGAGAGGAAGAAGCCCGCCAGAGACAGCTTTTGGTTCCACCGCCTTCCGGCGGCCCCAAGCAGAAGGAACAGTGGCGCGAAGAACAGGCCATTGCGGGTATAGCCGCACAGTGTAAAAATGCCGTCGTAAAGGGTCCGAAGCAGCGGGATCCGGGAAACCAGTCCATAGTAACTGTCCCCGCCCAGACCGATGAGATAGAGTAGCGCCGCCACAGGCAGAGCCACCCGCAGGCCCAGCCGGCTGAGCCACCGGGCGATGACGATGCCCAGAATGGTCGCCGGGAAATACCACAGGTGGTAGAAGGTGCCGTCCACCAGCAGTTTCCGCAAAACATCCGCCGGACCGGTGAAGCTGCCGGCATAGAGATTCACTGGCAGATACAAAAGGATGCAGACGCCGTAGAGCAGGCAGAGCTTTTTCAGCTGCCGCCCCACACCAGCCCAGTGATTCCGGCTCAGAAAGTACCCAGTGATCATCAGAAAGAATGGGACTGCCACCCGGGCCAGTACCCGGGTAAGCCAGAAATCAGCCATGGCAGACACATCCGCCAGGGGCGAGGTGTGGTTCATCACCACCAGCAGGACTGCCGCCAGACGAAAGAGGTCCAAAGTCGGGACGGTTTTCTTAGCCGTTCTCATGGGTATCCCCCCACCATGTCAGGATAAATCCCTCCACATTGTCGCCGGATATCTGGCAGCAGCCCTCCGGCACTTCCACCTCTGTGACGGCTCCGGCGGCGGGCACATAGAACACCTGGGCCATGCGGCCGTTTTCCAGAGCGACGCTCCGGGGACCCTGCCGCAAAAAGTCCCGGTACTCCTCCAGACACAGCCCGTTGGTTTCCATCAGCTGGGCGTGGGGCGCCCCCACATAGCGGAAGTGCCACGGCTCAGCCGAGATCCCGGTGACTTCCTCCTTGCCCCGCTGGTAGCGTTCGATAAAGCCGTACCGGGCCGCCAGACGCCTAAATCTTCCGCAGACGCCGTCATAGGGAAAGGCAGGCCGGATGAAGTCGATGTATCCGGCAGCCTTTCCCAGGTCGATGGCGAGGCCGGTCTGATGCTCACTGCATCCTGGAAGGGCCACATACTGGCGGGTAAATGTCTCCCCATGCTCCGCCATGGAGTCGTCCCAGATCCGCTGCTGTTCCTGCTGGCTCCGCCAGCCGGACACCGGCACGATCTCCCGCTGTCCCCCCGCCTTTTGGATACAGGCAGACAGTAGCTGCCGTGCCCGGCTTTCAAGAAGAATGTCGGGGTGGTGCGGGTCCACCGAGGTCAGCGCAGATCGCTCTTTTTCATGCAGGGGATGCGCCCGGTTGACCAGGACCAGCGGCCCCTGAAAAATCTGCTCCCGGGGAATCGACACGGTTCTCATCCCGCCACCCCCAACTCGATCAGGCGGGTCACCAGCTCCCCAAAGGAAATGCCGATGCCCTGCATCATGCTGGGGTAGCGGCTGTGGGCGGTGAAGCCGGGGATGGTGTTGACCTCATTGAAGACGATCTCCCCATCCGGGGTGAGGAATAGATCCACCCGGGCGAATACCCGGCAATCCAGGGCACGGTAAATGGTTTTTGCCGCTGCCTGGATCTCTGCCGCCTTCTCCGGCGGGATGCGGGCGGGACAGTGGATGGCGGAGGTCTTTAAGGTGTACTTCTCCTCATAGTTGAAAAAACCCTCCGACAGCGCAATCTCGTCCACCAGACCCACGGTCAGTTCCTCGTTGCCCATGACCGCGCAGCCCACCTCAAAGCCGGGGATCGTCTCCTCCAGGATCACGGCGCTGTCGTGGCGGAAGGCCTCCCCCATGGCGGCGGGCAGCTCTTCCAGCCCGGAGACTTTGGTGATACCGAAGGAGGAACCGGCCCGGACCGGCTTGACAAACACCGGGTATCCCAGTTCCTCCGCTGCCTGGGCGATCCGGCTGAAATCATCGCTGGAATGAAAGACGTGGCTCCGGGGGACCCGGATGCCGGCCAGGGCCGCCAGCTGGTGGGCCCGGTCCTTGTCCATGCACAAGGCGCTGGACAATGTCCCGCAGCCGATGACCGGGACCCCGGCCAGTTCAAAGAGTCCCTGTACCGTACCGTCCTCGCCGTTCTTGCCGTGGAGGACTGGGAATACCGCGTCAAAGAGGAGACGGCGGCCGGAGCCGTCCAGCAGTAGTAAAGCGTGGGCCTCCCGTTCCACCAGCGGGGTGCAGGGGATACAGTCTGCCGCCTGCTGCCAAGTACCGTCCTCCAGCCGGGAGAGGTCGCCGGTATAGCAGAGCCACTGCCCCTCCCGTGTGATGCCCACAGCCAAAGGAGTATAGCGGGCGGGGTCCATGTGGGACAGCACCGCATAGGCGGAATGGAGAGAAACTTCGTACTCCGTGGAGCATCCGCCGAAGAGAACGAGAATGGTTTTCATGGGATAAGACCTCCTAATCAAAATAAAGCGCCTGGTTCTGATACTGAAATGGTACCAGAACCAGGCGTTTCATACTTGTCTATCTACCAACGGATGCCTTGCAAGTTTTCTGCGAAATTCTTGTGATTTTCTTACGGCGCTTCTGAATGGTCTGACGGAAGACAGATGGTGAAGGTGATCCGATCCTCGGTGCTGTCCGCCCGAATGGTCCCGCCGTGGAGCTCCACGATCTCCTTGGCGATGGCTAAGCCAAGGCCCGCACCACCTGTCCGGGTGGCGCGGGAGCTGTCCAGACGGAAGAACTGTTCAAAGATCCGGTCCAATTTCTCCTGGGGGATGTTCTTTCCCGCATTGGAGAAGGTGAGTACGATTTTCCCGGCCTCTATCCGTCCGGCAATTTCCACCGTGCTGTCCGGCAGGCTATAATAAGACGCGTTGCGCAGGAGATTATCAAAGACCCTTGCCAGCTTATCCGGGTCACAGGAATAGTGCAGCTTGGGCGGCAGATCCAGGCTGCATGACAGCCCCGATTCTGCGAAAATGGGGCGGAATTCGCTGGCGACCTGCTCCAGCATCCGCGTCAGGTCCACGCTCTGCCGCTCCAGCTCCAGGCGAGAGAGGTTGAAGCGGGTGATGTCGAAGAACTCGTTGATGAGGTCCTCCAGCCGCTCCGCCTTCTCCAGGGCGATGCCGGTGTACCTGGCCCGGATCTCCGGGGAGATCTGAGGCTCATCCCGCAGGAGGGTCAGGTAGCCGATGACGCTGGTCAGGGGCGTTTTCAGGTCGTGGGCCAGATAGACGATTAGGTCGTTTTTTCGCTGTTCTGCCTCCCGGGCTGCCCGGGCGTCCCGGAGAGCCTGCTCCCGGGCCAGATTCAGCTGGATGGAGATGTCCTCCAGGGAATCCGGCAGCTGGATGGGCTCCTCACTGGGGCGGATAATTGCCCTGCCGCATTGGCCACCACGTCCAGCTGCTTGATGGGCTTGGAGATAAAATAGAAGCTGATGACCACCCAGCCCGCCAGCACTGTGACGATGCAGACCAGAACGATGTAGTCTCGAACCCAATTCAGGAAGTCGTGGAGCGGCGAGGGCTGCCAGGTGATGCTGGCGCAGATGATGAAGCCCAGGAATGCCAAGGCCATCACTGCGACCACCCAAGCCATGAGGACCAGCAGGTAGCCGCCCCAGATGCGCAAAGATCTCCGGCGGCTGCGGGTATTTCCTTTCTTACTCAATGGTGTACCCCACCCCCCAAACGGTCTTGATGAATTTGGGCTTTCGGCTGGGCTCGTGCATCTTTTCCCGTAGCCGGGCGATGTGACTCATGACGGTGTTGTTGCTGTCCATAAACGCCTCGCCCCAAACATGTTCAAACAGTTCCTCGCTGGACACCACATTCCCCCGGTGCTCACATAGATACCAGAGAATGGAGAATTCCAAGGGCGTCAGGGCCAGTTCCTCGCCGAACAGGACGCACTTGTGAGTGGCCTTGGAGATCTGAAGGCCTCGAAAGTCGTATTCGGTGACCTCCTGGACTGTCCCCTCCCTGGGGTTGTACCGGGTGTAGCGGCGCAGCTGAGTCTTGACCCGGGCCACCAGTTCCAGAGGATTGAAGGGCTTGGTGATGTAGTCGTCCGCTCCCAAGGTCAGCCCCATGATCTTGTCCATATCCTCCACCTTTGCGGTGAGCATGATGATGGGGAACAGGTGGTCCTCCCGGATGCGCTGGCAGAGGGTAAAGCCGTCCATGTCCGGCAGCATCACATCCAGCACCGCCAGATTCAAGCGTGTCGTCCGCACACAAGCCAGGGCGTCGGAGGCATTATAGAATTTGTGGATGGTGAAGCCTTCGTTTTTCAGATAGACCTCCACCAGATCTGCGATCGCAGTCTCGTCATCGACGACTAAAATATGTGTAGCCATAGTTGCCGGCCTTTCGTGTTTTTCTGCATTATAACACGGAACGTATAAAAAAGCGAGTATGACTCTTGATTTTTCCTAAACATGTCCTAAAGGGGACTGTTGCGGTCTCCTGTCTGCGCAAAATTCTCACCAGAATGTATCGAAACTACGATCTTCCAGACTCCTGATTTCGTAGGGTCGAAGTCGTGAAGCTGCGCCGCAGTGCTCTGTCATCCTTCGCTGGCAGGATCGGTCCGCGTATGATGCTCCCCTCCATTTCCGCTGGCCCCCCCCTCTGCAATAATTTGTCCTACTTGATTTTTAATCTGTCCATGCTTTTTTATCAGGATACCATCTTTTCCACCACAATACAAGCAGAGGGGCAAGGGAACGCCAAGAACTTCATCGCCAAGGCCAGAAAGTTCACCGACATGACGGAACTGACCCCGGAACTGCTCCGCACCTTTGTGGCGAAAATCATCGTGTATGAGAAAGAGGTCAAATACTCCAAGCACGCACCGCAGAAGATCCACATCTGTTTTCGGGACTTCAACCTCAACGAGACAGACGATATGCTTCTATGCGGAGAGACAACAGAGGCAGACAGTACAATTGCACTGCCTGCCTAATCCGAGGACACGCTTCAAGGTACCCCTATCAGGAGTAGCCGAAGGCCCTGCCTGCTTTTTATCGTGCCCGGAGCGCTGGGGCGTCCAGATCCCGATAGGTTTTCACGATGATGACGGCGGAGATGACGATCTGGAAGAATTTCATGACAATGCCCACCACCGCCATGGGGATCTGGGCATACTGCTCCTGGCCGAACACCGGGCCCAGGGCCATGCTGACAAAGGCGCAGCAGCCGTCCCCCACCATCACGGCGATGGCCAGGGCCACCACCGTCAGGGGGAACACCACTGTGTTGGCGGCGTTGCCGCAGGACCCCAGATAGTCGGCGTTGGCAATGAAGATCTGGTCCACGATGTTGTACAAGGCCCCCACCAGCAGGGAGATCACGCAGGGAACGGCGCGTAGCGGCCCATGAGCCGCCCCACATGCTCCGTTCCCAGAAATTCGTTGGAGCGTTCCATAAAATATCACTTTCCTTCCTGCAAAATACCCGGCTCCGGGCATTTTTGCCGCAAAAAAAGCGCGGCGCTTCTGCAACCGGATTTACGCAGAAACGCCACACGCTGTGGAATTAGTATATCAGATTTTGGGAAAACCTGCAAATGGTGGTTGTGTGCAAAAATCGGCTCCCGTCCGGCGGCCCGGAATGGACGATTTTCACAATGACCCCCGGCAGGAGGTCTTATTTTGCATACAGCAGCCCGATGAGCCAGTTCAGCGTCCGTCCCGGCAGAATCCGGGTCAGGAACACGAAGAACTGATAGTCCAGCCGGATGGTATAGATGGGCTTGGGCCGCCGCTTCATGGCCACCCGGGCAATAAACGCCCCGGCCTTGGCGGGGTCCATGCCCGTCTGCTCGTCGTGCTCCATCCGCTGGACGGACCGGCCGATGCGGCCGCCGTACACGTTGTCGCCCTCCATGGTTTTCACCCGGGCGGCGGTGAAGCCCGTGTGAATGTCCCCGGGCTGTACGGCGCACACGGTAATGCCAAAGGGCCGCAGCTCATTGGCCAGGGCCATGGTATAGGCGTTCACCGCCGCCTTTCCGGCGGAGTAGTACGCCTGGAAGGGAATGGGGCAGGGCGCCGCCACGGAGCTGAGGTTCACGATGCGGCCCCGGCCCGCCTGGCGCATATGGGGGATGACGGCCTTGTTCATCCGCACCATGCCGAAGAAGTTCACGTCCAGCAGGCGCTGGGCCTCCGCCGTGTCGGTGAACTCCACCGCCCCGGAGATGCCGAAGCCCGCGTTATTCACCAGCACGTCAATGCGCCCGGCCCGGTCCATGATCTCCGCCACAGCGGAGCGGACTTGCCCCTCGTCGGTGATGTCGCAGCGGATGTGGTGCAGGCCCTCCACCCCCTGTTCCCGGCGGCTCAGCTCATACACGGTATAGCCCGCATCCCGCAGATACAGGGCCGTGGCCCGTCCGATGCCGGAGGTCCCTCCGGTGATGACGGCGATCTCACTCATGATCCTTCACCAGCACGTCCGCCATGATGTCCATGGCCTCGTCCAGCAGGGCCTCGGTATGGGTGGCCATATAGCTGGTCCGCAGCAGGGCCTCCCCCTCCGGGGTAGCCGGAGGCAGGGTGGGGTTCACATACACGCCCCGGTCATAGATCTCCCGGGCCACCTCCAGGGTGTGGTAGGTCTCGTAGGTATAGATGGGGATGATGGGCGTGGGGGCCGTCAGGGCGGACTCTCGAATCTTCAGTCCCCGGTCCGTCATGCCCTTGCGGGCATAGAGGCTCAGCTCCCGCAGCCGCTCCGGCAGCTCGGGATGCTGCTCCAGGTGCCGCAGGGCCGCCAGGGCCGTGGCGCAGTTGGCCGGGGGAATGGACGCCGAGAAGATGAAGGGCCGGGACGCGTGGCGCACAAAGTCCGCCACCTCCTCCGAGGCCGCCATGTAGCCGCCCAGGGACGCCAGGGACTTGGAAAACGTGCCCATATAGATGTCCACCTGGTCCTCCAGGCCGAAGTAGCTGGCCGTGCCCCGGCCGCCCTGGCCCAGAACGCCCAGGCCGTGGGCGTCGTCCACCATGACCCGTGCCCCATACTTTTTGGCCAGGGCGCAGATCTCCGGCAGTTTGGCGATGTCGCCGCCCATGGAGAACACGCCGTCGGTGACGATCAGGGCGCCGTTCTTTTCCGGCACCCGCTGCAGGCACTTCTCCAGCTCCTCCATGTCGCTGTGGCGATAGCGCAGCATCTTGCCGTAGCTCATCTGGCACCCGGCATAGATGGAGGCGTGATTCTCCCGGTCGCAGATGACGTAGTCATGCCGATCCACCAGGGCGCTGATGATGCCCACGTTGGACTGATACCCCGTGCCGAAGGTGACGATGCCGGGCTTGCGCAGGAACTTTCCCAGCTCCGCCTCCAGCTCCAGGTGCATCTCCAGAGTGCCGTTGAGGAACCGGGAGCCGCTGCACCCGGTGCCGTACCGCTCCAGGGCGTGAATGCCCGCCTCCACCACGTCCGGGGCGATGGTCAGGCCCAGATAGTTATTGGAGCCAAGCATGATCCGGCGCTTGCCCTCCATCTGCACCTCCACGTCCTGCCGGGATTGCAGCGCGTGAAAGTAGGGATACACCCCCGCCTCCTTCAGCTCCTTGGCCAGGGACGGGGCATAGCATTTCTCGAAAATGTCCATGTAAGACCTCCTTGCTGATATGAAATATTAGATTTCATAGAGAAAAACATCGAATTAACAGGGAATGATGATTCAATTTATTATATACTGCCCCCCGCTTCCCTGTCAACCGGTGATTTTCCCGGGGGCATTTCCCCCAAGCGGCAGACCCTGTACCGGGCTAAAAAGAGCATCCGCAGGCCCCTGCGGATGCTCTTTTCCTATACGATTACACGGACCGGGTGGCCACCACGTCCACGCCGGTGCCCAATACGTCGGGGATCACCACGTCCCCGGCCTGCACCGGGGCCGTCAAGTGCACCCGGCACAGCGCCCGGGCCACGTCCAGCACCTTCTCCTTGGGCACCTCTCCGGCGGTGCGGACAGACACCACCGGCAGCGCCCCGCCGGACACCCGGACGGTGCCGGTGACGGTGCGGGCCGGATGGGTGCACTCCTTCCGGGCATAGGCGTCCCCCCGGGGACAGGTGTTGCCGGTGACCTCCGTCACCTGGCTGCCGTCCATAACGGCGGTCAGCTGGCAGCCCATGGGGCAGCCGATACACGTCAGCTCGCGGATGCTCATTGTGCTCCCTCCTCCACCTGAATGGTGATCTGCTTCAAATCCCGGGGCAGGTCCGCCCGCCGCAGGGTCAGCTGCTCCATCTCGCCGGGGCTGAGAATGCGCTTATGCACCCGGCGCAGCAGCCGTCCGTCCAGATAAACCGCCAGATCGGCGTCCCGATAGGGTTTGCCCACCCGGAACCGGACGGTGACGGTTTCTTCCATGGCCTCCGGGTCCAGATACTGGGGCACGGTGTACCGCACGCCGTTCTGCCCCGTCAGGCGGACGGTCTTGCCCTCCCGCCGGTGCTCCAGCAGGTACCGGGCGGCGTTTTCCCCGGCCCGGGCCGCCTCCTGGGACACGAAGTCCACCAGATCGTGGACATGCAGCACGTTGCCGCAGGCGAACACGCCGGGAACGGAGGTGGACAGATCGTCCCCCACCTCCGGCCCGCCGGTAACGGCGTCCAGCCGGACCCCGGCCTGCTGGCTCAGCTCGTTTTCCGGCAGCAGACCCACCGACAGCAGCAGCGTGTCGCAGGGGATGTCCCGCTCCGTCCCGGGGATGGGGCGGCGGTTCCCGTCCACCTGGGCCAAGGTCACGCCCTCCAGCCGCTCCCGGCCATGAATGTCCACCACGGTGGTGGACAGATACAGGGGAATATCGAAATCCTCCAGACACTGGACGATGTTCCGCTTCAGGCCGCCGGAATAGGGCATCACCTCCGCCACCGCGTGGACCTTTGCCCCCTCCAACGTCATCCGCCGGGCCATAATCAGGCCGATGTCGCCGCTGCCCAGGATCACCACGTCCCGGCCGGGCATCAGCCCCTCCATATTCACCAGCCGCTGGGCGGTACCGGCGGAATAGATGCCCGCCGGGCGGCAGCCGGGGATGTTCAGAGCCCCCCGGGGCCGCTCCCGGCAGCCCATGGCCAGGATCACCGCATCGGCGTCCAGCTGCACCAGGCCCGTCTCCCGGCCCGTCAGCGTCAGCACCCGGTCCGGCGACAGGTCCAGCACCATGGTGTTCAGCAGGTACGGGATGTTCAGCTCCCGGACCTGGTCGGCAAACCGCCGGGCGTACTCCGGCCCGGTAAGCTCCCGGGAGAAGGTGTGCAGGCCGAAGCCCGCGTGGATGCACTGGTTCAGAATGCCGCCCAGCTCCCGGTCCCGCTCGATGATCAGCAGGTCCTCCACTCCGGCCTTCCGGGCGGCCGCGGCGGCGGCCAGGCCCGCAGGCCCGCCGCCGATGATGGCAAGCTGTACGTGTTTCATCATGCTTCCTCCTTGGTCCGCCCGGCCAGCAGCCGGGATGCTCCGCCGTTTTTCGTCAGCTCCGTCTGGGGCACTCCCAGCTCCCGGGACAGGATCTCCATGACCCGGGGGGTGCAGAAGCCCCCCTGGCACCGGCCCATACCGGCCCGCACCCGGCGCTTCACCCCGTCCAGGGACCGGGCCCCGGGGGTGCGGCGGATAGCGTCCACGATCTCGCCCTCGCTGATGCCCTCGCACCGGCACACGATATTGCCGTAGGCGGGGTTTTCCGCCGCCAGACGCTGCCGCCGGGCAAAGGGCAGCTCCCGCAGGTGGACGATGTCCCGGCGCAGGGGGTCGAAGTCCGGCTTTTCCGCCGCCCCCAGATACGCCGCCGCCTGCTCCGCCAGATAGGCCCCGATGGCCGGGGCCGAGGACAGCCCCGGGGACTCGATGCCCAGAGCCTCGAAATACCCGGGGACGGGCTGGCCGATGCGGAAGTCGTCCTCCCCCTCCGCCAGATGGGCCCGCAGCCCCGCGAAGCTGGTGATCACGTCCCGCAGCGGCAGACCCGGCACGCTTTTGCGGGCCATGTCCTGGGCATAGGCCAGGCCCTCCGCCGTGGTGGCGGTGCGGTCCCGCTGGGGCTGGTCCGCAGCCGTGGGGCCCACCAGCAGGTTGCCGTGGACCGTAGGCGTCACCAGGACGCCCTTGCCCATGGGGCCGGGCAGCTGGAAAACGGTCCGCTGCACCAGGCCGCCGTCCTTCTTGTCCAGCAGGCAGTATTCCCCCCGCCGGGGCACGATGCAGGCGGTGTCGCCGCAGACCTGGTTATGGAGCACGTCGCCCCACACACCGGCGGCGCTGATAACGGCCCGGGTCTCCAGCGGCCCCCGGGACGTCTCCAGCACATAGCCCTCCCCGGTGCGGCGGATGATCTCCACCCGGGTGTCGAAGCGGAACTCCGCGCCGTTATGGGCGGCGTTTTCCGCCAGGGCGATGGTCATGCCGAAGGGGCAGATGATGGCGCTGGTGGGGGCGTACAGAGCGGCCACGGCCTTCTCCGACAGGGCGGGCTCCAGCTCATGGAGCCTGCCGCCCCGGAGGATCTCCAGGCCCTCCACGCCGTTGGCCCGGCCCCGCTGCAAAAGCTCCTCCAGCCGGGGCAGGCCCGCCTCCTCAAAGCACACCACCAGGGCCCCATTGCGGCGATAGGGGAAGTCCAGCTCCCGGGACAGCGCCTCCATCCGGCGGCTGCCCTCCACGTTGAACCGGGCCTTCATAGAGCCGGTGGGGGCGTCGAACCCGGCGTGAACAATGGCGGAATTGGCCTTGCTGGTGCCCACGCACACGTCCTCCCCCTGCTCCGCCAGACAGATTTTCAGCTTCCAGCGGCTCAGCTCCCGGGCCACGGCGCAGCCCACCGCGCCGCCGCCGATGATGACGGCATCGTACATAGCGATCTCTCCTTTCCGTGAAAAAAGAGCCATGCCAAAGCCCGCCCGGTCTCCCGGACGTTCCCTGCGCATGACTCAGACTCTCAATGCATTCCCATATTGGATTATGACCCCATTATACGCCCTGCGCCCCCGCTTGTCAACGGCAAGCAGGGGCGCAGACGGCGCGTTACTGCGCCTCGATCTCCTTGATATTCACTTCGTTCCCCTGCACCAGCCAGGTGTCCTCGCTGCCGCAATAGGGGCAGGTCCGGCCCTGGGGTACGGTGTCGTAGTCCCGGCCGCAGCCGCCGCAGTGAGTGATGGCGTGGACCGTCTCGAACCGCAGCTGTGCCCGGGGCATCAGCTCCGTCCGGGCCGCCGCCCATTTCCAGCAGCTCTCCAGCTCCCGGGGCACCACGCCGGACACCTGGCCCAGCTCCAGGGTCACCGACGCCACGTCGGTGAGGCCCTGCTCCCGGCCGACGTTCTCCACGGCCCGGATCACATGAAAGACGATTCCCAGCTCGTGCATTACTTCTTCCCGGCCTTGCGGATCTTGATCTCCCGCTTGACCATGTAGGGCAGGATGGCCTTCATCTTGTCCTCGGCGGGGATCATGTGGGTGCACTCCGGCCGCTCCCGGTGCAGGTGGATGGCGTCAAAGGCACACTTGGTGGTACACACGCCGCAGCCGATGCACTTGTTGGGGTCCACCACGGAGGCGCCGCAGCTGAGGCAGCGGGCCGTCTCCTTCTGCACCTGCTGGGCGGTGAAGGCGATGCGCTCGTCCCGGAAGGTCCGGCGCAGGGCCTCGTTATACCCGATCTGCTGGCGGGGGGTGTTGTCAAAGCCCACGGGGATCAGGGCGTTCTCCTTGTCCAGCTCCACGAACTGCCGGCGGTTGCGGCCGATGGTCAGGGTGGCCTTCTGGACGAACCGGTGCAGGGAGATGGCGCCCTCCTTACCGGCGGCAATGGCGTCAATGGCGAACTTCTGGCCGGTGACGGCGTCGCCGCCGGCGAAGATGCCGGGCTCCGCCGTCTGATAGGTCACGGGGTCCACCTGGGCGGTGCCGTTGGGGTTGAAGGTCACGGCGGTGCCGGTCAGCAGCTGCCGCCAATCCACCTTCTGGCCAATGCAGTACAGCACCGCGGCGCACTGGGCCTGGCAGGTGTCGTTGTCGTCAAATTCCGGGGCGAAGCGGCCCTGGTCGTTCTTCACCCGCAGGCACTTGCGGAAGCGGATCCCGGCGGCATGGCCGTTTTCGGTGACGATCTCCGTCTGGCCCCATCCGGCGTGGATGGTGATGCCGTCCCGCTCACACTCGCCCCGGTCCTCCGGGCCCATGGGCATATCGTCATAGCTCTCCAGGCAGTACAGGTCCACGGACTCCGCGCCGCAGCGCACCGCCGTCCGGGCCACGTCTGCCGCGATGTTGCCGCCGCCGATGACCACCACCCGGCCTTCCAGCTTCGTCTCCTGGCCGCCGTTGACCCGGCGCATGAAGTCGATGCCCGCCGTGACGCCCTGGGCGTCGCCGCCGGGGATGTTCAGCCTGCCGCCGGACTGCAGGCCCACGGCCACATAGAAGCCCTGATAGCCCTGCTCCCGCAGCTGGGCAATGGTCACGTCCTTGCCCACCTCCACGCCGCAGCGGAACTGAACGCCCATTTCCCGCAGCACGTCGATCTCCGCCTGGACCACGTCCTTCTCCAGCCGGAAGCTGGGCAGGCCGTTTTCCAGCATACCGCCCAGGCGGCGCTCCTTCTCAAAGACGGTGGGACGGTAGCCCTTTTCCGCCAGGTAATAGGCGCAGGAAAGGCCGGCCGGGCCGCCACCGATAATAGCGATCTGCTGGTCGAACGCGCCGTCTACCTTGGGGATCACCTTCTCCGGCACGAACCGGGTGGCGGCGTCCAGGTCCTGCTGGGCGATGAAGCGCTTCACCTCGTCAATGGCCACCGCCTGGTCCACGGTGCCCCGGGTGCAGGCGTCCTCGCAGCGGCGGTTGCAGATGCGGCCGCACACGGCGGGGAAGGGATTCTCCCGCTTGATCAGCTGCAGGGCCTCCCGGTACTTGCCCTGGGCCGCCAGCTTCAGATAGCCCTGCACCGCGATGTGGGCGGGGCAGGCGGTCTTGCAGGGGGCGGTGCCGGTGTCGTAGCAGTTGACGCGGTTCTTGTCCCGGTAGTCGATGGCCCACTTTTCGGGGCCCCACTTGGCCGCATCCGGCAGCTCCTGCCGGGGATACTCCACGGGGCCGTCCTTGGTGCACAGCTTCTGGCCCAGCTTCACCGCACCGGCGGGACAGTATTCCACGCACCGGCCGCAGGCCACGCACTGGTCCGTCTCCACCCGGGCCACATAGGCGCTGCGGGACATGTTGGGAGTGTTGAACAGCTGGCTGGTCCGCAGGGCGTTGCAGACGTTGACGTTGCAGTTGCAGATGCCGAAAATCTTCTGTTCGCCGTCGATGTTGGTGATCTGATGGACGAAGCCGTTGTCCTCGGCCTTCTTGAAGATGGCCATGGCCTCGTCATAGGTGATGTATTCCCCCCCGGCCGGTTTCCACGATATAGGTGGCCATGTCGCCCACGGCGATGCACCAGCTTTCCGGATCGTCGCCGCAGCCCTCGTTCAGATACTGGCGGCTGGCCCGGCAGGAGCACATGCTCTTGGCGTACTTGCCCTCGTACTTGTGCAGCCAATAGGAGATCTTCTCCAGGCCCACGGCCTCGTTCTCCGTTTCGATGGCCTTTTCCACGGGGATCACGTGCATGCCGATGCCGGCGCCTCCGGGAGGCACCATGGGGGTGATCTTTTCCAGGGGCAGGAAGGTCATCCGCTCGAAGAAGGCCGCCACCTGGGGATGCTCGTCCATCTGGCTGCGGCGCATATTGAAAAACTCCGCGCTGCCGGGGACGAACTGGGGCAGAACATAGCGCTTTTCGTGGTTGGGGTTCTTCCCGTCCAGATTCTCCCAGTTATACTCGATCAGGCCCACCCAGGCCATGTCGTCCAGCAGCTTCTGCAAAGGCTCCCGCTCCAGCTTGGTCAGCTTCATCAGCTGCCCGATGGTCTTGGGCTTGCGGACGCCCATCTTCAGGGCCACGTCCGCCATTTCGTCGCTGATCAGGTCCGCCAGGCCCCAGTATTCCGGGTCGTTGCCCTTGACGCCCTTGAGCTTGGCGGGCACCCGGTCGGTGATCATGGCCACCAGCTTGGCGATCTTGGGCCGGGGCTCCTCCACCACGGGGATGGTAAAGGGCAGCTTCTCCTGCTCCAGGGGGAACGCGGTGGGCCGGTCGCCGTTGATGTTCTTTCCCATGTGAAATCTCCTTTATCTCCGCCTCAAGGGCGATTTTTCTGCATGAACTCACCCTAATGATACCAATTTCCGGGGCAAAAAGCTATTGACTGTTCTTATAAAGTTATGGTATCCTATTTTATGGTCCTGGTCGGACCAGAAGGAGGGCGACCTATGGATTTCCGTCCCATTGTGGCCCCGTCTATCCGGGAGCTGTTTATCCAGCAGGTGGAGGGGGCGATCCTGTCCGGGCAGCTGAAGCCCGGGGACCGGCTGCCCACGGAGCGGGAGCTGGCCGACACCATGCACATCAGCAAAACCGTGGTCCACGAGGGCCTGCGGGAGCTGCACCGCCTGGGCTTTCTGGACATCGCCTCCCGCCGGGGCGTCACCGTGGCGGACTATGCCCAGACCGGCAGCCTGGAAACGCTGATGGCCATCATGGATTATCACGGGGGGCCTCCCCGACGAGAAAACCGCCCGCAGCATCCTGCGCCTGCGGTACTATCTGGAGGCCCCGGCCCTGCGGGACCTGGCCGCGTCCCACACCGCCGCCGATCTGGACACCCTCCGCGCCCTCCAGCGCCAGGCGGAGGAGGCCCCGGACACCGCCGCCCTGGCCCAGGCCCTGTTCCGCTATCACCGGGGGGTGACGTTTTTAAGCGGCAACACCATCACCCCGCCTGCTGTTCAACGCCTTCATGCAGGTGAACCTGGAGTTCTGGTCCGGCTATATCCGGTCCGTAGGCCGGGAGGAGAGCCTGCGTACCCTGGCCCGGTTCACGGACCTCATCGCCGCCGGACAGGGGGACCGGGCCGCCCAGCTGCTGGACGACGGCCTGCAGCGCTTTGTGGCCGCGCTGTAAATTCACATTTTGTTCAAAATATCCGTTTGTTCTTGTGGAAAAGCCATAGATTCCGTTCGGAAAATTCTGCAATTTGCCAATTGTGCTCCCCCCCGGGTGTGGTATAATGATGGTATCTTATATAAAGGAGGCTTTTCCATGAGACGCACAAAAGCTCTGCTTTCCTGTCTGCTGGCCCTGGCCCTGGTGATGCTGACCGCCTGCGGCGCCAAGCAGCAGACCGTCCACCGGCTGTCCGCGGACCGGGTGACCCAGGCGGCAACGGTGTCCCAATTGCAGGAGGTCAGCGACCTGATCGTGGTGTTCACCCCGGAGACTCAGGAAAACGTCCTTTCCCGCTACAGCGACGGCAATGTCGCCTCCGGCTACACCAGAACCACTGGCCAGGTGACCCAGGTGCTGAAGGGCCAGGCCCCGGCGCAGCTGGTGATCACCGAGGAGTGCTACACCGCAGACGACGCCCTGTGGACCCAGGGGGGCTATCTGCCTATGGAAACCGGCAAGCCCTATCTGCTGTTCCTCACCGCCTATGACGACGGCTCCGACTATGCGGGGATGTACTATCCCACGGAGCTGGAGCGGGGCAAGTACCCCCTGGGGCAGGCCCTGACCACCGCCGACTCCGCCGCCCAATGGCAGGTATACTCCCTGGACGGCGACACCCTGTCCGATTATCAAAGCTGGTACCGGCAGGTGTCGGCCCTGTATCCCGATCTGTTCTGACCCGCCAGGCAAATATCCGCACCCCTCCGGCCCCGCCGGAGGGGATTTTTCCGCCCGGGGCCGTCCACCGGCGGGATTCGCCTTTCTTCGACTTGAAAAGCCCGGGGAAACGTGCTATACTTGACTATAATTTCGCGTATTGTGCTTTGGGAGAGGGGGAAGCGCCGCCATGGTGGATATTCACTGCCACATTCTGCCGGGGGTGGACGATGGGTCCCCCTCTATGGAAGACTCGCTGGAGATGGCCCGCATGGCGGCGGACTCCGGCGTCACGGACATCATCGCCACGCCCCACTGCAATCTTCCCGGGGACGGCCCGAAGAATTACCGCTCCGCCGCCCTGCGCACGGGCTTTTCCCGGCTGCGGCAGGCCCTGGAGCAGGAGGGGATCCCTCTGGGCATCCACCCGGGGGCCGAGGTGTTCTGCACCCCGGAGCTGCCCGAGCTGCTGGACCGCCGCCAGCTTCAGACCCTGGGCGGGGGCCGGTATCTTCTGGTGGAGTTCTATTTTGACGAGTCGGCGGAGTTTATGGAGCAGTGCTTCCACCAGATCCGCACCCGGGGCCTGACCCCGGTGGCCGCTCATCCGGAGCGATACGATGCCGTGCAGCGGGACCCGTATATCATCCGCCGCTGGTTTGAGGGCGGCGTGGTCATCCAGCTGAACAAGGGCAGCATTCTGGGCCGTCTGGGCCGCCGGGCCCAGGACACGGCCCTGTGGCTGCTGGACCGGGGACTGGCCCATGCCGCCGCCAGCGACGCCCACAGCCCCGATGTCCGCACCACCCATATGGAGCTGCTGCGCCGCACCCTGGCCGAGGATTTTTCCCCCGCCTGCCCCCGGCTGCTGCTGGAGGAGAACCCCCGCCGTATTTTAGAGGACCGCCCCCTGGTGGGGACGGACGAGCCTATTTTTTCCCCAAGGGAGGACGAGCTATGAGAGCCATCCGCAAAATGCAGCGCGTGATCCTCGCGCTGTTTATCCTGACCCTGCTGGCCTTCTGCGGCCTGCGGATCTACCGCCGCCTCACCGTGGACGTGACGCCCCCGGTGATCACCTGTTCCACCGATTCCATCGACGTCAGCGTCACCGCCGGAGAGGAGGCCCTGCTGCAGGGGGTCATGGCCTCCGACGACCGGGACGGGGACCTGACGGACCAGATCCTCATCAAGGGCGTGTCCCCCTCCCTGACCGACAGCAGCGCCCAGGTCACCTACATCGTTTTTGACTCCGCCAACAATATGGCCACCGTCACCCGCACCGTCCGCTACACGGATTACGAGGCCCCCCGCTTCGCCCTGTCTCAGCCCCTGGTGTACCCTGCGGGCCAGACCGTGACCCTGCTGGACCGGCTCACCGCCTCGGACGTGCTGGACGGCGACATCAGCAGCGGCATCCGCATCACCTCCCAGAACGTCATCAACAGCCAGCCCGGGGTATACAGCGTCACCGCTCAGGTGGACAGCCGCCTAGGCAACTCGGTGGTGCTGCCGCTGAAGGTGGTCATCACCGCCGGCGGGCCGCAGCTGATCACCCTGTCGGACTATCTGGAGTACCTGCCCCGGGGGTCGGCCTTTGATGCCGCCGGGTATATCCAAAGCGTCACCGCCCCCGACGGAACGGCCCTGTCCGCCGGACAGGTCAGCATCGAGTCCCCGGTGGACACGTCCGTCCCCGGAACGTATCATGTGGGTTACAGCGTCACCGCCCAGGGCCAGAGCTATACCGTCTATCTGGCGGTGGTGGTGGAATAAAGGAGGGATCGTCATGGATGAAAACAATCAGGGCCTGCAATGGTCCCATATCGAGCCCCTCTGCATCCTGCGGGCGCTGGCGCGGCAGCTGTGGATGCTGCTGCTGGCGGCCCTCACCTGCGCCATGGCGGCATGGATCGTGCTGACGTGCTTCGTGACCCAGCAGTATACCAGCCACCACCTTCTCCGTCACCACCCGCACCAGCAACCTGTACTATACGAATATCACCGCCGCCGCCGATGTGGCCGCCTCCTATTCCCAGCTGCTGCAGAGCCGGGTCCTGCGCCAGACCATGGAGCAGGATCTGGGTATGCCCTTGGACGGCACCGTCACTGCCCAGCAGCTGGGGGAGACCAACCTCATCCGGGTCACCGTCACCGCCGACACCCCCCGTCAGGCCCTGGTGCTGCTCAAGGCCGTGTCCGATAACTACGGGTCCCTGTCGGCCCATGTGTCCTCCACGGCGGTGCTGTCCCAGCTTAACTCCCCCAGCCTGTCCGTGGCCCCCTCCCGCAGCTATAACGTGCCCAAGATCTGCCTGATGGCCGCCATCGCCGGTGCGGCGCTTACCGCCCTGGGCGTTGCCTGGGCCAGCGTCAGCAGCGGCACGGTGCAGACCCAGGAGGGCGCCCGCAGCGACCTGGACGCCAAGATCATCTCCACCGTGCCCCACGAGGGCCGCCGGACCCGGAAGCTCCTGGGCTGGTTCGACGACCGCCGCCGGGAGCGCCGGGCCCGCCGGGGCGGCAAGCGCCTGCGCCGGAACCTGAACATCTCCTCCCCGGCCATCAGCTTCGCCTTTACCGAATCCATCCACCGCATCGCCGAAAAGTTCCAGCATGAGCATGCCAAGGGCCGCCGGGTATTCCTGTTTTCCAGCGTGTCCGCGGCGGAGGGCAAGTCCACCCTGGCCGCCAACACCGCCATTTCCCTGGCCTCCCGGGGGGTGAACGTACTGTTCATCGACCTGGACCTGCGCCGCCCGGTGCAAAGCGAGATGCTGGGCCTGTCCGTGAAGCAGAAAAACGAGTTGGGCACCCTGCTGACAGAGTCCGCCGCCCCGGAGAAGATCCTGGCCGCCGCCGTCACGGACCCCGCCACGGGGCTGCACTCCCTGCTGAGCACCAAGTCCTATACCGACGTCATCGAGCTGCTGGCCTCGGACCAGCTGGCCAAGGTGGTGGCTCTGGCCCGGGAGCGGTATGACTACGTCATCATCGACTCCCCGCCTCTGGGCTTCTTCTCCGACAGTGAGCTTCTGTCGGACCTGTCCGATGCGTCGGTGCTGGTGGTGCGGCAGGACACCGTCCCCGCGCCGGAGATCAACGACGCCATCGACGCCCTGCGGGCCGGTAAGGCAGAGTTTTTGGGCTGCATCCTCAACGATATGGCCCACCTGACCGCTTACTCCGCCGGATACGGCTATGGCTGCGGTTATTATGGCTATGGCTACGGCAAGAAATACGACAAATACGGCTGCGGGCACCGCTCCGGCCAGAAGCAGCAGTGAGGCGCACTATGGAACATACGACCCATACCAATACCGAAGAACAGGCCATCGACCTGTCCGTCCTGCTGCGGCGGATGCTCCGGGCCCTGCGGCGGCTGTGGCCGGTGTGCCTGGCCCTGGTGGTGCTGTGCGCCGCCGTGATGGGGTGGCGGGCCCACCGCAGCTTCCGGCCCATGTACCGCTCCGAGGCGGTGTTCTCCGTGAACCTCAGCTTTGTGGGCGGCACCGACCTCTCCGGCTACAGCCAGTATTACAACAAATCCGCTGCCCAGCAGGTGGCGGACACCTTCCCCTATCTGCTGACCTCCGACCGCATGCAGGAGCTGCTGCTGCAGCGACTGGGCGTCACCTATCTCAACGGCGTCATCTCCTCCTCCGCCATCAAGGACACCAGCTTCTTCGTCCTGACGGTGGAAAGCCCCAGCCCCCAGGACGCCTACGACATTCTCTGCGCCGTCATCGACGTGTATCCCCAGGTGAACCGCCTGGTCCTGGGCGAAACGCAGCTGGTGGTGAACCAGGAGCCCTCCCTGCCCGACACGCCGTATAACGCCGATCCCTGGGTGCGCAGCGCCGTCAAGGGCGCGGCCCTGGGCGTGGTGCTGGCGCTGGCGGTGCTCATCGTGGCCGCCGCCCTGCGGCGGACGGTGTCCTCCACCGGCGACGTCAAGCGCCTGGTAAGCCTGACGGCCCTGGCCTCCATCCCCCGCACGGCCCCCAAGCGCCGGAAAAACGGCCCCCGGCAGGGGCTGCTGATCACCCGCATGCAGACCGACAGTGCCTTCTGCGAGGCGTATCGCCTGCTGCGGCTGAAGCTGCTGCGGCAGCTGAAGGAGGAGGACAAGATCCTCATGGTCACCAGCTCCGTCCCCTCCGAGGGGAAAAGCTCCGTGTCCGTGAACCTGGCCCTGTCCCTGGCCCGGGAGGGGAAAAAGGTCCTGCTGATCGACGGCGACCTCCGGGGCCCCAGCGACAAGGCCCTGCTGGGCATCACCAAGCCCTCCGAGGGCCTGGGCCAGTGCCTGTCCGGCAGCCTGGACCAGGTGCATTTCCTGCGCTATGAGGACACGTCCCTGTACGTCTTTGCCGGCAGCCAGCCCATCCACGCCCCCATGAACCTGCTGCAATACGACAAGCTGGAGGCGCTGATGAACACCCTGCGCCCCATGTTTGACTACATCGTGCTGGACACGCCGCCCTGCGCCATGATGGCCGACGCCCTGGCCATGTGCCGCCATGTGGACCGGGTGATCTACGTCATCCGGGAGGATTTCGCCGCCACCACCCAGATCTTCGAGGGCATCCAGGCCCTGGCCGGGGCCGACGCCCGGATGGCCGGCTTTGTGTTCAACTGCGCCGCCAACATCCGGGGCTCCTCCTCCGGCTATGGCTACGGCTACGGTTATGGGTATGGCTACGGCTACGGCTACGGCAAGACCAAGCGCAAAAGCGCCGAATAAGGATTTTTCCAAGCCTCCGGCCCCGGCCGGGGGCTTCAGCTTGTCAAAAAAGACTTTTTCGACAGTCTCAAGCCCCCGAAAATCTATACAAACCCGGATTTTTGTGGTATACTGTTCTATCCGGTATGTCTGAATTTACAGAAAGTTCAGGAAAGTCCCGGCCGGGGCGGTATAATAAAGAAAAACACCAACGATACTCACAAGTGGGAGGCAAAGCGCATGGCACGCAACATTCTGGTGGTCGAGGACGACCGCAATATCTCCGACCTGATCCGCATGTACCTGGAAAAAGAGGGGTTCGACGTCCGCATCGCCTACGACGGCGGCAAGGCCGTGGAGGAATTTGACCGGGAGGCCCCGGACATGGTGCTGCTGGACATCATGCTGCCGGTGATGGACGGCTGGGCCGTGTGCGCCCACATCCGGGAAAAGGCCAAGACCCCCATCATCATGCTCACCGCCAAAAGCGAGGTCAACGACCGGATCACCGGCCTGGAAATGGGGGCCGACGACTATCTGGTGAAGCCCTTCGAGATGAAGGAGCTGATGGCCCGCATCAACGCGGTGCTCCGCCGCAGCGAAATTCCCGACGACACCAAAAAGCGCCTGACCTTCGACAAGCTGGTCATCGACCTGGACAGCTATGAGCTGCTGGTGGACGGTAAGAAGATCGACACGCCCCCCAAGGAGCTGGAGCTTCTGTATCACCTGGCCTCCACTCCCAACCGGGTGTATACCCGCAACCAGCTGCTGGACGAGGTGTGGGGCTTCGACTATTTCGGCGACTCCCGCACCGTGGACGTGCACATCAAGCGCCTGCGGGAAAAGGTGGAGGGCGTGTCCGACCAGTGGGAGCTGAAAACCGTGTGGGGCGTGGGCTATAAGTTTGAAGTGAAATGAGCCAGGAAAAGATCACCCGGTTCCGCCGCCGGTTCGACAGTCTCTATTGGCAGCAGTTCCTGCTGACGGCGGGCATGGTGCTGCTGACGCTTTTGCTGCTGGGCGTGTCGTTTTACGCCCTGAGCTATAACGACACCGTGTCCGAGCGGCGCAGCGAAATGCGCCAGCACGCCGAGCTCATTGCCAACATGTCCGGGGACTATCTGGCCTCCGACGGGCAGACCGCCAGCCCCAGCCTGCAGAATCTCATCGCCCTGGCCGCCGGGCTTACCAAGGCGGACTTTCTCCTGTGCAACGACCAGGGCTACGCCCTGCTGACCTCCGACCAGCGGCTGGGAGGCCAGGTGGTGTCCGTCCCCCAGGAGATTCAGGACGCCGTTTTCGGGGACAAGGGCTTTTACCAGGGCCGCAGCAGCATCGGCGGCGCATACGACATCCGGCAGTTCGTGGTGGCGGTGCCCGTCACCCAGGAGGACGGCGGCACCGTGGGCATGGTCCTGGCGGTGATGGACGCCCGGTCCCTGATGAGCATGTGGCGCTCCTTCATCGGCCTGTTCTTCATGACCTCGGCCATCATCCTGCTGATCTCCTTTGTGGCCAGCTCCCTGACCTCCATGCGCCAGATCCAGCCCATCCGGGAGATGGTCCAGGCCACCCGGTCCTATGCCGCCGGAAACTTCGACGTGCGCATGCAGGACACCGGCCGCAGCGACGAGATCGGCGAGCTGGCGGCGTCCTTCAACAACATGGCCGACTCCCTGGCGGAAACCGAGCGCCAGCGAAGCGAGTTCATCGCCAACATCTCCCACGAGCTGAAAACTCCCATGACCACCATTGCCGGATATACCGACGGCATCCTGGACGGCACCATTCCCCCGGAGAAGGAACGGAAATATCTCCAGATCATCTCCGACGAAAGCCGCCGCCTCAGCCGCCTGGTCCGCCGGATGCTGGATATCTCCCAGATTCAGTCCCAGCAGGACATGAAGAAGGAGGACTTCGACCTGTGCGAGAGTATGCGCCTGGCCCTGCTGTCCATGGAGCAGAAGATCACCGACCGGGGCCTGGACGTGGAGGCGGACATCCCCGAGGATTCCGTCATGGTCCAGGGGGTCAACGATCTGATCACCCAGGTGATCTATAACCTGCTGGAAAACGCCGCCAAGTTTGCCGCCCCCGGCTCCACCCTGTACCTGGGGCTGACGGAGACCGGCGGCGACAAGGCGGTGGTCACCGTGCGCAACACCGGCCACACCATTCCGGCGGAGGAGATTCCCCTGCTGTTCGAGCGCTTCCACAAATCCGACAAATCCCGCAGCGAGGACAAGGACGGCTACGGGCTGGGCCTGTACGTGGTGAAAACCATCCTGTCCCAGCATAAGGAGAAGATCACCGTCACCAGCGAAAACGGCGTCACCTCCTTCAGCTTCACCGTGCAGCTGGCCCACCCCATGCGCAATACATGAGAGGAACTTTTGCTATGACAGACGAAAACAAGGATATCTGCCCGGAAACTCCGGAAACTCCGGACCTGCCGGAGATGCTGGAACTGCCGGAGGAGCAGGAGGTGCCGGAGGAGCAGGAGATCATCCCCTTCCCGGAGACCCCGGAAGCGGCCCCGGAGGAGCCGAAGGAGGTAGTCTCCTGGTACATTCCCCAGGAGCCCCAGGGCCGGGAGGTGGTCAGCTACTATGTCCAGCGGGACCCCATGCCCCAGAATGTCTGGCAGCAGGCCGCCAAAAAGGAGAAGCGCCGCAGCCGTCTGTGGCTGTGGATCTCCCTGGCCGTGCTGGCGGTGACGGTGGCGGCGGTGGTGCTGGCGGCCATACTGGGCGGCAGCAGCGGCAGCGGCCAGCACCGGCCCCTGCCCGACGGCGACGGCGACAACCCCAGCAGCATTGTGGACATTTTCGGCAGCAAGGCCACCAGCATTCCCCGGATTCAGGGAGACCCCGGCGTCCGCCTGGCCTGCCGGGACCCCCAGAGCCAGCCCCTGACGGCCCAG